>BNJV01002176.1_pt1 | contig 389637 bp, 478 predicted proteins | sample 8540591 | NCBI WGS metagenome assembly BNJV01 (sample SAMD00202457, study PRJDB9452) | human saliva metagenome | host: Homo sapiens
AGATATAGATCAAAACAGTTGAGACATGCTCTTAGCTGTTTTTGTTTTGTATTTAAAAAATTACAATCTTTTTACAAGCTTGTGAAAGGATTTACAAAGATCATAGAATCGTTTATAATAGAAGAATAAACATTAGTAGATTTACTGAAAAAAGGAAGGAAAATGGGGATGTTTAATATAAGAAAACCTATCTTGTCACTTGTTGGTTTATTGGCAGTAGTTAGTCTAGTTGGATGTCAACAGGCTGAGGGCAAGAAGGGAAATTCAAAGGAACTAAGCCAAGAACAAATCATCGAAAAGGGGTTAGAAGCCTTTGAACACTTGAAAAATGGCGAAATCAAACTGGAGAGTAAGATTGAGAGAAAGTTTAGTGAACCAACAAGTGATGGGAATACACACGCAGTATATACTCCGACTTTTGAAGGATCCTTTGAATTAAAACCAGTGAGGGTACGTGGACTATATACGAACAACGGTACGAGTCAAGAAGAGTATTACGATGCCTTTCATGAGTATTCTAGACCAAAAGACTCATCAGAGTGGGAAATGTTTTCTTATTCTCAAGAGAATAAACAACCTGTGGGGGTAAATCAAGAAGCCATACGCTTCTTTCAGACACAGAAAGACAAGTTTGAAGTGACCAAGAAAAAGGACCAGTATGTCTTAACCTATAAGAGTAAGGATGTAAATCATTTACTAGAACCAAATAACGCCGTGTTACAAGGCCCTGTTCCCATAGGAGTTAGTTATTTTGAAAATTCAGAAGGGAGCTACCAGATAGACCTCATCGTTTCTAAGGAGAACTTGACACCTTTAGGTGTTACTTATACTTGTACTTCTAATTCATCTTTTGCGAAAGAAAAATTAACGTGTAAAATTACCTATTCAAAACAAAATACTGGTGTCCAAGTAGAAGTACCAGAGGCTGTTGAAAAATTAGGTGGTATTTAGTTCAAAAGGAGTGAAGATATGAAACATAAAAGAAAATTATTAGTGTTTTTCTTATCTCTTCTTGCTTGTCTATTCCTTTCAGCTTGTAAATCGGCTAAAACCCCTTCAAAGGATACGACACAAGATAGTGGGAGTAAAGATGTGAAAACGTATATCCAAGCCATGAGAGATGCAAAAAACATGGAATATGTCAGTAAAATTTATCGAAAGAATCTACTTGAGGTAAAAGGTTCACAATCACTAATGTATGAAACAACCTTACGACATGGGAAAATTCAGTTTGACCCTCAAGTATATAATGAATTTTATACGAAAGATGGAGGAAATGGATCTACGACAGACAGTGATTCAGACCATTTTCGAAGTCTTGCCAATAAAATAGGTTCTACAGGATATGGGGATACCATTTTGAGACTATATTCTCCTGAAAAAGGGGTTCTGTATAAAAAAATAAAGAAGGGAGACGATAGTTGGACTTGGGATAGAGTGGAAGAAGTTACAGAACCAGCCCTGAAATATCAAAATATAAAAGATCCAGAAGTGGGACGTCATGAACTCATTTTGAAACTTTATGAAAAATATGCGGATCGATTTAAAAAAACTATCGATGGTCAGTATATCTATCTTGAATTTAAGGGAGATGTTAAGAAAGATATTGATCAAATTGGAGAATTTCAAAGTACTTTGTTAGATAGTGAGCTCTACACCAAAGCGAAAAATGAGATTCAGTCCGTCAAGTTGCACATTTATTTGTCTATGAAGAAAGACTCCTCAAATAAAGAAGAAAAATTAGTTCCTAGCGAGGCTAGGATTCAACTAGATACCAAATTGAAAAATGATAAAGGGCGAACGGTGAACAATGAAGACCATTTTGAATTTACTTATCGAGATATTAACCAGATAAAAGAAGTCAAAGCTCCCCAAGATTTTAATATCGTAGAGAATTAAATAGGAGGATAGAAAAACCATTGGTTCAATTGACCAATGGTTTTTTACGTTTCTGATTTCTGGTACACACCTATTCTTTGCTGATGGCGATGCGATTGGTGCATTTCGTCTTTGATAGGGCAGGAACACTCGCAGTCTCCGCAGGATCCTTTTCCCTTGAGGTAGGAGCGAAGACCTTGTCCAGCTAAAAAAATAAGGACGGTAATAAGAATAGTTGACATGGTAACCTCCTAGATATGAGTGGTAGATAAGTTTTTTAAGTTGATGAGTTGATCATTACTTTGCTGTGGCTTGTGGAAGATGCAGGGAACAAGGATGATGAAAATGATCAGAGCTAGCCTAGTCCTACTAGTTTAGACTTCATCGAGATTAAACACGTGTAAGATTATCTTGTAGCGACCAAAGTCATATTTCTTACTATGGAAGTCTTTTCAGATTCATAGCAGGGAGAAAAGAATCTTTAAAAGGTGCGCAAATGCGGGCTTTTTATTTCTTGCCTCAAATAATCTTGTCAATCATCCTTCTATTTTTGACAAATATTTTTATTTTTTTGTAAAATATACTTGTCAAAAAGAAAAAGAAGTGTTACAATGTTTTTAGTTGAAAGAAGGGGAGGTTTCTTATGGGAGTCATATGGATTCTTTTTATCCCTTTTCTGATTATGGTTTATGCGAGCTCAGAAAAGAAGATAAAAAGGTTGAACAAACGTATTAAAAGATTAGAAAAACAAGTGAAAGGAAATCAAGACATGTCTAGACTTTTAGAAGAATTGAAAGGCCAAACGGCCACGGTTACAGTGAATGGTTTTGGAACTGAATATGAGATTATGGATATCGACGAAGATTGGGTCAAACTGACTCGTGTGAATAATAAACAACAAAGAGAGACAAAATTAGTCCGCATCGAAGATATTCAGGATATTCAACTATAAGGGGGCGAAAGCCATGATCTTAAAAAATCGATTGAAAGAGCTGAGGGCGCGTGATGGTCTCAACCAATCCGAGCTAGCCAAGCTAGCAGGGGTCTCGCGCCAGTCCATCAGTCTCTTGGAACGGGGGGAATACACCCCCTCGGTTATCATTGCCATTACCATCGCCCAAATTTTCAAGGAGCCGGTGGAGAATGTCTTTAGTCTAGTAGAGGGAGAGGAATAATATGAAAAAGCAACAACAAGAACGACCCGCTCGTTATCGGTTTTGGAGAAATGTCGGGATCATTACAGTTTCTGGTTTGATCGGAGGAGTTATCGGATTTTTGACAGTCATGTTCGGATCCGAAAAGCCCCTGGAAATCCAATCCTTCTTTAGTAAAGAAGTACTCCTTTTGGGCTCAGCAGTTTTATTCCTGGTCGCATTTATACTCACGATAACCTTACTGATGTGCGCGAGAAAAGTCCATCAAAAAATGCTCCAAATAGAAGACGATGATGAAGCCTATCACTATGACATCCAGAAGAAAAAACTATATGGCTTAGCGACCATTTTTAAAGGCATCATGATCTTGCCCTACTTTTTATTCGTCATTTTTTATAGTCAATTGGTTTACTTAGATAGACCTGGCGCTGGGGACATGGCTTTTATCTTTGGAGACTTTACCATGCTCTATCTCTTTCTTGTCTTGATTGCCCTATTTTTCCTATCGGATATCTTCTTTCGCAAGACCTTCCATCTGATTTATGGAAAACCGATTCCCCGCAATGCCAATGCCAAGGAAGTGCGTGAATTTATGATGAGTATGATGGATGAAGCAGAAAAGCAGATTTGCTACGAGGAAACTATGAAATTATCATTAAGTTAAGCAATTATATCTTACCGATTTCCTTAATTGCGATATTCTTAGTTGGCATTGCTTTCCATACAGATATCTTGTTAGCATTAGTAGTTGTATCACTGATTTATGTCTATATCTTGGTCTCTCAGTACAAGATTACCAAACGTTACTATAAAGAGTAGAGGAGTTTTCTATGTTAGAAATCAGAAATTTAGAAAAAAGCTTTGGGAATAAGCAGGTTCTCTTCGGAGTAGATCTGACAGCTCAACAAGGGCATATCCTTGGCTTAGTTGGGAAAAATGGTGCCGGGAAAACAACTATTTTCCACAGTATCTTGCGCTTTTTGGACTACAGCGGCGAGATTCGCCTAGGTGGTAAAGCGATTACGCAAGAGACCTACAAGGAGATTGGCTATTTGCCTGAAGAGCGCAGTCTTATGCCAAAACTTACGATTTTTGAGCAGGTCCGCTATTTGGCTGCCTTAAAAGGAATGAGCACCGCCGAGGTCAAGGAAAAATTACCGATTTGGATGGAAAAACTCCAAGTAAAAGGGAAATTGACTGATAAGATCAAGAGCCTCTCAAAAGGGAACCAACAGAAGGTGCAACTGATCATCACCTTGATCCATGAGCCAAAATTGATCATTTTAGATGAACCATTTAGCGGATTGGATCCGGTCAATACAGAAGTGCTCAAGCAGGTCATCTTTGAAGAAAAAGAGCGTGGGGCAACCATTATCTTTTCTGACCACGTCATGACCAATGTCGAAGAGTTGTGCGATGATATTCTAATGATCCGTGATGGTTCAGTTGTCCTTTCAGGGCCAGTCCAAGAGGTCCGGAATAGCTATGGCAAGACTCGCCTCTTTGTCTCTAACGACTTTAGCAAAGAAGAGCTCGAAGCTCTGCCACACGTGACCAAGGTCAGCATGACCAAGCAAGGGACTTGGAAGCTGATCTTGGATGATGCATCAGCTGGTCCAGAATTATTTGACCGCTTGACCAAGGGCCACTACCTAGCAACCTTTGACCACCAAGCCCCAACTATTGATGAGATCTTTAAACTTGAATCAGGAGTAGAAGTATGAAACAGATGTTTGTCGTAATGAAAGAAACCTATATCAGACAAGTGAAATCATGGAGTTCCTCTTCATGGTCTTCGGTCCCTTCCTCTTTTTAGGATTGAGCATTGGAATCGGTTATCTGACAGGTTCTTCTACAGATGCCAAAAACCAGGTGGCCTTGGTAACAGAAGTTCCAGCTGTCAAAGAAAGTCTCAAAGGAACTGATGGCTTGACCTTGGACTACAAGGATGAAGCTGCAGCTAAAAAAGCCATCAAGGATGAGAAAGCAGCTGCTTACCTAACGGTCGATGAAAAAGATGGCCAGCTAGAAGCCACTTATGTGGGCGACCAAGCCATGAAAACAGATTTGAAATCGCTTGTCGCTGCGAAATTAAGCCAAGTCCAACAAGGAATCAATCTAGCGCGTGCTAATCTAAGCAAAGAGCAACTGACAGCCTTGTCTCAACAGGTTTCTCTGAAAGAAAAAATTGATGAGAAAAAAGAAGGTTTGAAAATGGTGCAAACCATGGTTGCAGGTGGTCTGGGAATGTTGCTTTATATGATTTTGATCTTCTACTCTAGTATCACAGCTCAGGAAGTGGCCAGTGAAAAAGGAACTAAGATCATGGAAGTGGTCTTCTCTAGTATCAAAGCAACCGACTATTTCTTCGCACGCATGCTCGGACTCTTCGGAGTGATCTTTACCCATATTTTTGTCTATGTAGTTGGGTTAGTAGCTGTTTGGATCTTTAGAGCAGATATCCCAGTTGTCAAGGATTTTCTCGCTCCAAACTCTCCAATTACCCAACACCTAGCAGAAGCGATCTCGCTCAATACCGTCTTCTTCATCATCCTTGGGATCTTTATGTATGTGGTGCTCTCTGCCTTCTTAGGTTCCACAGTTGCACGACCAGAAGATTCAGGAAAAGCGATTTCGCCACTGATGATGTTAGTTATCTTTAGCTTCCTTGGGGTAACCACCTTGGGAAGTGCCGGTGACGTCTTCTTATTGAAGATCGGTTCCTACATTCCTTTCTTCTCAACCTTCTTCATGCCTTTCCGTACCATCAATGGCTATGCGACTGGTCTTGAATCTTGGGGTTCATTGGGAATTGCGGTTCTCTTTACCATTGTAGGAACAGTGCTCATTGCCCGTATCTATGCCAGCCTGATCCTTCAGACCGATGACCTCGGACCATGGAAGACCATCAAACGTGCTCTTAGCTATCACTAATCAAACAAGCCCTCAGATATCGCTGGGGGCTTTAGCATGCATTGAAATTTATCGGTGGACTATTTAAAACGATATACCTTCATATGAACATGTATTTTTTATTAAATTATGATATGATGGATGGGAATAAGGAGAATAGAGAAAAGGACGAATGAGACTTTACATCAAAGGCGATTATACAAAAAGAGTACCTTATGGTTATCTAGAGCTTGCTGGTAAAATGTGGTTTCCAGAAGATGAGCAAGTTTCTTATTCAAACGCTGGGAATAATGATGCATTACAAGAGGACTTTGCTTTAAATTTATCATTGAGGAAAGAAGATGCGGATAAGAGATGGTCTAGTGTCCCCCTAAAGGAAGGGGTACGAAGTCTCTTTTCACATATTGATGAATGTATTGATTTAGAGTTTGAGAATGCATTCGCTACAGATTATAATGAAAAAGGGGACTATCTCCGTATTCTAACAAAGCATCTAGAAGTTTTGACAGTTGATAGACGCGCCATGTATATTATGGCGATAGAAATTGCGACAGTCATTGACGGGCAAATTAGCGAAGATAATAAGGCAAGATGGTTGACAATTGAAGAGTTTAAAAGAAAACATGAGGCGATTCTATCTCTAACTTTTGAAGAAGCAAATGAACGAAGTTTGGCAGAAATTCAAACGATGGATGTTGTAGACGATCCTCTTTGGGAAGAAGAAGCTAACCGTCGAAAAGAATATATACTAGCACATGGAGGCGATATCTCAGATTTATGAGACTATATATCAAAAGTGATTTTCAGAAAAAAATAACCTTTACGACAAGAGAGCTTGTTTGGAAGATGTGGTTTAAGGAGCGTAAAAGTAAGCAAATAAGTTTCTCAAATGTCGGGGATGATGAGATGCTACAAGATGATTTTTATTTTGGAGTAGAGCTGCGCAAATGGATTTCAGTTGACGAAAGATGGGGGAAGGCTTCTTTTATAATTCCTAGCAATCCTTGGTTGTCTTTGGAATATGAAAATATTCAATTGGAATTTGAAAATGATTTTATTACTGATGGGAGAGAACGTGGAGAAAACCTTAGGATTGCTACAACACATACGGACATTTTAACGGTTGATAAACGTGCGATGTATATCATGGCAATCGAGGTGGCTGGTGCAATTGATGGAAAAATTAGCGAGGATGACAAGCAGACCTGGATGGATGTAGAGACTTTTAAGGAGTTGCACAAGGATGTCTTATCACTAAGTTACGATCAAGCAACGGATATCAGCGTGGAGGAACTGAAAAGTTTGAAACCTGTAGAGGATCCTTTATGGGATGAAGAAGAACGACTTCGTGAGGAATACATCAAAATCCATGGTGAACGTGTTTATGACGACGAGGAAGAAGATTGAGAATTTATATTAAAGGTGATTACACAAAAGAAATTCCGTTCGATTACTTAGAACTAGCGAAGAGGATGTGGTTTGAGGAAAAAGATGGACTAGAGCCAGATTTGTCCTATGCGGGGTATCTAGATTTACCAATCGAGAAACTATCTATTCACTTAAATTAAATAAGTGGATGCATGATAATAGATGGAATAAGGTTCGGTTAAAAGAAGGCATTACCAACAAATTTGGAAGTCATGTATATGAAAATCTTGAATTAGATTTTGAAGATAATCCAGCAACAGACTATCGAGAAAAAGGAGACTGTCTTCGTTTAGCTTCTACCCACCTTGATCTGCTCACCGTTGATAAACGTGCGTTCTATATTATGGCGATTGAAATTGCGACTGCAATTGACGGTAAAATCAGCGAAGATGACAAAGAGAGCTGGTTAAGTGTGGAGCAATTTAAAAATCGGCATGAAGATATCATTTCGATGAGTTATGAACAGGCTAATGAGCTGAGTCTTGAGGAAATTCCATTTATGGATGATGTGAGAGACCCGGTTTGGGCAGAAGATGACCGCAGAAATGAAGAATACATCCGAATCCACGGTGAAGTGGAGTTGGATGATGAGGAAGAATAAGAAATTCTACTTTAACCTGTAAGCTCTCAGATATCGCTGAGGGCTTTTTGATTGCAAATTGACTTTTGCAAGCCTTTTCACTACAATAGAACTACAGAAAAGGAGGCGGACATGAACTATATTGAGTTTGCTGAAAATGAGCGTCTGTCCACGATTGTCCTTGGGATGATGCGGATCAGTCAGATGAGTGAAGAAGAGGTGGAGGCCTTGGTGGAGGCAGCCTTGTCGATTGGGATCAACACCTTTGATCTAGCAGATATTTATGGCGATGGCCAGTGTGAGGTCCTGCTGGGTAAGGTTCTCAAGCGTCGTCCGGATTTTCGGGACCAGATGTGGATCCAGTCCAAGTGTGGGATTCGCAAGGACGGCTTTACCTATTTTGATTTTTCCAAAGATTATATTTTGGATTCCGTTGATGGCATCCTCGAGCGTCTGCAGATCGAGCGCTTAGATAGTCTTCTCCTTCACCGACCAGATGCCCTCATGGAGCCTGAAGAAGTAGCGGTAGCTTTTGATCACTTGGAACAAGCGGGTAAGGTCCGTCATTTTGGGGTGTCCAATCAAAATCCTATGATGATGGAATTGCTTAAAACGGCTGTCAAACAACCTCTCAAGGTCAACCAGTTGCAGTTGAGTGCCGCCTTTACGCCTAGCTTTGAAGCCGGTTTTCATGTCAACATGGAAGGGCCAAAAGCAGCTGTGCGAGATGGCAGTGTCTTTGAGTATTGTCGCTTAACTGATACGGTGATTCAAGCTTGGTCTGTCCTCCAGCATGGCTATTTCAAGGGGAATTTTGTCGGCAAAGAAGAGTTTGCGGCTCTGAATCATGTCCTTACTGACTTGGCGAAAAAATACCAAGTCACTCCGACAGCTATCGCCCTTGCTTGGGTCCTCCGCTATCCAGCGAAGATGCAGGCCGTCATTGGAACGACCAACCCTCAACATGTCCTTGAAGCAGGGAAAGCGACAACAGTCACCCTAACCCGCAAGGAATGGTACCAAATCTACTTGGCTGCAGGCAATGATTTGCCTTAGAATCTTGTTAGTAAACCAGATTCCACTCTTATCGGTGGTCTGGTTTTTTGTTTTGTGATTTTCAGATTTTTCTTGACAAGTCTTTCTTTTTTATGGTATTCTTTTATGCAACAATCGTTGCGCAACGAATGTTGCGCGAAAGGAGTCTTATGCCACCCAAGGTTAAATTTAGTAAAGAGGCTATCATTGGGACAGCTTTACAATTGGTGAGAGAAGAGGGCATGGCTAGTTTAACTGCTCGAGCATTAGCGGAGAAACTGGGAGCCACACCGAGAGTCATTTTTGGGCAATTTGCTAATATGGCTGAGTTACAAGCAGAGGTTATTGTTGCGGCGGAGATGGTCGTGGTGGAGTATATTCGCAAGGCCTTAGAAGATGAAAAAGCCTTTTTCGATCTGTCGGGGTTGCTTATATCCTTTTCGCCTCAAAAGAGCCCCAACTCTTTCAATTGCTTTTCCAAAATCCTAGCAAAGATCCGATTCGTCGCTTTCAAGATTTTCTTCCCATGAAGGATCATAGTTACCAATTGGTTCTGGATTCGATTGTCGCAGACTATCCTTTGACTGTAGAGGAGGCTGGTCGCTTGTACCAGCATCTATTTATCTACTCACACGGGATGGCCTCTATGGTTGCTTCTGGTATTTACCAGTTCAGCATGGAAGAAGTGATTGGATTACTGACAGAGGTTTGTCAATCTCTCATCAAAGAAATGGTAGGAAAGAAATGATTCAACTAGAAAATGTGCACAAAAGTTACGGCCAAACCAAGGTTTTAAAGGGGATTGATTTGCAGATTCAAGACCAGGATGATGTGGTTATCCTAGGCCCTTCTGGATCGGGGAAATCAACTCTCTTAAATGTGTTATCAGGCTTAGAAAAGGTAGATGAGGGACATATCCTCATTCAAGGACAAGATTTATCGCAACTCACGGATGCTCAATTGACGGCCTTTAGACGTGAGAAGATTGCCTTTATTTTCCAGCAGTATTATCTATTGCCGAATCTAACGGTCAGACAAAATGTAAAGATGGGAGCTGACCTGGCAGACAATCATGATTTTTTGCAGATCATCGAGGATTTGGGGCTTGGCGATAAGCTGGACAAGTATCCGAGTGAATTGTCGGGTGGGGAACAGCAGAGAGTCTCCATTGCCCGAGCCTTGGCCAAAAACCAGAGATTCTTTTCTTAGATGAGCCAACGGGAGCTCTAGATGAAGAAACAGGGCGCAAGATTCTGGACTATATCTGGAAACTGAAAGAAAAGCTGGGCTTTACCTTGATTATGGTGACGCACAACCAAAATATTGCGGATATGGCTAGGACCATCATTCGTGTCAATAGTGGCAAAATTACCGAAGTTGTGACTAATGATCAGCCTCAGACTGCCTATGAGATTGGATGGTAAGTCATGTTTTCAGTAAAAGATATTCGAAAATTAGTTGTCGTCAGTATCATTGGGGTTTGTGCGGTCTTTGTGGCCAATCTCTTCTTGAATTTTTACCTGGATATCGAGCAGTTGGAGATTTCGAAAACCAATCCCATGATGCAGACCTACTATGATGCCCAGGTTTCGCTTTCCTGGATGGTGGCCATGGTCAGTGGGGTTGTCTTGTCCTTGACGTCGGTCCTTCTCATGTGTTTTTATATCAAACAATTTGTTGATGACCACAAGGAACAATTAGGGATTTTAAAGGCTTTGGGATACAGCAATGGCCAGTTAGCTAAACGGTTTTGGGCCTTTGGGCTCAGTTTTGGAGCTGGAGCGCTTCTTGGCTATTTCGCTTCATTTCTCATGATGGGACATTTTTACGACTTCCGTAATGAGAAGGGGATTTTGCCAGAAATTACCATTCACTTTCATTGGCAGCTCTTGCTTGCCTTGGTGATCCTGCCAACGACCTTCTTTATGCTTCTCGCGATTGGTTATGCTAGAAGACAACTACAAACGCCAGCGCTTCGCTTATTGAAAAAATCTCCAACACCAATCAAGGTCCAAAGGAGAAAGAGGGCTCCTAAGAAAGAGAAAGACTTCTTAAAAGAGCTAGCTTCGTCACTGATTTGGGGAAGAAAATCTATCTTGTTTTTTGTAGTCTTTGGCTCCATGTGTTTTGCGGCCATGGTTCAATTGTCCTTTGGCTTAAGAGATTACACAGATGACATCATCCAAACCATGATGATTATGATTGGTTTGATCCTTTCTTTCTCGATTCTCTTTTTGTCATTGGGAATTGTTGTCTCTGAAAGTCGGGAAACCTTGGCTCTTATGAAGGCTTTTGGCTACACTGATCGGGAATGCCAAAATCATATTCTCGCTCCCTATCGTTTCTGGGCTTATTTAGGATTTGTTCTTGGGACAGCTTATCAATATGGCATCATGGAAATTTGATCGGTGTGATCAAAGATACGGTTCCTGAAAAGATTGAGCATCACTTTGATGGGAATGTGTGCTTTTGGACTTTAATAGGTTTTGTGGTGGTTTATGAAAGCCTCTTTTATCTATCCAACAGAAAACTCCAAAAGCAAACCATCAAAGAAGTGCTCTTAGCTGAATAAATAAAAAAGAGAGTGGGACAGAAATTGGTAATTCGTTAGAATTCGATTTCGTCGTCCCACCTCCGCACAGTTGAGTAGGGCTGTAAAAGCTGATGAAATCAGCGTAGTAGAGCCCACTCAGCCACTGCGTCTTGCTCGACAATCCAAAAACAATTGAGAGGCTAGGACTTTTGTCCCAGCCTCTTTTGTACTAGATAAACAGAAAAACGGATGCTGTCTAAAAATCTTGCATTTTTTTGCAATTTAGGTTACAATGAAGACTATAAAAAATGCGTAATCCCTAGGGTCTTTCCCTCAGGGAATTTTGTGTGTTTTGACCTATTTTCGATGGAAAGAAGCTTTGCTTCTACCGCGGAAAAAGTATGAATAACATTGGAGGTAATAATGATTCGATCCTTAATTTCCGAGATCAAGGAATTCAAGAAGCCCTCGATTTTGGCTTCCTTGTTCATGGTCTTTGAAGTCATGTTTGAGATTTCGATTCCCTTTGTCATGGCGAGTCTTTTGGACCAAGGTGTTCAACAAAGAAACATGAACAATATTTTGTTTTACGGTGGGCTCATGCTGGTCTGTGCCTTTTGCTCCCTCTTTTGTGGGATGCAGTCTGCCCGTTATGGCGCCTATGCATCGGCTGGTTTTGCTAAAAACCTTCGTCGGGCCATTTTCAAAAAGGTTCAAACCTTCTCATTTGAGAATATTGATCAGTTCTCATCAGGTGGGTTAGTCACTCGGATGATGACGGACGTGACCAATGTGCAAAATGCCTATCAAATGGTGATCCGGATCTGTGTACGGGCACCGCTCAATTTGATCTTTGCCATTGTGGCTTGTTTCTTGATCAATGCGGAAATGGCCATGATCTTTGTCTATGTGACCATCTTTTTGGCAGCTGTCTTAAGCATCATCATGAAGATTGTGTATCCGCTCTTCACAGAAGTATTTGAAGCTTATGACAATCTCAACAACAGCATTCAAGAAAACATCACCAATATGCGAGTGGTGAAGTCCTACGTTAAGGAAGCAGATGAAACCGTTAAATTCAAAAAAGCTTCACGCCGGATTTATAACATGTTTATGAAGGCTATCCGTGTCGTTGTCTTGAGTAGCCCAGCTATGATGCTTTCCATGTATGCTTCTTTCCTTTTGATCTCTTGGATTGGGGCTCATCTGATCGTTGATGGCCAACTCTCCACTGGGAATCTGACTTCTATGTTTAGCTACACCATGACCATTCTCATGTCGCTCATGATGTTTATGATGATCTTTGTCATGTTGTCGATTTCCATGGCCTCTGTCGAGCGGATCAATGAAGTCTTGACGACCAAAACGACGATTGACTCTCCAGAAAATGGGATCAAAGATGTCGCTGATGGTTCGATCAACTTTGAGGATGTGACCTTTGCTTATACCGATGAAAATGGCGACAAGACCCATGTCTTACAAGGGATTAATCTTTCCATTCGTTCAGGGGAAGTAATTGGTATCTTGGGAGGAACAGGATCAGGGAAATCAAGCTTGGTTCAGTTGATTCCTCGTCTCTATGATGTCGAGTCTGGTCGGGTGACAGTAGCAGGCCACGATGTCAAAGAATACGATCTTGATTCCCTTCGTAAGCAAGTGGCCATGGTTCTTCAGACCAATGTCCTTTTCTCTGGTACGATTAAAGAAAATATGCGCTGGGGAAATAAGGATGCGACAGATGAAGAGATCATCGCAGCTTGTAAAATTGCGCAAGCCGATGAATTTATTCAAGATTTCAAAGAGGGTTATGACACCATGATTGAACGTGGGGGATCCAACGTCTCTGGTGGGCAACGCCAGCGTCTCTGTATTGCGCGTGCTCTTCTCATGAATCCGAAGATCTTGATCTTGGATGATTCGACTTCAGCGGTCGACACCAAGACAGATAGTTTGATCCGTCAAGGATTGGCAACCAGCTTGAAAGAGACTACCAAAATCATCATTGGTCAACGGATTTCCTCTATTCAAGATGCAGATCGCATCATCGTGATGAATGATGGCCAAATCGATGCGATCGGTCGTCACGAGGAATTGCTTGCGACCAATGCCATCTACCAAGAAGTATATGAAATGCAAACACAAGGGAAAGGAGAAGCAGATGAAAACTAAGAAAAAAGCAAATCTAGGCTCTATCCTTCGCCTGCTCGACTTCCTTTGGAAAAAAACTACAAGGTATCCTTGATTGTTTCCTTTATCTTAATCATTCTATCGTCTCTTGCGACGGTCAATGTAACAGCTTCGATTCAGTCCTTGGTCGACGTCTATGTGGAGCCCATGTTAACGTCAAACAGCCATGATTTCGGACCGCTCTTGTCCTTCTTGACACGGGTTGGTTTGATCTGTTTGATCGGGGTACTTGCCAACTATGGCTTTACCTTGATCATGGCGACCGTTTCACAAGACTCACTTAGAAGTCTTCGAAATCAGTTGTTTGCTCGCATGCAAAAAAACTGCCGGTACGTTACTTTGATACCCACCAACACGGGGACATCATGTCTATCTATACCAATGATATTGATGCCCTTCGCCAAGCGATTGAACAATCCATTCCTCAACTTCTATCCTCAGCGATTACCATCCTTGGGGTAACGATTACCATGCTGACGGTTAGTCCACTCCTGTTCTTGATTGTTCTTTTCATGGTTATCGTCATGGTCTTTATCATCAAGGATGTTTCTGGTAAATCAGGTCGTTACTTTGGGGCCCAACAAAAGAACTTGGGGATTGAGAACGGCTTTATTGAAGAAATGATGTCTGGTCAAAAAGTGGTCAAGGCCTTTGTGCATGAAAGAGAAAGCATTGAGGATTTTGATCGGATCAATGATCAACTCTTTGAATCCTCTTACCAGGCCAACCGCTATGCCAATGTCCTCATGCCGATTCTTGGGAACTTGGGAAATGTTTCCTTTGTTCTGACAGCCTTGATCGGGGGACTCTTTGCGCTAAACGGCGTCGGTGGTTTAACCATTGGTGGTCTCATGGCCTTTCTGCAATTGAACCGTTCCTTCACAGGTCCGATTGCCCAGGTTTCTCAACAATTGAACTTTGTCCTCATGGCCTTGGCTGGTGGAGATCGTGTTTTTGATCTTTTGGACGAAGAAGAAGAAGTCGACCAAGGAAAAGTGACGCTGGTCAATTATGAACTGGTCGATGGAGAAATGGTCGAAACCGATCAGAAAACCAACAAATGGGCCTGGAAACACCCTCGTCCAAATGGGGATTACCAGCTTGTCAAGATGGTTGGAAATGTGGTCTTTGATGATGTTGATTTCTCTTATGATGGGAAGAAACAAATCCTTCATGGCATCAACTTGTACGCGGATAAGGGTCAAAAAGTGGCCTTTGTCGGAGCTACTGGTGCAGGAAAGACAACTATCACCAACTTGATCAACCGCTTCTATGACATCCAGTCAGGAATGATTACTTATGATGGAATCGATATTAAATTGATTGAGAAAGATTCTCTGCGTCGTTCCCTCGGAATCGTTCTTCAAGATACCCACTTATTCACTGGTACGATTGCGGAAAAACATCGCTTATGGCCGTGCTGATGCAACACGGGAAGAAATCCTTGAAGCAGCTCGGATTGCCAATGTGGATTCCTTTGTCAAGCACTTGGATCAGGGCTATGAAACAGTCTTGACGGATGATGGGGCTGGTCTATCAAATGGTCAACGACAATTGATCGCCATTGCTCGTGCAGCCCTTGCCAATGCGCCTGTTTTGATTCTGGACGAAGCGACGTCTTCGATTGACTCGCGGACAGAGAAGATGGTGCAAGAAGGGATGGACCGCTTGATGGAAGGTCGGACAGTCTTTGTCATTGCCCACCGTCTATCGACGATTGTCAATTCCGATGTCATCATGGTGATGGACCACGGGCGCATCATCGAGCGAGGCAACCATGCTTCCTTGATGGCAGAACGTGGCACCTATTACCGCCTCTACACCGGTGGACTTGAAATTGATTAATAATAAAAAAGCTTGAGCATTGGCTCAGGCTTTTTTGGCTTATTTCTCAAGTAATTCTTGGATCAAGTCTTCCATGGCAGCTGGTTCTGTTTTGGAGGAGAAGCGTTGGGCGACTTGGCCTTGTCGGTCGATGACAAATTTTGCGAAGTTCCATTCGATGCGTTTGCCCAGTGGTCCAGTTGCTTGGCTTTTGAGCCAGTCATAAAGAGGAAGGGCTTCTTTACCATTGACCTTGGCTTTAGCGAATCGTGGAAAGGTGGTCTGGTAGTTGAGGCTACAGAAGCTATTGATTTCTTCTGCAGTTCCTGGAGCTTGCCCCATGAATTGGTTACAAGGGATGTCTAGGATTTCAAGCCCCTTTTCCTGGTAGCGCTGGTAGAGATCTTGTAGTCCTTGGTATTGCGGGGTTAGGCCACAGCCTGTTGCTGTATTGACCACGATGAGGACCTTACCTTGGTAGTGGGAAAGAGAAATTTTTTCCCCTTGTTGGTTTTCTAAAGAAAAATCATAAATGCTGGTCATCGGGATCATCCTTTCTGTTTCTTTAGCTTTTATTGTAGCACAAATGTCCTAAAATTGGGGCAAGAGGAGCATGACTTCTTGCTTTAGTCCCTCCTGCGAAAATGATATAATAAGAAGATAATAAGCTCTCAAGAAAGTGCCTAAAGGAGAACGGATCGGATGAAATTACTCTATACGGATGTTCGGACCCCCTTGACCCAGGTCCTGACACAAGAAGCCGTAGGGTTAGTAGAACAGGGCAAGCGTGTGTTTTACATTGCGCCCAACTCTCTTTCCTTTGAAAAAGAAGCCAAGGTCTTGTCCTATATAGAAGGTCAGGCTTCTTTTGCCATTACCGTCACGCGCTTTGCCCAAATGGCCCGTTATTTCATCCTGAACCAGGTATTTGAGGAGCAACCCTTAGATGACATCGGTCTAGGCATGCTATTTTTTAAAGCTCTTTCCCAGATGAAGGAGCAGGATCTTAAAGTTTACGGTGCCCTGCGCAAGGATCCTCAGTTTATCCAGCAACTGGTCCAGCTCTATCATGAATTGCAGACGGCCCAGATGGATTTACCGATTTGGAGTTGCTCGAGGAAGCTGAAAAAAGAGAGGACCTCTTGGCTATTTTTGAAGCGGTCTCAGAGATGCTGGTCCAGCACCAGTATGAATCCCAGTCCAAGATTGCCTTTTTTCTCAATCAGGTCGAAGAAGGGCACTTGGAAGAGCAATTACAGGATGTGGCGATCGTTGTCGATGGCTTCACGCGTTTTTCTGCAGAAGAAGAGGCCTTGATTGGTCTCCTTCACCGAAAAGGAGTGGAGATTGTCATCGGGGTCTATGCCAGTGAAAAAGCCTATCGGGCAAGCTTTAGAGAGGGTAATCTTTACCAAGCCAGTGTTGACTTTCTCCTTCAGCTGGCAAAGACTTTTGAGATACAGCCTCAGTATTGTGGGCAAGCGATCGAAGACTCTTTTAGTCGCATTACCCGCATGCTAGAAGCGCGCTACGATTTTTCACAAGTAGAAGATGAGCTGGAGGACCAAGATCGAACCGCTGTTCAACTCTGGCAAACTAATACACAAAAAGAAGAGTTGGAATATGTCGCTAAATCCATCCGTCAGCGTCTTCATGATGGGGCACGCTATCGGGATATTCGGGTCTTGCTAGGCGATGTAGAAGCTTATCAACTGCAACTCAAGACCATTTTTGACCAGTATCAGATCCCCTTTTATTTGGGACGAAGTGAAGCCATGGTCCACCATCCCTTGATTCAGGTCATTGAATCATTAGGGCGGATCAAGCAGTTCAATTACCAGACAGAAGACGTCATCAACTTGTTAAAAACGGGTCTGTATAGTGATCTGACGCAAGAAGAAGTCGATGCTTTTGAGCAATACCTTCGTTTTGCGGAAGTAAAGGGCGCTACAAAATTTCACAAGCCTTTTACTAGCAATCGTCAGGGTAAGTTTAATTTGGAAGAGCTCAATACTCTCCGAGAACGCGTCGTAGAACCTCTAGTTCCTTTCTTTTTACAGCGCAAACAAAAGGTGACCCATCTCTTAACCGCCTTTACAGAGTTTCTGCAAGAGGCCCAACTTTCTCAGAATCTACAAGCTTTGATCAAGGATCTAGCCTTGGAGGAGCAGGAGCGCTATGAGCAGGTCTGGAAGGCCTTCCTTCATGTCTTAGAGGAGTTGAACGTGGTCTTTGAGGACCAAGAGGTGACCGTAGATGACTTTCTAGCTCTCCTCTTATCGGGGATGCAATTGTCTCAATACCGGACGGTTCCTGCTACTGTCGATGTGGTGACCGTTCAGTCCTATGACTTGATTGAACCCTTGACAGCGCCTTATGTCTACGCGATCGGGCTGACCCAGGAGCGTTTTCCAAAGATCGCTCAGAACACCTCTCTACTCAGTGAAGAAGAGCGCCAGCAACTGAATGAGGCCACCCAAGAAGGAGCAGAGCTCCAGGTGGTGACCAGCGAAAATCTCAAGAAAAATCGCTTTGTGGCAGTTTCGCTTCTCAATGCGGCGACCAACCAACTGGTCCTATCGGCCCCTAGCTTGGTCAATGAAATGGAAGATAGTGTCTCTCCTTACCTTGTCGAATTGACCAAGGAACCTATTGCCATCGAGTGGACAACCAAACAAGCCCAAGCTTCGAGTGATGATATCGGGACCTACCGAGCCCTCTTAGCGCGCGTGATCGAACTCCATCAAGAAGAAATTACGAGTGAGCTGTCTCCTGAAGAAGCCAGCTTTGGGGTGTGGCGGTACGGGTCTTGCGCAAGAAATTAGCCGCTGAAGGCATCCAGATTCCTCAGATTTCAACAGAATTAAAGAGCCGTCAGCTTCAGTCGGATACGCTTCAAGCGCTCTATCCAGAGGGCAAAGCCTTGACCTTATCCGCTTCTGCCTTGAATGAATACTACAAGCACCAGTATGCCTTTTATCTGCGCTATGTCTTGGGCTTACAAGAGGATGAAACCATCCGGCCAGATGCCCGCAGTCATGGGAATTTCTTGCACCGGATCTTTGAAAAAGTCTTAAAAGATAGCTCCGATCAAGCGTTTGATCGGCGTTTAAACGAGGCGATTCGAGAAACCAGCCAAGAAGCAGAGTTCCAGCAATTGTATGGAGAAAATGGAGAGACCGAGTTTATTCGCAACTTGCTTCTTGATACCGCGAAAACAACAGGGCGTGTCCTCGCCCAGCAAAATGGTATCGAGACCATCGGTGAGGAGACCCTCTTTGGCGGAAGTACCCACACCTCTTATCCATTGTCCGATGGCCGTCTCCTGCAGCTACGAGGCAAGGTGGATCGCATTGATCAATTGAGGGATCGGGGAGCCCTCGGAGTCGTGGACTACAAGTCCAGTCTGACGCAGTTCCACTATGACAAGTTCTTTAATGGACTAAATTCTCAATTGCCGACCTATCTTTCTGCGATTCAGGATTTGAAGGAGTACCAAGAAGAACAGGGATATTCGGAGCCATGTATTTGGAAATGGGAGATCCTGTAGTGGATCTGAAAAAGACCAAGACAATAGAGGATGCCATCAACCAAACCATGAAAAGTCAACAGTACAAGGGGCTCTTTATGGCAGATCAGGCGCCTTATCTGGGCGAGGCCTATGACAAAAACAAGGCCATGATGCTGAGTAAGGAAGAGCTGGACTTGCTCCTCTTGTACAACGCTTATCTCTATAAAACAGCAGCAGAAGGGATCCTCAAGGGGCAATTTGCCATCAATCCCTATAGTGAAAATGGGCGCAATATCGCACCATTCGTGGAGCAGTTTAAATCCATCACAGGATTTGAAGCGGATCGTCACCTAGGTCAGGCACGGTTCTTGACCAAACTAGACCAAAAAGGAATACGCGGTGAAAAGGTGAAAGCCGCTTGGATCGAGAAGATGAAGGAGGTCTTGAACAAATGATCAAACAAGCATTTTTGACAAGAGAAGAAATCAAGGCCCTCCAGGTCCAAGAGGCAGCTTCTACCAAAGAGCAAAAGCGGACACCAGAACAGATCGATGCCATCTATAGTTCGGGGACCAATATCCTGGTGTCGGCCTCTGCTGGATCAGGAAAGACCTTTGTCATGGTGCAGCGGATACTGGATCAGATGCAGCGTGGCATTTCGATTAAGGAGCTCTTTATCTCAACCTTTACGGTCAAGGCAGCAGGGGAGCTTAAGGAGCGTTTGGAAAGTGAACTTGGAAAAGCCCTGCAAGCGAGCGATGACCCAGAGCTCAAGCAACACCTGGCCCGTCAAATCGCAGATGTCGCCACCAGCGATATCGGAACCATGGACTCTTTTACCCAAAAGGTCCTAACGCGCTATGGCTATTTGCTTGGGTTGGCACCCCAGTTTCGCATTTTACAAAACGCTAGTGAGCAACGCCTCTTACAAAATGAAGTCTTTCAGGCTGTTTTTGACCGCTATTACCAGGGGGAAAACCAAGAAGCCTTTGTGCAGATGGTCAAGAATTTTACGGGACAGCGCAAAAATTTATCCTTGTTTAAAGAGCAGGTCTACCAGATCTATGACTTTCTTCAGTCGACCAGTGATCCGGAGAAATGGCTGGAAGAGCATTTCCTAAAAGGTTATGAGGAGACTGATTTTGAACAGGTTGAAGGCGATCTGATGGAGAGCATCCAGCAGGCCCTTTATGAGGCAGAAAGCTTTTTTGCCTTTCATTTGTCCAATGAGGGCCAAGCATTTGGCAAGGCCAAATATTTGGAAGCTGTCGAAGATGTGCTCGATCAGATTGGAAGCCTGACAGGTAGTGTCAATAAAGAGCAACTGACCTCTGTCCTAAAGGCGGTCGTGGCGATTAGTCGGGCTTCAAATGGGGGAGCCTTGACCAACAGAGCCCGAAAAGAAGAGCTAAAAGACCTAGTCACAGCCTATAACCAAGACAAAACCATACATATCAATCGCCTCAGAGACTTGGAAAATCAGCTCTATCAGCTGGAATTTCAACAAACCTTCCACCAAGAAGAAGGCCCCATGCTCTCCTTGTTGCGGGACTTTATCAGAGACTTCGCTCGCGCTTATCTAGAGCGAAAAATCCAAGAAAAAGCTTATGAATTTGGGGATATCAGTCATTTTGCGATTCAAATTTTAGAGCAATTCCCAGAGGTGAGACAAGCCTTTCAAGAGCGTTATCATGAGGTCATGGTCGATGAGTATCAGGATACCAATCACACCCAAGAGCGGATGTTGGACTTGCTGTCAAATGGCCACAATCGCTTCATGGTGGGGGATATCAAGCAATCGATTTATCGCTTCCGTCAGGCAGATCCACAGATTTTCAATGATAAATTTAAAGCCTACCAAGAAGAAGGGGCGAAAGGGAGGTTGATCCTCCTCAAGGAAAATTTCCGGAGTCATGTGGAAGTATTGGACGCGACCAATGATGTCTTTCGCCATTTGATGGACGAAGAGGTGGGCGAGATTGACTACAATCAAACCCACTATCTGGTCGCAGGAAGCGACAAGCAGCGGATGGCCTTGCCACAACATCGGGCAGAATTTTTGCTTTATGATGGCTCCCAAGACCAGGAAGAAAAGACCGAAGACGAGGAAGCTCCTCTTGGAGTAGAGACGATTTCCAAGGGAGAAATTCTCCTGGTCATCAAAGAAATTTTACGTCTCCATCGGGTAGAAAAAGTGCCCTTTAAAGAGATCACGCTCTTGACTGCGACTCGAACGCGAAATGATGCGATTCTGGAAGCTTTTGACCAGTACCATATTCCGATTGTGGCAGATAGCGGACAGGCGCATTATCTTGAGTCACTGGAAGTGATGGTCATGTTGGATACCTTGCGGACCATTAACAATCCCTTGCATGATTATCCCTTGGTTGCTCTCATGAAATCACCCATGTTTGACTTTGATGAAGATGAATTGGCACGGATTTCCTTGCAGACCCTTCCAGAGCAAAAGCAAGTGGCCTTCTACCACAAGGTCCAGTTAGCCCTTGAAAAGACTGCAGAGCATGCAAATCTGATTGATGCCAAGCTCTCAGCTAAAATCGAGAACTTCCTCAAGGTTTTATCTACTTGGAGAGCTGCTGCCAAGACCCATTCGCTCTATGATTTGCTGTGGAAAATCTATGAGGATCGCTATTACTATGACTATGTCGGCGCCCTTCCAAATGGGGCCCAGCGCCAGGCCAATCTCTATGCCTTGACGCTTCGGGCCAATGATTATGAGAAGGCCAGCTTTAAGGGCTTGTCGCGCTTCATTGCCATGATCGACAAGGTGATCGAAAATGAACACGATTTGGCTAGCGTACCTCTTGCGGCTCCAAAAGATGCCGTCCAGCTCATGACCGTCCATAAGAGTAAGGGGCTGGAATTCAAGTATGTCTTTATTCTCAATATGGACAAGGCTTTAACCGTAAGGATCAATCGGGGCCAATTATTCTCAGTCGTCAAAAAGGGATTGGCTTTAAATATGTTGCGAACCTGCCGGTTGAGACAGAGAATCCAGCTGCTCCTGAAACCATTCGCCTGCAGGTCGAAACGCCTTGCTACCAACGCAATGTGGAAGAAACAAAATTGGCTACAATTTCTGAGCAGATGCGTCTTCTTTATGTCGCTATGACACGGGCTGAGATCAAGCTCTATCTAGTCGGAAAAGGCCGCGAGGACAAACTGCGTGATACCGATTGGGGGACTAGTCGCAATGGCAAGTTGGATCCGGAAAAACGAAAAGCATGGACCTCTTATCAGGACTGGCTCTTTGCTATTCAAGATGTGTTTACCAAGAATACCCTGGCCTATGACACGCGTTTTGTGACAGATGAAGACCTGACACCAGACCAGCTGGAACCACTAGAGAAAGAGAAGGATTCCAGCCTTGATCAGCTCAAGGATGTCCGTCAGTCAGAGGATATTCGTCGAGCCTTGGATATCTTGGAAAATGTTGATCGGCTCAATCAGCTCTATGCTCCGGCCATTCATTTACCAAGTGTTCGTACTCCAAGTCAGATCAAGAAGTTCTACGAGCCGGTCATGGATGCCAATGGCGTCCAAATCATGGATGCAAAGCTAGTTGCGCCTGACTTTGAGCTGCCAACTTTTGGTCAAGAAAAAGCCGTGACAGGAGCCCAGGTCGGTAGTGCTGTCCATGAACTCATGCAGCGCGTGCCTCTTGAAGAAGCAATCACTCTTGATACACTGCGTCAAGCCTTGGAGCAAGTCCAAGCAGAGCCAGCGGTCAAAGCGCGCATCAAGCTGGAGTCCATCCTTGCTTTCTATGAGACGCCTTTGGGGACCTTACTTCAAAGAGAAGCCCCTCGTGTTCATCGTGAAGCCCCCTTTGCTATGCTGAAGAAAGATCCAGCTAGTGGAGAGGACTTTGTCGTGCGGGGAATCTTGGATGGGTATATCGTGCTAGAAGATCGGATCCTGCTCTTTGACTACAAGACAGATCACTACAAGTTCCCTAGCCAATTGGTCGAACGCTACCGAGATCAGCTCGATCTCTATGCAGAAGCTCTTCGCCGTTCCTATGGCCAAGAGCAAGTAGAAAAATACCTGGTACTTTTAGGTGGCCCTCATCTAGAAGTGGTGAAAGTGGAGTAACACATGACAATTGCAAAGGAAAAAATTGAACGCATCCAAAGGATGGAAGGCTATTTGAATGACTATGCCAAAACTTTGGAAGAAACCAAACAGGCAATGGAGCAGTTGAAAGTGCATCAAGAGAGCTATATCCAACTACGTGATTATTATAGCAGTCAGGCCTATTTTGATGACTTGGACCTATCCAATCAAGCTGACTTTCCAGACGATGTTGCTTGTGGCGTCTTTTCTGAAGATGCTGTCTATGATTTGTTAGATGAGCACTTTCAGATGGGAGTCGAACTCTTAGAGATCGCAACGAAGATGATCAAAGAACGGTGAAATTTCAATCTAAAAGCTCAGGTTTCCCGAGGCTTTTAGATTGAAGACAAAAGTCATCATAGAAACTTTCCTTAGGTGAGTACGGACGTCAGCGAACTTCGAAGAAGTTCCATGACTTAGTTTTGAACCTAAAGTTTCAAAACTACCGAGTGCTAGAAACCATAGTGTTTCTAGCACTTTTCTCACGGCGGAAAGTTTCAGTATATGTTTGAATAAGCATAATATATATCATTCTAATTCTTTTAGCATTACTTGTGTTAGCATATCGTGACAAACCCTACCAGTAAAAGAAAAATTTTTCCAAAATGGACTTTTTTTCTTCAGTAAAAAAGCTCCGGTTTCCCGGAGCTTTTTTTGAATGATTAGTGTGAGACACGGCGACGTGCTGCTTTTTTTGCGGTTTTCTTCGATGAAAGCTGCTTTTTTTGTTCTTCTGGTTCGATTACTTTTTTTCTTGAATGTGTAAACTGCACCTGCGACAGCAGCAACTGTACCAGCAACACCAGTAACAAAAACCTTTACCAAATCCTTTAGCCATGAGAATTTCTCCTTTTCTGAACTTTAAATATTTATGTTATAATATATGGTAACGAAAAAAACGTGAATTTTTGCAAGGAAAAAAACGATGAAAACCAAGATAATTGTGATTGTGGGATCGACTGCTGTTGGAAAGACAGCTCTTGCGATCGATTTGGCGCAAGCCCTCAATGGTGAAATTATCAGTGGCGATAGCCAGCAAGTCTATCGCAAGCTAGATATTGGAACAGCCAAGGCGACACCAGAAGAGCAAGCTGCAGCTCCCCATCATTTGATCGATGTGCGGGAGGTGACCGAGTCTTACTCGGCTTTTGATTTTGTAAGAGAAGCCAAGACTGCCATTGAAGATATCACAGCTCGAGGAAAGCTTCCTATCATTGCAGGTGGGACGGGTCTTTACATCCAAAGTTTGCTCGAAGGTTATCATTTAGGTGGTGAAGTTCCTCATGAAGAGATTCTGGCCTATCGCGCTCAATTGGACTTGTTGTCGGACGAAGACTTGTACCAAAGAGTGGCGGAGCAAGGACTTGTGATTCCTCAGCTCAATCGCCGTCGGGCCATGCGGGCTCTTGAAATTGCGCATTTTGGGCAGGACCTTGCAAACGAAGAGACCGATTATGAACCCTATCTCATCTGTCTAGATGATGAACGGTCCTTGATCTATGAGCGCATCAATCGCCGAGTAGATCGCATGCTAGAGGAAGGCTTGCTGGATGAAGCCCGTTGGCTCTATGATGACCATCCGGAGGTTCAGGCAGCTAAAGGCATTGGGTACAAGGAACTCTTTCCTTACTTTAAGGGAGAGCAGAGCCTTGAGGAAGCCAGTGAGATCCTCAAGCGCAATACGCGGCGGTTTGCCAAACGGCAGTTGACTTGGTTTCGAAATCGAATGGAAGTGACCTTTTACGCCATTTCTGCACCTCACTTCAAGGAGCAGGTTCTTGCAGATGTAAAGGAGTTTTTACAGCATGATTGAAACAGAAAAAAAACAAGAACGCATCCTTTTGGTCGGTGTGGAACTTCAAGGCATGGACAATTTTGATATGTCTATGGAGGAGTTGGCGAGCCTGGCTAAAACAGCTGGTGGAGATGTCCGGGGTTCCTATACACAAAAAGCGGGAGAAATACGATACCAAGACCTTTGTCGGCTCAGGAAAACTAGAAGAAATCGCTCAAATGGTCGAAGCAGATGAGATTACGACCGTAGTGGTCAATAACCGCCTGACCCCCCGTCAAAATGTCAACTTAGAAGAAATCCTTGGGGTCAAGGTCATTGACCGGATGCAGTTGATTTTAGATATCTTTGCCATGCGGGCTAGGAGTCATGAAGGGAAGTTGCAGGTGCACTTGGCCCAGCTCAAATACCTTTTGCCACGCCTTGTCGGTCAAGGGATCATGCTTAGCCGTCAGGCTGGGGGAATTGGTTCACGTGGTCCAGGGGAAAGTCAGCTGGAGTTGAACCGCCGGAGCGTTCGCAACCAAATTACCGATATCGAGCGCCAGCTCAAAGCAGTTGAAAAGAACAGGGAAACCCTTCGTGAAAAGCGCTTGGAATCACCTGTCTTCAAGATTGGTTTGATCGGCTATACCAATGCAGGAAAGTCGACCATTATGAATCAGTTGACCAGTAAGAGCCAGTATGAAGCAGACGAACTCTTTGCGACCTTGGATGCCACAACCAAGAGCATCCATCTAACAGGCAATCTGCAAGTGACGCTGACCGATACGGTTGGCTTTATCCAAGATCTACCAACAGAGCTGGTATCGAGCTTTAAGTCGACCTTGGAAGAAAGTAAGAATGTGGACCTCCTGGTCCATGTCATCGATGCGTCTGATCCCAATCATGAAGAGCATGAAAAGACGGTACTTTCGATCATGAAGGACCTGGATATGCTGGAGATCCCTCGCTTGACGCTTTACAACAAAGCAGATAAGGTAGCAGACTTTACACCAACCCAGACACCTTTTAGCTTGATTTCAGCACGCTCTGAGACAGCTCGAGAGGACCTTCAGGCTTTGCTTCTAGAAAAACTGAGAGAACTCTTTGTTCCCTTCACCATTCGCATTCCTTTTTCAAAATCTTATCGGACACATGATCTAGAGACGGTCGCGATCATTGACAAACGTGAATTTGAAGAGGATGTCGAGGTCATTCAAGGCTATATCGCAGAGAAAAATAAGTGGAAGTTGGAAGAATTTTATGACGGATTACGTTGATTTAGCAATAAAATATGGAGGCTATACCAGCCTCGATCGGGTCTATCTGACCAATCTTTTAAGCACGATCCCTGAGGAATTGCGTCTCCGTGTGATTACGCCTCCGCCAAGTGTGATCAACGCCTATTTTGCTGAGCTCTATCAAAAGAAGAGCCCCAAGGAGGCCATGGATTATTTCTTGGACTTGAGTCGGGCATTTGACTTATTCACAGTTCAGCAAACCTTTGATGAACGAAATCCCTTTATCCGCCTCAACTTATCAGGTAAGTCTTATGGCTTGGCTTACGTAAATGAAGAGCTAGCCTGTGTCTTTGCTGAACATCCAGCAGAGGATATCACCTCTTCGATTTTATTCGAAATTGCAGAGATCTTTCCTCATTGTTTGGTCTTTGAAAAAGATGGCAAGATCTGTCTGCAAGAGGCCGGCCCAGAAGTGGTCACTAAAACAGAAGCCCTCTCCGCCCTGACTGACTTGATGAGCTTGGAAGATGGACGCTTGAAACTGTCAGGATATAACCAAGAGGAGCTCCTTGAGCTAGCGCAAGCCTACCCAGGCAACCTTTCTTTCCGTTCAGAGAACCGGACGGCCATGATTTATATAGATAGAAAGTAGACAATGGACATTCAATTTTTAGGAACGGGAGCTGGGCAACCCTCAAAAGCCCGAAATGTATCGAGCTTGGCGCTCAAATTGCTAGATGAGATCAATGAAGTCTGGCTCTTTGATTGTGGTGAAGCGACACAGAATCAAATTTTAGAAACGACCATTCGTCCACGAAAGGTTAGCAAGATCTTTATCACTCACTTACACGGAGACCATATTTTTGGTTTGCCAGGTTTCCTCTCTAGCCGGGCCTTCCAGGCCAATGAAGAGCAGACGGATCTGGATATCTATGGACCAGTAGGGATCAAATCCTTTGTGATGACTAGTCTTCGCGTATCAGGCTCTCGCCTGCCTTACCGCATCCATTTTCATGAATTCGATGAACATTCTCTGGGCAAGATTTAGAAACTGATAAATTCACAGTTTATGCGGAAGCTTTGGACCACACCATTTTCTGTGTGGGTTACCGGATCATGCAGAAGGACCTTGAAGGGACGCTCGATGCAGACAAACTCAAGGCAGCAGGGGTTCCTTTTGGTCCACTCTTTGGTCAGGTCAAAAATGGACAAGATGTCACCCTGGAAGATGGCACTAAGATCATTGCAGCGGATTATATTTCAGCCCCTCGGCCTGGTAAGATTATCACGATCCTTGGAGATACCAGAAAGACGGATGCCAGCGTCCGCCTTGGAGTCAATGCGGATGTCTTGGTCCATGAGTCCACCTATGGCAAGGGCGATGAGAAGATTGCTAAGAAACACGGCCACTCGACCAATATGCAGGCGGCAGAAGTAGCGCGTGAAGCTGGAGCGAAGCGCCTTCTTCTCAACCACATCAGTGCTCGCTTCTTATCAAAAGACATCAGCCAATTGCGCAAGGATGCATCTAGCATTTTTGAAAATGTCTATGTGGTCAAAGATTTGGAAGAAGTGGAGATCTAAGATGCGAACCATTCTCATAACAGGAGCAAGTGGAGGTTTGGCCCAAGAAATGGTCAAGCTCCTCCCTGAAGACCGGCTGATTCTCCTAGGCAGAAATCAAGAAAAACTGGAAAAGCTCTATGCCAGTCATCTTCAAGCTGAATGCATCGGGATCGATATCACGGATTCCTCAGCCGTCCAATATTTGGTAGAAGAGCTCTATCAGCGCTATGGACAGATCGATATCTTGGTCAATAATGCAGGCTATGGCATATTTGAGGCCTTTGATCGTATTTCTGACCAGCAGGTGCAGGAGATGTTTGAGGTCAATACCTTTGCCCTCATGCAGTTTTCACGCTTGATGGGTGCGCACATGAAGGAAGCGGGTAAGGGGCACATTGTCAACATCGTCAGCATGGCGGGGCTCGTTGCAACAGCCAAATCCAGCCTTTATTCAGCGACTAAGTTTGCAGCCATTGGCTTCTCCAATGCCCTGCGGCTAGAACTGATGCCCTTTGGTGTCCATGTGACGACGGTCAATCCAGGCCCCATTCGGACCACTTTCTTTGATCAGGCAGACCCAGACGGAAGCTATGTCAAAGCTGTGGATCGCTATATTTTGGAACCTGACTTTGTAGCCAAGAAGATCGTGAAGAACTTTGGAAAAGCAAAACGCGAGCTCAATCTTCCTTGGCTTTTGAACCTGACCCACAAGCTCTATACCCTTTTCCCACGTATCTCGGACAAGCTAGCCAGTAAGATGTTCAATTTCAAATAGGAGGAGATAGATGGCAGCCAATATTCAAGCTTATTTAGAGAACCTCCGGCAACCCTGGGGACAGATCTATTATGATATCCTTTTCGAACAATTACAGGACATCAAGGGGAAGCGAGTGCTTGATTTTGGCAGTGGTTTTGGCCTTGTAGCCAACCACCTGGCACAAGACAATGAGGTCCTAGCTGTGGAGCCTAATGAGGAAATGGTAGCCTTGCGGGTCCAGGATCATCCTTACCAGCAACTTGTCGGAAGTCTGGACCAGATAGAGAGCTTTGAAGATGCTAGTTTTGATGTCATCCTCTGTCACAATGTCTTGGAGTATGTAGAGGATCGCAAGGTGGTTCTCAAGGCATTCACCCGTCTCTTGAAACCAGGAGGCCTGCTCTCTATCGTCAAGCACAATGAGGTTGGCCGCGTCCTGCAGACCGTCGTCTTTGAAAATGATACTCAGAAGGCACTTGATCTCTTAGCCGGTCAAGACCTGGAAACCCACTCCATGGGCTTGGCACAGGCCTATGATCTAGATAGAGCAGTCGACGATCTAGCCCTCGAAGTTCAGGACTACCAAGGGATCCGAGTCTTTTATGCCTTGCAGGACAATCGCTTCAAGGGCCAAGAAGGCTGGCGAGAGTCTATGCTCAAGATGGAGCTGGCCGTTTGCCAAGAGTCCCCTTACCGGGATATCGCCTTCTTCCAGCACTATAGGTTAAAAAGGAGTTAAGATGTTAGATTATAAAAAAGAAATTCCAGCGATGACAGACCTACTCGCACTCTACGGCTCGGTGGGTTGGACCAATTATACCAACAACCCAGCTATGTTGGAACAAGCTGTCAAAGCCAGTCTCTGGCAGTTGGCCGTCTATGATGAGGACGAGCTTGTCGCCTACATTCGTTTGGTAGGAGATGGCCACTCTGTACTGTTGGTGCAGGACCTCCTGGTGCGACCAGATCACCAGCGCCAAGGCATCGGAAGGAAACTCTTAACAGAGGCTTTAGCGACCTTCCCAAATGTCTATCAACGGCTTCTTGCCACTGAACGGAGCGAGAAGAATCTAGCCTTTTACCAGTCTCTGGGCTTTGTCGAACTTTCAGAGCAAGCCTGTACAGGGATGATTTATATGAAATAAGAGAGTGGGATAGAAATCGGTAATTCGTTAGAATTCGATTTCGTCGTCCCACCTCCGCACAGTTGATTAGGGCTGTAAAAGCTGATGAAATCAGCGTAGTAGAGCCCACTCAACCACTGCGTCTTGCTCGACAATCCAAATAATTGAGAGGCTAGGACTTTTGTCCCAGCCTTATCTATTTGACTGACAAAAGGGGAGATTGATGGTAAAATGAGGGTGAGATTAGGAGGAGATGAAATGAAGAAGAAAATAAAATGGGGCCTTGTCTTATGTTCGGTACTTATACCAGTATGTTTGAGTGCCTGCAAACAAGGAACTATAGAAAAACAAGGTTCTTCGAATAAAGAAGTACAGAAGAAAATCGATCGAAAAAACATTCATTTTGACAAGACAGGACCCGCAGCAACATTTGATTGGGATGCAAAGAACAGTATCAGATACATAACGTTCGAAAAACTTCCACAATATATGAGGTCAGATGATAGCGATGGTATTTCAATATATGGACAGCAGCCGAATGAAGCCCCTCTATCTGAGGAAGGAAGGGTTCAAAAAGCTTTGCAGGTCGTTGAAGGAGTCTATGTAGATCAAAGTAGAATAGACACAGTAATCAAGGCCAATGGGGCAAAAAATCAAGAGGATATGTATACTCGACTCTGGAACGATTATATTATCCCTAAAATTGAAAAAAACAGTAGTACTTTTGATCCAAATACTTATGTGGAATATCTTGGTGAGAAGTACCCCCTCAAAATATATGGTCCCATGTATTTGAAGCTCATGACGAATGCATTGAGTTTTGGAAAAAAATATGAGTTAAAGGGCTATGCAGTTAAGGGAAACAAAGTATTCATTCGCATTCAGGTACCAACTTACTTCCCAGAGCTTTTATCGAGAGGGAATAAATATTATAAAAATCCTAATGAGTCAGATTTCAATCAAGCCTTCTATGATTGGCTCGATGAATTCCATCAAAGGTATGCTGAAAAAGAAACAAATCGAGATGATCATATTTCCTATATCATGCTTTCAACAGTTTTACAACAGTTAGTTAACAAAAATTTCGACGCAACCTCATCATCTGGTTATACTGATGGTGAGATTTACACTACAGAATTCACGGTTGAAATGGAAGTAACAGATCAGGGTGATGTTCGAATAGATTTAAAAAACTTGGCTATTCTCTTACAAATCCCTCGACAAATGAAGGGGGAAAATCAGTATGGTAAGGAAGATGAAAATAATATCTTTTGGACGATTCCATCAGGGAATAATAATGATGGACAAAAGATAAAAGAAAAATTAAAGAATTTTAATCCAAAAGATCCTGTTAAAAGCTATGCGATTGGAGAGCCAGTTGTATTTGCTAATGGCTTAGAAGTTACACTGAATCGTGTAACAGACGATCCAAATTTGGATGTTCAGGATGATCAAGACCGTATCGATACAAGGAAAAAACAACATCGATTGATCGTCGAATTCACCATATCGAATCCAACACCTCTCCGTATTGAAAATACTCCAGATTATACAAATGTAGATCTCTATGATGGCCATGCAAAATCTGCTTATATGCTGAATAATACTTTAAATTACAAACAGCCAACAGTCCTTGAGGCAGGAGAATCTGGTATATATAAAATTAACTATTTAACAGATGGGGATGGACCATTTACGGTTGTTTATGGTGATGCAAAATGGGTGATTCCAAAATAAGGAATACTTCTTGATAGGATAGGTTTAGTCTGATGTTTGTTTACTTTGAGTTTTTCTATCAGACAGTATTCACATAATGCAAGGATTTCCAAGAGTAGAAATCCTTTTTTTCAACCACTGACACTTTATAAGAATCATGGTAAAATAGTTTGTAGGAGCTAGTGATTAGGAGGAACTGTTTATGCCTAAGTTATTTAAGTCAAAGATATTTTTATTTACTTTATTCGTCGTTATGATTGGTTCTATCTCCTCTATCAAAGAACAACTTCGTGAAAGAGAATTGCGTCAGTATGTTCAATGGAAACCGAGGCCAGTAATTAAGGACTATGAATTTATTCATAACGGGGAAGCACTAGTCATCGAATGGGACGATGTTGATGAGAGAGAATTAATTGAAGAAGTTAATAATGGTAAACCAAAATTTGCGTACCAACTTAATACACCTAATGGTGCAAGTGGTGAGCGCTATATCATGCAAGAAAGCTATAAGTTAAAAGCGAGTAGTGATAAGTTTTTAGCCTATAGAATTGCACCAGATTCGGCGCCTTATCTAAGCTACAATGAGCCCAAAGAAGGGGAGTATTGGTTGATTGATGTATACGACACGCACGATCGAAACCTAAAACCTAAAACCTATGATGTCTTTAAAATGGTACGTGACTATAATAAGAAATATATCCCACTCGATATTTCAGAAGAAATATACGAAACAGAGGACAATGAAGCCTACTTTCTTATTACTATGTTAGCACCCAAGGAATCAAACGTAGTGATTGAAATGGAGCTATGAAAGTTGTTACGGAGGGGTTTAACGAGACTTCACAGTATCCGGTTGAGCTGGGGCTGATCGATGCAAAAACAGGAAAAATATCTAAAAAGAGTTCCTCTGGTAAAAGTGTTGAAGAAGTTAAAACGGAGTCAAAACAGAGATTTGAGAATAGACATCCATTTGCCTTTATGCTAGGAACTGGATTATTTGGTCCCAGAGCAAATCACTTAAGTTCTAGAGGCTTACAACTTAGGTTTAATCAAAGTTTTAGGGAAACTGAAAAGAATATCATACCTTTAGCTTCAGCCTACCCAAAGGTCTATCAGATGATGAAAAATCAGTATCGATCAACTTTGTATTTTTTAGGCGAGGAAGATGTAGAGTTTCAACTCTCCTTTTTGGAATTACTACATGATTCCTATGGTTCTTTCGTTAAAAATTTCACGCTTCCTGCTGATTTTTCAATAGATGAGCAAGAGCACCTTGTTCAGAATAAAGAAGAATTCCTTCGATACTTCAAATCCCAGCCTCAAAAAAAACAGTACTAATTTCGAGTTAGCTCTTATGAATATATTTTACGAAGTAACACCCAGAAGGATACCTAAGGAAAGAGCTTTTTAAAAATTTAACTATTCCCGCAGAATTTTCAAAAGATGGGCAAGAACATCTTGCGAATAACAAAAAAGAATTTTTCCAATATTTTAAAAAGGAATTAAATCAAAGTAAGGATACTACAGAGTTCTCATTGCTGAGACGCTTATATGAAGTACAGAACTACGTGGTCTCTAGAGATTTTGGTCAGTCCTTCGGTAATCTGACCATACCAGCTGAGTATACTAAAGATGGGAAGGTTCATGTCGTTCAAAATGATGAAGAATTCTTCAAATATATGGATTTAGAGAAAATTCCTAATAAAAAGATGAAAGAAGATATTAAAAAAATGTTCCCATATGATGTAAAAAATTAATCGATTAGGTCGAATTTAGCAAGGAGGTCAGGCTATGAAGCCCAACTATTTCAAACTATTCGCAGGAATTCCACTTATTCTTTGTTGCCTGTTTCTTTCCAGTTGTAAGATCATGAAACCGAGTGATTATAAAAAAGCGAAGGAAGTTGTCAGCAGTGAGCTTGCTAAGGTTGGTCTTCATGGAAATGTTAAAATTAATCGTCTTTCCTGGCAGGCTTTAGAAATTCCAGGTTATAATGTCGATTTTACTTATTCGGAGAAAACCTATGACGGTCAAACCGTACCTCTTGAGGTGCATGCTTTCTTACAAAATGACTGGTCTGATCCCTATGGACAAACCACTCCAAGTTATAAAGAAGTTTTTACAGAGCAGAAGATAGTACAGAAAAAAGAGGCCCAACTACTGGATAAGCTTAAAAAGCAGGATTTAGGCCTGACTCTCTCTTATTTTCATTTTATCTCCAATGTTGATTCTTCTTATCAAAAGGAGTCTGCAGAAGAGTTGGAAGAACTGGCGGCTCAAAATAGGCAAGAAGGAAAGAATGATTTCGCGGGTTATTACCAGATTCCGTACGCCACCCTTATTCAAAAGGGGATGGTTCGTATGATGATCTCAGTAGAAGATGACCAAGCCATCCAGGAAAAGGATTTAAAAGCTGCTGCTAAAAAGTTGGATGCCAGTGATCTTCCAGATGGTGATTATGATTTCTATTATCTGGATTTCAAGAATAAAGATCATGAATCCATCACTTATAAATTCAACGTTAAGGATGGACAGGTTGTGAAATTGGATCAGTAAAAAAGGTAAAATAGAAAAAACGACAGCTCAGGATGAAGGTCCCTGAGCTGTTTTTGTTATCTATTAAAGAAAAACGGGATAAAAAAGAGAACCTTTCGGTTCTCTCTTATTTGTTTCAACTTCTACGAATGAGAGTAGAAGTTTCTTCGTTAGGGGGTTGATAGAAGTAAGGACTGTTCCTAATGATACTATTAGTTATCAGTCAATTTCCGTTTGATTCCAACAGCACCTGCTAAGACAAGAATTCCTGAGAAGACAAGTCCAGATGCAACAACTTCACCTGTATTTGGAAGAAGCGTTTTGCGACCTCCCCCATTGTTTCCACCATTTGAACCTGGCGCACTTGGTGTCGTTGTGGTACCAGAATGATCAGGTTTATTTGGTTTTTCGGGTGTAGTCTTAGGCTCTGCAGTAGTAGTAGTTGTTGTTGACGTTGTGCCTTCCTCACTACTATTGTGGTTTCCTGGTTCTTCTGGTGTTGTATCAGGAGTCTCAGGTGTAGTAGGTACAGTAGTCTTAGGCTCTTCAGAAGTAGTTGAAGTAGTCGAAGGTTCATCGGTAGTCGTTACCGTAGTTGTAGACTCTTGAGTCGTAGTAGTTGTAGTTGTAGGCTCTTGAGTCGTAGTAGTTGTAGTTGTAGGCTCTTGAGTCGTAGTAGTTGTAGTTGTAGGCTCTTGAGTCGTAGTAGTTGTAGTTGTAGGCTCTTGAGTCGTAGTAGTTGTGATTGTAGGCTCTTGAGTCGTAGTAGTTGTAGTTGTAGGCTCTTGAGTCGTAGTAGTTGTGGTTGTAGGCTCTTGAGTCGTAGTAGTTGTAGTTGTAGGCTCTTGAGTCGTAGTAGTTGTAGTTGTAGGCTCTTGAGTCGTAGTTGTAGTGGTTGTAGGCTCTTGAGTCGTAGTAGTTGTAGTTGTAGGCTCTTGAGTCGTAGTTGTAGTGGTTGTAGTGGTTGTGGTTGTAGTTGTAGTTGTAGTTGGTTTATTTGATGTGTTGACCACTTTAATCACGTTGTTATCATCAATTTTCTCAACTTTAGAAGTGTAACCTTCTGGAGTGTTTGTTTCCACTACTGAGTACTCAATCTTCTTACCGTCTTTGATACCTGGCAATTTCGTAAATTCTGCTTTCCAGCCAGAAGCTTTTGTAAGGGTTTGTGTTAACCCATCCAAGGCTTTGCCGTCCGCATACAATTGAACCGTGATATCTTTACGGTCAGCTTCATCATCACCAACCCATTCTTTTTGAACAGTAACTGTTTGATCTCCAGTAACCCAGTATTTCAATTCTGTATTGTTCCAGAATGCTGGGTCAGTTTGAGGTGTTGTGATTTCATCAGCTGTCAATGTAGCATTGTTATCTACTCTGATGGTTGTCTTAGGAATTAATGTTTGGTATTCAACGATCAATTCATCGCTTGATGCTGTTTTAAAGACATCACTGACGTCTGATAAATTCACAGTAAATCCATTGCCGTCCGCATCGAATTTCACATGTTGCCAGAAGTCCCAACCAGAAGCCACCACTTGTCCACCTTTTCTTAATGTAAAGGATGGTTTCAAGTAAGTTCCCACAAAGAATTCATTTGCAGCGTGGTTAGCAGCAGGAGCAAAAGTGATTTTTGAGTAATCGACTGCTGGAGCTTGGATTTTATCTGATACAACAGGGTTTGTCAAAGCTTGTTTCTTACCATCTCCATTGATACGGATGAACCATTTTGTCAGATAGTAGTCATCTCCAACATTCAACCATGCATAGTTTTCAGATGCGTCTAATTTGAATTGCTTAGTTACATAGTCACCAGTAAGGTTGTACTTGTTCAACACAGATTCAAATACTCCAGGTCCGTCAGGACGAGTGATAACAACGGATTCAGATCCAACCTTAGAAGTGGCAGTTTTATTTCCAGGATTTCCTGGTGTGCTATCCCATTCTGCTTTGTATGAGAAACCACCCTTAACGTTTTGGTTCATGGATTCGATTGCTTTTTTAAAGGTGAAAGTAATCTTTTTGTTTGTCATTGAAATGGTTGCGACTTCAGCTCCATTTGCTTGGAGTGATTGAGTTGCAATTTCAGTGATATTAACACCTTCTGGAGCGTCAATAGTAAATGTATCACCGTCTTTAACTGATTTACCAGTTAAATCCCAGTCAAATGAAAAGGTAACCTTTTGTCCATTTGTTTGGGCCTTTAAGTTGGTGACGGTTGGTGAAACAGTGGCCGCGCTTACGGGTTTGATCACAGACAAGCCCAAGGCTACCACACCGATGATAGCTACAAATGCAACTATCTTTTTATAAAGAGATTTCAATTGGCCTCATTTCCTTTCTTCTGCCTGCCCTTTCCGAGGCTTTTCTATATAGTGATATATCCTAAAATAGAAAGGCTTCTAATTTCTACTCCATGAAACCAGCTGCCTCAGTTTAGGATAGATCGATGAATTATATGCTCCTCTTTATGCATTAAAAGAAAACAAACCCACCGACAAAATCAGCTCAAACCCTCTAACTACGTTTGTTTAGATAGAAAAACAAGGGAAATGACAAGCGTCATAATGTTAAAGTGATAATAAACGTTGCAAATTTTAACAGAATAATCATCCCATTGCATATTTAAAAGATTATTATCATCATTATTATATTCTTTTAGTATGATAAGTCAAGTTAAATGCAACAAAAATAATGAAAAATGTTGATTTTGGTTTTTGTATAAGTCGACCTTTTATTTCCCGCCATTTTAGCCTTTCATGTTATAATATTCAGATAAGAAAAAGAGGAGACCAAAAGCTAGATGATCACTTCAAAATACGATTGGCAGTTAGCTTCGCCAAGTGCAGATGAGGCCTTTTTAGCCCTTGCCAAAAAAGCAGGCCTGGAAGCGTCCGTAGCAACCTTGCTGTATGAGCGTGGCATTCAGACCAAAGAGGATTTAGAAGACTTTTTAGAACCCAAACTAGAGAAGCTACACGACCCTTATTTGCTCCATGATATGGACAAGGCAGTGGAGCGCATCCGACGGGCCATCGAAGATTATGAGCAGATCCTCATCTACGGAGACTATGACGCGGACGGGATGACCTCGGCCTCTATTATGAAGGAAACCTTGGAGCAGATGGGTGCAGAGGTGCAAGTCTACTTACCTAACCGCTTTACAGACGGCTACGGTCCCAATGAGAGTGTCTACAAATACTTTATCGAGCAGCAAGGCATTTCCCTGATTGTCACGGTGGACAATGGTGTGGCGGGCAATCAAGCCATTGCCATGGCCCAAGCGATGGGAGTTGATGTTATCGTGACGGATCACCACTCCATGCCAGAGGTTTTACCGGATGCATATGCGATCATTCATCCGGAGCATCCAGATGCGGATTATCCCTTCCATTATCTAGCAGGTTGTGGTGTGGCCTTTAAGTTGGCCTGTGCCCTCTTAGAGGAAGTACCAGTCGATCTCTTAGACCTGGTAGCAATTGGGACCATTGCTGACATGGTCAGCCTGACAGATGAGAATCGGATCCTGGTTAAATACGGTCTGGGTGTTCTCCAACATACCCAGCGCATGGGCTTGCAGGAGCTCTTGGAGATCGCAGGGATTCGTCCGGAGGATGTCAATGAAGAAACGGTTGGTTTTCAGATTGCTCCTCGTCTCAATGCCCTTGGCCGCCTCGATGATCCCAATCCGGCCATTGAACTACTGACTGGCTTTGACGATGAAGAGGCGCACGAGATTGCCCTCATGATTCATCAAAAGAATGAAGAACGTAAAGAAATTGTCCAAAGCATCTATGACGAAGCTAAAACTATGGTCGATCCGAGCTTGTCCGCCCAAGTCTTGGCCAAGGAAGGCTGGAATCCAGGGGTCCTTGGTATTGTAGCTGGCCGTCTATTAGAAGAGCTTCATCAGCCAGTAGTTGTTTTAAGCATCGAAGATGGGCGTGCTAAAGGAAGCGCTCGGAGTCCTGAGTCGGTCAATATCTTTGATGCCCTCGATCCCCACCGGTCGCTCTTTGTCGCCTTTGGAGGACATGCTGGTGCGGCAGGGATGACGCTGGAGGTGGACCAACTTCCTGCCTTGTCTCGGGCTCTTACGGATTACATTGCTGAACAAGAGATTGATCTCAGTAGCAAGTCTAGCTTAGCCATCGACGAGGAACTGCATCTAACAGAACTAACGCTTGAGACCTTGAAAAGCTTTGATCGCTTGAGTCCTTTTGGCATGGACAATAAAAAACCAGTCTTTCTGGTCCGTAATTTCAAGGTAGAAGGGGCACGCTCGATGGGAGCCGGCAATACCCACTTGAAACTCAAAATTTCTCAAGAAGATGCGACCTTTGAGGTGGTTGCCTTTGGCTTGGGAAGTTTAGAGGCAGAGTTTGCACAGTCGCAAGACCTAGAGTTAGCTGTGCAGTTGTCGGTCAACCAATGGAATGGTCAAACGACTCTCCAGCTCATGCTAGTTGATGCGCGTGTGGATGGTGTACAGCTCTTTAATATCCGCTCTAAAAATGCCAGCCTTCCCGCAGGTGTTCCCGTTCTTGATTTTACTAAAGAACTGCCAGATCTGACAGGGGCATCCGCTGTGGTGGTTGGAAATATTCCTGAGAATTTAGAGCAACTACGGCAAATCTTCCAAGAGCATGATTTCCAGGCCGTTTATTTCAAAAATGAGATTGCCAAAGCCTACTATCTGACAGGATACGGTAGCAGGGACCAATATGCCAAACTCTATAAAACCATCTATCAGTACCCAGAGTTTGATGTCCGCTACAAACTCAAAGACCTAGCGGCCTATCTCAAGATCCAGCAGATCCTCTTGGTCAAAATGATCCAGATCTTCCAAGAGTTGGGCTTCGTGACCATTGAAAATGGCATCATGAAGGTTAATAAAGAAGCAGAAAAACGCGAAATCGCAGAAAGCAGCATCTACCAAAACCTCAAACAAACTGTGAAAGAGCAGGAGTTGATGGCCCTTGGAACGGTTCGTGAAATCTACGATTACCTGACAGGGCAGGCCTCATGAAAAAACACCTAAAAAAATTCCTCTGGCTCAGCCCCTTCTTGCTTTTAGCTCTTTATTGGTTGGGAGTCTACCTGAGCCTCAAAAACCCCATGGAAGAAATCAACTACTCCGAAAATGGTGGATGGATGCGCTATGTGATGTTTAAGCCATTTACAGAAACGATCGGAAGTGATCGCATCTGGAAGGAAGATGAAGGATTTCAAATGTATCCCTATTCAGATAAAATCGTTGGGGGACAAGAAGACCTGTCCGTCATGATGTTTCGAGACAGTTCGGAATGGGCTTATAGGTATAAATATCAGTTAAAAGAAAATGTATCGGTTCGTATGATGTTCAAATAAAGAGCATTGATTCAAGAAGAAGTCTATCTTTATGCGGATGATCAAGAAGTAGAGGGTAGTGATTTTCTAAAGAAACTTGCCGCCTACGGCAAAGACCGTACTTGGTTGAAAAAGCAAAGTAAGAAAGTCGCCGAACAATATATTCTTGGTACTTGGTTCAAGAATGGAAGTTCCCGCTATTCCTTGAAAAACTTAGGGGATATGAAAATCGAGTACAACAAATTGATAGAAGGACAGTAAAAGGCTATTCTAACAATTATGATCCCGCATCTTTTTCAGATGTGGGATTTTTTAGTGTATATAAATATAATAGGAGACCAGTTACGATGAGGCTTAGATACTACTAACTAAGCTTTTTTTAATTATAAAAGGATGTTATAATACTTCTAACTCAGTGGAAAACTAAGAGTGATCTCTTAACAAAAAATTATTTGGAGGAATTAAATGGCCTTAATACAATCAAATGCTATTTCAGCTGCAGATGCAATTAGTGAGCTGGTTTCAGTTGATACCAGTAATGTGCAAAATCAGCAAGTTTCATTTTCTTACACCCAAGAAATTACAGGAATGGAAAATGGAAAGGAGGTAACAAACTCAGTTCTTCAGGCTATTAGCGAATTTAGTCAAGCAGTTCTAATTCAAGCCAACAAGTTCCCTCAAATTGCTGCTGTAATTGAGAAGAGAGATATAGAGGAATCGCAAAGATGGAACCATTAATTATAAAAAAAGATAAGAGTGAAAAAGAACGCTCTACTTTGACTCGAAAAATTATAGAACTTGAAGAAAAGGAAGATGATTTTAAATTATTACAGAAGCGCCATGAAAACAGAGTTCTTTATTTAGCTGAGCAATTTGAACAGCTGTCTTCTGGCGTGGACTCATTACTAACAGAATCGGATATGTCAACACAATTTAGAATTCAGGAGTTAGAAAATAATCAAGAACTGCGTCGTCAAATGTCCGAATATGTGCAAACCCATTTTGATGACATAGAAAAATGGAGTCAATCGATCCGTCGAAATACGGATGAACAAAGAGATAAATTAATATCAGAAAGGAATCGATTGCCTTGGGAGTGAAATATAGTTCTGCAGAATCTAGTGCATTAATTGATGCACTATCAAACAATATAGAAATTGCAAATGAAATTACAGAAAGATTATCAAATGGTTGCGCTTATTTGGTAAGTTCTTTGGATTCAGGTAAATTACAGGGAGCTGCATATACTGCGGGTAAAGGACTTTTTACCGATATTATTATCCTGCAATTACGAAAATCAAGGAAGCAGTGGATGATATTCAGATCGAGTTGAATTCATATAAAACAGCAAATGAACCTGTATCTCAATATGGAAATCTTGATTTAGAAGAATTAAAAGCTCTCAAAAAAAGTAAAGAAGACATGTTAACAGTTGTTAATGAACAGATTGCTGAGCATGAGAGCTTTTTTAATAAATTAAAAGATACTTTTAATTCCAATGCCCATCGTGAGACTTCTCGTCAATTGACTGACTCAAAAAATAATCTAGAGTCAGAAATTCAGAGTGTGACAAAGAAAATTAATGAGTTGGAATTGTTTGTATCTCAAGTGGCATCATTTTTCTCAGACAGTTTAACTGTTCTTCAACTTGCGATTAAAGGTGCTGGGCAATTAAGTCAAGTGGTTGTTGATGCTAATGGTAATTACTATACAGATGGGCTAGATATGTCTTGGGTTGATGAATTAAAGGCTCAGAAAATAGTAAGCGAATCCCCAAGTTTACAAGATCTGTCCCCAGAAGATGCAATGTTTGCTCAGAACCTGATGGTGCAGTATGGATTTAACGAGCAGACGGCAAGGGAAATCATAAAAGTCAGAGATGGCATTGATAAAAAATTCCCAGATAAGTCTCAAGAGGAAAAAGATTACATACTTCTTAGGGTTCTTGGAAGTGTTTCTTATTCTGGATTACAGTGGGATGGAACTGCGGATTCTTTAGCTGATTATTCTGGATTACAGTGGGATGTAACTGCGGGTTCTTTAGTTGATTATTTTTACGATGAAGAGGTAACAACTGATGGTGTTATGCATTTCGTGAAGAGTTTTGCTGGAATTATGGATGAACTAGGATTAAGTAAAGAGGAGTCAAAACATCTTTACGCTATGTTAACTTTACAACATTCAGTATCAGGGATAAATAAACCTCTTGAAAAATATAATAAAAAACTTGACGAATATAATGAAGAACAATTAAATGAATTCAGTAAAGATGTTGAGGAAAATTATACAAATAATAAAGGTTTAACAATATCGTCTGAAGAAGTTTATGATGTTGCAAAAACTATGTATCGAAAGCTGACTTTACTCATCAGTCGATTACAATGGCCACACATCTAAATCCTAGAAGGTTTGTTTTAGCTGACATTTATGGTGGAAGAGAAAATGTTAAAGATTTATCGGGCTGGGAAGGTGATACTACTACAAATGCGACCGATATGCAACCAAGTATTGGAATGGATGATTATCTTGCAGACTTAGATTCTGTTAATATTGTAAAACGTATGACTTCGAATACTCAATCTTATACGCAAGCAATGAATAGTTACTTCAGTGATCTGCAAAGTTCTCCAAATTTAAGAGAGAAAGAATTTAAACAAAATGTTGACTTGGAGGAAGTTAAATCAACTATTTTTGAAAGTCTAGTACCAGATAGTGTATCTGGAAAAATAATAACTTATGATCATGATGGTGGTCCTATTTATGAAAAACCATCAGAAGAACAATCAATGGAATATCTGAAGGAACATGAACAGTATAAATCATCCTACCTGTTCATTGAAAGTTTGGAAAAAGAAGAAATGCAATATAAGAGAGATGAATAATGAAGCAAAAACTTAAATTATTTGTTTGGTTGATTCCCATCTTACTTTTTTGCCTCTATTGGCTAGGAATCTACTTGAGCCTCAAAAACCCTATGGAAGAGATCGTTTACTCTGAAAATGGTGGCTTGATGCGCTATGTGATGTTTAAGCCCTATACAGAAACGATTGGAAGTGATCGCATCTGGAAGGAGGACGAGGGATTTCAAATTTATCCTTATTCAGATGAAATCGTTGGGGGACAAGAAGATCTATCCGTCATGATGTTTCGTGACAGTTCCGAATGGGTTTATAGGTATAAATATCAGTTAAAAGAAAATGTATCGGTTCGTCTGATGTTCAAATACAATTCTAAAAAAAGAGCATTGATCCAAGAAGAAGCGTATCTTTATGTGGATGATCAAACAGTTGAAGGCAGTGAGTTTTTACAAAAACTTTCTACCTACGGCAAAGACCGTACTTGGTTGAAAAACCAAAGCAAGAAGGTCGCCGAACAATACATCCTGGGTACTTGGTTTAAAAACGGAAGCTCCCGTTATTCCCTGAAAAACTTGGGGGATATGAAAATTGAGTACAATGAATTGTTAGAAGAGAAGTAAAAGGCTCTTTCTTTCAAGAATTATCCCGCATCTTTTTCAGATGTGGGGTTTTTGCTGTTGCTGCAGGTGTGGGAAAATGATTTGGCAAAAATGATGCAAGTTAGTAGAATTCATGGTATAATGGAATGTAAAAAATTTTTTATGAAAGAAAGTTAACCATGAATTTAAAAGATTACATTGCAAGCATTGAAAACTATCCACAAGAAGGAATTACCTTCCGTGATATCAGCCCTTTGATGGCAGATGGCAATGCTTATAGTTATGCGATTCGTGAAATCGTTCAATACGCGACGGATAAGAAGATCGATATGATCGTCGGCCCTGAAGCGCGTGGATTCATCGTTGGTTGCCCAGTCGCTTTTGAGTTGGGAATTGGTTTTGCACCTGTTCGTAAGCCTGGCAAATTGCCACGGGAAGTCATCTCTGCTGACTACGAAAAAGAATACGGTGTAGATACCTTGACCATGCACGCAGATGCCATCAAACCAGGCCAACGCGTCCTCATCGTTGATGACCTTTTGGCTACGGGTGGTACCGTTAAAGCAACCATCGAAATGATTGAAACTCGGTGGCGTCGTTGCAGGGTGTGCCTTCTTGATCGAGTTGGATGAATTGAAAGGTCGCGAAGCGATCGGCGATTACGACTACAAAGTCTTGATGCATTACTAATATAGTCTAATACTATAACTGGATACAGAAAAACCATAATTGAAAACTATAAGCTCCTATCATATAATGTTAGTTAAGAACTTGCACGATGGGAGCTTTTTATGCCAATTACACTAGATAAAAAATTACCTGCAGTAGATATTCTTCGTTCAGAAAATATTTTTGTCATGGATGATGTTCGAGCAACTCACCAGGATATTCGGCCAATGAATGTTCTCATTCTGAACTTGATGCCGACCAAGGTTGCAACAGAAACCCAGCTCTTAAGGCTCCTTGCCAATACGCCCTTGCAGATCAATGTGGATTTCCTCTATATGGCGAGCCATGAGTCTAAGAATACAGCGGCAGAGCATATGGAGAGCTTCTACAAGACTTTTGAGGATATCAAGGATAATTACTATGACGGCTTGATTGTGACGGGGGCGCCTGTCGAAAAGATGGACTTTGAAGAAGTAGACTACTGGGAAGAATTGACCCAGGTCTTTGAATGGTCTAAGCGGCATGTCTTTCTACCTTGCACCTTTGTTGGGGAGCCCAGGCTGGACTGTACCACCGTTACGGAATTCAAAAAGTAGAGCTCTGTGACAAGCTATCGGGCATCTATGACCAAGCAGTGGTGCGTCCCGATAGTCTGCTCATGAGAGGATTTGACGATCGCTTCCTTGCCCCTCATTCTCGCTATACAGATATTCCTTTGAAGGAAGTCCTTGAAAAGAGCAATCTTCAAGTGATCGCTCAGGGAAATGAAGTTGGGCTTTCCATCATTGCTAGTCCAGACATGCGTGAGGTCTATAGCTTTGGCCATCTGGAATATGATCGCGATACGCTGGCAAAAGAATACCACCGAGATGTCAAGGCGGGCTTGGATCCAGATGTTCCCAAGAATTACTTTGACCACGATGATGCCAGCACAGAGCCTCGCATTCGTTGGAATCTAGCTGCGACGACCTTCTTTAGTAATTGGATCAACTATGCGGTTTATCAAGAAACACCTTACCGCTTGGAAGAATTGGAAAAAGATATTTCATTTTATGGTTACCTATAAAGGGGAATTATGACATATTCACAAGCATTTAAGTATGGCAACTTGGTTCTTCCGAGTGCCTTGCTTTTTCATTATCATGAATTGTTTGACCAGGCAGATGACTACTTGGTTTGGCAGTTTTTCTTCCTTCAAAATACGACTGGCCAAGAGGCCTTAACTCCCAATCAAATTGCTAGTCATCTAGGAAACGGTGACAGAGGTCAATCGGATTATGTCCAATTTAACCACCAAGGGACTCCTTCAATACCGGACCATTGAGCTCAATGGCGAGATTGAAGCTATCTTTGATGCGACCATTGCCCTGGAGCGCTTGGATGAGATTTTAGAAGCCCAATCCCAAGGGAAGGCACAAAGCGCGCCTGCTAAGGGAAATGTCATCAAGGACTTGGTGGAAACCTTCCAACAAGAACTGGGACGACTCTTGACACCTTTTGAGATTGAAGACCTGACTAAGACAGTACGCGAGGATCAGACAGATCCAGATGTGATCAAGGCAGCATTACGAGAAGCTGTCTTTAACGGCAAGCCTCACTGGAAATATATCCAAGCCATTTTACGCAACTGGCGCAGTGAAGGCATCAACAGCCTGGCCCAAGTAGAAGCGAAACTACAAGAACGCGAGCAAGCCAACCCACGCAATGTGACCGTTTCAGACGATTTCTTGAAGGCCATGGATTTGTGGAAAGATTAAAAAAACTAGCACTTTATAAAAGTGCTAGTTTTTGAATGTAGACAAACTTCTTTTGAATGAAATAACCTGCATAATTTCGCGAAGATAGAAGAAATATGAGGATTTTAGAGCAATATTAGGATGTATTGGAACTTTCCGCTGTGAGAATGGTACTTGAAACACTATTGTTTCAAGTACCCGGGAGTTTTGAAACTTTAGGTTCAAAACTAAGTCTTGGAACTTCGGAGAAGTTCGCAGACGTCCGTACTCACCTAAGGAAAGTTTCTAATAAGTTTGTGTCTCTAATCTTAAACTATTGCTCAATCAAATGTAAGCCAATATGTTTATAGATAGTCTGTGTAGGCTTTTTCTAGTTTGCTAAGGAGTTCTTGTTTTTCCTCGTCACTAGCAAAGGAAGCCTGAATGGCATCGACATTGTGTTGGTAAAAGTCAGTTTCCTTGGTTTGGAAATGCTGATGGTAGAGGGCATATTCCTTGGTGAGGTCGGTATCAGATACAGTCCGGTTATCGGTATTGATACTGATTAGAGCACCTGCTTCCTTCATTTTCAAATAAGGGAAATCCTCTAAAGTCGGCGCTGCTTTTGTCTGTAAGTTGCTGGTCAAGCAGAGTTCACCAGTGACCCCATTGTCAATAAAGGATTGGAGTAAGGCTGGTTCATGAGATAGAGCCGTCACGTGGCCATTGCGTTTGATGCCAAATGCAATCGATTGGGCAACAAAGTGTGGGCAATGACACTCACCTGCATGAAGCGTCATGGGGCGATGGTAACTCTTGACTTGCTCGATTAAAGGTCGAATATCTTCTGGAGAGTAGTTGTGCTCATCCCCGGCAAAGTCAAAACCAACAAAATCCTGATCACTAACTTGGTTGGCTTCTGCAAGAATGCGAGAGGTGACTTCTTGATCTGACTGGCGCATGCCGCAGACCAAGGCTTTTGCAACAATACCAAATTCCTCCTGGGCTTGGCGTAGACCATCGCAGACTGCATCGATAGTTTCTGGGACGGTGAGCCCTTGGTACATGGACAATTCTGGTGCAAAACGAACCTCAATATAAAGGACATTTTCGAGAGCAGCTTGCTTGGCCACATCGTAAGCAGCAAGCGTCAAGGCTTCCTTGGTTTGAAGAAGGGGCCGAATGTAGTCAAAGGCCTCTAAATAGTCCAAAAGATTCTCACAGTGGGCAGGCGCAGTGACATGGTGCTTGAGCTCTTCATCACTAGCAGGTAGGTCAATATGGGCCATGGCTGCCAATTGGCGAATGGTCGGAAGAGACAAGGAACCGTCTAAGTGACAGTGAAGTTCTGTCTTTGCCAAACTATGAAAATCGATCGTGGACATGGTTTTCTCCTTAAAATTGTATTTTTTCTATACTATCATTTTGACAAAAAAAGTCAAGTAGCCTTCGCGTAGCAGATCTTTGAAAGGGAGCTCGATATTTGATATGCTAGGAGTAGCGAAATAAAGGAGAAGAAAGATGTCAGACTATCAATTACCAGAAGTATGGAAAGCACCGAGCCAAATGGGAGGAACTTGGGGTGGCTTGAACCAACCAACAGCAGGTGCCCGCTTTGAACAAACCCTTCCAAAAGGCGACCAGCCTTTCCAACTCTATACCCTTCCAACGCCCAATGGGATCAAGGCCACCATTATGCTGGAGGAACTGAAAGAGCTGGGAGTGGATGCAGGCTATGACGCTTATCGGATCAAGATTGGCGAGGGAGATCAGTTTGGTAGTGACTTTGTAGCCATCAATCCAAACTCGAAAATTCCAGCTATGTTGGATCAATCAGGCGATCAAGCCATTCGTGTCTTTGAATCGGCCAATATCCTCCTGTATTTAGCAGAGAAATTTGGCAAATTAATCCCGACTGATTTGGCTAAACGGACAGAAGTACTCAACTGGCTCTTCTGGCAGACGGGTGCAGCACCTTTCCTAGGTGGAGGCTTTGGTCATTTCTTCCACTATGCGCCGGAGAAAATCGAATATGCAATCAACCGCTTTGCCATGGAAGCCAAACGCCAATTGGACCTACTGGACAAGGAACTGGCCATTAAACCTTATATCGCAGGGGATGACTATACCATTGCAGATATTGCCATCTGGTCTTGGTATGGCCGTCTAGCCCAAGACAAGGTCTGGGACCGTGCAGGGATTTTCCTAAATGTGAAGGAATACAAGTATTTGCAGGCTTGGACAGAGAAAATCTCCAATCGCCCAGCTGTAAAACGTGGCTTGGAAGTAGAATATAAGGAAATTGACTAAAGTCTAAGCATAGAAAACTCAATACCTAGATTGTTGGCTCCAAACAAGAGATTTCTCGACTTATATAGCTAGCTAGAACAATTTAGAAGCAATTTGACAAGGCGCCGTTGCGCCTTTTTTTAATGGTGCAAACATGGTATACTAAAGGATGGAATAAAAGTTTAGAAAGTAGCACATGGAATTTACTAAATTATCAAATCGCTTGGACTTGGTGGCTAGCTTCGTCCCAGCTGGGGCGCGTCTGTTGGATGTGGGGAGTGACCATGCTTATCTGCCAATCGCCCTCTTACAAGAAGGCAAGATTGAGGCTGCCATTGCTGGTGAAGTGGTAGAGGGCCCCTATCAGTCTGCCCTGCAAAATGTCGCCGATAATGGCTTAGAGGACAAGATTGAGGTCCGCCTGGCTGATGGATTGGCTGCCTTTGAACCAGCAGATAGCATTTCCTGTATCACTATTGCCGGCATGGGAGGACGCTTGATTGCAGATATCCTAGCGGCAGGTCTTGAGAAATTAGCTGGTGTCTCTCGCTTGGTCCTGCAACCCAATAATCGAGAGGATGAACTGCGGGCTTGGTTAGTAGATCATGATTTCTGCATTGTCGATGAAGCTATCTTGGAAGAAAATGAGAAGTTCTATGAGATCCTTGTGGTGGAACAGGGTTCTCAAGAGTTGACAGCCAAGGAACTACGCTTTGGTCCCTATTTGATGCGGGAACAAGCTCCAGCCTTTGTCCAAAAGTGGTCCAAGGAAGTGGAGAAATTAGCCTTCGCCTTGGAGCAGGTCCCAGTTGAGAATCAATCCGCCAGAGCATCGTTAGAAGAGCGCATCGCTCACATCAAGGAGGTTCTACATGTTAGCAAGTGAAGTCATCAAACGCTATGAAGCCTACTGTCCTCAGGAACTTTCCATGGAGGGAGATGTCCGTGGGCTACAGGTCGGCACTTTGCAAAAAGACATTCATAAGGTCATGGTGGCCTTAGATATCCGCGAGCAGACGGTGGCGGAAGCTATCGCCCATGGGGTGGACTTGATCATCGTCAAGCATGCGCCGATTTTCCGCCCGCTTAAAGATTTGGTAGCTGACCGGGCTCAAAATCAGATCTATATCGACTTGATCAAGCATGATATCGCGGTCTATGTCAGCCATACCAATATTGACATTGTCCCAGATGGTCTCAACGATTGGTTTTGCCAGCTCTTGGACATTGAAGATACAGAGCCTCTCAGTATGACAGGAGAAGGGCTGGGAATCGGTCGCATCGGTCAAGTAGCTTCCCAAACCTTTGGCCAGTTGGCTCACAAGGTTAAAGAAACCTTTGGCCTAGATGCTTTGCGCTTGGTTAGCTATGACCAGGCTGACCTGGATCGGGTCATTGAGCGTGTCGCAATTTGTGGAGGAAGTGGCCAGTCCTTTTACAAGGATGCTCTCGCCAAGGGAGCAGAGGTCTATATCACCGGAGATATCTACTACCACACGGCTCAGGACATGCTGAGCGATGGGCTCTTGGCCTTGGATCCAGGGCATCATATCGAGGTTCTCTTTGTGTCAAAATTAGTAGAAAAGCTCAATCAGTGGAAGACTGAAGAAGCGTGGGAGATTGAGGTGATTGGCAGTCAAGCCAGCACCAATCCTTTTTACCATATCTAAGGGGGCATCATGAAAGTTGCCATTATCGGTGCAGGGATCGTGGGATCCACTGCAGCCTATTATTTATCCAAAGAAGCACAGGCGGCTGTGACTGTCTACGACCATGGAATGGGCCAAGCAACCATGGCAGCAGCGGGCATTATCAGCCCTTGGTTTTCCAAGCGGCGAAACAAGGCCTGGTATCGCCTGGCTCGTCTGGGAGCAGATTTTTACCAAGAATTGGTAGAAGACCTGGCCAAGGACGGAATTAAAACAGATTTTTACCAGCAGACCGGTGTCTATCTCCTCAAGAAAAATGAGGAAAAATTAGACGAACTCTATCAGTTGGCGCTGAGTCGACGAGAAGAATCTCCCTTAATCGGGGACTTGGCAATTTTGACTAAGGAAGAAGTAGCCCAGCAATTTCCTGATCTACAAGGCTTTGAGAAACTCCTTTATGCCTCAGGTGGAGCCCATGTAGAAGGAGCTCTTCTGACGGAAACCCTTCTTCAGGCAAGTGGGGCAAGAGTGATCAAGGAAGAGGTTGCTTTCTCTGTCTCAAGTAATGGCTATCAGATTGCTGGAGAAAGCTATGACCAAGTCATCCTGGCAACAGGAGCCTGGTTGGGGAAATCCTCGAACCACTTGGCTACCAAGTTGATGTCCGTCCTCAAAAAGGACAGTTGAGGGATTATCAGCTAGACCGAGATACTGATGATTATCCAGTGGTCATGCCTGAAGGAGAGCTGGATATCATTCCATTTCAGCAGGGTAAGATCAGTATGGGAGCCACCCATGAAAATGAGATGGGCTTTGACCTGATGGTGGATCAGGCTTTGCTGAATCAGATGGAAACAGAAGCCTTGACCTACTATCCTGAACTCGCTCAAGCGGAAGTTATCGGGGAGCGCGTGGGAACTCGTGCCTACACCAGTGATTTTTCACCATTTTGGGGAGCTGTTCCTGATCGAGCAGGCCTCTATGTCGCTAGTGGACTGGGTTCGTCGGGCCTCACAACAGGTCCCCTCATTGGTTGGCATCTAGCCCAACTAGTGGCAGGAGGAAACCTGCGCTTAGATCCAGCAGATTATCCAGTTGAACAATATGTGAAGAAGTAGGCTGGGACAAAAGTCCTAGCCTCTCAATTGTCTTTGGATTGTCGAGCAAGACGCAGTGGTTGAGTGGGCTCTACTACGCTGATTTCATCAGCTTTTACAGCCCTACTCAACTGTGCGGAGGTGGGACGACGAAATCGAATTCTAACGAATTACCGATTTCTGTCCCACTCTCTCTTTTTTTCGAAAGATCTTCCTTAATTTGGCTAAGAATAGTAGAATAGAAGAAGTGAATCATCAAGAAAATGGGAGTTGTTATGAATTGGTTTCAATCGCAATCCGTGGTCTTGCAGGCCTTTATCGCAGGATTGTTTACATGGGGCTGTACCATTGTAGGGTCAGCTATCATCTTTTTCTTTAAGCATATTAGTCGCAAATTACTGGATATCATGACGGGCTTTGCGGCAGGAGTCATGATTGCGGCTTCGTTTTGGTCCCTCTTGCAACCGTCGATTTAGTATGCGGAAAACTCTTATGGGAACCTGGCTTGGTTGCCAGCGACGATCGGTTTCTAGCTGGAGGTTTTTTCCTTCGCTTGATTGACGCCATCTTCCCTCACCTTCATATGACGAAGGAGATTGAAGAGGCTGAGAGTATCCATACGCCGCGGGAGAAGAAGTTGTCTAAAACAACCCTACTCTTTCTCGCCATCACTATCCATAATTTCCCAGAAGGCTTAGCAGTCGGAGTGGCCTTTGGAGCTCTGGCTAGTAATCCAAGTCCAGAAGCCTTTATCGGGGCGGTTGGCCTAGCTATTGGGATCGGCTTGCAAAATATCCCAGAAGGGGCTGCCCTTTCGATTCCGATTCGGACAGATGGAAAATCTCGTCTCAATGCTTTTTATTGGGGATCTATGTCCGCTATCGTCGAGCCCATCGGAGCTCTGCTAGGTGCAGTAGCGGTCCTATCTATGACAGCTATCCTACCTTACGCCCTCTCTTTTGCGGCAGCTGCGATGATTTTTGTAGTGGTCGAAGAGTTGATCCCAGATTCCCAGACCAATGGCAACACAGACGTTGCGACCCTCGGTCTCATGGTTGGCTTTGTCATTATGATGATCCTCGACGTAGCTTTGGGATAAGGAACTGAAAAGGAGAGCGTCAGGACAAGCTCTCTTTTTGATTGCTGTTATTTTCTTTGAGAAAAAAGATAGTCAGATACAGCTCAAAGGAATCTTCGTTAGTAAGGAGTATCGTCTTATGGTCAAAATCAAATTTAAAAAGAAAAGCAAAAGGATGATGATCATCGCTTTGGCTCTCATTATAGTAGTTGGGATTTTTTTGTTTCATATGAACAAAAAAATGGAGGAGAAGAGACGCAATAAAGAGTATGAAGTCAGCCTTGTAAAGACCTTGAAACATTCTTACGAGGGAATTGAGAAAATTGAGATTCAAAACCCATCTTATAGCCCTACTCCTTCAGACGCATGGGGAGCAGATGTAAAACTCACATTTTCTGATGGGAATTCCAAGGAACATGTACTAGCTTATGATAAAGATGCGAATAAAATTAAGATAGGGGTCTATCATAATGAAGATGAGGAATTTCAGAGCTTTATGGATTCTAGGAGAGGCACGACAAAATCAAGAGTAAGGGTAAGATATTCGGATGGTTCAGAAGAGAAGCAGTGATTAGTGAATTAAAGTATATCAAAGAGTCCTAGTCCAAGTACCCTATTTGAATCATGATAATGAAGATCGTTAACGAGACTATAGAATCAACATCCTGTCATCACCTTGTAACACAAATGCAAGGTGACTTTTTTATATAAACATGATAAAATAAGGGTAATGACTACGTAGAAAGGCCTAACATTATGAAAGGTATTATTTTAGCAGGGGGCTCAGGAACTCGCTTGTATCCATTGACACGTGCGGCTTCTAAGCAGTTGATGCCCATTTATGACAAACCAATGATCTACTATCCGCTGTCAACGCTTATGTTGGCAGGGATCAAAGATATCCTGATCATCTCGACGCCTCAAGACCTTCCTCGTTTTGAAGAGCTTCTTGGAGATGGCTCTGAACTTGGAATTTCTCTCTCTTATGCAGAGCAACCAAGTCCAGATGGTTTGGCGCAAGCCTTCATCATCGGGGAAGACTTTATCGGTGACGATCATGTTGCTCTCATCCTTGGGGACAATATCTTCCATGGAAACGGCTTAACCAAGATGTTGCAACGGGCAGAAGCCAAAGAAAAGGGGGCGACTGTCTTTGGTTACCAAGTCAAAGATCCAGAACGCTTTGGTGTGGTAGAGTTTGACGCGGATATGAATGCTATCTCTATCGAAGAAACCAGAACATCCAAAATCGAACTTTGCGGTGACAGGACTTTACTTCTATGACAATGATGTGGTAGAGATTGCCAAAAACATCAAACCAAGTCCTCGTGGCGAGCTAGAAATCACCGATGTTAACAAGGCTTATTTGGAGCGTGGGGATCTCTCTGTTGAGCTCATGGGCCGTGGCTTTGCTTGGTTGGATACGGGGACTCACGAAAGTCTCTTGCAAGCATCTCAATATATAGAAACTGTTCAACGCTTGCAAAATGTCCAAGTGGCCAACCTTGAAGAAATCGCCTATCGCATGGGCTATATCACCAAAGAGCAAGTCCATGAATTAGCGCAATCATTGAAGAAAAACGAATACGGACAATACTTGCTCCGTTTGATTGGAGAAGCATAATGACGGAACAATTTTTTGATAAAGAATTAGCAGCCCGCAAAATTGAAGCCATCCCAGGCTTGATGGAGTTTGATATTCCAGTGCGCGGGGATAACCGTGGTTGGTTTAAAGAAAACTTCCAAAAAGAGAAAATGCTTCCCCTTGGTTTCCCTGAAAGCTTCTTTGCGGAAGGCAAGTTGCAAAACAATATTTCATTCTCTCGTAAGAATGTTTTGCGTGGCTTGCATGCAGAGCCTTGGGACAAGTACATCTCTGTAGCAGATGAAGGCAAGGTTCTTGGAACTTGGGTAGACCTTCGTGAAGGCGATAGCTTTGGGAATACCTACCAAACCGTGATCGATGCTTCAAAAGGCATCTTCGTCCCTCGTGGTGTTGCCAATGGGTTCCAAGTTTTGACAGACAAAGTTGCTTATACATACTTGGTTAATGACTACTGGGCATTGGAACTCAAACCAAAATATGCTTTTGTCAACTACGCAGACCCAAGCCTAGACATCCAATGGGAAAACTTGGCAGAAGCAGAAGTCTCAGAAGCAGACAAGAACCACCCATTGCTCAAAGACGTCAAACCCCTAAAAGCAGAAGATTTGTAAAAACGAACTTTGCGTAGCAATATCGCGACTGCAAGGAGCGTTATAAGAGAGTTTCTGCCCTAGTGAAAACAAGATTCCCTCAGGGAATCTTGTAGGGAAATCCGGAGACTTCGGCTTCGGATTTAGCCATGAAACCGAAAGGTTGCTGGCGTGCCTCACTAACTAAAGGAACAATCAAAACTAAAAATTATTTGGAGAAAAAATGTCAGAATATAAACATATCATCGTAACCGGTGGAGCTGGTTTCATCGGTTCAAACTTCGTACACTATGTCTACAACAACCATCCAGACGTGCATGTGACTGTCCTTGACAAACTCACTTACGCTGGTAACCGTGCTAACATTGAAGAAATCCTTGGGGATCGTGTTGAATTGGTTGTGGGTGATATTGCTGACGCTGAATTGGTCGATAAATTGGCTGCTAAGGCCGATGCTATCGTTCACTACGCAGCTGAAAGTCACAATGATAATTCATTGAATGATCCATCACCATTTATCCACACAAACTTTGTTGGAACATACACACTCTTGGAAGCGGCTCGTAAATACGACATTCGTTTCCACCACGTGTCAACAGACGAAGTGTATGGAGACCTTCCATTGCGCGAAGATCTTCCTGGACATGGGGAAGGTCCTGGTGAAATTCACTGCTGAAACCAAATACAACCCATCATCCCCTTATTCATCAACCAAGGCTGCTTCTGACTTGATTGTGAAAGCTTGGGTACGTTCATTTGGTGTTAAGGCAACGATTTCGAACTGTTCAAACAACTACGGGCCATACCAACACATCGAAAAATTCATCCCACGTCAAATCACCAATATCTTGTCTGGCATCAAGCCAAAACTTTATGGTGAAGGGAAGAACGTCCGTGACTGGATCCACACTAACGACCACTCAACGGGTGTTTGGGCCATTCTTACCAAGGGACGTATCGGTGAAACTTACTTGATCGGTGCTGATGGTGAAAAGAACAACAAGGAAGTGCTGGAGTTGATCCTTGAAAAAATGGGCCAACCAAAAGACGCTTACGACCGTGTAACAGACCGTGCTGGTCACGATTTGCGTTACGCCATCGATTCAACAAAATTGCGTGAAGAATTGGGTTGGGAACCACAATTCACCAACTTCGAAGCAGGTTTGGAAGACACTATCAAGTGGTATACAGACCACCAAGACTGGTGGAAGGCTGAAAAAGAAGCTGTAGAAGCCAACTACGCGAAAACACAAAAAGTTTTGAAATAATGAAGAAGGTCCAAGTGGAAAATCACTTGGACTTTTTTCAGATATTTTTCTGAAAATCAAAAAATTAACCATTGATTTGTGGTATAATATGGTTAGTTTTTATGATGAATCAATAAGGGGGATATGATGAATCAAAAAGATTGGGTTGAATACTTTGAAGCGGTCAATGGTCGCAAGCCAAGTATGCAAGAATTTCAAGAAGCGCGTGAAAAAGAGGAGTTTGTCGTAGAGCGAAAAGAAGCGCCGACTCCATCAACTGACGCACCAGCTCCATCAACTGAAGCGCAGGCTCCTGCTCAGGAAGCACCTGTTGCACCTAGCGCACCTCTTTCACAAGAGCAGAAAGCTTTTGTCCAACCGCAGCCATCGGCGAAAACCTTACAACCTGTTCCAAGACCGAAAAAATTGACATTTTCTTTCAATAAACAACCCCAAATTGGGGCCGCAGTTGCGGGACTTGTCGCAGTGATTTCCTTTGCTTGGTTCTTTTTCTTTTCAGGTGGACCAAGTCTAGATGGTGTTTGGTTGAGAAATACGGATTCAAGTCCGGTCACTTATGAACTAAGTGGAAAGAAACAAAGAGTCAATGGTGGCGAGACCATCAAAAAGGTTCTCAAGGGCAATGAAGCGAAAAAAGAATTTAATACCGCACTTTCTTTGTTAAATGCGACTGACTTGCATTCACTTGCGGATGTCGATAAGAAATTTAACCTGAAAACGACAGAAATAGTTGTTATTAAATCTGGTGGGAACACACGCTATAATTTGCTCCAAAAAAAGACGGAAGCAATATTATTTTAAGAAATGATTTATTTGACTTGAAAACTTATAAATCATACGAAGGAAACTTTGAAGAAAATTTGGTCTATCACAAGGTTGAAACACCAAAGGCCATGGTTGGAAAGTGGAAGAATGTGACAGAAGGAGATAATACAACTGTTCAGATTTCAGATCACGGAATTATTAGTGATAAGTATTACGATAGCAAGGCTTACGCATTCTATTCTCTAGCTGATTCAGAAAAGTATGATGGAGACACGACTTCTAAAGAAGAGATCGAACACACATTTGAAGTAATTCAGGAAGCGGTGAAATCACAAGGCTATCAAGTGAAGAGCGCTAAGGAAGTCTATATACAAGCTAATTCAAATTATTGTTTCGTACCTGTCAACGGTGGAAAAAATATACTCGTCTTACGTGGTGGTAATGAATTTGCCGCAAAATTAGAAAAAGTGAAATAATCAAAGGACCGCAAGGTCCTTTTTGTTTCCAAACTTCTTACTAAAAAACTATTCATGTCTAGGCAAAAATATGGTAAAATGGATAAGATGTGTCTGAGATGTCTATTGTTTCTCAGGCGACTACAGGTAATGGAGTAGAAAATGCAAAATAGACCTATTATTATTGGTGTTACTGGTGGTTCTGGTGGTGGAAAGACCAGTGTGTCTCGTGCCATTTTGGCCAATTTCCCGAATGAAAAGATTGCCATGATTGAGCATGATTCATATTACAAGGACCAGAGTCATTTGACCTTTGAGGAACGGATCAAGACCAACTATGACCATCCTTTTGCCTTTGATACGGACTTGATGATTGCGCAGATCAATGAACTCTTGGAGGGTCGTCCGGTAGATATTCCAACTTATGACTATGCTGAACATACGCGTAGCAGCAAGACCTATCGTCAGGAACCTCAGGATGTCTTCATCGTGGAAGGGATCTTAGTCCTTGAAGACAAGCGCCTTCGGGACTTGATGGACATCAAGATTTTCGTTGATACGGATGATGATGTACGGATCATTCGCCGGATCAAGCGAGATATGGAAGAGCGTGGCCGGAGTCTGGATAGTGTCATTGAGCAATACCTTGGTGTAGTAAAACCGATGTACCACCAGTTCATCGAGCCAACCAAGCGTTATGCGGACGTGATCATTCCTGAGGGCGTGACCAACACAGTTGCGATTGACTTGATCACAACCAAGATTGAAAAAATCCTCAACGAAGCGCGTGAGGGAAAATAAAAATAGGGAGAAAGAGGGAAATCGATCTCCAATCCAATAACAATAGTTGGAATTACGGAATGTCGCAGTAGTTGGTGAGACTCTTCATTCGCTAAAAGACTCGAAAGAGTTCTCAATCAATGTTGCGGGGGTGGTACGGGAAACGTTATGTAACGTTCTGTACCACTCCCTCTTTTTCCTAGGGAGAATGGAAATGAAAAGGGAGTTTCATTCGCGGACCAAGGCGTTCGCTTGTTTATTGACCATGTGTGCTGGTTTTTCAGATGCTTATACTTTTATTTGTCGGGGTGGGACCTTGGCGGCAGGCCAGACGGGAAATGTGGTCTTTCTATCGGTTGGTTTGATCGGCCAGCAGATCTCAGATGTAGAAGTGAAGTTAGCCACGATGCTGGCCTTTATGCTGGGGATCTTTTTAATGACGGTCTTGCGTCGCTTGATTGATAATTCAGTCTGGCGCTTGAGTACCCTAGTGCCCTTTATCCTCACGACCTTGGTGACGGGATTTTTACCAGCATCGGTAAAAAATGTCTTCATCGTGCCTTTTTTTGGCCTGAGTTTAGGAATCGTAGCGACCTCATTTGGAGAAGTAGGTAGCTATGCCTACAACCACTCTTTTATGACCGGAAATCTCAAGAAAACCATGGTAGCTTATGGAAATTTTGTTAGAGACAGGGAGATGAAATTCCTCTGGGAAGCCATCTTTATGGCCTGCTTGATCGGGAGTTTCGTCTTTGGTGCCATTTTTCGACCTACTTGATCCAGTTTTATGGTTTAAAAACTATCTGGCTAGTGGCCATCATATTGACCATCTTTTTAATCTATCGTGCCATTCAATATTTTGAGGTCTTTCACTTCAATCGACGAGGCGACATGAATAGATAAAATCATTTTTAGAAGAATGAGTTAAATGATTCTGCAAAGAAATAAAACTGAGATTTCATTTTTAAAATGAATCAAGAATATATTGAAACTTTCCGCCGTGAGAAAAGTGCTAGAAACACGTTTGTTTCTAGCACTCGGAATTATTGAGACCTTAGGCTCAATAATTAGTCATGGAACTTCTTTGAAGTTCGCTGACGTCCGTCCTCACCTAAGGAAAGTTTTTAAGATAACTTTATCTATATTCCAGAGGCTGGGACAAAAGTCCGAGCCTCTCAATTGTTTTTGGATTGTCGAGCAAGACGCAGTGGTTGAGTGGGCTCTACTATGCTGATTTCATCAGCTTTTACAGCCCTACTCAACTGTGCGGAGGTGGGACGACGAAATCGAATTCTAACGAATTACCGATTTCTGTCCCACTCTCTTTTCTTTCGCTGTTTGAAGCTTAATTTTTGGGCAAAGATTTGGTATAATGGAAGGTATGAAACATTCGGAAAAAGAATCACAATACCAGCTCTTGCTGGCTCAGTTAGACGCTCTCTTAACAGGAGAAAGCAATGCCTTGGCTAATCTGTCCAATGCCAGTGCTCTCTTAAATCAAGCCCTGCCTCGTTCGGTCTTTGCGGGTTTTTATTTGTATGACCAAACGGAATTGATCTTGGGACCTTTTCAGGGAGGTGTTTCTTGTGTCCATATCACTCTTGGAAAGGGTGTCTGTGGAGAAGCAGCTCAAAAGCAGGAAACCATCATTGTCGATGATGTGCGCCAGCATGCCAACTATATTTCCTGTGATAGTCGGGCTATGAGTGAGATTGTGGTGCCTATGGTCAAGGACGGTCAGCTCCTTGGAGTTTTAGATCTAGATTCAGAGTGTGTCTCTGACTATGATCAGCTGGATCAAGAGTATTTGGAAAAGTTTGTCGCTCTCTTGATCGATAAGACAAACTGGGACTTTAAGATGTTTGGAGTTAAGAACTAATGTATCAAGCTTTATATCGGAAATACCGTAGCCAGACCTTTGGCCAATTGGTCGGCCAGCAAGTGGTGGCACGGACATTGAGACAGGCAGTGGAGCAGGAGAAGATCAGCCATGCCTATCTCTTTTCGGGTCCTCGTGGTACTGGGAAAACCAGTGTGGCCAAGATCTTTGCTAAGGCTATGAACTGTCCTAATCAAGTCAATGGGGAGCCTTGTAACGACTGCTATATCTGTGAATCCATCACCAATGGGAGCCTAGAAGATGTCATCGAGATCGACGCGGCCTCCAACAATGGGGTCGATGAGATTCGCGATATTCGCGACAAATCCACTTATGCTCCGAGTCTAGCCAAGCACAAGGTCTACATTATCGATGAGGTCCACATGCTCTCAACAGGGGCCTTTAACGCCTTGTTGAAGACGCTGGAAGAGCCGACGGAAAACGTGGTCTTTATCCTTGCAACAACGGAGTTACACAAGATTCCAGCGACTATTCTGTCACGGGTGCAACGCTTTGAATTCAAATCTATCAAACTGCCGGATATCGTTCATCACTTGGAAAATATCCTAGCTACTGAAGGGATTGCCTATGAAGCGGATGCTGTACAGATCATCGCTCGGCGCGCTGAAGGTGGGATGCGGGATGCCTTGTCCATTTTGGACCAAGCCTGAGTCTGACTGCAGGTAGTGAGTTGACGACAGCAATCGCTGAAGAGATTACAGGCTCCATCAGTCTAGCTGCGCTCGATCAGTACGTGGCTGCCATCCTGGCTCATGATGCGACTGCGGCGCTGGATCAGCTGGCGATTATCTTTGATAACGGGAAGAATATGGCCCGTTTCGTCACGGACTTACTTCAATATCTGAGAGATCTCTTGATTGTCCAGACGGGTGGAGAAAATACCCACAATAGTGACTTGTTTGCGGCGAATCTTGAAGCCGATCAAGCCCGTCTTTTTGCTCTGATTGATCAGGCGACGACTAGTCTAGCCGATATCAAAAACAGCCTGCAACCGCGCATTTATACTGAAATGATGACCATTAAATTGGCTGAAAGTACAGGCCAAGTTTCTAAGTCAGCTGCAGTGGAGATTCCTTCCAATGTGCTAGCTCAGCTGGAAGACTTGAAGAAGGAAGTCGCTCAACTCAAGCAACAGTTAGCGCAATCAGGTAGCAGTCTTCCTGCTTCAAAACCAGCGGTAACTCGTCCAACCAAGTCGAGCAAGGGCTACCGTGCAGATCGAAACAAGGTCAACGCGATTTTACAAGAGGCGGTTGAAAACCCAGAGTTGGCACGGACCAACTTGATCCGTCTTCAGAACGCTTGGGGGGGAAATTATCGAGAGCTTGGCAGGTGCGGATAAGGCTCTCTTAATCGGATCCCAGCCGGTCGCTGCCAATGAAAATCACGCTATTTTAGCCTTTGAATCGGCCTTTAATGCTGAACAGACCATGAAGCGGGACAACCTCAATACCATGTTTGGAAATATTCTCAGCAATGCTGCCGGCTTCTCGCCAGAGATTTTAGCGGTTTCGATGGAAGAATGGACTCAAATTCGGGCAGAGTTTTCGGCTAAGGCGCGTGGGCAAAAAGCGGAAGTGGTGGAAGAAGAGGAAAGCGTCATCCCTGAGGAATTTCACTTTTTATCCGATAAAATCACCCTGCAAGACGATTAATACATGAATTTTTTACTGAATCATGGTAAAATAATTTTATGAATAGAAAACAATTTGCAGTGATAGCAGTCTTTACTGCTATGGAGACTTATTTTTTCAATGAAGCGACTATGGCGGGTCAAATGCTCTTTGCATGTTTTTGGGCCCTCTTGATCTTGCGCAATCTCCAAACAGCCTATATGGTGGAGAAAATTGCTAGTGCCATTGAAAAAGAAATCAGAAAGAAAAGAAAATAAAACCTTTGAAAAGAAATCCTTTTTCAAAGGTTTTTTCTTGTTTTAAAAGGCTTCTTGGCATTGCTTGCGGTAATCTCCTGGGGAGAGGCCGACCTTCTGTTTAAAAGCCTTTGTAAAGTAGGAGTAGTTGTCATATCCCACCTGGAGGGCAACTTGGTAAATTGGGGTATCACTTTGTGATAGCATCTCTTTTGCGGCGGCCATCCGTTTATCGGTGATGTATTTCATCAGGGTTTCGCCGGTGTCGCGCTTAAACATCCGTGCTAAATGATCTGGACTAAGAAATACCATTTCGGCTAGCTTGGTGCGACTGATATCCTCCTTGTAATGGTGATCGATGTAGTCAGTGATCCGCTGGATGAGATTGGATTGGTGTTCTAGATCAATCACGTAATGGCGAGCAGAGCTCCAGTAATCCCCAATATAGGCTTCAAAAGCTTCGATGGCATGAAAACGCCGTTCGAAGAGAAATTGATGGTGTTTGTTTTGAAATAACTTGTGTGCGAGAATGCCGTTCTTGTCCAGATAAATCCCAATTTGCTGGGTCCAGTCTAGCTGGAGTTCACTCAGAGCTGAGAGCGGGATGCGATCATGATTCTCTAAGCTATGGATGATTTGGAGGAGCTGTTCCGTCTCTAGCTGATTTGCAAAAGTGAGCGATGTCCGATGAGCAGGCTTTTGAGGTGCTGGATTTGAGGAAGTGTAGGAGTGGACACTGTTCCAATGAAAAAAACTTGTTCTTCACTGTATTGGCAGAGTTGCAGAGCCTTCATCAAGAGCGTATCAAGGGAAATGGCATCTGAATAGAGAAGGATAGAGGATCGGTCTAAGTCTTGCTGGATCTTCTGCTGGATAGCCTTTTAGGAAGTCTGCACACTCTGTAGTCTGATTCTTTTTTTGAAGAGGCAGAGGTAGCGATCGGTCTGGTTTTCGATTTTTACTGAGGGCGCAGTAGTGGACAGGGAAATCTAGGGAGAGATCCTTGATACAATGGCGGAGCTGCAAGCGCCAAGAAGGGACGCTGGGGTGAAAGTCTTCTTCAACTAAGTGGAGAGTGATGAGGACTAAGAGGTATTCTTCATGTGGTTTGGGGCTATAGCCTCGTTTTGTTACTTCTTGAAGGAGCAGTTCTGCTTGAGATGGACGCGGTTTTCGCAAGTAGTCATGCCAAAATTCAGCTTCTTTTTGCCCTTGCTGGGCTAATTGGGTCGCACTCTTGTGGCGCTTGATCTTATTGAGGGCTTTTTGAATGATAAATTCTAAGCGGTCGGGGTCAATCGGTTTGAGGTAGTATTCAAAACTTTGGAGTTCAATGGCTTTTTGAGCATAATTGAAATCAGCATAATTGGTGAGGAAGATCGTTTGAATGTCATATTTTTCTGACCGGACCCAGGCTAGGAGATCTAGCCCACTGCCTTGTGGCATCTCGATATCACTGATCATGAGGGCAATCGGGTGACTTTGAATGATGGCTTGGGCTTGGCTCAGACTGGAGGCAGTATATACCTGCTCAATGCCCAAGGCTTCCCAATGGATGGTTTCCTGTAGGGCTTTAATGATAAAACGATCATCGTCAACGAGTAGGATATTCATGTGTGTCTCCTTTGTAGGGTTCATAAGGAAGGCTCAGTTGGATGCGGGCACCTCCTTGGGATCCATTTGAAAATTGAAGCGTGTAGTGATCTGGATAGAGGAGATCTAGTCGCTCCCGTGCATTGGTCAAACCAATGTGGTGGCCATCTTCAGTGACTAAGGATTTTTTCTCTTCTAGATCTTGTAAGATAGCGGAGCTAAAACCAGGACCATTATCCTGAAGAGAAATGGCAAGATGTTGGTTTGCTTCTTCATGAATGGAAAGCTGAATGTGGAAGGAATCTTGGAAAGAAAAGCCGTGTTTGATGGCATTTTCCACAAAGGTTTGTAAAAGCAGAGGGGGAATAGCCGCATCTTTCAGATGAGGATCCCAGTCCAGGTCAAAGTGGATGCTGTCCCCATAGCGGATTTTTTGGATTTCTAGGTAATTTCGGATATGTTGGATTTCATCTACTAAGCGATTGAAATCTTGGTTAGCTTGAAAGAGGTGACGCAAGTAGTTGGAAGTCACCTTGGTCAACTCCTCGATTTCCTTATAGTCCTTGGTCTGCAGCATGCTGTGAATCATGGAAAGCATGTTGAGGTAAAAATGGGGTCGAACTTGATTTTTGAGGTAATTGAGTTCGACTTTTTTGAGGTTGAGTTGCGCGTGGTAGGCTCGAATTTGAAGGTCTTTCATATGGATCAGGACCTGATTGAGCTTGTGATTGGCCTGATCGATCTCTAAGATCCCTTGGTCTTCGATCACATCTAGCTTGGTGGAAGCAGCGTCTAGCTGAGAAAGGCGTTGGGTGAGTCGTTTCATCGGTTGGATCATCCGTTGACGAATATAAAGGATCAGAATGGTAGAGAGAACGGCGATGATCAAAGGGACCAAGGAGAGAAGGGTTTCAAGTACGATATTTGTACGGAAAACGTCCCCGTAATCGACCGTCACATACAGATCAAAGGCAGGTGGGTTTGATTGCTACCGGCTTGAATGACGGAATCTGTAGCATGGATCTGATTGGGGCGTTCGATGGATAAGCGCCCTTTTTTTCCAATATTGAGCTTTTGCAAGGGTCTTAAAATATCCTGGGTAGAAATGATGGCATAGATAGCCTTGCCCTTGTAATGAAGGGATTTCAAGAGATAATCATGCTGGTTCAGGCTGATTCGTTGCCATTTTTGACGGGTCTTGTCTGTTTCTTTGTCATAGGTTTTAAGATGATCTTTCAATTGTACATAGTCCAGGTAGGGCAGTTGAAGACTGGAAGCGTTGAAAAAATGTGGGATATCTTTTGTCTCTATGAAAAAGGTAATGGGGCTATCCATCTGGTACTGAAACTCCGTGAAATCAATCCGCAGTTTTTTTAGATTTTCATGAAAATTTGTGAAATCAAGCGGAGTATTGAGCTCTGTCAAATAGTCGTTGTGACTAATGGTACTGTACATAAAACGCTCAACGGAGTGAAGCTCTGTATTTAAGGAATCCGCATAGATATGAATCGAGTCCTCTAAATGGAGCATATTTTGGTGTTTAATAAAATTTCGGCTAATCCCACCAATCAAAAGGTTGATCAAGGTATTGACAACTAAGAGGAGAAAGAGTAGGCGCGAAAAAAATTGAATCGAGTGATCTCGTGTACTTCTGTGAATAGCTTTCATAATGAGCACCTCACATATATTATAGCACTATTTGAAAACGGATTCATGAACAAAACCGATATTAAAGTAAAAAAAATCGGGAAAGTGCATGTTTTTGTGTGGAGAAAACGGAAAAGTGAATGAAGATGCACGAAAAAGTTCTATAAAGATGGAAAGGATTCCTATAAAATAGAGGAGAAAGAAAAGGAGGGCCTTATGAAAAGCGAAGTAAATGCGAAGCAGAGCAAATTTAAGAAAAATATTCCTTTATATGTGCTGCTCCTGCCATCGATTATTTTATTGATTTTATTTGCCTATATCCCTATGGCGGGTCTAGTCATCGCTTTTAAAGATTACTCTCCCGCTACTGGGATATTTGGAAGTCCTTGGGCTGGTCTCAAGTATTTTAACCAGTTCTTCTCATCCTTCCAATTTGCAACAACCATGAAGAATACCTTGAAAATTTCTATTTACAGTATTCTGGTTGGTTTTCCCCTTGCCGATTGTTCTAGCCATCATTTGCAACCAGATTCGTGTGGGCAAGTTCAAAAAAATCTTTCAAGTAACAACTTATTTGCCTCATTTTATCTCGACCATGGTCATGTGTGGGATGATTATTCTTTTTCTCTCTCCAAGTAGTGGACTGTTAGCCAATGTCCTCAAATTGGTCGGCTTAAAGATGCCTGCCCTCTTATCCAAACCGGGTAGCTTTGCAGGTGTCTATGTCTGGAGCGATGTCTGGCAACATATCGGTTGGGATAGTATCATCTATCTAGCCGCTTTATCAGCCATTGATCCAACCTTTTATGAAGCAGCGACCATGGACGGGGCGAGTCGATTGCAAAAAATCCGTCATATTGACTTACCCTTACTGTTACCAACGGCGATGATTCTCTTGATTCTCAGAGCAGGAAGCCTACTCAGTGTTGGTTTTGAAAAGGTCTTGCTCTTGCAAAATCCACTTAATCTGGCAGGAAGTGAAATCATTTCGACCTATGTCTACAAAGTGGGGATGATTAATTTCCAATATAGTTATTCGACAGCGATCGGTCTCTTTAATACCTTGGTCAACTTGATCATCTTATTGTCGGTCAACTGGTTTGCGAAACGCTATACCAAGACGGGATTGTTCTAGAAAGGAGGAGGAATTGTGAAATTGTTTCAACATGCTAGAAAGACCAAGTCGGAAATCCTCTTTGATGTTTTTATCTATGGTCTAGCGATTTGCTTGATTCTGTTGATTGTCTACCCTTTGTGGTTTGTCATTATTGCCTCCTTCAGTAATCCGTCTGATGTGGCAACTGGTAAGGTTTGGTTTATCCCGAGGGAATGGCGACTAGATGGCTATCAACGCTTGATTGAACAGCCTTTGTTTCTAAAGAGCTATCTCAACACCATCCTCTACACGGTTGTAGGGACCATCGTTGCCCTGGTCATTAATATCCCAGCTGGTTACGCCTTGTCGCGAAAGGACCTCTTTGCTAAGAAATGGGTCAGTGTCTTCTTTATCGTTCCCATGTTTGTCTCTGGGGGCTTGATTCCCATTTATTTAACAGTGAAACAAATGGGATTAGTCGACACCTTCTGGGTGATGGTCGTACCGTTTGCAGTATCTCCTTACAATATCGTTGTAGCTCGGACTTTCTTTAACAATAGTATTCCAGAAGGGATGTGGGAAGCTGCCCAGATCGATGGGTGCGGAACCATTCATTACTTCAGAAAGATCGTGCTCCCCTTGTCCAAGGCTATTATTGCCGTTATTGGACTTTGGACAGCAGTAGGGATCTGGAATTCTTGGTTCAATGCTCTGATTTATTTGACCAATGAAAATCTTCAACCCCTGCAACTGATCCTGCGCCGTCTCTTAATTAGTAATCAAATGTTGCAATCGCAAGCAACAGGGGAGGTAGCTTCTGACCTCCGTATTAAGGCTGATATGATGAAATATGCAGCCATCGTTATCTCAACAGCACCGATTATGATGCTGTATCCATTCGTCCAAATACTTTAATCAAGGTGTCATGATAGGTGCCTTGAAAGAATAGGAGAAGATCATGAAAAACAGGAAATTTGCCTATCTGCTCCTTGGAGCAGCTGCTTTAGCTGGCTTGACGGCTTGTGGAGCTTCCACAAATAAATCAAGCAATGACAAGAATGATGGAAATACCTTCAAGATCACGACCGTTCGTTGGTCGGATTGGGGGGAAGACTATCACAAAGGTTTTCTAGATGATTCAGCCAAGGAATCAGGTATCAAGATCAAATGGGATACCATGGTGGCTGCAGACTGGTCGGATAAGAAATCTGTCCTTGTAGCCAGTGGAGATTTACCAGACGCTTTCTTGGGATCCAATGCCTTCACGGATTCTGAAATCGCTCAGAACCAAAACATGTTCATTCCATTGGAAGACTTGATCAAGGATAATATGCCAAACTTGAACAAGGCCTTTGAAAAAGAACCAAAATTAAAAGCCATGGTGACCAACCCAGATGGTCATATTTACAGCCTGCCTAAGAAATTGCCAATGCGGCCAATCGTCGGCAACCAGCTCTTTATTAATAAGAAATGGTTGGACAACCTTGGCTTGAAGATGCCCGAAACCTATGATGAATTGGTGACTGTTTTACAAGCCTTTAAGGATAAGGATGCTAATGGCAATGGGGATGTCAATGATGAAATTCCATTTGGTTCTGGTAACTTTGATCCGACCTTCTCTTATATCTTGCCATTCAACAACCGTCTGGGTGGAGATAATACCTATGAAATGTCCGTCAAAGATGGCAAGCCGGTCTATCTACGAACAGAAGAAAGTTATAAACAAGGGATAGCGGCTATGCATGAAGCCTACAAGAAAGGCTTGATCGACCCTGAACTCTTTACAGAAGATACCTCTATGTCTGTTGCCAAACGGATGGATAAGGGTGTGGCGCGTGTCGGTGTGTCAAGTGGTTGGACAGCAGATGCAACCTTCGGCCAACATGCTAGCGAATATGCTCCTCTCCCAGCATTGAAAGGCCCAGATGGCAAACAATATGTCATTTCTGACCCAGATCATTTGAACTATGGACGAAATGAAATCCTGATCACGAATAAGTGCAAGGACCCTGCAAAATTGCTCAAATGGTTGGATAAATTCTACAAGGATGATGCCAGCATCCAAAACTTCTATGGATCCTTTGGTATTGCGACTGAAAAAGATGGCGATAAGTACAAGGTCTTGGCTCCAAAAGATGGTAAATCAGCCGATGAATGGGCTTGGATCAATTCCCTTCGTGACTTTGGACCAAAATATGTGTCTGATGATATCAATAGTCATGTCGACATCGACCAAACACAAGGTGATGGTCTCAAATTGAAGATGGACAAAGAATTGAAACAATACGCTTTGCCAGCATATCCAAATGTCATCTACTCTCAAGAAGAATTGAACAAATTATCCTCTATTTATGTAGATATCAACTCCTATGTTACCCAACAAGCTTCTAAATGGGTAGTAGAAGGGGGCATTGAAAAAGAATGGGATGATTACAAAGCAACCTTGAAGAAGATGGGCATTGATGACTTTATGAAGATTCAACAGGATGCCTATGATCGTTACCAAAAAGAAGTGAAGTAACAGGGGTCTAAATGGATTCAAGTAAGTAACTCAGGGGCGTAGAGCCCCTGAGTGCTTCCGTAGAGGAAGTAGCAGAAATTGAGATGAAGAACAAGGAGAAGAAGATGCAAAAATTATTTTCATTGGATGGACGCTTGGTCAAGACTTTGACCCGGTTGACAGACATTATTATCTTGAACACCTTGTTTATCGTTTGCTGCCTTCCGGTTCTCACGATCGGTGCATCGCTTACGGCTTTAGCAACCATGTGGCACCGCTTGTTGAAAGGGGAAGATACGGATCTCGTCTTTCATTTTTTCCGTCTCTTTCGCGCCAATTTCAAGCAAGCGACGGTGATTTGGCTGACTTGCCTAGGACTATCAGCCCTTCTTTATCTGGATTACTGTCTTTTTTCAAATACGGCCTTTTTAAGTGAGTATGGGATTTGGATCTTGCTTCCCTTTATCGTCCTTCTATGTGGAGGGATGACCTTGATCTTCCCTATATTGGCCTCTTTGAAGACCCTACAAGAAAGGTCTGTCTGAATAGTTTCCTCATTGCTCTCTTAAATCCAATTCAAACCATCTTTCTTGTCTTCTTCAATCTGGCAGTGGTTTATATCAGTCTCAGTAGTCCTGAACGGTTACTGACAGCTATTTATCTCTTTACCTTTGGTGGTTTCGCTCTTTGGGGCTTCTTGAATGTCCGACTGACCGATCAGATCTTTTCAAGGATCCAAGAAGGAGAAATCTTTGAAAAATAAGGTCAAGCAGGTGGGACGCATATTTTCCTAATATTATTTAAATCGAATATAGTTTCCTAGAAAATTTAGGAAACTTTTTCTATTTCATAAACATTTCACATTTCTCCTCTATAATGAAAGCAACAAATGATGAAAGCGTCCACATTGTATTGTCGTGGGCTTTGAAATGGAGGGTAAGATCATGCTCTTACAACAGGCAATCGCCTATATTTCTCGAAAAAGAACGAGGAATCTGGTCCTCTTTCTGATTCTCCTCTTGATCCTTTCTTGCTTGTATTTCTGTTTTTCACTGATGCAAGTGGGAGAAAGGTTGGAGGACCATATCAAACAGTCGGCTGGGACCAGCTTTGCCCTGACCAGTAAGCAGGGGGCTACTCCCTTTGCACTGAAGGAGGCTAAAAAGGTGCAGCAGCTAGCTGGGGTGGGAGCCATGGTTCCTCAATATGAAAGTCCCGTTCGTATTCTTGGTAAAGAAGCGGTGACTGGGCAGCAGTCGGTAGAGCGGGATGATTTGGGTCAGGAAGCTAAGCAAGCGCTAGGCGCTGTTTTTACCCAGAAGACAGACCAGCACCTAGATTTCCGCAGTGGCAGTTTTCAACTGGTGCAAGGCAAGCACTTATCCGATAAGGCTCGCGGGCAGATCTTGATTCACCAAGAGTTGGCTAAGAAGAATAAGCTAAAGGTCGGAGATTCCTTGACCTTATCCAGCTTTCAGATGGGAGAGACTCCTGCCAAAGAGCAAACCTTTAAAATCGTTGGGATCTTTTCGGGTAAGAAACAGGAAAAATTCACAGGAATGACCTCTGATTTGAGTGAGAATCAAGTCTACCTTTCTTATGAGGATGCGACCAAGCTCCTAGGTCTCAGTCAGCAAGAAGTGACCCAGGTCACCTTTGGCGTCAAAGATCCTGAGAAAATCGATGCCCTCTTGAAGCAAGTCAAAAGCTTGGATCTGGATTGGCAATCGCTACGCGTGGTCGAAGATCGCAAGGCCTTTGACCAGATGAAGGAATCCTCTCAGACCCTAGAAGGCCTGGTACGGATCATGATGATCGTCCTCCTGGTGACTGGAGCCGGTGCTCTATCGCTCTTACTCAGTCTCTGGACACGGGAGCGGATCCATGAAATCGGGGTGCTCTTATCCATTGGGAAAGCAAGGGCCGGATCTTTAGACAGTTCCTCTTGGAAGTGGTGCTGGTATCCTTACTAGCGGTGATCCCAGCCTTTCTCATCGGGCGGATGGTCAGCCAACGTTTCTTAGAGCAGTTTGTCGGACAGACCGGTCAACAGCAGACCCTAGACTTGCTCAACCAAATCCCTCAAGGCCTTTCCTTAGGAATCGCCTATGCTAGCCTCTTGTGCTTGATCCTTCTGTCGCTGGGTGTAACGACCAGCATGATCTGGCGCAAGAGTCCAAAAGAAATATTAACAAAAATGAGTTAAGGAGAAATAACACCTATGTTAGAACTCAAACATGTATCTTATAGCTACCAAAGTTACCAAGAAGAGATCTTCTCAGACGTGAACTATCAGTTCAAAAATGGGACTTTTTACAGCATTATCGGTCAGTCTGGAGCAGGGAAATCAACCCTCCTCTCGCTCTTGGCTGGACTGGACAACCCCAAGAAGGGGCAGGTTCTCTTTGATGGGGAGGACATCCAGACCAAAGGGTCTAGCTACCACCGCAAGCACCATGTCTCCCTGGTCTTTCAGAATTATAATTTGATTGACTATTTGACGCCACTGGAAAATGTCCGCCTGGTCAACAAACAAGCTGGGAAAGACATTCTCTTGGAATTGGGGCTGGACGAAACGCAAATCAAACGCAATGTCCTGCAACTATCCGGCGGGCAGCAACAGCGGGTGGCTATTGCGCGTGCGCTTGTTTCAGAAGCACCTGTCATCTTAGCAGATGAGCCGACAGGAAACTTAGATGAACAGACAGCTGGTGACATCATTGCCATTTTAAAGAAACTGGCCAAGGAACGCCAAAAATGTGTCATTGTCGTCACCCACAGTAAGGAAGTGGCAGAGGCCTCCGATGTGGTCTTGGAATTGAGTCGCCGTAGCCTCGTTGAGAAGAGCAAGTAAGGAGGGAATGCTATGTTGCGAAATGCTTTTGCTTATATCACACGTAAATGGCCCAAGTCTCTCTTGCTCTTTGCCATCATTCTCCTCATGGGGACCTTGAGCTTGATCGGACTCTCCATGAAGGGAGCGACCCAAAAAGCTTCATCGGAAAGCCTGGGATCCATCACCAATAGCTTCTCCATGCAGATCAACCGACGGACCAATCCGGGAACCCCTCGGGGAGCTGGGAATCTCAGAGGAGAGGATATCGAAAAATCAGCCAGGTAGAGGGGATCACCTCCTCCATCAAGCGGATCAATGCCATCGCGGATATCCTAGACCACGAGATCATTGAGACCGAAGAAACCCTGCAAAATCAATCTCCAGAGCGGGCCAAGCACTTCAAGAATACCTTGATGGTGACAGGGGTCAATGACTCTTCTAAAGAAGATAAGTTTGTCTCTGGAGCCTACAAGCTGGTCCAAGGGGAGCACCTGACGGATAAGGACAAAAACCAAATCCTCATGCATGAAGATTTGGCGAAAAAGAATGGCCTCAAGGTAGGCGATAAGGTGCGTCTCAAGTCCAATCTCTACGATGCTGACAATGAAAAAGGAGCCAATGAAACCGTCGAAGTGACCATTAAGGGTCTGTTTTCAGGGAAGAACCAAGCTCCTCTAACTTACGCCCAAGAATTGTATGAAGATACCCTCATTTCTGACCTAGATACAGCTGCCAAGCTCTATGGCAATACTGTTCAAACAGCTACCTATGAGGATGCGACCTTCTTTGCCAAGGGGGATCAGGACCTCGATCAATTGATCGAAAAAATCAAAGCCTTGGATATCCCATGGAATTACTTTGACTTGGTTAAGAGCTCTTCCAACTACCCAGCCTTGCAAAAATCGATCAGCAGCATGTTCCAAGTGGCGGACTACTTGTTTATCGGTAGCCTCATCTTTGCTAGCTTGCTTCTCACCCTTCTCCTCGTCTTGTGGCTCAATGCCCGTCGCAGAGAAGTGGGAATCTTGCTGGCTTTGGGACTCTCCAAGGTGCAGATTGCAGGGCAATTCGTGGCAGAATTGGTCATGATTTCCATCCCAGCCTTCCTCCTCTCCTATGGAGTTGCAGGACTTCTTGCCAAAACAGTCGGAGATACGGTACTCAAGAACGTAACCAGTGGCATTGCCAAACAAATGGCTCAAGAATCCTCTGCAGCCAACCTTGGTGGTGGAGCTGAGGCAGAAAGCTTCAGTAAGACCCTAACAGACCTCCATATGGACATCCAACCGAGCCAATTGTTGGTGATTGTTTTGGTTGGTGGCCTCCTCTTGATTCTCGTATCCATCCTTTCTTCTCAATGGCTCTTGCATAAGAAACCAAAAGATCTCTTGGTGGATGTCGAATAAGAGATTGTTTCCTAAAATAGAAATAGGGTATAATAGGAGGTAGAAGAAGTTTCTTAGATAAAAGGAAAGTGTATGAAGATACTAATCGTAGAAGATGAAGTCCTGATTCGCGAAGGGATGAGCGACTATCTCATGGAATGTGGCTATGAGGTCTTTGAAGCAGGTGATGGGCAGGAGGCCTTGGACCTCTTTCACAGAGAAGCGCCAGATCTGGTCTTGCTGGATATCCAGCTCCCTATCCTCAATGGCTTGGAAGTGCTCAAGACCATCCGGAAGACCAGCTCGGTGCCTGTCCTCATGCTGACGGCCTTCCATGACGAGGACTATAAGTTGACGGCCTTTGGAGAGTTGGCAGATGGCTACCTGGAAAAACCCTTCTCCTTGTCACTTTTAAAGGTCCGTATCGAAGCTATTTTTAAAAAGCTCCAGCCTTCCCGGGTCTTCACCTATGGAGAGGCACGGGTGGATTTTGAGAGCTACACAGCCAGCCTAGCTGGTCAACCTATCTCCATGAATGCCAAGGAGTTGGAGATCTTGGAATACTTGCTCCAGCATGAGGGCAAGGCCCGGACCCGCTCTCAGATCCTCGATGCCGTCTGGAAGGAGACAGAGGAGATTCCTTTTGATCGGGTGATCGATGTCTATATCAAGGAACTACGAAAAAAACTAGAGCTGGACTGTATCGTAACGGTACGCAATGTCGGCTATAAATTGGAGAGACCATGACCAAACGAAGTATCTTGCAAAGATCTTTCTGATCACCTTTGCCCTATTTAGTGGCTTAGTCATCCTTCTACACGCTTCGGTTTACTTTATTTTCCCCTCGACCTATATCGAGTCCCAGCGCCAGACGATTTTGAAGAAATCCCAGGCCCTGGCCAAGAGTTTCCAAGGCCAGGAAGAAGGAACCATTGAGTCGGTCATTGACCTTTATTCCAAGACCAACGATATCAAGGTCTCGATCAAGGGCAAGGAAAAACAGAATGCCCTAGAGGTCAAGGATGACCTGCTCCTGAACCCTAACAGTCAGAACAATTCCCTGGTCATTGAGGAGCGAAAGATCCAGACCAAAGAGGGAAAAGACTTGACCTTGCAATTCTTAGCAACCGTCGATTCGCAAAAGGAAGCGCGGGACATCAGTCTGGGCTTTCTTCCCTATAGTCTCCTTGCTTCCTTTGTTCTGTCAGTGATTGCCTCCTATCTCTATGCCCGCCTGATTTCTGCTCCGATCCTTGAGATCAAGCAGATGACCAAGCGGATGAAGCGCTTGGATCGGACAGCCAGTCTTCCCATTCACTCGCAGGATGAGATCGGCGTTCTCAAGCAACAGATCAACGACCTCTATCACCATCTCCTAGAGGTGATTGACAATCTAGAGCAGCAAAAACAAGAAAATCTGAAGTTGGAGCAGATGAAGGTCGAATTCCTACGGGGAGCCTCGCATGAGCTCAAGACGCCTCTGGCCAGCTTGAAGATTATCCTAGAAAATATGCGGGATAAGATCGGCCGCTACAAGGACCGGGACCGCTATCTGTCGGTCTCCCTCGATATCGTCGATGAGATGAACCAGATCGTCCTAGAAATCCTGTCCCTGTCCTCTGTCCAAGAATTGGCCGGAGACAAGGAATGGATCCAGTTGGATCAGGTCGTAGAGCAGATCCTCGACCAGTACAAGGTCTTGGCTCAATCTCGCTCGCTCATGATTGACAATCAGATCCCAGTCAAACCAGTCTATATGAACCCAGCGATTCTGAAATTGGTCCTCTCAAATGTTATCAGTAATGCCGTCAAACATTCGGATGCCGGTGGAGAGATCCAGCTCCGTCTCGAAGAGGAAGAGACGCACTTGGCGATTGAAAATACCAGCCAGGAAATGGTAGAGACCGCTGAAATGCCAATGACCGCTAGCCGTCAGAAGAAGGAAGGCGGCTTGGGACTCTTTGTGGTCCAACACTTGCTAGACCATGAAGAACTGGCCTACCAATTTGATAAAACGGCTATGGGCTTGCGCTTCCGTATGGAGCTGCCCAAGGAGCCACAAGAATAAAAAACTAGCGAACAAGAGAAATGCTTGTTCGCTAGTTTGTATTTTTAGATGTTTTCCTGTAATAATAGAATTTAGAGATACTTATTAATAAAACTAATTTGGAAATTCGTTTTTTGGTCATGGAATAAAATACGGTATATATTTAAGACTGAACTAGAGCTTATCTTGATTATACATAAAAATAAAGTGACTGACTTTTTGTTAGTACATATTGTTTAATCCATTTTATGTTATGATAATTTATAGATTAAAATGTGTAAAGAATGGTATATTGGCTAAAATAGGGTAACGCTACTTTTCAAACCCCTGTAATACCTAAACCACCCTACACAATACATTTGTATTTGTATTGAATGCGATCCAATTCGTGACAAAATGACATCTGTTGTTTCAGATAGAACATATCAGGAATTAGCCAAAAACTTAAGTGAAAAACTGACGATTGAAGAAGTGGAAACTTACATTGAGGAGAAATGTTACCCGATTATTATTTGATGAAAAGAGGAAAAAACTATGAAAACAATATATAAAAAAGATATCGTACAGAGCTTAACAGACCTTGGCCTGAAAAAAGGAGATGTAGTCATTGTACATACATCGTTAAAAAGTATTGGATATGTATGTGGAGGAGCACAGGCTGTGATAGAAGCTCTAATTGAAGTTGTTACTTCTGAAGGAACCATTGTGATGCCCACGCAGTCATGGAAAAATCTAGATCCGGAAACAGGTGTGCACTGGAATGCAGAGGAGTCAGACTGGGAAAAAATTAGAGAGAATTGGCCAGCATATGATAAGCAGATAACGCCAACCAATACAATGGGAGCTGTTGCAGAAATGTTTCGTCAATGGCCAGGTAGCATCAGAACAGAGCATCCAGCAAGATCAATTTGTGCATGGGGGAAACATGCTGAATATATTACAGAGGAACATACTCTTTCAAATATATTTGGGGAGGGATCACCTATCGCAAAACTCTATGAACTTGATGCAAAAGTACTGTTAATAGGGGTTGGATATGATAAAAACACCTCTATACACCTAGCGGATGTTCGTGCAGAGTATCCTGGGAAACATGACTGTATTGAACACAGTGCTATACTTGAAGATGGTGTTCGTATATGGAAATCATATAAGACCTTATTTGTTGATGGAGAAGATTTTGAAGACATAGGAATTGCGTTTGAGGAAATAGGTCATGCAAATATAGGGAAAATAGGTATTGCCGATGCTAGATTAATGCAACAGCGTAGTTTAGTAGATTTTTCCGTTTCATGGATTGAAAAGTATCGCCAATAAATTAATTTTTAATCAATGAAGAGTTTGATAAGGTCAGAAAAAAACTTATACAATAATCTGAAACAAAAAGCAAATTGACACAAAAATACCCCAAAAGTTAGATTTTATCTGTCTAACTTTCGGGGTACAGTTCAAAAATGCTTGTTTGCTAGTTTGTATTTAATCAACCTTTTCTACCTTTAGCAGTTGGCCATGTTTTAATTCATAAATGGTATCCACATAGGTCAGGATGGAGCGGTCATGGGTCACCATGATGGCGCTCTTGTTTGGATTTGACTTCTTTTTGGATCAATTGGGCGATTTCTTGCCCTCGATCTGGGTCTAGGCTAGCCGTTGGTTCATCGGCTAAGATGACCTGCGGATTTCCGATAAAGGCCCGAGCGATGGCTGCCCGTTGCTTTTGTCCACCGGACATCTGATTCGGGTATTGGTGGTAACAAGCTTCGATGCCCAGATCTGCCAACAAGGATTTGACTTCCTCTTGGCGTTTTTTCTTGTCCTTTTCCCCTTTTAATTTGGCCACCAGTTCCAACTGGTCACCGATTTTCATATAGGAGAGGAGCTGGTGATCTTGAAAGATAAAGCCGAGCAATTCCAGTCGTTTTTGCGTCCACTGGCCTTGGTTGAGACCGGTCAAGTCTTGGCCTGCGATGCGAATCCGCCCCTCGTCCGCTGATAAGAGTAAACCAGAGATAGCTAAGAGAGTGGATTTACCGGATCCTGAAGGGCCCAAGATCGCGACAAATTCGTTGGGTTCGACGCTTAAATTCAGCTGGTTGAGGACATGGTGCATCTGGCTACCATCGGCGTAGGATTTTCTGATATTTTCTAATTCGATAATGGCCATCTTATTCTCCATTTCCACCAATAACTTCGATTGGATCTACTTTTTTGATTTTGACAAGGGACAAGGCACCACACAAAATAGAGGTCAGGATAAAGCTAACTGAAATGGTAAGGTTGTCTTTCAGGGTCATAAAGGAAGGGACGCTATTGGGTAAAAATGGCGCCATCATAGTTGCCAAGCCAAGCCCTAGCAGCACTCCGATGAGGGAGATAATGGTGAGCTGGGATAGTTGGACATAGGTAATCTGGCTCATGGACATGCCAATAGCCTTCAAGACGCCGAACTGTTTCAACTTCTGCAGGGTGAGGATGTAGAAGAAGACCCCAAGGATAGCAGAAGAAGCGAGAAGTAGCACCCACGTGATCATCCGTAGCGTCAGGTTTTGAGCCTTGTAGCCAGGGATTTTATCGATCACTTGCTTCTTATCCGCCACCATTAAGTTGCTGGCTAGATCGCTAGAAGGGATGCTTTTCTTGGTCACAAGGGTTTGGGCTTGCCATTGATAGCTTGGATCTGTTTTTTGTCGCATGCTTGTGTAGGTATCCGAGCTGATAAAACCAATCTCGCTGTAGCCGTATTTGGCATTTTTCGCGAAGGCCACGACCTTGAGTTTTTGCTTAGAAGTTTTGTCGATCACTTGATCGCCGACTTGGATCCCTTCATCCTCTTTGAAAGAACTGTCCAAAATGACCTCGTTTTTCTTTAGGTCGGAGATCTTGAGGTCTGTATCTTCCATGATTGGATTGAGGATTTCTTCTTCGTTGTGATCGGTCGCGAAGTAGGTGATATCCAGAGTATTGGAATCCTCTGTTTTTGAGACGGTTGCCCGCTGGATGGACAAACCCGAATAGCCCATTCCCTCTATCTTTTGGACCTCATCTAAATCCTTCGCCGTAATAGTTGAAAAGGGGATAATCCCTTCTGAATCCGTCGAAAGGATGTAGTGCAGCGACCCATAGTTATCGATTTGGGCCGATACCGACCGCCCCAGTCCATTTGTCAGACCGGACAAGAACACCACCATAAACATGAGAATGGTAATGAGGAGTTCAATCAGGATAAACTTCTTGGGCTGGTATTTGATTTCATTCCATGCGATTTTCATATTCGTTCTCCTTTTAGCACGGAGGTGCTCAAGTAGCTTGGCACCTAAACATACTCTACCATCATACCATAAGTGAAGGGATAATAGGGGGATGGTGTTTAGAGAGTGAGAAGGAATCGGATTTGTTTACTGTGTTCAATTTGTTTCTCAATTATTAATTATTTATACAAAAAAGCCTTGATTTCAAGGCTTTTTCCTGTTGTCTTTGATGCCCCCTGCATGGATTTGGAAAGGACTTTCATATTGAGAGTAATTAAAAGTGTTGAAATTTAATTGAATTTCGGAAGGCACTTTTAGGTATTTTCAATATCATGTTTTAAAAATGGGGCAAAAAACATACTGAATTGAACTGTTTAGTAGCTTAAATATATCATGGTGCTACCTAAAAAGTTAATTTTATAGAGTTTGTTGGAATAGTTACTGAGTTTTTTTTGTTTATCATTCGAACTTTATTATTATATCATAAAAAAATGATTAGAAAAAAACAGACTTGAATTATTTTTGAAATTGGTATATGATGAAGGTATAAAAACTATTAAAAATAGCCTGATAGAAAGGGGAATAAAAAGAATTAATCAGGCTATATAAAATTGGTGATTGGTATTTAATGTTGTAAAACAAGAAAGGAAAAGGTAGAAAATGCAATTACATAAAAAAATTTTTATAGTGGCGTTGGTTTTATCCATTTGTATCTCACTTTATTTTCTTATCAATCCATCTAATATCTTCACCTTTCCGATCCGTGTGCATGAATTTGATGACACATTTAAATATTACATGTTTGTGAAGATTGGAATTGTATTATTATTTATCAAATTCTTACTGGATATATGCTTAGAGTATATCAAGAATTGGTTTAAAAAGTTTTGATATATCTTCACACAAAAGAGTCTGAGACAGCGTTTTTGTCCCAGACTCTTTTTTTGAGTTGTGAGCTTTGTTTTATAGATCCCACTGCTTGAGGGAAATTTCGCCACTATTGAGCCAGATTTCTTCTTGATTTTTCTAACTGGACCAAGAGTTGGCCAGTATCGGAAATGTCTTTGGCAAGGCCCCTGATAGGTCTGCTGGTTCTGCTCAAAGGTAACGGTTCGTCCTAATACCAGGGAGCGCTCTTTTGTAGAGATAGACCAGTTCATCGATATCCGTTTGGAAAAAAATTCTTTCCAGATCTCACTGATGAGGTCATTGCGGGTAATGGGACAAGGCCCTTCAAATAAGGAACCCTGCCTTACTTTCTAGCTCTTCTGGGAAAGTCGGGATGGCTAAATTGAGACCGACTCCGATAATAACATCCGTGACAAGACCAGTCTCGATGGACGTGATAGCTTCGGTGAGGATTCCCCCAATTTTTTTATGGCGGTAGTAAATATCATTGACCCACTTGATATCGATATCGATCAGGGTCAGGTTTTTTTAATAGCCTTGTAGATAGCACCAGCGACCATGAGGGTATATGGGGGAGCTCCGCAGGGGGCAGTTGAGGCTTGAGATGAAGGGACATGTAGATGCCCCCTTTATCGGGGCAGTAGTAGTCACGACCAAAGCGGCCCTTTCCAGCGGACTGCGAATTGGCCAGGTAGAGCGCCTTGCCGTCTTGATGGCTTTCTATGCCTAATTTGGCGTCCAATTGGGTGGAGCTACATTGTTCGTTTAAGGAAACGGTCAATTGGGTATTTTTTGCGATCACTTCAGGAAGCAGAATATCGCCAGAGACCAGTTTGTAGCCCTTTTTTTTGAGGGATTCGATGACAACCCCATCTTTCTCTAGACGTTGGATAGCCTTCCAGATAGAGGTGCGGGAAACACCTAATTCTTTTGCCAGCTGCTCCCCGTTGACATAATCATCTGCCTGAGAAAGGGTTTGAAAGAGGATTTCGTGTGTTTTCATAAGACCTCCTAACGACTGCTATCTCGAATCGTCAGTTTGGTGGCTAATTTGACCATATAGGGAACACTTGGTTGAGTCCCTTGAAAGGTCTGCCGCAACATCTGAATGGCTTGCTTGCCCATTTCTTCCGTGTAGACGGTCACTGTGGAAAGGGCAGGAAAGACGTACTTGGCGATGGAAGTATCATTGAAGGAAATGAGGCTGACGCGCTCAGGAACTGCGATTTGATGCTCCTGAAGGGACCGAAGAGCCCCGACAGCCAAGGCATCACTGGCCATGAAAAAGGCAGTTGGCAAGTCTTCCCCTAAGTCTTGAATCAGCTGCTCCATCATCTGATAACCCGACTCGGTCGAGAATTGCCCAACAGAGACAAAGCGCTCCTCATAAAGTCCTTTTTCCGTGAGAAACTGTTGAAAGGTCCGTTGACGGGGATCCATTTGAAGCGGTGTCGCATCTGCCGTCTCTTCCTGACCAACCAAGAGCCCGATCTCTTTGTGGCCATGATCAAGGAAATACTCGAGAGCCGTGATGACAGAATCTTCTAGATCGGTCGTCACACAGGAATGGCCCAGATAGAGGGTATTGCTATCGACAAAGATCAGGGGTTTGCTGTAGCTTTCTAGATCTCGAATGGTCTTAGGACTGAATTTCCCAAGAGCGACGATGCCGTCTGCCTCTTGAATCAAGGACCAATCGTCATTATTGAAGATACGAAAGATCTCATAGCCTAATTCCTGGGCTTGTTTTTCTAACCCCATCCGAATGGCATAGTAGTAGAGGTCATCTAATTCTTCTTCGCGTGTGTACCATTCAAAGATGACGATTTTATGAAAATCTTCAACTGGTTGAGGCACTGTTTTGCGGCTTTTCTTTTGGTAATGCAGGTCCTCAGCGATGCGAAGAATCCGACTGCGCGTGTCTTCGCTGACCGATAAGGTCGCATCCTGGTTGAGAACGCGAGAAACCGTTGCCTGAGAAACGCCTGCTTTTTCCGCAATGTCTTTAATCGTTGCCATAGTTCATCCTTTATTGATTTCTACTTCCAGTATACTCTAAAAACTAGTAAAAAGAAATAAAATTTTACTAAATTTTATGTTTGTTGCGATATTGGCTAGGAGTCAGTTGGCTATAGGCCTTAAAAGCCTTTGAAAAATAAAGGGGGTCTGAAAAGCCAACCGAGTAAGCTACAATCTTAATGCTTTCGTCCGTATTGGTCAGTAACTGTTGGGCACGCTGCATGCGGACCGAGTGCAAGAATTCCTTGGGAGAGATCTGGTGAAACTCCTTAAAGACAGTTGTCAGATAGGAGCGATGAACATTGAGGTCATCAGCGATCTCTTGAATACTCAAGTGCTCTTTATTGTAATGCGTCTCAATCACATGCTTGCAGGTTAGGTAGAGTTGATAGGTTGGAGATGGATGGCTTCGATGGATATCGGGAGCTACTTCACTGATAAGAAATAGCAGTTCATAGATCTGTGAGAGTAGGTGGAGTTGGTAGTGAGAAGTCATTTTCGAAGCCTCTGCCTTGTGGACGAGTCGCTCCATAAACTGGCCGATCTTTCTGTTTCCACTTCTGTTTTCTTCAGAAAACCTTTTGCATGCAGGGTTGAAAAACGCATGAAATCACTCACCTTGGTGCCACTGATGCCAATCCAGTAGTAGGACCAAGGTTCTTCGGCATCGGCCTTGTAGTAGGTCACTTTATTTTTGGGGAGAAGAAAGAGATCCCCGGCCTCTAGGTGGATTTCTTTTTTATTGAAGTGGAAGACTCCCTTTCCCTTGGTAATAAAATGCAGAACAAAATTGTCCCGAACGCTGGGGCCAAATTCATAGTTCTTCGGGCAATCTTCGTAGCCATAAAAATCAAGGGCTAGGTCAATGGTATCAGTTTGGTATTCAGAAAAGACTAACATAGGTAAACCTCCTACCTAACATTTTACCATATATGTCCAACAAAATTCTATTTTAGTAAACGTTTACATTATGTAAAATAAAGACATGTTAAAAAAGAAAGTTATTGGAACTGAATTTAAAAATACATAGTGATATTTTTCGGGTCCAATGGAGGAAGATATGGCAATTCGTATTGAACAGAATTTGTTCTATGTAGAAAGTAAGGGACTGAGCCTGATCCTTGAAAATCGAGATGGCTACCTGATGCTTAAGCATCTGGGACGTCCGATCCCGTCTTATCATTTTTTCAATACGGTGCATGAGAAGGATCATGCTTTCTCTGGAAATCCAACACCTGATAATCGAACCTTCAGCTTGGATACCCAGCGTCAGATCCTAGGACAGCACGGGCTTGGAGATTTCCGAAAGCCGTCTATTCAAATCCAGCACGGCGCCACAGAGGTGACGGATTTCCTCTATGTCGGAGCCAATATCTACTCTGGCAGTGTCGAGGCAACTGGTCTTCCCAATCCACATACAGTAGATAGTACTGAAACCTTGGCCTTGGTCTTTGAAGATGATCAAGCGGCCCTGCGTTTGACCCTCTATTACACAGCCTACGAGGATCGGGCAACCATCACCAGCTTTTCAAAAATTGAAAACTGTAGTGATGAAACCGTCGTGATCCACAAGGCTCTTAGTGTGTTGGCCGATGTCCCAGCAGGTGACTATGATGTCATCACCCTTCAAGGGGCCTATGCGAGAGAAAAAACAGTCCGCCGTCAACAAGTGGAACAAGGAATCTTCTCCATCAGCTCCAACCGTGGTGCTTCTGGACACGCCCAGACTCCTGCTCTTATCCTAGCAGATCATGAAGTGACAGAAGATGCCGGTTCTGCCCTTGCCTTCCAACTGCTCTACAGTGGAAATTTTGAAGGATTTGTTCAAAAGAATCAAATCAATGAAATTCGGGTTGGATTGGGAATCAATCCAGAAAACTTCTCCTGGGAGTTGGCACCGAATCAGAGCTTTGATACGCCGGTAGCAATGATCAGCTACTCACATGAGGGATTGACCGGTATCAGTCAAGAGAGTCAAGCATTTGTCCAAGACCATATCATTCCTAGCCAGTTTGCCCATAAAGAACGTCCAATTCTTATCAACAACTGGGAAGCGACCTACTTTGATTTCAAGAAAGAAAAATTATTGGAGCTGGCAGATGAGGCTCAAAAAGTGGGAATCGAGCTCTTTGTTCTTGATGATGGCTGGTTTGGCAATCGCTATGATGATAATCGGGCCCTCGGTGACTGGACTGTCAATGAAGAAAAATTAGGAGGAAGCCTTGCAGAACTGATCCAGGGCATCCACGGCAAAGGACTTCAATTTGGCCTTTGGGTGGAGCCAGAAATGATTTCTGTTGATAGCGACCTCTATCGGGCTCATCCGGACTGGGCTATTCAAGTCCCAGGCTATGAACACACCTATTCACGGAATCAACTGGTGCTCGATTTCGCTAATAAAGAAGTAGTGGCTTATATCAAGCAGGTCTTGGATGACTTACTTGGAAACCATGAGATCGACTATATCAAATGGGATATGAACCGCAATATCACCAAACTTGGAAATGGGAAAACCTACCTTGAAACCAAGATGCAATCCCATGCGTATATCTTGGGTCTCTATGAAGTGGTTTCTTACTTAACAGAGAAGTACGAGAACATCCTCTTTGAATCTTGCTCTGGTGGTGGTGGCCGCAATGACCTCGGTATGATGCGTTACTTCCCTCAGGTCTGGGCAAGCGACAATACGGATGCCATTGCCAGACTTCCAATCCAGTACGGTTCTAGCTACCTCTATCCTACCATTTCTATGGGGGCTCACGTATCAGCGGTGCCAAATCACCAGATGGGACGGATGACACCACTTGAAACGCGTGGTCATGTAGCCATGATGGGAAATCTGGGCTATGAATTGGATCTAACCAGTCTTCTGCAAGAAGAGTTGGATCGGATCGCTGCTCAAGTCGCTCATTACAAAACGATTCGACCACTTGTTCAGTTCGGAAAACACTACCGCTTGATTAATCCAAGCCAAGGTAGCAATCAAGCAGCCGTCCAGTTCACTTATCAAGACCGCACGGTTGTAACTTATGTACGGGTCTTATCAACTGTTGAGGAGATCGAGCCGACCCTGAAACTCAAAGGGTTGGAAGAAAATGCGCTCTATAGCTTAGAAGGGACGGATCAAGTCTATTCAGGAGCCGAGCTCATGTATGCTGGCTTAACCGTCGTTCTTCCTCAGGGAGATTTCCTCAGCAAACAATATGTTTGTCAAAAAATAAAAGGAGACAGCCAAATGAAATGGTATAAAAAAATCGGACTTCTTGCGACTACAGGCCTAGCCTTGTTTGGGCTCGGTGCTTGCTCCAACGATGGAAAATCTGCGGATGGCACAGTGACCATCGAGTATTTCAACCAGAAAAAAGAAATGACCAAAACCTTGGAAGAAATCGCGCGTGATTTTGAAAAGGAAAATCCAAAGGTTAAGGTCAAAGTTGTCAATGTACCAAATGCTGGTGAAGTATTGAAAACACGTGTTCTCGCAGGGGATGTGCCAGATGTAGTCAATATTTACCCACAGTCTATCGAACTGCAAGAATGGGCAAAAGCGGGTGTCTTCGAAGATTTAAGCAATAAAGACTATCTCAAACGCGTGAAAAACGGCTACGCTGAAAAATATGCCGTAAATGGAAAAGTCTACAACGTTCCTTTCACAGCCAATGCTTACGGAATCTACTACAACAAAGATAAATTCGAAGAATTGGGCTTGAAGGTTCCTGAAACTTGGGATGAGTTCGAACAGTTAGTAAAAGACATCGTTGCCAAAGGACAAACACCATTTGGAATTGCAGGTGCAGATGCTTGGACGCTCAATGGGTATAATCAATTGGCCTTTGCGACAGCAGCAGGTGGGGGTAAAGAAGCCAATCAATACCTTCGTTATTCACAGCCAAATTCCATTAAATTGTCTGATCCGATTATGAAGGATGACATCAAGGTCATGGATATTCTTCGCATTAAAGGTTCGAAGCAAAGAACTGGGAAGGGGCAGGTTATACAGACGTTATCGGAGCCTTCGCGCGTGGAGATGTCCTCATGACACCAAATGGGTCTTGGGCTATAACAGCGATCAATGAACAAAAACCGAAATTTAAGATTGGGACCTTCATGATTCCAGGGAAAGAAAAAGGACAAAGCTTAACCGTTGGTGCGGGAGACTTAGCATGGTCTATCTCAGCTACTACCAAACATCCAAAAGAAGCCAATGCCTTTGTGGAATACATGACCCGTCCAGAAGTCATGCAAAAGTATTATGATGTGGACGGATCTCCAACAGCGATCGAAGGGGTCAAACAAGCAGGAGAGGATTCACCACTTGCTGGGATGACCAAATATGCCTTTACGGATCGTCACTTGGTGTGGTTGCAACAATACTGGACCAGTGAAGCAGACTTCCATACCTTGACGATGAACTATGTCTTGACAGGTGATAAACAAGGAATGGTCAATGATTTGAATGCCTTCTTTAACCCGATGAAAGCGGATGTGGATTAGGAGTAGAGAGACAATGAAAAAAGTATTACAAAAATATTGGGCATGGGCTTTTGTGGTCATTCCCCTCTTATTACAAGCAATTTTCTTCTATGTGCCAATGTTTCAAGGAGCCTTTTACAGTTTTACCAACTGGACAGGTTTGACCTATAACTACAAATTTGTTGGCTTGAACAACTTTAAGCTCCTCTTTATGGATCCAAAATTCATGAATGCTATTGGCTTTACTGCGATCATCACGATTGCCATGGTGGTTGGTGAGATTGCCCTTGGGATCTTTATCGCGCGTGTCTTGAACTCTAAAATCAAAGGCCAAACCTTCTTCCGTGCGTGGTTCTTCTTCCCAGCTGTTTTGTCTGGTTTGACAGTGGCGTTGATCTTCAAACAAGTCTTCAACTATGGTCTACCAGCGATTGGGAATGCTCTTCATATTGAGTTTCTTCAAACTAGTCTTTTAGGGACTAAGTGGGGAGCGATCTTTGCGGCTGTCTTTGTCCTTCTTTGGCAAGGGGTGGCTATGCCTATCATTATCTTCCTAGCAGGTCTGCAATCTATTCCAACTGAGATTACAGAAGCAGCCAGAATCGATGGTGCAACGAGCAAGCAAGTCTTCTGGAATGTTGAATTGCCTTACTTGCTACCAAGTGTCTCTATGGTCTTTATCCTAGCCCTAAAAGGTGGGCTTACCGCCTTTGACCAAGTCTTTGCCATGACTGGTGGTGGTCCAAACAATGCCACAACCTCACTTGGGCTCTTGGTTTATAATTACGCCTTTAAAAACAACCAATTCGGTTATGCCAATGCCATTGCCGTAATCTTGTTCTTCTTGATTGTAGTGATTTCGATCATCCAATTGAGAGTATCTAAGAAATTTGAAATTTAAGAGGAGAAGCACGATGAAACAAGATGAAAGAAAAGCCTTGATTGGCAAATATATTCTATTGATTCTAGGATCGGTTCTGATTTTAGTGCCACTCCTTGCCACCCTCTTTAGTTCCTTTAAACCCACCAAAGATATTGTAGATAATTTCTTTGGATTCCCGACGAACTTCACATGGGACAACTTTAGCCGTCTCTTGGCTGATGGAATCGGAGGCTATTATTGGAACTCAGTCGTCATCACTGTCTTGTCTTTACTTGCAGTAATGATCTTTATCCCCATGGCAGCCTACTCTATCGCTCGCAATATGAGTAAGAGAAAAGCCTTTACCATCATGTACACCCTCTTGATCCTTGGGATCTTTGTACCTTTCCAAGTCATCATGATTCCGATTACGGTTATGATGAGTAAACTCGGTTTGGCTAATACCTTTGGATTGATCTTGCTTTACTTGACCTATGCGATTCCACAGACCCTCTTTCTCTATGTAGGGTATATCAAAATCTCGATTCCAGAAAGTTTGGATGAAGCAGCAGAGATCGATGGGGCTAATAAATTCACAACCTATTTCCGCATCATCTTCCCAATGATGAAACCGATGCATGCGACAACCATGATTATCAATGCCCTTTGGTTCTGGAATGACTTCATGTTGCCACTCCTTGTCTTGAACCGGGATTCCAAAATGTGGACCTTGCCTTTGTTCCAATACAACTATGCAGGCCAATATTTCAACGACTACGGACCAAGCTTTGCCTCTTACGTGGTCGGTATTATCAGTATCACCATTGTCTATCTCTTCTTCCAACGCCATATCATCGCAGGAATGAGCAACGGCGCAGTGAAATAACAAGATACAAAGGGACGATTTAGCTTGCTGATTTCAATCGTATCCTAGGAAGCAATTCTAAAATAGAAACTCAAGAAAGCCAGGTCTCCTAAGACTTGGCTTTCAAAAAAGAAAAGGAAACCATTATGCCAATTCAAAATAAAACCATGTTAATTACTTACTCAGATAGCTTAGGAAATAACCTTAAGGATCTCTATGAAAATCTGGAGAAGCACTTTGGAGATGCAGTAGGTGGAGTACACCTCTTGCCATTTTTCCCATCAACTGGTGACCGTGGATTTGCGCCTGTAGACTATGATCAAGTGGATCCAGCCTTTGGGGATTGGGAAGATGTTAAACGCTTGGGCGACAAGTACTATCTTATGTTTGACTTTATGATCAATCACATTTCTCGTCAGTCTAAGTATTATAAAGATTACCAAGAAAAGCACGACCAAAGTGCCTATAAGGATCTCTTTCTCAACTGGGACAAGTTCTGGCCGGAGAATCGCCCAACTCAAGCAGATGTCGATTTGATTTATAAGCGCAAAGACCGAGCTCCAAAACAAGCCATCACTTTTGCGGATGGGACGACTGAGCATCTCTGGAATACCTTTGGGGAAGAGCAGATCGACCTGGACGTGACCAAGGAAGTGACCATGGACTTTATTCGCAAGACCATCGAACACCTGGCAAGCAATGGCTGTGACCTCATTCGTTTGGATGCCTTTGCCTATGCGGTGAAGAAATTGGACACCAATGATTTCTTCGTAGAACCAGACATTTGGGATTTGTTGGATAAGGTGCGTGATATGGCAGCAGGCTACGGTGCTGAGCTTCTTCCAGAGATTCATGAACACTATTCCATCCAATTTAAGATTGCTGATCACGACTATTATGTCTATGATTTTGCGCTTCCAATGGTGACCCTCTATAGCCTCTATAGCTCAAAAGTGGATCGCCTTGCCAAGTGGTTGAAGATGAGTCCCATGAAGCAGTTCACGACGCTCGATACCCATGATGGGATTGGGGTGGTTGATGTCAAGGATATCTTGACAGATGAAGAGATTGACTATGCTTCAAATGAGCTCTATAAGGTAGGAGCAAATGTTAAACGCAAATATTCCACAGCAGAATACAACAACTTGGATATCTACCAAATCAATTCGACCTACTATTCAGCGCTTGGAGATGACGATCGTAAGTACTTCCTGGCCCGTTTAATTCAAGCCTTTGCACCAGGTATTCCACAGGTTTATTATGTTGGATTCCTAGCTGGGAAGAATGATTTGGAACTCTTAGAAAACACCAAAGAAGGCCGCAATATCAACCGCCATTACTACAGCAATGAAGAAATTGCTCAAGAAGTAGAGCGTCCAGTCGTACAATCCCTTCTCAAGCTCTTTAGTTTCCGGAACAACTCGCAAGCTTTGACTTAGAAGGAAGCATTGAGGTGGAAACACCAGATGATCATACCATTGTCATCACGCGCCAAAATAAAGACCAAACTTCCACAGCAGTAGCCCGAATCAATCTTGCTGATGGCACTTACCAAGTGACAGAAAATGGTCGAGAAATGGTGTTTTAGAACCTTTAAGAATCTCAATTGGGTCACCCCCAATTGAGATTTTTTGGTAAAATTTTACTAAAATTTAACCAAAAAAGCAATGATAGAATAGAAGTTGGAATCGGAGTAAAACCCTTTGTTATAGCCTTTTTTGACATAAAATAAAAAATTAATAAAATTTTACTAAAAACACTTGAAGTTTTACTTGCGATCAGATATAATACAAGTATAAAAACGTTTACAAAACTAAAGGAGTTTCTCATGACGACAACAATCACATCTCAAGATTTACAAGCAAAATTCCAGGCTGTCTTTGGGGAAAAGGCTGACCACACTTTCTTCTCACCAGGACGGATTAATCTGATTGGTGAACATACGGACTATAATGGTGGCCATGTCTTCCCAGCGGCTATCACTCTTGGTACCTACGGAGCGGCAAGAAAGCGTGAGGATAAGGTCTTGCGTTTCTTCTCAGGAAACTTTGAAGACAAGGGGATCATTGAAGTCCCACTGGATAATCTCCACTTTGAAAAAGAGCACAACTGGACCAACTATCCAAAAGGCGTGCTCCATTTCTTGCAAGAAGCGGGTCATGTTATTGATAGCGGAATGGACGTCTATGTCTACGGCAATATTCCAAATGGATCCGGTCTTTCTTCTTCAGCTTCGCTTGAGCTCTTGATTGGCGTCATCGCTGAGAAACTATATGATCTTCAGTTAGATCGTCTAGATCTGGTCAAGATCGGCAAACAAACTGAAAATCACTTCATCGGAGTCAACTCTGGGATCATGGACCAATTTGCCATCGGTATGGGAGCCGACCAACGGGCTATTTATCTCGATACCAACACCCTAGAGTATGATCTGGTACCGCTGGACCTCAAAGACAATGTCGTAGTCATCATGAATACCAACAAACGTCGGGAATTAGCGGATTCCAAATACAATGAACGTCGAGCAGAATGTGAAACCGCCGTCTCTGAACTCCAAGAAAAATTGGATATCCAAACCTTAGGGGAATTGGATCTCTGGGCTTTTGATGCTTACAGCTACTTGATCAAGGATGAAAACCGCATCAAACGGGCTCGCCATGCTGTACTTGAAAACCAACGGACCCTCCAAGCTCGTAAGGCACTTGAAGCAGGGAATTTGGAAGGCTTTGGCCGTCTCATGAATGCTTCCCACGTATCCTTGGAGCATGACTACGAAGTGACAGGTCTAGAATTGGATACCTTGGTGCATACAGCCTGGGAACAAGAAGGCGTCTTGGGCGCTCGTATGACAGGAGCAGGCTTTGGTGGTTGCGCCATCGCCCTTGTAAACAAAGATAAGGTTGAAGCCTTTAAAGAAGCTGTCGGCAACCGCTATGAAGAAGTCGTTGGCTATGCGCCAAGCTTTTATATTGCAGAAGTTGCGGCAGGGACACGAGTTTTAGACTAGGTGATAATAATGGAAGCTGTAATATTTGATTTAGATGGCTTATTAGCCGATACTGAAATCATTTCTCTAAAAGTTTATCAAGAATTGCTTAGAGATTTTGGAATTCCTTTCACAGAAGAAACTTATTCTAGAGACTACAGTGGACATAGGGAAGAGGAGAATGTTCAACGATTTTTGGATACCTATGATTTACCATGGAATTTCGAGCAAACTCTGGCTAAAGTTTATGAACTAGAAGGTCGAATCTTAGCCCAAGGTGTTCATTTAAAAAAAGGTGCTAAAAATTTACTTACTTTTTTGAAAACAGAGGGCATTCCAATCGCCTTAGCAACTTCAAGTGTTGAATCTCGGGCTAGAATGATCTTGGATAGCAATGGGGTACTGTCCCTATTTGACCATTTAGTTTTTGCAAAAGATGTTAAACGAAGTAAACCTTACCCAGATATATTTTTAAAGGCTTGTAGTGATTTGAATGCTTTACCAGAGAATTGCTTAGTGCTAGAGGATAGTGAGGCAGGGATTGAAGCAGCCTATCGGGCTGGAATACCAGTCATATGTGTTCCAGATTTAAAAGTACCAGCACAGTCTTTCTTAACTAAAGCGGAACAAGTTTTCCAGGATTTAGATGCTGTCAGAGACTATTTAAAACGTAAGAAGGAGAATCAATGAATCAGGGAATTTTAGACGCATTTGTCACAGCCGTCATTGCGACGAGTGACTACGAAGAGATGGATCGGATTTATCTAAAAAATCGCGTCATGAGTCGCGTTGGAGAAGAAGGGCTAGATGGACCAGCCCAAAAAGAAGACTTGATCGCACTCAAAGATCAGCTGGTAGAGATCGCTGTTGCAAATAGCAAGATCCAAGACAGCATGGCCGCAAAAGACAGCCTGGGTGCGGAGCTGATGGATTGGATCACCCCTAGACCTAGTCAGGTCAACCATCGTTTCTGGGAGACCTATCGTCAGTCTAAAGAAGACGCGGTTGCGAATTTCTATGCACTCTCTAAGCGCAATGATTACATCAAGGTCAAAGCCATTGCGCAAAATATTGCCTTTGAGGCAGAAACTCCCTACGGTTCTCTTGAAATCACCATCAATCTGTCAAAACCTGAAAAAGATCCTAAAGACATTGCGGCGGCCAAACTTGCCAAAGCCAGTCATTATCCAGCCTGCCAATTGTGCTTTGAAAATGAAGGCTATCAAGGTCGCCTAGACCATCCAGCTCGGGCTAATCACAGGATTATTCGCTTTGATATGGACGGTCATGATTGGGGCTTTCAGTATTCCCCTTATGCCTACTTCAATGAACACTGCATTTTCCTTGATAGCCAGCATGTTCCCATGGCCATTAGTCGTAAGACTTTTGAGCGACTCTTGACCATTGTCGAGACTTTCCCAGGCTATTTTGCAGGGTCCAATGCAGATCTGCCCATTGTAGGGGGATCCATCCTGACTCATGACCATTACCAAGGCGGACGCCACACCTTCCCTATGGAGCTAGCTCCTGTTGAGGAAAGCTTTACCATTCCGGGATTTGAAGCTGTATCGGTAGGGATTGTCAACTGGCCCATGTCAGTTCTCCGGTTGCAATCGGACGACAAGGCGCAATTGATTGCCCTGGCAGACCATATCCTAACAGCCTGGCGAGGCTACTCGGATCCAGCCGTTCAAGTTTTAGCGGTATCCGACGGTCAGCCCCACCATACCATTACCCCCATTGCACGGATTCGTGATGGGCATTATGAACTGGACTTGGTGCTCCGTGACAACCAAACCTCACCAGAGCATCCAGATGGTATCTATCACCCGCATGCAGATGTGCAACACATCAAAAAGAAAATATCGGCCTGATCGAAGTCATGGGGCTAGCGATTTTGCCACCTCGTCTTAAGGAAGAACTCAAGCAGGTCCAAGACTATCTACTTGGACGTGAGAGCACGGTAGCGACTTACCACCAGGCTTGGGCAGATGATTTGAAAACCACTCACCCATCCCTCACAGATGAAGCAGAGGCAGAAGTCCTTGTCCGTGAATCAGTCGGTCAGATCTTTGCGCGCGTGCTCGAAGATGCCGGAGTCTACAAGCGAACAGCAGAAGGACAAGCTGCCTTTAGACGCTTTGTTGCGACACTTTAAGTGTGGAGAAGTGGCAGAAATTTGGTACAATAAGAGAGAAGACAAGAAGCGAAAGGAAAACAAATGGCAATACTCGTACTCGGAGGAGCTGGCTATATCGGTTCCCACATGGTGGACCGTTTGGTCAATGAAGGACAGGAAAAAGTCGTCGTGGTCGATAGCCTGGTCACAGGCCACCGTGCAGCGGTGCATCCAGATGCTGTCTTTTACCAAGGAGATCTGGCGGATCAAGACTTTATGCGCAGGGTGTTTAAAGAACATGCCGATATCGATGCGGTCATCCACTTTGCGGCCTACTCACTGGTCGCTGAGTCCATGGCAGATCCTTTGAAATATTTTGATAACAATACAGCAGGCATGGTCAAACTCTTGGAAGTCATGCATGAATGTGGGGTGCACTACATCGTCTTTTCTTCAACTGCTGCCACCTACGGCATTCCAGAAGAAATTCCGATTCTTGAAACCACTCCACAAAAACCGATTAATCCTTACGGGGAAAGCAAGCTCATGATGGAAACCATCATGCGCTGGGCTGATCAAGCCTACGGCATCAAGTACGTGCCCCTTCGTTACTTTAATGTAGCGGGTGCTAAGCCAGATGGATCCATCGGAGAAGACCATGGACCAGAGACCCATCTCTTGCCGATTGTCTTACAAGTAGCCCAAGGCAAACGCGAGAAGATCTCTATTTTTGGAGATGACTACAAGACACCAGATGGCACCAATGTTCGGGACTATGTCCATCCATTTGACTTGGCAGATGCCCATCTTTTAGCAGTGGAGTATCTCCGAAATGGCAACCCATCTACTGCCTTTAATCTGGGCTCATCGACTGGATTCTCTAATCTTCAAATCGTTGAAGCAGCCCGTAAGGTAACGGGTCATCCGATCCCACTTGAGCTGGCCGATCGCAGACCAGGAGATCCAGATACCCTGATCGCATCCTCTGAGAAGGCGCGTGCCATCCTCGGTTGGCAACCTAAATTTGACAATATCGAAACCATTATCCAAACAGCCTGGGCTTGGCATTCCAGCCACCCAGATGGCTACAATGATCGATAAGGAGGGACTGCGGACATCATTTTTGAGACTTTTCTAATAACATTTAAAATGACAGTTGATCTTGCTAAATGACTCGTTTCAAACGTCAGTCATTTCCTTAACCATCATAAAAAAGTGAGGTATTCAAAATGAATAAAACCACAAAAGTGTTAGCCGTCTTCTTGACAGCGGGTCTTCTTTTAGCTGGTTGCGCACAAAAAGAGACTACAAAATCTACTAGTCCATCGTCTACTAAAGCAACTAGTAAAGCAACAAGCAAATCATCCGCTAAAGAGAAGACAAAAGAGTCATCAACTGATGAAAGCAAAAAAGAAGATGCACTAGCAGGTGCTCAAAAAACTGTTCTCGAAACGAGTGATGAAGCAGGTAAGTCAACCATCACCTTGTATTACAAGGGAGATACCTTGTTATTACAAGAAAAAGTTGATGATTACGACGTCTCAAAAGTGCCTGGTGAGAACCCTCTTGAAACCATGAAAGAAGCCGTCGCTAAGAGCCAAGAAAAATTCAAAGATCTGATGGGCCATGGATTTGAACTAACATCAGAATACAAAGATGGAATCTTCTATATCCGCAATACCATTGATTACACAAAAATCGATTTGAAAAAATTAAAAGAAATCGTACCAGGATTTAATCCGCTCGATGACAATACAGTTAGTTATTCAGTAACGAAAGACAGTCTTATCAAGGGCGGTATGGTCGAAAAATAAACAAAATGGGGAGCTGTACTGACCCCAAAAAGTTAGACAATTAATTTATCCAAAGGATTTAGTTCTGTATTGCACAGGACTAAATCCTTTTAGTTTTACCTTAATGCGTTTGTTGTTGTAGTAATCAATATAGTCTACAATAGCTTGTTCCAATTGCTCAAGTGAGTGAAACGTCTTCTCATAACCATAAAACATCTCAGACTTAAGAATGCCAAAGAAGGACTCCATCATACCATTGTCTGAACTATTACCCTTACGTGACATGGATGCTTGAATTCCCTTACTCTCTAGGAATCGATGATAAGAATCGTGTTGGTATTGCCAGCCCTGGTCACTATGGAGAATTGTATTTTTATAATGCTCCTCTGTGAAGGCTTATTCCAACATTAATTTCACTTGTGCTAAGTTGGGCGAAGTAGAAAGATTATAGGCGATAATTTCGCTATTAAAGCCATCTAAAACTGGTGATAAGTAGAGTTTTTGACTGCTCGCCGGAATGGCAAACTCTGTCACATCTGTGTAGCACTTTTCCATTGGTTTGGATGCTTCAAATTGGCGTTGAATAAGGTTATCTGCTTTCTTTCCAATCTCTCCTTGGTATGAAGAATACTTCCGTTTACGACGAATACGTGCACTTAAACCAAGGACCTTCATCAGACGTTGAACCTTCTTATGATTCACTACAAAACCACGATTCCTTAATTCAAGAGTAACTCTACGATAGCCGTAATTTCCCTTATGTTCATCATAAATGGCTTGTATTTCCACTTTGATAGCTTGATCTTTATCTACTTGATTCAGTTGCTTTAAGTGGTAATAATAGGCTGAACGAGCAAGTTTGATAATGTTTAGAAGAATATCTAAAGGAAACTCTGTTACCAATCCTTGAACAATTTCTGTTTTTCTTCTTGCTTCTTTTCGTCCCTCAATCGGAGTTCTCTCAACTTTTTTAGAATAGCATTCTCCGCTCTCAGGTACTCATTTTCTGCTTGAAGACGTTCTAACTCTGTCATCTCTTCAGGTTTTTTCTTTGGTTTACGTCCCATTTTAGGCGGTCTCCCTCTTGTTTTCTCAACAATAGTATACCCGTTTTTCTTATATTGTGCTATCCAATTAGGCAACATTCCAACACTTGGAAGAGCATAATCTAGAGACACCCTTATTTGTGAACGACCTTCAATCAGAACTTTATCAATGATTTCTCGTTTTAATTTAGGAGAATAATAACGATTCCTCCCCTTTTTAACAAACTCTATACCGTAACGATCCATCAATTTAATCATGTACTGAAGATTGGGAATTTTTATCCCAAATATATTTGAAAGCTCTTTGAAGCTTCGCCCTTGTTTTCTAAGTTCATAGACCTGAACTTTATCTTCATAAGTTAATTTCATTATAAAACACCCCAAAAGTTAGATTTTTTCTGTCTAACTTTTGGGGTGCAGTTCAAGCATCTAAGTTCGCTGCTCTCTTTTTGTTTTAGTATGAATTCATGGCCATATTTTGGTAGAATAGGATTGAAACAAAAGTAAGATTAAAGAATGATTAGCAATGGTATGAAGAAAATCCTTAGTCGAGTGAATACATGAAAGACGTCCACTGACGAGTAGGAAGTATTGAGAAGATCAATCTAGCTTACTTATACACTGATTAAACGATTCATCCCTTTTGAAATTAGAGATGTAATAGAAGGGGTTGGAAGAAATACAATTAAATATAAAAAAGAGGTTGGGACAAAAGTCCTAGCCTCTCAATTGTTTTTGGATTGTAGAGCAAGACGCAGTGGTTGAGTGGGATCTACTACGCTGATTTCATCAGCTTTTACAGCCCTACTCAACTGTGCGGAGGTGCGACGACGAAATCGAATTCTAACGAATTACCGATTTCTGTCTCACTCTCTTTTTGAGGTTAAGATGACCTCAATCTATCTGTGCCTGATGATGTATTGAACATGGTAAAACAAATCTTTGTGAGAAGGCAAGTCTACTCATTTTTTTGAATGATTAGTTCTCCAGATCTAATTTCCCAGACTTGGTCAAAGTTCTTCAGTGCTTCACTCTGTCGGTGTAAAGTAATGATGACAGCACACGGTAAGTCTAGTACTTTTTTCAATTCTGCCTCGAACTGATGAGCATCCAAGGCTGAAAAAGGTTCATCCATAATAACTAATGGACTCTGGCGGTTTTTTTCTCGATTGAGGTACATGCGTTGTTGTTGACCACCAGACAGGGATTGAGGAGGTGTTGCTTCGAATTCCTCATCCTTAAACTCTGCGGGGAAAGTATTGAATAGCGTAACATTATTTCATAACTAGAGATGAAGCTATGTTCTTGTTGCAAGATCAGGCCAAATCTTCCCCAAAGCTGATTTAGGGGAAGATCATTCAGCAAGATCTCGCCTTGGAAATCCTCATCCGTACCATTTAAAATATTGAGTAGGCTACTCTTACCTGATCCGTTCTCTCCTATGAGGGCAATCTTATCTCCTTTGTGAATGGTGGCAAAAGAAATCTTCAATGTTGATTCCCCAAGTTGTTTAGAAAGATTCTTCAATGTGATCGTTTCAAAGGAAGGCTGTGGTGACTGAATTGAAGATGGATGCTTAACAATAGTTTGAAAGCTTTTAATTACAGGTTTTACCGACTCCAACATTTGCAGATCGTAAAGGATTTCTTGAATTGGTTCTGAGAAGGCTGTAATATAACCAAAACTTGCAACCACCTCAGGGATACCAATTTGATGATGATATAGAGAGTAAGCTAGATAGGAAAAGAGAATAAGGCTAATGAATTCAAAAGAAATACCCGTCAAGAGAATACCTGTAATTTTAGTCAAACCATACCCAAGATACTTATCCTGCAAGTTTTTGAGAGAACTTCTTTGTTGCTCTATAAAATGAGGTAGAGTGGGTTTGTTAACTAGGTGATGTCCTCGGAATAGATCCTCCAAGGTCCGATAATAATCACCTTGCTTTTCAAGATAGGTTTGTCTGCGCTTCGCAGTCAATCGACCAACGATCTTTGGAATTTGAATACTGATGGCTGTTGAAATCAGTAGGATCAGTGCCACTATAGGATTGATCGTTCTGGTAATAATGATGGTATAAATCAAAATTCGTAGAATCTGCTTAAAAAAACTCATCAGTGGAGGTAGATAATCTTTTTCCAGTGAATCAAGATCATTAGATTGATAAGAAATGTATTCTGCGACTGTTTTCTGCTTGAAATCATGGTGGGCAAGTCCTAAAAGAGATTGAAACCAATCGTTCTTTAGATTTGTCGAAAAGAGAATGGCCTGTTTCCAGTCAAGTCGCATTTGGATGTAGTTGCAAGTCAGGTAACCTATAACTGCGATGCAATAACCTGACAAAGCTATTTGATAGTGGCCACGAATTAACTCTTGTGTAAAGTATGGAAGAAGAGCAGTACAAATATTGGACAGTCCACTAAAGAGAAAATTAAAGAAAAGATACCAGCGCAGAGGCTTAAGGTATTGAAGCATAGACGAAACTCCTTGATAAAGCTATAACATAAAACTGATAATGACATAACAGCCCAGTTACATTAATGAGCAAATAGGGGCATTAGTTAGAAACTTTCATTTTTGTAAAATATAACTAAATTATAGCATATGATGAAGTCAGTTTATTAATTTAGAAGAAGTTTGTCAATGTATTTCTCAAAAAAATTTGATATTAGGATGATTCTGTAGGCGTGTTAATTTAAACAAAAGAATTGCTGGCGACAGGAGATGCTGCTAGCGGAACCTATTTGCCTCCAAGTAGTGGAACTGATCTATCGTGGAAGCAAACAATCTCTTTAGGATGGCAAAAACGACAAGCCATTCTGAACAAAGTGAAGAATCCGAAAGTTAAAACGTTAGAGGAAAAACTTTCAAAAATGTCACGTGCAGAACTGGAGGAAGAGTATGGTACTGTAATTCAATCCTATAAAAGGTTTCTTACAATGGGACAAGGCGATAATGTGACTGCTACTATGGATTTTGAGGATGTGAAACTAATTTGGAAGCGGTATAATGAAGTGAAGGATGATCACTTAGGATTATTACCTTCAGAATTAGCCAAGGTGGACCCAAAATTTAAGAAACGTATCGATGCAATGGATCAAGAAGCGTTAGAAGAGGCCTACCCAGAACTTAAAACATTGATCTCCATGGCTCATGTGAATCCATATGCACAACTATTTAAATCTGAAACAGAGCGAGCTAATTATGATTACCTACTAGACCGCTATTTCCTTTTAGATAGTCAAAAAATGCTCAGTTGGCGAGATCCTGCTTTTCAAACTAAATATGATTATTATATAATTGAAGAAGGTATTGATCCTTTTACAGGCAAACCTGCTACACAGGAAGAAATCAATCGTGCAAAAGATATCAAGAAGGTGAGAGCTTTTACTGATAGCCTCCAACTAGCAAGTACCTTGAATACATCTTATGTTGGATATAATCAGTACTACAATAAACCCCACACATCTTTCTCGGATGTATATAGTAAGGTAAAAGGGAAAATTCCTGTCTTCAATAGGAAACCAGTAATTCCTGTTTTTTCAAATAGATATTCAAAAATAGATTTTACTCAAACTGACTTTGATGTTGAGTTAATAAGAGGTAGATTGAAAACTGATCCAGATACGGCTTTTTTCTGGTCAGGACGAACAGATGGCATTGGAGGAATGGATGTTGCGAAAAAAATAGCAAAAAATAAAGGAGGAGTTACATTAGAATCTACGATTGATGATACGAACATTGTAATGCCTGAATGGGATTTTAATACTCCTTCAAGTGTAACAGCTTGGGAGGAAGCTTCGAATGTTTACGCAGAGCAAGTATCTGGTGAAATAAGAGCTGTAGTTGGTAGCGAACTACGACCAGGAAATATTTGGGAAAACATCGAACTACCAAAATTGAAGGCCAATCCAAATGTTACTAAGGTTACAACAATAGATCCTAAAACAGGGGTAGAAAAAATTATATTCGAGAGGTAGAAATGAAAATTACAGGAACAAGATCAACAATTACTTTTGATTTAGAGAATGGTTTCCTCATAAAAGCACAAGGAGAATTGCTGATCAATAAAAAATTTGTTGTTTATAAAGATAGTATGACACAATGGGAGCCTCCTCATGAGAATCTTCCGATAACTCAAAGAGAAATAGAAAATATTATTAATACAGCTAAAAAAATGGAGAGCAATCAAACTATTCAATTAGACTTTGTATAATTATATTGTATTCTGAGAGAAATAAATCTCTATACAAGTGGTCAGGTTGTCTATCATGGGACCAAACTCCTAGGTGGAAGTGAAGAAGATGCTCAAACTGCAAACTTTATCGGGAACATCGTAGGAGGTTATGTGGCCTCCTCAGCAACCAGCAAGTTTAGTTTGAATCAACCTATTTTTTCAAATCGATATTCAAAAATAGATTTTACTCAAAACAGAAGACCATTATAAAACATTTTTAAAAAAATAGAATAGAGGTTTGAAATCCTGAAAAAAATAGAATTCATTACATTACGAAACTTGAAATGCAAGATCGATTGCCTTTCAGTGGCTTTTGTAGCAAATTTTTGATGGGAAGCAGATCCAAAAACAAAGAAGAACTATTTCGTTTTCTTGAAAAAAATGTCGGACTTCCTGATGCCAATAATTGGTCATCTATTACAGATTGGCTGACAGACTTATCATGGATAAAAGCTGAAGAATACAACTTTATTCTTGAAAATTATGATAGCTTCTTAAAAGATGACTTATCATCTAAAGACTTATTTTTAGAAATTTTGGAAGAAGATATTCTTCCTTGGTGGGAATGCGATGTTGAAAAGCATGTTGTTGGCAGTAAGGTCAAGAGTTTTCAAGTTTACATAGTAGAAAATTAAAAATAGGACAAAGTTTTAAGGAGCTACCTTAAGGTAACCACTTATGTTGGATATAATCAGTACTACAATAAACCCTACACAACTTTCTCGGATGTATATAGTAAGGTAAAAGGGAAGATTCCTGTCTTCAATAGGAATCCAGTAATTCCTGAGGTTAACCTTAAGGTAGATATCAATGGTAAAACTATAACAGAAACCACAAAACCTTATGATCGCGAACATATTTTACGAAATATAGAAGAAAGCAGGCTTGCGAGGGAGAATTCAGGGTTTAAAGACTTTTCAACCACGAGGCTTCAGCCGGTAGTCAAGCCTCAGCCTGCACCTAAGAATTTAGATGTTGAGGGACCAGTAGTAAATAATATTCAATCTAAATATCCCGATTTGCAAACTTATGAATATAATTCATATACAAATCCTGGTCCACTAAATGATTTAAGAGGTCAGCCTAATGTTAATTTTTATGGGGGACGGTATGATGTTGAAGTTTTGAAGTCTCCTAAAATATTATATCGAGCTGGCGACCAAAGCAATCCGCTAGGGCAATGGTTTACAGAATCAGCCCCACATTCTGAGATAGAAGTTAGAATAAATACGGCAGTAAAACCAATTTGGACAGATCGTTCAGGAAACTACACTGGCAGTTCTCCTTTAAATACAGTTTACGAAATAAAAATACCAGCTGGCACAACAATATATAGAGGACCTGTTGCGAGTCAAGGAGGCATCTATCAAGGTGGTTTGGAATATGAACAAATTTTTATTGAAACTCCGTGGAAAATAGAAGGTGTAGAGGTTATTAGCTCCAAACCATTAAATTAGTGAGGAAAGAAATGAAACGAAAAGAATTATTAGATAATATCAAATTAATATTACCACTATTAAATCAGTACAATGATGGGACAATTCATGTACAAATTTCATTTTTACAAGGATTAGAATGTGCATTGGAAAATGGTGACTCACTCCCTACAATAAGAGAAATTAAAGATATCCTTTATCCTCCAAGAGGAGGTCTATCAGACTTTTTTGTTTGGAAGAATGATTATTTGGAACGACTAAAAATTAATGAAGAAATTGAAGCCTACAATAATAGATTATGGGAGCTTTTAAATCAAATAGAAAACTTGGAATCATAGTAAATGCATCAAATTTTAAAATTAGAAGCATTTCATCAATCTCATACAAGAATTCCAAGCGAAAATGAAGCATCTGCTTTTGAAGATTTTTGGAAACCAGGAGGACAAACCTTCCCAGGAAATATGCCAGAAGGCATCATGAAAGATATTAGTACCCAAAGAGGAGAACATACATGAAATATAGTAAACTAGGCTGGGAAGAAGTTAGTAAGTTTGAGGAAATAAAAGGTTATGGACAACATATTTGGCGACATCATGAGAAATATTTTTTTGTTACTGATGAAGGAGGAATAGCTGAACAGAGGGTAGTCTATGAATTACCATTAGAACTATTTCAATCACCCTACCAAGTTTTTCTGAGTTACTTGAAAAGTCTAACTTAATTTGACAATTTAGGCAATAAAGAAATCCTAGACAAGCTTTTGAGCTATTCAGAAGACTTGAAATACCACTATAATCTCTATCAGCTCTTGCTTTTTCACCTTCAGAATAAGGAACCAGAGAAATTTTTTGGACTCATTGAAGACAATATAAAGAAGGTTCATTCTCTTTTTCAGACTGTCTTTAAAACATTTCTAAAGGACAAAGGGAAATCATCAATGACCTTCAGTTATCCTATTCCAACGCAAAATTGGAAGCGACTAATAATCTCATCAAACTTATCAAACGCAATGCCTTTGGTTTTCGGAACTTTGAAAACTTCAAGAAGCGAATTTTCATCGCTCTGAATATCAAAAAAGAAAGGACGAAATTTGTCCTTTCTCGAGCTTAGCTTTTCTTCAACCCACTAAAGTTGACAAAAAGCCGTAGATTTTAGGTATTTACCTTGTCTACTTAAGAGGTATCATATCATCGAGATAAAGGTGATTTGTTTGTTCCTAAGAATTAGGTTTTAGGTTTGACTTGTGGCAACTTCTGGAAAAAGCTTGTCTAGAATTTTTGGAGTGATAGCTTGTCCAGGACCTTCAGCACAATAGGTGTGAATATACATAGCGGGATTGAAGTTGAGCTCGATACAAGTGAAATGAGGTTTTTCCTTGCTAGCAGGCTGAGTTTTATCTGGAATGATGAGGTCAACCCCGCAAGCCCAGGCCCCCATGCTAGTTGCCATAGCTGCTGCCAATTCTTGGTAAGAGGAATCTATTGTCTCAGTGACATCAATAGAGTCACCACCCGTAGAAATGTTGGAGTTACGGCGGAGATTGACCTTTTTCCCTTCTGGGAGAATATCATCAGGTGCATAACCTTGCTGAGTCAACATCAATTGTTCGATGTCTCCTAGCTTAATGATTTCCAGAGGTGAGCGGTGGTCACGGCCTCGCAATGGATTGGCATTTTTCTGAGCGACTAATTCACGAATGGTGTGTTTGCCATCACCGACAACATTAGCAGCAACACGAAGGAGGACAGACTCACAACGCCCGTCCAGAATGAAGAAACGGTATTCGGTTCCTGGGATAAATTCTTCAACAAGAACAGCTGTATCTTCTGCAAAGGCAATTTCGAGAGCTTTCTTATAGTTATCAAGGCTGGCAGGCTCTTGGAAAATGGAAATGCCCAGACCGAAGTTGGTTGATTTTGGTTTAACCACAATTTGCTTGCCCTTGATAAGAGGATAGTAGGCTAGACCTTGTTCTAGACTGGTAAATTCGTCGCCGGCAGGGACAGGGAAGCCAGCATCAGCCAGGATTTTTTTGGTCACGGTTTTATTAGCCATGGCAAGAGGAACTACATAGTTGTCTTTTGAGGTCATGTTACCATTTTTGACGTACTCAACATGATCTTTATGCCAGAGTTTAAGGAATTGATCCTGCTCATCTAGGATTTCAAAATGAAGCCCTTTTTGAATGGCATCAAAGAGCAGCATCTGGGTAGAAAGTTCCATCTCCTCATAACCCTTAAGGGCATAGTGGGCAGTCCAGTCGTAATCATGATAGGCAAGCGCCTTGTCAAGGGCAAAGTCAGAAAGGGACTTGTCTTTGATATGAGGAAGAAGTTGAGCAGCTAGTGTCTGACTGGAATCTGCAAAGGCATCTTTAACTTGTTTGACCAGCCCTTGATGATAGTCACCAAGCCCAAAATGTTGCACCAGTTGGTCTAGAGCTGTCGTAATGTTCTGAGTTTCAGCTTCAGAAGGTAGAGGTTCTAAAGGATGAGAGAGGGCAATTTTTTCATTCAGCGCGTGACCTTGAGCCAGAGCCTGATCAACATTTTCAGGGGCATCCAGCCAGAGGAAGGCTAGAAGGAGTAGGTGTACGGTATCCATGGTAGTTTGGCTAATACCGATACGCTCAAAGGGGTTGAGGTCGAAGTTACGGAATTCCAGGTAGGTGATTCCCTTGTCAAGGAAGGAGCGATTAACCTTTTGTCCACGGAAACGAACAGCCGAGTAAATTCCTTTTCCGCAATCAAATCACCTTGTTCGATATAATTTTCGATGGCAGAGACATAGTCTTCTAGGCTTGCAAAAGATACTTGTATTTCTTCCTTATTGACATAACCATGGTCACTGTTTCGGAAGGAACGCACGAGTTCTGGCACTTCTTGGTCGAAGAAGCCTTGCTCAGCAACAGGTGCAGCACCAAAGAGATAGGTAATCACCCAACGATAGCGCAAATAGTTCTGAGCCAGCTTAAGATAGAGGGCGTTTTTGAAAGCAATTATATCAATCTGGTCACTTTCTTGGAATAGGGCTTCAACCAAATCTTTCCCTAGTTCCATATTATAGTGGATACCTGAGATAGCTTGTAGTTTAGTTCCGTATTTTTCGGCCAGGTAGTTACGATAATGGCGTTCAAATTCATTTTCCAGTTGGGCAACTTGGATTTCTTGGGCGTTGATACGAGGAGGCATGGACAAGGGCCAGAGAAGTTCATCTTTACTGATGGAACGTCCAGCTACATCGGTAATGGCTCCAAGAAATCGACGAGCCTCAGTGGTAGATTTAGCAACTGGTGTGATGAGTTCCATCTGAAACTCACAAAAATCTGTTTGAATATAAGGGTGGAAACTTCGAGCTCCTAGACATGAAGGGTGAGGCGTATGTGCTAATTTTCCCTGTCTATCGACACGAAGACTTTCGCGTTCAATTCCAAAGTTAGCTTGAAGGATAGGGCTAGTAGGCTCCAGCTTTTGAAGCAGTTGATTTATAGTCATAGGGTCACCTTTTCATCTAATGTTAGTGATAGTCTATTATAAATAGGAGAAGAAAACAACTTTCCGCTACGGTTAAGGGGAATTTCCGAATGTTTCAGATAAGAATTCTTAAAACCAGTTGTTTTTTAGCTCTATTATATGCAAAAATTGTAAAATACCCACTGATTTTTATGTAAAATGTTATTTCTCTTGGAATTTAAATCAAATTAGCCTATACTAATGACGTATATATGAGAACGAAAGAATCCCTAGGGTCGGCACTGCACCCATAAAATGAGACACAAGAAAACACTCCTGTTGAATTCTGGTAAACTAGAAACAGGGGTGTTTTGTTATGGTCAAAAAGCATATTCAGTAGAAACTAAGCTAGCCTGTATCGAAATGAAGAAGACAGGCAAATCAAACAAGTTTATCATGGATACCCTCGGTATCAAAAATGTTAGTCAGGCCAAGACTTGGTGGCAATGGTATCAGAATGATGAATTGTACCGTTTCCAACAACCCGTGGGGAAACAATATACTTATGGTAATGGGATGAAACAGTTATCTGAAGTGGAACAGTTACGTTTGCAGGTAGAATTACTAAAAAAGTATCAGAGTTGATAAAAGAATCGACAAAGTAAGTCTTATCAAGCTAGTGGAAGAGTATAAGAAAATGTGCCCTGTATCGATTATTTTAGAATGTTTCGGTGTCAAATGCTCAACTTTTTATCGCTGGAAACAGGAGTGTAAGAATTCTCAGAAAAGAGGCGAAATAGCAGATAAAATTGAACAACTCTATATGAGAAATCACTTTATTTATGGCTATCGAACCATCACTCGCTTGCTCAAGAAAGTGTATAATCTTGTCGTTAATCGAAAGAAGGTCTATCGTATTATGAAGGAAAAGGGTTGCCTTTGCCGTGTCCGTCCTAAGAAGGGACCTAAATTAGGGAAGGCTTACCATGTAACAGACAATAAACTGGATCGTGATTTTCAGGCAGACAAGTCTATGGAGAAGCTTGTCATAGACATCACTTACCTCTACTTTGGAAACTGTAGACTTTATCTATCTTCGATTATGGATCTCTATAATCGCGAAATTGTAGCTTATACCATCTCCGATTGCCAAGATACTAACTTTGTACTCGATACACTTCATCAACTTGAGCTACCTCAAGGGGTACTTTTACACAGCGATCAGGGATCTGTCTACACCTCAAAAGCCTACTATCAGCCTTGTACAGAAAAAGGCATCACCCGCTCCATGTCCCGAAAAGGAACACCAGCAGATAATGCCTGTATCGAATGGTTTCACTCTGTTTTCAAGTCTGAAACCTTCTCTCTCCATAAGTGAAGAAACATAACTGGAGATAGTATAACAGATATTGTCAAAAATTACATCATATTTTATAATGAAACTAGAATTCAACAAAAATTGAATGACTAGTCCCCTGTAGAGTACAGAGAATTGGTCGTAGAAGGGGTCCAGCAACCGAAGGGCGCTAGCCTTCAAATTTTCCTCCCAAAATGTGTCCAAAATATTGACAGAATTCCAACACGGAAGATTTGGCACAGAATGGATTAATTGGTTTTACGACTTTCTTTATCATCTTTAACCTTGCTTTGCTTGTCTTGGCGGGCTGGGCAGGGTATAAGTGGAAGATAAGATGAAAAAAATGGAGAAAACTCTAATGATTCTTCTCCATTTTTTTATCTAATTGGTAATGTTGAAAATCGGAAGTGAAATGATACTTTCAAAGAATTCATTTTGGACACTAGCAAATGAAATAGAGCCCTGATGCAAATCAACAATTTGTTTTGAAATTTTTAGCCCAATTCCAGTCGTTCTAATTTTAGAAATATCAATGCTTTTAAAAGATAATTCATTAAGTTCAGCAATTTTTTCTGGTGAAGCTCCCTGTCCATTATCTTTGATTTCGACAATTACATTTGTATCTTTTTTGAATAAGTGGATTCTTATTGTGCAACTCTTTTCGTTATGTAAAACAGAGTTGTAGATGATATTATGGATAACTCTTGTGATTAAAAACTGCTCAATCATGATAGATTGATTAACAAGTGAATTATCGTAATCAAATTCAAATTCAAAATCATTCCAGATTTCTTGATTTAAAATATGGATGAGAATGTCTTTGAAGAAGGGGATAATTTTTGTTTCAGTCTGATTTAATTGAAGATGACCGGATGAAAGGCGAGCTACTATATTTAGATCATTTAAAATATTTTGGATGTAATAGGATTCCGTCAATATTGGGGGAATATGTTTTTTAGACTGTGTATCTAGTTCAGAATCATTTAACAAGGACGCGTTAGAAATGATGACAGAAAGAGGTGTTTTGATATCGTGTGCAATACCTGAAATCCATTGCTCTTTAAAGACTTCATTCTCTTTGAGTAGAGTATCTGTTTGATTAATTGCAGTTGTAAGATATTCTAGTTCTGATATAGAATTTATTGGATTTTTCAGACCATCCGGGAGATTCTGAATAGCAGTTACAAGAGGCGCAATTTTACGATTGATATGCGTCACACCATAGTAGTAAAGAAAAGCGAAATAAAGGCAGTTGAAAAGCAATACTCCAAATGCTACTAGTGGAATCAAGCGAATACTATCTATATCTAAGTAATTATAACTATAACGAGCAATTTTATCTTTTGGAAAACCAACAACAATGATGTAGCCACCTTTTATCTGACTAAAAACAGGATAGTCTGAAAGATAATAGCGAGAAAACTGTAAAATGTCCCCATAGTCAAATTGCGAAGGAACTTCTGTAGGTTTATACTGTTCGTACACTTGTTTTCCAGTCTGCTTATCCAATACCATGAGCCATAACTTTTTGTTCTTTTTAGACTAGAAATATCATTTCTAGGTATGTGGACGTTATTTTTTTGTGATGGTAATGTGTTCAGAAATTATTTTTCACAGTCTCAGTAGCAGTTTGCTTTTTCCTTAATGTAGAAAAACAAAACTAGCAATTAGAAGAATATTGGTAATAAAGATAATGATGGAAAAAAAAGATAAATTTCTTTTAGTGAATACCTTAATATTTTGGTTTGGTTCATAATCATGATAACAATTTATATCCCAGCCCTTTAGCTGTCTTTAAATATTGAGGTTTTGAAGGATTTTCTTCTATTTTTTCTCGAATTTTCCGAATATGTACAGTCAAAGTGTTTTCATAACCAAAGCTATCCACTCCCCAAATCGTATCACAGAGAGATTCGGTTGAAACGATGTAATTTTTATTATCGTAAAGTTTTTTCAAAATCTGAATTTCAATTGGCGTAATAGAAATTTCTGCTCCATTTTTTTGTACTGTTGCATTCCGAAAACTCACCACAGTCTGTCCAATCTGTATTGCTTCCTGTTCTGATTTATAGCTTCTCCGGAGCAGAGCCATAATCCGATAGATAAGATTTTTTGGAATGAAGGGTTTCATGACATAATCATCACCACCAGCATTGAAACCAGCTACCTCATCTTCAGGATTATTTTTGGCAGTCAAAAAGAGGATAGGTGTATCGCCTTTTTTTCGGATATGTTTTGCTAATGTGTAGCCATCACCCATCGGGGTAGCATAATGTCCAAAAAGGGAAAAGGTCGAACTGCTCTATTTCAATCATGTCCAAACTAGATTCTATATCATAGGCTGATGTTAGATTGGAAAATCCGTAGGCAGTGAGAATATCTCTTATGGAAGAGTTTAAAATTTTGTCGTCATCAATGATAAGGATGTGCTTATTCAGGAGTTGTTGTTCGAAACTCATAATCTTACCTCGCTTATTTAAATTATACCATTTAAAAGAGTGAAAAAAAGAAAAATACTTTAATCTTAATGTAAAATTAAGGTTAGCTTAGTTTAAAATTAATCTAGCATGTCTATAATAAAGACATAACCTAGATAGAGATACTTCTCAAATTAATTTTTAATCAGTGAGGTATTTCCAAATGGTTAAACAACAAATGAATCTCGTTGAGATTGAAGCAATGAATTCTCTTCAAGAATTGACTCTTGAAGAACTTGATAACGTTCTTGGTGCTGGTGGTGGAGTAATCCAAATCCATTTTTTATTCAGACAAAAACAATGGTAATAGTGACTCACCAATTAGATATTGTGAATTATGTTGATTCTATCATTTTTTTGTTGATAAGAGTAGTAGAGATGTTATCAAAGATACTCATGATAATTTGATTTCATGGAAATCAAAAATTATAGAAAATTTTTTTAGTTTAATGGAGGAAGTTCATAATGATTAGTAATGTTTTACAGATAAAAAAAACTTACAAAAAGGGAATTTAAGGACACTCAGGTAGTTAACCTCAGTTCCTTATCAGTTCAACAAGGTGAGATTTATGGTTTTCTAGGTCCAAATGGAGCTGGGAAAACAACCACCATGAAGATGATTTTGTCTTTGATTTCTCGTACAGCTGGGGAGATTGAAGTGTTCGGTCAACCCATAGATACGGACAAGCAGTATCTTAATCAGATTGGCTCTATGATTGAAGAACCGTCTTATTATCCTAATTTGACAGGCTATGAAAATCTCTTGGTTTTCCAAAAAATCCTTGGATTTGATAAGAAAAATATTCAGGAAACCTTGAAAATTGTTGGGTTAGATCAACCTAAAAACAAGAAAAAATTGGTTAAAGATTATTCTCTGGGTATGAAACAGCGTTTGGCTTTAGCCTTTGCCTTAGTCAAGAAACCGCGTTTGTTGATACTGGATGAACCAACTAACGGGCTAGACCCAGCAGGGATTCATGAAATTCGGGAACTGATTATCAAGTTGGCAAAAGAACAGGGCATTACTGTCTTCATCTCTACCCATATCCTTTCTGAAGTAGAGCATATCGCTGACCGTGTAGGGATTATCAATCATGGTCAACTCGTTTACGAGGGAGAAATTCGTAAAATTCAGTCCAATAAATGGCTGGAAGTGCGTGGGGATTTTAGAGGTCGACGTGAAGCCATTAGCCAAGTGTTATTTGGTTATCCGTGCAAGATGTTAGAAATACATGAGGATAAACTCAAGCTGACTAACCTTGCCGACCAGCAGATTTCTAGTTTGTTACGAGATTTAATAGTCGAGGAAGTTCCAATTTATGAAGTGAAGCAAGAACAAGAAACCTTGGAATCTATCTTCCTCAACTTAACCAAGGAGTGAGTCTTATGTTGAATAATTTGTCTATTGAATTGCTCAAGGCAAAACGAACCAAATCCTTCTTCATTATCATACTAGTTATGGGAGTCGGATTTGCTTGGGCAATTGCAGCCGCTACACGTTACCTAAGTAATCCAGACATGCACCAGATTAACCTAATTTTCTATATGATAAAAGAAGTAAATGGCTTGATTCTCCCTATCGTGATTGCTCTCTTTGTATCCCGGATTGTCAAGAACGAGAAGGAGGGCAACACTTTCAAACTGCTTTTGGCAAATGGTGAAAATGTACGGCATATCTTTCTGAGTAAGCTTGGCCTGACTATGTTCGTTTTGACCTTTCTCGCTATTTTGGAGGGAGTAGTAGTCCAGTTGATTGCAAACTTTTCTGGTCTAGAAATGCCTGTTAGCCTAATCCTCTGGCAAATCGTCATTTTCTTGCTAGCCTCTTTTGTCTTAACCTGTCTGTTTTTGACTTTGCAGTTTTTACTGAAAAAGCAGGCATTGATAATGGCATTAGGGATTTTCGGAGGATTTCTTGGAGTTGGATTTGGTCATGCAACAGCTTTTCTACAGCTGATTTTCCCATTTGGTGGTATAGCATATCTGTCTCTGGTGGATTACCAGAAAGTCGCCAGTCAAGTGAGTTATGTTTTGGCGACAAACCTAGGATTTAAACTCTTTACATATTTGCCAATAGCCCTAATCTATCTCTTCTTATCTCTCTATCTAGTTGAAAAGAAAGGAGGCAAGCTATGATGTCTTATCTATCAGTAGAATGGCGGAAAACCCAAAAATTTTCCATGTTGATGATTGGTATTTTCTTCTTAGCTTTTTTTGTAGCCTGATTGGTCTTGGTATTTACTTAGGTGCAGCTTATTCTATGGTTGCAGAAAGTGAAAAAAAGTGCCTGTTTTATGGGGACAATTGACCTTCTATTATAGCCAGCTTTTCTTTCCGATTTTGGTCAGCCTTTATGTAGCCATGATGTTAGGAAAAGAGTTTGATAGAAAAAATATTGAATTTCTCAGAGCTAATAATGTCAGTCTTGGGAAATTATTATTGGCAAAAGAAATAGTAATTATCTTGTTTATTGCTGTTTTACAGTTGTTCTTGTTTGGTATTTTTTATGTAAGTGCTCACCTAGCTCATTTAGAAATTTCTAATTTGTTCACCTATCTCAAGTGGGATTTATTGGGGATTTTTGGAACAATTAGTATGATGGCAGTGCAGTTTTTTGTAACAGCTAAAACTCGTGTTTTCAGTAAATCTGTGGGAATTGGTGCTATTGGTACTTTCATAGGATTTATGATGATTTTTGTATCAGATAAATTATCTTTAATCTATCCCTACTCCCAAGCTATGGTGGCAATGCGGTCACGGAATTTGATTGACTTTAATTTAGTGGAAATATTGCTGTTTATCATTGTAAATATTCTTCTGTGGGGGATTTTTCATACATTGAGTAATAAAGAATTGCATAAGTAATGCGAAGACTCTTCGGAGTCTTTTTCTTGTGATAAAAGCTCCAAGCTTTATCTGGTATGCTTGACCTAGTTTTTAATTGGGCACTATAAAAATTTTTCTCGAAAATAAGAAACTTGCACGATTTACTCATTACTTAGCCAATACTAGAGTTTATACTAGTTACTGTAATGATGATCATCTAAAAGAAGGAAGGAGGCAACCTTATGTCTAAAAATACAAGTCGTCCAGAGATTGATTCTCTAAGTTTCGAGGTTGAAAACCAAGAACTTTCCGGGAAATCAGGAGCTAGTGGTGCATAGCTTTTAAAATGACACTAGCAGGTCGCTGTGGATTGTGTTTCACCTGTTTCTATGAGTATACGAGAAATAATGTTTGTTGTTAGATAAAACAAAAGGAAAATTCTTGAGTTTTTATTACAAAAACATTGACAACACTTTGATTTGGTGTTATATTTACGAGGAGAAATACAAATGAAAACAAGACCATTTTGAGATTGATTCTTTGGATTATGAAATTAATAGCCAAGAGTTAAATATTAAAATATACTGCTGGGTGACGTACGACTGTTAGATTAACAGTACAAGGTCGCTGTGGTTGGTGGTTTACATATTCTTATGAATGTACTTTCGCCAAACGTGCGCTGTGGATAAAACTACCTCTATTTTTTTGATAGGAGGATAAAATGGAAGGAATTATTGGAACACTAGAATTCTATGCACCTGTACTGGTCTTAGGAGTTATTATCATAGGGATTGTTTACTTTATGAAAAAAAGAAACGATCGCAAATAATCAACATCGACCGATACCTGAAAAAGGTATCGGTTTTTTATAACTTGAATATACTGCACAAAATACTCATGGAAAACCTTGAAAGAAACCGTATAATGAGAGAGTAATAAAGAAACGGAGGAATGAAATGATGAAACAGCTTATTGTGACAGGATTAACGAAAACATTTGGTCAAGGGGATAATATCGTTCATGCTTTATTAGATGTGAACTTGTCCGTTGAAAAAGGTGAATTTCTGGCAATTATGGGTGCCAGTGGTAGTGGAAAAACAACACTCCTCAACTGTATTTCAACGATTGATAAACCAACATCAGGTGAGATTCGATTTGAAGATTTTGATATCATCCATGCCAAGGAAAATGAACTAGCTGACTATCGTGCTAAAAACATTTCCTATATTTTCCAAGCCTACAACTTGGTGGAAACCTTGACGGTCTATGAAAATATCGTTCTACCTCTTCAAATTCAGGGGAAAAATATCAAAAAACATCAGGATAAGATTGAGGAAATTTTGGATAAGTTGGCCATCCAAAACTTAAAAGATAAGTTTCCTAATCAATTATCAGGTGGTCAGCGACAACGTGTGGCAACTGCTAGAGCCTTGATTGATGATTCTAAACTGATTATTGCAGATGAGCCGACAGGAGCCTTGGACTCTGCCAATTCTGAAAAACTGATGGCACTTTTGCAGGAAATCAATAAAAGTTTTGGTATCACCATTTTATTGGTCACCCACGACCCTGCCGCAGCCAAGTACTCTTCACGGATGGTGCTACTTAGCGATGGAAAGATTATGGATGATTTGGAACGTAACAGCTTATCTAATGAACAGTATTTGCAAGAGATTTACAGCCGTACCAGATAGGAGGATGAGAGTATGTATCCAAAATTGATTTTACGAAATGTATTTCGAAATTTACAGACCTATACCATCTATTTTTTCAGTCTGACCTTGATTTATAGCTTGCTCTATGCTTTTAATGCTTTACCAAGCCATCCAGTGATGCAAAGTTTATCAGGAGCAAAGGAAATGTTGACGACGGTGATGAGTCAGTACATGGGCTTGCTTTCCTATCTGATTCTATCGGCGATTGCCTTTCTCGTCGTTTATTCCACAAACTTTGTCCTGGGACGGCGCAAGAAAGAGCTGGGACTTTATGCAACGCTAGGAATGAAGAAGCAGCAGATTATCCGTACCCTGTTCTTTGAAACCATGCTGGTCAATATCTTTTCCTTGATTCTAGGTTTCTTGCTTGGAGTGATCTTACTGGTCATTCTAGCTAAGATTGCATCTGAGTTTTTTATGGCCAATTACTTTGGTAGTCTGCTTTTCTTTGATAGCAAGTCTATCATCTTGCTAGTTTATTCCTACCTAGTGACTAGTTTCATTGTCGGTGTTATGGACATCATCACTTTTAGAAAGCAAAATATCATTGCACTCATTCAAGAAAATGGGGTCAAGAAATCTGTCTTGGCAAAAGGCAAGCCAGTTCTTCAAGCACTTCTCTTTATTCTTTCGACAGCTGTTATCGGTTTTGGTGCTCTCTATTTTTCAGACTATCACCATCTATCACTCTTGAAAAGTTGGGGTATCTTGCTGGTATCTGTCTTCGTGATTTTTGTGATTTTATTTTACAATACCTTGAGCCATTTTATCTTGGTTTCCCTTAGAAAACTGCCTCAAACCTACTATAACAAACTAAACAGTTTTTAAAAATTCGTCAATTTTTCAAAAACAAGCTGATAGTAATTCGGTCACGTTGGCTGTCTTATCCTTGACTTTGACACTGGCTCTCAGCTTACTAGTTTTTAGTGGTAGTGCCTATACGACTATGAACCGAGAGCTGAACAAATACTCACCTTATGATGTAACTGTCAATCTTTATCGTGGTCAAGAGTTCCAGTTTTCTCAGGAATCTGTCAAAGACAGATTGAAAGCAGATGGATTTGACTTTAACCTTATCAAAGAGGAGTACAGCTATCCTATCTATTCTAGTGATTTAACCTATAAAGATTTGATTGATACTAGCAATCTCTGGGCGCATGATAAGGAACTTCCTGAATCAAAAGTACCGATTTTAGGAATTTCTGCCTACAATCATCTCCGCAAACTGCAAGGGGAAAAAGCGGTTGACTTGGCAGATAACCAATTTCTGGTCAATGCAAACTATAAAGGAACTGCCAAGCAGATCCAGGACTTTCTATCAACGACCAAAACCCTCATGATTAACGGTCATTCTCTCAACCTTGCCTCTTCGAATCCACTTGAAACAGTTTACTTTTTATCGTCAGTGGGTACAAATGATACAGGAACCTTAATTGTACCAGATAAGGTAGTAGTTGGATTGACGGAAGACCACACGACCTATGTTGCCAATTTCAAAGAAAATATCGACAAACGGAAAGTAGAAACATTCTTAAGTCAGTGGATAGAAAAATACTACTTCATTCGTGATGGAGCAGAGTTGAATCCGTTCACCTATCAAACCAAAGGAAGAATTTTTGAGATTTATCTTGGATTTATGGGCGTCATTGTCTTTGTCATGATTTTTGTCAGTGTTATTTTTATCATTATTTCCCTCAGTATCTTGTCCCTTCAAACTTCTACAAGTGCTTTGGATAGTGTCAATGATTATCAAATCTTATATCTTCTTGGGAATAAGAGGAAGCAAAATCGCTCTATTCTTTTGCAACAGATTCTAAGTTATTTCTTGGTTCCGCTGGTCATCGCAGGTCCGCTAGCATTTGCCTTGAGTACCGCTCTTTTGGGCTATTTTGAGAATTTCGCTAATACCAGCATTTCTATTGATATCACCTATCTGGGAGTAGCGGTTTTTACTCTTTGTCCTTTACTTGCTAGTGACTTACAGAGTAAGTTGGCAAATTATTGAAAATTAAGTCAAATACCAGAGTTGCCTATCCTGCAATTCTGGTATTGTGTTATAATAATATTAAAGTAGTTCAGGAAGTAGATACATATGAAACAGTTTGTCAAATTGTTCTCGAAAAAAACTCACTTTTTATTGTGGTGGTTGACGATTTTTGAATCATCTAGCTTTTAATGATTTATATTTATCATAGGATCCCTCTGGACTTTTCGACAGATTTTTTTCCTTGCAGATGGTTTTTATTGCTGATTATTGCTTTTAATTGTATTTAGCTATATTTGTAATATTGTGACCTTTCGGTATAGTGAGTTGAAACTTTGGTTGCTCCTGATGATGTTTCTCATTAGCTGGCAATCCATATTTAATCAAGGAGTTGCGAGCACCCTGTTGCACTTTTTTGATATTCTTCATCCGCTCAACTCTTTTTTATTGCTGTATAGTTCTCTGTCTATTATCTTTCTGGGAGAGAAAATAGGAGAAGAACTGTTGAGTGTGTCCTTTGTGTTGACACTAATCACCATTAGTTCATATCTGTTAAGTCCTTCAATTTTTCTATTTCTGTCCTTGTTTGCGTCTTTCTTTTTAAACCTTGTTCCCTTGATTTTTACTGATTTTTATATCATGAAAGAGTTGAAAAAGTAAACTCAAGTATCAGAGACGAAATTTGTGGATATTAGCTTTGATATTGCCTCTTTCTTATTTCTTTTTGTATATCAATACGACGGGCTCAGGAGTGATGAACCTAGTCTGGTATCTGGAAATTGTTGGCATTTTAGCTTTTTTACACTTCAAAACAATTATCAGCTCTTTTCAAAAAAAGGTATCAGAGTTAAAATTGTCCTATATAAAAAGCTTTTTTTCACGCTTGTTTTTTTACTGGTTATGTTTTTTTGTTAGTAGGCATTTTTCATCATCTTTCGTCTAGATTTAAACACGAGCTTTTTGGTCTTGAATATCATGTTACTATTGTTCGGGATTTGTTCGGAAGAATTAATTCGCCTCTTTCGTTCTGCTGAAATGCTAGATTCTAGGGATTATGTAAAAGTTCTCTTTTTAAAGCGTAACCGTATGGTGAAAAATCTGCTGGCAAATGAAGATACAGAACAACAGTTCTCCGAATTTCTTCACAATGAAATCCTGCAAAAATGTTATGGCAATAAAAAATTTCAATAAATATAGTAGTAATCAAGTTTTTGGTGAACAGATCAATCTGGTAACAGAGGAGTTGGTTCAGCGGATTCGTGAGCGGATGGATTATTATCAGCCAATGGTAGAAACAGACGAGCAGTTAGACATCCAGTATCAAGGGCTGATTAATCGGATTGTCAAACGCTATCACGCAGAAAATGAAGTAGTCACACAGTTTCCTGCCCACTTTAGGCTTTTATCTCCTTACGATAAAATTGCCTATCGTCTGGTTGAGGAGTTGGCGACCAATGCCGTTAAGTACGCTAGTGGTGGAAGGATTTCTTTGAAGATTGATGTGCATGATGACGCTATTTTTATCATTTCTGAAAATGACTGCCTTCAAACAGAAAAATCCTTAGGTTATGGCTTGAAAAATATGTCTAATAAAATTAGTGTTTTAGGTGGTCAAATGCAGATTTTTGAAAATAATAAGAGATTTCGTGTAGAAATTACTCTCCCGATTGATAAGGAGTTGTGTTATGAAAATTTTGTTAATTGATGATCATAAATTATTTAGCCAAAGTATCAAGATGATTTTAGAGTTATCGGAAAACATTAAAAAGGTCCAGTTAGTGGATAATTTTTCGACTATTTCGGAGATTGCTTTTAATGACTACGACATTATTTTGATTGACATCAACCTGACGAGTCTGTATCAAGATGATGGGCTGACCTTGGCACAAGAGATTATCGATAATGGTTGTTCTAGTAAGGTTGTGATTTTGACAGGTTACAGTAAAAAAATGTATGAACACCGAGCTAAAGTTATGGGGGCTTATGGCTTTCTGGACAAAAGTATGGACCCAGATGAGTTGGTGAAAAAACTGGAAAAGATTTATTTAGGTGGTAAGGTCTTTTCAGATGAAGTGATGGTAGAGGTGCTAACACCACGAGAAATCGAGATACTAGAACTGGTTAGAAATGGCTTGACCATTGATGATGTCTGTGACAAGGTCTATGTGAGTAAACGTACAGTTTCCAATCACTTGGCCAATATCTTTTCAAAATTGGGAGTGACTAACAGGCAGGAGGCGATTCACATCGCTGAGCAGTTGGGCTATTTTCCACCAGATTAAAAAGTTGCAGAAGATGCAGCTTTTTTAATTTATTTACAAAAATTGCACATATTACTCATTCTAATAAACAGTAAATTTGATAATCTATTAGTAATTAAGGAGGAAATCATTATGTCTATGATATCTGAAAAATGGTTTGTATAAAAAAATTTATCAGACGGATTACTAATTTTGTAAGTTATATTGGCCACCTTCGGGTGGCATTTTTACTTCTGTGATACTTTTTTCAAGCTTTATCTGGTATTCTTGACTTAGTTTTTATAGAAAGAAGGTCTAAGATGTTAAATAAAGTCAAAACTAAAGCCTTAATTAGTGTTGGAACAGTAGCTGCAACTAGCTTTATTCTCATGATGGGATATACTGCTGGTCAACATTCTACTGCTAAACAAAGTCGCAAAGAGATTGAATTGGCTGAAGCTAAACTTGTAGAGGATAAACAAGGAGAAGATAAAAGCCAGCATTTTGTCATCAGATACTGTATTAGTACCCCAAATTCAAGAGAAAATTCGTCAGATAGCATCTCCAATAGATGCTGCTTTGAAAGGGACGTAATCGACAAAATCCCTTGAGACCAGATTGGGAAGAGGTCAAAAGATGAGGTGATGCTTCAGGCCCTTCGAATGAAATTTAGCCAGAAATCCAGAAATCGCGAAAGAATTGCTCGCGACAGGAGATGCCATCCTCATCGAACATACGCGAAAATGACGACTACTGGGCTGATGGGGGAGATGGCACTGGGAAAGAACAAGCTAGGCCTTCTCTTAATGAAAGTACGGGAAGAGTTGAAAAACGCCACTCTGTAAACCTCTCCTCTAGCTATTCCACCTATTTCATGCTAGAATAAAGAAAAACACATTTGGAGGCATTATGAATCAGACAGTGACTTATTTGCAGGAATTGACAGCCATTCCTTCCCCGACCGGTTTTACACGGGAGATCGCAGACTATTTGGTCAAAACCATTGAAGGCTTTGGGTATGAAGTAACTCGGACTGCTAAGGGAGGCGTGAATGTGACCGTGCCTGGTGTGATCACAGACAAGCAACGCTATGTCACAGCCCATGTGGACACCTTGGGGGCTATTGTCCGCGCTGTGAAAGCAGATGGTCGCCTCAAGCTAGACCGTATCGGTGGTTTCCCTTGGAATATGATTGAAGGGGAAAATTGTACAGTCCATGTAGCTAATACAGGAAAGACCCATTCTGGGGACGATTTTGGTCCATCAGACTTCTTGCCACGTTTACAAGGATGCAGGGAACTGTCGAGCGGACTCAGGATAATATGGAAGTCCGTCTGGATGAAAAAGTGACCAATGAGAAAAGAAACCCGTGCTCTTGGTATTGAAGTGGGTGATTTTGTCAGCTTTGATCCCCGGACCATTGTGACAGACACCGGCTTTATCAAATCTCGTCACTTAGATGACAAGGTGAGTGCAGCGATTCTCTTGAATCTTCTGCGCGTCTACAAGGAAGAGAAGATCCAATTGCCAGTAACGACTACCTTTGCCTTTTCAGTCTTTGAAGAAGTGGGGCATGGAGCTAATTCTAGTATCCCGTCTGAAGTGGTAGAGTACTTGGCAGTGGATATGGGGGCTATGGGAGATGACCAAGCGACGGATGAATACACGGTATCCATCTGTGTCAAAGATGCTTCAGGACCGTATCACTACGAATTCCGTCAGCATTTGGTAGCCTTGGCAAAAGCTCAAGAAATCCCTTATAAGTTGGATATCTATCCTTTCTATGGATCAGATGCCTCTGCAGCCATGAGCGCAGGAGCAGAAGTCAAACACGCTCTTCTCGGAGCAGGTATCGAGTCTAGCCACTCATATGAGCGGACTCACTTGGATTCTGTAGTCGCAACAGAGCGCATGGTCGATGCCTACCTCAAGAGCGACTTGGTAGAGTAAAATTGGAACTACTTTTGTGAACTAGTTTTAGAAAGAAAAAAAATATTTTTTCTTAGAAAATAATATAAGAATTCTTTTTATAAAATATCCAGTTCTTATAGTTTTTCAAATCAAAACTGAGACTTTCCGCCGTGAGAAAAGTGCTTGAAATAGAATCATTTCAAGCACTCGGGAGTTTTGAAACTTTAGGTTCAAAACTAAGTCATGGAACTTCGTAGAAGTTCGCTGACGTCCGTACTCACCTAAGGAAAGTCTCAAATAAGTTTTAAGCTTAAAGTAACAACTACTCTCCGGAGTAGTTTTTTTTCATAATACAAAAATTTTCTGAAAATTCCTTTTCTTCTGAAAACCTTTGTGGTATAATCTTAAAATAAACTTAAAATTTCTTGAGGAGATTTACATGAAAAAAAGAAATGTCATTGCACTTGCGGGAGTTGCCCTCCTTTCAGCAGGTATCCTAGCAGCTTGTTCGGGTGGTTCTAAATCATCTAGCTCAAGCAACGGTCAAAAATTCTCATATGTCTATGAGACTGAGCCAGAAAACCTAAACTATATCACATCTGGTAAAGCAGCAACCCACGATATCACTGGAAACTTGATTGATGGTTTGTTTGAAAATGATAAATACGGGAACTTGATTCCATCTCTTGCAAAGACTGGACAGTTTCGCAAGATGGCTTGACTTATACTTATAAACTTCGTGATGATGCTAAATGGTATGATTCAGAAGGCGAAGAGTATGCGGATGTAACAGCTAAAGATTTCGTCACAGGGATCAAATATGCGGCTGATAACAAATCAGAAATGCTCTACATCATCCAAGATTCTATCAAAGGCTTGAATGACTACGTCAGTGGTAAAAATAAAGATTTCTCAGCTGTAGGAGTAAAAGCAGTTGATGATCATACCCTTCAAATCACTTTGAACCAACCAGAATCTTACTGGAACTCTAAATTGACTCTTGGGATCACTTTCCCTGTCAACGAAAAATTCGTGAAATCAAAAGGAGATAAATTCGCCCAAGCAAGTGACACCAGCTCCCTTCTTTACAATGGTCCATACATCTTGAAGAGCTTTACTTCTAAATCTTCTATCGAAATGACCAAGAATGAAAACTACTGGGATAAAGACAAGGTCTACATCTCAGATGTGAAATTGGAATTCTACGATGGACAAGACCAAAGTAAATTGGCTAAATCATTCGGTGAAAATGCTCTTAGCTTAGCTAAACTCTTCCCAACTGGATCTGGATACTCAGAGCAAGCTAAAGAATTCAAAGACGAAATCACCTACACTCCTCAAGATGCTGCTTCTTATGTCATTGGTACCAACATTGACCGTCAATCTTACAAACACACAGCTAAGAAGACCGATGAAGAAAAACAATCTACTAAGAAAGCTCTCTTGAACAAGGACTTCCGTCAAGCGATCAGCTTTGCCTTCAACCGTGAAGCGTATGCTGCTCAATTGAACGGAAAAGACGGAGCAAGCAAGATCATCCGTAACCTCTACATTCCACCAACATTTGTCCAAGCTGATGGCAAGACCTTCGGTGAAATGGTGAAAACACAATTGGATACCTATGGAGATGAGTGGAAATCTACTAAACTAGATGATGGTCAAAACGGTCTCTTCGATGCGAAGAAAGCGAAGGAAGAGTTTGCAAAAGCGAAGACTACCTTGGAAGCAGAAGGTGTGAAATTTCCAATTCACATCGATATGCCTGTGGACCAAACCACTCCATCAAGAGTTCAACGGACTCAATCTTTCAAACAATCAGTTGAGGAAGCGCTTGGTAAAGAAAATGTTGTCATCGATATCCAAATGCTTTCGAAAGAAGACCTTCAAAATGTGACCCTCTTTGCGCCAAATGCGGCTGGCGAAGACTGGGATCTCTCTGATAATGTTGGATGGAGCCCTGACTACCAAGACCCATCAACTTACATGGATATCTTGAAAGCTTCATCTGGTGAAAATACTAAGACTTTCCTTGGATTTGACCCAAGTGAAAACAATGAAGCAGCTAAAAAAGTTGGTCTGTACGACTTTGAAAAGATGATCAAAGATGCTGGTGCAGAAACACAAGACGTCAACAAACGCTATGAAAAATATGCGGCAGCGCAAGCTTGGTTGACAGATAGTGCCCTTGTGATGCCAACTTCTTCATCAACTGGACGTCCATTCTTGACACGTATCGAACCATTCTCAGCTCCATTTGCATGGACTGGTGGTAAAGGAAAAGACCACGTGATCTACAAAGGAATGAAACTCCAAGATAAAGCTGTGACAACTGCTGACTACAACAAAGCCCTTGAAAAATGGCAAAAAGAACAAGCAGAGTCAAACAAGAAAGCACAAGAAGATCTTAAGAAACACGTCAAATAAGGATCGATAACCGAGGCTGATGCCTCGGTTTTTTTTTGGATCAGATGAACATCTGTTTGATCTAAAAGCGCTTACATAGTATAATAGGAGTGTTGATTACAAAAAGTGAGGAGATTGACATGAAAAAGAAAACAATGGTTTCCATTGTCGCATCAAGTTTATTGATCGCACCGATGGTCTTGCATCAAGTAGCATCAGCAGATGAGCAAACGGAAGAGCTAGCCCCATCGACAGAAGTGGTCCATGCTCCATCTACTGAAGCAAGACCGACAACAAGTGACGCAAGCACTGTCACTAGTGAAGAAGCTGCAAGTTCAAATGAGGGATCGCTGGATCGGACAGCAGTTGCCAATCAAGCAAACCCTGCTACAGAAGAACACACAAGACAAAGTGAGCCTACGGTCCCAGTGGCAACTCCAGCAGTAACAAACAGGGAAGCAGCCCCTCAATCTGCTCCTCCTTCAGAAGCTCCGGTAACAGCTCAGGATTTGGCAAAGGTTACAGGTAGCACCCTTGCAGCGGATCAGGCCTCTAAAGAGTTGACGGTCCAAGATGCTGTTAATGGCTTGCTTCAATGGGCAGCAACGGATCCTAGCCAATTGGGTCAAAGCCAAGCAGATCGCGAACGCTTTGCCAAGAGTTTAGGCTTGATTGAAAAGTCAGAAGATCTAAGCCGTAAGGTTAGTCAGCCAGAATTGGCCAAGATGTATGAAACAGCTAAGAAACTCTACGATGCCTATCGTGCTGAAAAGAAACGTCCGCTCTTTTTAAATGGTCGGGCCCAGCCGATTTTCCCTTATACAACGGGAGAAAAAGAAGACCAAGACTACAAATATGAAGACAGCCAAATTGTACGCTTCCCAGTCTATGTCGAAACGGACTACGATACCGATGCAGATGGCAAGCCTGACTTAGTCAAAGCCATTGTTCAATTACCAAAAGCCGTAGCACAAGGCGATTTTAAGGCAGCCACTATTCTCGAAGCGCGCCCTTACGTAGCGGGGACGCTCGATGAAAACTACGTGACCCTTGAAAGTTTGGGGCTTCCAACGGACGGTAGCTATGACATGAAGAAACTGCACAGCCAACCTGCAAAGAGACAGCCAGTAAGCAGTGAAACAACAGTAGAAGCAGCCAAAAAAGCCAAGGCATCGGATTGGTATTACTACAGTCCCTACGAGTATATCTATGACTACGAAGATCTGAACTGGTACGACTATTTCTTGGTCAGGGGCTATGCCTTTATCTCCAGCGCTGGACTTGGTACCAAGGGATCAGAAGGATTTAACACGACGGGATCCGATCTCGAAATCAATGCCTTTAAGAATATCATCGAATGGGTTAATGGCAAACGCAAGGCCTACACCGATAAGACTAGCAATGTTGAAATCAAGGCAGACTGGGCAACAGGCAATGTCGCTATGACAGGTCTCTCCTGGGCTGGAACCACGACCTTTGGTGTGGCAGCGACAGGCGTAGAAGGCCTAAAGACCATCGTTCCAGCAGCAGGGATTGCCTCATGGTATGATTATTTCAATAGCCAAGGTACCCAGTTTGGTAACGCCCCTTATAGTGACCTTTCATGGCTCTCCCTTTACGTTAGCACACGGATGCTGGACCAAGACGACTGGGCAGGTATTTGGCAAAACTATTCTAACTACATCAACCAACTGAACAAGGACCAGTACGCCCATGATCGTAACTACAGCGATGTCTGGAAGGAGCGGGATTATACCCTTCATCCAGAAAATCTCAAGACCAGCGCCCTGATCGTCCATGGCTTGAATGATGACAATGTCAAGACCAAACACTTTGAACTCATGTACGATGCCCTCAAGAAAGCAGGACAAGATGTCAAGCTCTATCTCCACCAAGGAGATCACGTCTATCCAGCGGCTATGTCACGAGGATACGGCATCACCGCCAATGGTCAGGACTTTTATGACCTGCTCAATACCTGGCTGACCCATTACCTCTACGGTGTGGACAATCACGTCGAAAGTTTGCCAGCGGTTCTAGCTCAAAACAACTATGATCCAAGCAAGTGGACCAGCTATGATAACTGGAAGAGCAGTCAACGTCTCTTCTTGAATGCAAGCTCGAAACGGCTAGAAGAAACCATTTCTAGTGATTATGCGGCTGCAGGTGTTGAGATCGCTAACCGTAATGAAACAGTCAGCAAAGCCTCCTCTAAGGCCAATCTGACCTTTGTTTCTGATGTTACTGAGGACACTACGATCAAGGGCCACATCCCCGTTCATTTCAAGGCAGCTCTTGCCAAAGGTCAAGGAAAGAATTTCCAAATCAACGCCCTCTTGGTAGACGTGGCAGATGAGGACTTTGACGTGGTAGGAAATGGTAGCGTCAAGCAAGATAAAACAGCAGACGGTTTCTGGATGGGAAGCAATTTAAGTAACCTATCTGTTGCCGAATACGAAACCATCAAGACCAAGTACAAGGTGATTGCGAAAGGTTGGATCAACCTTGCGAATCCTGAGTCTGGCTACGATTCAGCAAGCTCACGAGCTAGCATCGAGCCTAAAGTGGGAGAATACCACGATTACACGGTTTATCTCCAACCAAATCTCTATACGGTTAAGAAAGGTCACAAGTTAGCGCTTGTTTTCAACACCTATGACCCATCAGATTTAACGGTGGAGCATCCATATGAAGTGACCTTCAAGACAGACTCTATCCAGGCGGCGATTCCAATTGTCGAAAAGACCCGCGCTCAAAAGGCAGCCTATGTACCAAGTGCAACAGATACTGACTATGCGAAATTGCCAGAAATAGAAGGAGCTGCTCTAGTCGCTCCAGAAGTGCACTACAAGGAAGAATATACGCTTCCAACTCCAGAACACCTTGTCCAACCAAGCCAAACTCTTCCTGAAAAAGCAGAGCAGATGCAAATAGGATCAGCAAGACAAGAGCACTCTCTTCATACACTAGCTGTATCTTATGGACCTCAATTTGTTTCACAAGGATTGGCAGAAGATCCTCAAGCTGCAACTCTTGTAGTGGGAGGAGAGAAAGCAGATCATACGCTTCCTCAAACAGGGAGCAAAGACCATTCTCTGGGTCTCTTAGGGGTGATCAGCCTTACAGCTTCTAGTCTCATCTTTTGGCGCAAAAAGAGAGAAGATGTCTAAGGACTCCCCGTAGCAAATATTTCTAAAATGACATCTTTTAGTGTAAAATAAAAGTAGAAATGCAGAATCAGTAGTCACTACTGAAAAAGGAGGAAATATGGCACACATAATCACAGATGCAACTTTTGAACAAGAAACCAGCCAAGGCCTTGTCTTGATTGACTTTTGGGCAACTTGGTGCGGTCCATGCCGCATGCAAGCTCCAATCTTGGATCAGTTGGCAGAAGAAGTACATGAAGATGATTTGAAAATCTGTAAGATGGATGTCGATGAAAATCCAAATACAGCGCGTCAATTCGGTATCATGTCGATTCCAACTCTTCTCTTTAAAAAAGATGGACAAGTTGTCAAACAAGTGGCTGGAGTTCATACGAAAGCCCAATTGAAAGAAATCATTGCAGAATTGAGCTAAAAAGAAGACTCGTTTTCCAAACCGGAAAACGAGTTTTTTTGATGCTCTTTATTTCTTTCAAATAGACGCGATACCCATTGACAGCGCTTTCTTATAATGCTAAAATGAAGCTGTATTTCCTATAAAATTTTTACAGGAAAAAATTCTCCTAGGAAGGTGTAGATCCTAGGAGAAAATTACATATAAAGGTTATTGCCCCTCTTTATCTTGGGCTACCCAGACACTGACGGAGCGCTCTGCCACTGGGAATTCAGCAGTACCGTCTTCTTGGACTTGGACGGTTTCGCTACAATTTTCTAGTACATCATAGTAGGTGAGGCCTGCGTAGGATGAGCCGATCTCCATGACTTTTGTAGCAGCTTGGTTATTGGAAATCAAGCAGGCGATTGGTGCTGATTCTTCTGAACCTGAACGTGTCCAACCGATGCAATTAGGATCATCGAAGTAGTCCGTTTCTTCCCCATAGGCCAGATCTTTACGAACCCATAAGAGTCGATCGAGGACCCCTTGGAAACTTTCTTGCGCAAATTGGCCCTCGATACCGTAGTAGTCTCCATAGAAGACACAAGGCAAACCAGCTTCACGAAGTAAGATCAAGGCATAGGCTGCAGGCTTAAACCATTCTTGGATGGTAGATTCCAAGGCTTGCCCTCGTTGGGTATCATGGTTGTCCACAAAGGTTACGGCCTGTTCAGGATGATTGAGCGCTAGTGTTCCGTCAAAAATAGTTCGAAGGTCGAAATTTTCACCTTCTTGACTAGCTCGGAAGAGATTTTGGTGGAGGGCCACATCAATCAAGTCGTATAAGTAGTCAATGCTTTCCAAGTACTCATCGTTGGTTTCTGTGTCCCCATTCCAAAATTCACCAAAGACGTAGAAATCTTCACCATATTTTTTGGTGATATTGTGGATGAAATTCTTCATAAAGAAGGAGTCAATGTGTTTGACTGCATCCAGACGGAAGCCCTCAACCCCTGTTGTTTCGATAAACCATTCAGCCCATTGGTCGAGATTTTCTACAACCTCGGGATGTTTGAAATCGATATCGGCGTACATGAGGTAATCGTAGTTTCCGTTTTCCTTGTCAACCAGATCTCCATGGGCCCAACCTTTGTTGTCCCCTTGGATTTGGTAGATCCCACTTTTATTACGTGAAGCATCGTAGTCCGTACCGGTGAAGTGGTACCAATGCCAGTGGAAGTCATTATAGGCGCCATTTCGGCCATCAAAGGTGAATTTGGTCCATCCTTGAATGGTGAAAGGTTCGGTAAGGATCTTGTTTCGATCCATCGGATCGACCTCAACGACCTCGAATTCTTCTAAGCCATCTGCAGCAGCTTTGTGGTTAAGAACGACATCGGCCATTGGTTGAATCCCTGCATCTTTGAGGGCTTGAATGGCTTGAAGATAATCGTCTTTGAAACCGTATTTGGTACGAACCGTTCCTTTTTTTGATCGAACTCGCCCAAATCAAAGAGGTCATAGACTCCGTACCCAACGTCATTGTTAGATGTAGCTTTAAAAGGCAGGTGGCATCCAGACTTTACGAATACCCAAGTCTGCTAAGTGTTGCGCATCTTCAGCAAGACGCGTCCAGTGGTTCCCATCAGCGGGCAAAGACCACTCAAAATATTGCATTAAGGTTTGATTTTCCATTTTTATTTCTTCTTTCATGTGAATGTCCCTATTTTACCAAAAATAGTTGGATGGGACAAACGTTTGCGCTGGAAGCAAGCCCTTTCTAGAAAAGAAATCGCATACATGAAAGAAATGAAGTGAGAATATAAAAAGTAGCATTTTATTTACGTAGAAATATCAGTCTGGTACATTTATTTCTATTCATTTTATAGTTTGATCATATCAAAGGAGGATTGGTTTGAAAGTGAAAACCACCAATAGAGAGAGCATCGAAACGATTTTTACTGAAGCCTTGGCAATCCCGAGCTTTACCAACACTGAGACCGAGCAAGGGATCGAAGCCTACCTGGATCAACGGATTGCCCAGATCCCTTATTTCAAGGAACATCCGGACCATTTTGGGCGCTACCAGGTGCCACAGGATCACTTGCATCGGTCGGTCAATTGGGCCTTGGTTGATAAGGGCAAGAAAAAAACAGTGATCCTTTTCCACCACCATGATACAGTCGATTTAGAAGACTATGGAAACTTGTCGGAAATCGCACTCGATTCTGATAAAGTAGCAGAAGCCTTGAAAACACTGGATAGACGTCCAGATATGCAGGAAGATTTAGCTTCTGGGGATTGGAAATTTGGCAGAGGATCTTGTGATATGAAAGCAGCCCTAGCCCTTCAATTGGGGGTTCTGGAAGCCTATGCAGCAGACCCCTCAGAAGGTCAGGTCAATTTGCTCTATCTCTCTGTTGGAGACGAGGAATCCTATTCACGTGGGATGCGTGGAGCCTTGGGTCTCCTTACAGATTTGCAGGAAAATTTTGATCTGAATTATGTATTAGCAGTGGATTCAGAGCCCTTTGAATCGGAAGTAGGAAAAGAAAAGGTCCTTCACATTGGCACAGTCGGCAAACTCATGCCAGTCGTTGTGGCGCAAGGCGTCTTGTCTCATATGAAGGAGCCCCTTAAAGGGATTAATGCCTTGTCGCTCCTAGTAGCCATTGCAAGCCAGCTGGATCTTCATCCCGATCTGGCAGATCAGGCGTTGGGAGAAACGTCTCCCCTTCCTTCTTGGTCCTATCTCCGAGATTTGAAGGAGCAGTACGATGTATCGACCGTGCTTTATGCGGCTGGTTATTTCAGTGTGTTGCATTTGAAGAAAACACCCCAAGAGCTCTTGCAACGTATCTATGAGCTTAGTCAGGAGGCCTGGACGCCTTTTACAAGAAGTATGAGCACTTGCAGGATCAGGCTGGCCAAGAACATATTATTGCAAGGCCAAGAGTCATCACTTATCAAGAACTAGAGGAACGTTGCCAAGCCTTAGAGGGCTACCAAGACTTTAGAGAAGCTTCTAATAAAAAAGCGGAGCAAGATTTTCGTAATGGGATCAGCTACCAGAGCCTTGCTATTCAGCAAATCCAGCGACTCCTTGAGTTTCTCGGAGATAAGGATCCTATGGTGGTCATCGGTTTTGCGCCCCCATATTATCCTTCCATGAACTGCCGCTTTTTAGACAATACCGATTTCAATATCGTGTCCCTCATCACTGATTACCGCGAGTATCTGGACACAAGAGGTTACCTCTTAAAAGTCGAAGAATACTTTATGGGGATTAACGACACCAGTTATTGTGCCTTGGAAAAGGATGTGGCTTCTTATCAAGTCGTCCTAGATAGCCTAGCCACACCAGCCCAGGTCTATGATCTGGATCTGGAAAAAATTGCCCAAATTCATATTCCAGCGGTCAATCTAGGCCCTTGGGGTAAAGAATTGCATAAGCGAGGAGAGCGGGTCTACAAAGAAGACTTCTTGGAGACTATTCCAAACTATCTGCTAGAATTGCTCTACCATTTCGATGATCGCTTATCAACAGAATAAGAAAAAACGGTCCCAATAAGGACCCATTAGGGAGTTAACATGATTACATTTCACGGAGTTACCAAAGATTACGATGGGCATATTGCCCTTAACCACTTGGATCTGACCATCGAAGACGGGCAAATTGTCGGCTTGATTGGCCATAACGGAGCTGGAAAGTCAACGACGATTAAGAGCCTGGTCAGTGTCATCACCCCAACCACTGGATCCATTGAAGTGGATGGTCAGGACCTCTATAGCCATCGACTGGCAATCAAAAAGAAGATCGGTTATGTGGCAGATTCGCCAGATCTTTTCTTGCGTCTCACAGCCAATGAATTCTGGGAGTTGGTTGCGACCTCTTATGATATGAGTCAGAAAGACTGCGATCAACGATTAGAGGAGCTTCTTAGGATCTTTGATTTTCAGAGCCACCGCTATGAAGTGATTGAATCCTTTTCACACGGGATGCGCCAGAAGGTCTTCGTTATTGCAGCCCTCTTGTCAGATCCAGATATCTGGGTCTTGGACGAACCAATGACCGGTTTGGACCCACAGGCTTCTTACGATTTAAAACAAATGATGCGCCAGCATGCGGATCGTGGCAAGACGGTTATTTTCTCTACCCACGTCTTAGAAGTGGCCGAACAACTCTGTGATAAAATCGCCATTCTCAAAAAGGGAAACCTTATTTTCTATGGGACGATCGAGGAATTGAAGGGTCAACATCCCGAACAAAGTTTGGAAAGTATCTATCTCAGTCTAGCGGGTCGGAAGGAAGAAGGTGGCGATCATGCGTCTTAAGATCATCCGGCAACTGGTCAATGTTAATATCATCTATGCCAGTCAGCCTACTCAGATCGCAAAATTACGTGCCAAACAGGCCAAAAAACCGGACGTCAAACTCAATGTCGCCCGCAAATCGGTGCTCAACTACCTCTTTTTAGGATTGGTCTATTTCGTCATATTTGGCTTGCTCTTTAGTATCTATGATTTTGTGAACCAACCAGCCTTCTTTGTCAATATGGTGGCCCTCTTTTCCTTGATGACCATTTCCCAAGGATTTATGAGCTTTTACAATGTCTTTTATGAAAGCAAGGACCTCCAGTTTTACCGGCCCTATGCCTTCTCAGATGCGGAAGTCATTGCTGGAAAGAGTATCTCGGTCATCCTGACCCTTCTCATGGCTATCCTTCCCTTGGTCAGCTATTTTCTGATCCTGCCTGTCCAAGCAGGCGGCTTCAATCCGTTAGGGATCCTGTTAGGCCTCTTTTGTGCCTTAATTCTCTTAGGCGTTCTCTTTTTAGCGACGATCATCCTATCCCATCTGATCACTAAGACCCTCTTTTTCAAAAAACACACGACCCTGGTCTCCAACATCATGGTCGGAATTGGTTCTCTTCTGAGTCTAGGAGCTTATCTCTATCTGAATCTAGTCCAGACCCATCGGTTAGAAGTGACAGGGGGCGCAGATATTCCCATTCTATTTCCACCTTTTATGGCCTTTCATCAGTTCATCCTCCATCCTTTTGATGGAGAAGCGATCCTTGGCCTTCTGGGCTGGATCCTGGTCCTTCTGGTCTTGATCGGCCTGGTTCGAAAAATTGTGATCCCGCAGTTCTATGATGCAGCCCTTGCAGTTGCGACCAACCAAACTGTTAAAGAGCGCGTGAAAGTGCTCCATGTTGGTCAGAAAGACTCCTTTAGACGATTTGTCATTCAGTATCATCGCAGACTCTTGAGCGATGGAACCCTTATGGTGCAAGTCCTCTTGATGATGAGTATTCTGCCTTATATTTTCCTCCTCAGTGGAGCAGCAGGAGCATCAAAAAATTTAGGAGGACTCAGTTCTTACTTGACGCCCCAGTATCTGGTGCCACTGACCCTTGTTGCCATCTTGATTGGTGTTTTCAATAGTTTTGGAGGCTTGACCAGTATCGGTATTTCGCTAGAGCGCGAAAACTTTGAGTACTTGAGATCGCTCCCTATTGATTTCAAACGCTATCTTTTCATGAAGTTTTGGTTGCTCTATCTGGTGCAATCCATCCTTCCTGTCATTCTTCTAGTTGGCGTTTGTTTCTATTTTGGCGTCCATCCCTTGGCTATCCTAGCCATGTTGCTGATCTGGATCGTAACCACCATTCCGATCTGTATTCGAGACTATGTCAAAGATTTTCAGAACTTTAGCACCAATTGGACCAATATCACGGAGTTGATGACCCGTCATCGTGGGAATGCAGTTCTTCAGTCTATTCTCTTGATTGTCTTTCTCTTTGTGATGTTTCTCTTGATTATTGTCAGCTTCATTTGGACCTATCATTCCGTCAGCACCCTGCTGGCTGTGATCCTTTATAGTGTCATCCTGTTAATCGGAGCTGGGATCAGTTATACCATCTACCGCAAAAAAATCCGCACTCTCTACCAAGAGATCGGAGAATAAAAAGAGAGAGTGGGACAGAAATCGGTCATTCATTAGAATTCGATTTCGTCGTCCCACCTCCGCACAGTTGAGTAGGGCTGTAAAAGCTGATGAAATCAGCGTAGTAGAGCCCACTCAACCACTGCGTCTTGCTCGACAATCCAAAAACAATAAAGAGGCTAGGACTTTTGTCCTAGCCTCTTTTTAGTGGTAACTTAAATTTCATAGCCCATGAGGAGGCCGCCTTCTTCGGCGTAGAAACTACAAAGTCCAGAAGTAGGAAGGACTTCAATCATTGCACGGGCAAATTTTTCACGGACCAATTCAGAGAATTGCTCGATAAACTTTTCATTGTTGCGGTGGGCGATGGTGATATGTCCACCATTATAGCCTGCCTTGATTAATTCATCAAAAGCAGCCTTGATCGCTTTCTTTTGGCCCCGTGCTTTTTGGAGTAGCTCAAGAGTACCCGTCTTACTAGCTTCCCCAACCATACGGATATTGAGGAGCCCGACAACTGTCCCGATCAATTTGCTGAGACGCCCATTTTTGACCAGATTATCAACCTTGGCCAAAACAAAGAGCAACTTCGTCTTAGACTGGTAGGTCGTGATCACATCGACCACTTGATCAAAATCGAGGCCTTCAGCGACCAACTGATTGAGCTTGCGAACGATCAGGTCCACCTCACCCCCAGCTGACAAGCTATTAATGACGTGGATATTGGTATTCGGATGCTCTTCTAGATAAATCTTCTTGGCCACCTCAGCACTATTGTAGCTACCTGAAAGGGTTCCAGTGATGGTCACAACGACAATATTTTCAGCCCCTTCAAAAGACTTCATGTAGTCATCAGGACTCGGACAGGCAGACTTAGAAGCTGTCGTAGTCGCATACATCTTCTCCATCATCTGATCTATATTGAGTTGGGCGTCATCTGTGTAGATAGTCTCTCCCACTTGGATGGTCAATGGGACACTGACAAACTCCGTATCCGGTGCCAGATTGTCCAAAGAGCGGTAGTCACAGCCTGAATCCGCAATAATTTTCCATTTCATCAGTTCATACCTCATAATTGTATAAAAATGTACATTGACAAGTAGTATGTCTTCTTTTACAATTATATCATGAAGTACAATGCTATCCAAGCAGATATCATCAGGTGAGACAGATAGAAAGTAAATGTTATGGCAGAAAGAAAAATATCCGAGAAATCCTTGGAAAATCTCAAACGATTTAACCGAGAAAACAATGCGATTACACGAGAATCCATCGAAATCTCTCTCCTGCAATTGCTGGAGAAAAAAGATCTAAAAAGATCACTATCTCTGAGCTGGTTCAGCGTGCCGGGTGTCTCTCGCGCAGCCTTTTACCGAAATTATGACTCCAAGGAAGAGATTCTAGAGTCCATCTTTCAATCTAGTATCGCAAAGATTACCAAGTCTTTAGATGGCTATAACCTTAAGACAGACCTCTACCAAGTCTGGGTCTACCTCTTTAAGGAAGTCAAGAAGGAAGCCAAGATCATTAGTCTAGCCATTGATTACAATTTCGAACGGCTCTTGACCAAGGCAGTCTATGACTTTTTCTAGAAAAAAACGAAATGGCAGCTCCTCGAATGGCGCTGGTAGCTACCTCAATTCCTTCTGGAGCTCAGCCATTGTCTCTGTCATCTCCAAATGGATTAAGGATGGCATGAAGATCCCCGCTGAGAAGATCGCGACCCTAGGGCTCCCCCTCTTTCCACAAAAGAAGAAGTAATCACCACCGAGAGGTGGTTTTTTTCTTGCAACTATTTCCAACTAGTGAGGAAGTTGCCCCAGTCGAAAAATTTCGGTATCATGGTAGGAGTTGACTACGAGCGTGGAGGTTGAAATGAAACGAGTGAAAAAGAAAGTAGTAGGATTGCTAGTCCTTTTAGTAAGTATAGGATCTTTCTACTTGTTGAAGCAAGTTCAAAAGCATGGAAAAACGAGTCAGCAAGAAACCAAGCAGAAATATATTGATGCGAAAACTGAGAAACCTACAATTCATCTTTTTGATGATAATAAATTTGTATTTGTTGCTCAAAAAGATGGGATAGGTGGGATAGCATTCGGTCAAGATTATATTTCGGTCTTGGATGTCCATCAAAAAGAGATCAATCAAAGTATGATTGATAGAGAGAAAAATGGTTCACCTAAAATTGCAAAAGATGAGTATTTTAATATTATTTCTTATGATTTGAATGCGTCTGGCTTTCCAGGTAAAAAGACGGAAGTATATCAATTATTAGGGAAAAAAAGGAGTATCGAGGCGCGTACGATATCAGTCAGTATTATGCAGATAACAAGGATTACATACCGGTAACTTTGTATAAAGTTGGAAATAATGATAGTAGAAAAATCATAGTTGATATTACGAAATCAAAAAATTGAAGATCTTGAAAATTTTGAGGATTATGGAAAATCAACTTTTTCTGCCGCTGAGCAGGAATTGTCAAAGGGGAATGTATATAATAACATTCGACAAGCTATGAAAGAGAAGTACCATTTGAAATTCACAGCTGGTTATATTGATACCTTACTTTCAAAGAAGATCGTGAGAAGATAGATATTTCCAATACAAATTTTGCACAAGACTATCCGGAAATGGCTAAGGATATAAAGAATTTAGCTCGTTTATATATGAGACCTAAACAGTACTCAACCAAAGAGTGGTTTGATAGAGTTCTTCATTGGTTAGCACCGAAGGGGCAGGATGTGTTAGAGGTCTATGCGACGGATCCAAATACTGGTGAGAAAACACAAATAAAATCCTACGATGAATTGCAGGCTTGGTCTTCTAATCATCCAGACTAGAAAGGGTTAGAAACAATTTGAAAAGAAAAAGTGTTCTAGTAACACTAGTACTAGTAACTTTGTTGCTGATTTGGACGATTGTAAGTCAAAGTTCTTATCAAAGCAAAATCAAATGAGGTTGATAGGAGACTCATCATATCTAATAATTAATAATAACGAAGGAGATTTATGGTTAAAGATTATAAAGAACTAAGAAGACGCTATAATATTCCAGTGATAGTCCTATTGGTCATTCTAGCCTTACCGTTTTTATATATCGTGCAAGTGACCCAAAGTAAAAGGATCGCGACCATTTGTTTTATGATTTACTTACTGATGGAGCTGATTCTAGTTATCATTAAAGATACTCTTTTAGTCAAAAAGTTGAATAGTCTTATCTACGAGGATATCAATCTTGACTTGATGGCAAGCTATATTCTGAACCAAAAAGGAAAGAGTATCAAAACTATTAAAGCGCGTGTACAGATTACCACTATTTTCTATTTCTATAGGATTGGTGACTTTGGATCCATTGAAGCAGTTGTAGACGAACTCAAAAAGAATCAAAAGTTTACAGATGTTGAACAAGTAAAATTAAACGAAATTCTATTGAATGCAAACTTATTTTCTAGACCTGATTTGAAGGAAGATGAGTTCGAGGAATTGCTCTCTGACTATTTAGCAGATTATGAACCACTCAAGATGGCATACAGAGCTCGCTATGATCTACTGGTCAAAAAAGAGCCCAATGATGCTGTTCTAAAGGAAGTGACAAACAACAAGTTCTCTCAATTGGAATCTATGTATCTGAAGGCAGTCAATGAATATCTCAAAGGGAATAGAAATAAGGCAATGGAGCTATTTCGTACCATTGCGAAAGAAGATGAGAGATTGTATCTGGTCCGAATGGCTCAGGCCTATCTAGATAGTGAAAACTCAGGAGAAAAGAGTGTTTCGCTTGATGCAAGACAAGAAGAAGTCACTTTGAAATTATTGCGAATGAAGCTGGTAGAAGTCAAACCAGCTAAATCAACTAAATCCACAAAAGGACTCGCTTTTTTCAAAGGCTGGAAAATCGCTTTACTGTTAATTCCTCCGTTTTTATTGTATGCGATGGTCTTAGTTGTAATAGCCGTCGTCAAAAAAATAGGGTCATTCGTTCTCTCGAAATCTGGAAAATAGATAATTGGACTGAGTAAAATATTGAAATTAATTTTTATAAAAGACTCATTTGAAAGGAAGATATGCTAAATAGACTATTGAAAAGCCCTATTTTAAGTTGTTCAATTATATTTGTTATCTGTTCAGTAGCAAGGCTATTCGAATACTTCTATATGAGGACAGATGAAACTTTTTTATCGGAGAATTTTCTACACAAGATTTTTGGAATACTTTTTTTGTGGGGAATTCTTTCAATTAGCAAATTAAGATGGATGGATATTGGTTTTACACCTAATGGAATTGTAAGAGGTATAGGAAATGGCCTGCTTTTTGGCTTAGTATGCTCCATCTTTGCATATACAGTTGAGTGTATTGTTCTCTTGTTTCTTCATGGCAATGTTCACTTATCATTTTATGCGAGTGGTTTCTCTTTAACTGATGAAAAAGGAACACAAGCAGGTATTTTGTTTATCTTGTTAAGTGTCTTATTTAACCTGATAAACGTGTGGATGGAAGAAGGAGTTTTTCGTGGCCTTTTCACAAAAATTCTTGAAGGGATTTCTTACCGCAAGAGTCTATTCTTTATAGCCTTCCTATTTGGAATATGGCATTTGGCAATGCCCTTAAGAGATTATCTTCAAGAAGAATCGTCACTCTTAAATCTTATTGTTATGGGAATTGGCTATGTTATCCTAGCGGGAATGATGAGTATCAAATGGTCTTTACTTTACAAAATGACAGGTTCCTTGTGGCTAGGACTAGGAGATCATCTTTTCAACAATCTTGCTTCAAATCTGGTTCATGTTGTCTCAAATTCTGAATCAGATAGCTTGCAGATAGTGAGAATTATTCTTTGGCAGTTGTTGTCATTTGCAATTGTTTTGAGCATTTATAAAAGAAAGTCGAAGGCTATAGCGAATCAATAATGAAGCTCTTTTAAGAATTTTTGAATCCTATTACAGTTTATGAATCAACGATTAAAAAATTTTTTATAAGGAACTCTAACAAAAAGCCCCTGTCTGAAAACGATGATCTCAGACAGGGGGCTTTCTTTATTCTTGGATCATGGCTAGGAGGTCCTCTCCTGTAGTGGTTGGAAGGATCCGGACTCGTTTGAGGGAATAGAGTCCATCAGCGGAGCTGGCTAGTCCATTTTTAGTGGTGAGGCCAAGTTTGTAGTCAGCTTTCTTGGCTTGGTCGATCGTGACCTGGCTGTAGCGACCAGATGGGTAGACGATAACGCTAGTATTTTGATCCAGCACCTTATCCAGCAGGCGTTTAGAAGCGACCAGCTCATTCTTTTGGGTCTCAAGACTGGAATTGGCTAGGTCTGGATGATTGACCGTATGGCTTTCAAAGGTCAAGCCAGCTTTTTTCATCTCTTTGATTTGGTCAAAGGTCAGGACATTTTCTTTTTCCTTTTGGGTAAAGTCCGTGATGATATTGTTAGTGGCGGTCATCTTGTATTTCTTAAGAAGCGGATAGACGATGGTATAGAAATCCTCGACACCATCATCAAAGGTCAGCCAGACATATTTCTTTCCTTTGGGGACTTCATTTTTAGCGAGGATGCGATAGGCTTCCTCTGGCGTCAATGTGTAGTAACCCGCATTTTTCAGGGCCTTTAGTTGGCTTTCAAAGGTTTCTGGATCGACAATCAGATTGGCATTGGCAGCTTCAGACTCGGCCATATTGTGCACGGAGTGGTACATGAGGATGGGCAGTTTGACCGGTTTTTTCACTCGGGTCCACTCGATAGAGGAACTGTGTTCATCTAGCGAGCGCGTCATGGCAGTGCCGCTGGTATTTCCATCACTCGGCTGAGTGATCCGCTTGATTAGAAGAAAGCTACAAATAAAGATACAGACCAAGAGGAGTGCATTGATTCCAAGTAGGACTTTGATTTTTTTAGGTACTCTTCGTTTACTCATAGTGTCACCGCTTTCATTATTTTCTTTATTGTACCACAAATTCTATGTTCTTTTCCAGAACTTGCTACAGGCAGATCTTGTCATGAAAATTCAGAATTTTTAAGGCAATTGGCTGTCAAACGCTCAAGTTTTTGTTATAATGGAGCTACTATATAAAATTCAAGGAGTCAATAGGATGTCTGTTAAGATTGCCTTACTAGGATTTGGTACTGTTGCAAGTGGCGTACCATTTTTATTAAAAGAAAACCATGAAAAAATCACCCAGGCAGCTCAAGATGAAATCGAGATCGCCAAGGTCTTGGTTCGAGATGATGCTGAGAAGGAAAAATTACAAGCTGCTGGTCATGACTACAACTTTGTGACCAATGTCGATGAGATCATTGAAGACAAGGACATTGCCATCGTGGTTGAATTGATGGGTCGTATCGAGCCAGCTAAGACCTTTATCACCCGTGCTCTTGAAGCTGGTAAGCATGTGGTTTCTGCTAACAAAGACCTTCTTGCCGTTCATGGAAGCGAGTTGCTAGAGATTGCTCAAAAACACAAAGTGGCCCTTTATTATGAAGCTGCCGTAGCTGGTGGGATCCCAATCCTTCGGACCTTGGTCAATTCCCTTGCTTCTGACAAGGTGACCAAGGTTCTTGGTGTGGTCAATGGAACATCTAACTTCATGATGACCAAAATGGTCGAAGAAGGCTGGACTTATGAAGATGCTTTAGCAGAAGCGCAACGCTTAGGTTACGCTGAAAGTGATCCAACCAATGACGTCGAAGGGATCGATGCTGCCTACAAGATGGTGATCTTGAGCCAATTTGCCTTTGGGATGAACATCCAATTTGATCAAGTGGGTCACAAAGGGATCAGCCAGATCACTCCTCAAGATGTCTCAGTCGCTCAAAGCCTGGATATGTCATCAAGCTTGTCGGATCCATTGTTGAAACAGAGTCAGGGATTGCAGCAGAAGTGACACCAACCTTCCTTCCAAAACAACACCCACTTGCTGGCGTGAACGACGTTATGAATGCGGTCTATGTGGAATCCATCGGTATTGGTGAGTCTATGTACTACGGACCAGGTGCTGGCCAAAAACCAACAGCGACAAGTGTCGTAGCTGATATTGTGCGCATTGTCCGTCGTCTAAAAGAAGGAACGATCGGTAAAGCCTTCAATGAATACAGCCGCCCTCTTCAATTGGCTAAGCCAGAAGACGTGAAAAATAACTATTATTTCTCAATCAAGGCACCAGATGCGACTGGTCAAATCTTGCGTCTTGCGGAAATCTTTAATGCAGAAGGAGCTTCCTTCAAGCAAATCCTCCAAGAAGACTCAGATGGTCAATTTGCAAGTGTCGTCATCATTACCCACCAAGTCAACCAAACACAATTCAAGAACTTGGTTGAAAAATTGGATTCAGAGGCGAATTTCGAACTTTTGAATACCTTTAAAGTCTTGGGAGAATAAGCATGAGAATTATTGTTCCAGCAACCAGTGCCAATGTAGGGCCAGGATTTGATTCTGTTGGGATTGCCGTGACTCGCTATTTGACCATTGAAGTCCTTGAACCAGCTGATGCTTGGTTTATTGAGCATGATCTAGGAGCAGGGATTCCGACAGATGAGAAAAACCTCTTGCTCTCAACAGCTCTTTCTATCTCAACTGATATGCAGCCCCATCGAATCAAGATGACCAGTCAAGTGCCTTTGGCGCGTGGTCTTGGATCTTCTAGCTCGGTCATTGTCGCAGGGATTGAATTAGCCAACCAATTAGCCAACCTCCAGCTATCAGACGCTGAGAAATTACGCATCGCGACCGAGATCGAAGGTCATCCGGATAATGTAGCTCCAGCTATCTTTGGAAATATGGTCATTGCGAGCTACATCGGTGAAGATGTCCAATATGTCACGGCTGACTTCCCAAGCTGTGACCTTGTGGCCTTTGTACCGAGCTACCAATTGAAGACCAGTGATAGTCGAAATGTCCTACCGAAAGAATGGTCTTATAAGGAAGCAGTTGCAGCTAGTAGCGTAGCCAATGTCGCTATCGCAGCTCTCCTCAAGGGAGATTTGCTGACGGCTGGTCGCTCCATCGAGTCAGATCATTTCCACGAACGCTACCGTCAATCTCTTGTCAAAGAGTTCCCTCAGGTCAAAGAAGTAGCACATGCTCATGGGGCTTACGCCACCTATCTGTCGGGAGCAGGCCCAACGATCATGAACCTCTTAGCGCCAGAGCATACAGCAGCCTTTGTCGCAGCTCTCGAAAAACTCGGGCTAGATGGTCAGATTTTCCAACTTAAAATTGACACATTTGGCGTTCGTGTTGAGAAATAAACCTCAATGTAACACAAATGAAAGAAGGATGTATACGAATGTATATGTCCTTTTTGCTTCTTCTATGGTAGAATGGGAATTGTATGGGGAAAGCTCAAGCTTTCTCGAAAATCTAGGGGGAAACATGAAACCAGAATATTTATATAGTATTGCTACCGATCTTGGGCTGCAATTTGATGGCGAAGCCCGTGTGATGTATGGAGAGCGTGAAGGCTTCTTGTTAGTCATTGAAGGCGCTCAAACCAAGAATGTATTTACCATTTCACTCAGTGTGAAACAAGGTTCCGAAGGAGACTTGATCGAAGATAGTGAAATTCTTTGGAATGAATTAAAAGAACAATCAAAAGCCATTAATGCTATCTCTTCTGATGGTTACTTGACCTCGATCGTTGTCAAAGGTGGAATGACCAAAGGGAAGGCTGTCGAAACCTTATGGACAGCTATCCAAGATATTGTTGATTTCTTGCTCAACCACCAATTTGTGCAAGTGAATGCGGAAACGGGTGAGGAAGGACCAATCGGTCTGTATCAAATTGGAGATGCGATCTTTTTAATCGACGATGCAACCTTTAGAGCCTACCAAGCCGAAGTGCAAGATACAGTTGAGGCTTATGAAGCGCGGGAAGAAAACTTCCTCTTAGGGATTGTAGGGGCTGTGATCGGTGTGATCATCGGTGGAGCAGTTGCCCTCTTAGTAGCGCGTCTTGGCTATGTATCTGTTTTAGCAGGTGCAGCCCTCGGTTATTGTACTATCAAAGGATATGAGATCCTTGGTAAGAAATTGACAAAAAAAGGTGTGGTAGTTTCAGCTATTTTGATGGTCTTGACCGTTTTTTTGGTCAACCAATTAGATTATACTTTGGCGCTTATGAGTGAACTGGATTTGCCATTTGATATGTCCTGGACGCTTCTCAATGAAGCGACATTCTCAGGGGATGTCCCTGATAAATTTACTTGAATCTAGCACTCTTAGCTGTCTTTACTCTTGGTGGTGCTTGGATTTCGGTCAAATCAGCTCTGGATGGACAAAAGAATCGTGCTATCGCACGTAAAATTGCATAATAATGATTAAAAGGAAGGCCTGAATATTATAGGCCTTCTTTTGTTTTTTAGGGTCGAAAAATAGTCAAAAATTTGGTATAATAGTTTGTATTTTATAGAGAGAGAACAGACAGAAAGATGAATGAAAAAATAAATCAAATTCTTAAAGGGATTGATATCCGTTTTCAAGAACCTTTAAAACATTATACCTTCACAAAGGTCGGTGGGAATGCTGAATTTTTAGCCTTCCCTCGCAACCAATACGAATTAAAACGCATCGTCCAATTTGCCAACCAAGAGCAAATCCCATGGATGGTCCTGGGCAATGCGTCCAATATCATTGTCCGAGATGGGGGCATTCCGGGATTTGTCATTATGTTTGATCGCTTGCGTGACATCAGTGTGGATGGTTATGTGATCGAAGCAGAGGCAGGAGCTAAACTCATCGACACCACCCATGTGGCCTTGCATCATAGTTTGAAAGGCTTCGAGTTTGCTAGTGGCATTCCAGGCAGTGTCGGTGGCGCAGTCTTTATGAATGCGGGAGCCTATGGAGGAGAGATCGCGCATGTCCTAGTATCCTGTAAGGTCTTGACCAAAGATGGGGAGATCGAAACTCTGTCAGCGAGTGAACTAGCTTTTGGCTACCGCCATTCTAAGATTCAAGAGACAGGTTCTATCGTCATCTCTGCCAAATTTGCTTTGTCACCAGGCAATCACGAGCAAATCAAACAGGAGATGGATCGGTTGACCCATCTTCGTCAGTTGAAACAACCCCTTGAATACCCTTCTTGTGGATCCGTCTTTAAGCGTCCTGTTGGCCATTTTGCAGGTCAATTGATCAGCGAAGCAGGTCTAAAAGGCTATCGAATCGGTGGTGTGGAAGTTTCTGAAAAGCATGCCGGCTTTATGGTCAATGTCGATAATGGAACAGCTAAGGACTACGAAGATTTGATCGCCCATGTCATTGAGGCAGTAGAAGCTCATTCAGGCGTCCGTTTAGAACCAGAAGTTCGTATTATCGGCCAAGCCTAAGAGATTTAGTATTGAAGAACAATTGATATTGAACCATCGATAGCATCAGTCGGAGAGGGGGTGAGTGCCTATCGATACCGTAAATAGGTGGGGCAGTCTAGTAAGTCCCCGAGAGGTATTGGTGGTCTGACAGGTTTTCCTGTCAGCCGCTGCATTTTCGTTTGAAAGCAGTTTGCTAATCGCAGTAAAGAAGGAATTTATGTGAATTGAAAAAACCAATTATTGAGTTTAAAAATGTTTCAAAGGTCTTTGAAGATAGCGGAACCGTTGTCCTAAAGGATATCAATTTTGAATTGGAAGAAGGGAAGTTCTATACCCTGCTCGGTGCATCTGGATCAGGGAAATCGACTATCCTTAATATCATTGCCGGTCTTTTGGACGCGACGACTGGAGATGTCTACCTTGATGGGGAACGGATCAATGATGTCCCTACCAACAAACGGGACGTCCACACCGTCTTTCAGTCCTATGCCCTGTTTCCACATATGACGGTCTTTGAAAATGTGGCTTTTCCCCTTCGTTTGAAAAAGGTGGACAAGGCTGAGATCGAACGTCGGGTTTCAGAAGTCTTGAAAATGGTCCAGTTAGCTGGATTTGAAAAACGCTCGATCCAAAAATTATCTGGTGGTCAACGCCAGCGGGTAGCTATTGCCCGGGCTATTATCAATGAACCACGAGTGGTCCTTTTAGATGAGCCCTTGTCTGCACTTGACTTGAAGTTGCGGACAGACATGCAGTATGAGTTGCGGGAATTGCAACAACGTTTGGGGATTACCTTTGTCTTTGTTACCCATGACCAAGAAGAAGCCCTTGCCATGAGTGACTGGATCTTTGTCATGAACGAAGGAGAGATCGTCCAATCTGGTACTCCTGTGGATATCTATGATGAGCCGATCAACCACTTTGTAGCCACCTTTATCGGAGAGTCCAACATTCTAGATGGTCGCATGATCGAGGACTACTTGGTTGAGTTCAATGGCAAACGCTTTGAAGCCGTCGATGGGGGGGATGCGTCCAAATGAACCAGTTGAAGTCGTCATTCGTCCTGAAGACTTGCAAATCACTCTTCCTGAAGAAGGCAAGCTCCAAGTGAAGGTGGACACCCAGCTCTTCCGTGGTGTGCATTATGAGATCATCGCCTATGATGATTTGGGAAATGAGTGGATGATTCACTCCACTCGGAAGGCCATCGTGGGAGAAGTTATCGGGCTAGACTTTGAACCAGAAGATATCCACGTTATGCGTCTCAACGAAACCGAAGAAGAATTCGATGCGCGGATCGAAGAGTACGTTGAAGTGGAAGAGCAAGAAGCTGGTTTGATTAATGCCATTGAGGAGGAAAGAGATGAAGAAAACAACCTCTAATCTATTTATCCTCCCCTATTTCTTGTGGATTTTTCTCTTTGTCCTAGCTCCTGTAGTCATGATCATCTTTCAATCGTTTTTCAACGTTGAAGGGCAGTTTTCACTTGAAAACTACAAAGAGTTCTTTACTTCGCAAAATTTGACCTATTTAAAGATGAGCTTTAATTCGGTTCTTTATGCTGGAATTGTCACCCTGGTGACGCTCTTGATCTCCTACCCGACTGCTTACTTTTTGACGCTGCTAAACACCGGCAGTTGTGGTTAATGTTGATCGTCTTGCCAACCTGGGTCAATCTCTTGCTCAAGGCCTATGCCTTTATCGGAATCTTTGGGCAAAACGGCTCCATCAATAGCTTTTTAAGCTTTCTCGGAGTCGCTCCCCAGCAGATCCTCTTTACCGATTTCTCCTTTATCTTTGTAGCTAGCTACATCGAGTTGCCTTTTATGATTTTGCCGATCTTTAATGTCTTAGATGACTTAGATCCAAACTTGATCAATGCCAGCTATGATTTGGGAGCCAATCGTTGGGATACCTTCCGTCATGTGGTCTTCCCCTTGTCCATGAATGGTGTCCGTTCAGGTGTGCAGTCTGTCTTTATTCCTAGTCTGAGCCTCTTCATGTTGACACGGATGATCGGTGGAAACCGCGTCATTACCTTAGGGACTGCGATTGAACAGCACTTCCTGACAACACAAACTGGGGAATGGGTTCCACCATCGGAGTTGTTCTGATCCTTGCCATGCTCTTTACCATGTGGGCAACGAGAGAAAGGAGAGAACGATGAAGAAAGTATCTCATTTCTATCTAGGTTTCGTCTTTCTGATCCTCTATCTTCCTATTTTCTATTTGATCTTTTATGCCTTCAATAAAGGGGGGAGATATGAATGCCTTCACAGGCTTCACGCTTGAGCATTTCAATGAATTGTTCGCAGACAGTCGCCTGATGCTAATCTTGTCAGAAACCTTTCTCTTGGCCTTTTTGTCAGCCTTGATTGCGACAGTGATTGGAACCTTTGGAGCCATTTATATTTACCAATCCAAGAAAAAGTTAGAAGGACCTTTGCTCTCCATTAACAACATTCTCATGGTAGCGCCAGACGTTATGATCGGGGCCAGCTTCTTGATTCTCTTTACGACGGTCAAGTACCAGCTAGGTTTCCTATCTGTTCTGGCTAGCCACGTAGCCTTCTCGATTCCCATTGTGGTCTTGATGGTCTTGCCACGTCTCAAGGAAATGAACCGGGATATGGTCAATGCTGCCTATGACTTGGGAGCTACCCAAGTGCAAATGCTCAAAGAAATCATGTTGCCGTATCTGACACCAGCCATTATCGCGGGCTACTTTATGGCCTTTACCTATTCGCTTGATGACTTTGCCGTGACCTTCTTTGTAACTGGAAATGGCTTTACAACCTTGTCAGTAGAGATCTACTCACGTGCGCGTCAAGGGATTTCCCTCAGTATCAATGCCTTGTCCGCCCTTGTCTTTCTCTTTAGTGTGCTCTTGGTCATCGGTTATTACTTCATTACCCGTGAAAAGGAGGAAGCAGCATGAAAAAACTTTATTCATTCCTAACTGGGATTGTCCTTGTCATTCTGGTCCTCTGGGGAATTAGCCACCAGATCGAAGCGAGCATGAATACCAAGAATAGTGACAAGCTGGTCATCTACAACTGGGGAGATTATATCGATCCAGACTTGCTCAAGGAATTCACAAAAGAAACCGGAATTCAGGTGCAATATGATACCTTTGATTCCAACGAAGCCATGTACACCAAGATCAAGCAAGGGGGAACCACCTACGATATTGCGATTCCTAGTGAATACATGATTGCCAAGATGATGGATGAGCATCTGGTTGAAAAGTTGGACCAATCAAAGATCAAAGGGATGGAAAATATCGATCCAAAACTCTTGAACCAATCGTTTGATCCGGGCAACCAATATTCAGTCCCTTATTTCTGGGGTACCTTGGGGATCGTCTACAATACCAAGATGGTCAAAAATGCTCCGGAACATTGGTCAGATCTCTGGCGTGAAGAGTACAGAAATGACATCATGATGTACGATGGTGCGCGTGAGGTCATGGGAATTGGTCTCAATACCTTGGGCTATAGCCTCAATGAAAAGGATCCAAAGAAATTACAAGAGGCCGTGGATAAACTCTACACCTTGACGCCAAACATCAAAGCTTTAGTGGCCGATGAAATGAAAGGCTATATGATCCAAAACAATGCGGCTATTGGGGTTACCTTCTCAGGAGAAGCCAGCCAAATGCTCGAAGCCAATAAGGATCTTCGCTATGTCGTCCCAACTGAAGCCAGCAACCTTTGGTTTGATAACATTGTCATTCCAAAAACCGTGAAAAATAAAGAAGCAGCATATGCCTTTATTAACTTTATGCTTCGTCCTAAAAATGCTTTGAAAAATGCTCTTTATGTCGGCTACTCAACGCCAAATAAAAAAGCCAAAGCCATGTTGCCAAAAGAAATCCAAGATGACCAATCCTTCTATCCAAGCGATGAAACGCTGGACCATTTGGAAGTCTATCAACAATTAGGCAAGAAATTGCTTGGAGTCTATAACGATCTTTACCTTCAGGTCAAGATGTATCGAAAATAACACAAAAAGGAACCTCAGGGTTCCTTTTTTGATTGTCTGATATAGTCTCTAACTAGTGAGTTAGATTGAGATTCAAATGAAAGATGCTATAATAGTAAGGAAAGTGACTGGCCCATTCAGTCATGAAAGGAAGGATTGGAGAAGAAAAAATGAAAAGACGACTGGAACTTTTTTTGATTATTCTGTTACCGATCCTAGGACTGGTTTTTCTAGGAGGAAAAATCATGAATCTGACCAAAAGACCCGAACAGAAGGTAACGGCTTCATCCTCAAAGAAAGTCGTACAAAAATCAGAAGAAGAAATAAAAAAAGAGCAAATCGCATTTCTCAAGGAACACGAGCAAGAAATCGTTGATTATGTGAGGGCTCAAAATTCAAAAATTGAGTCAGTTCAGATTGATTGGACTGATGTGAGATGGAGTGATGGAGGTTTCTTGTTTCCTGATTATTCTATTGAAGTTTATGGAACAGTGAATCATATTGAAGATTCAGGATGGAGTGCCTCTATGCCGATTAATGATGATGATTCAATCGATTTGAAAAAAATTTCCATATTTAACCATATAACCATCGGTGAAGAAATATTGGAGTAGTAGTTCTTTTGATCTATGTTGAAATTTAAGGATAAATTATGAAGAAACATACTAAAAATTATTTTTGCTAACAGTAACATCGATAATTGCTTTATTTAGTATCGAAGGATGCACTATAAAATCAAAAGAGCAAACAAACGCAAACTGTCACCTCTTCAACCACAAAAGAAGACACAGAAGGCATTAAACAAAAACAGCTCGCTTATATCAAAGAGCACGAGCAAGAAATCGTCGATTTTGTGAAAGCCCAAAAGTCCAAAAAAATTGAATCCGTCCAGATTGATTGGAACAGTATGCAAATTGAAGAGTCTGGGAATGGAACGCCTCAGGGTGGTGGATACAATTTATCTATTTCTGGTCAGATTAATCAATTAGAAAACACAAAATTCTCCGTTGATTTTTACCTAGAAGATCAAAATAGCATACCAACTATTAAAAAAATGGGGATGCTTAATGATATTTATATCGAGGAAAATGGTGGTTGGAAAATTTTTTCCTAAGTAAATAGAAGTATTAGTGTTAGGAGGAAAATGAAAAGAAAAATGAAATGTACCCTTAAGTTAATAGCTTTAATGCTTATGTTCACAAGCATTGGAGGTTGTAGTGTAAAACAAACAGCTCATACGAAACAAGCACAAACTACCACCTCTTCCTCCACCAAAGAAGATGTAGAAGTGATCAAACAAAAGCAGCTCGCTTATCTGAAAGAACATGAAAAAGAAATCGTCGATTTTGTGAAATCGAAGAGTTCAAAGATTGAATCTGTTCAGATTTATTGGGAAGAAACGCAATGGATTGATGGTGGAAATGGGACACCACAAGGTGGAGATGAGGTCATAGAAATTTTTGGTACCGTCAATCAACTTGAAGATTCAGGATGGAGGGTGGATGTCGTATTTGATTCTGATCAAAAGATGACTTTCGGTATGGGCCAACATATTAGTATTAAGGGTGATTCTATTGAGTAAGAACTGAAAGATTCAAAGCCAGTAAGGAGGATTTATGAAGAGACAAGAAAAATGATTTTCAATTTCCTTGCATTATTTGTCGCATTGCTCATCATCACAGGCTGCACTGTAAAATCCAAAGAACAGATGAAGCAAGAAAAAACGAATGTTTCTTCCTCAACCAAAGAAGATGCAGGAACTGTCACACAAAAGCAAGTAAACTTTTTAAAAAAGCACGAGTCCGAAATTACGAACTACATAAAGTCGAATGATCCAGAAGTTGTTCGGATCAAGTATGACTGGGATAGCGTGAAAGTAGGAGATAGTGGTGCTTTTACGGAATCTGGATTTGACATCCGTTTAAAGGTCTATGGGGCAAATGATAAGGAACTCAATGGCTATTCATTCTTTATTATCCCAAAACCAAATGTTGAGAATCCAATTTCAATTGATTCAATCTCTGGTTCAAATTTTCCTTAATAAAATCAACAGATTATTCTACCTATTAAGAGGAAAGGAATCAAACAATCCATGAACTACGAGTTCATAATAGATCTAGAAATGATAGGTAGACATTTTAAAGAATCATTTGTACAGAATGATAGGAGGACTTATGAAAAGTCAAAAAATCATGATAATAGTTGCTTCAATTGTAGCGCTCCTAAGTATAGGTGGATGTACCGTAAATCATAAAGATGATACAAAACAAGGAAAAACTAATGCTGTTTCATCTACGAAAGACCTAAAGGAAGATAAGGAAGCTATAAAGAAAAAACAACTGGACTATCTAAAAGAACACGAACAGAAGGTTATTGATTTAGTCAAAGCACAAAATTCAAAAGTTGAATCCGTTCAGATTGATTGGGATCATACACAATGGAGTGATGGTGGACTGACAACTCCTGAATATTATATGAATGTTTATGGAGGTATAAATAATATTGAAGAATCGGGTTGGAGAGTAGATATCCCAATTAATGAGGACAATACATTAAATTTAGATGAGATGTATATAGGATCCGACATTAGAATAGGGGGGAGATTATTTGAGTAATTGGACCTTAAAATGATAGGGGAAAAAGTGCTATGTGTAAGTAATAGACAAATATTGCAATTTGACACTTACATCATAGCTTTTTAATTTATAACTTTGATTATTAAAGGTAAAGAATTAATAAACTCAAATTTAAAAAAAGCTCTATGTAGTGAGATAACTTGAATTTCAAACTATAAATGCTATAATAATTGAAATAACGTTTATCTAGTTTCCAATCTTAGAATAGAACTTAGCAAATAATAGTATGAGTTGAGAGAATGACCATTACAATGATCTTGTTAAGAGAAATAACAGGTGGAAATTTTAGAGAATAAACTGTACAGAATGATAGGAGGACTCATGAAAAGTCGAAAAATCATGATAATAGTTGCTTCAATTGCAGTGTTGCTAAGTATAGGAGGGTGTACCGTGAAACAGAAAGATGATACAAAACAAGGAAAGACGATTGCTACTTCATCTACGAAAGACCTAAAGGAAGATGAAGAAACTATAAAGAAAAAACAACTGGACTATCTAAAAGAACACGAACAGAAGGTTATTGATTTAGTCAAAGCACAAAATTCAAAAGTTGAATCCGTTCAGATTGATTGGGATCAGACACAATGGGGTGATGGTGGACTGACAACTCCTGAATATTATATGAGTGTTTATGGACGTATAAATCATATTGAAGAATCGGGTTGGAGAGTAGATATCCCAATAAATGATGACAATACATTGAATCTAGATGAGATGTATATAGGATCCGACATTGGTATAGGGGGAAGATTATTTGAGTAATTGGAATTTAAAAAGTTTTGATAATCTATATGCTTCATTAGCAGAATCAGCTTACAGATATAGACCCAAAAATTTTCCATATGAACAATTGAATCCGGAAAGGCAAAAAGCACTTGATTCAGGGAAATCCGTTGAATTTAGTTTCTCTACAGATGGTAAAGATTCGGAAGGTCAAGTAACTCATGGCGGGGGTACGGATCTGCCAAATGGTGGCAAGGTTTATCTTCAACCAGATAATAAAAAGTTATTAGAGAATGAAGAAACCGGCTACAATGCTTATTATGTCACAGATAATGATACGATCAATGAGAATACGCACCAGACCTATTTTTCTATTCGTGGAAGTGACGGTTTTGGTATTGATTTCTCAAATATTTTGGATGCCAATTTAAAAAAGTTTAATTCCAAAGATTGGATCAATAATGATGCAAGCATTTGCTCTTTACGGATGCGATCGTTCCTCAAGCACAGTATGCTACAAAAAGGCATGAAAGCAAAGATCGCTGAATTAGAAGAAAAAGCTGCACCGGATGCTAAGATGGATGTGACAGCTCATTCACTTGGCACAATGGTATCTGTTCAAGGTTTAGCAGGATTAGATGATTCGGAATTGAACCACATCGGAAAAGCTGTTCTTTTTGATGGGCCAGATACAACGTTGAGCTTGATAAAGGCAGGATATAGTCCGGAAAAACTGAAATTATTGGATGAAAAAATTGTTTATTATGTGAACCCTTTTGATCCAGTTAGCATGCTCAATCGGGATAGACCTTGGGAGCAACAACTTGGCCAAGTCAATGTAGTTGTCCCGATTAAGTATACTAGTATGACGGACAAGTATTCTTCACATGATTTTGGTGCCTATCAAGTAGATAGTTATGGCAATATCCTAACGGCATCGGAATCCTATCATCCAGAGTTGTTAGTTGCAGGTCAGAGACTTGCAAAACTTAATAGAGAAAAAATTGATAAACTGAAGGAATACATTCCTAGAAAAACAATCAACCGAATCGTAACGATGAGTCCAGAGGAATTTAGTAAATTTGCTTCCCTAATACAAAAAGGAAGTAAAGATTTCTGGCATAATTACGATGATTTTTTTGATGGGCTTTCTGGTTTAGGAATAGATGGTGACGCGATCGTAATGATTGCTTCCAATCTCCCAGATCTGGCGTGGCTATACTATGATTATCAAAATCAATATGATAAAATTATAAAAGATGCTCAGAAAGCTTCTTTGGAATGGGATCGAAAAAATTTAGACCTCAAGAATCCTAATAATTTACACAACAGAATTAAAAGTGCTGGGACCTATAAGGAACGAATCTTACTTCGCACAGAATTGTTATATGCAGCAGTTCAATTGGCAGATGCAGATATTGAGCAGAAGGTGTCAGAAACAGAGAAAATGATAACGACTGCGGAAGGAAATGTAAAAATAGAGGTTGAATTATCTAGAAATGTTATTTTTGGATTGGGATGGGCATTGTCAACAAGTGAAAGAGAAAGTTTAATGACTGACCTGACTTTTGAACATTTGTGGGATAGCGGAATTGCAGAGACCGATAGAAGCAATTTAAAGAACTACAAAGAAAAAATGAGTGGTTTCTCAAAGAGTATGATTCAATGTGCACAGAAACTTGTAGAGGTTGATGAACAAGGCGCTGCTGATATTTTTGGATCCCTATCATAAAAGAAGGAGGAAACGATGCCAATAAGTTTACCGTTTATGAATGAAAAAATACTGGAAGGACTGAAAGCACAACAGAGATTGGCAATAAAAGCGGCTGTTGTAGTAGCAGTGAACACTATAAAGCTAAAGAATATATCTCTCCAAGCAAGACTGCATATAAAAGCAGATGAATTAGAAAACTATGCTAAAAAAACTTACAGTGAAAATATCACGGATGGTCTTGAGGGGCAAGCCGCAACTGCAGCAAAAGACTATTTGTCTAAAGTGAGCAAACCAGAACTTACTAGTCCGCTTAGAAATTGAGAATTAACAGAAGATGAAGGAAGATCTTTATAAATTAGAACTTGAATTTGATAGCAAAATGAAACAGTTAAAGAAAAAAGAGGAATCTCTTGAAGAAGATCTCTCTTATTTTCTACAGCAAACGGACCAGTTGAAAGAAGAAGTCTATCGCATGGCAGAAGGTGAGTTACCTGCAGAAGTTCATACTTATTTTTTCCAAATGGATGAAAATAGTGAACGATTTCGACGTGACGTCTTTGAACAATTGGATCAAATCCAGGAAGAGCGTTCAAAGCTCAAATGGGAGTATGACAATGAGATCGATGCTTTCTATAAACATCAGAAAAAGCTGGAATCGAAAGATAAAAAAAAACAGTAAGGTTGTCCTTACTGTTTTTTTAGTTGGTTCCAGATGATGCTGTATCTGCGCCACTGTCTGTTGCGGTGGAACCTTGATCTTGCGCTGCAGATGAACTAGTTTCTGTAGCAGATGAGCTATTGGTTTCTTCTGAGAACTTGTCTCTGTATTGCTTGAATCGGTTTGCGTATTGGTATTAGCATCTGTATTGGTAGCGCTTGAGTCAGATCCCTTATCGTGAACCACGACGACGCTGGTGCTACTAGATGGCTTATCTTCTGTTTTTTGATTGTCTTTATTGAGTAGGCTCATAATGGTAAAGGAAGTGACGATAATCCCTAGGAGACTGGCAATCGTAGCTACAACCGTTTGAAATACGGACAAACCTTGTTTGACTTTCTCACCGCGAGAAGGTCTTGTATCTACCTTTTCCTCTGGTTTTTGGTTTTTGTTGCTTCTTGAATATTGTGACATGTTCATTCTCTTTCTATCAAAAATTGTTTTTAACACTTTCCTATTATAAGTCATTTTCTGCAAAATGTCTAAAAAGAACTGAATTTTAAGAAGAGATTTTACTTCATCTCTCTTTATCAAATCCTTGTCCCAAGCGGTTAGAAATGATAAAATAGAAGTTACGTAAAAAGAAAGTGATGGATGCGTAGGACATGATTTATTTTGACAATTCAGCAACGACTAAACCTTATCCAGAGGCCCTTGCGACCTATACAGAAGTGGCCACTCGGATTTGGGGGAACCCTTCTAGTTTGCACAATCTAGGTAGTCAAGCGACTCGTATTTTAGAGGCTTCTCGGAAACAGATTGCAGAGCTAATTGGAAAGAAAGCTGATGAAATTTACTTCACGTCTGGTGGGACCGAAGGGGACAACTGGATCCTAAAGGGTGTCGCTTTTGAGAAAGCTCCTTATGGCAAGCATATCATTGTCTCTGACATCGAGCATCCCGCTATCAAGGAGTCCGCTGCTTGGTTAAAGACGCAGGGATTCGAAGTTGATTATGCTCCAGTGGATGCGCGTGGCTTTGTCAAAGTGGATGCCTTGGCTAGTCTACTCCGTCCAGATACGACCTTGGTCTCTGTCATGGCCGTCAACAATGAGATTGGCTCCCATCCAGCCCATCCATGAAATTGCGACTCTCCTAGAAGATCGTCCAACCATTAGTTTTCCATGTCGATGCTGTTCAAGCTTTTAGCCAAAGGTAGCAACAGAAGTTTATCTACCAGAGCGCGTGGACTTTGCGACCTTTTCTAGTCACAAATTCCATGGTCTTCGTGGAGTTGGCTTTGTCTACATCAAAGAAGGCAAAAAAATCACACCCCTCTTAACGGGTGGAGGTCAAGAAAAAGAAATGCGCTCGACAACTGAGAACGTAGCAGGTATCGCAGCAACTGCAAAAGCCCTACGCTTGGCTATTGAAAACCAAGAAGCTTTTGCCAGCAAGACTCAGCAAATGAAAGGAGTCATTCGTCAAGAATTGGCTAACTATTCAGATGTCACTGTCTTTTCTGGTGAGGATCACTTTGCGCCTCATATCTTGACCTTTGGAATCAAGGGCGTTCGAGGAGAGGTAGTGGTCCATGCCTTTGAAGAGTTTGACATCTACATCTCGACAACCAGTGCCTGTTCGTCCAAAGGCTGGAAAAACCAGCAGGTACCTTGATTGCAATGGGAGTGGACAAGAGTATCGCCCAGACAGCTGTCCGCCTCAGTCTCGATATTGAAAATGACATGAGCCAAGTCGAGCAATTCTTGACCAAGTTCAAACTGATTTACGAACAAACACGAAAAGTACGTTAATTTTAGAAGGAAATCAATATGACCTTAACCTATTCAGAAATTATGATTCGCTATGGAGAGCTTTCTACTAAAGGGAAAAACCGCATGCGTTTCATCAATAAACTTCGCAATAATATCCAAGATGTTTTATCTATTTATCCGGCTGTCAAAGTGACAGCGGACCGCGATCGGGCCCATGCTTATCTACATGGGACGGATTATGAGCCGGTGGCAGAATCCCTCAAGCAAGTTTTTGGAATCCAAAATTTTTCACCTGTTTACAAGATTGAAAAATCAGTACCAGCCTTAAAAGCAGCGGTGCAAGAGATTATGAAGGAGATATACAAGGAAGGCTTGACCTTTAAAATCTCAAGTAAACGCAGTGACCATACCTTTGAACTCGATAGCCGCGAGCTCAATCAAACCCTAGGTGGCGCTGCCTTTGAAGCGATCCCAACGATCCAGGCACAGATGAAAAAGCCAGATATCAACTTGCAAGTTGAAATTCGAGAAGAAGCAGCCTACATCTCTTATGAAACCATCAAGGGGGCAGGAGGTCTTCCAGTTGGGACTTCTGGGAAAGGGATGCTCATGCTATCTGGTGGGATCGACTCTCCAGTAGCTGGCTACTTAGCCTTGAAGCGTGGGGTGGATATCGAAGCGGTCCACTTTGCGAGCCCCCCTTATACCAGCCCAGGTGCCTTGAAAAAAGCCCATGACTTAACACGGAAGTTGACCAAGTTTGGGGGAAATATCCAATTTATCGAGGTGCCCTTCACAGAGATCCAAGAGGAAATCAAGGCAAAAGCGCCAGAAGCTTACCTCATGACCTTGACCCGTCGCTTTATGATGCGCATTACAGACCGCATTCGCGAGGTTCGCGGTGGTTTGGTGATTATCAATGGTGAAAGTTTGGGACAAGTGGCTAGCCAAACCTTAGAGAGTATGCAGGCCATCAATGCAGTAACCAATACGCCGGTTATTCGTCCGGTAGTGACCATGGACAAATTGGAAATCATCGATATTGCCCAAGCCATTGATACCTTTGAAATCTCTATCCAGCCATTCGAAGATTGTTGTACCATCTTTGCACCGGATCGTCCAAAGACCAATCCAAAACTCAAAAATGCAGAGCAGTATGAGCAACGGATGGATGTGGAAGCTTTGGTTGAGCGTGCGGTAGCAGGCATCATCGTAACAGAGATCACACCAAAAGCAGAAAAAGATGAGGTCGATGACCTGATCGAGGATTTGCTATAGGAGAGACTGGGAGTATCCAGCCTCTTTTTCTAACCAACTTAAAGGAGACAAGATGAAAAAAATTATCGTTTTAATGACAAGTTTGCTTTTGTTGACAGGCTGCGTCAAAGTATCATTTACTGGCCCGAAAAAAGAAGAAAAGACCAGCCAGTCAACCAGCAGTAAAAAAGAACCCCTCACATTTGTCAGAGCCGACCAGTACAAAGACCAGGACAACGAAGTCTTGGAAGCATCTGAGAAATTTATCAAGGAACATCCAACGCTTGGAGAACCTGGAAAATTATTTGTCTTTTTCCCAGGCTATACCTTTGGAAATGAGGAAAACCGCTTCGCTTTGTTCTTTATCGTGAATCGCACCACCACAACCATCGATCGTGATGGATCCTTTGTCCTGAATTTGGAATATGATGGAGAGCCACTTTTTAAAGATGTCACAGTGGACTATGAAGTGAGCGAATCTGGTGTATTGAAACCCAATACGGCTGCAGCCATTCCTATCAAAATCACCAAGGAACAAGAAGAAAAAATGAAGAGCATGAACGATTCTTCAAAAGCAAAAATGAGCTTCAATGACTTTAAATTTAAAGATAAGTAGAAGAAGAAGTCGGACTGACAAGCAATCCTAAAATAAAAGATATAAAATCATCCATTTTATAAAAGAAATTCGTTTTCAAAGCGCAAAAATACTTGTCATTGTCTGATAGAAGTGATATACTAAGAGAGTTGACTATGCACATGCCTGTGCAACCGCTCGAACATCGTCGCTCATTTTCATGAGAGTAAGTGGTTCGTCCCACGATGCTAGGCGAGTCTTCACAAAAATACGGGGAAACCCAAAAATACATAGGAGGTGCATAATGAGCACATACGCAATCATTAAAACTGGCGGAAAACAAGTTAAAGTTGAAGTTGGTCAAGCAGTCTACGTTGAAAAATTGAACGTTGAAGCTGGTCAAGAAGTTACATTTAACGAAGTTGTTCTTGTTGGTGGTGAAAACACTGTTGTCGGAACTCCACTTGTTTCAGGAGCTACTGTTGTTGGAACTGTTGAAAAACAAGGAAAACAAAAGAAAGTTGTTACTTACAAGTACAAACCTAAAAAAGGTAGCCACCGTAAACAAGGTCACCGTCAACCTTACACTAAAGTTGTCATCAACGCTATCAACGCTTAATTTAGGAGAACACATGATACAAGCAGTCTTTGAACGAGCCGAAGATGGCGAGCTGAGGAGTGCAGAAATCACTGGGCACGCTGGAAGCGGTGAATACGGCTTTGATGTCGTGTGTGCATCGGTTTCGACTCTAGCCATTAACTTTATCAACTCTGTTGAGAAATTTGCAGGCTACGAACCGGATCTAGAATTAAACGAAGAAGAAGGTGGCTTCCTGCGGGTGACGATCCCGACAGATATTCCACCACATCAAAGAGAAATGACCCAACTATTCTTTGAATCATTTTTCTTAGGGATGGCAAACTTATCGGAGAACTCATCAGAGTTCGTCCAAACAAGAGTTATCACAGAAAACTAACATGGAGGAAAACAATTATGTTGAAATTGAATCTTGCTAACTTGCAACTTTTCGCCCACAAAAAAGGTGGAGGTTCTACATCAAACGGACGTGATTCACAAGCAAAACGTCTTGGAGCTAAAGCAGCTGATGGACAAACTGTAACAGGTGGATCTATCCTTTACCGTCAACGCGGTACACACATCTACCCAGGTGTGAACGTTGGACGTGGTGGAGACGATACTTTGTTCGCAAAAGTTGAAGGCGTAGTACGCTTCGAACGTAAAGGTCGCGATAAAAAACAAGTTTCTGTTTACCCAATCGCAAAATAAAAAGGTTTTTAAACCTTTTTGTCCCGAGCCTGATCCAAAGGTGAGGAAGCTAGAAATAGCATAAAATCAAAGCTTTTCGGATTTATCGGAAGGCTTTTTTTCTTTTATTTATTTAAAAATATCATGTTTACTCTTGTTAATATAATGTTTGAATTTGTGTTTTTTTGAAAAAAGTAGTATAATAGAGACAAATATAGTAGGAATGGAAGTAGTACCATGAAAGATAGCAGACATGTTGAAATTCTTCAGGAACTAGATCGAAAAAGTGTGGTATCAGTCAAAGAACTCAAGGAACTCTTTGGGGTGACAGACATGACCATTCGTCGCGATCTGATCGATCTTGAAAAACAAGGTCTTTTAGTTCGTGTACATGGTGGAGCCCACAAAAAGGTAAAAGATAGCTTGTTAGAGGCTTCTCACAGTGAAAAAAATCTGATCAATATTGATGAGAAACGAACCATTGCAAAAAAATGTGCAGAGTTGATCGAAAATGGGGATACCGTCTTTATTGGGTCTGGTACGACAACAGATTTTATCGGCGACTATTTAGAAGGAAAGGAAATCAGTATTGTCACCAATTCCCTCCCCATTTTTGAAAAGCTAAAGGATTTTCCAAATTATGACTTGATCTTAGTTGGTGGTCGCTACCGGGTGAAGACACAAACTTTTGTCGGGTCAATTTGCCAATAAACTCTTGAAAGAAATCAAGGTTTCTAAAGCCTTTATCGGGGTGAATGGAATCGATGGCATAGTGTCTCCACAGCCAATGAAGAAGAAGGAAATGGCAATGCTATTATTCTAAACAATGCGATTGAGAAATATGTGGTTGCTGATAACAGCAAGTTTGATAGTTATTCCTTCTACAGTTTCTATCGTGTGGAAGATCTGAATGCCATTATTACCGATGATAGCATTCCTAAAAAGATCAAAGACAAATACGCCTTGTATACGAAAATCATTTAAGATCAAGAGGCTGGGACAAAAGTCCTAGCCTCTCAATTGTCTTTGGATTGTCGAGCAAGACGCAGTGGTTGAGTGGGCTCTAAACACTGCTGATTTCGATCGAGCTTTGTAGCAGCCCCTACTTTGTCCCTTTTAAAGCTCAAAGATGCGTATGTGAGGGACGACGAAATCGAAACTTCAACGAGTCTCCCAGACTGTTGAAGCTGTCCCACTCTCTTTTTACTGATTTAACGATGTTGGAAAATGACGGATAGAAAGCGCTTTAAAAGGTTATATAAACAAAAATGAACAAATTTAGACAAAAAAAGATTGACAATCAATCAATATAGTGATATACTGAAGCTATAAATAAATAGTTAGATAAGGAGGTGGCAACAATGGGATTAAATCAACTCTTTAACAAAGATCTTGTGATTTTGCCTACATGCCAAGGATCAAACAGATCTCTTTGAGCAGGTAGCAAGCTTATTGGAAGAGCGACAGATTGTGACACCAACCTATCGTTCCGCTTTGATTGAGCGTGAAAAGTCTTTCCCGACTGGATTAGACATGGAATTTCTTGGTAAGGACTTACCAAATGTGGCGATCCCGCACACAGACATTGTCCATAATCTCACTGAGAATGTGGTCGTGGTTCGTTTGGATCAACCGGTAACCTTCCATAATATGATTGCTCCAGATAAGGAAGTTCAAGTTTCACTTTTATTCTTCATTATCAACAATTCAAGCTCTAGCCAAACCAATATTTTGGCCCAGCTGATGGATTTCTTTACATCCAATGGAAATCTCGAAGCTCTATCAAAATTAGATAGTGAAGATAAGCTTTATCAATACATTACGGAAACTATTTCCTAAAACATTCGTAAATATTTATAATGGAGGACATCCAAATGATTAAAATTTTAGCTGCCTGTGGTGCAGGTGTTAACTCTAGCCACCAAATTAAGAATGCGTTGGAAGAAGAGTTGTCAAACCGTGGTTATGATGTGCGTTGTGACGCTGTCATGGTCAAAGACGTCAATGAAGATTTGATTTCAGGTTATGACATCTTTACTCCAATTGTCTGCAACTGATTTGGGATTCGATCCTGGTATTCCAGTAGTAGAAGCAGGACCAATTTTTATTCCGTATTCCAGCGATGAGTGCGCCAGTCTTTTGATAACATCGAAGCTGCCATTAAAGAACATGGATTAAGTTAATATTTTTTTAAAACAAGTTTGTAAGCGTTATCCAATGATAAAATTGGGAACACTTTATAGCCGTAAATTACAAAAAAATTATAAATCGGGAGGATTTATTATGAATGGCATTATTGATTTTTGCCAATAAATTTTTTTCAAACCCATCCTAGACATGGGTGCTCCGATCATCATGTTGATCGTCTTGACTTTATTGGCTCTCTTGTTTGGAGTGAAATTCTCTAAAGCCCTTGAAGGTGGTATTAAACTTGCCATCGCCCTTACTGGTATCGGTGCCATCATCGGTATGTTGAATGGAGCTTTCTCAGCGTCTCTTGCAAAAATTCGTTGAGAATACAGGTATTCAATTGAATATCACTGACGTTGGTTGGGCACCTCTTGCGACCATCACTTGGGGGTCTGCCTGGACACTTTACTTCTTGTTGATTATGTTGATCGTCAACGTTATCATGCTTGCTATCAAGAAAACAGATACACTTGACGTCGATATCTTCGATATCTGGCACTTGTCTATCACTGGTCTTTTGATCAAATGGTATGCGGACAACAACGGTGTCAGCCAAGGGTTTATCACTCTTTCCTTGGCAACTCTTGCAGTTGTCCTTGTAGGGATTATGAAAATCATCAACTCAGACTTGATGAAACCAACATTTGATGATCTTTTGAATGCACCAAGTTCATCACCTATGACTTCAACTCACATGAACTACATGATGAACCCAATCATCATGGTCTTGGATAAAATCTTTGACAAATTCTTCCCAGGTCTTGATAAATACGACTTCGACGCTGCTAAATTGAACAAGAAGATCGGTTTCTGGGGATCTAAATTCTTTATCGGTTTCCTTCTTGGTATCGTCATCGGTATCATGGGTACTCCACATCCAGTTGCTGGCGTGCAAGATGCTGACAAATGGGAATTGGTTATTAAAGGTTGGTTGAGCCTTGGTTTGACTGCCGGTGTCTGCTTGGAATTGTTCTCATTGATCGGTTCTTGGTTCATCGCAGCGGTAGAACCATTGTCACAAGGTATTACAAACGTTGCTACTAAACGTCTTCAAGGACGTAAATTCAACATCGGTTTGGACTGGCCATTTATCGCTGGTCGTGCTGAAATCTGGGCTTGTGCGAACGTACTTGCACCAATCATGTTGATCGAAGCAGTGCTTCTTTCTAAAGTCGGAAATGGTATCTTGCCACTTGCTGGTATCATTGCTATGGGTGTAACTCCAGCCTTGTTGGTTGTAACACGCGGTAAATTGATCCGTATGATCATCTTCGGAAGCCTTCTCTTGCCACTCTTCCTTCTTTCAGGTACATTGATTGCACCATTTGCAACTCAATTGGCTAAGAGTGTTGATGCCTTCCCTAAAGGGGTAGCTTCTACTCAATTGATCACTCACTCAACTCTTGAAGGACCAGTTGAAAAATTGCTCGGTTGGACAATCGGTAACGCAACAACTGGTGATATCAAAGCAATCCTTGGTGTAGTTGTCTTCTTGGCATTCTATATTGGAATCTTCGCTTGGTACAGAAAACAAATGATCAAACGTAACGAAGAATATGCTGCAAATGCAAAATAATCGTCATATGTAGTTTGAAAACTGACACCATATCTTTTGTGGATATGGTGTTTTTATTTTAAAAAATGTTCGAAAATAAACAATTTAATGTTGACTTTCGTTCAAAATAGGTGTAATATAATATAAAAAGTAAGAAAATGTTTCTTTGTGAAAATTTAACAACAGAGATATTTGCTGAAACGAACAAAAGGAGGACAGGACATGTCTATTGTAATTGGTGCAGATGCTGCAGGATTAAGATTAAAAGATCTCGTGAAAGAGTTTCTTGTAAAAGAAAACTTCGATGTTGTGGATGTAACTGCTGAAGGTCAAGATTTTGTAGATGTGACACTTGCAGTTGCCAGCGAAGTGAACAAAAACGATCAAAATCTTGGAATCGTAATTGATGCATACGGAGCTGGTCCATTTATGGTTGCGACTAAAATCAAAGGAATGGTAGCAGCAGAAGTTTCAGATGAACGTTCTGCTTATATGACACGTGGCCACAACAATTCTCGAATGATTACCATGGGTGCTGAAATTGTTGGGGATGAATTGGCCAAGAACATTGCCAAAGGCTTCGTCAATGGTAAATACGACGGTGGCCGTCACCAAATCCGTGTCGATATGTTGAATAAGATGTGCTAATGAGAGGAGAATTCAAATGAGAATTGCAATTGGTTGTGATCACATTGTGACAAATGAAAAAATGGCTGTTTCTGATTTTTTGAAATCAAAAGGATATGAAGTGCTCGACTTTGGGACTTATGACCATACACGTACCCACTATCCAATTTTTGGTAAAAAAGTTGGTGAAGCCGTAGCAAGTGGCCAAGCAGATCTTGGTGTTTGTATCTGTGGTACAGGTGTTGGAATCAACAATGCTGTTAACAAAGTACCTGGTATCCGTTCTGCTTTGGTACGCGATATGACAACTGCTCTGTATGCCAAAGAAGAATTGAACGCGAATGTGATCGGTTTTGGTGGTAAAATTACTGGTGAATTGCTCATGTGCGATATCATTGAAGCATTCATCCACGCTGAATACAAACCAACTGAAGAAAATAAAAAATTGATCGCTAAGATCCAACATGTGGAAACCCATAATGCCCATCAAGCGGACGCTGATTTCTTTACAGAATTCCTTGAAAAATGGGACCGTGGTGAATACCACGACTAAGAGGTGACGTATGATATTAACGGTCACGATGAACCCTTCGATTGATATCTCTTATCCTTTGGATGTACTCCAGTTGGATACAGTCAATCGAGTGGCTGAGGTGAGTAAGACAGCTGGTGGGAAAGGTCTCAATGTTACCCGTGTACTTTCTGAGATCAAGGATCCAGTGGCAGCGACCGGCCTACTTGGTGGTCGAACGGGTCAATTCATTCTCGATCATTTAGGAGAAGGGATAGAGGAACGTTTCTTTGAGATTGCTGGAGATACACGAAATTGTATCGCCATCCTTCACGAAGGCAAGCAAACAGAAATCTTAGAAAAAGGTCCAACCATTTCTGAGAAAGAAGGGCAAGGTTTCCTCGACCATTACCGTCACTTGATCGATCAAGTGGAAGTGGTTGCCATCTCGGGTAGTCTCCCAGCTGGTTTACCAGTGGATTATTATGCTAGCCTTGTCAAGATTGCGAGGGAAGCTGGAAAACCAGTCGTACTCGATTGCTCGGGGGCTTCTTTAGAAGCTGCCATTCAAGCAGATGTCAAGCCTACGGTCATTAAGCCCAACAATGAAGAGTTGTCTCAATTGTTAGGAAAAGAAGTGAGTAAGAATGTGGGAGACTTAAAAGAAGTTCTTCAAGATGCTCTCTTTGATGGCATCGAATGGGTGATAGTCTCTCTTGGAGCAAATGGCGCTTTTGCAAAGCACGGCGATGTCTTCTATAAGGTAGATATTCCTAAGATTGATGTCGTCAATCCAGTCGGATCTGGTGATTCGACTGTTGCAGGGATTGCATCTGGTCTCTATCATCATGAGAGTGACGCAGACTTGCTCAAGAAAGCAAATGTTCTTGGAATGTTAAATGCGCAAGAAGCACAAACAGGACATGTCAACATGGGGCACTATGATGCCTTGTATCAACAATTAATCGTAAAAGAGGTATAAAATGGTATTAACAGAACAAAAACGCAACTATTTGGAACGTCTTAGTACAAAAGACGGTGTTATTTCAGCTTTGGCCTTCGACCAACGTGGGGCTTTGAAACGCTTGATGGCCAAATACCAAGATACTGAGCCAACTGTAGCACAAATGGAAGAATTGAAAGTTCTTGTAGCAGATGAATTGACAAAATATGCTTCCTCTATGTTGTTGGACCCAGAATATGGATTGCCTGCTACGAAAGCCTTGGACAAAGATGCTGGTCTCTTGCTTGCATACGAAAAGACAGGTTACGATACATCTAGCACCAAACGCTTGCCTGACTGCTTGAACCTTTGGTCAGCAAAACGCATCAAAGAACAAGGCGCAGATGCTGTGAAATTCTTGCTCTACTATGATGTAGATAGTGCAGAAGAACTCAACCAAGAAAAACAAGCTTACATCGAACGCATCGGTTCAGAATGTGTGGCAGAAGACATTCCTTTCTTCCTTGAAATCTTGGCTTATGATGAAGGAATTGCGGATGCAACCTCTGCTGAATATGCAAAAGTGAAACCTCGTAAGGTTATTGAAGCGATGAAAGTCTTCTCAGATCCTCGTTTCAATATCGATGTATTGAAAGTAGAAGTTCCAGTCAATGTCAACTACGTGGAAGGATTTGGAGAAGGTGAAGTTGTCTATAGTCGTGAAGAAGCGGCTGCCTTCTTCAAAGAACAAGAAGAAGCAACCAACCTTCCATACATCTACCTCAGTGCTGGTGTATCCGCAAAACTCTTCCAAGAAACTTTGGAATTTGCTCATGCATCAGGTGCCAACTTCAACGGTGTTCTTTGTGGACGTGCGACATGGGCAGGTTCAGTAGAAGCTTACATCAAAGATGGAGAAGCAGCTGCTCGTGAATGGCTTCGTACAGAAGGTCGTCAAAATATTGAAGAATTGAATGCGGTCTTGGCTAAAGTGGCAACACCTTGGACAGAACGCGTGTAAGAAACAAATCGTTATTGCCTCCTAAAGCAACATTTAGAACATTGGAAGGAAGAAATTCCTTCCAATGTTCTTCATTATTTTTAGGCTTTGTTTATTTTTTATAAAAAATGTTTAAAAATTTTCGCTGTAAGGGTTTACAAAATAAAAAACATATGATAGAATAAGTTCATAAGTTAAATAGCAGTGAGCGTTACTAAGTTAGATTAGGCGTGACCACAAGTAGATTGAATGATTAGCATAGGCTAGTTTTTTCAGTTGCTTCGTGGTCATTTTTATTTGCTTTTAACAAATTTTACAAAGGAGAGCCTCATGTATCGTATTATCCATCCAATGAACAATAATGTTGCTTTGGTTCAAAATGAGCTTCAACAAGAGTTAATTGTTGTTGGGAGTGGGATTGCTTTTGGGAAAAAGAAAAATGATCTGGTAGCTGATGATAAGGTCGAAAAAGTATTTCGTTTAAACACGGATGAATCAAGAGAAAACTTTATGGCCCTTCTAAAGGATGTTCCTCTTGATTTCATCACAACCACTTATGAAGTGATTGATACCTTGTCTAAGAAATATGCCTATCCTGTTCAAGAATATATCTATGTGACACTAACAGATCACATCTTTTGTTCTTACCAGGCGGTTCAACAGGGAAGATACAAACACAGTGATCTACCTGATGCGTCTGCTATGCATCCGATCCCCTATAAAATCGCAAAGGAAGCGATTGAAATCTTTCGAGAGCGGCTCTTGGATCAATTTCCTGATGACGAAGTGAATCGTATCGCCTATCACTTCATCAATGCACAAGGGGAAGTCATTCATGAGCAGGATCCTGATGTCCAAGATCGCCAAGCGATTTTGAAAGCTGTAGAAGAAAAACTAGCTCAAAATGGATTGAAACGAAAAGAAGAGAACAGTCATTTCTATGATCGCTTTATGATCCATCTTAATTATTTCCTTGACTCCCTAGATAAGGGAAGAGAGGATCCTGAAGGATTGAGCGAGATGGAACAACTGATCCAGCTAAGTTATCCAAAGGCTTATGAGATTAGTCATCAGATCTACCAAACCATCGCTGAACAGACTGGAGCTAAGATATCTCCTAATGAAAAAGTCTATTTAGCCTTGCATATTCAACGTCTATTATAAAAATTTTCAAAAGGTATCATAAGGAGGAACCAACATGAATAAAGAAGAAGTCCAATTACTTGGGTTTGAAATTGTCGCTTATGCCGGTGACGCTCGATCAAAATTAGTGGAAGCCTTAAAAGCTGCTGAAAATGGTGATTTTGCTAAAGCAGAATCCTTAGTAGAAGAAGCAGGGTCCTGTATCGCTGAGGCTCACAAATCTCAAACGACCATGCTAGCGCATGAAGCAGCAGGAGAAGAAATCCCCTATAGCATTACCATGATGCATGGTCAAGACCATCTCATGACAACGATCCTATTAAAAGACGTGATTCACCATCTGATTGAACTATATAAAAGAGGAGCGAAATAATGAATAAACTGATTGAACTGATTGAAAAAGGGAAACCTTTCTTTGAAAAGATTTCTCGAAACAAATATTTGCGAGCGATTCGGGATGGCTTTATTGCAGGGATGCCTGTTATCCTTTCTCATCTATCTTCATCCTAATTGCGTATGTACCAAACGCTTGGGGATTCCACTGGTCTAAAGATATTGAAACATTCTTGATGACTCCATATAACTATTCTATGGGCATCTTGGCCTTCTTCGTTGGTGGTACAACGGCTAAGGCTTTGACTGATTCAATGAACCGCGACCTTCCAGCAACTAACCAAATCAACTTCATTTCTACAATGTTGGCTTCTATGGTTGGCTTCTTGCTCATGGCTGCTGAACCTGCTAAAGATGGCGGATTCTTAACAGCCTTCATGGGGACTAAAGGGTTGCTAACAGCCTTTATTGCAGCCTTTGTTACCGTTAATGTTTATAAGGTCTGTGTGAAAAATAATGTGACGATTCGCATGCCAGACGAGGTTCCACCGAATATTTCACAAGTTTTTAAAGACTTGATTCCATTTACAGTTTCAATTGTTCTCTTGTATGCATTTGAATTGATTGTTAAAGGTGCTATCGGTGTAACAGTTGCGGAATCTATCGGAACACTTCTAGCTCCATTGTTCTCTGCAGCAGATGGATATCTTGGAATTACCCTTATTTTTGGTGCTTATGCCTTCTTCTGGTTTGTAGGTATCCATGGTCCTTCAATCGTAGAACCAGCGATTGCGGCGATCACATATGCAAATATCGATAACAACTTGCACTTGCTTCAAGCCGGACAACATGCTGATAAAGTCATCACATCTGGGACTCAAATGTTTATCGTTACCATGGGTGGTACTGGTGCAACCTTGATTGTTCCCTTCCTCTTCATGTGGTTGTGTAAGTCTGAACGTAACCGTGCAATCGGACGTGCATCTGTTGTTCCTACATTCTTCGGTGTAAACGAACCAATTCTCTTTGGGGCTCCAATCGTATTGAACCCAACTTTCTTCATTCCATTTATCTTTGCTCCAATCGCAAACGTCTGGATCTTCAAATTCTTTGTTGATACCTTGGGAATGAACTCATTCTCAGCAAACCTTCCATGGGTAACGCCTGGACCTCTTGGAATTGTCCTTGGTACAAACTTCCAAGTTCTTTCCTTCATCCTTGCTGCTCTTCTAGTGGTAGTGGACGTAATCATTTACTATCCATTCGTGAAGGTTTATGATGAACAAATTCTTGAAGAAGAACGTTCTGGTAAAGCTAACGACAGCTTGAAAGAAAAAGTCGCAGCAAACTTTAACACTGCAAAAGCTGATGCGATTCTTGAAAAAGCTGGTGTTGAAAACGAACCAGTTCAAAACAATATCACAAAAGAAACAAACGTCTTGGTTCTCTGTGCCGGTGGTGGGACCAGTGGACTCCTTGCCAATGCTTTGAATAAAGCTGCTGCAGAATACAATGTTCCTGTGAAGGCTGCTGCTGGTGGTTACGGTGCTCACCGTGAAATGTTGCCAGAATTTGACCTTGTTATTCTTGCTCCTCAAGTAGCTTCAAACTATGAAGATATGAAGGCTGAAACAGATAAACTTGGAATCAAATTGGCTAAGACTGAAGGAGCTCAATACATTAAATTGACACGTGATGGACAAGGTGCCCTAGCCTTTGTTCAAGCGCAATTCGATTAACGATAGGGACTGTGAAACAGTCTCCTATCGTAACGGAAATCGCTATGGCGATTTTCCTAATCGACTTGTTAATTCGTCGGTAAAAAGATATCGTTTTTACCTCCTCATGTCACAATTCGGTGGCTTGGAACAAGAAGTGAGATGGAGATGGATGGCTCACTAACTCCTCTCCACTCACTTTTCCTTTGATCCAATCAAGAAAAAGGTGAAAAAATGACAAAAACACTTCCTAAAGATTTTATTTTTGGTGGCGCTACAGCCGCATATCAGGCTGAAGGTGCAACTCATACAGATGGGAAAGGCCCTGTTGCATGGGACAAATACCTGGCTGACAACTATTGGTATACAGCAGAACCTGCTAGTGATTTCTACCACAAATATCCAGTAGACCTTCAATTAGCTGAGGAATACGGTGTCAATGGTATTCGGATTTCCATTGCCTGGTCGCGTATTTTCCCAACTGGATATGGTGAAGTGAATCCAAAAGGGGTGGAGTTCTACCATAACTTATTTGCAGAATGTCATAAACGTCATGTAGAACCATTCGTAACTCTTCACCACTTTGATACTCCTGAAGCTCTTCACTCAAATGGAGACTTCTTGAATCGTGAAAATATCGAACACTTTGTAGATTATGCCGCCTTCTGTTTTGAAGAGTTTCCAGAAGTCAACTACTGGACAACCTTTAATGAAATCGGACCTATCGGAGATGGTCAGTACTTAGTCGGAAAATTCCCACCAGGTATTCAATATGACCTTGCTAAAGTCTTCCAATCTCACCACAATATGATGGTTTCTCATGCACGTGCTGTGAAATTGTACAAAGACAAAGGTTATGCAGGTGAAATCGGAGTAGTCCATGCCCTTCCTACTAAGTATCCTTTGGATCCAGAAAATCCAGCAGACGTTCGGGCGGCTGAGTTGGAAGATATCATCCACAACAAATTTATCTTGGATGCTACTTACCTTGGACACTATTCAGATGCAACCATGGAAGGTGTCAATCACATCTTATCTGTCAATGGTGGTAGCTTGGATCTTCGTGACGAAGACTTTGCAGCGCTTGAAGCAGCTAAAGATTTGAACGACTTCCTTGGAATTAACTACTACATGAGTGACTGGATGGAAGCCTTTGATGGTGAAACTGAAATCATCCACAACGGTAAAGGGGAGAAAAGGAAGCTCTAAGTACCAAATTAAAGGTGTTGGTCGTCGTGTAGCTCCTGACTATGTGCCTCGGACGGATTGGGACTGGATTATCTATCCGCAAGGTTTGTATGATCAAATCATGCGTGTGAAAAGCAGATTATCCAAACTATAAGAAAGATCTACATCACTGAAAACGGACTGGGATACAAAGATGAATTTGTGGACAACACGGTTTACGATGATGGCCGGATTGATTATGTGAAACAACACTTGGAAGTCTTGTCTGATGCGATTGCCGATGGTGCAAACGTCAAAGGCTACTTCATCTGGTCTCTCATGGACGTCTTCTCATGGTCTAATGGTTATGAAAAACGCTATGGTCTCTTTCTATGTGGACTTTGAAACCCAAGAGCGCTATCCAAAGAAATCGGCTCATTGGTACAAGAAAGTAGCCGAAAGCCAAGTGATTGAATAAGGATCAACTGGAACTGTTTTAGTTCCAGTTTTTTATTTTCACTTGATGAAGGTCTCTTAAACGGATCTCTTCTTTCAGCCCCTAATTTATGGTATAATAGATCGATACTGTAATAAGGAAAATAGAATGAATATACAACAATTACGATATGTAGTGGCGATTGCCAACAGTGGTACTTTTCGTGAGGCTGCTGAAAAAATGTATGTGAGTCAGCCTAGCTTGTCCATCTCCGTCAGAGATCTGGAAAAAGAACTGGGGTTTAAGATTTTTCGTCGGACTAGTTCTGGGACTTTTTTGACCCGTCGGGGAATGGAATTTTATGAAAAAGCGCAGGACGTGGTCAAAGGGTTTGATATTTTTCAAAATCAATATGCCAGTCCTGAAGAAGAGAAGAAAGAATTCTCTATTTCTAGTCAGCACTATGACTTCTTGCCACCTTTGATGACGGAATTCTCAATCCGCTATCCGGAAAATAAAAACTTCCGCATCTTTGAATCAACGACGGTTCAAATTTTGGACGAAGTGGCTCAAGGGCATAGTGAGTTGGGGATTATTTATCTCAACCGTCAAAATACCAAGGGGATTATGCAACGGGTTGATAAATTAGGGCTTGAAGTGGTGGATTTGATTCCTTTTCAGACTCATATTTACCTTCGCAAAGGACATCCTTTGGCTAAGAAGAAAAAACTGGTCATGGAAGATCTAGCTCAGTTGCCAACTGTTCGTTTTACCCAAGAAAAAGATGAGTACCTCTATTATTCAGAGAATTTTGTCGATACCAGCTCGAGCTCCCAAATGTTCAATGTGACCGACCGGGCAACCTTGAATGGAATCTTGGAGCGGACGGATGCTTATGCGACAGGGATCAGGCTTTTTGGATAGCCAGTCAGTGAATGGCATTACCGTGATTCCTTTAGAAGATAATTTGGACAATAAAATGGTCTATGTCAAACGCGAAGAGATGGATCTCTCTCCTGTAGCAGAGAAGTTTGTCGAGGTCATGGTAGAATATTTTGATCAAAAGAGGTAAGAAATGAAGAGAAAAACAATGGTTCCAGTAGCGATCGTGCTATTGGTCCTACTGGATCAGCTGGTCAAATGGTATGTGGTGAAGAATATTCCACTGGGTGTCGTCAAGTCTTTTATTCCCCATGTGGTCAGTCTGACTTATCTTCAAAACACAGGTGCAGCTTTTTCGCTTCTTGAAAATCAGCAATGGTTCTTTACCCTCATCACTCTAGTCGTGATGGTAGGGGCCTTTTACTATCTCTATAAGCATCTCAAGGGGTCGCTTTGGATGGTGACAGGTTTGACCTTAGTCATTGCAGGTGGATTGGGGAATTTTATCGATCGCCTGCGTCAGGGCTTTGTGGTCGATATGTTCCACCTGGATTTTATGAATTTTGCAATTTTTAATGTAGCAGATAGTTATTTGACAGTTGGAGTTTTCTTGCTCCTGATCCTGATGTTGAAAGAGGAAACGCATGGAAATTAAAATCGAAGTAGCCGGTGCGCGACTGGATAAGGCTTTGGCGGATTTGACTCCCTTGTCACGAGCTGTGGCCAATGAGCAGATCAAAGAAGGAAAAGTTCTGGTCAATGGGACTGTGAAAAAAGCCAAGTACACGGTCAAAGAAGGGGACATCATCCAGTATGAAGTCCCAGAAGTGGAAGAGGTCAGTTATGAAGCAGAAGATTTGCCCTTAGACATCGTCTATGAGGACCAGGATGTAGTCGTCGTCAATAAACCTCAAGGCATGGTTGTTCACCCAAGTGCGGGTCATACCAGTGGGACATTGGTCAATGCGCTCTTATACCATGTCAAGGACCTTTCAGGGATCAATGGGGAATTGCGTCCAGGGATCGTTCATCGGATTGATAAAGACACGTCAGGCCTCCTGATGGTCGCAAAAAATGACCAAGCTCACGTCGCCTTAGCAGATGAATTAAAAGACAAAAAATCTCTACGGAAGTATTGGGCCATTGTCCATGGCAACCTTCCTAATGATCGAGGAATGATCGAAGCACCAATTGGTCGCAGTGAAAAGGACCGGAAAAAACAAGCGGTGACGGCTAAAGGAAAACCTGCAGTGACCCGTTTTCAAGTCTTGGAACGTTTTGGGAATTACACCTTGGTAGAGTTGCAACTGGAGACTGGTCGGACCCACCAAATTCGGGTGCACATGGCCTATATTGGTCATCCCGTGGCTGGAGATCCTGCTTATGGTCCTAAGAAGACACTTAAAGGACAAGGACAGTTTCTTCATGCGCGGACACTCGGTTTTACCCACCCTCGTACAGGCGAGACCTTGGAATTTACAGCAGAAGTGCCAGCGATCTTTGAGAAAACGCTGGAAGACCTTCGAAAAGGATAATGAAGATGGCTGAATGGAGATTCAGTCACTTTCATTACATACGAAATAAATAGTATTAGAAAGAAACATAGCGATGAAAGCAAAACGAATCGTCTTTAAAGTAGGGACCTCGTCTTTGACCAATCCTGATGGGAGTCTCTCCAGACAGAAGGTCAAGGTCATTACCCAGCAGTTGGCTCTCTTACATGAATCAGGTCATGAGTTGATCTTGGTCTCATCAGGGGCAGTTGCTGCTGGATTTGGTGCCCTTGGTTTTAAGAAACGGCCGACCAAGGTGGCAGACAAGCAAGCTTCTGCGGCAGTTGGGCAAGGCTTACTGATGGAAGAATACACAGCTAACCTGCTCTTACGCAACATTGTTTCTGCGCAGATTTTGTTGACCCAGGATGACTTTGCGGATCAACGCCGCTATAAGAATGCCCACCAGGCCCTTTCTGTCTTGCTCAATCGTGGGGCCATTCCGATTATCAATGAAAACGATACGGTCTCGATTGCTGAGTTAAAAGTTGGTGACAATGATACCTTGAGTGCGCAGGTTGCAGCCATGGTTCAAGCGGATCTTTTGGTGCTTTTAACAGATGTAGATGGCCTCTATACAGCCAATCCTTCTCAGGATCCAACAGCTAAGCGCTTGGATCGAATCGAACACATTTCTCGCGAGATGATCGAGATGGCGGGTGGTGCTGGCAGTAGCAACGGAACTGGTGGAATGCTGACCAAACTTAAGGCAGCAACCCTTGCGACCGAGTCAGGGGTTCCTGTCTATATTTGCTCGTCTCTCAAGTCTGATGCCTTGATTGAAGCAGCAGAAGAGCAAGCAGATGGCAGTTACTTCCTTGCAGAGAATAAGGGCTTAAAAACCCAGAAGCAATGGCTAGCCTTTTATGCAGAAAGAAAAGGTGCTGTTTGGGTGGATGCTGGAGCAGCGGAAGCCCTGTTGGATTATGGAAAGAGTCTATTGATTTCTGGTGTGACCAAGGCAGAAGGAGATTTTTCTTATCACGACATTGTCAGCGTTTATCATCAAGAGACTGGTCAATTACTAGGAAAAGGTAAGGTCCGTCTCGGCCAATCAGCTGTGCGCGATCTGCTCCAATCTAAAAAAGCTAAGGGAATCCTTATCCACCGGGATGACTGGATCTCAGTAACTCCTGAGATTGACCTACTCTTCACAGAATTCTAGAGGAAAATGTATGGGAACAACACAAGAACAATTAGCCTTAGCGAGATCAGCTAAGAAAAGTATCAATACAGCCAGTACAGCTCTTAAAAATCAGGCCTTGGAGGCCATGGCTAGTCAGCTTCTGAAAGCGACGGAAGCCATTTTAGTAGCCAATCAGATCGATATGGAAGCAGCACGCGGGAAGATCTCTGAAGTCATGCTGGATCGCCTATTTCTTGATCAAGAGCGGATTGCCGGGATGGCACAAGGAATTCGTGCTTTAATAGACCTGCCAGATCCGATTGGGGAAGTGCTGGATACTGAAGTCTTGGAAAATGGCCTTGAAATCCAGAAAGTTCGAGTCGCTATGGGCGTAATTGGGATCATTTATGAAAGCCGACCAAATGTAACGTCGGACGCTGCAGCGCTTGCCATCAAGAGTGGAAATGCAGTGGTCCTTCGTACTGGGAAGGATGCCTTTCATTCTGCTCAAGCGATCGTGACAGCCCTCAAGGCTGGATTGGAAGAAGCTGGACTCAATCCAGATCTTCTCCAACTGATCCAAGATACGAGTCGAGCTTCTAGCCTTGCTATGATGAAGGCTAAGGGCTATCTGGACTTTGCTCATTCCACGTGGTGGTGCTGGATTGATCCAAGCGGTGGTTGAAAATGCCATTGTCCCCGTGATCGAGACAGGAACTGGGATCGTCCATGTCTATGTGGACAAGGATGCTGACTTCCAGAAAGCACTCGCCATTATTGAAAATGCCAAGACTAGTCGGCCGTCTGTCTGCAATGCTATGGAGGTCTTGTTGGTGGATCGAGCGATCGCGTCTGATTTCTTGCCCTTGGTCAAAGAGCGTTTAGTGGATGATCGGGAAAGATCCGTTGAGTTGCGCCTAGATGAGCAAGCACAGGCTATCATTTCTGGAACAGCAGCACAGGAACAGGATTTTGATACCGAATTTTTAGATTATATTTTAGCAGTCAAGGTCGTTGATGGAGTTGAGGAAGCGGTGGACCACATTGAAGCGCACAGCACCCATCATTCAGATGCTATTGTGACTGAAAATTCTGAGACAGCCGCTTATTTCACCCAGCAAGTAGATTCAGCAGCCGTTTATGTCAATGCATCTACACGCTTTACAGATGGGGGATCAATTTGGCCTAGGTTGTGAAATGGGGATCTCGACCCAAAAACTCCATGCGCGTGGACCGATGGGACTGCGGGAAATGACCAGTTACAAGTATATCGTCAGTGGAAATGGTCAAGTGAGGTAAGAAATGAAAGTAGCATTTATCGGTCTTGGAAACATGGGAGCTAGTCTAGCCAAAGCAGTCGCAAAAGAAGTGGCTAACACAGACCTGCTCTTGGTCAATCGTTCCCCTCAAAAGGTGCAAGAGTTTATCAGCCAGTATGGGGGAACGGCGTCTAATCTTGAACAAGTCTTTCAAGAGGCGGAGGTCATCTTCTTAGGTGTCAAACCCTATCAACTCAGCCCTTTACTTGAAGAGTATCAAGGTCATCTTGGGCTCAACGCTCTAATCTCCTACTGGTTTCCATGGCTGCAGGCTTTGGAACTAGAAAAAGATGGCTGACGTGATCCAGAACGACCAGCTGGGGCTCATCCGCATCATGCCCAATACGCCCGTAGCCATTGGTCAAGGTGTCATTAGTCTGAGCCGCTCCCAAGCAGTGACAGACCAGCAACTAGCCCAAGTCAAACAGCTCTTAGCAGGAGCAGGGGCCCTCTACGAAATCGAAGAAAAATTGATGGATCCTGCAACGGCTATCGCAGGCTGTGGTCCAGCCTTTGTTTATCAGATGATCGAAGCCATGGCGGATGCAGGAGTAGCCTTGGGACTTTCACGAGAGCAAGCCTTGCAGATGGCGGGCCAGACTTTCAAAGGCGCTAGTCAAATGGTCTCTAGAGACAGGGCAGCACCCTGGAAGCTTGAAGGATGCAGTTTGTAGCCCAGGTGGCTCAACCATCGCAGGAGTCAATCGCTTAGAACAAGTCGGCCTACGGGGCGACATTATTGCAGGTGTGGAAGCTGCCTACAAACGCACGCAAGAAATGGGACAAGAGGCAGGGCGAAATCAGATAAGATAATTGGTCAAAACCATGCTTGTAGAACAGTGACGAACTGTTCTTTTATACAAATCTAACAAATCAAGAATTATCCAATCCTCTATTGAAACTTTCCACCGTGAGAAAAGTGCCTGAAACTTAATGGTTTCAGGCATTCGGAATTATTGAGACCTTAGGCTCAATAATTAGTCATGGAACTTCGAAGAAGTTCGCTGACGTCCGTTCTCACCTAAGGAAAGTTTCTAAGAGGACTTTATTTTAAATGTAAAAGATTGGTTTTTGGGCCAATCTTTTTTACGTTAGAGCGACTCTATCTCTACGAAGCCATTTTCAGTCAGATGATAGATTTTTTGGCAGACTTCTTTGAGGAAGGTCCGATCGTGGGAGACTGTTACCAGCCCGCCTGGGTAGTCTGCGAATAGGCGACGAATTTCTGGTTGGGAAGTGGGGGAAAAATTACGAGTAGGTTCGTCCAAGAGCAGAAACTGGGGACTTGTGAGTACTAATTGAAGGAGGAAGAGTTTTCCTTGCTGGCCACCAGAAAGTTCTGAAATAGGATGGTGCATTTCAGAAAAGGTAAAGTTGAGGGAGGCTAAATGCAATTGAATGGTGTTGATTTCTTCGTGATCGCCTGAATGCTGCAGAAATTGAACGGGTGTCTGAGTCAGAGGGAGGCCTTCAGTGTAATCTTGAGGCATATAGGCAGTGCGGATACTTTCATTCTTCTGTAGACTTTTTCCCATATCATTTTTTTAGGAAAAGTGGATTTTCCCCACACCGTTGGAACCGATAATCCCTATTTTATCCTGTCCTAGAAGAGTAAGGGATAGGTTCTTGACCAGGACACGGTCACCAATTGCGAGCTCTTCCTGATCTAAGAGAAGGACTCGTTTTTGACGAGACAAGGGAGTGAGGGGAGGAAAATGCAGATTGATGATTTCCTCATCATAGGGTTGGGGAGTCATGGATTGGAATTCTCGCTCGTAGCGCTTTTTCTTGTGAGAGGAGGGACTTCATTTTTCTTTGCTAGGAGACGTCCAGCAGTGCTATCCTTTGGTGTTTCGTAAGGAAGTTTCGACTTGCTGACGGACGCGACGATGCTTCTCCATTGTTTTTCTTGTAGGTTCGTTGATCGTTGGCCGCTTGCTGGGACTGTTGCTTGAATTGTTGCTCCCTCTGGCTACTGTAGTCTTGATAGCCTAGGTGCTCTACAATGGTTTCAGCCTCCTTGCGGTGTTTGATCTGTCTTAGATGGATGATCGTATCCGCCGTCTGCGTCAAAAAATCCTCATGATGGGAAATAAATAAGATTGTTTGGAGGCTCGTTTGGATCATCTGCTGGAGCCAGTCCAGGGTTTCCAAATCCAGATCGTTTGAAGGTTCATCTAAAAATAGTAATTCATGAGGACGACAAAGTTCGTGAAGCAGTTGGACTTTGAGGGCTTCTCCTCCAGATAGACTTCCAATAGCTTGGTCGCTTGCAAAGCGGTCGCTATCAAAATGCAATTGATCAGCCAGTCTGTAGAGGGTGGCATAGTCTAGCTCGTCTTCTCCAAAAAAATATTCTTCCAAGGTTTTTCCCTTCAAAGGCTTCCGGCAAAGTCTGGGGAATATAGGCATAGGAGTGAAAGAAAGTGGTGATTTCGCCTTCTATTGTCAGATAATCTGGTAGGGATTTTGGGGACATGAGGACATGAAGCAAAGAAGACTTTCCATTTCCTTCTTCGCCAATAATGGCAACTTTTTCTCCTTCATGAATGGTTAGGGACAGATCACGAACCAGATCGCGTAAATCTTTTGTATGGCGGATGGTGAGGTGGGATAGTTTTAGCATAAGATTCCTTTCTACTGGGACAAAAAAACAGCTCTACCTATTTAGTAGAGCTGTATTCAAGTGGACCCAAACAGAAAAAGACCTTATTAAGCCAACAAATAGTTGGAGAAGAGGCGAGAGAGCACACAAAAAGAGATAGAACAAGCAGTCCACTAAATAAAGTATCTTATTTAACGAAACTTAGTTGTTCATATCTCCTTACCTCCGAATGTGATTAGCTTTTATTTCTATTCCTTTTCATTCCTTCTTGTCAAGGAAAACCTTGCTTCATCCACCCTTTTCTTCTCGGACTTAGGGGGATTTTATGGTATAATTAGAGGTATGCATACAAAACCAACGTCCGCTTATGTCCACATCCCATTTTGTACCCAGATTTGTTTTTATTGTGATTTTTCGAAGGTCTTTATTAAGAACCAACCGGTCGATGCTTATTTGGATCATTTGATCCAAGAATTTCGTCGGGAAGAAATCACAAATTTACGGACTCTCTATATCGGGGGTGGAACACCGACAGCCTTAACTGCGGATCAGCTAGAGTATCTGCTCAAGGAGCTGACCAAGTCACTTGATCTTTCTCAGATGGAGGAGTTGACCATCGAGGCCAATCCTGGTGATTTGGATCCGGATAAGATTGCTGTCTTAAAGGATTCACCGGTTAATCGGGTTTCTTTGGGCGTACAGACCTTTGATAATCGCTTGCTCAAAAAGATTGGTCGGAGCCATCAAGAGCAGGATATCTATGACAATATCGATCGTCTGAAGCTGGCTGGTTTTGACAATATTTCGATCGACCTCATCTATGCGCTTCCGACGCAAACTATGGAACAGGTCCAGGAAAATGTCGCTAAGGCTCTTGCTCTCGATATTCCCCACATGAGCCTCTATAGCTTGATTCTGGAGAATCACACAGTCTTTATGAATCGGATGAGACGGGGCAAGCTTCCTCTACCAAAGGAGGAGCTGGAAGCGGAGATGTTTGAATACATCATTCAGGAGTTAGAGCGAGCGGGCTTTGAGCATTACGAAATTTCCAATTTCTCCAAGCCTGGTTTTGAAAGTCGCCACAACCTCATGTATTGGGATAATGCAGAGTATTATGGCTTGGGAGCTGGTGCATCCGGCTATGTCAATGGAGTTCGCTATAAGAATCATGGGCCTATCCGTCACTATATGCAGGCGGTCGAAGAGGGAAATGCGCGTGTCCAAGAAGAACATCTGAGTCAGACAGAAATGATGGAAGAAGAGATGTTTCTAGGACTCCGTAAGAAAACAGGCGTTTCCCAAGAAGCGTTTCGAAGAAAAGTTTGGTGTGAATTTTGACCAACAATATGGATCAGTGGTTGAGGAATTGACCCAGCAGGGACTCTTGGTACCTGACAAGGACATTGTACGAATGACCAAGAAAGGTCTCTTTTTAGGAGACACTGTAGCAGAGAAGTTTATTTTGGAGTAGAAGATGGCAAAAACATTTGAATACAGCATGAAAATTCCTTTTGATATGAGCGATGTCAATGGATTTATAAAAATTCCCCAATTGATCTTGCTGTCTTTGCAGGTATCAGGCATGCAATCGATTGAGCTGGGCATGAGTGATATGTACATTCTAGAGAATTACAATCTAGTCTGGATTATCACGGATTACAATATGAAGATCGATCGTCTCCCAGTTTGATGAGAAGATCACTATCGAAACCTATGCCATGAGTCACAATCGCCTATTCTGCTACCGGGCCTTTAATATCAAAGATGAGGAAGGCAATACCATTATTGAGATGGTCGCAACCTTTGTCTTGATGGATCGTGATACGCGCAAGGTCCATCCTGTTATGAGCGAAATCACGGATGCCTTTGACTCAGAGTTTTCAAAAACCATGCTCCGTGGTCCCCGTTTCAAAGAATTAGAAGGGGGCGTAGAACAAGAATACCGAGTTCGGTTTTACGACTTGGATATGAACGGACATGTTAACAATAGCAAGTACTTGGACTGGGTCTTTGAGGTGATGGGAGCAGACTTCTTGACCCATCATGTCCCTAAAAAAGTTCATCTAAAATATGTCAAAGAAGTGCTGGCAGGAGGTGTCATTACCTCTCAATATGAACAAGAGGGCTTGAGACCCAGCACCAAATTAGCTCAGATGGTCATATCAATGCCCAAGCTGAAATTGAGTGGGAAGAAGTAGAAGAAAAGGGTTGGACTTATGGAAAGTAGAAGATTAAAAAATAAAAAACAAGAGCTGGCAGGCTACCAAAAGCGGGTTGTGGCCTATGCTAAGCGTCAAAAGAACCCTTTGTGCATGTTGGGAGATTGGCTCTTGACTCTTTGTGCTTTGGGCATCATCCTGGTGGAAGAAATTTACAAATTTTTCCGCTACCGTTTGAATTTAGAGAGTTTTAGTCGTTTCTTGAAAGAAGATGTGCGTTGGTATCGGGTCTGGATCCATTTCACCTTGGCCTTTCTCTTGCCTGTCGTGATCTTTTCGGTCGGTATTACCAGCCAATCAGGCTCTTTCTGGTCTAATTTCTATCATCGTTTGTCTCAAGGCGTTCTCTTTAGCACGACAGTCAGCCTTGCTGCGACCTTGGTGACTGATTTTGTAGAAAATTTGCAACCAGAAACCAAGTCAGACGGCCGGAACCGGAGCACCAAACGCACGGTTTATCAAATCAGTGTGGATCAGGCAACCGTAATAGGCTTGTTATTGACCATTGTGATCCTCATGGTGGCATCCTTCTTGTTTACCCAATCAGGAAGTCAAGGGATCAATTTTACAGGGTTGATTTTACAATTTGTCCTCTATGCTGGAGCCTTGCTCTTGTATGGGTCTGGTGGACGAGTCGATGCAGAGAAGTTACATGAAAAAACTGATACAGAAAGGGAAGAATAAATGCACTATAAGGGCTATTTGATTGATTTAGATGGCACGATTTACAAAGGAAAATCACGAATTCCTGCAGGAGAAGCTTTTGTCCATGAATTGCAGGCGCGTGAGATTCCCTATCTCTTTGTCACCAATAACACAACCCGGACACCAGAGACTGTTCGGGATATGCTGGCGACTCACTTCAATATTGAAACCCCAGTGTCGACCATCTATACAGCTACCCTTGCGACCATTGATTACATGAACGACCAAAATCTGGGCAAAAAAGTTTATGTGATCGGAGAAGCAGGACTCAAAAGATGCTATTGAAGAAGCTGGCTATATCATTTGATGAAGAAGCACCGGATTATGTCGTGATCGGACTTGATTGGCAAGTGGATTATGAAAAATTTGCTAGTGCGACCTTGGCTATCCAAAAAGGAGCACACTTTATCGGGACCAACCCTGACCTCAATATTCCAACAGAGCGTGGCTTGTTGCCGGGAGCAGGATCTCTGATTGCTCTTGTCCAAGCAGCAACACGGGTCGAGCCTGTGATTATTGGGAAACCAAAGGCCATCATCATGGATAAGGCCATTGAACACCTGGGCCTTGAAAGAGAAGAAGTCGTGATGGTCGGGGATAACTATCTAACAGATATCTGTGCTGGTATTGACAATGGTATTCCGACCCTTTTGGTGACGACTGGATTTACCAAAGCAGAAGAAGTGCCGACCTTACCCAATTTGCACCGACACATGTTGTTTGCCAGTCTAGCGGAGTGGGATTTTGATGCTTAGAAAGTCTGAAGATCAATGAACCAAATTTTTCTTTATCTTGTCAGCTGCGATCCTTCTCACCATTGCTCTAGCTTGGGCCATCTATCCGCTTGAGATTCAATGGTTGGGGATTCAAAGCCGGACTGGTTTTTCGGCTTCTGTCATCATGAAGAATTTTAATGTCTTGATGAACTACTTGACCAATCCTTTTCAATGGGTGTTGAAGATGCCTCAATTCCCCTCTTCAAAAAATGGATTGCACCATTTTGAGGCCGTCAAGTACCTATTTCACTTAGTGACAGTCGTTTTCGTGGTCACACTACCTGGTTTTATCCAGTTTATGCGGACAGTCGTCAAAAAAGGCTACCTGGCCCTTGTACCGTAGTCTCTTCTTTTGGATGATGGTTTTACCAGTAGTGCTTGCAGTGATGGCTGTTATGATTGGCTTTGATCAATTCTTTACGCTCTTTCATCAGGTCTTATTTGCTGGGGACAATACTTGGCTCTTTGATCCGCGCGTGGATTCGATTATTCTTGCATTACCAGAAGACTACTTTATGCATGCCTTTTTGATTTTTCTTTGTCTTATACGAAGGAGTGTGTGCGAGTGTTTTTATCTATTTTTCTAGGAGGAAGAAATGAACCAATACAACCGATTATTAGACCCTAAAAAAAGATATAGGAAGGTATTCTGGGACACTTGCTATTTATCTCTTGGTAATGACCTTAGTAACCGTCCTGTGGGAAGTCCTCCTTGGATTGACCATAGCAGGCTCTCTCAGAAAAGATCCAAGTCAAGTAACGGAGAAACTCAATGCCCTGAATGTTTGGGCTGGTATTCCCTACCTCATCTCTATTTCCATTGGACTCTTTCTCTTTAATGCCTATCGCAAGAAGGCCCTTTATAAATATGATCTTAAGCATAAGGGACGTAAGATGACACTTTCAGTCTTCTTTATTCTTCTCGCCTTTCTTGGCTTTTTCTCAAGTCTTTTTCATCTGTGATGACACAAGTGATTGAGCGCATGTTTGAGACCATTGGCCTTCATTCTCCAACACCAGATCTAGGAGATACGATTGAGCGATCTTGGACTATGCTCTTGTATGCTGGCTTTTTTGGTCCTATCACAGAGGAATTCTTCTTCCGTGGGGCAGGCTTGCGAGGCTTGGAACGGTATGGCAAAATCTTTGCTATTGTCATAACGGCTATCTTGTTTGGACTCTTTCATGCCAATTTTGACCAGCTCTTTTTCGCAAGTATCATTGGTCTAGGTTTCGGCTACATTGCCTTTGAATACAATATCTGGTGGGCTATTTTCTATCACATTTTCAATAATTTTGTGATTTCCCAAGGCTTGCATTATGTGGCCTATCATGTGGACGAGGGACTAGCGAATTGGCTCCAAATTGGTGTTTTAGCTATTGGTTCCATTGTCATGATAGTGGTTCTTGCGACTAAATGGCCAGCTATCAAGGCTTATATTCAAGCCAATAAACCTCAACCGGGAGTTTTCCAGCGTGCCCTCGCGTCCTTCTGGTTCTGGTTCTTCGTGCTATTCACTATCCTGATGTCTATTGTTCCTTATGTGATTCCGATCTTCCAGATGGCTAATCTCAAAGGATAAAGTTTATCGATTGCTAGTAAAGGGGGATCCTTTTAGATCCCTCTTTTTTGCTATGAAAAAGTGCAAGTGAAGATGAAGGATTGAGCATGAGGGTCTGATATACTATTTAATAATTATTTTTTACTTGGTGAAGGTGGATAACAATAATACAAACATACTACAGAGAGGCTAACCCCTCTCTTTTTTGCTATAATAGAGAGTATGAATAACTTGATTAAATCCAAGCTCGAGCTCTTGCCGACGAGTCCGGGCTGTTACATTCACAAAGACAAGAACGGTACCATCATCTATGTGGGGAAGGCTAAGAATCTTCGCAATCGGGTGCGGTCCTATTTCAGAGGGAGCCACGATACCAAGACGGAAGCCCTGGTATCTGAGATTGTGGATTTTGAGTTTATCGTTACTGAGTCCAATATTGAGGCCTTGCTTCTTGAGATCAACCTCATCAAGGAGAACAAGCCCAAGTACAATATCATGCTCAAGGACGACAAGTCCTATCCCTTCATCAAGATTACCAATGAGCGCTATCCGCGTCTTATCATCACGCGCCAGGTCAAAAAGGATGGTGGTCTCTATTTTGGTCCTTATCCAGACGTAGGAGCGGCCAATGAGATCAAGCGGCTTTGGATCGGATTTTCCCATTCCGCAAGTGTACCAATCCGCCTTCCAAGGTCTGCTTTTACTATCATCTGGGGCAATGTATGGCCCACACAGTCTGTCACAAGGACGAGGCCTATTTCAAGGGCATGGCGCAGGAGGTTTCTGATTTCCTCAAGGGGCAGGATGATAAGATTATCGATGAGCTCAAGCTCAAGATGACTACCGCTGCGCAAAACATGGAATTTGAGCGGGCAGCCGAGTATCGGGATCTGATCCAGGCCATCGGGACCCTGCGGACCAAACAGCGGGTCATGGCCAAGGATTTGCAGAACCGGGATGTCTTTGGCTACTACGTGGACAAGGGCTGGATGTGTGTGCAGGTCTTCTTTGTCCGTCAGGGCAAGCTGATCGAGCGCGACGTCAACCTCTTCCCTTATTACAATGATCCGGACGAGGATTTCTTGACCTATGTGGGGCAGTTTTACCAGGAGAAATCCCACCTGATCCCTAATGAAATCCTGATCCCTCAAGATATCGATGAGGAAGCGGTCAAGGCCCTTGTAGATACCAAGGTTCTCAAGCCCCAGCGCGGGGAGAAGAAGCAGTTGGTCAATCTGGCCATCAAGAATGCGCGTGTCAGTCTGGAGCAGAAGTTCAATCTCCTTGAAAAATCCATGGAAAAGACCCAAGGTGCTATTGAAAATCTTGGAAAACTCCTGCAAATCCCAACTCCTGTGCGCATTGAGTCCTTTGACAACTCCAACATCATGGGGACCAGTCCGGTCTCTGCCATGGTGGTCTTTGTCAATGGGAAGCCAAGCAAAAAGGACTACCGCAAGTACAAGATCAAGACCGTTGTCGGACCAGATGACTATGCCAGCATGCGGGAGGTCATTCGCAGACGCTACAGCCGGGTCATGCGGGATGGCCTGACGCCACCAGATCTGATCGTTATCGATGGGGGTCAGGGGCAAGTCAATATTGCCAAGCAAGTCATCCAAGAAGAGTTGGGACTGGATATTCCCATTGCAGGTCTGCAAAAGAATGACAAGCACCAGACCCATGAATTGCTCTTTGGTGATCCTCTCCAAGTCATTGAACTCTCTCGGACCTCGCAGGAATTTTTCCTCCTCCAACGGATCCAGGATGAAGTCCACCGTTTCGCCATCACCTTCCACCGCCAGCTACGGTCTAAGAATTCCTTCTCCTCCCAGCTGGACGGCATCGAAGGTTTGGGACCAAAACGCAAGCAGTTGCTGATGAAGCACTTCAAGTCGCTGACCAAGATCAAAGAAGCTACTGTAGATGAGATTGTCACGGTTGGCATCCCACGAGCAGTAGCGGAGGCAGTGCAAGCCAAGCTCCATCAAGGAAAGCAAGAAGAAGCAAGTCCCTTGATGGAAGTTGCGGAGGATTCTGAATCATACCAATCATAAGGAGTTTAAAATGAACCATAGAATCGCTATTTTATCTGATATCCACGGAGATACGACAGCTCTGAAGGCAGTAATTGCGGATGCGCGTGCTCAAGGCGCGACAGAATACTGGCTTTTGGGGGACATTTTGCTTCCGGGGCCTGGAAGAGAGGACCTTTTTGAGTTGCTGGATGCGATTCCGATTACAGCGGCTGTTCGTGGAAATTGGGACGATTGTGTCCTAGAGGCTTTGGATGGCGAGTACGGGCTTGAGGATCCGCAGGAAATCCAGCTTCTTCGTCTCACTCAGTACCTCATGGAAGGACTAGATCCTGAGCGGATCGATTGGCTTCGCTCCCTTCCCTTGGTAGAGAAGAAGGAGGTCAACGGTATTCGCTTTTCACTGACCCACAACTTGCCAGAAAAGAATTATGGTGGGGATTTGCGTCCAGCTAATGCGACGGAGAACTTTGACCAATTGCTGGATGATCAGACGGATATGGCGATCTACGGTCATGTCCACAAACAGTTGCTTCGCTATGGCAGTCAGGGCCAACAGATCCTCAATCCAGGAACTATTGGTATGCCTTATTTTGACTGGGAACCAATTCAAAACCACAGAGCTCAATATGCGCTGATCGATGTCGAAGAAGATGGGGTGACCAACCTGCAATTTCGTAAGGTGGCCTATGACTATGAAGCAGAGCTCCAAGATGCTAAGGACAAGGGCCTTCCCTTTATTGAGATGTACGAAGAATTGAGACGCGAGGATAACTATCGGGGTCATAACATCGAGCTCCTAACTGGCTTAATTGAGAAATACGGTTATGCCAAAGAAGTAGCTGCCTATTTCAATTTTTTCAATGAATCATAGGTAGATCTCTTGTGTATTCAACCTATCCCAAAAGAGGCGGATCTTCAAAATGTCCGCTTCTTTTTTCACAATCTTAGGCTGTAAAACCCTGCAAGCTCTTTCATTTTGTGTTAAAATAGAGGTAACAGAAATAGAAAAGGAAGAAGCTTATGAAATTTCTAGAGCTCAATAAAAAACGCCATGCGATCAAGCATTTCACTGACCAACCGGTCGATCCAAAGGATGTACGGACTGCCATTGAGATCGCAACCTTGGCCCCTAGTGCCCACAATAGCCAGCCTTGGAAATTTGTGGTCGTTCGTCAAAAAAATGCTGAATTGGCAAAATTAGCCTATGGTGCAAACTACGATCAAGTCATGGAAGCACCTGTGACCATCGCCCTCTTTACAGATACTGATTTGCAAAAACGGGCTCGCAAGATTGCGCGTGTCGGTGGGGTGAAAAACTTCACAGACGAACAGTTGCAATACTTTATGCAAAATCTTCCTGCTGAATTTGCGCGCTATGATGCCCAACAAACAAGTGATTACTTGGCTTTGAATGCTGGTCTTGTGGCCATGAACTTGGTACTTGCTTTGACAGACCAAGGCATTGGAACCAATATTATTTTGGGATTTGATAAATCGAAAATCAATGAAGTATTGGACATCGAAGAGCGTTTCCGTCCGCAAGTCTTGATTACGGTTGGCTATGCGGCTGAAAAAGTAGAGCCAAGCTATCGCTTACCAGTGGACGAAATCATTGACAAACGCTAAGCCAATTAGCAAATAGAAGATCGAGGAGGAATTCATGACAACAGTTGACTTTAAAGCAGAAGTAGAAAAACGTCGCGATGAGATGATGGCTGACCTATACAGCCTCTTGGAAATCAATTCTGAACGCGATGACAGCAAGGCAGATGCAGAGCATCCTTTTGGACCTGGTCCTGTAAAAGCTCTTGAAAAATTCTTGGAAATTGCCAAACGTGATGGCTATGAAACCAAGAATGTCGACAATTATGCCGGTCACTTTACCTTTGGTGAAGGAGAAGAAGAGCTTGGGATCTTTGCCCATATGGACGTCGTGCCTGCAGGTAGTGGCTGGAAGACAGATCCATATAAACCAGAAATTATCGATGGTAAGCTCTATGCGCGTGGTTCGTCTGATGATAAAGGGCCTACAATGGCCTGCTACTATGGTTTGAAGATCATTAAAGACCTAGGACTCCCTGTTTCTAAGCGCGTGCGCTTTGTTGTCGGTACGGATGAAGAATCAGGCTGGGGCGATATGGATTACTATTTCAAACATGTCGGACTTCCTGAGCCAGATTTTGGCTTCTCACCAGATGCGGAATTCCCAATCATCAATGGGGAAAAAGGAAACATCACTGAGTACCTTCATTTTGGAAATGACAACACAGGAAGTGCCCATCTTCATAGCTTTACAGGTGGCCTTCGTGAAAACATGGTACCAGAGTCAGCGACTGCAGTCGTTTCTGGTCAACTTCCAGATCTTGCTGGCCTCTTAGATGCTTTTGCCAAGGAACACCAGCTCAAGTATGAAATCTCAACTGTCGATGAAGAAACCTATACCGTTACGATTGTTGGGAAATCTGCTCACGGATCAACTCCTGAAGATGGGATCAATGGTGCGACCTACTTGGCTCTCTTGTTGAACCAATTTGAATTTTGGTGGTGCTGCTAAGGCTTACCTTCATGTGACAGCCTCACTTCTTCACGAAGATTTTGCTGGTGAAAAATTAGGTATTGCCCATACAGATGCCAAAATGGGACCATTGAGCATGAATGCAGGTGTCTTCCATTTTGATGAAAGCCAAGCAGACAACACTATTGCCCTCAATATCCGTTACCCTCAAGGTACAGATCCTGAAACCATCAAATCCACCCTTGAAAAGATCGAAGGAGTGGCTACAGTAAGCTTGTCAGCCCATGGTCACACACCTCACTATGTTCCGATGGATGACGAATTGGTATCCACTCTCTTGCGTGTTTACGAAAAACAAACTGGCCTCAAAGGACACGAACAAGTGATCGGTGGTGGTACCTTTGGTCGTCTCTTGAAACGTGGGGTTGCCTTTGGTGCTATGTTCCCAGACTATGTCAATACTATGCACCAAGCTAATGAGTTCGCAGATGTTGAAGATCTCTATCGTGCAGCTGCTATTTACGCAGAAGCTATCTATGAACTAATCAAATAATCCACTACTCGGCCAGTTTTTCTGGCTGAGTTTTTCCATAGAAGGAGGACTTATGTCAACGATTGAAAGCATTAAACAAGCCATTATGGCAGATCCTCAAAATAAAGAATATACAGAGAAAGGGATCGAGCCACTCTTTGCAGCCCCAAAGACAGCTCGTATCAATATTATCGGACAAGCTCCAGGGATGAAGACGGAAGAAGCTGGTATTTACTGGAAGGATAAGAGTGGTGACCGCCTGCGCGAATGGTTAGGAGTTGACGAAGACACCTTTTATAATTCTGGTTTGTTTGCGGTCACCCCATGGACTTTTATTTCCCAGGGCATGGGAAATCTGGTGACCTTCCACCTCGCAAAGGCTTTGCGGAAAAGTGGCACCCTCAACTTCTCAAGGAGTGTCCGGATATTGAGTTAACCCTCTTAATTGGACAATATGCCCAAGCATACTACCTTCATGAAAAGGTTAGTGGCAAGATAACCGAACGGGTTCACCATTTTAAAGATTATTTGCCAACCTATTTTCCACTCGTTCACCCTTCCCCTCGCAATCAAATCTGGATGGCTAAAAATCCTTGGTTTGAGGCAGAGGTGGTTCCAGAATTGCAAACCTTAGTACAAGAGATCATTCAAAAATAAAGGAGAGCGACGATGGATCCTTATCAACAAGTTAAAGAGAAATTAGACGAGTTAGGCATTTCATTTGACGTGGTGGAACACCCACCTGCATTCACAACTGAGCAGGCGGATTCTTATATTGAAGGCTTAGAAGGTGTCCGGACCAAGACTATGTTTTTGACCAACAAAAAGAAAACTCAATACTATTTGCTCATCATGGATGACCAGAAACCATTGGATATGGATGATTTCAAAGAGCAAGTGGAAGCCAACCGGATCCGCATGGCTTCAGCAGATTCTTTAGCTGAAAAAATGCAATTACCGGCAGGTACGGTTTCTCCATTTGGTTTATTGAACAATGAAGAAAAAGATATTCGAGTCTACTTCGATAAAGACATTGTGTCAGAGGAGATCATGACCTTCCATCCCAATACCAACGAAAAGACGATTTTTATTAAAACCCAAGACTTGTTCCGATTTTTAGAGGCTATTGGCTTTCATTATGAAATTCTAACCCTTCCATAACAAAGGAGAAATCATGAAAGAAATTCCATTTTCAAGCTTTTACCAAGCTTATCAAAAAGGAGATTTACACGTTCTTGATGTACGCGAGCAGGAGGAATATGATGCCCTTCACTTAGATGGGGTTCGTCTTCTTCCCTTATCTGAGTTAGCAGATCGCTACCAGGAATTAGAGAAGGATCATCCCTATTATGTCATCTGCAAGTCTGGTCGACGCTCAGCACGCGCTTGCCAATTTTTGGAAGAGCAAGGCTACGATGTGACCAACGTCCAAGGTGGCATGGATGCATTTGAATCCTAAAAAAGAGAGTGGGACAGAAATCGGTAATTCGTTAGAATTCGATTTCGTCGTCCCACCTCCGCACAGTTGAGTAGGGCTGTAAAAGCTGATGAAATCAGCGTAGTAGAGCCCACTCAACCACTGCGTCTTGCTCGACAATCCAAAAATAATTGAGAGGTTAGGACTTTTGTCCCAGCCTTTTTCTTTACTAATTTCTAAAAATGAGTAGAATTTGTATGTTTTTCAAAAGATATTACAGGGATTTTCCAGTCTTTCATTGAAAATGGTTCAGAAATTTTGTATAATACCCTAGTATGAACAATAGTTAAGGAGATTAAAATATGTCAAAACAAGATTGGCTGGATTATTTCGAAGCCGTAAATGGTCGTTCTGCTAGTGCAGAAGAAATTGCTCAAGCACTGGCTGCAGGAGAATTTCAAGAAGAAGTAGTGGTTCCAGAAACCCCACAAGCCCCAGAATTTGTCGCAGCACCAACTGCACCTGTGGAAGAACCAGTTGCTGCTCCACAAGCCCCAGAATTTGTCGCAGCACCAACTGCCCCTGTGGAAGAACCAGTTGCTGCTCCACAAGCTCCAGAGTTTGTTGCAGCGCCAACTGCCCCTGTTGAAGAACCAGTCGCAGCGCCAGCAGCACCAACTGCCCCTGTTGAAGAACCAGTAGCAGCTCCACAAGCTCCAGAGTTTGTCGCAGCACCAACTGCTCCTGCAGAAGAACCAGTTGCAGCTCCAGTTCAAGAACCGGCTCTCAAGCTGCTCCAGCTAATGGGCCAGCTTTCCAACAAGCTCCACAGCAAGCCTACCAACAACCGACTCAAGCAGCTTATCAACAAGCTCCTTACCAAGGTCAACCAGGACAACCTTATCCTGCCCAACCAAGTCAATTTGGTGTAGCCGTTGGTGGTTACTGGAATTGGTTCCTTTCAGCTTTGAAACGTCCAACAGCTGTAGAAAATCCAAAAGCTCTTAACGGAATTTTACAGTATGTTTTGACTGCCTTTGTCTTGACCCTATCAACTTTCTTCACAGCTAGTGGAGCTACAGGTGGTTATGGAATGGATTTCCGTGCCTTTATGTTGACATTGATTTCCCTATTCTTTAGCGTTTACGCCTTCCAAGTAGCAGGATTCTTTGTTCGTCGTGTGGTTCTTCAAGATAAGGAATACAGTTATGGTCGTTCATTTGAAGAATTTGGACGTTTGTCTGTCTACACTTTGCCACTTGCCCTTCTTGCTTTCTTAGTAGGTCTTGTAAAAGTTTATGAATTTTATGGCTTTGTAAACTTCCTTATTTTCTTCTTGTTCTTTGTTGGAACATGCTATGTCGTTCATCAAGGATTGAACAAGACAAGCTTTAAAGCAGATAAATTCTTGCTTCTAGTAGCATCATCTGTTGTCTTGCTTCTCATTGCCATCTTTGTCATTTATGTGAATGCTCGTATTTTAGAACAAGTAGCTATTGGATTTATTCCAAGTGCTCCAAATTTCTCTAACTTTGGATTCTAACAATATCACAAAACGGAAGGTGGGGGAACCCACTTTCCCTATTTTATAATGAGGGAGAAGAGATCCATGCAAAAGAAATGGGTTGAATTATTTGAAAAAGTGATTGGTCGCAAACCGTCACCAGAAGAGTTTATGGCTGGGAAAGCTTGTGGATTTGATTTGAAACAAATTCAGTCTATCGCAGGAAATGCCCCAGCAGAGGAAGTAGCTCCTGTTGAGGAAACCAGTGGTTGAACCAGTTGAAGAAGTGAAGAATGTCGATCCACTTCTAGCACCTCGTCAGGCTTGGTTGCAACATTTTGAAGAAACCTATGGCCGCAAGCCAAGTGCAGAAGAATTTACCGCAGCTAAAAGTCAAAACTTTGAGTTTTTTGTAGGACCTGTGCCTGAAGCAGAATTTGCGAACCCAGATTCAACAGAAGTAACACAGGAATATGTGCCTCAACAGCCGACTCAAGAGTATACGGCTCCACTTGCTGCTGAGCAAACGCAGGTCTTTGCTGATCCAAATGTTACAGAAGCAGGCCCAGCTCAGAAAAAACAAAAGGCCCCTAAAACGAAGGGTGGAAAGAAACTTTCCAAGAAGAAAATTGGGATTATTTCTGCTATTGCAGTCCTTGTGATCGCTTTGGTAGCAGCCTTCTTTTACTTCCAGTCAACAACACGTGTCGAAGTGACTGCAGATAAATTTATTAAGGCAGTGGACACCAAGGATTATCGCGAAGCAGCAGATCTGCTTTCAACCGATAACGATAAATGGACAAAGGATGAAGCCGAAAGCTTTATCACCAGCATGGAAGATCAAGGGAGTCGATATCGGCACAGAGTTGAACAAGATCATTGATAATGGTGGAGAAGGCAGCTATACGGATAAATCTGGAAACAAGATCTTTGGTTTGGAAAAAGCGGACAAGAAATTTGGGAATCTTCCAAGAATACCGTGTAGCCAGCTATCCAGTGCAAGTCAAGGTCAAGACCAATTTGGACCAAGCCAAACTCAAAGTGGCTGCCAATAAAACAGTGACCTTGAAGAAAAGATGCAGTGACAGATCTTGGTTCTTTCCATTACAATACAAAAGAAATGGAATTGACTGCTAAAACAGAGGTCGGAAATGTTACTTCTAAGATCCATCTCAATCCTAAAAAAGCAACTAAGAACAACTTAGAATTGCAGTTGAATTCTGAAAAACGCAATTTAGAAGTTGAGTTCCCAGATGAAGTTGAAAACCCAACGGATGTGAAGGTTGTAGTCAACGGCAAAGAAGTCGGAACCAGCACGACCTTTGAAGTAGATAGCATCCCTTATCAAGAAATTGAAGTACATGCTGTCTTCAACATGAATGGGGAAACCTATACAACTGAGAAGGCTAAGGTGACGATTGAAGAGGGTGAGAACGATCCGATCGAACTTAAACTAGCCAAAGATACCCTAAAACGCATCAAGAGTGCACAAGATGCTAAGAAAGCGCAAGCAGCCAAAGAAGAACAAAATCGGACCTTGGCGGAAGAGTTCTTGAAAGAGTACCGCGACGCTGTCTTTAGCTCAGTTTCAAATCGAAACAACACCTACTCTAAATACTATGACACACAAAGTCAAGCCTACAAGGACATGGTTGAATTCACAACTGGTGATGGTGTTCGAAAGGCTAAAATTGACTACTATACTCCAGGAGCATTTGGACATTCAAAGTGTCACTGAAGAAAATGGTGTGGTGACGATCAAGACTTATGAAGACTTTACCGTGCATTATACAGATAGCCATCCAGATTCACAAAACCGCAAGTACAAGACCTACACTTTGAAAAAAGTAGGTGCAAGTTATGTGATTACGGATATTGTCGTAACAAAAGAATCATAGGAGATTCCCATGAAAGCAAGATTTTCCAAATTAACTTTGGTGACAGTTGCCTTGTTAACCCTGACAGCTTGCTCCCAATCTCAATCCACTAGTTCTAAATCTTCTGCAAAAGAAGAAACTAAACAAACGCAAACCAAGTCTTCCAAAGAAACGTCTTCTGCAAAGGATACGTCAAAAGAGACAGGAAAAGAAGAGTCGTCAAAAGCTGGTAAGTCAGATGTGAAAGTGGACTCTGGTGTCAGCTATAATGGTTCCTACTATAGTGTCAAAGGGAAATATGGTGAGGTCATGATCGCCAACAAACATTATCCCTTGTCGCCTGACTTTAACCCAGGTGAAGATCCTGAAGCTGTTTCAGCCCTTCATGAATTGATCGCAGCCATGCAGGCAGAAGGATATCCGATCAGTGACCAATATAGTGGTTTTCGTAGCTACGACACCCAAGTTGGCCTCTATCAAAACTATGTCAATCAAGATGGTCAGGAAGCCGCCGATCGTTATTCTGCAAGACCGGGTTATAGTGAACACCAGACAGGTTTGACCTTTGATTTGATCGATACCAGTGGTAATCTGGTGACAGAACCTGGACCAAGTAAGTGGTTGCTCAAGAACGCCGCTAAATATGGCTTTGTGGTTCGTTACCAAGAAGGAAAAGAAAAAGTGACAGGCTACATGCCAGAAAGCTGGCATCTCCGCTATATCGGAAAAGAAGCACAAGATATCGCTGACTCAGGTTTGAGTCTGGAAGAATACTATGGCTTCACCGGTGGAGATTACGTTGATAAATAAAAAAAGGTTGGGGATTTTATCCCAAACCTCAGATTGAAGACAAAGTCATATAAAAAACTTTCCTTAGGTGAGTACGGACGTCAGCGAACTTCTACGAAGTTCCATGACTAATTATTGAGCCTAAGGTCTCAATAATTCCGAGTGCCTGAAATCATTGTTGTTTCAGGCACTTTTACTCACAGCGGAAAGTTTTTGGTATTTTCTTGATTCATCTAAAAAAATTTGGAACTCAATTTTTTTGATATTTCTTATCAGAATCGCTTTAATTTATTTTACTTTAAAAATAGTTTGTTTACATTTTTAAAAGGTTTGGGATTTGATATCCCAACCTTTTTTTATTGTATGTTTTTTTAGAAACGTCATCCAGCTCTTTTTTTGGTTCTTGAGAGCGATAAATTTTGTCAGGGGTAGGTGGAGCGGATAGTTTTCGATACCTTTCTCTGGCACTTTTTGTTCGTCCGTCCCAAAGGATCCAACGGATGAATTCCCAGTCAAAACGTTCAGGGCAACCTGCAGCCATGCTTTCACGGACTCGGCCTTTATAGCGACGGTATCGTTTCCATGCTCTATAGAGGCAGTTCCAACGAGAGAAGTTGAGAAAGATAATCTGGTCTGCTTGCTCCATTCTTTCCTCATAGCAGCACCAAGAGTAATTGCCATCAATGACCCAGTCTCTATGATCGCTGAGAAACTGTCTCATCTCTTTCTCCATCCAATCTCGATCACTGTCTATCCAACCCGGTTGAAATTGAAGGGTATCCATGTGGAGCTTGGGAATGGAGTAGTAGCGGGCTAAGTTTTCAGCCAAGGTAGATTTTCCAGATCCAGAATAGCCGATAATCGTAATTTTCATCTCTTCTCCTCATATTTGAGCAACAAAAAAAGCTCCGGAGAGCTTGATTTTTATGCTGTTCTTGATTAACCAAGTTTCGCTGCAAGACGTGCTTTATCACGGCTAGCTTTGTTCTTGTGGATCAAACCTTTAGTTTCTGCTTTATCGATAGCTGAGCTAGCAGCGCGGTAAAGTTCTTCAGATGGGTTTGCTTCAAAAGCTTTGATTGCAGTACGCATAGCTGATTTTTGAGCTGAGTTTTTTTCGTTTTGTTTAACGTTCAATTCAGCGCGTTTGATAGCTGATTTAATGTTTGCCAAGTTATTCACCTCCATTGATAATCTAACTATCTCATTATATATGAAAAGTTAAGATTTGACAAGCCTAAATAGCTTTTCCTTAAAAAAGTACCGTTAAAAGGCGATTTTCTCTAGCGTTTGAGATAAATTTCGTCAATTTCATGGTTGGTTGCTTTATGGAGAATCAGATCAGCTCGGTTTCTGGTTGGTTGGATGTAATGTTGCAAGTTGACTAAATTAATGGATTCCCAGACCTGATGGGCCATGCTTAAAACTTCTTCTAGGGGTTGCTCTGTAAATCGATAGTAGTAGTTATTGGGATCATTCTGAGCTAATGCAAGGAGTTTTTGGAAGCGATCGAGATACCAAGATTCGATATCGTCGACCGCGGCATCCACATAGATCGAAAAATCAAAGAAATCGGTCATATAGAGACTGTCATTTTGCGGATTTTGAAAGACATTGATCCCTTCGACAATGACAAAATCAGCCGGTAAAATGGTTTGCTTCTCATCTGGGACAATATCGTATATTTCGTGGGAATAGACAGGGATTTCTACGCTCTTGTTGTTTTTGATTTGATTAAGAAAATCAAGGAGCAATTCCATATCATAGCTTTCCGGAAATCCTTTTCGATTGAGGATCTCTTGTTCTTTTAAGATAGCATTTGGATAGAGGAAGCCATCTGTTGTCACCAACTCCACCGTCGAGCCTTCAAAGGTTCGTGACAGCAGGATTTGAAGTAAACGGCTAGTGGTGGATTTTCCAACCGCAACACTCCCTGAAACCCCAATGATAAAGGGTTGGCGTTCACTCGTTTTTTGAAGAAAAATACCTTTTGAGAAGGCCAAATCTTCTTTGGAACGCTTGTAGATTCCAATCAGGTTTGTCAAAGGCAGGTAGACGTCACGTACATCCTGGAGGTTGATGCGGTCATTGAAACTCTTAATAGAATTTAGCTCTGTTTGGGAGAGTGGTGGGGTGGTTTTGCGGTGCAAATTTTGCCAAGTTTCTCGATTAATTTTTTCAAAATGTAGAAATTCTTTGTCCATATGTCACTCCTATTGTAGTCTTTAGTATACCAATTTTTAGAGGTCATGTAAACGATTTAAAAAACCATTGAATTATGTTAAAATGAACATATGAGTAAAATGTATTTCGATGTAAACCCAGATGCAGCCCATGATATTCATGATCTGGCTGTTGTTTTATTGGGACAAAAGATGAATTTTTATACGGACGCCGGCGTTTTTAGTAAAAAAATGATTGACTATGGAAGCCAGGTGCTCTTATCAACCCTGGATTTTCAAGAAGGGGAAAGTGTCCTCGATGTTGGCTGTGGCTATGGTCCGATTGGCCTCTCTCTCGCTAAAGCCCAGGGAGTCGCAGTGACCATGGTCGATGTCAATGAGAGGGCACTAGACTTGGCTAAGAAATGCTAGCCGAAACGGCGTGGAAGTTCAGATCTTTTCTTCGGATGTCTATGAAGCAGTCGAAGGGGTCTTTGACCATGTAATCAGTAATCCGCCGATCCGAGCTGGTAAGAAAGTGGTCCACCAAGTGATCACTGGTAGTTTTGAACATTTGAAACCAGGTGGAGACTTGACCATTGTCATTCAGAAAAAACAAGGAGCTCCGAGCGCTAAGGCCAAGATGGAAGAGACGTTTGGCAATTGTGAAATCGTAAAAAAAGACAAAGGCTATTATATTTTAAGAAGTGAGAAAGAATCATGAGAGCAGTAGATATCATTCAGAAAAAAAAAGATGGTCTTGCCTTAAACAAGGAAGAAATTGAATGGCTGATTGAGGGCTATGTGGCTGGAACGGTTCCAGATTACCAAATGTCCGCTTTTGCTATGGCCGTTTATTTTAAAGGGATGACGACGGAAGAAATTTCTCATATGACCATGAAGATGGTCCAAACGGGGCAACAGTTTGATCTGTCAGCTATTCCAGGAATCAAGGTGGACAAACACTCGACTGGTGGTGTAGGAGACAAGGTAACCTTGGTCTTGGTGCCTTTGGTTGCAAGTTTCGGAGTGCCGGTTGCCAAAATGAGCGGTCGTGGGTTAGGACACACAGGTGGGACCATCGATAAGTTGGAATCCATTAAAGGCTTTCAGATTGAACGGACTCAAGAGGAATTTATCCAGCAGGTGCAGGAGATCGGCTTATCGGTCATTGGTCAATCCGACCAACTTGTAAAAGCAGACAAACTCTTGTATGCTCTGCGTGATGTGACAGCGACAGTGGATACCATTCCTTTGATTGCTAGCTCGGTCATGAGTAAGAAAATCGCTGCTGGTGCGGATGCCATTCTTTTGGATGTGACAGTGGGCGGGGGTGCCTTTATGAAGAATATTGAGGATGCTCGTTGCTTAGCACGTACCATGGTGGATCTTGGAAATGCAGTGGGTCGGAAAACCATCGCTGTTATTACAGATATGAGCCAACCATTGGGAACCAGCATTGGTAATCGTTTAGAGATTTGGAAGCCCTGGATATTCTGAAAGGACAGGGGCGCGCTGATGTCACAGAGTTTATTTGTGAATTAGCGCAAATCATGTTGAAATTGGCCAATGTAGATCAATCAATTGAAGCCATTCATGAACACTTGAGCAATGGACGAGCCTTAGCCAAGTTTGAAGAAATGGTGGTGGCTCAAGGTGGAGACTTAGAAGATTTGCATCGTCCCGTCAAAGTGTCTCAGGTCCTTGAAGTAACAGCGGATCAAGATGGCGTCATTGCTGCTTTACCTGCCATGGAGTTTGGCTTGTTTGCAATGCGATTGGGTGCTGGCCGTGCTGTCAAATCGGATCCCCTCGATTACGAAACAGGAATTGTGTTTGACAAAAAAGTGGGAGAGCGCGTCAAAAAAGGGGAACGCATTGCCCGTATTTTCATGAATGAAAAAAATTCACAAGAAGGCGTTACAGAATTCAAAAAAAATGTTAAAATACTAGAAAGGGCTGAAAGCGTTAAAGAAATTATTGAAATAATATCTTAAGCAGCTCAGGAGATTGTATGAAGTTAAATAAATATATCGATCACACTCTTTTAAAACCAGATGCGCAACAAGAACAGATCGAAAAGCTGATCGAAGAAGCCAAGGCTTATGATTTTGCGAGTGTCTGTGTGAACCCGACATGGGTGAATTTTGCGGCTGAGGGCTTGCGCGATTCAGACGTTAAAGTTTGTACCGTCATTGGTTTTCCTTTAGAGCAAATACACCATTTGTCAAAGCGTGTGAAACAAAAAATGCGATTCAAAATGGTGCCGATGAGATTGACATGGTCATTAATATCGGGGCTCTTAAGTCTAAGAATTTAGCACTAGTTGAGGAAGATATCCAAGCGGTAGTCGAAGCGAGCGGTGATAAGCTGGTCAAAGTCATCATTGAGACTTGTCTCTTAACCGATGATGAAAAGATCGTTGCTTGTCAAATTGCTAAGTTAGCTGGCGCAGACTTTGTGAAAACTTCAACTGGCTTCTCAACTGGAGGAGCAACGGTAGAAGATGTTGCCTTAATGCGTCAAACTGTTGGACCCGACATGGGTGTTAAGGCTTCTGGTGGTGCTCGCTCTTATGAAGATGCTCTTGCTTTTATCGAAGCTGGTGCGACCCGTATTGGGACTTCTTCTGGTGTAGCCATCATGGAAGGAAAGGTGGCTCATGGCGACTACTGAGTTGATCAACTTAGCAGTTGAAGTGAGTCAACAAGCCTATGTGCCTTACTCTCATTTCCCAATTGGAGCTGTACTGCTAACGAAGGATGGAGAAATCTATACAGGTGTCAATATCGAAAATGCCAGTTTTGGATTAACCAACTGTGGAGAACGGACAGCCATTTTTAAAGCTGTTTCTGAAGGAGCTCGCGATTTCAAAGAGCTCATTATCTACGGGCAAACAGAAAAGCCCATCTCTCCATGTGGTGCTTGTCGCCAGGTCATGGCTGAATTTTTTGAGCCAGACCTTCCTGTAACCTTAGTATCTAAAGATAAATCGACGGTCGTGATGACGGTCAAGGAATTACTTCCATATTCCTTTACAGACCTGACTTAATGGGTCTGTGAGGCGGTCTTTTGACCCTTTTCAACACTTCGCAACAATGTTGCACAATAATTTAGGAGGTTCAGTAATGAACAAGAAACAATGGCTAGGCCTTGGTCTAGTAACTGTCGCTGCTATCGGACTTGCAGCATGTGGAAATCGTGCGTCTAAAAAAAGATAGCGCAAACTCAGAATCTAAAACAGATTTGAAAGTTGCTATCGTTACCGATACTGGTGGTGTGGATGACAAATCATTCAACCAATCTGCTTGGGAAGGTTTGCAAGCTTGGGGTAAAAGAAAACGGTCTTTCTAAAGGGAACGGATTTGACTACTTCCAATCAACAGATGAATCTCAATATGCGACAAACCTTGATGAAGCTGTTTCTAACGACTACAAATTGATCTTTGGTGTTGGTTTTGCCTTGAGCGACTCTATTAAAAAAAGCTGCAAAAGACAACCAAGATGTGAACTATGTCATCATCGATGACCGTATTGAAGGACAAAAGAACGTAGCATCTGCTGTTTATGCCGATAACGAAGCTGGTTACCTTGCTGGTATCGCTGCTGCGAAAACTACAAAAACTAAACAAGTTGGTTTTGTAGGTGGTATGGAAAGTGAAGTTATCACTCGTTTCCGCGCTGGATTTGAAGCTGGTGTTAAATCTGTTGACCCATCTATCAAAGTTCAAGTAGACTACGCTGGTTCATTCGGTGACTCTGCTAAAGGTAAAACAATTGCTGCTGCACAATATGCTGCAGGTGCAGACGTTATCTACCAAGTAGCTGGTGGTACTGGTGCGGGTGTCTTCTCTGAAGCTAAAGACTTGAACGAGAAGAAAAATGAAGACGAAAAAGTTTGGGTTCTTGGTGTTGACCGTGACCAAAAAGCTGAAGGTGAATACACTTCTAAAGATGGTAAAAAATCTAACTTTGTATTGGCTTCAAGCTTGAAGAAAGTCGGAGAATCTGTAAAAGACTTGGCTAAGAAAACTGCTGAAGGTAAATTCCCTGGCGGTAAAGTGATTACTTATAGCTTGAAAGATGGTGGAGTTGATTTGACAACTGACAACCTTTCTGCAGATGCTAAAAAAGCAGTCGAAGATGCTAAAGCTAAAATCCTTGATGGGTCTCTTAAAGTTCCTGAAAAATAATATTTGATTGGAGCGGCCCTCCCTTTAAGGGCCGTTTCTTTTAAAGTGAGACATTTTTGTCTCAATAAAATCTGTTAGTCGCCTAGCAGATTTTATTGAAATAAAAAATTTTTGAAAGGAAACACCCCATGACACATGAATATGTCATCGAAATGCGTGAGATTACAAAAAAATTTGGTGACTTTGTAGCAAATGACAAGATTAATCTTCAATTGCGCAAAGGTGAAATCCATGCACTTCTTGGAGAAAATGGTGCAGGGAAATCTACCCTGATGAATATGCTGGCTGGTTTGTTGGAACCAACTAGCGGAGACATCGTGGTAAATGGAAAAACTGTTAACCTAGACTCACCTTCAAAAGCAGCTTCTTTAGGAATTGGAATGGTGCACCAACACTTTATGTTGGTTGAAGCTTTCACTGTTGCTGAAAATATCATCCTTGGGTCTGAAACCACTAAACATGGTGTTTTGGATCTTAAGAAAGCCAGTCAAGATATCCTTGATTTGTCTAAAAAATATGGCTTAGCAGTGGATCCAAATGCTAAAGTGGAGGATATTTCCGTTGGTGCGCAGCAACGTGTGGAAATCTTAAAGACGCTTTATCGTGGAGCCGACATCCTAATCTTCGATGAACCTACTGCGGTGTTGACACCAGCTGAAATCGAAGAATTGATGACAATCATGAAGAACTTGGCGAATGAAGGGAAGTCTATTATCTTGATTACGCACAAGTTGGATGAAATCCGTGCTGTTTCTGACCGCGTAACGGTTATTCGTCGTGGTAAATCGATTGAGACAGTCGAGATTGGTGGAGCTACCAACCAAGACTTGGCCGAAATGATGGTCGGTCGTTCAGTTTCCTTTAAAACGGAGAAAGGTCCTTCTCAACCGAAAGAAGTCGTCTTGTCGATCGAAAACTTGGTTGTAAACGAAAATCGGGGTGTCCCAGCTGTTAAGAATCTTTCGTTGGAACTTCGTGCTGGTGAAATCGTTGGGATCGCAGGGATTGACGGAAATGGTCAGTCTGAGTTGATCCAAGCGATTACAGGTCTACGGAAGGTGAAAATCTGGTTCAATCAAGATTAAAGGCAAGGATGTTGTAGGACTTCGTCCACGTCAAATCACAGAAATGAAGGTAGGGCACGTCCCTGAAGACCGTCATCGGGATGGATTAGTCCTTGACATGATGATCTCTGAAAACATTGCCCTTCAAACCTACTATAAAGAACCTCTTAGCAAGAATGGTATTTTGAATTATCCAAATATTACCTCTTATGCCAAGAAGTTGATGGAAGAGTTTGACGTTCGTGCAGCCAGTGAAGTGGTACCTGCTAAGGCTCTCTCTGGAGGGAACCAGCAAAAAGCCATTATCGCTCGGGAAATCGATCGCGATCCAGATCTCTTGATCGTCAGCCAGCCGACTCGTGGATTGGACGTTGGAGCGATCGAATATATCCACAAACGTTTGATACAAGAACGGGATAATGGAAAAGCCGTTCTGGTTGTCAGCTTTGAATTAGATGAAATTTTGAATGTTTCTGACCGTATTGCGGTTATTCATGATGGGAAGATCCAAGGGATCGTAACCCCTGAAACAACGAATAAGCAAGAACTTGGAATCCTCATGGCAGGTGGACAAGTAAAGGAGGGAGCATCAAATGAATAAGAATTTAAAACAAATTGCCGTTCCATTGGTGTCTGTCCTTTTAGGACTGGTCTTGGGTGCCATTATTATGTGGGCCTTTAGCTATGATGCCCTTTGGGGATATGAATTGCTGTTTAAAAAAGCCTTTGGTTCGATTAAGAGTTGGGGAAATATTTCCCGTGCCATGGGGCCACTGATTTTGGTTGCTCTTGGATTTTCAGTAGCCAGCCGGGCCGGCTTCTTTAACGTTGGACTTCCAGGTCAGGCTTTTGCAGGATGGATCATGGCGACTTGGTTTGCCCTGTCCTTCCCAAATATGCCTCGTTTACTAATGATTCCGATGACCGTTTTGATTGCGGCTATCGCAGGTGGATTTATTGGAGCGATTCCTGGTTTCCTTCGTGCCTATCTCGGAACCAGTGAGGTCATCATCACCATTATGATGAACTACATTGTTCTCTATGGTGGGAATGCCTTGATTCATAGCTTCCCAGCTTCCTTGATGAAAAATAAGGACTCAACCATTGATGTGGGAGCCAATGCTGTCTACCAGACGGAGTGGTTGCGTAATTTGACGGACAAATCACAAATGAACATCGGGATCTTCTTTGCCATCATCGCATTGGTGGTCATCTGGTTCTTGATGAAGAAAACAACACTTGGTTTTGAAATCCGTGCCGTTGGTCTCAATGCGAATGCGGCGGAATACGCAGGGATGTCTGCAAAACGGACCATTATCCTTTCTATGATCATTTCTGGTGCTCTTGCTGGTATCGGTGGGGTAGCAGAAGGTCTTGGTATTTACTCAAATGTCTACGTTCAAACCAGCTCGATGAGTGTTGGATTTAACGGAATGGCCGTAGCCCTTCTTGCGATGAATTCACCAATTGGTATTCCATTTGCTGCCTTCTTGTTTGGAGCGCTTCAAATTGGAGGAGTTGGTATGAAGCCAGCTGCAATCCCTGAAGAAGTCGTTCAAATTGTGACAGCATCTATTATCTTCTTCGTATGTGCTCACTACATTATCGAAAAGATGATCTCGATGCGTTCAGCTAAAAAAGGAGGAGCAAACTAATGAGTATTGTAACGATTTTAAGTATTCTTGTTTCCTCTATGATTGTGTATGCGGCGCCGCTGATCTTCACAAGTATCGGAGGAGCATACTCAGAACACGCTGGGGTTGTTAACGTTGGTCTAGAAGGAATCATGGTTATGGGAGCCTTCTCAGGTATTATCTTTAACTTGACTTTTGAGCCTGAGTTAGGAAGTTTGACACCATGGTTGTCCTTGATCGTTGCTGCAGGGATTGGAGTACTCTTCTCCTTGATCCACGCGGTGGCAACCATTCATTTCCGTGCTGACCATATCGTCTCAGGTACAGTATTGAATTTGATGGCACCTCCATTGGCAGTCTTTCTTGTCAAAGCGATGTATAACAAGGGACAAACTGATAATATCAAAGTTGCCTTCGGGAAAACATCGATTCCGGTCTTATCTAAAATTCCGGTGATTGGAGATATTTTCTTCAACAATGCCAGCATCATTGGCTGGGTTGCGATTCTCTTTTCATTCTTTGCTTGGTTTATCATGTTCAAGACGAAATTTGGATTGCGTCTTCGTTCAGTTGGGTGAACACCCACAAGCAGCAGATACATTGGGAATCAATGTATATAGAATGCGCTACTTAGGAGTGATGATCTCAGGTGCCCTTGCAGGAATCGGAGGAGCCATTTACGCTCAGTCAGTTTCTGTTAACTTCGCGGTGACGACTATTGTAGGTCCTGGATTTATCGCCCTTGCGGCTATGATTTTCGGGAAATGGAACCCAATCGGGGCCATGCTTGCTAGTCTCTTCTTTGGAGCTTCTCAAAGTTTGGCTGTTATCGGGAATCAATTGCCTTTGCTTAAAGGGATCCCATCCATCTACTTGCAAATTGCACCCTACGTTTTGACCATGGTTGTCTTGGCAGCCTTCTTTGGACAAGCAGTTGCGCCAAAAGCAGATGGTGTTAACTATATTAAATCGAAATAATGCACAGGAGGCTGGGACAAAAGTCCTAGCCTCTCAATTATTTTTGGATTGTCGAGCAAGACGCAGTGGTTGAGTGGGCTCTACTACGCTGATTTCATCAGCTTTTACAGCCCTACTCAACTGTGCGGAGGTGGGACGACGAAATCGAATTCTAACGAATTACCGATTTCTGTCCCACGCTCTCTTTTGCTTTCTAAAGGCCCCTCTTAGTCGCAATTTCTATAGATTTAGGGTACAATAAGAATACAACTTTTCACGTATTGGAGGAGCAGATGTTTAAGTGGATGAGACGCCTGATTGGCATGGTGATCGTTTTATTTATGTTTATTAGTGATCTTGTTGGTTCCTGGATCTATCCCTGAAGGGGAGCAACTGAGAAATGTGCAGGCAGGGAGTTCTTTGATTGAGTTGGCTCAAAATGCTGTTTCAAATGCCTCTGTGAGCACTGAAGGGCTCTCAACTGAGCTAAGTCTCAATTCAGTGCAATTGAGTCAGGTCGTAAAAACAAGTGCTGGATCCGCCCTTGACAATTCTGACTATCAAAAGATGGCACTAGGAATGGATGGCAATGACCTTCACGTCAAAGTTCCTGTATCATTAGGGCCAGTTGATAGCTATCTAGATTTAACCATGACCGGTCAAGTTGAAAACAATGTCATGAATTTGAATGTGACCGAGTGCTAAATTAGGGAAAAATGCCCATTCCAAAATTCTTGGTTCTCAACTATTTGAAGGATCAATCCAATCAAAAATGGAGGCGGCTTTTAAAGTGAATGGTGATCAAATCACCCTTGAGATTCCTCAAGCAGGCTATAGTATCTCAAAAGCGAGAGTGGAAAATGGCAATGCTAAGGTAACTGTTAGTATATCCTTGTTTTAAGTCTTTGTAATTGGAGTTGTCATGCTTGTCTTTGAATTTTTGTGCAGAGAATTTAACTTATATTGATAAGGCGATTGCTGCTGGGGCAGGTCGCATTGAACTGTGCGACAACCTGGCAGTAGGCGGGACCACACCGAGTATAGGTGTGATCAATGAAGCAATCAAACTGACAAGAGCGAAGTCTGTGGATCTATGTGTGATCATTCGGCCCCGTGGTGGAGATTTTTGTCTACACTGATCTGGAAGTCGAAGCTATGCTGACGGATATTCGTGCTGCGAAAGAAATAGGGGTTACTTGTTTTGTGCTGGGTGCGCTGACGAGCGATCGAAAGTTGGACCAGAAGGTCATGCAGCTTTTTACTAGCAGCCTGTGGAGAGGCAGAGGTGGTCTTTCATATGGCCTTTGATGAGTTAGCTCATACAGATCAGCTAGAAGCGATTGAGTGGCTTTTCTGATCAAGGGTGTAGCCCGCATTTTAACACGAGCCGGAAGTCCAGGTGACCCACTAGAGCAACGTTTTGCCCACTATCATCGTTTATTAGATGCGGCTAAGGGAAAGATTCAGATCCTGCCAGGTGGAGGTGTGACCCTTGACAATCGTCAGCTCTTTTTGGAGCAATTGGGCGTTTGTCAACTGCATGGCACGCGCATTGTGTTTTAAAAAAGAAACGATCACTGCTTGAAGTAGTTTTGAAGATCCGTTATCAAGGTTGGGGACGTTGTTTCCAGCCTCTTCTAGTGTAAAAATGAATAAGGGAGAGGAAATGTTTTTAGAGCATTATTTTGACCGGTACACCTTTCAGCCAGAAAAGGGATTGGCTTACGGATTTGAGAAGAAAGGGGCAGGCTATGAGTACCAGTGTCCCGTCTTATCGGACACTTTTCTCTTAAATGTCCAGGTCTGCGACCGGAAGATTTCTTTTCAGGTCTATGATCAGGATACAGGGGACGAGTATATCCAGATCCATCTGGAACAGCTACAAGGAAATTTCGTTGGCCAAGTCAGAGAAGCTTGTCAGGAAAGTCTTGCAAGGATCCGCCAAGCTTGTTTTGAGGTAGAAGAATTTCTCTATCCTCAAGCCAAGCGTCTCATGGCCTATATCTCCCTGCACTATCAGGGAACGATTGAGTATTTGTGGGAAAGATCTCCGGAATCCGGCGCTATTCGCCACCGAGACACCCTCAAGTGGTATGGTGTCTTTATGACCATTGATTGGAAAAAACTGGATGCTGGCAAGTCTGGGAAAATAGAAGTTTTGAATGTTAAGTCTGATCAAGTAGCCCATTTCATCCAGCAGAAAGGGATTTATCCAGCTTTTCATATGAATAAAAAATATTGGGTGAGTATCCCCTTAGATGGAACAATTGCTGATGAGGACTTGTTTGCTCTGGTGGATAGTAGCTGGCAACTCACCAAAAAGGGGAAATAAGATGAATCTGTTGAGGAAATTATCTTGGTTTTTTAATTTAGAGAAGAAGCGATACTTGATCGGGATAGGGTCCTTGATCTTGGTTAGTTTTTTAAACCTCATTCCTCCAAGAATCATGGGCCTTGTGATCGATTTGATCGATAAAAGAAAGCTGACACTGGGGCAGTTAGTTATGGATATTGCCCTTTTGGTCCTCGCAGCTCTAGCCATGTATGGCCTTCGTTTTGTCTGGAGACGCTATATTTTTGGAACGGCTAATAAGTTGGCTCGAATCTTGCGTTACCGTTTGTTTCAGCAATTTACGCTCATGTCTCCGTCTTTTTATCAGCGTTATCGGACAGGGGATCTCATGGCCCATGCTACTAATGATATCAATGCGGTAACCATGTTTGCTGGTGGCGGGGTTATGTCTGCAGTGGATGCTTCCGTGACAGCCTTGGTGACCTTAGTCAGCATGTTTTTCATGATTGATTGGCGCTTAACCCTCTTGGCTATTTTGCCTCTACCGGTTATGGTGGTAGTGACTTCCGCCATTGGACGCAAAAACCACAAAGCCTTCAAAGAGGCCCAAGAAGGCTTCTCAGAGCTGAACAACTTTGTCCAGGAATCCGTATCAGGAGTCAAAGTGACCAAATCCTTTGGCTTTCAGGCAAATGAGATTCAGGCTTTTGAAAAACCAATCAAATGGTCTTTTCAAAGAATATGACTTCAGCCGGTTACAATGCTTTGTTTGATCCGACCACTCTTCTTTTTGTCGGTCTCTCCTATGTTTTGACGCTCTACTTCGGGGGGCTATTTGTTCAGGAAGGGAGCCTGACGGTTGGACAAATCGTAACCTTTATTACCTATCTCAATATGCTCGTCTGGCCCCTTCAAGCCATGGGCTTCTTGTTTAATATTAGTCAGCGGGCTAGCGTCTCCTATGATCGGATTGAGACACTTTTAGCAGAAACACCTGATATCCAAGATCCAAGTCAACCAGTCACAGACATCCAAAACGGCGATCTGGAATATGACATTAAAGAATTCGCCTATGAGAAAGAGCCTGTCCTTAAAAAGGTAGCCTTTCATTTAGAAAAAGGGCAAACCCTTGGGATTGTTGGTCCAACTGGATCTGGAAAGACCACCTTGTTGCGTCTCTTGCTTAGAGAGCACGACTTGGAGCAGGGAGATATCTTGCTCAATGGAATCTCTATCAAAGACTATCGTTTAGAAGATCTTCGAAGCTTGATCGGCTATGTCCCTCAAGATCAGATCCTCTTTGCCATGACCATTCGCGAGAATGTCGCTTTTTCAGATCCACAGATCAAGGAAGAAGAGGTGATGAAGGCTCTGAGAACTTGTGGAGTCTATGAAGATATTCTGGCCATGCCAGACCAGATGGAGACAGTGCTGGGAGAGAGAGGGGTCTCTCTTTCTGGCGGGCAAAAGCAACGGATTGCCATGAGTCGTGCTTTGGTCATGAATCCTGAGATCTTAATCTTGGATGATTCCCTGTCTGCAGTAGATGCTAAAACGGAGCACCAAATCATTGAAAATATGAAGCAGGAACGCAAGGGGAAAACAACGATCATCACAGCCCATCGCCTATCAGCGATCGTTCATGCGGATTTGATTCTGGTAATGGAGAATGGACAGATCAAGGAGCGAGGAAATCACGAGGAATTAATGGCTCAAAAAGGTTGGTACTATGAAACCTACCAAGCCCAACAATTATCAGAAGAAATGGAGGGAAAGCTGAATGAAAACATCTGAAGCTCATGTGATGAAGCGGCTCTTGACTTATATGTGGCGTTATAAATGGTTAACGGCCCTAGCCTTAGCCTTTACCTTCCTGACTAGTCTGTTATTGACGGCGATCCCTCTTGCAGCACGCTGGTATATTGACCACCTCGTGGATCCAACAGAAACAGGCTCACCAGTTCTGACAGCTTTTCAGTTTTTGATTCTCTACTATGGGTTATTCATTGGGCGTGTGCTGGCAACTTACCTGAGCCAGTTAACCTTTGCACGTGTATCCAATTCCATCGTAAGAGATATCCGTCTAGATATTTTCAAAAATCTTCAAAGACTGGGCATGTCCTTTTATGACCAGACAGCAGCAGGTTCGATTGTTTCGCGTGTGACCAATGATACACAGGCAGTCGCAGATATGTTTTCTACGGTCTTTTCAAGCCTGGTTTCATCCTTTTTACTCTTTTTAGTCACTCTAGTAACCATGTTTAGCTTGGACTGGCATTTGACCATTTGGATCCTGCCTTTTCTTCCCATCATTTGGTTTTCCATCCGTCTCTATCGCAAGTTATCCAATCGCTTGGTCAAGATGACCCGACAAAAATTATCAGATATCAATGTGAAATTATCGGAATCCATTGAAGGAATGCGGATCGTCCAGGCCTTTCGTCAAGGAAAGCGCTTGACGGATGAATTCGAACAGATTAATGGGGAACATTTGGATTACGCCAACCGATCTGTGGATGTCAATTCCCTCTTTTTGAGGCCAGCTATGACCCTGTTACAGGTTCTGGCTTATGCGGTTATTCTAACCTTTTTCGGCCTAAATTGGCAGTCCACTGGCTTTACAGCAGGACTTATCTATGCCTTTATCCAGTATGTTAGTCAGCTTTTCCAGCCCTTGATTGATGTCACTCAAAATTTTGCAACCTTGCAGACCTCAACCATTTCTGCTGGTCGTGTCTTTGAGATGATGGATCGAGACGACTACGAGCCCAAGCAAGCTGGTAGCCTGAAAGAAATCGAGCGGGGAGATATTCGCTTTGACCATGTATCTTTTTCTTATGATGGCAAACGGGATGTCCTAAAAGATATCTCCTTTGAGGTTAAAAACGGACAAACCATCGCTTTTGTTGGTCATACTGGTTCTGGTAAATCCTCTATTATCAATCTCTTCATGCGCTTTTATGAATTTGATCGTGGCCAGATCTTGATTGATGGACAGGATATCAAGGACTACAGCCAGGAAGCCTTGCGCAAGTCCATTGGTCTAGTGTTGCAAGAGCCTTTCCTCTATCATGGAACAATTGCTTCTAATATCCGAATGTATCATGAAGAACTGACAGATGAGGAGTCCGACAAGCAGCCGCATTTGTGGATGTAGCAGACTTTATTGAGAGTCTACCTGGTGGCTATGATCATCCGGTAACAGAGCGGGGTTCTACCTTATCGACTGGTCAGCGTCAGCTTCTGGCTTTTGCCCGAACCATTGCTGCCCAGCCTAAGATCCTCATTTTGGATGAGGCCACTGCCAATATCGATCAAGAGACGGAAGAGATGATTCAAAACTCTCTGAAGAAGATGCGCCAAGGGCGGACAACCATTGCCATTGCCCATCGCCTTTCTACCATCCAAGATGCCGATTGCATCTATGTTCTCGATAAAGGAAAAATCATCGAATCGGGCAATCACGATCAACTCATTGCTCTAGGAGGAATGTATAAGAAAATGTATGACCTCCAGGCTGGTATGATGAAATAAGGACAAACAAGGTCTAAATGCAAATTTAACCTTGTTTTTCTTGCTTGAAAGCTGTAAAATAAAGAAAAGAACAGAACAGAAAAAGGGAGCATACACCATGTCAAACGATCTGATCCTGATGGGAGTTGTGATTGTCTTATTTGGACTCTATTTCACCCTTCAAGTTGAGCTCAATAAAGTCAGAAATCAATTCACTCACTATCTTCTAAAACCAGGTAGTATTTCCAAGGAACAAAGAGAGAAGTACCTCAAAGAACCAGAGATGGAAGCGATTCGCCTGATTCGTCTCGATTATCGGATCGGCCTTCAAAATGCCAAACTGATCTATGAGCAATTAAAGAAATAAGAAAGACCCTCATATAGTCTATACGAGGGTTTCTCTTTCAAAAAAAGTCGTCAGCTTGGTAAAACATTGGCCACATCTGCCGATTTGATCTTAGCGAGTTGATAAGGACAAGCAGTGATGTAGGCTGCTTCAAAGAAATCCAGCGGGAGTCCACTGTGTTTTAAGGCAGCGAGGGATTGAACTTGGCTGAGTTCTAGAAGGATCCCATCGTGGGTCAGGGTCAGATGAGGAAGAAGAGGAGACTGGGTCATCAAGGTCTTCAATCTTTCTTCTTCCTCTTTTTTTCTGGCTAGGAGTCGTTTTTTATTGGTCAGATACATACCATTATCAATGTAGAGACTTAAGGCCTTTTGCATGATGAGATTGCTATCATAGTCCAGAATCGTCTTATAGGTCAAGACCGGCTTTAAAAGGGCTTGGGGAAGGATCATGGAAGTGATGCGAAGAGCAGAAAAAAGATTGGTCGAAAAAGATTTGATATGGATGACTCGGTCCTTTTGATCCAAATAATGAAAAGATGGAGCATTGCTGCCATCAAGATCTCCCAAATAGTCGTCCTCAACAAGGTAAACATCATATTGGTCAGCTAGTTGCAAGATCGCTTCTTTCTGCTTGGTCGAATAGCTATGACCAAGCGGATAGTGAAAACGAGGGATCGTGTAGAAGAATTTGATATGGCCACTTTTAAAAATCTCTTCAAGCTCCTCAAGATCAATCCCCGTTAAATTACGTTGAATGGTACGGTAGGCAAGTTGCTGTGAATCTAAGAGTTGGTTCATCCGGTGATAAGTCGGTTGCTCGATCAAGATCTGCGATTTTTTATTGGGAAAGTCAATCTGGCTGAGGATATTAAGCGCCTGCTGGGTACCAGCAGTCAAAACAATCTGATCTGCAGTCGTATAAATACCTTCTTCCTTCAATAAGCCTTGAATCGATTGGCGTACTTCGAGTAAGCCTGCTTGATCCGAAAAGTTATTAAAAAGATAATTCTCCCGACCAATCAAGGTTTCATTGATACAGGTTCGGAAGTCCTCAAAAGCCTGGTTGCGGTCTTTCTCTAATTTTAGTGGAAGATCCTCATGTCGATTAGGTTCTTGCTCCAAAACATAGTAGCCACTTTGAGGCTTAGCATAGAGGAAATGCTGGTAAGTCAAGTCCAGCAAGGCCCGTTGCACGGTGTCCTTACTACAAGAAAATTGACTGGCTAACTGGCGTACAGAAGGAATTTTTTGTCCAGTTTCCAGTTCTCCATCTTGAATGGCTTTTTTTAGTACATGAATGATTTGTTGGTATTTGCTTGTCTTCATCCTGACTGTCCCCATACAGTTTTTTTCTATTGTACAGAAAAAATCACAAAAAAACCACTCCGAAGAGTGGCGGCAGTATTACATAAAGTAAACGATGGCTAAATACTGAAGAGCAGAAGCTGCCAGGATGAAGAGGTGCCAAATCATGTGGAAGTATGGTTTTTTCTTAGCATAAAAGCCAGCTCCAACCGTGTAGCACAGACCGCCCATGAGCATGAGACCCCAGAAGATCGGATTGGTTTGGCTAACGATTTGGGGAATAATAAAGATGACCAACCAGCCCATGATCAAGTAAAGAGCGAGACTGAACTTTTCATTGACTTTTTTAGCAAAGATTTTGTAGAGAATACCAAAGATGGTGGTGCCCCATTGGATCAAGATAATGCTGTAACCCATCCAGTTGTTCATCAAGGTAAGGACTACTGGTGTGTAACTACCTGCGATCGCAATGTAGATCATGGAATGGTCGATAATGCGAAGTACATACTTTTGAGGTGAATCGTAAGACATAGCATGGTAGACGGTCGAAGACAGAAACATCAAAAAGAGACTGATCACAAAGATAGAAGTCCCAAAAGCACTGAGAAAACCGTGTTGCTCAAAGCTATAGACTGCTGAGATCGGAAGCAAGATCAACATGAGGAGGGCGCCAACAGCATGGGTTACGCTATTAGCGATCTCTTCTCCAAAGGATAATTTTTTACTTAGTTTCATGGTGTAATTCATCAGTTTCTTCCTCCGTTTTTACTGGTTGAATATAAGAAAGGGTTTCAAGATAAAGTTGAACTGTCTGACAGGCAGAGCGAATGATAGGAGCGATCGGCTCTTTTTGCTCATTGAGATAAGCGACAAAGCTATTATAGAGAAGATCTGAGCTTGCCTGATCCTGCAAGAAATTTAAGGTAGAAGCGATCTCCTGAATAGAAAAGACCGTTTTTAAGGTTGTAATAGCGATCAAGCGAGCCACCTGTCTACGCTGGTATTTCTTCTTATCTGGTTTTTCGACATAGCCATGTTTTACGTAATTGTTGATCATGGCAGCCGTCAAGCCCTTGTCTGAAGAAGAGAGAACAGGTGCACAGGTTTTATTGACATAAAGTAGGACCTGATCGAGATAGAGGTCTAGCTCAGGCAGTTGCTCCCACGTTGGATAGGAAAAAGTGGACACTAAATCTTCACCTTTCTTTAATCTAGTTTTCATAACTAGATAATAACATTAATAAAAACTCCTGTCAAGAAAATTTGAAAAATATGGTACAATAGACCTATGAAACTATTAATTCCATCCGCCAAAGAACTGAACGAACAGGCTCGTATCGTCGAGCCCCAACCCTTGTCAGAGAACACAAAAACCATCCTCCAAGCTTTGAAGGCATTCTCCCTAGAAGAATTAGCGACCTTTTACGGGATCTCAGAGGAAAGAGCTCAAGTAGAAAAAGAAAGAATTGAGGCTTTGTTAGCTGGGAGTGCTAAAACATATCCTGCTTGGAACTGTTTGATGGCCTTATGTATCGGAGTATCGAGCGTCAAGACTTATCCGAAAAAGAGCAGGCTTATCTGCAGGAGCATTTGTTGATCACGACTGCTTTATACGGTGTGCTACCTGCCTATGAAGGGATTGCTCCCCATCGCTTGGATTTTATGATGAAGCTAAAACCAGCTGGAAAATCTCTAAAGGCATTCTGGAAAGAGGACTATGATCAGGCAGTAGAAGGTGAGAAACAGATCTTATCCCTTTTGTCTTCTGAGTTTGAACAGGTCTTTTCAAAAGCCATTCGTGAGCGAATGATTCGGATCAAATTCATGGAGAATCGTGGTGGGACACTGAAGATTCACTCGACGATTTCAAAGAAAGCACGTGGGGCCATGGTGACAACTATGATGAAGAAAGAAATCACCCAGCTAGAAGATCTGAAATCATTAGAAGTAGCAGGTTTCTCTTATCGTGAGGATTTATCGCAAGAGAAGGAATGGATCTTTGTGAAAGAATAAATAAAAATATTCCTGAGAAGCGTCAGGAATATTTTTTTGATCTGTAAAATAAAGAGAATGCACGATGAAAACTCCAAAATAGAGGATTTTGGAGTCAGAATCGTCTTGAGCAGTAGGCTTAGGCGATATGTTTGAATTTCTTCAAGAGTTCTGTCAACTCAGCTTGTTCGCCACTATTAAAGACTTGCATCAAGCGTTGAATATTTTTTTGATATGATCTGGAAGAGCTTCTTCGATCTTTTTTACGACCGGCATCTGTAATAGATACAAGATAAGCACGGCGGTCTTCTGGATCAGTTTCGCGTGTAATCCAACCATCGCGGACCATATTGCGAATAACCACAGTCATATTTCCAGAGGTCGCAAGAATGCTATCAATCAGATCTTGAATGCGAAGATCGCCCTTTGCTGTACAAGGTCTCAAGTACAGAGAATTGAGTTGGTGTCAACTGGTGCTTTTTTTAAAGATATGAGCCTCAGACGCACGGATCAATCGTTCTGCCTTGTGGAAGACGATCATGGTTTTTAAATCTACGTTTGCTTCTTTGAATAATCTCTTTAAATTTTCCATATCTATATTTTATCAATAAATAGTATTTCTGTCGTTTAATTTTATTTTCAAATTAGTTACAAAATTGTGACAAATTTATTAAACTATGAACAAATGATAGCGAAGGTGTTAATTTTATTTTGTTTATCAAACAATTTTATACTAAAACATTGTAACAGGTATGAAATATTAGTAACAATTCTTTCTTGAAAATCTATAGAATTCTAGGTAGCTTTGGTGTATAATGAGGGAGTGAAACAGAAAAATAATCTTTTTATAATATGGCAACATATAATAGGAATCTGTATCTTAGTGTTGACGGTCCTTTTTTCTTGGCTATTTCTTGCTGAAAAAACTTCTGATCGCTTGCAGGATCAAATGGCGCAAGCAAGAAAAATAGCTCTGTCTCACTCTTCGATTACGACCATTGAGACGGAGAGTTTCTTTCATGGCAAAGAAGCGTATCTTTCCTTCATTGGCAAGGACCAAGAAGGACAAGAATTAGCGGTCTTGGTGGCGCAGGCGGATGATGCAGTCTATACCTACCCTTTGAAAGAAGGAGTTAGTTCCAAAGAGGCAGCTTCTGTCGTCAAAGAGAAGAGTCAGGACGCGATTGATCGTGTCACTTTTGGACGCTTTAAAGGCAAACCGATCTGGGAAGTTAAGGCTGGGAGCTCTTATTATGTGGTGGATTTCAAGACTGGAAAAGTCACCGGTGTTTTTTAAGATTTGAGGAGGAAATATGAAATTATCAAATCGTGTATTGGAAATGGAAGAAAGTGTGACCTTGGCTGCAAATGCGCGTGCCAAAGCTTTGGCAGCAGAAGGTCGTGATATCTTAAGTTTGACCCTGGGTCAACCTGACTTTGCGACTCCCAAAAATATTCAAGAAGCAGCAGTCGCATCCATTGAGGATGGTCGTGCCAGCTTTTATACGGTCGCATCTGGACTTCCAGAATTGAAGGATGCCATTAGCGACTATATGAAAGAGTTTTATGGCTATGCAGTGAACCGAAATGAGGTTGTGGTCGGTACTGGTGCCAAGTTTATCCTCTATGCCTTCTTTACTTCTGTCATCAATCCAGGTGATGAAGTCATCATTCCAACCCCTTGCTGGGTTTCTTATGTAGACCAGGTGAAGATGGTAGAAGGCACACCTGTTACTTTCCAAACAACAGAAGAAAATCACTTCAAGGCAACGGTAGAGCAACTGGAAGCAGCACGGACAGACAAGACCAAGGTTGTCTTGCTGAATTCACCATCTAATCCAACAGGAATGATCTACAGTAAAGAAGAACTCCAAGCAATCGGAAATTGGGCTGTCGAGCATGACATCTTGATTTTGGCAGACGATATCTATGGTCGATTGGTCTACAATGGCAACACCTTTACGCCCATTTCTAGCTTATCAGAAGCGATTCGCAAGCAAACCATCGTGATTAATGGAGTTTCTAAAACCTATGCTATGACTGGTTGGCGGGTTGGTTTTGCAGTGGGTGATCCTGAGATTATTGGAGCCATGGCCAAGGTGATCAGCCAAACAACTTCCAACTTAACAACCGTTTCCCAATATGCTGCAATCGAAGCCCTCACAGGAGATCAATCTTCTATTGAGATCATGCGTCAAGCTTTTGAAGAGCGCTTGAATACTATTTATCCTTTGTTGAATGAAGTACCTGGTTTTGAAGCCATCAAACCTCAAGGAGCCTTCTATCTCTTCCCAAATGTCAAGAAGGCTATGGAGATGAAGGGGTATACGGATGTGACGGAATTTACCACAGCAATTCTAGAAGAAGCAGAGGTTGCTTTAGTAACGGGAGCTGGCTTTGGTGCCCCTGAAAATGTTCGCTTGTCTTATGCGACAGATTTGGATACCCTGAAAGAAGCTGTTCGCCGCCTCAAGGCCTTTATGGAAAAATAAAAATACAAGATCCTTAGTAATGAGCTGAGGATCTTTTTCTTTAAAAAAAATCTGGTTTTCACAGGTAGAGCCTAGCACTGAAAGCCTTTTTATGATACAATTAAGAAGATAATGTCTTCGGACAAGTTTAACGAGAAAAGGAAGATGAATGATGACAAAACGGATTACTATCATCGAAGTAAAAGACTATGTTGGTCAAGAAGTGACCATCGGTGCTTGGGTGGCCAACAAATCAGGTAAAGGAAAAATTGCTTTCTTGCAATTGCGTGACGGGACTGCCTTTTTCCAAGGTGTAGCTTTTAAACCAAACTTTATTGAAAAATTCGGCGAAGAAGTGGGTCTTGAAAAATTTGACACCATCAAACGCTTGAGCCAAGAAACATCTGTCTTTGTAACAGGGATTGTTAAAGAAGACGAGCGTTCTAAACTTGGTTATGAGCTCGATATCACAGATATTGAAGTGATCGGTGAATCACAAGATTACCCAATCACTCCAAAAGAACACGGGACAGACTTCTTGATGGACAACCGCCACTTGTGGTTGCGTTCACGCAAACAAGTCGCTGTCATGCAAATCCGTAATGCTATCATCTATGCAACTTATGAGTTCTTCGATAAGAACGGCTTCATGAAGTTTGATAGCCCAATTCTTTCAGGAAATGCGGCAGAAGATTCTACAGAACTTTTTGAAACAGACTACTTTGGAACACCAGCTTACTTGAGCCAATCAGGTCAGCTTTATCTGGAAGCTGGTGCTATGGCCCTTGGTCGCGTCTTTGACTTTGGACCAGTATTCCGTGCTGAAAAATCTAAGACTCGCCGTCACTTGACTGAGTTCTGGATGATGGATGCTGAGTACTCTTACTTGACACACGATGAATCACTTGACTTGCAAGAAGCTTATGTCAAAGCTCTTCTACAAGGTGTTTTGGACCGTGCACCTCAAGCCTTGGAAACCTTGGAACGTGATACAGAGCTCTTGAAACGCTATATTGCGGAGCCATTCAAACGGATCACTTACGATGAAGCGATTGATCTCTTGCAAGAGCATGAAAATGATGAAGATGCTGACTACGAGCATTTGGAACATGGTGATGACTTCGGTTCACCACATGAAACATGGATTTCAAACCACTTTGGTGTACCAACCTTCGTGATCAACTATCCATCAGATATCAAAGCCTTCTACATGAAGCCAGTTCCTGGTAATCCAGACCGCGTGCTTTGTGCAGACTTTGCTCGCACCAGAAGGCTACGGGAGAAATCATCGGTGGATCTATGCGTGAGGAAGACTACGACGCCCTTGTTGCGAAGATGGAATCTCTTGGCATGGATCTTACAGAGTATGAATTCTACCTTGATCTTCGTAAATACGGTACAGTCCCACACGGTGGATTTGGTATCGGTATCGAGCGTATGGTAACCTTCGCAGCTGGTACTAAAACACATCCGTGAAGCCATTCCGTTCCCACGTATGTTGCATCGTATCAAACCTTAATAGACGTAAAAACGCCATTAGGCGTTTTTTTAACTTTATATCTGCTCCTAAAAAAACTATGAAAGGAATTTCAATGCTGAAAATAGATATCATTGATGGGAAAGAATACGAGGATGGTCAGGGGTCTTTGATCGCAGATCTAGACCATAGCATTCAACAGATGCTCAAGACCTCCTACCCGGAAAGTCAAATGGATGATTTTTATCACGTATAAAAAAATTTGAGCCAGTATTGTATGGATTATCTTGGACAGATTATTGAGCGTGCCAATGATAAAAACGAAGCCATTAAACAGCAGGTGACAGGTGTCATGCCCGAAAGCGAGCGCCCCTTTAACGTTGAAGACCGCTTGACAGCCAGCTATACCTTCGGTCAGCGGGTAGCGGATTCGGTTGCACGCTTTGGTGGGTCATGGACTTTTATCATTAGTTTTATCCTGATGATGGCTATCTGGATGTTGATTAATGTCTTGCATCCCTTTGGCTGGAATTTTGACCCTTATCCTTTCATCTTGCTGAATCTAGCACTTTCTACGATTGCGGCGATTCAAGCTCCTTTGATCATGATGAGCCAAAACAGGGCAGCAGATTATGATCGCCTGCAAGCGCGAAATGACTTTAACGTCAATATGGAGTCTGAACGGGAAATTCGCTTACTGCATACGAAAATTGACCATATGGTGCAACAAGACCAGACGGATTTACTGGAAATTCAAAAGTTGCAAACCGAATTGTTGGTGTCCTTGTCTAATCAAGTGGCCCAGCTGCGTCAAGAAATGAATCAAGAAAAATGAAGGGGGTGGAGAAAATGTAGGCAACTCTAAGTAAGTCTTTTAGAAACACTCATATAATCTATTGAAAGAGGAAAAACAATGTTTAAAAGAACTTACAAACGCAATATTTCACTCCTAGCAGGTTTGGAATTTACATCTTATTTTGGAATTACCAGTTTTTGGATTCTCTTTTTTATTCAGAATGGTCTTTCTTTACTTCAGATTGGTCTATTAGAGAGTATCTTTCATGGGACGAGTCTCTTGTGTGAGATCCCGTCTGGTATGTTAGCCGATCGATTTAGCTACAAGACCAATCTCTATTTGGCTCGCTTGTCCAGTATTGGATCTTCTATCTTGATTTTATTTGGTCAGGGGAATTTTTGGATCTATGCCATTGCCATGATGGTCAATGCTTGGTCTTATAATTTTGACTCGGGGACCAGTACTGCTTTCTTATTTGATTCAGCGGTGGAAGCAGGTCAAAAAGACCGTTATCTTCAGATTTCTAGCTTCTTGTCTGGTGTGGCCGAAGTCACCCGAACTTTAGGAACAGTTGTGGCAGGCTTCTTTATTCACGGAGCATTGGCTTGGACCTATTATATTGCTATCGGGCTTTCCTTGCTTTCCATTCTTTTGATCTTTCTAATGAAAGAGCCAGAGAGCAAGAGTGATGAAAGAAGTCACTTGACCTTAAAGCGGATATTGGAGGTAGTGAAACAAGAATGGCAGGACAAACCAGTCTTGTTTTACTGGATGCTCACCTATCAGTTGGTAGGGACCATCATGTGTATGTTTTATTTTTACTACCAACAGAAAATCAGTGACTTAGCCAGTTGGCAAGTTTCGCTTATCATGTTAATTGGTAGTGGATTCAATCTCCTGGCGGTTTATTTGGCCAGTCAAATCGGGAAAAAATGGAATAGTAATCAAGTCTTTCCGATTCTGGTTGCACTGACAGGGTTGGCCTTGTTTTTGGTAGGTGTGAAGACTCCATTCGCCTATTTGAGTGTCTATCTCTTGACCAATGCCCTTTATGCAGTTTATCAACCCATCTACTACAATGATTTACAAGCTTATCTGCCTTCCAGTGTGCGAGCAACCATGCTGAGTATCAATTCGATGATGTTTAGTCTATCTATGATTGTCATTTTCCCACTGACTGGTTGGTTCATTGATAGTTGTGGATTTGTAGCAGTCTTTCTTGTATTAGGCCTTATAACGCTATTCTCTTTCCCTCTACTAATGATTGGATTGGGGAAAATGGGCAAGACCTTAAGCAAGGTGCCAAGGAAGGAATAAGATTTCTGACCTTCATCTGGTCAGTATTCAACTCTCTCTGCTCTGCAGGGAGAGTTTTTTCATCTTAAGAATTTGTGGTAAAATATGTATATCCATTAAAAAAGAATCGAGTCGTATGAAATCATTATTGAAGTATTTTAAGGGCTATCTATGGGAAACTTTTCTAGGGCCCGTGTTTAAGCTTTTAGAAGCTATTTTTGAATTGTGTGTCCCCTTAATCATCGCCCACTTAGTCGATCAGGTCATTCCGAAAAAGGAAACGAGCGCAGTGGTGATGACGGTCGGTGTTTTGTTTTTATTTGCGAGCTTTGGGGTCGTCGTAGCTATTACAGCCCAGTATTTTTCTTCTAAGGCAGCAGTCGGCTTTACCCGCGAGATGACCAAGGATTTGTATGATAAGATCTTATCACTTCCAAAGGACAAGCGCGATAGGATCGGTACTTCTAGTTTGGTAACCCGTCTTACTTCTGATACCTATCAAATCCAGGTTGGGATCAACCAATTCTTGCGTCTTTTTTTGAGAGCACCCATTATTGTCTTTGGATCTATCATCATGGCCTTCACCATCAGTCCTAAATTAACCCTTTGGTTCTTGGGGATGGTAGCGATTTTAACCCTGATTATTGTGATCATGTCACGGATTGTCAATCCGCTCTTTGCTAAGATTCGGAAAATCACAGACCGGATGGTTACGGTGACGCGTCAGCAATTTCAAGGGATGCGGGTGATTCGAGCCTTTGGACAGCAAGTGAGAGAATTGGACGAATTTAAAGAAGTCAATCAAGACTATAAGATCTGGCAAATTCGTGCTGGTATCTGGTCTAGTTTGGTGAGTCCCTTGACCTTCCTTGTGGTCAATACGACCTTGATTTGTGTCATTTGGCAAGGACAATTGAATATCTCTGCTGGTCTTTTAACCCAAGGGATGTTGGTCGCTTTGGTCAATTATTTATTACAAATTTTAACAGAATTGATCAAACTGGCGATGCTGGTCACGTCTTTAAATGTCAGCTATATTTCAGCCAAGCGTGTCCAAGAGATTTTCGATTTGAAGGAAGAAGACCTCCTAGAAGCTTTGCCAGTAGAAACTGCAAGAGAGCAAGAAGCGATCAGCGCAGAGAAAGTTTCTTTCACTTATCCAACGGCTTCAAGCCCAGCTCTAGAAAATATTTCCTTTGATCTGGATCATGGACAGATGTTGGGAATTATCGGTGGTACAGGATCTGGGAAATCCACCCTGGTTCAGTTATTGAGTCATTTGTATACCGTGAGTCAGGGAAAATTAGCCCTCTATCATCAAGGCTCACTCTCCTAAAACTCTCAAGGAGTGGCGGGAGTGGGTAGCTGTTGTCCCACAGAAGGCAGAGCTCTTTAGAGGGACTATCCGCTCGAATCTCTTACTAGGGATGGAAGAAAATCTATCGGATGATGATTTGTGGTGGGCACTAGAAACAGCTCAGGCAGCTGATTTTGTCCGTGAAAAAGAAGGACAACTCGATGAGCCAGTGGAAGCCTTTGGTCGAAATTTCTCAGGAGGCCAACGTCAACGGTTGACCATTGCGCGTGCCCTTTTGAAGAAGGATCCTTTCTTGATTTTGGATGATTCAACTTCTGCCTTGGATTATTTGACGGAAGCTCGTCTCTTAAAATCGATTAAAGAAGAATTGAGTGATACGAGTTTGATCTTAGTATCACAACGAACCAATAGTCTCAAGTCTGCTGATCAGATTTTGGTCTTGAACAAGGGACATCAAGTTGGACTGGGAAATCACGATTTCCTTTTGTCTACCAATGAGATTTATCAAGAAATTCATTATTCACAACACGAGAGGGAGGAAGCATGAGTCAAAAACGTTCTAGTTATTTAAAACGTCTGTTTAGAGATTTTGCCAACCATCCCGGGCTTCTGATTCTAGCTAGTCTCGGAACCATCGCTCAAGTGGCCTTAACGGTTTGGTTACCGATCCTGATCGGACATGCAGTTGATTTAGTCATCAATCCTCAAGGGATGACAGTCTTATGGCCTGTCTTGATCCAAATGGTTCTGGTCATTGTGGCCAATACCCTGATCCAATGGATCAATCCTCTTGTCTACAATCAATTGGTCTATCGGTTTAGCCAAAGCCTGAGAGCAGAAGTGATGGAAAAAGTACACCGATTGCCCTTGTCTTATCTAGATAAACAAGGGAGCGGGGACTTCGTCAGTCGCCTCACGACCGATGTAGAGCAACTCAATAGTGGTCTTCTGATGGTCTTTAACCAGTTCTTTGTTGGCCTCTTAACCATTCTTGTGACCATCGTGACCATGGCAGAATTGGATTTCTTTATGATGGTGGCGGTTCTGGTCTTGACCCCTTTATCCCTGGTGATTGCTCGTTTTATTGCCAAGCGTTCTTATACGCTTTTCCAAAAGCAGACCCAGGCGCGTGGTCTTCAAACTCAATTGATCGAAGAGTCTTTGACCCAGGAAAGCTTGATCCAGTCCTTTAATGCTCAGGATCAATTCCGTACGGCTTTTAAGGGGACGAATGAAAGCTATGCCAATTATTCCCAATCCGCTGTCTTTTATTCCTCAACTGTCAACCCTGCCACTCGCTTTGTGAATGCCTTGATTTATGCAGTAGTGGCTGGATTTGGTGCTGTACGCATTATTTCGGGATCTCACTTTACTGTTGGTCAATTGGTGACCTTCCTCAATTATGTCAACCAATACACCAAGCCCTTTAATGATATCTCCTCTGTATTGTCAGAACTCCAAAGTGCCCTTGCCTGCGCAGAGCGTTTATATAGCGTTTTGGATCAAGCTGAGGTCGAAGAGACAGGGCCAACGGGTTCTGGAAAGTCAGAATGTCAAAAGGTGCGATTGGTTTTTGAACACGTCACATTTGGCTATGATTTGGGGCGGACTTTGATCAAAGATCTAACCATTCAGGTTCCAGCCGGCAGTAAAGGTTGCCATTGTAGGGACCTACAGGAGCTGGAAAAGTCGACCTTGATTAATCTGCTCATGCGTTTCTACCCTGTTAACTCTGGAGAGATCACGATTGATGGGGTGCCAATTACGGACTACACCCGTGCTTCTTACCGCCAACAGTTTGGTATGGTTCTGCAGGAAACCTGGCTCAAGGTCGGGACCATTCATGAAAATATCGCCTTTTCTCGTCCAGATGCAACTAGAGAAGAAGTCATAGAAGCAGCCAAAGCAGCCAATGCAGATTTCTTCATTCGGCAGTTGCCACAAGGGTACGATACCTATCTTTCAGATGCTGGAGAGTCTTTATCTCAAGGACAACGCCAACTCTTAACGATTGCGCGGGTTTTCCTTTCAGTTCCTAAGATTTTGATCTTGGATGAGGCGACATCCTCCATCGATACTCGGACTGAGGTCTTGATTCAAGATGCCTTTAATCAGCTCATGAAGGGACGGACCAGCTTTATCATTGCTCATCGCTTGTCGACCATTCAAAATGCTGATATGATCCTTGTCATGGTGGATGGCGATATTGTTGAGCATGGTACTCATGAAGAGCTAATGCAAGCGCAAGGTGTTTACTACAAGATGCAGACAGCTCAGCAACAGATTAGTTAAAATGAAAAGAGAGTGGGACAGAAATCGGTAATTCGTTAGAATTCGATTTCGTCGTCCCACCTCCGCACAGTTGAGTAGGGTAGTAAAAGCTGATGAAATCAGCGTAGTAGAGCCCACTCAACCACTGCGTCTTGCTCGACAATCCAAAAATAATTGAGAGGCTAGGACTTTTGTCCCAGCCTCTTTTTTCGTCTAAAAAAACATCTAGCAAAATTGCTAGATGCTTCAGAAACCACTCGTTATTTTATCATTTTAAACGTTTAGAACCTTATCCAAGAATTCTTTCAAACGTGGGTGTTGTGGGTTGTCGAAGATTTGGTCTGGTTTGCCATCTTCGAGGAATTCACCGTCTGCGGTAAAGATGACGCGGTTGGCTACTTGGCGGGCAAATCCCATTTCATGGGTAACGATGATCATGGTCATGCCTTGCTCTGCCAACTCTTTCATAACGTTCAATACATCTCCAACCATCTCAGGGTCAAGGGCAGAAGTAGGTTCGTCAAAGAGCATAATATCTGGATTCATGGCGAGTCCACGGGCAATGGCCACACGTTGTTTTTGACCACCGGAAAGGCTGTTTGGATTGGCATCGGCTTTATCTGCGAGTCCAACTTTTTCCAACAATTCCATACCGACTTTTTGAGCTTCTTCACGGGTCATCAGTTTGTGCTCTACTGGCGCAAACATGATGTTTTCAAGGACGCTCATGTGAGGGAAGAGGTTGAAGTGTTGGAAAACCATCCCGATATTTTCACGGACCAAATCAACATTGGTTTTTGGATCGGTTAGATCATATCCATTTACGGTAATTTGACCTTTTGTCACTTCTTCGAGGAGATTGAGACTACGAAGGAAGGTCGATTTACCAGAACCAGACGGTCCGATAATGCAGACCACATCCCCTTCGTAGAATTTTGTTGAGATTCCTTTTAAGACCTCATTTTCACCATAGTATTTGTGGAGGTCATGGACATCAATTTTTAATTTAGCCATTAGTTAACCTTCTTTTCTAATTTTTTTGCAAATCGTGTTAGCAAGGTGATAATCACGAGGTAGAAGACGGCAAGGATCGCATACATCTTGAAACTTTGATAGTTTCGAGCGATGATAATCTTACCAGTTTGGAAGAGTTCTACCAATCCGATCGCAGACACAATAGTCGTATCTTTCAGGGCAATGACGAATTGGTTAACAAAGTTTGGAAGCATGAGTTTGGTTGCTTGTGGCAAGATGATCTTGCGCATGGTTTTGCCATAAGAGATCCCCAGGCTTCGGCTGGCTTCCATCTGTCCAATCGGTACAGCTTGGATCCCTCCTCGAACAATTTCTGCAATATAAGCAGCCGCATTGAGAGAGAGGGCAATGGTACCTGCGACAAAGTCGTTGATTGGGGATTGATGACCTGTGACCGATTCAATCAAGTTTGGAATTCCCCAGAAGATGAAGGCAGCAAGGATCATGAGTGGGATCCCGCGAATAACATCGACAAAGATTTCTGCTGTCCAGCGGAGCCATTTATAAGGGCTAACACTAAACATCCCAAAGATAACACCGATCACCATAGCAATGGCGAAGGAGAGAAGTGCAAGGGCAAGAGTCACACCCAAACCACTTAACAATTGTTTGTAGTTGTTTTGAAGTAAGCCCCAGATCGTTGTTTCATCTGCTGTTGTACTTGAAGTACTTGATTTGCTATCTGATTTAAGGTATTTATCGAGAATCTTTTGGTATTGACCACTTTTTCTTCAAGTTTGCAAGACCGTTATTGAACATTTCGATCAATTCAGGATTTTTCACCCTTCTTAACGGCAAATGCTAGTTGACCACTTGGAGTTCCTTCGATAGGTGTTTTGAATTTACGTCCTTGTTTAATAGCGTATTTGATAACAGGTTCGTCATCCATGATCGCTGCAACAGAACCAGAATTCAAACTATCATACATAGAAGCTCCGTCAGAGAACGTTTTGATCTTGTAACCATATTTCTTTTGGTTTTCTTCAAGGAAGTTTTGTGAGGAAGTACCGTTTTTAACACCGACTGTCTTTCCTTTTAGGTCATCATATGAATCAATCTTGCTGCTTTCTTGAACGGCTAGAATAGAATTGGCCGTGTAGTATGGTTCAGAAAAATCAAATGTTTCTTTCCGAGCATCTGTTACGGTCATCCCTGCGATCATTCCTTGCGCATGGCCGGATTGGACATCACTTACCGCTGCGTCAAATCCAGGATTATTAATCTCGATGGTAAATCCTTGGTCTTTGGCAATAGCCTTGATCAAGTCCATATCGATTCCTGTGTATTTGTTTTTTCCATTTTGGAAGACAAATGGTGCAAAGGAAGAATCACTTGAAATGCTATATTTTGATTTTTTAGGGGTTGCTTTTTGTCCAGCAGGAGTAGTGGTTTCTGGAACAGCACTGTTACTTGATGATTGACTTTCACCTGTCCATTTCTTGACGATCTCATCAAGTGTTCCGTCGGCTTTCATTTGAGCGAGGGCCTTGTTAAATTCAGCGATTAACTTTTCATGCTTACCGCCTTTTTTTACACCAAAGGCAAAGCCACCGACTGCTTCCCCGTCCATATTGATAGCTAGGTCCTGACCCTTTTGGATGGCGTATTGAATAACAGGTTGGTCATCCATGACGGCATCCACTGCACCGGCTGATAAACTGTTATACATGAGATCACCAGTATCAAAGGTCTTGATCTTGTAGCCGTACTTGTCCTTGTTTTTATCGAGGAAGCGTTGGGCTGCAGTTCCGTTTTTGACACCGACTGTCTTCCCTTTTAATTGGCTGTACTTCGTGATTTTATCGGCTTTCGTAGTCGCGATGACAACTTTTGTATCGTAGTAAGTATCAGACATGGTGAAGACTTTTTCACGTTCTGTTGTTTTGGTCATCCCTGCCATGATGGCATCCGCTTGACCAGCTTGAACTGCATTGACCGCTGCATCAAATCCAGGGAAGGATTTATCCAAATCCCAGCCATTGATTTCAGCGACCTTGTCCAAGATCTCTACGTCAATTCCTTTATAGGTTTGATCTGAATCCTTAAATTCAAACGGTGCATATGCTGTGTCGAAAACGACCTTGATCGTTTCAGCATGAGCATGACCAGCGAATGCGACGATTGGAAATAAGAAAAGCAAACATGCTAGTAATTTTTTCTTCATTTCTGTCTCCTTTTAATTCTTTTCTCTTTGGGGTTTTGACCCATGAGCACATTGACCAAAGGATGGCCTTAAAAAAACAAATCATTCATACCAAAACGAGTATGAATGGTCTTATGTTTTTCTACAAAAGCTATTATATCAGAAAATAGTTTGCTTTGCAAGAAAAATCAAGTTTTGATGTTAGGTTTTCTAACATGAAACAATATTGCAGCTCTGGATTTTCTTTGTTACAATGGACCTATTAGATAAATGGAGGTTGATCATGAAGAAAGGAAAGATGATTCAGGATATAAAAACTAACACCTCATGGCCAGTTCTTATTTCTACACTATTTTATATATTTTTAGCCTCCTTCTTTATTGAAGGGGGACTTTGGATTAGTAGTGAACTTGTGGGGCCATTTTTCCTTAGTGATCGGTTTTCTAGTGGACTTCTTTTCACCAGGAAATGGGACAGCAAGTATTCAAGAATTTTTCTACCATTATCTTCTCTATTATGAGCTTTTCAGTTTTGTAATCATACTATTTCTCTTTATTTTTTGGGTGAAGGTCATAGAGAAGAATGCTTTATCAAGCTTAGGCTTTGTAAAAAGAAATTGGCTCAAGTATCTAGTCTGGGGGATCATGATTTCACTTGTTCAAATGGGAGTGATCGCGCTTGTCTACCAAGTAAGTGGCATCGGGTCTTTTGTGTTAAATGAGCTCAGTTTAGAGCCCTTGCTTTTTATCCTAGGATTATTTCCATTTTGGCTTCTGCAAGGGGGGACGGAAGAAGTAGCGACGCGAGGTTGGCTTCTGACTCGGATTGCTGCAAGAACTAATCTGCCTTTAGCGATCGCGATTTCTAGTAGTCTCTTTGGCATTCTGCATATGGGAAATGCAGGAGTGACCTTCTTATCCGTTCTGAATATCATCCTCGATGGAGTGCTAGCTGGTCTGCTTTTTATCTATACGGATAGTATCTGGCTAGTGGTCGCCCAACACGGCACTTGGAACTATGTACAAGGAAATCTCCTTGGTTTTCAAGTCAGTGGCACAGGCGCAGATGCGTCTATCTTTAGTTTTACCATGGGAGATGGACCTGATCTGGTTGACCGGAGGGGCATTTGGAGCAGAAGGATCAATCATCACCACTTTGGTTCTTCTTGTATCCCTAGTGATTGTTTATCGCTTAGGGGAAAGGAAAGAAAAGTTTGATGACTAACCTCTGTGTAATGTCTGAAAGTCATATATGAAAAAGACAAACACCAAAAATGACGTTTGTCTGCGTTTTGAGTCGAACACATAATGATGAGTTCGGCTTTTTCTATATAATAATGGGAATGATTAGTTTCACTTGTGCACCATTATCAATATTTTCTAAATGCATAGTTCCATTATGAAGTTTCATGACACGTTTCACGAAAGATAAACCAAGTCCAAAGTGACTTTCTTGAGAGGGTGTTCTTGCTTGGTCCTCTTTATAGAAAAGATTTCCAGCATGTTGTAATACATTTTTTGAAAAAGTAGATTGATTATTCCATATGGTTAGAACTAATCGATTATTTTCTTGTGACATTGTTAGCTGGATCTTTGCATCATTTTCTTTTTGATGTTGTATTGCATTATTAATAATATTTGGTGATTGCTCGAAAAAATAGATTGGAATGAATGGCAATTTGTGTTGATGGAGTTACTGTATTTGAAAAAACAAATTGTGTATTTTCTGGGGAGTAAAGGAGTGATCTGTTCCTTCAATTGATGAGTTACTTGTTTAATTGATATTTTTTCAAGTTGAATATCATGGTCGTAAAAAGGGTTTTGGAATATTGGATAAAGTGGTTAAAATAATCGTTTAACTGAATACTTGCTTGCTCAAGGTCTTTTAGACATTCCATTGTTTGAGGTGTTTGCTCGGTGGATTGTAAGAATTCAGCATTTCCTCTGATAACAGTTAGAGGGCTACGAAGATCATGTGCAGCGCTAGATACTTGAAACATGAGTTCTTTTTTTTGATCTTTTTCATTTTGAATTCTATTTTTTATATCAGATTGCATTTTTTCGATCAGATCATTTGTTTCAATGAATTCTTTAATCTGCAAATGGTGATGTTCATTTTTAGTGAAATATAGACCACTATGATAAACCATGTTCATTTCTTTTTGAATCTTGGTTAATAATTGTCTAATATTCATTACAATGATAAAAATTAAAATGATGCAAAGATAAATCCAAGAACTAACGCTAAAAAATAAAGCAAAGCGATTGGCATTTTTCTCATTAATTCCAGATACAGAAGATAGAAGAGCTGGAACTATGTAAAAAAGTATCAGACATAGAAGAAATTGCCAAATGATTTTAAGGTAGGTACGCTTAATGAGTTGCTTGATTGTCAATTCTTTTTCCATTTGTATCCTCCTCCCCAAACGGTTTTGATGGGATCAATTTGATGAATCTTAAATTTTTGTCTGATTTGATAGATGTATTCAGTAATGGAACGTAGTTGTGCATCAGAGTCTACAGGATAGAGGTAATTGTAAAGTTCTTCTATGCTAAATATTCGGTTCTTATTTTTTGCTAAAAGATAAAGTAAATCAAACTCTCTCTTGGTCAATGAAATTCTCTTTGATTGATAATAAACTTCTTGACTATCTCGATAAAAAGTTATATTTGACTCCATCTCTTCTTTAGAGGCGTTGTGAGATCTTTCTTCCCTACGAAGATGCATTTGAATTCTTGCAATCAATTCCTTTATGCTGAATGGTTTTGTGATGTAATCATCGGCTCCGGCTTGTATTCCTTTTAGTAAATCTTCTTCAAAATCTTTAGCGGTTAGAAATAGAATTGGAGTAGTAATTTGTGAACGAATGGAACGACAGATTTCTAAACCAGAAATAGGCATCATGACGTCAAGTAAAATTAGATCGAATCCAGTAAAGTCACAGATATTAATCTCCTCTATATTTTTACGAGTTTCCACGTGAAAGTTGTTCGCTTTTAATGTATTCGCTATTAATCGTAAGATTTTTTCATCATCGTCAATGGCTAAAATTTTATACTTCATAGTTCCTCCAATTATATGAGCATATTATAGCAAATCTAGAATGCAATTTGTTGAAAATGAAAAAAATAATTATTCTGAGAATTTCCTGATTTTCTCCTGTTATACTTGCTCCAAGTGAAGGTGGAATTTCACTAAAGTCAGAAAGGAAAAAGAATGAATGATAACAATTCAAAAGCTACATAAGGAATATAATAATAAAATTGTCCTTCAAAACGTGTCTTTCAAAGCCAAAAAAGGTGAGATTACCGGATTGATTGGACCGAATGGATCTGGAAAATCAACTTTAATTAGAATTTTACTTGGTTTAGAAAATAGTCAAATGGGAATGGCTTTGATCGATGGGAAAAAATACTCTCAATTGGGAGATAATCCTTTTTGTATTGTTGGATCATTCCTAGATAGTTGTCAACCTTATCCAACTAGAACCGGATTTCAGCATCTTCGGTGGATTGGCTTGGCTTGTGGCGTTGACAAAAATAGGTGCAACGAATGTTTAGAGTTGGTGGGGTTAAGTGAAGCTAAAAATAAAAAAGTAAAAGACTATTCATTAGGAATGAAGCAACGTCTTGGTTTAGCAACAGCCTTATTAGCAAATCCTGACATCTTAATTTTAGATGAACCAATCAATGGACTAGATCCAGAAGGAATACGCTGGGTACGCAATTTTTTGCAGTCTTTTGTCAATGAAGGTAAGACTGTATTAATGACAAGTCATTATATGAGTGAGTTAGAATTAACTGTAGATCATTTGGTTGGGATTTCTAATGGGAAGATTGTTATTGATGCTCCTACCAAAGACATTTTGAAACAGTTTGGATCTTTTGAGGAGGCATATTTTAAGGCACTCGAAGGGAAAGAAGGTGAATAATATGTTGAAGCGTTCCTTTTTTAGTGACCTCTATAAATATTGTAGTTTACCTACTTTTAAATTCACTTTTTTTCTTATTTTGGGAGTCAGCATATTTTTTTCAATTCAAAATATCCAGGTGATAAATGCTTTAGTGGAAGGAAATGGCCAAGCAGTTAACCTTGATCCGTCTATGTTATCATCGAATCCAGTCTATACAGTCAGGGATGCTCTCTTATCTTCACCCTACCAAGCAAGTGTTATTTTCTTACCCATCTTGGTTTCACTTGTTTATTCAACCCATTACCAATTTGGTGATGATAGTTTTACTCAGTTATTGATTCCTAACTGGAAAGTTCGTCTTACTGGTTTTATTGCAAGTTCGGTTGTCTTATCGATACTTTCTACTTTAGTATTTTCTATAGTAAATGCTATTATTTTACTCGTTTTTCTAGATTCAACTTTAAAGAATTATTTAGAATTTGACTTTGTTTTTAGATGTTACGGTAAGAGTTATGATATTTGCAATCGTTCTTACTTTATTAGCTTTACTTTTCGTAATAGTAACGAAAAAATCAATGACTTCATTAATTGCAGACGTTTTGTTATTGGTAATCACTTTATCAGGTATTTCTAAGAGGAATTTCCTCTAAAATAGAAAATCTCTTGCCTTTGATTGGAGCAAAGTCATTTGCTTTGGCCGAATTGAAGGGACTCAAACGAGCCAATTGTATGGATTTACACTTTTAGTAGTAGAAGGGATCTTGTTCTTGGTATTCATAATGCTTGTAGAAATGATTCGAATGAGGAGGAAGAATGGCAAGAATATTTTTTAGTCTTATTGTCAAAAAATATAGTTTAAAACCCGTAAAATACCAGATAGCTATACAGTCACTTTTTATAGGTTTTGTGTGTCTCTTAGGCGTTTTACCAGTTTCAATCAATGATACTGTTGTACAATTATCTATAAAGCAAGCTCTTGTATTTGCATCAATGCTCTCTGTTAGTATTGGGTGTGTTAATGCATTTGTTGAGTTACAAGCTCACGAAACAAAACTGGTTTATTTGGTAAGCGGAAAAAGGATCTTAAGTTCAATTAGGATCCTGTTCGTAGAGTTATGTGATGTACTAATCCAATCAACCTTATATTTCATTGTACTGCTTGTATGGTTTCATTTTTTTAGTAGCGAAAATGGTGTCAGTTTAGAACTTTTCAGTTTCTATTTGATTGGCTCCATCCAATATTTTTTAATTTCTTACTTCTTAAGTTATTTTTTCAAAAGTCCAATGGGGAGTTTAGCTATTTTGCTACTATTTCCTATTTTGGTACAACCATTCATAGAAAGAGTAGTGGAACCATTGACTAGTTATCTTTTTTATAATATTATTGCGGAAACAATATTAGGGAGAGTTTCCTCTTTGCAACTCTGTACGTACGTTATCGGACTTGTATGCTCACTTGGAGCAACTCTCTACCTCTTGGTAAGGAACCAAGAAGTTAAGTAGTAAATTGATTTCGTAAAAATGATACCGATGAGCAAACCTTGCTAATTTTGTATATCATGGACACTGATGTTTATTACGTATTGCATTGTTTTAGAATAAAAGACAAGACTTTCGAAGTAATTGCGAGAGTCTTGTTTAGTTTTCACTCTAATGCGTGTCCAATTAATTATTTTGTAATATGTTGTTTTCCCTTTCATTCCTCATCTCAGAGAATTCTAGTGATTTATGGTAAAATAAGGTCTATATATGTGAGGTCAAAGAGATGATTAATCGAGTAACAGATAACAAATTTAAACTAGTATCCAAATACCAACCGTCTGGGGATCAACCGCAGGCCATTGAACAGTTGGTGGATAACATCGAGGGTGGTGAGAAGGCGCAAATCCTGATGGGAGCGACTGGTACGGGGAAGACCTATACCATGAGCCAGGTCATCGCCCAAGTCAATAAACCGACCCTTGGTCATCGCCCACAATAAAACCCTAGCAGGCCAGCTCTATGGGGAGTTCAAGGAATTTTTCCCTGAGAAATGCGGTTGAGTACTTTTGTATCTTACTATGATTACTACCAGCCAGAAGCCTATGTGCCATCGAGCGATACCTATATCGAAAAAGATAGCTCGGTCAATGATGAGATTGACAAGCTTCGTCACTCCGCAACATCAGCTTTGTTGGAGCGTAACGATGTGATCGTTGTGGCTTCTGTCTCTTGTATCTATGGTTTGGGTTCGCCTAAGGAATATGCCGATAGCGTGGTCAGCTCTGCGTCCCAGGTCTGGAGATTTCTCGTGATAAACTGCTCAATGACCTGGTGGATATCCAGTTTGAGCGCAATGACATCGACTTTCAACGGGGGAAATTCCGTGTTCGTGGGGATGTGGTGGAGATTTTCCCAGCTTCGCGTGATGAACATGCCTTCCGGGTGGAGTTTTTCGGGGACGAGATTGAGCGGATCCGTGAGATTGAAGCTTTGACAGGCCAAGTTCTAGGAGATGTGGACCACTTTAGCCAATTTTCCCAGCCACTCACTTCGTGACCAATGATGACCATATGGAAGTAGCCATTGCCAAGATTCAAGCGGAACTAGAAGAGCAGTTGAAGGTCTTTGAAAAAGAAGGAAAACTCCTAGAAGCTCAACGCTTGAAACAACGGACAGAGTACGATATTGAAATGCTGCGGGAGATGGGCTACACCAATGGCGTCGAAAACTACTCCCGTCATATGGATGGCCGGAGTGAAGGAGAGCCTCCTTACACCCTTCTTGACTTCTTCCCAGAAGATTTCCTCATCATGATCGATGAAAGTCACATGACCATGGGACAGATCAAGGGCATGTATAATGGAGACCGCTCGCGCAAGGAGATGCTGGTCAACTATGGCTTCCGTTTGCCGTCTGCTCTGGATAACCGGCCACTGCGTCGGGAAGAGTTTGAAAGCCATGTCCACCAGATTGTCTATGTGTCAGCGACACCAGGTGACTATGAGATGGAACAAACCGATACTGTCATCGAGCAGATCATTCGTCCGACAGGTCTACTCGATCCTGAGGTGGAAGTGCGTCCGACCATGGGTCAAATGGACGATCTCTTGGGTGAGATCAATGCGCGTGTAGAACGTGGAGAGCGGACCTTTGTTACCACCCTGACCAAGAAGATGGCAGAGGACTTGACCGACTACTTCAAAGAAATGGGGGTCAAGGTCAAATACATGCACTCGGATATTAAGACCTTGGAGCGGACGGAGATTATTCGTGATTTGCGTTTGGGCGTCTTGATGTCTTGGTCGGAATCAACCTCCTTCGGGAAGGGATTGACGTACCGGAAGTGAGTCTAGTTGCCATCCTCGATGCGGATAAGGAAGGTTTCCTCCGTAATGAACGCGGATTGATTCAAACCATCGGTCGTGCAGCCCGTAATAGTGAGGGTCACGTCATCATGTATGCGGACACCATGACCCAGTCTATGCAAAAAGCCATTGATGAAACAGCTCGCCGTCGGAAAATCCAGATGGCTTATAATGAAGAACATGGCATTGTTCCACAAACCATCAAGAAGGAAATCCGTGACCTGATCTCTGTTACCAAGGCGGTGGCCAAGGAAGAGGACAAGGAAGTGGATATTACCAGTCTCAACCGCCAAGAGCGCAAGGAACTAGTCAAGAAACTGCAAGGTCAAATGCAAGAAGCAGTCGAAGTGCTTGATTTCGAGCTGGCAGCGCAAATCCGCGATATGATGTTGGAAGTCAAGGCTTTGGATTAGATAGGATAAAGCGAATGAAGATTATCATTAAAACAATGGAAACTCCTGAAGAGATAGAAGGAAAATCTCTCGTTCATTGGCAAACGTGGAGAGAGGCTTATGACGATCTTTTACCCGCGGAATTTCAGGAGACGATGACATTAGATAGATGTCGTTTCTTTAGTCAAAAGTATCCAGAAAATACCTTGATTGCGATGGATGGAAAGAAGGTCGTTGGATTTATCAGCTATGGAAATTTTCGTGATGAGGCCATTCAAGCTGGTGAAATCATCGCCTTATATGTTTTAAAAGATTACTATGGAAAAGGTGTGAGTGAACAGTTATTGCATGCTGCATTTGCTGTTCTCGATCATTTCTCTGAAATTTATTTATGGGTATTGAAAGATAATAAGCGAGCCATTGCTTTCTATCAAAAAATGGGTTTTACTTTTGATGGTCAAGAAAAAATACTTGAACTTGGAAAACCTGTTAAGGAATTGCGGATGATGTGTTCTTCAAATAAAAATTCCTAAAGGACCTATCTATCAATCTTTGAACCATTATCAATTAATCAAGTAAAAAAATAAAAGAGATAGAATGAACTAAAGAAATGAAGGAGAAGACGAATGAAAATTCTAGTCATCAATGGGCATCCAGATAAGGAAAGTTACTGTCAGGCTATTTTTCAAACCATTGTCGAAACTATTGATCCAAGTCGCCACGAGCTTAAAGTGATCAGTCTCAATGAAGAGGACTTTGATCCTGTTCTTCGCTATGGCTATCGAAAGCGGATGGAGGAAGATCCCTTTATCCTTCGTTCTCAGGAATTAATCCAGTGGGCGGATCACCTGATCTTTGTCTATCCTATCTGGTGGAGTAGTATGCCGAGCCTTCTGAAAGGTTGGATTGATGGGTCTTTACACCGGGGATTGCCTACTCAGCCAATGATCAGGGAAGCTTTATCTGGAATTACCTCAGAGGCAAGCAATTCAAGAAGTTGCTCAAAGGGAAAACAGCCAGTATTTATGCGACCTCCATGGCGCCTACTTGGTGGTACAAGATCTTTTCAGGCCCTCTCAACATTCCTGATAGTTATGGCATCTCTGTCTTAAAGAATGCAGTCTTGAACCACTGTGGGATTAAAACCAAGCGCGTCTGCATCTTGGGAGAAGTCGGACGAGATGTGAACACCGCTAGCATGCGGGAACAGCATCTCCAAAAGGTAGCAGGAGAAGTGAAGAAACTATCTTGAAACAAGATTCTAAGAGACACAAATAATTAAGAAATAGTACAAGGTAAAGAGAAAGACAGACAACTAGACGGATTTGAAAAAAGGGTAAGAAGCTAATGGAGAAAATCCACTCAAATGAAAAATAATCAAAGAAAATCAAATACAAAAAAGAATCTATCAAGGAGAGAAAGTTTTCAGCTCTGGCTAGATTCTCATAAAATTATAGGCTTTTTCCTGATCCTTGATCTCATCTTAGGAATAGGAATAGGTATCAATCTTATTTTTAAGAGTCTTCCTATTCCGTCGCCCTATAGAGATATCAATTATAGTTTTCCATTATATATAAATCTTTTTTGTCTGGTGTATCGATTATTTGAATATTGGTTCCTAGACTTTTCTAGGACAAGGATGACTCTAACAAGATTTGCTGGATTGTTCGTCTATCTTAATAGTATCGGTTTAATAGTCCATCTCTTTATTGGAATTAGTGGGAAAAATAGTAAGGGGCTCCTACCTTCTCTCTTATCTCTAGATCACAGTTACATTTGGTTTCCTATAGCAACCTATCTGGTCTTTTTTACCGTGTCTGCTTTAGCGATTTTGCTTATGAAATATATCGAAACAAAGAGGAATAAATAATAGAAAGGAAATATATGTCACGTACAACCCCTACTATACTGTGCAATCTTTGCATGGTCGAAGATCTTGAAAATGGGAAAGTAGTCCTCCAATACCGCTCACCTGAAAAGACTCACTGGGCTGGCTATGCTTTTCCAGGTGGCCATATCGAAGAAGGAGAAAGCCTTGTAGAATCCGTCATTCGTGAAATCTACGAAGAGACAGGACTTACAATTACAAATCCAAAACTCGTCGCAGTCAAAGACTGGCCACTAGACGAGGGAGGTCGCTATATTGTCTTTTGCTACAAAGCGACAGAATTTACAGGCCAGCTCAGATCATCTGAAGAAGGAGAAGTTTCTTGGGTTGAGAAAGACCAATTAGAAAAGTTGGATTTATCCTACGACATGCTTCCTCTGCTGGAAGTGATGGAAGACCCGGACTTGTCTGAGTTCTATTATCGCAAACGGACTGACGATGATTGGGAAAAATTAAGATTTTAAGCAAAGGAGGCTGGGACAAAAGTCCTAGCCTCTCAATTATTTTTGGATTGGCGAGCAAGACGCAGTGGTTGAGTGGGCTCTACTACGCTGATTTCATCAGCTTTTACAGCCCTACTCAACTGTGCGGAGGGGGGACGACGAAATCGAATTCTAACGAATTACCGATTTCTGTCCCACTCTCTTTTTTGCTTGTAAGGTAAAAGAAGTAAGAATATTCCATTCGTGCTTGAATCTGCTTAAAAAAAGTACTATAGTATAAGCATAAATACAATTGTAATCTTTCATACTGTGAATAGAAAGAAGGCAAGATATGAAATTACAATTTAGAATCCTGATAGGAATTTGCTTCTTGATCGGTGCCTTAGTCTTTGCCTTTAAAAAGGAATGGTTATACGCTTTGCTGTTGCTTTTGGTTGGGGCTTATTACCTATATAAAGGAGTACGTCGATGAAGAGTGAGTGTTTAAACATCAAGGGGCTAAATGTTTGGTATAAAAAAGACAAGCCCGTTATAAAAGACACGAATTTGCTTGTACCCAATCATTCTGTAGTAGGGTTGATTGGTCGAAATGGAGCTGGGAAGACAACCTTGCTAAAAGCTTTAAGTAGTGTTTTTGATCATCGGCAGTATGCAGTTGAGACTGTTACCATAGAAGACAAGGCAACCTCTTTTCATACGAATTTCTATAAGAGCCGTACCTATACAGTTTTTACTGAAAACAATAGTTTTTTAAACTGGGATTTTGTTCATTATTTTAATTTTGTCTGTCGTTTGTATCATCGAAAGAGAGATGATACGTTATTGCAGGACTTGATTTCAGGCTTTCATTTTGAAGAATTTCTCAACACCGACATTGGTAGTTTGTCAACGGGAAATAAGAAGAAAGTCTTCTTGATCACAGCTTTTTATCTCAAAACTCCTCTCCTTATTTTGGACGAACCATTTGATGGCCTTGATTTTGATGCGACAGAATTTCTATATGGTTTGCTATTGCAGTATAAAGAAGAAGGCTCTATTCTGATGAGTTCGCATATCGCAGAGAGTATCGTTCGGGTGTGTGATACAGCTTATTCTATTGAAGATGGTCACCTAGACGCGATCGAATCGAATTTAGAAGATTGGTTTCGTGACGTCAATCGTCAGAGGGGGTAGAGCATGCTACTAGCTATTTTTAGAGATTTGGTATCCAAAAATCGGCTCTTCTTGTTCTTAACTTCCTTAACCTTTGCTCTTTATTACCATCTTGTTGGGGCAAAATTTTCTACGAGCTTTCAAGTCTTGCTGATCAGTACGGCTATTGTTACTGCTCTATCAACCTTTCAATTACTGTATTCCTATTTTTCGATGGACAGGGTCCAAGCATACTACCAGCTTCCTTTGTCTCTCAATCGTTTTAAAGGGTCTTTTCTGACGGTAACCTTTCTTCTCAATTTACTAGAGCGCGTGCTGTTATTGATCCTCTTTTTAGGAGTCAGGTTAGACCTGCTACAATCCTTTAAGCTCGTCCTTCTTTCTTTACTGGTGATACTAAGTGTGTTTTATGTCTTTATCCAGTTCAATACCAGGCCAAGTCTTCTAGGAGGGGGTATCATTTTTGTAACGACTGTTCTCACAGTATCTTCTTTATGGGTCCAACAAGTGTCCTATATGATCTTACTTTCAGCCCTCGTTGCTGTCTTTATTTTTAAAAATGAGGACTTGATCGCGATTTCAAAAAATGATCAGCTGCTCGTTTCAAAGAGAAGAAGTGGAAATTATTTTTGGATTTCCTTGTTTCAAGAGCGCTATTTTTCCATCAATTTTATCTTTACTCTCATCTTCCTCCTTCTCATTCTGATACAGGATTATGAGGCTCCATTAAAAATCATCATCCTTTTAACAATTGCTTCTGTCAATACGCCATTAACCACTCTCATTTCCGCTGATAAAGATTTGATTGATCATGTTAAGACCCTTCCTAAGAGTCTGTTCTTTTACCTGATGTATTACCGTGTATTGCTGACTTATTTCTTATCTGTGAATCTATTTGTTGCTCTTTTATTAAAAATGGTGGTCATGCCTGACTTGGGGATCCTATTTTTACTAGGAGTGATGATTCTAGCAGTAGTGGAAGCTTTTTTGCACTTACTTGTTGAAATCTATTTCCCTTTAAGAAAATGGAATTTAAAGAGGGAATGTTGGAAGCACCCACGAAAATACATTGTTCCTAGTATCGTCTTCTTACTTAGTTGGAGTCTCCTTTTCTGCTTCTAAGGAATTGCCCCTTTGCTTGTATCTACTCCTTAATTGTAGTATGATAGAGGAGTTGAAAAGATGCTAGAAAAGGTGGCAAGTATATGAAAGATTTTCACTTTGATGCAATTGCTGCATTTGAAAATTATGAAATCGAAAAGATGAGAGATGGCCATGTAGTGGTGACAACCAAGGTCGTGGAATCATCGCTCAATTATTATGGAAATGCGCACGGAGGCTATCTCTTTACCCTGTGTGACCAAGTCAGTGGTCTGGTCGTGGTTTCTCAAGGGGTCGATGGGGTGACCTTGCAATCCTCAATCAATTACTTGAAAGCAGGGCGTCTGGGTGATGTCCTCACGATCCATGGCGAATGTGTCCACAGTGGACGGACGACTCGAGTTGTGGATGTCGATATTACCAATCAAGACGGTGCCAATGTCTGCAAGGCAACCTTTACCATGTTTGTTACGGGAGTGAGAGATGAATCCGCACAAGTACGCATTTAAAAACTATATTTTTGATTTTTATGGAACCTTGGTCGACATCGAAACCGATGAGTCGAGTCCAGTCTTATGGGATACTATGGCTCAGATCTACCAATCCTACGGGGCAAGTTACACAGGAGAAGGTCTGCGCCTGCGTTATAGAGAGTTGGTGCAACAAGCTGAAGAAGACTTGGCTAAGGAAAAACAAGTTGCCCTATCCTGAGATTGATCTGACGGTCATTTTTGTGCAATTGTATTTAGAAAGTCATCCAAGTGGAAACAGTGTTGCCCACCTCAAAGAGTGGGGACGTTTGATTGCGCGGACTTTCCGTGTCCTTTCTCGCAAACGATTGGAGCTTTATCCTCACACGAAAGAAGTATTAGAGGATATGAAAGTTGCAGGTTGCCGGCTCTACCTCTTATCTAATGCACAAGCGGATTTTACTAATCCCGAGATTGATTTGGTCGGCTTTGAGAGAACTTTTCCATGCCATTTACTCTGTCATCAGATGCAGGGTATTCGCAAAACCTCAGACCAGAGTTTCTCTTGGAAAGTGATCAAAGAACACCAGTTGAACTCCTGAGAAAACGGTCATGGTGAGGGAATGACTTTACGACAGATGTCGCTGTTGCCGAAAAGTATTGGTATGCAAAGTATCTTGATCAATACCTTCCCGTACTCTGAAGAAGAACTACGAGATAGGAGTCAAGCAGGCGTGCGCGTGATTCGGGATATTCAAGAATTGCAAGAAGATTAAAGGTTATCATCGATTCTAGGATGCCGAGTTACCTCCTCTTTTTATAAAAAATGCTAGAGTTGAGCAGGATTTGTCAAAATCTTTCGCTTTCATGGTATACTATGAAAGTTAATTTTGAATAAGGAGATAGAAAATGAATAACTTACCAAACTGTCCAAAAATGTAACTCTGAATATGTCTATGAAGATGGAGCGCTCTTGGTCTGTCCAGAATGTGCTTATGAATGGAACCCAGCTGAAGTCGTTGAAGAAGATGGTGTCGTTGCGATTGATGCCAATGGAAACAAATTGGCTGATGGCGATACGGTCACCTTAATCAAAGACTTGAAAGTCAAGGGTGCACCGAAAAGATTTGAAACAAGGAACGCGCGTGAAAAAAACATCCGTATCGTTGAAGGAGACCACAACATTGATTGTAAGATTGATGGCTTTTGGTGCAATGAAACTCAAATCAGAATTTGTGAAGAAAGATTTAAGAATAAGAAGAAGGGCCTAGCCCCTTTTCTTTCAGGAGAATACTATGAAATTCAAACTATTGTTTAGCTATCGTTTTCTATTGTTTATCTTAAGTGTGCTCGGTGTTTATCTGCAACTGACCAAGCATGGTGGCTTTGGTATGATGCTTTATTACACCATTTTATCTAACATGTTGGTCATGTTCTTCATGGGAGATATGGTTTGGCGCATGCTTCGTGGTCGTTCGACCCAGACCCAGGGCTACCTTCGCATGAAGGGTGCAGTGACCATGTCTATCATGATTACCTTTGTCATCTACCACTTTATGTTGGCGCCTCTTGCGACACCTGAGAAGTTTTATCGTTTTGAAAACTTCCTTTGTCATTACATCGTTCCTTTGATGTTCTTCTTTGATACCCTAGTGATTGATAAAGCCGAAGCAATACCGTAAGCTCGATCCCTTCCTTTGGACCTTGATTCCCCTGGCTTACATGCTCTTTGCTCTTCTCAATGGTTTGGTTCTGAAGTGGCCAGTACCGGGTGCCAAAGATAGTCCTTTTGCTTATTTTTTTATCAATGTCAATAAATACGGCTGGGCCTTTGTGGGCAAATGGGTGGTGATCATCTTTATCGCCTATCTCTTGGCTGGCTATGTGCTCTATGGGATTAAAAATATCAAGCGGAAATCGACTGTTTCTTAGTAAAAGCCGAACATTATTCAGACGAAAAGTCATGTTTTTAAATTTTTTTGAAAAAAGTTGAGTTTTTTCTTGCATGTCATTTGAAACTGTGATATAGTTATCTCAATTAAATAAATCCTTTAATCCTGTCCCGTGAGGCAGGCAAGGAGACTGTGAAAAACAATGGCTAGGACCATAGGGCGAGACTCTATCCTCTTAGACCATCCATTTGCTGAACCTCCTTGAAAAAGGAGGTTTTTCTTTTACAACTAAGGAGGACTGAATGAAAACCAAAGAAGTCGTTGATGATTTGACGATGAAACGGGCCATTACCCGGATCACCTACGAAATCATTGAACGAAACAAAGATTTGAGCCAGATTGTGCTGGTGGGGATCAAGACGCGGGGTGTTTACATCGCTCGCCGGATCCAAGAACGCCTCTCTCAGCTGGAACAAATCGATGTCCCTGTAGCAGAACTAGATACCAAGCCTTTCCGAGATGACATGAAGGCGACAGAAGATACAACGGTCTTACCAGTTGATATCACTCATAGAGAAGTCATTTTGATCGATGATGTCCTCTATACAGGTCGCACGATACGCGCTGCCATTGATAATCTGGTCAGTCACGGTCGTCCTGCTCGAGTGAGTCTTGCGGTTCTCGTCGACCGTGGGCATCGGGAGTTGCCGATTCGTCCGGACTTTGTTGGGAAAAATATCCCGACAAGTAAGTCAGAGGAAATCATTGTCGAGATGGTGGAGCTAGACGGTCAAGACCGCGTCCTCATCAAAGAAGCTTAAACAAATTGTAAATTATTTGCATTCACATTATAAAAGGAGAATCAACATGTCTGAAAAATCAAATCGCTCTTAAAAAAACCTTGTCTCAATGGAAACTCTTACCAATGAAGAAGTAATGGCATTGATCAAACGTGGGATTGAGTTCAAAAACGGAGCTAAAAGCATCCTACGAAGACCAACATATCATCTCAAATCTTTTTCTTTGAACCTTCAACTCGTACCCACAAAGCCTTTGAAGTGGCAGAGTTGAAATTGGGATGTGATCTCCTTGACTTTGATGTGAAGACAAGCTCTGTGAACAAAGGGGAAACACTTTACGATACCATCTTGACCATGTCAGCTCTTGGAGTAGATGTCTGCGTCATCCGTCACCCTGAAGTGGACTACTACAAAGAATTGGTTGAAAGCCCAACGATCACAGCCTCTATCGTCAATGGTGGGGACGGTTCAGGTCAACACCCAAGCCAAAGCTTGCTTGATTTGATGACTATCTACCAAGAATTCGGTCACTTTGATGGCTTGAAAGTTTGTATCGCCGGTGACTTGGATCACTCACGTGTGGCAAAATCAAATATGCAAATCTTGAAACGTTTGGGAGCAACCCTCTACTTTGCAGGTCCAGACGAATGGAGAAGTGCGGAATTTGAAGACTATGGAACCTTCGTCACTATCGATGAAGTCATTGAAGAAGTAGATGTCATGATGTTCTTGCGTGTGCAACACGAACGTCATGATTACGAATCACTCTTCTCTAAAGAAAACTACCATCGTCTTCATGGCTTGACTCAAGAACGTTATGACCGTATGAAAGATACTGCGATCTTGATGCACCCAGCACCAGTGAACCGTGACGTTGAAATTGCGGACCACTTGGTAGAAGCTCCTAAATCACGCATCGTAGAACAAATGACCAACGGTGTCTTTGTCCGTATGGCCATCATTGAAGCCGTCCTTAAAGGTCGCGGTGCAAAATAAGATAACCGACAATTCATTGAAAGGAAAGAAAGAGGACAGAGTAGATCGCTACATGGAATCTGACTTTCCTTTTTTTGAGGAACTATGATAAAATTGGATTAGAATAAAAGAAGGGAGGGGTTCGATGAAACGATTATTGGTCCTAGAGGATGGGACTGTATTTGAAGGAGAAGCCTTTGGTGCAGACCTATATGTGACGGGTGAGTTAGTCTTTACCACAGCCATGACAGGTTATCAAGAATTGATCACGGATCAGGCTTTTAGTGGCCAGATTCTCTCCTTTACCTTCCCGGTTATTGGTGCAGCAGGGATCAATCGGGATGATTCTGAATCCATTACACCCACTTGTTTGGCAGTAGTGGTTCAGCATCTGGTGGAGATGCCGAGCAATTGGCGGCAGCAGATGACCTTGGATGAATTCTTGAAGCGAAAAAAAATCCCTGGTATTGTAGGAATTGATACGAGGCAGGTGGCAAAAATTGTCCGCAAGTATGGACGGATGAAGGCAACTGTCATTAACAAGGGGGATTCGATCGAGCATATCCTGGATCAGTTGCGAGCAACGGTTCTTCCCAAAGACCAAGTGCGTCAAGTCTCGACAAAAACGGCCTATGCTGTACCAGGTTTTGGAAAGAGTATTGCCTTGATTGATCTAGGGGTCAAGCACTCTGTCTTACGCCAGCTGAGTCAAAGGGACTGTAACGTCACGGTCTATCCCTATGATATCTCTTATGATGAACTGATGGAACAGCAGCCCGATGGCGTTATTTTATCCAGTGGGCCTGGCGATCCCCATCAGGTGAAAAAACTTTGTCGCTTGATCAAAAAGCTCAATGGTCAGATTCCGATCTGGGGCATGGGCTTGGGAGCTCAGCTGCTGGCTCAAGCCTACGGAGCTGAGCTAGCTCCCATGGAAGTTGGGCATTTCGGTTTAAATATTCCTGTGCGTGAAATTGCGACTGGAAAAATCGAGATAACCAGTCAAAATCACTTGTATAGTATCGCACGCGATAGCCTACCCCATGATTTATTGGTCACGCATGAAAACGTCAATGACCATAGTATTGAAGCTTTTCGTCATCGTTACCAACCGATTTTAGGGGTTCAATTCCAAGTGGATGCGAGTCCAGGGCCAAGGGAAAATCTCTATTTTTACGATGAATTTTTAGAATTGATTGATGCCAAAATTCACGAAAGTAGAAGGGAGAAGGAATGATGAAACAAAACCAGAAATTGCTTCTCCTTTGTGGAGATTCTTATCAGGATATTAGCCTCTTGGCTGCGGTAAAGGAAGCAGACAAAAACTGAATGCCAAGGATGGGGATGCTCTTGTCCTTTACTTGGGCGAAGAAAATGCTATTACACAAGAAGCTGCAGATATGGTTGTAGTCAGTAAGCTCAAGCTGGATGCTCTTAGAACGACTCTTCTTTCTTATACAGGATCCCGCTTGCTCCTAGCTTTTGCGGATAAACAGATTTTAAATCTCTTGTTCCGATTGGAAGAAACTGGATTTTTCAAAGACGCATCGATTAGGATTATCGGGTCCGAGCCTTCAACGTTACCGGACCTTTTATCAGCAGGCGGATCAACGACGCCTCTTTCAAGAGTTAGGCTATCAGGTACCCGCTTCCGCACTGGTTGGTTCTGTTCGAGAAGCCATTGAGTTTTCTGAAGGCATTCAATTTCCTATTATGATCTGGCCGGTAGCGAGTAAGCAAGGACAAGGGCGAAAGATTGCTCATAACCTGGATGACTTGTGCGAAGCAGTAGAAACGGGACTTTCGGTCTCTCCAAGTCAGCAGTGTTTGCTAGAGTTTTCGACCTATGGCTTTAAGGAATTGGATTTTGTGGTCATGCGTGATCGCGAAGACAATCACTACCTGGCGGCCTCTATAGAAAGCATTGATCCTGTTGGGATCCACTCTAGTGACTCTTACCAATTTATGCCAGCGGTCACTCTGACTGACCGGGAGTTTCAAAATCTTCGTGAAGCGGCGATCCATATCAGTCGCTATCTGAAACTGACAGGAGCCATTTCCATCAAGTTTGCTTTGGATCCGACGAGCTATGCTTTTTATATCCTAGAGGTTAATCCATTTGCTTCAGATAGTATCTCGATGGCCTCTATGGGCTTGGGCTATTCCTTGTTTGAGCAAGGAGTTCAGCTACAATTAGGGCGCTCTCTCGAGCATTTGCCTCACCCTTTATTAAAGGATCTAAAGGCTGTCTATGAACCGAGTTTGGACTATATCTTCTTTAAGATTCCGATTTTTTCGGATGCTGCTAAAAATGCCCGTCTCAATACCCAAATTCACTCTTATGGGGCAGTTTATGGCTTTGGGAAGAGAATCGATGAAGCATATCAACAAGCCCTAGAAACCATTAAAGATAAAAACTTGCTGACCATCCTTCCTGAGGAAATGAGCGATGATGAATTAATCCAGAAAATTGCTCGTCATATGCCCCACCGGCTCTTTTATATCTTAGAGGCTCTGAAACGCGGTTTTGAGTTTGAGGAACTCTTGGATTTGAGTAAATTAGCCCCAATTTATTTGCAGGTTTTGGCTAATCTAGTGGAGTTAGAAAAAGGAGCAGAAGTTGCAACAAGCCCAGCCTTTCTTCCAGTTGAACCATCAGCTGGCTTATATGAGGTTAAAGTGGGAGCAGCCTATTATCTGACCCAGAATGGAACCAATGAATCATTGGGTTTGGACGCTGCTTGTGTCTTGGTGGATGATCTAGAAATCTGTGATGAGTATTTTTACCAAAAGGTCAGAAAGCAGGTGAAAGAGCTGAAAGAAAAAGGACAACAGGTGATCTTACTCACAAATCGTCCTTTTACAGAATCTTTGGCAGATAAAGTCTATTATCTTCCTATCAATGAGACAAGCCTTCACCTGATTCAGACCATTGATCAGGTCAAAGATATTGTCAAGCTTTCTAATAGACAATAAAGGATCCGGACAATCAATCCGAATCCTTTTTTGTTTCTTATTTTTTGGTCACAATACCGATAATGGTATCAACTGCGCGTTCCATGGTTTGGAGGCTAACGTATTCAAAGCGACCATGCATGTTTTCGCCACCGGCAAAGATATTTGGTGTTGGAATCCCCATAAAGGAAATTTTAGATCCATCTGTACCACCGCGGATCGGTTCAATGATTGGAGTGATTCCAAGATCTTCCATGACTTCCTTAGCAAGGGTAATTGGTGTCATATCTTTTTCAATCACTTGCTTCATGTTATAGTACTGGTCTTTGAGGGTGAGGAGAACGCGTTCGCTACCGAGCTCCGCATTCATCTGATCGGCAATAGATTTCATGAGGTCTTTGCGTTTTTCAAAACTTTCAGTTTCAAAGTCCCGAATGATGTAGCTGGCACTTGCTTCCTCGACAGTTCCATCGATGTTCATCAAGTGGTAGAAGCCTTCATAGCCTTCGGTTAATTCTGGACGTGCTCCTTCAGGGAGTTTGTTATGGAAATCAATGGCCAATTGAAGGGCGTTGATCATTTGACCTTTGGCTGTACCTGGGTGGACATTGCGTCCTTTGAAGGTAATTTCAGCCCCAGCTGCTGAGAAGGTTTCGTATTGAAGCTCTCCAAGAGGACCACCATCGACAGTATAGGCAAAAGTCTACGTCAAAATCCTCTGCATCAAATTGATCTGCCCCGACTCCGATTTCTTCATCTGGACCAAAGCCGACACGGATTTCTCCGTGTTTGATTTCAGGATGAGCTGTCAGGTATTCAATAGCTGTCATGATTTCAGCGATACCTGACTTATCGTCTGCACCCAGAAGAGTAGTACCGTCCGTTGTGATCAAGGTTTGTCCCTTGTAGTTGTTCAAATGAGCAAAATCAGCTGGATCGAGTGAGAAACCAGAGTCACCAAGGGCAATGACACCCCCATCATAATTCTCAACGATTTGAGGATTGACATTTTCGGCATTGAAGTCAGCGGTATCCATGTGAGAGATAAATCCAATCTTGCGTGTAAAGCTTGGATCATTAGCTGGAAGTGTTCCAATAGCATAGCCGTTTGGTAAATAGTAGACGTTTTGAAGACCCACGCGTTTCATCTCAGGGATCAAAACGTTTGTTGCAAAATCAACTTGTGATTGGGTACTTGGAGTGGTTGTAGAATTCTCGTCTGAACGTGTGTTAACCTTTACATAGGTAATAAAACGGTCCAACAAATTTGCGTATTTCATGATCATTCTCCTTTTTCAGTTTCAATTAATTTGTGAATAGCATGTGCCACGCCATCTTCATCATTGGTCAGGGTGATGAGTCTGCGATTTCCTTGACAGCAGCATTGCCATTTCCCATAGCAACGCTGTAACCAGCAAAACGTAGCATTTCAAGGTCATTATTGGCATCTCCAAGAGCCATGACCTGGTCTCTCCTGTAACCTAATGTTTGACTTAATGCTTGAAGAGCAGAAGCCTTGCTCGCGCCTTTTGGCAAGATTTCAAACAAGATATCCTGTGAACGTACAGTGTTAAAATCGGCCTCTAATGCAGCCTCGTTCTGAGCTTGGAAGTCATCAATAGCAGAAGGATCTCCTACGTACATGGCTTGAAAAATAGGAACAAGGTTGGGCAGATCCTCTTCTGAGACAGGTGTCGGTTTACTATTAACAATACCCGCATCCATCGTGACAAGTTCACTGGCTTCAGGTGCGACCACTAGGTAGTGATCCATATCAAATAAGGTTAGCTGGACGTCTGTATCTTCCGTTAAAACTTGCAAGCGGTGCATGTCCTCAAGGCTCAATTCTTCCTTGCCAATGATTTCCCAATTCTGAGTAGACAAGGTTGTACACCCGTTATTGATAATCATATAGTAGTTACCATCAGGAAGTCCAATCTCTTCAAAGATGGGCCGTACACCCGCTAAAGGGCGCCCAGTACAGATCACAATATCATAACCGGCTTCATGGGCCCGGTGGAGAGCTTCAATATTGCCTTTAGAGAGAGTCTTATCCTCATGCAAAAGAGTTCCGTCCAAGTCAATCGCAATTAATTTAATCATTTGATTTCCTCCAAATCAAGAGGAACAAAGCCATCAATCACTTTTCCAATCACCCCAGGTTCCTCATCTAGTGGAATGATTTGATCACTATATTTCTTATTGAGGGAAACCAGTCGAATACCGTTGGCCTCACGAAATACCCGTTTGATCAACGTTTGCCCGTCAAAATCAATGGCATAAATAGCCCCTGCCTGATCATAATAAGTTTGCTTGATTAACACAACAGCCCCTTTTTCGTATTTAGGCTCGAGGGAATCTGTATGAATCCAAAAAGCCAAATCGTAAGGAATCTTTTGATCAAACCAGACGATATCCGCTTGTTTCTGATTTTGGTAAGCTGCAAAAGAATCATAGACAGAATAAGAGTGGTATTGCTTTTCAATTTTCTGTCTTTCTTTTTGATGGGTCAAGAGACTCTTTCCGTAAGAAAGAAGATTTTCTTGATTTCCTTCATCGAGCTGTTTATACAATCGTTCAATCTCTGAATCAATGACCACAAAATCATTGCGCAATCGAGGGTCAATATCAGCAACTGCTACCTGGAAAAAGGCTGCAATCTTCTCTAAATTTTCAGGAACGGGAAGAGAAGTTCCTTTTACATATCCAGTCAGGGTACTTGCAGGGATTCCAGTAATACGAGATAATTCGATCTGTTTTTTTCCTTGTTCTTTCAGTAATTCTCTAATCTTTTCCGATATAATCCGTAATGCCTCTTTGTCTTGAGGGCTTGCCTTTTCCACGACCTCTGGCCAACGTACTCACCTCCTTGTATTTACCCTTACTATTATAATGAATTAAATCGAAAAAGTAAATAGAAATCCCTGAGAAATGCGAAAAAAGATGAATTTGATCTAAATCGGATTTTCTTTTTAAATTTTATTTGGTATTCCTTTACTTTTTGAGGAAAAAGGTCTAAGATAAAACCAAAGAGTTCATGGAGGTGGAGGTATGATTCGTACTGTTCAAGTCAAAGATGCAGGTGAAATTAGAGATTTATGTCACCAAGCATTGGGTTATGATTCGACCCTTGAGAAAGTGGCAGCTCAGATTGATAAATTTAATTCGCCAGATTCGGATCATTTTTGCTTTGTTTATGAAGAGGACCAAACAGGAAATATTCTTGGTTATGTGGAGGCAGAAGTTTATGAAAGCCTCTATAGTGACGCCGGTCTGAATATTTTGGGTCTAGCGGTTTTTCCATCTGCTCAAGGACGTGGGATCGGTCGCCAATTGATGGAGCGAGTAGAAGATCTTGCCAAAAGCAAGCATTATGCTTTTATCCGTTTAAATTCTGCCTCTCATCGAAAAGAAGCGCATGTCTTTTATGAACGGATTGGATATGAGGGAAATAAAACGCAGAAGCGATTTTTGAAAATAATGAATTAAGATAGGCAAAGCCCTATCTTTTTTGTTATAATGAAGAGTACGATTAAATTTACTAGGAAGATGATTATGCCAAATTTTGAAGAATTAAAAAAACGACAAGAGAAGATTCGGAACTTCTCGATCATCGCCCATATTGACCATGGAAAGTCAACCTTGGCCGATCGAATTTTAGAAAAAACCGAAACCGTGTCTAGTCGGGAGATGCAAGCCCAACTTTTAGATAGTATGGACCTGGAGCGGGAACGTGGGATTACCATTAAGCTCAATGCCATCGAATTGAACTACACGGCTAAAGATGGGGAAACCTATATCTTCCACTTGATTGACACACCAGGACACGTGGACTTTACCTATGAGGTTTCGCGGTCGCTCGCTGCCTGTGAGGGTGCCATTCTCGTAGTGGATGCCGCTCAAGGGATTGAAGCTCAGACTCTAGCCAATGTCTACTTAGCGCTGGACAATGATTTGGAAATCCTGCCAGTAATCAATAAAATCGACTTACCAGCTGCAGATCCAGAACGCGTGCGCACAGAAGTAGAAGATGTCATCGGTCTGGATGCTAGTGAAGCTGTCCTAGCCTCTGCCAAGGCTGGTATCGGGATTGAAGAGATTTTGGAGCAGATCGTTGAGAAAGTTCCAGCACCGACGGGTGATGTTGAAGCCCCTCTTCAAGCCTTGATCTTTGACTCCGTTTACGATGCCTATCGTGGGGTAATCCTTCAGGTCCGAGTGGTCAATGGAATGGTCAAACCAGGCGATAAGATCCAACTCATGAGCAATGGCAAGACCTTTGATGTCACTGAAGTTGGGATTTTCACTCCTAAAGCAGTTGGACGTGATTTCCTTGCGACGGGAGACGTTGGCTATATTGCGGCCTCTATCAAGACCGTTGCGGATACCCGTGTCGGGGATACGGTGACCCTAGCGACCAATCCAGCAAGTGAGCCCCTTCATGGTTACAAGCAAATGAATCCAATGGTCTTTGCAGGTCTTTATCCGATTGAATCCAATAAATACAATGACCTTCGTGAAGCCTTGGAAAAATTGCAATTGAATGACGCCAGTCTTCAATTTGAACCAGAAACTTCTCAAGCTCTTGGATTTGGTTTCCGTTGTGGTTTCTTGGGACTTCTTCATATGGACGTTATCCAAGAGCGCTTGGAGCGCGAGTTCAACATTGACTTGATCATGACAGCGCCGTCTGTTATTTACAAGGTCAATTTGACAGATGGAGAAGCACTGGATGTCTCAAACCCTTCTGAGTTTCCAGATCCAACCAAGATCGCTTCGATCGAAGAACCTTATGTCAAAGCACAAATCATGGTGCCACAAGAGTTTGTCGGGGCTGTTATGGAATTGGCCCAACGGAAACGCGGTGATTTTGTGACCATGGATTACATCGATGAAAATCGGGTGAATGTCATCTATCAAATCCCACTGGCGGAAATTGTCTTTGATTTCTTTGATAAATTGAAATCTTCTACTCGTGGCTATGCGAGCTTTGACTATGAGTTGTCTGAATACCGTCCATCTAAATTGGTTAAAATGGATATCCTTCTTAATGGGGATACTGTCGATGCCCTCAGCTTTATCGTTCACAAGGACTTTGCCTATGAACGTGGTAAATTAATCGTTGAGAAGCTCAAGAAGATTATCCCTCGGCAACAGTTTGAAGTGCCTATCCAAGCAGCCATCGGTCATAAGATCGTGGCCCGTACAGATATCAAGGCCCTTCGTAAGAACGTCTTGGCCAAGTGTTATGGTGGGGACGTCTCACGGAAACGCAAGCTTCTTGAAAAACAAAAAGCCGGTAAGAAACGGATGAAAGCCATCGGTTCGGTAGAAGTGCCACAGGAAGCCTTCTTATCCGTATTGTCAATGGATGAAGAATAACAATTAGAGAGTGGGACAGAAATAGGTAATTCGTTAGAATTCGATTTCGTCGTCCCACCTCCGCACAGTTGAGTAGGGCTGTAAAAGCTGATGAAATCAGCGTAGTAGAGCCCACTCAACCACTGCGTCTTGCTCGACAATCCAAAAATAATTGAGAGGCTAGGACTTTTGTCCCAGCCTTTTGTTTTAGGTCCAAAAGAAATAAACTGAAATAGAAAGGTTCCATCAGATGTGACACTTATCCTATTTTAAAATACCCACTTTCATGGTAGACTAGAGGAAAGAAAACGTTCTCAAGGAGGTTGAGCATGAAACACAAATTATGGGTCACATCACTGACGATTCTTTCTACCTGCACATTAATGGCTTGTAGTCACACCACTAAAAAGGACACAGCAGCTTCTTCTACAAAAGAGAGTAGCAGCAAAGTCGAAAAGCAAACAAGCAGCTCTTCGTCAAAGGATACTGCTTCTACAAAGAAAAACACTTCCAGTCAAGAAACCAAGCGGATTGGAAATGCAGATTATGGATACATCGATATTCCAAGTAAATGGTTCAAGTTCACGGATATCGATGGGACAGAAGCTGTCCAGTATACGGATGGGAGTGGCTATAATATTGTCACCTTGGACAGCTTTACGCGGGAAAAGGCCAAAGTCCCTGCAGATATTGAATTTAATGCAGAATTTTTAGCCAAGAAACTGGCCGTTATGTGGCAAGATAACCAGGATGTTGGAAAGATGACGGGAGCGCGGACTAAAGTCGCAGGTCTGGACGCCTACCAGCTTCAAATTGTCATGAAATCCGGTCAATACCTGATTACTTGGATCTTCCAGAAGGGTGAAAAAGTTTATACCATTTCTTTTGAAGGGGATGCAGAAACCTTGAAAACCTTTTATCCCATACATTGAAGACACTTGGAGCCTAGATGGAACAGGTGCTGTAACGGATTGATGAAGTGAGATAGATCGCAGGATCTATCTTTTTTTCAGAGTCTTTGTGGTATAATCTTTCTATTGTTTAGAAGAGGAAATAGAGGATGACACAGGAAATTGATATTGAAAAATACCATCAGTTAGCTCTCCAAAAGCAAAAGGAGCACCGCAAGGTATTGACGAATCTCAAGAAGAAGCCACCTAAGAATTTAGATAAAACTAGCGCAAGAAATCCACGATGAAGTTTTTCCAAGAAATCGATTGTACGGCTTTGTGCCAATTCGTCGCAAAAACCTTAGGGCCCGATTTTAAGGAAGCCGATATTACGCGGATCGCCAAATATTTCAAGATGAAGCTTCCTGCCTTTGAGGCAGAATTTCTTCAAGTTGACGAAGATGGGGACAAGGTTTTTAAATCCATGCCTTGCCCCTTTCTTGGTGGAGACAATCTCTGTTCCATTTATGATGTTCGGCCTAAGGCTTGTCGGGAATTTCCTCACACGGATCGCAAGAAGATTTATCAGATCAACCATCTGACCATCAAGAATACCCTCACTTGCCCAGCAGCCTATTTATTTGTAGAAAAATTGAAGGATCGTTTGTAATGGCATATACATTTTTACTTTTTGAAATAAGAAGAAGTTAATTGATACAATTTAACGTAATATAAGTCTTGAAATCAGCAGGTTTCAAGGCTTTTTTACTTTTTTTGAGGGTGGAACGGAGCGTTTATATGATGATGGTACGTCCTGCCATGCTTGTAAAAATGTAATCGTTAAAAAGTGTTAAATCGTTAAATAGTATAATTAGGTTTCAAAGGTGCATTAAGGGAGTGCCTAGTGTTACTATCTATGGGTTATGGTGGTTTGTTCCCTCATGGTAATCACTAGGGACACTTGGGTGGTGACAGATTTCAAGATCGTACGTTTGCTAGATTTTAACCATAAAGGTCATATAACATTAAAGATTTCAGAAGGAATCGTTCAACGAGTAACAGTTAATAAGTATCAGATGAAGAATACTATTATTAGCTACCTAAACTTCTGTTTGAGACGATGTTCACTAAAGTCAAGGACATGAAAACATATGTAGATATCCCTTTTTTCTGCTATAATTACTGTTAATACAGTAATATGGGGTTGTTGATGGCAAATAGAGTTAGTAAACCCAAGAAATCAGTTTCTCAATTAGTATTAGAGATGAAAAATGTGAGAGGAATAACATTTAATTATGTTAATGATTCTTCAGCAATCGACTATTTATCTGATGTTAATAATTATTTACGAACTGCGTCATATCGGAAAAATTATCAAAAATATCAAAGAGGTACTAACCAAGGTAAGTATATCAATCTTGACTTTTCCTACTTAACAGAGATGAGTGTCATAGATATGCATTATAGATTCCTAATTCAAAAAATGTGTTCCGATATAGAACATGCTGCTGCACATAACAACTGTATCTTATTTGATTTAAATCCTGGAACAACTGTTGCACCTCAAGAGATTACAGAATTTGTGAAAGGTGTGGAAGGTATTACAAAGTCTAAAAGGCGTAAAAGATTGTCATCCCGTGCTGTTTTAGAGTACATTGCACTCATTTATGTTTATGATAGGATTGTAACTGGTAAAGTAAAAAAATATAGACTCGAAGAATTAGATTTACTCATTAATAATAGAATGGTAGAAAAAATATCATTACAAGCTCGTTTGTGGTAAGATGAGTATAGGTCATTTATGTCAGTTTCTTTTAAACAAATGTAGTGTTTATCTGAGCCTAACATAGATGGCTTTTTCTGTCTAGCTTATTTTTATAAATTGGGACTATAAAAAGGGTTCTAGATGGAACAGTGAAAGACGGCTATTTAAAATCACGCGATTACAAGAAAGTTGTTGCTTACGTTCTTAAAAATGCTGAACGTTATCAAGAATTATAGAATAGTTATCAAACAAGTGAATACTAGAAATTAAAGCTGCTAATCAAGCGGCTTTATGATGATTATTGAGGCTGCTAGTCAAGAAGAGGCTTTCAACCAACCCCATTATCATTTAGAGCAAAACTTATTCATTGACGATCATCACCCTTTTAAGGTCTACGAGATCGTTTCCAAAATTTAGTGAAAAAACACCCAAAAAGTCCCGAAAACCGCTTGACAATGACATTCGGGGGTGGTAGACTAATACTGATTAAGAAAATTCTAAGGAAATTATAGTAATGAAAACAAGAGTTATTAAAGATGTTATGTCAAAAACAAAAAAAGTGTTATATCGCGACAACATTAGTTGCTGGTCTAGGGTTGGCAACGAACGTTCATGCGGATGAGGTGACAGGCAATACGCAAGATGTAGCACAAGCTACAACCGAAAAAGCAGAAGTCACTCAATCAGATGTTAACACAGCTAAAGCAACTCTTGATAAGGCTAATCAAGCAGTTAGTGCTCAAAAAGCAAGTGGTGAAAGAAGTCGCGATAACCGCTGACAATGCTCAAACAGCTTACAATCAAGCTAAAGAAGAGAAAAGTGCAGCGCAAGACGTTGCGGATAAAGCGACACCAGAAGCCATCCAAGATGCCACAGCAGCTGTGACAACAGCAGAGAGCCAAGTCACAACAGCTGAGAACTTGCAAGAACAAGCTGAAACGACCCAATCAACAGCTGAAACAGCAGTTGCTAAGCAAAGTCAAACAGTTAGTCAGGCGCAAGCTCAAGTGACAAGCTCACAAGCTGCTGTCGATGCTGCTCAAAAAGACGTTACTGATAAACAAGCTATCTTAGATGGTACGGGTCAAGCTCAAGTGATTGCTAATCGTGACAAAGCTCAAGAAGCTGTTAACACGGCACAGAGCCAAGTTTTACAAGCTGAAACGGACTTAACTAAAGCGCAAGAGGCAGATGCTGATCGTGAGCAAGCTATTGCCAAGGCTCAAACAGCCGTCAAAGAAGCCAATCAAAACGTTTCTACAGCAAAAGCAGATTTAGAGGCTAAAACAGCACAAGCTAATCAAACACAATCTATTGAAAATGCCAAACAAGCCGATGTTGCCACAGCACAAAAAGATGTCACTGATAAACAAGCTATCTTAGATGGCACAGGTCAAAAAGCTATCTTGGACGAAGCCGAAGCAGCTAAAGCTGATGAAGCTAACAAACAAGCTCGTTTGTCAGATGCTAAAACAGCGTTGCAAAAAGCGCAAGAGGCAGATGCTAACCGTCAACAAGCGATTGACAAAGCTCAAAAAGACGTTGATGCGGCAAGCAAAAACGTTTCTACAGCAAAATCAGATTTAGATGCTAAAACAGCGCAAGCTCAACAAGCTGCACAAGCTTTAGAGAGTGCTCAAACAGCTTATACCACAGCGGAAAATGATTATAATAGCGTTAATACGATTACAATGTCTGCGGAGTATGCAAAAGCTTTGAAAGATGCTTTTGCATATGGAGAGAAGAGCGATGAAGAAATTCATAAAGCTTATGATGTATTATCTAGTTTAGCTGAGGTTGAAGGCAATAAACAACATTTTAAGCATAATGATAATGATAAGACTAGACCTTTTGATATTAATCATGTGACTGATGCTCAAGCTAAAGAGCTTTCCCTTTTTGCAGCTGATTTAATTAATCAAGCACGTAAACTAGTTGGTACAACACTAGTCTCAGTAACAGCGGAATCAGCTATAGCAGCACAAAAACATGCCAACTATTATGCGACAACAAATATGACAATGTGGACTTTTAATCATGATACGTCTGATTTAGATTCTAAATATGGCTGGGTTGATGAAGATTGGGCAGGAAATTATTTCAATACCTCTAGTTGGGCAGATCCAACTAAACTAGGGAAAGAAACAATGGATGATGCAAAATATTATATTTATGATGCTATCAAACGTTGGATTTTTGCAACAGATGAATGGTTACATGCATCAAGTGTTGTAGGAACACGTAATGCCATTACTGGAGATAATTATGTTGGTGTAGGTTTATCTCGCTTAAAAGATGGCACTTTAAGTCTTAGCCTGAATATTTTCAACACAGATTCTTCAGATTTGTCACAGTTTGATAAAACATCACTTTATAATCCAAACTCAAGTGACAATATCATTGCAACATATAACACAGCTAAAGCTGATTTAGAAGCTAAAACAGCAACTAATGACAGTGTGCAATCAGCTCTAAGCGCTGCTCAAAATAATTACAATAACGCAGTTGCTATTAACACTAAGGCTCAACAAGTTTTAGATGAAGTCCAATCAGTAGCTGTTCAAACTCCGACTGCTCAAGCTAATCTTACTTTAGCAGAGACAGCTTTAACTAAAGCACAAGAACGTTTAACAAAAGCAACTCAAGCAGTAGATGCTTTAAATGCTGATATTAAAGCGAAACAAGCAGCCTTAACTTCTGCTAAAGCAGTGCTAGCAACTGCCCAATCAGAATTAGCCAAAGCACAAGCTAATAATAAAGTAGCTCAAGAAGCTAAAATGACTGCTCAAACAGCCTACAATAATGCAGTATCACAATTGTCATCAGTTAGTGCAAACTTGACCCAAGCACAATCAGTGGCTGTTCAAACTCCGTCTGCTCAAGCAAACTTGTCGTCTGTTAAAAGCCACATTGACCCAAGCACAAGAAAATCTTGTGAAAGCTCAAAAAGCGGTAGATGAGTTAAGCGCTGATATTACCGTCAAACAAGCCAACTTAGCCACTGCTAAAGAAGTTCTTGCTTCCAAACTAGCAGATTTAACCACTAAACAAGCTATGCTTACCCAATCTAAAGCTCGTCTAGCTAGCCTGCAAGCAGACTTACTAATGGCTCAAGAAAATGTCACTACTGCGAAAGCTAATGTGGATAAAGCAAAAGCTGTTTTAAGTGAGGCACAAGCAACCTTAGCTAAACTAAAAAATGCACCACAATTACTGAAAGAAGCTCAAGCTAAGGAAGCAATCGCAAAAGCTAACTTGTTAGATGCTCTGAATAGTCTAGAGGCAAAATTGCTAAAACTAAAAGAGTTACAAGCTAAACAAGTAGCGGCACAAGCTGTTTATGATACGACTTCAAAAGCTTATCAAGATGTTCTTGATAAGCAAGAAAAAGCTCGTCTTCAAGCAGAATATGATAGCTTAGTCGCTCAAGGAAAACGACCTATCCCAGTGATGGATGAGACAGGTAAAATTACAGGTTATACAGTTCTAGATAATGCTAATCAAGGATCTACTGTAGAAGCTGGTAAACAAACAGCGACAGTAACACCTACTGCCACTAAAGTCTCAACTCCAATTGCTAGCACAATCACAAAACAAACTGCTAACAGACTTCCAATGACAGGTGACGCAACATCAATCGTTGCTATCCTTTTTGGAACAGTTTTAACGCTCTTTGGTTTGGTTGGTATTCGTAAAAAAGAAACCAAATAAGCATAATCAAAGTCATCATGAAAATAAATATGGTGGCTTTTTGATTACGGTTATGAAATGAGTACGTTAAACATAGTGATACCAATAACTTGTTTAGCTTTATGTTTGGTATGTGTGATGTTTGTAAAGGCTTTGTTGGCACAATCTTTTGCGGAAGTTTTAGCAATAATGGTTTAGTAGAGTTATTATTACGATTACTCACTGGTTATTATGAGATACTGTCAATAATTATGTGAAAACACTTAAGTAGAGTTACTTTGTTTGAAGATTATAATTTCAAGCAAAGTCAACGAATCCATAAAGGGTTTGGCCAATGTTCTGACACACTTGAAAGCTTATTTGATTAACACTCCATAACTGTACTGACCCCAAAAAGTTAGACAATTAATATATCCAAAGGATTTAGTTCTGTATTGCACGGGACTAAGTCCTTTTCTACCATTTGTCAAGTATATCAAGGTATTAGATGAAAAATAGTTTGAGTTCCATATGTCAAACGAAGGAAATTGTCTTTTTTGAGCTAAAGTTTGGTGTAAAAAGTGTACACAAAACCAACACCTTACCTAGTGATTTTTTTGATAAGGTGTTACAATAATATGGTATAAACAATTTTACCGATTTTGGGTAGAAGTATAATCATAAAGTTTGTTATGCGTTATGAGGTAATACATTGTTCTGATGAGACGATGTATAGAGGCAATTGTGTGTGGTTTGGTTGAAGTCACTTGCGATTGTCTTTTCCGTTTTTAGTTTGCCAGTACAGTCAACACTTTTAGCAATCTACATATGCTCTGTATAATTGTATATGTAGATTTCTGGAAAGGAGGTAAACTACTATGGTAAGAAGGAATACTAGAAAGACAACTCGTCAGCAAGAACGCATACGTGAAGCCTTCGAGAATGAACGAGTGGTAGAGGTTATTCCTGCTAAAAAGTGAATTTATTGACGTGAAGACTAAAACGTTGCGCGTGGCGAGCCTACTGTCGAGTCAGTACTTTTTGATGAGTCTCAGTCTGGGAGTTTTTGAACTCCAAAAAGCAGACCTATACTGAGAAAAATCAATAACAATCCAGATTGGGAATTAGCAGGAATATATGCTGACCAGGGTGCTTCTGGAACAACCATAAAAAAAGCGTGAGCAATTCCAGCAGATGCTTGAGGATTGCCGAGCTGGAAAGATAGACTTGATAATTGTTAAGAGTGTCAGTCGTTTTTGCCCGTAATCAACTTGACTTCATAGGCATCTATCGAGAGCTGAAGGCATTACCTAATCCTGTGGGTATCTATATAGAAGATATCAATCTCAATACCTTGGATACAAATAGCGAGTTTATCCTTGGTGTTATGTCTATTGTAGCTCAGGGTGAAAGTGAGCAGAAGAGTGCATCAATAACATGGTCAGTTATTGAAAGATTCAAGCGTGGTATCCCAATCATTCCTACGCACAACCTGTTAGGTTATACCAAAGACCAGTATGGCCGTATCGTCATTGATGATTCAGAAGCTAAAATAGTGAGGTTTATTTATGACTCATACATCGATGGTATGTCAGCACGAGAGATTGCTGAATCGTTGATGAAAAATAAGATACCTACGGTTACTGGACTGGACACTTGGTCAAACTTAGCTATTTACAACATACTAAAAAACGAGAAGTATAAAGGTGAAATCATCATGCAGAAGACTTTTACTGTTGATTGCTTTAGTCATAAGTCTCGTAAGAATAATGGTGAGAAACCCAAGTACCGTCTTAAAAATGGAATTCCCTCTATCATACCAGATTCTAGATGGGAGTTAGTGCAGCAATTACTTAAACACCCAAGAAGAAAATCGAAATCTACATCAAAAGTAAATGCACCTAAACTCTACATCAAGAAAATCAAGTCTGGTATGTTGAGGGATTTTATTGTGCTTGACTCAAGTTGGAAGTCTAAAGACATTCAAGAAGTTTTCAAATAAGAAAGAGGAACTAATATGCGTTTTAAAGATTATAACTTAAAAGTAGTGACAGTTGAACGTGCTTCAACGGAGTACAACATGACCATCAATAAGAACTTCGTTACCTTCAGTAAAGGTATTATTCAAGAATTGGACTACCCTGCCTATGTTTTGATTGCCTTTAACAAAGAAACCAAAGTGATGGGTCTACAAGTTTGTCGTGCTAAAACTCGTGGTTCATTTAAGTTCTCTAAACCTGAGGGAGAGCAGAAGGGTATTGTTCAAGTAATGAACAAGAATTTGAAGGAAACATTGCTTCATATTATGTCAGAGTGGAATGAAACCAAACGCTATAAAGTGGAAGGGATTCATATCCCAGAGGATAAGGCCTTCGTTTTTGAACTCACCAAATTCGAGGAGTTGCCAGACTTCAGAAAGAATGATAAGTAATTGTAAGTCATCTTTTTCATAATTAATATCGGTAGGGACACAGTTTTTGTGTTCCTACTGTTTTTATACTGCTGTAAGTGTTTTCGTGGTATAATATGAAGTAAGAATAGTCTCATTATGTAGAGACAAAAATAAAAGAAATGAGAGCCTGTTATGCGAAATGATATCAAACCAGATCTACAAGCAATAGAAAAATATTTTTCGAAGTCTGAGTTTTATATTCCAAGCTACCAGAGACCATATTCTTGGCAGGTAGCTCAATGTGACCAACTAATTGAAGACATCAATCAGCATATGGAAAACTTCGATAAAGAATCACAAGATAATTATTTCTTTGGAGCAGTATTGATTGCCCAAGAATCTGGTGAGGAACATGATGTTACACTTATTGATGGTCAACAAAGAACTACTACTTTTATGTTGTTATTAAAAGCTTTGTTGCTTAAAATCGAGAACGAATTAGCTATCCAACCCCATGATGATGTAGACGGTGCAAGCCTTATTAAGAGATTAAATAGACTAAAAGAAAAAATCGCTTCATTGCTATTTAATTTGACTGAGGATGAGCTATATGATTTTGTGGATGGACTTTTATTTCCAACTGCTGAAAACATAAAGTACATTAATGATTCTATATCAGAAAAATATTCTTCTGATATGGAGACTATATTACTTGGACATAATTTTGAAGAAATCAAACAGAATGTTCATCAAATATATCGTCGCCAAAAAGACAATCGCTATACAAACTTTTATAAAAATTTCCGATATTTCTATAACACTTGCAATGAGTTGAGTACTATTAATTGCCTTAATTTTGCTAACCATTTCATAAAACACTGTCAGGTCATCACTATTACTAGTTTTAATACCGACCAAGCAATCAATATCTTTAACTCATTGAATGGTACTGGTGTTCCATTGACACCGATTGAAGTTATTGTTTCCAAAACAACTGCTAATGCAACGGATAGAAAAACATTTGAAAATAATTGGCAGGAGATAGTAGATAGGGCAGATAGTTCAAGTCTCGATTTGAACACGTTAATAACTCATTATATCTTTACTAAGTTGTCGCAACAAAATGGTGCTGAGAGAAGAAATCCAGGGATTCGTGCATTCTTTAATAAGAATAAGGACCTTCTAAATGATGATACTGTATTTACAGATGATTTGAAAAAGATACTGCATACCTACATTCGTACATCAGAAACTTCGCTTGGTAGAGTAGTCAGTCAGCTTAACGGCAATTTAAAGCCATTCGTGAGTAGCTATCTATTTTTCCGAGATGATAAGAGTTATATTGAGTACCTGATGCGAATTGGCATCTTAATCGAGTTATCTGAGTTATCCTACAGTCATAGACTATTCAAAGGCTTTTTAGAAGAAATTAATTTGATGTATAGTCAAGTTGATACCTTTACAACTGAGTCATTAATTGATAAGGTTAGAAACCATATCCGTTCTAATTTTGAATATGAAAATGTGAAACAAACTTTGTTAGAGAGTGGTGTTTCAAATGCTATTCTATATGTGAATGAGTACCTCTTTGCGTCTGAACATGGTATGGATTTACAGCTTGATGGAAATATAGACATAGAGCATATCATGCCACAAAGTGGGATTAACAGAGAACACATCATGCATGATATTGGTGTCAATGATCAAGATGAGTTTCGTGAATATGCTGAGAAGTTAGGTAATAAGATTTTACTTGAATCAGAAATCAACCGTGGGATTGGAGATGCATGGTTTAGAACAAAGAAAGAAAATCATATTACTAAAGGTAATGGCTATATTGGTAGTAAGTTCCCTATTGCCAAGTCTCTCGTGACTTATGCTAAAGATACGTGGACTAAAGAGGATATTGATCTAGCTACTGAGAAAGCAGCAGATCGTATTGCAGATTTTATATTTGAATGCTAATCATAATAGAAAAGGTGATTTTCCATGAAGATAAACATTGTTGAGAAAGGTCCCTTGACTTTCTATGGAATACCACATCCGTCTGATACTAAAAGTGATTTTGTAAGCTATTGGAATGAGTATTATAAGAATGTTTCTAAAGAATATAGAGCACCGATAGGTTTTTCAACCTTCCCTGATGTTGATGATAAGTTTACATACTACACCTGCATTCAACATGAACCAGAGAATAATGACCTATTTGAAGTTGTCCAATTACCTAAAGGTAATTATGCAATTTTTGAGTTAACAGGCTCTGTCGAAAAAACAATTCCTAGAGCATGGAAGTTTGCTAAAGAAAACTTTGTAATAAAAGACAGCCCGAGTCTTGAAGTTTATAGTGCTGGGGATAGGTTAAGCAAGAAGTACCGTATGGACCTCTGGATTCCTATTTCGAATGTGTTATCAAACTTTAAGAAGAATACCAGTTTAATCGGTAACCTGAAAAGGAAAGTTTCAGACTCAATTGAAGATGCTATCGAATTTTCTAAGACTGATACCGGGAAAATAGTCCTAAATGTAGGGGGAGTGATTCTTGCTACGGGTGCAACCTTACTGTTAGCAAGTTTAGCTGATACTGATTCAAGTTATGAAGAAGTTAGTGGCAGTGATAGTTATGACGGATATGATAATTATCATAATGATGAAAATTTGATACTGAAAATTATTCAGTTTCTGATGTCATTGACTACGAAGAGTCCGACTCTGGAGGAACACATAATTACCCAGATGAACGGAAATCTCCAATTGTTCATATAGCTCATCGAGGTGAAACTACGTATCTTCGTGGTGGTACAGATGAAGATAAGCAGGCATTTAGAGAAGAGAATAACTTAGATTTCTAAAGTATTCAGGAAGTTAAGAACTCAGTTTTATATATTCAATTAAAAGCCTAGTCAGAATGAACTGATTAGGCTTTAAGCGTGTATTGGTGTCCTATGTATTTATAGCTGCGCGTGTTTTCAACCATCTTCACTTCAAATAAAAAGTAGTGATCACGCTTATCTTTAGCTTTCTGTTGATTTAGTCGGAAATAACTTCTTTGGTTGGAAGTCATGACATGAAGGATATCATCGGTGATGAATGTCAGTGGAATATCGAGAAGTGAGTATTTGTAAAAGTCTTCCTCGAATCGATGGAAGTTCTCGCTGAAGTAATCAAATTGTATGTCATTCTGGTTAATCATCTAATTCCTCCGCTAGTGCAAGTGTTAATATATCTGAGACTTTGATAAATTGGTAGATTTCCTTCCCTTGAATACCTATCAAGTCACGATTGATAGCAGTGATTTCTCCAATCACCAAACCTTCAGTTGTCGTGAAGATTGCTTTTAATTTATTGAGGTAGACTTGATTTAGGAGAATTACATTTTCTTCATGAGGAAGTTTATCACTGAAGTCAATTGTATTACCAGTCTCATTGAGTGCAGTGGAATGTTTAGACAAGAAGAACCCCATCCACTTAGCCATTTTTCTATCTTGGTATTCCCTTGCGGATTGGTAGGGTAAGTAACTTCTGTCAATCATGCTAATCCATCTAAGCCTCCTGCTGAATGTCCGCCAATGAGTTTAGACCTCTCAATGGCGCGTGAGTTTTCAAATAGTGCTGATGCCTTTTGAAGGGAAAGGAAACCAATCGTAACCGAATAGCTACCTGCTCAGCCATTTCTTTCAAGACGAGTTCAATTTCCCATTGCTTGACATAGTCTTTAGGTAAGACTTGAGAGTTACCTAGACCAGTAGATTTAGACTTATAGGGTTCTCTGACATTGCTTTCGTCAATCCCGTTGGAATGAAACCAAAGCTGCACACAAATGATTCCAAATTCTTTTTTTTAAGAGGTCTGGATTGCTATTGCCCAGTTCTCTGATGGAGTAGATACCGAGCTTGTTTAATCTCGCCTTTGTACGGCTACCAATGCCCCAGAAATCAGTTAGGTTAGGAATGTTCCATACCTTACTTTCAACGTCCTCATAGGACCAATTGGCTCGCATGGTAACAGTCTTTTTAGCTTCGTTATCAAGAGCTAGTTTAGCAAGAAGGGGATTGCTGTTGGACATACCTACTGTTGAGTAGATACCAGTTTTCTTCCAAGTATCATGTTGAATGCGAGATGAAACTAGGTCTAGCTTATCTTGTCTAGATAATGATTTGTCGTGAACAAAGTAGTTAAGGGAAGTGGTCAGGTCGATAAAGCCCTCATCAATGGAATAAGGGATTATTTCTTCTTTGGTAGCATACTGTTGAAGAATTTCTTGGATTTCCATATTCTTCTCTATGTACATACCCATCCGTGGTGGAACGATGAGAGTCTTCTGAGCCCAGTCCTCAATATAGCGAACATACTGTGGAGTTATCTCTATGCCTTGTCTTTAGCATTATAGTAGCTGAACTTTCTGGTATGAATGTCAAATGGCAGGTCATAGCTTCGTCCGACGTTCTCTTTTCCAAATACTTTCTTGAAAGTGGGAGAAGAGGCTAGTATCAATCCGTTAGCATTGTCAGCACGGCTCATGACACACAAGGAGGTGGTGAGAGGATGTTTGCCACGGTCAACACATTCCACACTCGCATAAAAGGACTTCATGTCAATGAAGGCAATATCAGATTGTGGCTCTTTTGAGTAATCAATGATGCCCATGGCAATCACCTACCTTTTCATCTTTTCAAGTTCATCACCAAGTGTTTGAATGTGGTCAGTGATATCGTATTCCTTAAGATAGGGTTTCATATAGATTCTTCCATCTTTTAGATAAATAATATCATCAACTTCCATTGTCATCCTCCTCATCTGCCATCGCAATAAGAATGGCATCTTCAATTAAGAATCCATAAGGGTGAATAGTAGTGTTCTCGTCTGATGGCAGGAGAATCACATGAAAACCTTCATTTTCAAGACGCTTCTCGAAGTTTTTCATATCAAAGATTTCATGGGTGTATCCATAAGTGCCAAGTTCAAGAATATCTTTCAGTTTCATAACTATCCTCCTACGACTGGCATGAAGTGGCCAATGACCTTACCTACAATACGGAATTCATCTTCACTATAGGCGAACTTATCTGGGTACTCATCATTGATGGAAACAATGCGATAGTGATCATCTTCCTTGTAGACTTTCTTAATGAAGGTTTGACCATTTAAATAGATAGCATAAACTGCTCCGCTATAATCAAACCCTGTTTCATTGATAAGTGCAACTTCACCATCAGAGTACTTAGGCATCATTGAGTCACCGTGAATAAAGGCAGCGATATCATAAGAATAGTCCTCATTTGCATAGACAGTTTCTGATTCATACTCATCATAATAATTTTCACCAAGACCAGCAGATAGTGGTACATCTTTAAGTACACGCACTGAAAAGAGTGGAACAATCTTAGACTCAGATTCTTTCTTAATCTGTTCAGCAAGCAAATTCTCCACAAACTTATCGGCTAGAACTTGATTTGTTTCATTGAGCTGAAGGTAGTTGGTGACAATATTGTACTCAGATTCAAAATAACTTGGCTCAACCTCTAAAATTTTCGAAAGTAGCTGTAGGTTCTTTTGGTTTGGTTTTGCACGACCAGACTCCCAGCTATTGTATGAGGAGCGGTTGACACCTAGTTGAGTTGCAACTTCAACTTGAGACAATCGCTTGCTTTCTCTTCTTTGTTTGAGACATTTTCCAGAAAACATGGTATACTACTCCTATGTTGTTTTATAAAAACAACATAATTATAATTTAAATTGAAAAGATAGTCAATAAACAAACACAAAGTCAACAACTGGATAGTTTAATTTGTTTATGGTAAACTTTATCTTAAAGAATATTGTAGAGGGAATAAATTGAGTAAATTAAAAGCAATATCATTGTTTTCTGGAGCTGGTGGAATGGATGTCGGTTTTGAGAAAGCCGGGGTTGAGGTTGTTTGGGCTAATGAAATCAATAAAGAAGCTGCTGAAACATATCGACTGAATCATCCAGAAACAACAATTGTAAACGACGATTTGAATAATCAAATTGCCTCATTGAAAAGATTTGAAAATGAAGTTGACTTAGTTTTTGGTGGTCCACCTTGCCAAGGATTTTCAGTAGCGGGTAAAATGGATCCAAATGACGAAAGAAGCCAACTAGTTTGGAGTTTTTTAGAGGTAGTAAAAGTTACCCAGCCTAGAGCCTTTGTTCTGGAGAATGTAAAAGCTTTAGCTAAACTTGATAAATGGTCAGAGGTTAGAAAAAAAATTTATTCAACCTCACAAGACTTAGGATATACCTGTTTTCCATTTTTACTTAATGCGACTGAATATGGTGTACCTCAAAAAAGAGAGCGGGTATTTTTTATAGGTATAAAAAAATGATTTATTCTTTGAAGATGAAATGAAATATCTTCTTGAAAAAGAATAAAAAAAGTGGCAAAAATCTATCAAAGAAACTTTAGTTGATTTAGGTGTTGCTGGTACTCCTAACAACCCCAATACATGCACAGCAAAAATCACTTTTGCAACTAATCCAGTTATGAGAAAGACTGCGTATTCTGGTATGTATTTTTAATGGTCAAGGTAGGCCAATTAACATCGACGGTTATGCTAATACTTTACCAGCTTCTATGGGTGGAAACAAGACCCCATTTGTAGATGAAGAATATTTGTATGGAAATGCAGAATCAAATTGGGTTGAAGAATACCACGAAAAGTTAGTAAATGGGTATGAACCTAAATTTAATGAAGCTCCATCTAGGTTGAGAAGAATAACCATAAAGGAGGCATCTCGAATTCAAACTTTCCCTGATGAATATATTTTCTTTGGAAGTAAGGGGAAAATATACACGCAAATTGGAAATGCTGTACCTTGTGAACTTGCATTTGCGGTCGCTAAAGCTGTAACTGATTACTTGGAAAGTTAAAAAAAGAAATGCATGTAAGTATGATAAATCCATTACATGCATTTTAAAATTGAAAAATAATAATCATTTTACTTTACAATCATAGGACAACTCTTCGTGAATTTGCTTCCAAATTGTTTTTACTGTTTTTGCCGTATTAATTTCGTTAATATATGAGTTCAATTCATTATAATATTGGGTTCTACCATGTACTGTCATATGCTGTAAGGTTGCAAAGAATCCATTCATAAATATTCCAAAAAAATAATAGGTGATATTTTTTTATATTGGTACTTACCAAGGTATAATGAATAACCGCTATCTGCCATATCGGCAATGCAATCGTTGAGGGTAGAGATTACAATAATTTCATTAATATTTGTTTGATGATTATTATTATAAATTGTTACAGCATCAAAAAGAATCTCTGATTCTAGCGAGATCAAATTTTTTTCACTGTAACTTCATAAACTTTATATATATCACCATCTTTAGACTCCTCATTAACATCCCCGGGCTTTTTACTGGTAGTGCTAGTTACAGAAGCTCTATCATTGTAACCGGTAACAACTATAGATGTATTTAGAGAATTATGTAAATTCTTTAATAAAAGTCCTGAAATTTTTTGAGGAGTATTGCCCCCATCAGGAGCTTCGTTAATTAGCCTTTGACTTGTATTTAATAGAAAATCAGGATTTGCTTCAGGCAAAATTGTGGTCTCAAAGGCCAAAAGTAAGGACTGCTCAGCATGAAGTAGACGTAGTAAGAAAATAGCAAAATTATTTAAATCATCATCAGTTCTATTTTGATCCTCAAGATATTGAAGTAACTCTAGTACATTTTCAGCAATTTGGGGTTCTTGTCTATTACTAGCCCAACTGTTATCCAACTTTTGTGTTGCCTTAGCAATGTTTAGTGGTCCAGATTTACGATGAGGTAGGTTATTCTCAATTAAAAATTCTTTGATTGGACCTTCGAAAATTGCTCTTGGATTGCACTTGTAAAAATTTACTGAAGCTTTGAAATTTTGATCTATCTTCATCGCAACAATTACAACGAGTAAAATTTCACGGTATCCCCAAACACTTGTATTAAAAAAAGAGGGGTTAAAGAGTCAATATATTCTGAACTATCAATTACAATAGAATCATCCATGGCTTTTTTTATAGAAGGTAGTTAATAGATTTTTTTATTTTTTTGAATTTCTTGCTAAAACTGTTTTTACTTTTTTTGCCATTAAAAGTCTCCTTAGAAATTATTAAACTATTATATCAAAAAAATTCTAAGCGATTACAAAAAGTGGTATAATGCTAATGTTAGCAGAATTAGTAACAAATATTTTTTTGTAGACTAAAAAAATATTTGTTCTGACAAAGAATTTGATTGAGGTACATAAATGAATTCTTCTCCTTTAGATAAATATTTTTTTGATACCTACAATGAACAAATCATCAAAACTATAAAAAGGGTTTATCTTAAATAATAAAGACAATACGGATTTATCTACTTATATGGTTCCAGAACCAAACGGATACATTGAGTTTGATGACTTTGAATTGTATCGGGTAAACTATGAAATAATAGAAAATGCTAAATTAAGTATTGAAATTATTGTAATTGCATATGTAGTCGTACGACAATATATAGCTGGTGAGATGGAGGTAGATACTAAGCCTAAATACACCTCCGTGTTTGCTGAAATAGTTCTAGACTCAGGCATTAAAAGTTTCAAGATCTATAATGCGGTATTTAAGTCTGATCAATATCGAACGTCTCAGAATCTACAGCTGAGTAAAGATTGGGTTCCATATATCAGAAAAAAAGATTTTGATAATTTAGCTGAAGAATTTTTGACGAAGTACTACCCACAAGCTCTTAAGCAACCTACTCCTATTTCAGTTGAATCGATTACGTCCGCTATGGGGTTAACAATACATCATGAAAAATTATCGGTAGATGATTCAATAATTGGCCAAATGGTGTTTAAAAATACTGTACTCGAAGTAATAGAAGATGGTAATTTAATTTCTAAACAATTTAATAAAGGGAGTATTTTTGGTAGATAAGGATGTAGTCTTTAAGCGAAATGTAGGATCATTCAATAATACTGTAATCCATGAATGTGTTCATTGGGAATTTCACAAAATATTTCATGAAGTAAAAATGATACTTGATAAGGATCACTCATATGCTAGTAGCTGGACAGAAGAAAATTTTTCCGATTCTAGTATGTGGTCACCTCTTGATTGGATGGAATGGCATGCTAACGGTATTGCTCCTCGAATTCTTATGCCAAAAAAACAGACTAGAATTAAGATTAGAGAGTTATATCGAACATTGACTTTGGTAAATCCTGATATGAGTCGTTCTGAACTGGTACAAGAAGTGGTTGATAATCTTGCTGATTTCTTTAATGTATCTAAGCAGGCTGCGAAAATTCGAATGATTGACTTAGGTTTTAAAGAAGCAATCGGTGTCTATAATTATCTTGATGATCGGTATATGCACAACTTCGCTTTTGAATTAGAAGCTTTTGACAAGGGCAGTACCTACACCATAACTTCAAATGATTTGTGTTTTGAGTATTGTTTCAATGAAAGTTTTAGACAGGTTATTGATAAAAATAGATTTATGTATATTGATAATCATCTTTGTTTAAAAGACAAGAAGTATATTGAATTTACAAAAAAAGGACCAGTTATGACAGACAACGCCTATGAACATATGGATGAATGTTGTCTCCTGTTTAAGGTAAAATCAAAGAACAAAGGTACGATAACAGATGAATCTTACTACGATTATGTTTTAAATAGGGGGGTGACAAAAGAAAGTGATATTAAAGCGGATTTTGTTGACATTATTCAAAGTCCGCATTTAATGGCTCAGCTCCCCCCTACTGAAATGGTAAAACTTGCAAAAAGCATTTCTGATTTATTGAGGAGTTTACCTTTTGAGTTTTCAGGAACCTTACGTAGTCATAGAAAGCGAAAAAAATGTACTCAACCTTTCTTAGCAAATTTAGTTGGTATTTCAGACAGAACACTTAGAGATTATGAAACAGATGATGAAAATTTGCCGAAACTAGAATTAACATTAGCATTTTGTTTTGCTTTAAAGTTAGTACCACAATTAAGTGATGATATGCTAAAAAAGGCCGGTCATCAATTAACGATAGCACCTCACCATCAAGTATACAGAATGTTACTGTCAACAAGTTATTATAAACCATTGTCGGAGATAAACTCTATACTTCAGGTAGCAGAATTGAAAAACACTTTAGAAATTACAGATTTTTTTCTGTAATTTTTTTATTTACTACCAAAAAAAGCGGAAATTCAGTATCCGCTTTTTTTGCTTAATATGGATATAAATTGATAGTTAAAATTTTTATGAAATCTAATTGTACTGGACTTAAATACCGGAAGTCTAGACTACATTTTTTTATCTTGCAAAAATCCTCTATACTCAAATTGTAAAGATTAATCCTACATTTAGTTGTTACCCTTTAAATACTTTGTGAAGAAAATTGTAAAAATTTTACTTCACTCGGCTTTAACTGTATTTTTAGGGTTTGCAGTTCAGCGTATAAAGCCAGCTGACCATGATAAAGCAGAGGAAATGCTGATGTGGTCAGAAGTAAAATTTAATAACAGTATGTCATATCCACTTTCTCTGTTGTATAGAGAAAGCTGGTTTAAATATGACAATCAAAGACAAGACAAGTCAAAATACTACTAATCGTGATTTCTCATCTGAGAAAACCTATAACGATATTCCTTGTCCAGAGGGATACTTAACTGCACCTATTGTAGTTAAAAATAAACAAATGGTGAAGAGCAATCAGATGAATACCAATAACTTTAAAACTTGGAAGTTTGGTGGACATCCAGTCATCGTTGCATTTACAGTAGTTCCGGCAGAGGAATTTGAGAATATGATGAAAGTATTCAATATTGAAGTAAATGACTACCTCAGTCGTTACAAAAAAATGAAGAATACAGCTCTTTCGCTAGACCAATTCTATGAAGATATGTATGACGAAAATGATGAAGTGACTGGATTTGATCCTGCTATCTCAGAATCAGATGTTGAGAAATTGTTCTTGATGGCATCGTTAGATGAACTAATTTCTGAGGTTGAGAGAATGGATGCCCAGTGTGGTAAAGTTCTTCGATTGATTTATGCTAATATTTATATCAGTAAGAAAGAAATCATTGAAAAACTAGGTCTAGGCAAGAGTCGTGGATACGAAGTCATCAATACAGCCCATGCATTAGCTAAAGAAACCTACAAAAAGTTAAATTCATAATTTTTTAAGACCGCTATTTCAAAAATGAAGTAGCGGTCTTTTTTAGTCTTTTTGGTAAAACTGACATTCATATCCATCAGCCCTAAGGTTAATATCGTTTATCCAAGCTGGAGTATTTGCCATTAAAGCAGAAATTTCACCAACCATCTGGCTTGATTTAGCTTCAAGGATGACTTCATCATGAACGTGACCGACAATCTTTTCATTGCCTAACAATCGCATAGCATATGCTAATAAATCGCGACTTATGGCCTGGACAATATTCTCTACAAATTTTGGACCATAGCTTTCAATGCGATCCCATTTCTTACCTGTTGTAATTCCCTCGTATGTAACTGATTCACCACCAAATTGGTTCTCCCGCATTTTAGGTTTGACATAGGATAATTGACGACCAGACGGTAAGGTAATGAATAACAAGTTGCTCTTTACCTCAAAGATGATTCCATGGGTGGAAGTCTTGTTTCTTTGTCTAACGGCTGTTTACTGCTTTGTCCACATCCCACCAGAATAGAACTATATTGGGGTTAGACTGTCTCCATGCATCAACGAGGGGTTGGAGTTCATCCTCATTCAATCCCATATCAAGAGCACCCATTGCTTTTAACGCACCGACTGATCCGCCATAACCAAGAGCCAACTCTGCGATTTTTCCTTTCTGTCGCAAGTGACTATTGACTCCGTGTTTCTCTACAGGTACATGGAACATTTTGCTGGCGCTGGCACAGTAGATATCTTCGCCACGCTCAAATACTTTACTGCGCCAAGTCTCACCTGCAAGGTGGGAGAGTACACGCGCTTCGATGGCTGAAAAATCACAAACGATAAACTTCTTTCCAACACTTGGTACAAAAGCAGTTCGGATTAGCTGAGATAAAGTATCCTGTGTATCATAGAGTAATTCAACGCACTCTATGTCACCAGTTTAAAGAGTGTTCTTGCTCCCTCTAGGTCACTCAAATGGTTCTGGGGTAGGTTTTGAAGTTGAACCAATCGGCCAGCCCAACGTCCAGTTCGGTTTGCTCCGTAGAACTGAAACATTCCTCTTGCACGTCCGTCCTTACAGATGCAGTTCATCATAGCTTGGTATTTAGACACACTTGATTTGGCTGCCTTCTGACGGAGTTTGAGCACCCTAGCAGTCGTTTCATCGACGGATTTTAAAAGTTTATTAACTGCTTTTTTATCAAGTGAATCAGTCGTGACACCGTTGTCACGAAGCCAACCAATCATCTGTTGAACAGAGTTTGGATTATCTAAACAAGTCAGTTCTTTGAGTTCCGCTTGGATATTGTCTTTACTCACTCGGTCAATCTCAAGTGCAGATTCGACAAAGGCTTTATCAATCTTGATACCTCTGTCGTTGATGATTTGGTCTTGATGGTATTCCTCCCAAATAAAGTCAGGAACAGGAAATTTCTTTAGTTTATCCTTGATAGCTAACTCGACCTCCACATCACGTTTATTATATAGGATGAAATCACTCCATTTATCTGGTGCGTGATGAGGAAAGTTACGGGTCCTACCTCCATTGACTTTAGTAGGCGGACAGGGTAAGCAGAAGTAGCGAATTAGGTCTTTTCCTGATGTGAGTTTTTGTTTGTCTAATCCAAGGATACTACCGACTCCTTCTAAGGATAATGGCAACCCCATATAGGCCGACCAAACCATGCTACACCGCCATGAAGTAGGAGAGAGGAAATTCAAATTCATTAACTCTGGGTGACGTTGCTTGAGCCAATTAGTGAAACAGACACGTTCAAAGCTGGCATTGAAAGCCCATTTGATAACCTTATCGGAAATAATATCTTCAATGATATCCTGAGGTAAATCCTCCTTTGTTAAATCATATACTGTTACTGGGCCATTGTCGACAGAAATCGCAACAAGTAAGATTTCAAAAGTATCATCTTCTGCGTAGCGATAGACACCTGACTTTCGTAAATCAACTTCTGAGTAGGTTTCAATATCAATGGATAGTTCTTTCATAGGCATATTCCTCCAAAATAAGGGCGATGATATAAACCACCACCCAAGTTATTATTTATGAGATTTTTCTTTTCGTGATTTTCGTCTTTCTTTAATGTTGCCAATTGTGTCCGTGATAATGGTGAGCAACATCCCGCAGGTGTAGCCGAGTAACATGCTAAAGCACATCTGCAACATAAAGTGTTCGTATTCGGTCATTCTTTTTTCCTCCTCTTTATTATTTAAACCATTTCACATTTGGAAATAAATGATGTAATGCCATTTTAGAAATATCCACAAACCATTTAACGAAGGTAATCCAAGTGTAAGCCCAGATAGAAAATAAGATAGTCGCAACTGTTGCTTCGGAGATCAAATTTATCAAGTTATTTATTGTTGTCATTGTTTACCTCTTTTAAAATGAAATAGTAGGTGGGAAGTGAGTTCTACCCGCTAAGCTAAATTAGTTCAAAAAATCATCATCGTCTTCAGTCACAAAGTCGTCCTCAGCACGAGTACGTCCACCGAGTGGCTCACCGTCACGCAACTTTTGAAGGTTGTTCAACCCACAAGCAATCCCCTTATTACCATTGGAGTTGAAGGCGTAGAAGGAGATGGATGCGCGACCATAGATACCAGAGTAGAGTTCTGCAGTATCAATAATTTCTTGGCGGTTGGCATCGACTACACCCGGTTTATGTGGGGAGTTGGCATTCACGAAGTAGGCATTTTGATATGCCGCATCATCTGGACGCTCCAAGTCACCATCACGGAGTGGTGTCTTAATCACAGAGAGAGCTGGAACAGTCTTCCCATTGCCTTTGAGTTTAGATTCACCCTCTTTATAGGCAAGTTCAATAGCTTCGTGGATTTTATCAATAGTAGCCGTATCATCTTTTGGAATGATAAGTGACACACTATACTTAGGCGTACCACCATTGATTGATTTCGGTTCGTTGGCATTCAAGTAGCTGAAGCGTGTGTTTGGACCAGTGATTACTTTTGTAGTTAGTGCATTTGTTGTCATAAGTTTATTCCTCTTTAAAATCATTTGTAGCTAGGTTCATTTCTTGACGACTGTCGTCAAGTGGAACGAGTTGTGGTTTACCGCTTGGTTTGAATATAAGACCACCAAGCAGGTCATTGAATTGTTTCTTACCAAGCAGTTTAGTCATGGCAGTGATGGTTAGAAGTTTCTTCTCGTAAGGGTCAAGTCCGATGTCAAGGACAGCTTGAGCGACCTTACTTTCATCGGTGAACTTACGAGTAGAACGACCCTCAACCAGTTTATATCCCGGTATAATGCGCCCAGCAGTTGCCTCTTCAAAAGCATAGGCTTTGACATCATTGGCCCAGCTGGTGAGCTGGTCAATCTTAGGCAGAATCTCTGCGATGTCTTGAGCATCTAAAGTGCTGGGATCTGCGAATTCCATTCTAGCGAGAGCTAGATTGTCCTCTGCTCGCATACGGCAGACTGCTTTAAGTTTGCAGAATTGACAGTGTTTGCCAGGCTGCATTTCCCCTTGGCCCTTATAGGCTAGTTGAGCTTTTGGGGCAAGTTCCTTCTCAGCCCAATCTAGGAGTTCGTCTTTATTCATTTCAAAAGTAGAAATGTTGCTACGTCTAGGTTGGAAGATGGTCATGGTGATGGTCTCAACGTCATAGAGTTCTTCAAACATATCTAAAGCACCCAAAGCGTAGCACATCATCTGTGCGTTATGTTCAGCTGAGACAAGAACACCTAAACCGTGCTTGTAGTCAATCACCTGTAAAAGTCCATCTGCGACAATCACACAGTCTCCTGTGCCAAAACCGTCGGGCACCCATCTGGCAAAGTTGAGACGTTGCTCAATTAAAACCAGTGGGTCTGGCGAACGTGACTTGGTAATTTCAATTTGCCCTAAGACATAGTTGCGATATTCTTCTGCGCATTCCTGCATTTCCTCAGAGTAGTATTCCAGCCTCGCAGTTGGGTCACGCGCCTTTCTACCGAGTGCCTTCTCCACAAGATAGGCACATAGCTCGTGGGCGTCTGTTCCTTCTTGAGCAAAGGTACTTGTCTGATTAGGGATGTCTTCTGTTAGTCGCACACTGGGTGGACAAGCTATCCACCTACTGGCAGAAGATGCAGAGAGTAGAGCGTGGCTAGCCATGACCAATACCTCCAGCCTCTTCCATAACAGCACCGTAGTGTTTCTCATCTAAGGTAGATAGGGATTCCGCACCGTAGGCTTTCAGAAGGGCTTTGACTTCATTTTTAAAGCCGTCTTTTGCTTTAGTGGCTAAGACCTTACGAACATCTTCCTTAGTAAAGGTAGGAGCAGGTTGTTTATCTTCTACCTTAGTTTCTTTCGGACTAAGCAGGTCTTGAATTTCAAAACGGATGGCTTGATTACGTTCTGTGATTTCCAGAATGTTGCGGTTGTTCTGTTCTAACTCTGAAAGCAGACTAGCAATTTTTTTCATTTGACTCATGGTTGTCATCCTCCTTGATTTAGTAGCGAGTCGTTTTGAGATGACGCTGATGGCGATTAAGGTATCAGCCAAATCTTCATCATGGGTGACAGTTGTTGGTTTGTCAGTCATTTCTGTGACCTCCTCTATTTTTCTAAGAGAACCTCTCTCTATCTTACTAAGTAAGAATGAGGGAGGTTTTTCCGCTTTTGAAGCAATTTTTTCAAATTTTTTTATTTCAGCGGTTTTTTATCCCTTACACCTTACTAAGTAACCGTGAGGATAATTTTTCCGCTTTTTGGACAAAAAATTCAAAAAGATTTTATTCAGCACAACTTATCGCCTAAATCAAAAAACAATCTTCCTAGGTATATAAAGGAAGATTATTTTTTTTGAAAAAATTTTCGATTTGAGCGGAAAATCTGTCACCAACTCTACTTAGTAAGGTAGGAGGGGAAAACTCTCAACTCATTACTAAAAATGGAGGAATCAAATGCAATTAACATTATTTACCTCTGGACAGGCTGGAAATCAGACAACCACTGCCTACCCAAATCAAGTCATTGTGACTGATAAACAGACTTTAATCCAAGCAGTCCAGTTTGACCATGTAGCTGCGAGCTATCAAAACAACACGCGCTCCACCACAAACTTTCTTCAATCGGATGTTGTGGTCATGGATATTGATAATGACCACACAGAAAATCCAGATGAGTGGGTTACGGCAGAGATGCTGGAAAAACTTTTTGATGATTACCAGTTTGCCTTGGCAACTAGTCGTAATCATATGCTTATTAAAGGAACAAAGGCACCACGTCCAAAATTTCACATCTATTTTCCTATTGAATCAATCACTGATTCTCAAGTCTATGTGGCACTCAAGGAGGAGCTGGTCAACCGATATGGTTTCTTTGATGATAATGCCAAGGACGCAGCACGGTTCTTCTTTTGGGAATCCGCAAGCAGAAGTTGTTTGGCATGATTCATGGCTAACCATTGATGACATCTTATCTAATGGTTCTGTTGATGAAGAAGAGGACTTTGATGCAGACTTCTACAAACCACCGACTGGGCCGATTACCCAAGGTAGTCGCAATAACACCATGTCCGTGTTTGCAGCTAAAATTCTTAAACGACTCGGTGTTACTCAAGAAGCTAGAGCAGGATTTGATGAACAAGCTGAAAAGTGTGAACCACTGTTGGATAAAGCGGAGTTAGATACCATCTGGGGAAGTGCAGTACGTTTTTACAATAAAACCATTAAAAGTTCTGAAGGTTATGTTTCGCCAGAACAGTTTAATCGAGAAACACTGAGACCAGATGACTACTCCGATGTCGGTGAAGCAGGAGTATTGGCTCGTGAGTATTGTGACAAATTAGCTTATACCAATGCGACAGATTATCTCTATTACGATGGAACGCATTGGCGTGAGAATAAGCAGTTGGCTCTAGGAGCCGTGGTCAGTTTTACTGATGAACAACTAGCTGAGGCGGAAAAGACCTTGGTGACAACAGAAAAGAGTCTTGTGTCAACTGGTATCGATGAATTGCTTGTGAAAGCTGGAGGCAAACGTCTTGAAAAGTCTATTCAGACATCTCTTCAATTGAAGTATTTCAAAGCCTATCTTGCTGCTAAAGAGTTTCACAAATTTGTCATGAAACACCGTGATTATAAGAATTTAATGGCAGTCTACAATACCGCCAAGCCAATGCTTACTGTTGAATTATATGAATTAGATAGTGATGACATGTTGTTGAATACTCCTGAATCCACCTTTGATTTGCGAAAAGGACTAAATGGTCAACAATCTCATAATCCTCAAGACTATATCACCAAAATGACTTCAATATCTCCTAGTGATAAAGGTCAAGGCTTATGGCAGAAAACACTGGAAACTTTCTTCTGTGGGGATCAAGAGTTAATTGATTATGTCCAACAGATTATTGGGATGGCAGCCATTGGTAAAGTTTATCAAGAACATATGATTATTGCTTACGGTGGTGGTGCGAATGGCAAGTCTACCTTCTGGAATACTATCGCTCGTGTACTTGGAAGCTACTCAGGAAAGTTATCTGCGGATGCACTTACCATGTCCAGTCGACGAAACGTAAGCCCTGAGCTTGCGGAGTTAAAAGGAAAGCGACTAGTTATTGCCTCTGAGATGGCTGAAGGTATGCGCCTTAATACTGCCGTAGTTAAACAAATTACATCAACTGATGAAATTCAAGCGGAGAAGAAGTATAAGGACCCGTTCCATTTTGTTCCTTCTCACACGTTAGTGCTATACACCAATCATCTCCCAAAAGTTGGGGCAAATGATGATGGCACTTGGCGTCGGTTGGTTGTTGTACCTTTTAATGCCAAAATCACTGCAAGGTCAGACATCAAAAACTTTGCGGATTACTTGTACGATAATGCAGCTCCAGCTATTTTGTCGTGGATTATTGAAGGTGCGCATAAAGCCATTCATGTTAATTTTAAAACGACAGTTCCATTGGCAGTATCGAAGTCCGTCAAATCCTATCGTGAAGCTAACGATTGGTTGGGTCATTTTTTAAATGAGTGCTGTGAAATTGACGATAGTTACACAGAGAAGTCTGGGGAACTCTATTCACAATATCGGGCTTATTGCCTTAAAAATATGGAGTACACCCGTAGCACGACAGATTTCTACGCAGCCCTTACGCAAGCAGGATACACTCGCAAGCGAACCAGTAAAGGAAATCTGATTCTTGGTCTGAAACTGACTGATGATGACAATGACTTCTTAGATTGAGTCAAAAATTGACTGACATCAAAAGAACTCGACTTACACATCAAAGGGAGAGTGAAAAAATGTTAGTGCTGGTCATTAGAGTCTATTATCAAAGTTTTATGTATTCATGACTAAAAAGATGTATGTATTAAGCAACATGACCAGCATTTTTAGATTTAGTGTAGGTCTATTATGGTCTTTTCTAAAAGTTTCTATAGTAAAAAATTCTATATAAAAAAGCCTATAGGGAAAGTTTAGGAAATGAGTGCCTTAGACCTACACACTATTTTTGAAGAGGTAAAAGAATGCTAGAAAAAACAATAGAACAGGACTTGGTGAAACAAGTCAAAAAACGTGGTGGGATTTGTCCTAAGTGGGTGTCACCAAGTTTTGCTGGTGTGCCAGATAGGCTCGTCTTTCTCCCTGATGGGAAATTTGGCATGGTGGAAGTGAAGAGACCAAAGAGTAAACCACGAGCCTTACAGGTATCAAGACATAAGCAACTCAAGAGGTTAGGCTTCACTGTCTATGTCCTCGATGGGTTAGAACAGATTGGAGGAATGTTAGATGCAATTGAGTCTACATGAATATCAAGAAGTCGCCAAAGACTTCATCATTGGCCATCCAAATGCGGCAGTCATCCTAGACATGGGGATGGGGAAAACGGCAACTACCCTCTCAGCGATTGACGAGTTAATCTACGACCGCTTTGAGGTGACAAAGGTTCTTGTCATTGCCCCACTTCGAGTCGCAAGTACAGTCTGGAGTGATGAGATTGAGCAATGGGCTGAGTTGAAACACTTACGCTATTCAAAAATTATTGGCACGCCTAAACAACGTCTCTTAGCACTTCAAGCTGATGCGGATATTTATATTGTCAACCGTGAGAACCTTCCGTGGTTGGTAGAACAATGCCACCCATACTTCAAATGGGACATGGTAGTGATTGATGAATTGAGTTCGTTCAAGTCTTGGAAAAGCAAGCGATTCAAGGCATTCATGACCATGCATCCATTTATGAAACGTGTTGTAGGGTTAACAGGCACACCAAGTTCTAATGGCTTGATGGACTTATTCGCAGAGTTTAAGGTCATTGATGGTGGGGAGCGTTTGGGATACTTCATTACGGAGTATCGTAATCGCTACTTCCGTGAGGGATATGGTCAAGGTCATGTGGTCTATGAATACATCCCAATGGATTTTGCGGAAGCACAAATTTATGACAAAATCTCTGATATCACCATTTCCATGAAAGCCTTAGACTATTTGGATATGCCAGAGTTAATCACTACGCGCTACCTTGTTAAAATGACAGACAAAGAAATCAAGGTTTATAAATCCATGAGTCGTGACATGGTACTCCCTTACTTGGAGGATGATGACATTACAGCTTCGAGTGCTGCAAGTCTTTCTCAAAAACTCTGTCAGATGGCAAATGGTGCAGTTTACTCTGATAATAAGGACACTGTGACTATCCATAACCAAAAGTTAAATGCCCTTGAAGATATTGTGGAAGCTGCCAATGGTGAACCACTCTTACTGGCCTACTGGTTTAAGCATGACTATGACCGCATTGTTGAGCGACTGGAAAAATTAAAGGTCAACTTCAAAACACTCAAAGAGGAGTCAGATATTCGAGACTGGAATGACGGCAAGATTACGATGGGGCTGATTCATCCAGCTAGTAGTGGTCATGGACTCAACCTCCAAAAGGGTGGACATCACTTAGTCTGGTTTAGCTTACCATGGTCACTGGAACTCTACCAACAAACCAATGCTCGCTTGTGGCGACAAGGACAAAGTTCCAAAACGGTTGTGATTCAACACATTGTGACTGAGGGTACTATTGACGAGGATATCTTAAAGGCACTAGCTGATAAGGATGATGTGCAGGAACGACTTATTGAAGCAGTTAAAGTACAGGTAGGAGGATATCTATGACGGATAAGGTTGAATATATTGCTAAGCATTACCGTGATATGAAAATCAAATTGAGTTTGGTCCAGAATAAACTTCTAAACTACCGTCCTATTTCAGAGGAGAGTGTGATTCAATCTCTTGTCTTTGAAAGAATGAGCAAGAGAAAGTGAGTCAAACCAAGACCAATGAGCGAAGTGAGCTGATTGCACTTAGTTACAAAGAAAAGCAAGAACAAGAAAATCAAGAGTATTTGAGCAGTTTGCTTAATACCTATTATTGTTTAAAGGTTGACCTTGAGTATTTTGAACTTGTCATGGACTTGTTGCCAGAAGATTTAAAGCCTCTGGCTACAGATTTAATTTACTTAGGTAAGAGTTGGACAGAGCTAGAGGAGACTTATCAAATGAGTCATTCGACCCTTGCTTATCGCAGACGTAAGATTCTCAAACAGATACGAAAGTGTTATCACTGGATGTCTAAAAGTCTTGAACTCAAGGTGGAGGATTATCATATTCCGATCTAGCTTTTACAGTTTGTACTAAATTGGTACTGAATTCGTACTAAATTTGTACCAAAGTTGTACCGATTTGGTACTGATTTTCAACCTAGACCTGTGCTATACTTAAGATGTCGAAAAGTGTAAAGAATTCTCCAGTTATGACTGGCTATTCCTTGGTTTGTACGGTAATATACAGATACAAAAACAAGAGGAGGTCAACACCATGACCAAAGAAGAAATTTTAACCAACATCGCAAAGGAACGCATTGGAGCAGAAACCTTGGAAACAAGGAACAGCGATAGACTAGATTTTTACGACATTAGCGTTTGGGCATTGAAAGAGATGCTTGAACAAGCCTACGAGGCAGGAAGACAAGCCAAATAAAACCAAAGGGTAGCCCAAGAAAGGGTTGCCTTTTTTCGTGGAGGAAAACATGATTTTTACCAGTGAACAAGTATCTATGGGACACCCAGATAAGATTTGTGATCAGATTTCAGATGCTATTTTGACTGACTGTCTAAAGCATGACAAAGCAAGCCGAGTAGCTGTTGAAACCTTAATCAAGGATGACAAGGTTATCGTTGCAGGTGAAGTCACTACCAATCATCACTATGACACTATGGCTATTGTGAAGTCTGTACTTGAACCGTTGGGAATGTTGAAGTTCAATCTGATTGATTTGATAGGAAACAGTCCAGTGATATTGCACAAGGTGTTGATAGCGGTGGTGCAGGTGACCAAGGTTTGATGTTCGGATATGCAACTAATGAAACAAAGGAGTTTCTGCCATTACCTTATGTTCTGGCAACCAAGGCTCTATTGAAGTTGAAAGACCTCGATCATTCTTTACTCGGTTTAGATGCTAAGGCTCAAGTCTCTTACGACTACGATAAGAAGCGAATCGATACCTTTTTGATTTCCACCCAACATAAGGAGGAAGCAAGTCTTGCCATGGTAACTGGAATTGTTAGTCATGTCATGCTTGAAGTCGCTAAGGACTATAAACTCAATACCGACTTTAAGATGCTAGTCAATCCTACTGGTCGTTTCGTTCTGGGTGGTAGCTTTGCGGATGCAGGAGTAACTGGTCGAAAGATTATTGCGGATACCTACGGTGGTGCTTGTCGCCACGGTGGTGGTGCTTTCTCAGGGAAAGACCCAAGCAAGGTTGACCGTTCTGGTGCATACATGGCTAGAAAGATTGCTTGTGACCTTGTCCGAGAAAGATTGCTAAACGTTGTGAGGTTCAAATAGCTTATGCCATTGGTAAGAAAGAACCTGTGTCTATTTATGTGAATACCTTTGGAACAAGTGAATACTCAGATGAGAGTATTGTTGAGATGATTCGTGTCCGCTATGACTTAACACCTCAAGGAATTATTAAGGAGCTGGACTTGCTGAACGTGGATTACACCAAGACCACTTGTTATGGTCACTTCGGCAAGGCAGACTTACCGTGGGAAGTGTAGGTGGGTAAATGCCAAGACGACCTAACCAACCTTGCAAGCATAACAATTGCAAGTATCTCGTTCCTCATGGAAAACAGTACTGCGACGAACACGCTAAGGAACACATCCGTGATGTTAAGTCAACCAGTGAGAAAGGTTACACCTCCAAGTGGAACAAGGCAAGGACTCGTTTCCTTCGCAAGCATCCACTGTGTGAGCACTGCTTGAAGAAGAACATTTACACCAAGGCTGTTGTCGTTGACCATGTGACACCACACCGAGGTGATGAAACACTCTTCTGGAATGAGAACAACTGGCAAGCTCTATGCAAGTCCTGTCATGATCGAAACTATGACGGCAGACAGGTATCAAGTTTATAAATACTGACCCCTAGGGGGGATAAAATCTCTACAAACCGCTTGGTTAAAAGACCGGCGCCCCCTCAAACGTGAAAAGTCGCAAAATTTAAAAGGGGGTACACAAAAATAGATTTTTACTGACCCCAAATATTATCTACGACAAGGTTTTTCATTAAATCTTGTCGTTTATTTTTACCCAAAAACTGGGATAAAAGCTAACTAAAGGAGGTTAAAATGAACGATTTTAAAGCAAAACAAGTGTGGAAAATGAGAAACGAGGGTCTGGGCTATCGCAAAATCGCAAACTTGCTTGACCTCAGTCTGACGGCAGTCAAACGCTACTGCAGTGCTAACCCTCATCTAAAGGGTTATGGTCAGGCAGTAGTGGCTATGATTTCTGACGGACAAAGAAATGGACAATTGTGCAAAGAATGTTTGAAACCCATTAAGCAACCTCGTAAAGGAAGAACTAAACAGTTCTGCTCCACTAGTTGCCGAAGAAAAAATTGGATAAAGAAACATCCTGAAAAAGCGGATAGCCATGTTTGTGAACTGTGCGGTAAGACCTTCACAGCTTATGGTAGCCCTACAAGAAAATTTTGTAGCAGAACCTGCGCAAGAACATCACGGAGGACATGATGACGAAAGAAAGTATGACGTGGTTAACATTAACAGTTGACCAACTTAATCCAGCTAGCTATAACCCAAGGAAGGCTCTCAAAAAGGGCGACAAGGAATACGAAAAAATCAAACGGTCGATTCAAGAGTTTGGTTATGTCGAACCTATCATTGTCAACTATGATATGACTATCATTGGAGGTCATCAACGACTGACGGTCTTAAAGGACTTGGGCTTTAAAGAAGTACAGTGCGTTCAAGTCCATATTGAAGATGAAAACAAAGTTAAGGCACTGAACGTTGCCCTTAATAAAATCACTGGTAGCTGGAATGAAGAATTGCTTGTGGATTTGATATTAGATTTACAAGAGGCAGACTTTGATACAGACCTAACTGGTTTTGAGTTTCCTGAGATTGACCAACTATTTTCTAAAGTACACGACAAGGACATCGAGGAAGATGACTTTGATGTGGAAGAAGAGTTGAAGAAACCGACTATCGCACAACAAGGAGATATTTGGTTGCTCGGTAAACACCGAGTTATATGTGGCGACTCTACAAAAGGAGAAACCTATGACAAACTGCTAGGGGAGAAAAAGGCCAATCTTGTTCTGACTGATCCACCATATAATGTCAATGTGGAAGAGACTGCAGGAAAAATTAAGAACGACAATATGAGTGATTCTGATTTTTACCAGTTCCTTTATGATATGTTTACTCAGGTTGAAGCGCATATGGAGTCGGATGCCTCTATCTATATATTTCATGCTGATACGGAAGGGTATAACTTCCGTAAGGCGTTTAAGGATGCAGGCTTTTACTTGAGTGGATGCTGCATCTGGAAAAAGAACTCACTTGTTCTTGGTCGCAGCCCTTATCAGTGGCAACATGAACCTTGTCTCTTTGGTTGGAAGAACAAAGGGAAACACCAATGGTTCTCTGACCGAAAACAAACAACTATCTGGGAGTATGACCGACCTAAGTCTAGTAAAGACCATCCAACCATGAAACCAGTCCAATTGATGGCTTATCCCATTCAAAACTCATCCATGCGCGGGACATTAGTCTTGGATCCTTTCCTTGGAAGTGGCTCAACAATGATGGCTTGTGAAGAAACAGGTCGGATTTGTTATGGTATTGAATTGGATGAAAAGTTTGTGGACGTGATTGTGAAACGTTACTTTGAAGCGACTGGTGACCAATCAATCAAGGTTATGCGAGATGGGAAAGAAATCAATTACTCAGAGTTAGTTGAGGTGGTATTATGACCAAGTTAACTTTTATTGATTTCTTCGCAGGCATTGGTGGCTTTAGACGTGGACTTGAGTTGGCTGGCATGACTTGCATCGGGTATTGCGAAAAGGACAAGTTTGCGGTGAAGAGCTACCAAGCCATGTATGATACGGAAGGAGAATGGTTTAGAGATGACATTACAAAACTCAAGGCAGATGACATTCCAAAAGCAGATATATGGACTGCGGGAAGTCCTTGCCAAAATGTGTCTATCGCAGGAAAGCGAGCTGGACTACGAGCTGAAAGAAGTGGACTCTTTTTTACACTCGTTGACCTCCTCAAGAGCCAAAGTGAAGAAGATAAGCCCGAGTGGCTCATCCTTGAGAATGTTAAGGGACTTTTATCAAGTCGCAGAGGAGTCGATTTCCTCGACTATCTCCTTGAACTGGACGAAGCAGGGTACGACCTTGAATGGCAAGTGTTCAATTCCAAAGATTACGGAGTTCCCCAAAACCGAGAACGTGTCTACACTATCGGACATCTTAGAAGCAGAGGTCGACGACAAGTATTACCTCTCCAGCCAGAAAGCAGTGGTAATCTTAAGCAACTTGTAGGTGGCATGCAGTCCTATCGTGTCTATGATACGGACGGTATTTCTACAACTTTGGTTGGCACTGGTGGCGGTGTTGGGGCAAAGACAGGGCTTTACTTGATTGACCAATCTACAACCAAACCAAAGGTAACAGACCAAGCACGGTGCATCACTGCTCGTTACACAGCAGGTTCTACAAAGAGGACAGCCATGAACTCTGGTGTGATGGAAGTACAGCCTATTTTAACTCCAGACCGAGTGAACAAACGTCAAAATGGTCGTCGATTAAAAGAGAAAGGTGAGCCTATGTTTACCTTAACTTCTCAAGACCGACACGGAGTTGTAGAAGGAATTAAGGTAAGGAATGGTACAAAACAAGGGTATCAAGTGGCAGAACTTGGTGACTCTGTTGATTTATCTTATCCAGCATCTCCAACGAGACGAGCAAGAGTAGGTAAGTGCATTGCTCATAACCTCTCTTGCAGTGGTCAAATGGGTGCGGTGGTCTGGAATGGTCGAATGGTTAAAATCAGACGATTAACACCTCGTGAGTGTTTTAGACTTCAAGGTTTCACGGATGACCTCTTTGAGAAAGATCAAGCTGTAAACTCTGATGCCCAACTCTACAAACAAGCAGGTAATGGTGTAACAGTTACCGTTGTTTATGCGATTGGAAAGGCTATTCTTTCTTGCTTAAATCTTAGATGATTACTGGATAGTGTTTGGTACTAATGGTAATATACAGCTACCAAAAAGAAGGAGGCTTCACAATGAATAACGGTGCAAAAGAAAGAGTTGAATGTTTATACCCTGTAGGCTGTCGAGTTAAACTACTTGAAATGGATGATCCATTTCCACCACCTATTGGAACGCTAGGTACTGTCTATGGACATGACGACTTAGCTTCAGTTTTAGTTCATTGGGATAATGGTAGTGGGCTGAGTGTCGTCTATGGAGTTGATAGGATAGTAAAGGTGGAATAAGGCTATGTGGGAGTTGGTAGTCATTGATAGAGGTGAGAGACATTATGTCTGCGATTTGCTCAGAGAATCTTCAACTGACCCAAGTTATATCAATGGTGAATGGATTGCTCATTTGACCTTGAAACGTGACGGTCATCTTGTGTATGCTTACCATCGTGGGGTCTCATTAGATGCAATGAATGCTTTGGATAGGGAAGTTTTTAACGAAATAATAGCAGATTATAATTGATAATAGTGCGTATAACTGGCTATTAAACTCCTTTAGAGGTAATATGTTCACAACAAAAGAAGAGGAGAACAAAGGGGTTGGACTTCATATCTATGAAACCATAGATAGCCTAGAAGACTTTGATAACTTTGAAAGAAAGTTTGACAGAATCATTGAAGCTGAAGAAACATTTCAAGATTTGGGGCATGTAGTAAAATGGGCTTTTGATCAAATACAATAAACCGATAGGGTCTCGCAAGAGGCCTTTTTGCGTGTCAGAAAAAAATGGAAGATAGGAGGTGAGCGACCTGGCACAGCGTGGACGTAAACCAAAACCAACTGGTTTAAAAGTTCTTGAAGGTAACCCAGGTAAGCGCCCTCTCAACCATAAAGAACCTAAACCAACTAAGAAAGCTCCTCGATGCCCATCGTGGTTAGAAGAGGATGCCAAGAAAGAATGGAAACGCATGAGCAAGGTGCTCGAGTCCATGGGTCTTTTGACAGATATGGATATGACGGCTTTTGCAGGATACTGCCAAGCCTATGCTAGATGGAAAGAGGCAGAAGAGTTCCTAACGAAACATGGCTCTATTATCAAAACACCGAACGGCTACCTCCAGCAGGTTCCACAAGTTTCCATTGCTCAAACCAATATGAAAATCATGCTCAAGTTCTCCGAGCAGTTTGGTCTAACCCCTTCTGCAAGAAGTCGAATACAGGCTGATAGTAGTGATGGAGAACAAGATGAAATGGAACGACTACTCTCGGAGGTATAGAATGTCTTATCACTATCAACCAAGTCCTTTTATGTTGCCAACCTCACACTATGATGAGAGGAAGGCAGACAGGGCGGTAGCCTTTATCCAAAATCTGAAACACACAAAAGGGAAATGGGCAGGTAAGCACTTTTTACTTTTACCATGGCAGGAACAGATTATTCGTGACTTATTTGGAATTGTGAAAGAGGATGGAAACAGACAGTTTCTCTCCGCTTATGTAGAGATTCCAAAGAAAAATGGTAAGAGTGAACTCGCAGCTGCGATTGCCCTTTATCTTCTTTATGCGGATGGTGAAGCCAGTGCTGAAGTTTACGGTGCAGCCTGTGATAGAAACCAAGCCTCCATTGTATTTGATGTTGCCAAACAAATGGTTGGAATGTCAAACCCACTAAACAAACGCTCCAAAATCATGGGTGCAACTAAACGCATTGTCAATTACAACAATGCAGGTTTTTACCAAGTGCTATCTGCGGAGACTGGGACAAAGCATGGACTTAATGTATCAGGACTTGTCTTTGATGAAATCCATGCTCAACCCAACCGCCATCTCTATGATGTTCTTACCAAAGGTTCTGGTGATGCGCGTGAACAACCTCTATTCTTTATCATCACTACCGCAGGAACTGACAAAAACTCTATCTGTTATGAACTTCATACAAAGGCACTAGACATCTTATCTGGACGAAAGAAAGATGAAACTTTCTATCCAGTCGTTTATGGCCTAGCTAACGATGAGGATTGGCAGGATGAAGAAAATTGGTATAAGGCAAATCCCTCACTGGGTCACACCATACAGATTGACCGAGTGCGTGAAGCCTATCGAAATGCCATCGATAATCCAGCTGAAGAAAATGTCTTTAAGCAGCTTCGACTAAATATGTGGACCAGTTCAACCGTAACGTGGATTGCAGAACATGTCTATGACAAAGGTAATCTTCCAATTAACGAAACCAGTCTTTTAGGAAGAGAGTGCTACGCAGGACTTGACTTATCCAGTACATCTGATATCACAGCCTTCGTTTTAGTATTCCCACCACGGACGGAAGAGGAATCCTACATTGTGCTACCCTACTTTTGGTTGCCAGAAGAAACGCTACCTTTGAGGTGTAGGCGTGACCATGTTCTTTATGATGTTTGGGAACGTCAAGGTTATCTCAAAACAACCGAAGGTAATGTGGTGCATTATGGCTTTATTGAGCGTTTTATCGAGGATTTATCGACTAAGTTCAACATCAAAGAAATAGCCTACGACCGTTGGAATGCGACACAGATGGTTCAGAACTTGGAAGACATGGGGTTAACTGTTGTGCCATTTGGTCAAGGGTATAAGGATATGTCACCACCATCTAAGGAACTCTACAAACTCATGATGGAGGGCAGAGTCACACACGGTGGACATCCAGTTTTAAAATGGATGGCTCAAAACGTGGTTATGCGACAAGACCCAGCTGGCAATATCAAGCCAGACAAAGAAAAATCGGTCGATAAGATTGATGGCATTGTGGCATTGATTATGGGATTAGACCGTTGTATCCGTCACAAAGGTGATGACGGCAGCATTTACGACCAACGAGGAATTTTGAGTTTTTAGAAGGAGGTTCTATGGGAATTTTAGAATTGATAGGCTTAAAGAGGGCAAGAGACAAACCGACCAACTCGTATGAGGGGTCGGATTTTTCATACCTCTTTGGACGAACCACATCAGGGAAGAACGTCAATGAAATGACGGCTCTTCAAACCACGGCAGTCTATGCCTGTGTGCGAATTTTAGCTGAGGCGATTGCCAGTCTCCCCATTCATGTTTACAAGTATACGGATGAAGGCAAGGAACAAGATGTTAATCATCAGCTTTATTACTTACTTCATGATGAACCAAATCCAGACATGACTTCCTTTGTCTTTCGTGAGACACTCATGACTCACCTCTTGATTTGGGGCAATGCTTATGCCCAGATTATTCGTGATGGAAGAGGACAAGTCTTAGCCTTGTATCCTTTGCTACCAGACAGGGTGTCCGTCAAGAGAGATGATAAGGGTGAACTCTATTATGTATATCAACGGAGTGAAGAGGATAACCCAAACTTTAAGGACAAGGGCAATATCATTCTTAAGAAGAGTGAAGTTCTTCATGTACCTGGCCTTGGCTTTGATGGTCTAATTGGTTATTCACCGATTGCTATGGCAAAAAATGCCGTTGGTATGACCTTGGCGACTGAAGAGTATGGTGCATCATTCTTTGCGAACGGTGCGAATCCCGGAGGTGTTTTGGAACATCCCGGTATTCTCAAAGACCCCAGTAAGGTTAGAGATTCGTGGAATCAAGTCTATCAAGGCACAAACAATAGCCATAAGGTTGCTGTCCTTGAAGAAGGCATGAGCTATAAGACTATTGGGATTCCACCCAATGAAGCCCAGTTCTTAGAGACACGTAAGTTTCAAATCAATGAAATTGCAAGACTCTATCGGATACCACCTCATATGGTTGGCGACTTGGAGAAATCTTCTTTTTCAAATATTGAACAACAGTCCTTGGAGTTTGTGAAGTACACGCTAGACCCATGGGTAGTTCGATTTGAACAAGCCTTTCAAAAAGCTCTGCTCTTACCTGATGAGAAGAAGAATTATTTTATCAAATTCAATGTGGATGGCTTGTTAAGAGGGGACTATCAGAGTCGGATGAATGGCTATGCCATAGGCCGTCAAAATGGTTGGTTGTCAACAAATGATATTAGACGCTTAGAGGACATGAACCCACTTTCAAAAGAAGAAGGTGGTGACCTTTACTTGGTCAATGGCAACATGACCAAGTTAGAAGACGCAGGAGGTTTTATCAAAGATGCGTAAATTTTGGAATTGGGTCAAAAATGAGGGGGAACGATCCCTCTTTTTAAATGGTGTGATTGCCGGTGAATCTTGGTTTGGGGATGAGATAACTCCTCAACTCTTTAAAGATGAATTGCTTTCAGAACAAGGAGATATCACGCTTTGGATTAATAGCCCGGGTGGAGATGTTTTTGCGGCTGCTCAGATTTATAACATGTTAATGGATTATAAAGGAGCAGTCACCGTAAACATTGATGGCATTGCGGCTAGTGCAGCATCTGTCATTGCCATGGCTGGAACAATTGTAAACATGAGTCCAGTCTCTATGATGATGATTCATAATCCGGCCACTTTTGCAAGTGGTGACAAACGTGAGATGGAAAAAGCTATTCAGCTCCTAAATGAAGTGAAGGAGTCGATTATCAACGCTTATGAAATTAAGACATCTCTAAGTCGTCAGAAACTCTCAAATCTCATGGATGGAGAGACTTGGCTCAATGCAAAGAAAGCGGTTGAGTTAGGTTTTGCGGATCAGATTATCTTCGATGGCACTCATGACAATGATGAGCCACAAGATGCCTATGCATTTTCAATGCAGACAGTAACCAATCAAGTGGTCGCCAAGTGTGAACAGTTGATAGATAAACCCAAGGTTGCAGTAAGCACCTTGGAAAAACGACTACAGTTATTAAAACCCTAGGAGGACATTTATACTATGGACACAATTTTAGAACTACGAGAAAAACGTGCCAGGGCTTGGGATAAAAGCCAAGAACTTCTTAGATTCATGTCGTGATGAAAAGGGCATGATTTCACAGGAAGATAGTGAACGCTACGATAAGTTGGAACAAGAAGTGGTTGACCTTGGAAAAGAGATTGACCGTTTGGAACGCCAAGAACGTATTGAGCGTGAACTGTCACAAGCAACTAGCGCGACTATTGTCTCTCAACCACGAACTGATGCTGGTGGTGATGAGAAGACAGGTACGGCTTCAACTGTTTACAACCAATCATTCTGGAAAAATGTGCGTCAAAAGAATTTCTTTGACGTTAATAATACCTTGAACATTGGGAATGATGGTCAAGGTGGTTACTTAGTACCTGATGAATACGAGAACCGCTTGATTAAGGCTCTTGAAGAGGAGAACTTCTTCCGTCGTTTGGCAACCATTATCAAGACCTCAAATGGTGAGCGCAAGATTCCAGTGGTGACAGGTCATGGTACGGCTGCGTGGATGGATGAAAATGGTACTTACCCAGAGAGTGAAGAAACCTTTGGCCAAGTGACTCTTGGTGCTTACAAGGTTGGGACAGCTATCAAGATTTCAGAGGAGTTGATTCATGACTCTGTCTTTGACCTTGAATCCTATATGGCAGAAGAATTTGCTCGCCGTATTGGTTCAAAAGAAGAAGAGGCATTCCTGATTGGGGATGGTTCTGGTAAACCAACAGGTGTTTTCCATACGGTTACTGAAGGAGTGACAACAGCAGGGAATACGATTACGTTTGATGATGTCATGGATCTCTATCATTCCCTCAAGTCCCCATATCGTAAAAATGCTGTTTGGATTCTCAATGATTCTACTGTCAAGGCTCTGCGTAAGTTGAAGGACAACAACGGAAATTACATCTGGCAACCTTCTGTTCAGGTAGGTGTGCCCGACATGATTTTGAACCGACCATACTTTACGTCAAGCTATGCCCCAGAAATCGCTTCTGGACAAAAAGTTCTTGCTTTCGGTGACTTCTCTCATTATTGGATTAGTGACCGTCAAGGACGTAGCTTTAAGCGTCTGAACGAACTTTATGCGACAAGTGGTCAAGTAGGGTTCTTGGGTAGCCAACGTGTGGATGGAAAATTGGTTCTTACTGAAGCTGTCAAAGTGCTCACCATGAAAGGGTAAGATATGCTTACGCTTTTAGAAGCTAAAATCTATCTACGAGTTGATACTTCTGAGGAAGATGATTTGATAAAAGTCTTGATTGAAACGAGTGAAGAACTCTGCAAAGACGTATTGCGAGTGGATGAGTTGGTGGATACACCGCTTATTCGCTCCGCAATGCTCTATGCGTTAGCTTATCTTTTCGAGCACCGAGAAGAGGCTAACCATCATGATTTGAAAGAGACCCTCTATCATCTGTTGGGTGGTTTGCGAAAAGAGGTGTTTTAAATGAAAATTGCCCCTTTAAACCGGCGAGTTCTTTTCAAGAAACGTGTGATTACTCAAGATGATATTGGTAACGAAACAAGTCAGTTTACTGATTTATTTTCACGGTGGGCTAGTGTGAATCAAGCAAATAGTGATGAGATATTTGAAGTGGGTCAAACGAAACGAAAACTACAGCTGATAGTCACTCTTAGATATGATTCAGAAGTCGCCACACTTGATACCACCAATACACAACTCATCTTTCAAGGGAAATCGTTGTTTTTTGACAAGGTTGAAACTTATATTGATACCGAGCAACTTTATCAGGTTGCTTTTCATTTTGCATTTTAAGAAGGAGATAATATGGCTGAAAAAAATAAAGTCACGTTTGGTCTACAAGATGTCCACTGGGCAGAGGTCACAACGGAAGGAAGTGACGGAGGCTTAACCTATGGAAATGTTGAACGATTAAGAGGTGCTGCAGAGTTGACACTTGAAGCAACAGGAGATTCTGGTTCCTATAAAGCGGATAATATCAACTTTTATACGACCGAATCCAATGATGGTTATAGTGGAACTTTGAAGGTTGCCCTTTTAACACAAGAATTCTTAACTCGAGTGTTAGGGGAAACATTAGATGACACCAATAAGGTGATTACGGAATCATCCAATGCGACTCGGAAAAACTTCGCATTAATGTTCCGTTTCGAAGGGGATAAGAAGGAGACACTTCATGTCCTCTATTATTGTTATGCCTCTCGACCAACAGTAGGCTCAAAAACCAAGAATGGTAGTGATATCAATGAAGTGGAATTGAAATTCACAGCCAGTCCACGTCCACTTGATCAGGTGGTTCGTCGTCGGACAACAGAAGAGACCCCCGAAACAGTGAAGAAAAATTGGTTTAAGTCTGTATATGAGCCAACTGTCGCAAGTGGAGGTAGTCGTACATGAGAAAACAGGTGACGATTTGTGGGAAAGTTTACCCACTAGCAAGTAATGCTTACACGCCGATTGCCTATAAAGAACAATTCGGTAAAGATTACTTTCAAGACCTCTTTCAAATGATTAATGCCAAGTCTATTTTAGACCAACTTAATCAGTTAGAAGAAGGAGAGGAGCTAACCGCACAAAATATGGATGTCTCTATTCTTTCTGATTTCGATATGACCTTCTTTCATCGACTATTTTGGGTATTTGCCAAATCAGCCAATCCACGGGTGAAAGCATTTGATGTTTTCTTTATGGAGATGGAAGAGTTTCCGATTCAGGAGATTGGACCAGTCTTGATGGAGATGTTAAATCAAGGAATGTCGACTCGAAAAAAGTCGATGAAACCGATGAAGCGAGTGAAGAAATCTTCACGGTAGAAAGCTACTTGTCTTGTTGCAAGGAGACTGGACTGTCTATAGATGATTTAAAGTACATCTCCATTGGAATGGCATTGGATTATCAAACGGATTATGTCGCCTTGCGCTCGGACAAACCACAAACTAGACGAGCAACCCAAGTTGATTTTGATAACTTTTAGAGAAAGGAGGGAGTGTCATGGCTGGTAACATCAAAGGTATTACGATTGAGATTGGTGGTGACACCCAACCGTTACAACGGGCCTTAAAGGGAATTAATAAAGAAGCAGCAGAATCCACTAAAGAGCTGAAACAAATTGATAGAGCCTTAAAGTTTGATACTGGTAATGTCACTCTCCTTACTCAAAAGCAAGAGGTGCTTTCTAAACAGATTGCGACTACAAAAGAGAAACTAGAAACCTTACGTCAGGCACAAAGTCAGGTTGAAGCGCAATTCCAACGTGGGGATATTGGTGCAGAACAATATCGAGCATTCCAACGTGAAGTTGAGACAACACAAAATGTCCTAAAAAGCTATGAAACAAACTTGAAGGAGTTAATCGAGCGCTTGATTCTCACGGAAACACAGTTGAAAGCAACCGGTCGAAATTAAACGGTTTAGAAACTGAACAGGCCCAATTAGCATCAGAGAGTGAGAAACTCAATTCAACCTTTCGTTTGCAAGAGAGTCAGCTTGGTTCAAATGCTTCAGAGTCTGAAAAATTAGCCTTTGCACAAAGAAGAATTGCTAGTCAATCTGAACTGGTTGAGCGTCAAATTGCAAATTTAGAACGTCAGTTAGAACTAACCAAAGCTGAATATGGTGAGAATTCTGTCGAAGCTAATCGGCTTGAGAAAACACTCAACGACACAAAGACAGCTTACAACAATCTCCAACAGGAAATGGAAGGGCTCTCAAGTGCATCCCAACAATCTGCAGCAAGCCTTGAACAAACCAATGGTTTATTAAAAGCAGATATCCTCATGGAGTTTGGAGACCGATTGGGTGAACTCTCTCAAAAGTTAATCGAATTTGGGCAACAATCTCTTGAAGCTTTTCGTGAAGTTGATGAAGGGATGGATATCATCATCACCAAGACTGGTGCAAGTGGAAAGGCACTTGAAGGGATGCAAGATATTGCGACAGAGCTCGCTACATCCATTCCTACAGATTTTGCGACTGCAGGAAGTGCCGTTGGGGAATTAAATACTCAGTTTGGTTTAACTGGAGACGCTTTATCACAGGCTTCGGCTTTGTTAATCAAATACGCTGAAATCAATGGCTCGGATGTGACGCAATCGGCTATTTCTGCCAAACAGGCCATTGAAGCCTATGGTCTTGAGTCTAAAGACCTCGCTATGGTACTTGATACGGTCACTTTTACTTCCCAAAAACTGGGGTCGGTGTTCAGGATTTAATGAGTAAGGTCATCTCTGGTGCACCCCAAATTAAGTCACTAGGTTTATCCTTTGACGAGGGTGTCGCCTTAATGGGACGCTTTGAAAAAGCTGGTGTCGATTCAAGTGCTGCACTTTCTACTTTATCTAAAGCAGCTGTTAATTATGCCAAGGATGGCTTAACCTTACAAGATGGTTTGGCAAAAACTGTTGAACAAATTAAGAATTCAACAAATGAGACAGAGAGTCTGACACTTGCTTCAGAAGTTTTTGGTTCAAAAGCTGCACCACGAATGGTCGATGCCATTAAGCGTGGTGCTTTTTCATTTAATGATTTATCAGGTACTGCTAAGAATGCTTTAGGAGTTGTGACGTCAACTTATGGAGCAACACTTGATCCGATTGATAAATTTACGACTGCACAAAATACTGCTAAAGCTGCCATGGCAGAGGTTGGTGGTGTTTTAGCTGAAGCTCTAGCACCAGTCTTAGAATTATTGGCTCAATTACTACAAGCTGTCGCTAATTGGTTCAGCAACTTATCTAGTCCCATTCAGACCTTTATTGCCATTATGGGTGGTTTAATTACAGTTGTCGGGCTGTTGTTACCTGGACTCTTAGCCCTTCAAACAGTAGCAGTCGCCATGGGAACGACCATTGGCGGATTGGTCGTTGCAGCAGCTCCGATTGTTGGAACAGTTCTAGGCATCATAGCAGTGATTGCCCTATTAGTCGTTGGGATTCAAGAACTGTGGCAAAACAATGAAGGCTTTCGGACAGCAGTCATTGAAATCTGGAATGCCATCTATGCTTTATTTCAGTTATTCTTCAAGAGATTAGTACCTTTATCATGACGATTTGGGGAACTCTTACCACTTGGTGGACAGAAAATCAAGCCCTTATACAAGCAGCAGTTGAAACGGTCTGGAATGCCATTTCTACAGTTATTCAGACGGTCATGTCTTTGATTGGTCCCTATCTTGAAGCTACTTGGGCAAATATTCAGTTAATCATCACCACGGCTTGGGACATCATCAAAACAGTTGTCGAAACAGCTATCAATGTTGTTTTAGGAATCATCAAAGCTATTATGCAGGTCATAACTGGTGACTGGTCTGGCGCATGGGAGACGATCAAGGGAGTTCTTCAGAGAGTTTGGCAAGCTATTCAACAAATTGTGACAACGATATTGTCTGCCATAGGTCAGTTTATTTCCAATACCTGGAATGGAATTAAAGGCACCATTAGTAATGTTTTAACCGCTATTTCTGGAATCGTGTCTTCTATTTGGAACACGATAAAATCCGTCATTTCGTCAGTGATTTCTTCAATTGTTTCTTTTGTATCCAGTGGCTGGTCTGGTATTCAACAGACCATTTCTAGTATTCTCAGTGGTATTAGCTCCACTGTTTCAAGTGTCTGGAATGGTATCAAGAATTCTATCTCAAATGCCATCAATGGTGCAAAAAATGTTGTATCTTCTGCCATTAATGCCATCAAGAATCTGTTTAACTTTAAGATTTCATGGCCACATATTCCTTTACCTCACTTTTCTGTGAGTGGATCTGCCAATCCGCTTGATTGGTTGAAGGGGGGGACTACCTAAGATTTCGATTGCTTGGTATGCCAAGGGAGGGATTCTAACGAAACCGACAGCCTTTGGCATGAATGGGAAACAACTGATGGTTGGTGGTGAAGCTGGGAAAGAGGCTATCTTGCCTTTAACCAAACAGAATCTTGCGGCAATTGGTGAAGGAATCGGATCAACCATGGGAACTGGTGGCAATGTCATCAATGTTAACATTACAGATGTAGTGATAAGAGAAGAAGCCGATATCAAACGACTAGCCAATCAAGTAGCAGAAAGAATTCATGACGAGTTAACTCGAATACAATCATTGAGAGGGGTGAGGTTGTGATCCAACATAATGCATTAATCATAGATGGTTTATCAACTGCCTCATTCCCTTACAAGATACTCGTGGAAGATAGACCAAGTTTTCATATTCCGACTTCTAAAAGCCAACTGCAAGAACATGACGGTTTGAGTGGTGGATTAATTTTGACCAATAAGCACCGAAAAGTGATTGAGAAAGCTTATCGTATTCACCTTATTGGTGCAACTGAAGAACAGATTAATGAATTTTCTGCTCTTTTAACTCGTGAAGGGTTTTGGCTTGAAAGTGAGCGTATGAAAACCACAAGGTACTGGTGTTATAAGGTAGGTAGCTTTGATATTGTTCAAGATAATTTAGGAGTATTCACCCTAGAGGTCACTTTCCTTTGTCATCCTACTCGATATTTTAAGGAAGTTAGTGAGTATACCTTAACGAAGAATGGGACAATTCCCCTACTTGGTTCAGCACTAGTTTATCCCAAAATTACCATTAAAGGTAGTTCAACAGGTGAGACAAGTTTCACTATCGGTAAACAGGTCATTGGTTTGGAACAGCTAAACAAAACTTTGGTTATGGACAATGACCCACATCATCCAAGTTTTTTGACAGAAAGTGGAGAGTTGGTTAATTGGTCAGGAGATTTTATCACACTCGATGCCAATCAAAAAGACAAGAAAGTTGGTGTGGTGCTTGGTACTGGAATTACCAGCCTTCACATTGAAATATTATGGGGGTGGACGTAATGTTATTTTTGTTAGACGGACAAACTAAAACTCCAAAATGGAATGGGCTTCCTCTTCATGAAACCTTGAGTGCGGAAGTTGAAGAAACTTTGAATGGAGATTTTACACTTCAATTTGACTATCCCATCACAGATTCAGGCATCTATAAAGAGTTGGTGACAGATAAATTGATACTATGTCCAGTACCATATATCAAAAAACAACTCTTTCGGATTAAGAAACCAGTTGAAGAAAACGATAGGGTTCGTGTAACTTGCCAACATATTACGGATGATATCATGCGTCGCTCTATTCTACCAGTTTCGAATCAAAAAGTGACCTGCCAAAGTGCCCTTGGGCAATTGATTTCAAAAGCTAAAAGAGATATATCTCCCTTTTCTTTTGATAGTGATATTACAAAGAAACGGTCGTTTAATACGACAGAGACAGCTACACTTTACCAAGTGTTGATGGATGGAAAACATTCCATTTTAGGAACTTGGGAGGGAGAGTTGGTTCGTGATAACTTTTTATTTACTATCAAAGAACATCGAGGAAAGAATCGTGGGGTGGTCATTTCAACGCATCATAACTTAGAAAAGTTTGATCGTACTCGTTCTAGTCAGTCTATTGTCACTCGCATTTATGCGTCCTCAACTTTTAAGCCAGAAGGTGAAAAGGAAGAGAAAACTCTTTCGGTTATGGTGGAGAGTCCTCTCATTCATCAATATCCTTATGTGCATGAGTCTGAGTATGAGAACAATAATCTCCATACCGAGGAAGAATTGAGACAATGGGCGGTGGCAAAATTTAGCAATGACCATTTAGATCAGGTTTCAGAAGTGATTGAGATTGAAGCTTTTGAACTAGATGGACAAGAGGTGCAGTTGGGGGACGAGGTGACCCTAAAAAGTAGACTTCATCAAGTTGATGTGGTCAAAAGAGCAGTTGCTTATCGCTTTAATGCCTTAACAGAGCAAATCACATCCATCTCATTTGATGATACGGTCGCGTTTGGTGGACAAGGGGTGTCAGGAAATCCCATATCATCTGTCGCAAATGAACTCTTAACTCTCAATGATGGAAAGATTCAACGTCAGATTGAAAGGGAGCGAGCCAATCTCAGTCGTGTACTTGATTTCAATATGAGTCGAGTAAACAAGGATGTAGAAGATGGGATTGAGCGAGCAAAAGCTGAAGCAATTCGGAGTGGTAATCAAGCAGCAGTTGACTATTTATCCTCAGAGGCGGCAGAAATTCGCTTTGCGGCTATTCAAAAAGCAAAGATAGATGAACTAACCGTGTCCAATTCTGCTTGGATGCGTCGTTTGGTTTCTCATCAGGTGTTGACTGAATATTTAAATGCGATAGAAGTCAATGCCAACAAGGTTGTTATTCCTGGAAGTCACAAGCCAGTATTTTCATTGGACTCCAATGGGAATATTTCAATTGATACACCACTCTTAAAAGTGAGAGGCGAAGAACTAGCTACCAAGAGTCAACTTTCTAAACTGTCACTCACTCCAGGTCCAAAGGAGACAGAGGCATCAGCATTTCCCAAATCGAAGAATACTATTTGGCGAGTAATCAAAAAACAGGAGTCCTCACATCAACGAGTGGTTGGTCAAAAACCATTCCTGTTTTAACGGATACTATTAAATATCTTTGGAATTACAAACGAACTGTTTTCACTGATGGAAATGAAACGTCGACGACACCAGTGGTTATTGGTGTTTATGGGAATAAGGGAGATACCGGTCAAACCTTATATACGTGGAAGATGTATGCGGACAGTGAAAAAGGAGAAGGCATTTCACCCTCACCCAAGGGAAAACGCTATTTTGGTCTGGCGGTGAATCGACCAACCGCAATACCCTCAACGAACCCAAGTAATTATACTTGGTCTTCTTTCTTTGAGGGGACTGTTTTAGGTGGGCGGAATTACATTGATGATTATGCTATGCGAGAAGCAAGTTTCACTAATCTTCAATCAGAATGGCGAAAAGAAATCGAAGAAGATAGTACATCTGTCAGTGGCATCTCGATTAAAATGACTTGTACCAAAGCAGGAAGTGGTGGCTTTAAGCGAGATTTTTTTGACCTAAGAACACGAATTGGTCAGACCATGACTTTTTCGGTGGAACTAAAAGCTTCAAAGGCGGTATCCATGATGATTGGCTCTGAATTAGGTGGAACAAAATCGATTCAACTTACCACCAATTGGGAACGAGTGGTTTCAAGTTGGAAGGTTTCAAGTAACGCAGCTTATTCTTTTGTCTTTACTTTATCATCTGGAACATGGGTACAAGGTGATGTGGTTTGGCTACGAAATGTCCAACTTGAAGATGGGAATGTCGCAACAGCACCTGGACCTTCATTAGCGGATTTGATGAAGCAAATTGATGGGAAAGCCGACCAAAGTTTTATGAAGCAACAATTGGACATCCTAACAGAAAAGACGGAGTCGATTCGAGTGGATATGGAAGCGAGGGCACTGGCCAGTGAAGTTTCTGATTGGCTCAAGACCTATAAGGAATTTGAAAAGAGTAACAAGGAAACACTCGCCAAATTCAATCAGGATTTTGTCGCAAACACACAGCGCATCGCAGCTATTGAAGCTGATTTGAAAAGTAATGCCTTGCTTTTACAATTTGTGAACACTTATCTGCGAGCAGGTGATAATGGTGTCATCATTGGTAAGAAAGATAATTCTGAGTTTATCGAATTAACCCCACAAGGAATGATGATTAAATCAGCAGGGAATGCGGTCATGACCGTTACTTCTGGTGTGATTAAAATCCACCATGGTGTATTCGTTGAAACGCTACAAGTTGGAAATTATCGTTTAGAAGCTGCAAGGCATAATGCCAAACATTTGGTTTGTCGCTTCATCGACAGCAAGACTTAGAAGGAAAGACTATGGCAGATTATGGAAGTAATAATGACCGAGGGTACAATCTTCTACTTAGGGTAGAAGAAACAGGAACTAGCACCGCCAATAATACCTCAACTGTACGTATTCAATTGTGGCTACGAAATGGCCAAACAACCTTTGGGATGTATAACTGTAGTGCCAGTGTTTCCATAGATGGTCAAACTCTTTCTTGGAGTGGTAGACCAGATATGTACAGCATGAACTCTTCTCTTCATCTCATTGATAAAACCATCACCATCGCTCACAATTCCAATGGTCAAAAGACCATTGGTTTTTCTGCGACCTTTTCAGGAAGTGGTGGATGGTCACCTGGACGACTCAATACGGGTAATCAGTCCTTACGATTACGAGATATTCCACGTTCCTCAACAGCTAGTGTTTCTGGGAATATGATGGGGTCTCCTATTACCATTTCTATCAATCGTGCAAGTGCTGACTTTACCCATCATGTTTCGTGGCAATTTGGTAGTTTGAGTGGAGTGGTCGCAACTGGTGCAACTACTTCTTGTAGTTGGACACCTGAAGTTGCAAGACTAGCTCTTCAAATTCCCAATGCGACCTCTGGTATTGGCACAATGTTAGTACAAACCATTTATGGAGGAAAGGTCATCGGTGAGTCTCGGATTCAAGTGACTCTTCAACTTCCGAGCTCGGTGGTTCCCAGTCTATCCTCTATCAGTTTATCGGATTTAAATACGATTGCTCAAAATGCCATTACAGGCAATACCTTTGTTTCATTGGAGTCAAATCCTAAGGTTACCTTTAATGGTGCTACAGGAATTTATGGTTCAACCATTCCTTCTAGTGGTTATCGAGCGGAAGTGTTTAAATTTGAAGGAAACAAGTGGGTGCAACTTCAGAATGTAACAAGTTCACAAAATGGCGGAGTAGGTGGTATTAACCATGTAGGGCGAGCCAAAATCTCTGCTTTTTGTGACGGATTCAAGGGAAGACAAAGCCCAAGAAAAGAAGTCGAGATTACGCTTCTTGAGTATTTTTAAGCCCATATTATCCTTTACTTCGGTTCGAGTTGGAACTGCAATGAATCAATTAAATGTGATTCGTAAAGTAAAAATTGCACCACTGATTGTAGGCAATACTCAGAAAAATCGAGCCACTATGACGTGGGATATCATTGATTTAGCGACTGGAACGAAAACCACAAATGTGGGAGGTGATGCCAATTGGAGTACGACAACGGAACATACCAAAGAGAATTTTCAAGCTACCCTGAATGGCACCTATGACCAAACCAAGTCTTATACCATCATTGGTCACTTGCGAGATTTGTTTTATGAAAGCCATTTTGAGTTTACAGTTGGTCCTGAAAAGGTGGTTTATGGCTTATCTCCAACTGGAATGGGAATTGGAAAAGCATGGACAAGAGGGATTCTTGATGTGGATGGTAGTCAGCCATCCTATTTCGATGGCGATATCATCATGAGAAACAAAAAGTTGATTGATATCTTCTATCCAGTTGGAACAATTTATGAATCAACGAGTTCTACCAATCCTTCAACTTTTATGGGAGGAAAGTGGGAACGATTTGGAAATGGACGAACGTTAGTGGGGGTATCTGAGAGCGAAGCAGAATTTAGTTCCATATCGAAAACTGGAGGTAGTAAGACTCATAAGCACGGAAAAGGTGATATGGTTGCCTTGGTTGGTTCAGGTAATGGTCGTGCGGATACTCTCGGTTTCGTCCATGACCAAGCCTATACAGGAGATACCAATCCAACCTATGTTGTGAGTGGTGGAATTGTAAATGACTTGAAAAGTAAGCCCCTTTCTCACCATACGGCTATTCGAGGGAATACCTCCGAAACTTCTAGTTTACAGCCTTATATTACAGTTTATCGGTGGCGACGTACCGCTTAAAGGAGACAAAATGCATCAAGCAGTTTCAACAAATAAGTTAGTGTTTTCAGGAATCGGTGGGGTCATCGGTTCTATTTTTGGAGAAGTCGATGGCTTTCTTTATGGCCTTTTGATTTTTATGTTGATTGACTATGTGACAGGGATTATGGCAGCCATTGTCGAGAAGAACCTCTCCAGTTCTATCGGTAAAAAAGGGATTTTCAAAAAAGCCATGATTATCTGTTTGGTGGCTGTTGCCCACATGATTGACCTACATGTCTTAAAACAAGGTGGGGCAGTTCGAACAGCTGTTATCTTTTTCTACTTCAGTAATGAAGGACTGTCCATCTTGGAAAATGCGACTCGTATTGGATTGCCAGTGCCTAATCGTATTAAACAAGTCTTACGTCAGTTAAACGAAGATAAGGAGGATGAGAATGACAAGTAAAGAAAAGGTTGTTGCCAATGCCCTCTCGAAAGTCAATACCAAAGTGACGGTGCCTACCAATCCTTATGGTGGGCAATGTGTGGCTCTAATTGACAAAATCGTTCAGGAGGAAACAGGGAAGAATATGGCTTACACCAATGCCATTGACTGCCTTGATAAGGCAAAAGCCAATGGTTTTCAGGTCACCTATGATGCCGTAGGGGTTAACCCACAGGCGGGTGACATTTACGTGATTCGTGTACCGAGTCACAGTTTTGGTCACATCGGTGTTTGTTTAGCGGATTCTGATGGTACTGGACTTGAAGGTGTGGAACAAAATGTCGATGGTTATTTGGATAGTAACCGTAATGGGATCAACGATCAACTGGAAGTTGGCGGTGGTGGCTACACTCGACGTGTGTCGCGAAAGTGGTATTCTGATGGGCGATTAGTGGATAGCCATAGTGGTGGATTGGTTGGTTATATGGTTGGCTGGTTTAGACTGCCTTATGAGGTAGCAACTAGCACAAAGAAAGTAGAAACTTCGGAGGATGAGGATATGAAAAATTTTGTCGTACGATCAAAAAGTGGGAAACAAGGTTATGTGGCAGTGGTCAATGGTGCTGTCTTTGGGATTGGTCACATTGATACAGTTGTTCAGTTGCAAAATGCTGGAGCTGTACATCTCAACTTAGATGATGGTGACTTCAACCGATTTTTAGAATCACAAAAGTTTGACGATGAGAAATTGGTTGCTTCAGTACAGGCCTTGGAAAAGGCAATTAAACAGTAACTTATGTTAAGCCTGATGGAATGTATTTTCTGTCAGGCTTATTTTTTTGCCTAAAAAGCGGAAAAAATGCCCTCAGCCTTACTTAGTAAGGTAGGAGGGCTAATATGAATTCAAAACAAAAAGAACAAATCACTCTTCTTCGTAAAGAAGGGCGAGGCTATAAGCGTATTTCCAGTGAGTTAGGCATATCGGTTAATACTGTGAAGTCATTTTGTCAGAGGCAGGGTATAACAGCTAAACCAAATCAAGATAAGACACAAGCTAGATGCCCTGTCTGTGACAAGATGTTAGAGAGTCACCAAGGTAAGAAAAAGAAACGCTTTTGTTCTACAACCTGTCGCATGACTTGGTGGAATTGTCATCAAAGTGAGGTAAATAAAAAGGCATATACTGAACATATATGTAAAGGTTGTGAGAAGATTTTTTCTTCTTATGGTAATAACAAACGTCAGTATTGTAGTCATGAGTGCTATATCAAGACCAGATTTCAAAAGGAGAGAGCATGAAACCACAACATTTTTATGATGAGTTAACGTATCAATTAACCTTATCTCAGGCTAAACTTCTCCTGACGCAAGGAGTGATTGATGAGGTGGTATTTCTTTGTTTTATGGACAGAATGAAAGAAAAATATCATCCAATTATTAGCCAGTATGAGGGGGTTATAACTTGATAAATTAGTGCTTTAGAGTGATATATAGTAACGGAAAGGAGTTGTATCAATTTGAAAACAGTTACTCAAATTAAAACTATAAACCCTAGCTTGACAACAAAGCTAAAGGTTGCAGCCTATGCACGGATTTCGCATTCAAGTTTGAAGCATTCTTTGTCAAACCAAGTCAGTTACTATAATCAACTCATTCAGTCTAATCCTTGCTGGTCATTCGCAGGGATTTACATTGATGATGGCATTAGTGGAAAAAGTCAGGAGACCAGAAGTGACTTCCAAGCACTTATTAAAGCCTGTCACGAAGGGAAAGTTGATTTAATTTTAACCAAGTCTATTTCTCGATTTGGTCGTAATACGGTAGAGTTACTCACGACTGTTCGAGAACTAAAGGAACTAGGTGTAAATATCCGCTTTGAGAAAGAAGGAATTGAAACTCTGACATCAGACGGTGAATTATTACTAACTCTACTTGCTTCAGTGGCACAGGAGGAATCGAGGTCCATCAGTGAGAACGTTAAGTGGTATGTTAAGAAATCCTTTGAACAGGGGCTACCTTACATCCCACAGGATATCTACGGTTATCGCTGGCAAGGCGATACTTATGTGATAGAACCACATGAAGCTAAAATTGTTAAGCAGGTCTTTAGATGGTATATGGAGGGCCTGGGAGTTCCTACAATTGCACAAAAACTTAATGATCTAGGTGAGAGGACTAGGCTAAGAAATCCTTTTACAAAGTCTATCCTTTATGAGTTTTTTAAACAAGAAGCCTACTACGGACGGTTAGTTCTTCAGAAAACCTATCGGACTGATTTCTCTAGAAATCCTAAACGTAATAAGGGTCAAAGGGATAAATACATAGTAGATAATGCACATGAACCCATTGTTTCAAAAGAATACTTTGAATCAGTATTAGCTGAAAAGCGTAGACGAAGTAAAGGGCGTTATTACCGAGATGAGTCGATTCCTACATTATTCAGGGATAAGATATATTGTGCTCATTGCGGTGTTGATATGTTATTGACAGTTGATAAACCTCATACTGATAAAGCAACAGTACGCTACAATTGTCGAACACGACAGCACAAAGGGCTGGATGCCTGCCCAAGTAAGACTTTAGCAGAGAAACGACTAATTATGACTCTTACAAATTATTATAACTGTTCAATTGATGAAGAGTGGGTGGCTAAAGTTAAGTCCGTTACATTTAATTCTATTGATTACTCGATTATAGTTGCTTTTAAAGACGGTGAGTTCCATACTCTACCTATTAAGAGAGGACGGTTTAAATGAAAAAAATCATTACTATTGAAGCGGCTACTGTTCACTCTAATAAAGTAGAACAGCCCAAATTCATAAAGCGAAGGGTAGCAGGTTATGCCAGGGTCTCCACTGATCATGAGGAACAAGCAACCAGCTATGACGCACAAATGAGGTACTATACGGATTATATTTCTAGTCGTCTTGATTGGGAATTTGTTAAGATGTACTCGGATGAAGGTATCACAGGAACCAACACCAAACAACGTGTTGGGTTTAATAGCATGGTAAAAGATGCACTTGCTGGAAAGATTGACTTAATTGTAACCAAGTCCGTCAGTCGATTTGCCAGAAACACAGTTGATTCCCTTTCGACTGTTAGAAAGCTAAAAGATGCCGGAGTGGAGATTTACTTTGAGAAAGAGAACATCTGGACCTTTGATGCCAAGGGTGAACTCTTAATTACTATCATGTCCAGTCTGGCACAAGAAGAAAGTCGGTCTATCTCAGAGAACGTGACTTGGGGTAAACGTAAGCAGTACGAACGTGGTAAGGTGAGTATTCCCTTCAAGAATGTTTTGGGATTTGAACGTGGACCCAATGGTGAATTAGTAGTTAATGAGGAAGAAGCCAAAATTGTGCGTTACATTTCATGAGTTTTTACTTGGGAAAAATGCCAATAGCATCGCAAAGGCTTTAACGGAACAAGGTATTCCATCACCCACTGGAAAGGAAAAGTGGTATTACGGAACAGTACGTCGGATGCTGCAAAATGAAAAATACAAGGGTGATGCTCTTCTTCAAAAAAGCTTTACGACCAATTTCCTAACCAAAAAGACAAAAGTCAATGAAGGTGAACTACCTCAATATTATGTGGAAAATAACCACGAAGCAATTATTGATAAAGAAACCTTTGATTTAGTTCAGTTCGAATTGAAGAAACGTGAGCGACGAGGGTCCGCTAGTATCTTTTCAGGAATGCTAGTTTGTGGTACTTGTGGTGCTGTATATGGCAGTAAGGTATGGCATTCTAATAGTAAGTACAGACGAATCATCTATCGCTGCAATCAGAAATATGAAGGTGAAGCAAAATGCGAAACGCCTCATGTGACGGATGAAGAAGTCAAAGAATGGTTCATCACGGCAATAAACAAGCTGATAGAAAATAAGGATGAAGTCATTGAGAACATGAAGGTATTACTTGAAATTTGTTCAGACACTAAATCCATTCAAGAAGAAATAACAGGTTCAGAGGCTCGAATGGTAGAGTTGACGGATTTAGTAGATAACTTGGTATTTGAGAATGCCAGAGTCGCTCAAGACCAAATGGCTTATCAAGAAAAATATGACAGGTACGCTAATGAGTACAGGGATCTTGAAGAACGACTTGAAGCTCTAACCACCGAGTTACAAAAAAAGAAATCTCAATCAAAGTCCATTCAAGAATTTATTCATCATCTTCCAAATAAGGATTTAGTCACAGATTTTTGATGAGAGACTCTGGTATACCATGGTTGATAAAGTCGTCATTACTTCAAAAAGAAGAAGTCAACTTTCATTTCAAAAAAACGGAGCAGTTGTATCTATCTGATATGACTGCTTTTTCATTTCTGTGGTATAATGAAATCAATGAATTCAAGGGTTTCTGTATTTGCACCCCCTTTTGACCCCTTGCACCCCCCTAGAAAGGAATTTTGGTAAATTGTATTATAAATATCTTCTTTTCGATTTGGATCATACCTTGTTGGACTTTGAATCTGCTGAAGAAACAGCCTTGACGCAGATGTTAGAAGACATGAATTTTCCAGATGTACAGGCCTTTAAGGATTACTACAAACCCATGAACCAAGGGCTCTGGAAGGATTTGGAACAAAAGAAATTGACCAAGCAAGAGCTCGTGGATAGTCGGTTTGCGATTGGGTTTGCCCACTTTGGGATCACGGTTGATGGGGCTGAGATGGCTCTTCGCTACCAAGATTACATCAGTCTTCAAGGGCAGTCTTTCCCCGGTGCGGAGGACTTACTGGCCCGACTTGAAAAAGCGGGTTACCAGCTCTATGGCGCAACGAATGGAGTGACCGCCATTCAAGAAGGTCGCTTGGCTCATTCTACAATTACTTCTTATTTCAAAGAGGTCTTTATCTCTGAACAGCTTCATACTCAGAAACCAGAACCTGCATTTTTTGACAAAGTTGGCCAACTGATTCCAGGTTTTAGCAAGGAAAAGACCCTCATGATCGGAGATTCTTTGACGGCGGATATCGCAGGAGGAAATGCTGCGGGGATCGATACCGTCTGGTATAACCCGGATCGTAAGGAAAATACCAGCCAGGTAGTACCGACTTATACCGTTAGCAACTATCGAGAAATTGCCGATTTACTGATAAAATAAAAAATTTTAAATACTGTCAAGTTTTTTTCTTGACAGGTCTATAAAATGTGTTATAATAGATCATGTGCTAAATAGCTTGTCTATTTCACCGAAAATTAAAATATAGAAAAGAGACTTATAAAAATGGCAGTTAAAATTCGTTTGACTCGTATGGGTTCTAAGAAAAAACCTTACTACCGTATCAACGTAGCAGATTCACGTTCACCACGTGATGGACGTTTCATCGAAACAGTTGGAACTTACAATCCACTTGTTGAAGAAAACCAAGTAACTTTGAAAGAAGATCGCGTTCTTGCATGGTTGGCTGATGGAGCTCAACCTTCAGATACAGTTCGCAACATCCTTTCAAAAGCTGGTGTGATGAAGAAATTCCACGATTCTAAATTCTCAAAATAATTTTTTAAGTAGGTTGATGTATGGATACGATTGAAAATCTCATTATTGCAATTGTGAAACCCTTGATTTCACAACCGGATGCTTTAACCATCAAGATCGAAGATACTCCTGAATTCTTGGAGTACCATCTTGACCTTGATCCTAGCGATGTTGGTCGTGTAATCGGTCGAAAAGGTCGCACCATTTCTGCGATAAGAACGATTGTCTACTCTGTCCCAACTGAAGATAAAAAAGTAAGAATCGTTATTGACGAAAAATAAAAAGGCGGGACTTGGTCCCGTTTTTTTGTTGGAAGGCTCAGTGAGCACCGTTGAGAATTGTTGCTGAACGTGATAAAATAGAGTGAATAAACTACACTGGAGAAATCATGAATTACTTTAATGTTGGGAAAATTGTCAATACCCAAGGCTTACAAGGAGAAATGCGGGTCTTGTCTGTGACAGACTTTGCGGAAGAACGTTTTAAAAAAGGAGCTGAGTTGGCTCTTTTTGATGAGAAGGATCGTTTTGTCCAAACGGTGACCATTGCCAGTCATCGCAAGCACAAGAACTTCGATATCATCAAGTTTAAGGATATGTACCATATCAATGCCATTGAGAAATTCAAAGGCTTTAGCCTCAAGGTTGCAGAAGAAGACTTGACGGATTTGGATGAGGGCGAATTCTATTACCATGAGATTATCGGCCTTGATGTATACGAAAATGACCAACTAATCGGTCAGATCAAGGAAATCCTGCAACCAGGTGCCAATGATGTCTGGGTTGTGAAACGCAAAGGCAAACGCGACCTTCTCTTGCCTTATATCCCACCAGTGGTGCTCAATATCGATATCCCAGGAAACCGGGTGGATGTAGACATCTTAGAAGGGCTAGACGATGAAGATTGATATTTTAACCCTCTTTCCAGAAATGTTTTCACCTTTGGAGCACTCGATCGTCGGCAAAGCGCGTGAAAAGGGACTTCTCGAGATCAACTACCATAATTTCCGTGAAAACGCGGAGAAAGCGCGCCATGTGGACGATGAACCCTATGGTGGCGGGCAAGGCATGCTCTTACGAGCTCAACCGATTTTTGATACCTTTGATGCGATTGAGAAAAAGAATCCGCGCGTGATTTTGCTGGATCCTGCTGGTCGGACCTTTGATCAAGCCTACGCAGAAGAGTTGGCTCAGGAAGAAGAATTGATCTTTATCTGTGGTCACTATGAGGGATACGACGAGAGGATCAAAACCTTGGTGACGGATGAAATTTCTCTTGGAGATTATGTTCTAACGGGTGGCGAGTTAGCGGCCATGACCATGATTGATGCGACAGTTCGTTTGATTCCAGAAGTGATCGGAAAAGAGTCTAGTCACCAGGATGACAGTTTCTCCTCTGGTCTTCTAGAATATCCTCAATACACACGACCTTATGATTACAGGGGGATGACGGTTCCAGATGTTCTCATGAGCGGTCACCATGAAAATATTCGTCAGTGGCGCCTCTATCAGAGTTTGAAAAAGACCTTGGAGCGTCGGCCAGACTTGCTAGAAAACTATGAGTTGACAGCAGAAGAAGAGAAAATGTTGGAGCAAATTAAACAGGAAGACTAACAGTGTCAGCATTTTTAGATTGAAGAAAAAGTAATTTTCTTTAATCTTTTTCTTTTACTAGGGAAAGTTAAAAACTCTTAAGAATGGCACTACATCAGATTTCCTAAGTGGTTTAACTATAAGGTACCCAAACTATATAATGGCTAATTTTCCATTGCTGGTAGGGTTTGTTACCATTCTACAACAGCGTTAGCTGTTTTTCTTTTACACTAAAATGATACAAAAAAACTTTTTCCTACTACTAGTTATTGGTAACAAAATGTGGTATCCTAAAAGATAGAAAAACTTTTTGAAAAGATTTAGTTTTGGAGGTGATTTAATGGGAAAGAAATTAGGAAAATCGGTTTTTACGACGGGAATTGCTGCAACAACGGTACTGTCTGGTATGTTTCAGCACAAGGCCAGTGCGGAAGAAGTCAAGCAAAATGAAAATGCAGAAACCAACAGCACGGAAGTAGTCGAAAAACCAATTACAGTTGATGAATTGAAACAAATTACGGCTCAAAAAGGACAAGCGGTAAAAGATGTACATTACCAAGAGCAAAAAGTAATGGAGGCTCAAACAGCAGTCAAAGTAGCTGGACAGGAATTAGAAGAGAAGAAACTTGCAGTTACGGATGCCGAAGACTCATTGCGACAACTTCGGATGCGAAAATTGAGAAAGCAGAAAATGATGTAAAAGTAGCTCAAGCCTATGTCACCATCGAAGAAAATAAGCTTAGAGAAGCGGAAGATGCACATGATCAAATTGTAGAGGCTGTTCGTCAGCAGGAAAATCAGGTCACAGCTCAGCAATCTTTGGTCGATGTAGCTCAAAATGAATTAAATCAGGCAAAAGCACCAATATCGAATGATGAGAATGTGCTAAATCAGGCCTTGTTGGAGCAAAGTCAAGTCGAGCAAAGTATCCGAGAATCTCAAAATTACCTTGCAACCTTGCAAGCTAGCCAGCAAAATGGTTCAGATACAGTGGCTCAAATTGAGAGCGACATTCAATTAGCCCAAACACGTCTCACTGATTTGAAAGCTGTCATTGCAACTAAAGAAGCCGAGCTAGCTGCCTTAGAACAAGCGGCTGCTAGTAGCCCGGCTCAGTTGAGTCAAGCAACTTATGAAGGCTATTTGCAACACTTAGCTAACAATGGCAATGAAGCTGCAGCGAGTGCCTTAGCCTTATACAAGCGTAGTCGTGAAGAAGACGGCTTGACAGTTGGAGAGTCTGCATCCTTGCAAGCTAATCTACGGGCTCTTGAAATTGCGGATGCTATCAATGCTTATCGTCGGAATGCAGGGTTGCCAGAATTGAAACTTGATCCTTATTCTTTTCCTGCTAGCCAAGTACAGTTAGAATATTTCAAAAAAGCTAATTGGCATATGTTTAAGTATTTGCCAAACGAGAATGTTGCATATGGATTCTCTCCTGCTGGCGCGGTGGACTTTTGGTTCAATGAAAAAGCAACCTACCAAAAAATGGCTGCTCAATATGGTCTGCCAACAGATGAAACACAGATTGATGCCAACGATATCTATATGAAGATTGGAGCAGAAGCCTTTGCCAAAGTTGGTCATTACCTGCAAATGCTGGATAACAAAGCCACTGCTCTATCTGTTGCTTATGACCCAACTAATGCGATGTCTGAAGCAGCCTTCCTGCACAGTCCGGTCACCTCGGCTGTGACTACCAGCGAATTGGCTCAACAATTGCGTCAGGGGGCAGGGGCTACTACGACAAGAGCAGATGTAAAAGCCAAAGTCTGATGAAGTGGCCAATCTTAAGTTAGACAAGGCCAATCAAGAGTCCCAAATTATCATCTTGCAAGGCAAGTTAGCAGATGCTCGCCATTCCAACTCGAATGTCGAAGTAGAGATAGCCAATGTGCAAAAGACCATCCAAAACTACAAAATCCTTCTTGTTCGAAAGGACCATGCGGTTGAAAAGGCTAAGGCTACTCTTGCGGTATCGCGTGGAAGGATTGAAGCGGCAATTCAGCCGAAAGAAGTATCGCTTCAAAAAGCAAAAGACTTGTTAGCAGCTGCACATGAGAAATTAGTTCTCTTAAGAGCGGAAGAAGCAGAAAAAGCGCAGGTTGTTCAAGAAGCACATGAAGCTTTAAAAGTAGCGCAAGAGCGTCTAACTGCTGCAGAAAAACGTCTTTCTGACTTTAAAAATGCTCCAGAATTATTGGTCAAAGCCCAATCTGTTTTAGCAGCTGCGGTCGCTAATTTAGAAAATAAAAAAGAAAAATTAGAAGAAGAATTTACAACATTACAATCCTATCAAAGTGTCGTGGAACTGTTGAATTCTCAATATGAAGATCTTGCCTCACGTATGGATCCAGCTATCTTAAAAGCAGCAGATATGCCAATGGATATTCGTTCAAGCAATCCAACAACTTTCTCGGATACGCCGACAGTTCTTCCAACAAGTACCAATAGTCCGCAAGTGCAAGCACCAAAAGCTACTCCAGCTTCAAAACAAGAAGCGAAAGTAGAAGAAATCAAACCGAAAAAAGAAAACAGCCAAGCTGTGGCAGGGAGAGATTCCTCCAAAAATGTAGCAGCAACAACAGGTGTTGTCGTTGGGCTACTTGCTGGATTGTTTGGTTTCAAGAAAAAGAAACAATCTTCAAGAAATGATTAAGACTAGCTGAGATAGAGTGGATGTTTTGAAACTTTATTGCTTAAAATCTTCAAAGAAAACTGAAGAAACCTTATGAGGGTGGGAAAAGAACTCTTTTAACAAAATGAGTTCATTCCCACTCTTTTTTGTACACTTTTGTATCTTTTGAAAGAAAATGACAGAAAATGATAAAAAATGTTGACAATTTTGAAAGATAGAGTATAATAGTTTTTGTAATCGATTGCAAAAGGAGGGGAAATGCTTAAATCTGAACGAAAACAGTTTATCCTCGAAAAGGTTTTGAAGGAAAAATTTGTCTCTTTGGAGACTCTTGTACAAGATTTGGGAACATCTGAATCGACTGTTCGTCGGGATTTGGATGAGTTAGAGGATGAAAGCAAACTTCGCCGGGTCCACGGTGGGGCGGAAAGTCTTCACTTTCTTCAAGAGGAAGAAAGTAATAAAGAAAAATCTATCAAAAACATTCAAGTTAAGTCAAAAATTGCAGTAAAGGCAGCGGAATTGATCAAAGATCACGATGTGGTCTTTATCGATGCCGGGACGACCAATGAACTTCTAGTACAAGAAATTGTTAATCCAACGGTGACAGTAGTGACCAACTCGATTCACCATGCAACCAAGTTGGTTGAGCGAAATGTTCCAACAGTCATTATAGGTGGAATGGTTAAATCTTCTACAGATGCTAGTATCGGAGGAATCGCGCTCAATCAAATCGGTCAGTTAAATTTTGACAAGGCCTTTCTTGGAATGAATGGAATCGATGATGAGTTTTACAGCACTCCAGACCTGGAAGAAGGATCTGTCAAGCGTGCGATTATCGAAAATGCAAAAAAAACCTATATCCTAGCGGATGATTCGAAAATTGGCGTGACATCCTTTGTCAAAGTGGCTCCTATCAAGCGAGCCATGATTATCACCAATCAATGTGAACCGCAACGATTAAAGGTTTTAAAAGAAAAAACGGAGGTTATAGAGGTTTGATTTATACAGTAACACTGAATCCAGCCATTGACTATATTGTTCGACTCGATCATGTAGAGACGGGAGCGGTCAATCGGATGGCTTCGGAAGATAAATTCGCCGGTGGTAAAGGGATCAATGTCAGTCGTGTTTTGAAGCGTCTCGATATCGAGAACACAGCGACTGGATTTATCGGTGGTTTCACTGGACGCTTTCATTGAAGACGTACTGACCAGCGAAGCCATTTCAACCAACTTTGTGACAGTGGACCAAGATACACGGATCAATGTCAAGATCAAAGCTGATGAGGAAACAGAGATCAATGGGAAGGGCCCAGAAGTGACAGAAGCGCAGTTGCAAGAATTGCTCAACATCTTATCGAGCTTAACAGCAGATGATGTGGTAGTCTTTGCAGGATCTGCCCCATCTTCACTTGGAAATGCTGTTTACAAACAATTGATCGCAGCAACTCGTGCGACAGGCGCGCAAGTCGTTTGCGACTTTGAAGGGCAAACCTTGATTGATTCCTTAGAGTTCAATCCCCAATTGGTTAAACCAAATAACCATGAATTGGGAGATATTTTTGGAGTTACCTTGACGGAATTACCAGAAATTGAACGTTACGCCAAAGAAATCTTGGCCAAAGGAGCACAAAACGTCATTATTTCCATGGCGGGTGATGGAGCTCTTCTTGTCAGTCCAAACGGTACTTACTTCGCAAAACCAATCAAAGGTCAAGTGAAGAACTCTGTCGGGGCTGGAGATTCCATGGTGGCAGGCTTCACTGGGAAGCTCGCAACGACGGGAGATGTCATCGAAGCCTTCAAATGGGGCGTGGCTTGTGGAACAGCGACCACCTTTCTCAGATGATTTGGCAACAGCTGACTATATAAAAGAAACTTATGAAAAAGTAGAGGTAGAAAAACTATGAAAATTCAAGACGTTTTAAATAAAAACGTGATGTTGTTTGACCTTCAAGCAACAGATAAAGAGGGCGTGATCAATGAGATGATTCAATCGCTCGTTGACAATGGTGTGGTGACAGATTTTGACACCTTCAAGGCTGGAATCATGAACCGTGAAGCACAAACTTCAACTGGTTTGGGTGACGGAATTGCCATGCCCCACAGCAAAAATGAAGCAGTCAAAGAAGCAACAGTCTTGTTTGCAAAATCAAACAAGGGTGTGGACTATGCATCACTTGATGGCCAACCAACAGACTTGTTCTTCATGATCGCAGCTCCAGAAGGAGCAAACGACACTCACTTGGCAGCCCTTGCTGAATTGTCTAAGTACTTGATGAAACCAGGATTTGCGGACAAACTTCGCCAAGCAAGCACTCCTGATCAAGTGATCGCAGCCTTTGATGCAGAAGAGCAAGAAGCTGCAGCTGAAGAAGCGAAAAAAGCAGAAGCAGTCAAAGAAGCAGCTTCATCTGACAAACCTCTCATCGTTGCCGTTACAGCATGTACAACTGGTATCGCCCACACTTACATGGCAGAAGAAGCCCTCATCAAAAAAGGTGAAGAAATGGGTGTTACGGTCCGCGTTGAAACAAACGGTGCATCTGGTGTCGGCAACCGCTTGACAGCTGAAGAAATCGCAAAAGCTGAAGGGGTCATCATTGCAGCTAGATAAAGCAGTTGAAACCGCTCGTTTCGATGGCAAAAAATTGATCTCTAAACCAGTCGCAGCTGGTATCCGTCAGACAGAAGAATTGATCCAAACCATCTTGGATGGCTAAAGCAGATGTCTTCCACGCTGAAAATGCTGCCCAAGCTAGCGCTAGCCAAGAAAAATTGAGCTTAGGTGGAGCCTTCTACAAACACTTGATGAGTGGGGTTTCTCAAATGCTTCCATTCGTTATCGGTGGTGGTATCTTGATCGCCCTTGCCTTCTTGATTGACCAAGTTATGGGTGTGCCTCAAGATCAATTGTCTAGTCTTGGTTCTTATCATGTATTAGCAGCACAATTTAAAACAATTGGTGGAGTAGCCTTTGGCTTCATGCTTCCTGTACTTGCAGGTTACATTGGATTCTCAATCGCTGAAAAACCTGGTTTTGTAGCAGGGTTTATCGCTGGATCTATTGCTAGCTCAGGGTCAGCATTTGGAAATATCGCCTACGGTGCTGCTAAAGGTGAATTACCAGCAGCCGTATCATCAGGTTTCCTTGGAGCTTTGGTAGGTGGTTTCCTAGCAGGTGGAGTGATTCTAGTTCTTCGTAAAGCTCTTGCAGGTCTTCCACGTTCTCTTGATGGTATCCGTTCAATCCTTCTCTTGCCATTGCTTGGTGTTGGTTTGACAGGATTCTTGATGTTCCTCATCAATATTCCAATGGCTGCTATCAATACTGGTCTTAACAACTTCCTTTCAAGCTTGTCAGGTAGCTCAGCTGTCCTTCTTGGACTTCTCGTCGGCGGTATGATGGCTGTCGATATGGGTGGACCAGTTAACAAAGCCGCTTATGTCTTCGCTACAGGTACACTTGCTGAATCTGTTGCTTCAGGTGGTTCTATTGTTATGGCAGCTGTTATGGCAGCTGGTATGGTTCCTCCATTGGCAGTATTCGTAGCAACTGTATTGTTTAAAGATAAATTCACACAAGAAGAACGCGATTCAGGTTTGACAAACATTGTCATGGGTCTTTCCTTCATCACAGAAGGTGCCATTCCATTTGGTGCAGCTGACCCAGCTCGTGCCATCCCTAGCTTCATTGCAGGTTCAGCATTGACAGGTGCTCTTGTTGGTCTTGCAGGCTTGAAACTCATGGCTCCTCACGGAGGAATCTTCGTTATCGCCCTTACATCAAATCCACTTCTTTACATCTTGTTCGTATTGATCGGTGCAGTCGTAAGTGGTATCTTGTTCGGATTGCTTCGCAAACCTAAAAACTAAACATGACTAAAAGGTTGGGAATGCCCAACCTTTTTCTATACTCAAAATCACCAACTAGTGATGAAGTTGCGAATCTCTATAGATTTCGATATGATAGTAGAAAGCATATTTTCTTGGAGGATCAATGAGAAAAAAAGAAGAAAATTCTCATATTGGGATTTACAGCAATTACTTTATCAGGAATGACCATTATCGGTTCTCAACATCCAAACTTGTTTTCAATTAATAGTCATCAAGCAAAGCAAGCCAGTTCCAAGGAACAACAGTTAGAAGATGTAAAGAAGCATGCGAAAGAAATTGAAGATTTTGTAAAATCGTTAAGTCCTAAAGTTGAATCTGTCCAGATTGCTTGGGATGAAACGCGATGGGATGAGATAGGAAATGGTACGCCACAAGGAGGTGGCGAAATTCTTATGGTCTATGGAGGATTTAATCATATCCAAAATTCAAGTTGGAGTGTTTTTGGTCTATTTAAAAGACGGTAAAAATGGCGAGAAAGATTTAATCGAAGGTTTTGGTAGCGGTAGTCCACTTCGTGTAGAAGGAAAACTTTTTGACGAGTAGCCTTTTAAAAAATTTTAGCAATTTATTAGATTTATAATAGAAATGGAAAAAAGATAAATGAAAAAGAAAATAATTACTGCTACTTCGTTAGTTCTAGCAACTGCAGTCGTTCATTTTTTTGGACTTATTGATCTATCAACACCACCAGAAATAAGAAAAAAAGCTAAGCAGGAACGTGAGAAGTATAAGAACTATGATTACTATACTGGAAAATGGGAAATCGATTCTTATAAATTTCTTGGATGATGGATCGAGGTGTTGTGGTTCATTGGAAATCTCTGACTCCTGAGGAAGACAAACTTTTTTGCAAAAGTACAATCCAGATTTAAGTGAAAAGTATTTAGGTGTACATGGGGCATCTAATGAACGCTATATTATTCGTCAGAATATAAAAAGATTAAAAAAAATACCAACAATGTCTTTTCCAAAAGATGATTCTGAAAGTTATTTCAAACTTTCAATCTATAAAATACAAAATCACACCTTAAAAAAAGAAGATCTAGACCTTTATCGTTTTGTAAAAAAATATAATAAGACTTATAAGCCAGCAGAAATTGAAGCGATTGTAGAAAAAGATGGGAAAAATTATCTACCTATCAAATCTTATCTAACTACTGAAGAAAAAACTATTAGTAAATATCTTTGGCTAAATCTAGAGACAATGCAAATTGAGTGGGAAGATACGAAAATGCAACGAAATAATCGTCAAGATATTTTTGTAGATTTAGGTAAATTAAGAGATAGAATTTCAGAAACTACGGATAATCTTAGTACGACAACTGGGGTTGATAGCATAAATCAAAATATGCTATCTTTTAGAAAGAATGTATTAAAGAATAGTGTACTAAGGACAAACAGATCCAAAAGCCTATCAATTATTAAGTAAAAAGGACTCTCAGTTTTATATTCTGATTGATTCCAAACTAGACTATGATACTGTTTACGGCAAATGTCCAAACAGTTTATTGAGCTGTACCAACTCTTCGTTCCCGCTAATACGAATCTCTATGAAGGAATTACGATTCCAGTCAGAATTGAGTACAGATGGACAAGTTCATCAAGTGAATACCAAGGAAGAGTTTGAGAGATATTATGATGTGGACAAAGATAATGAACTGAACAAGCAGCGTAGAGTTTTAGTGGACCAAAACTAGTTATCCACTGTCCAAAGAATGGCCAAACTTTCCTGGTCTTTTCTTTTCCGACAAAAATATAATCTAGTCATGTTGTTGCAATCTATTCCTATTTCAAGACAATTATTATAACTTTTCCTTATCAAGGAGGATGAAGTATGAAAAAAGGTAAACTGGCAATTTTTTTAGCTATCGCTTTTGTATTAGCAGGAGGTGTGATTATCGCTAGTCAAAAACAAAACATCTTTTCAAATGACACTCAACGGAGTAAGCAACTTAGTGCTAAAGAGAAGCAACTGGTTTATTTAAAGGAACACGAAAAGGATATGGCTGATTTTGTAAAATCGTTGAGTCCTAAGGTTAAAAGTGTTCAGTTTGATTGGGAGAGTATGGAAGTTGGTCAGGTAGGCAATGGAACACCTCAAGGCGGTGGCTATATGTTAACACTGCGAGGAAAGGTGAATCAGAATGATCAAACGAAATTCATAGTTGGTTTTTCTTTAGATAATGCTACCAGCACGCCAAAGGGATTTGAAATTTATGAGATGCAACCGGTAAGAATTTATAGGGATGGCGGTTGGTATTATTATGACTAATCGTCATTAAAAAGTCTTTATCTTGTTTTTTCGATCCTTACAAAAGAGTTAGCGAAGAATTGAGAAAAACAAGTTAAAGAATGGTCAAACTTCCCCGGCCTTTTCTTTTTGTACAAGCGAAAAAATCACCTCATTCTACGTTGGTATCTTGAGCTGAATTATGATATAATATGCCTATCGCATATTTTTAGGAGAATAAAAATGGATATTCAACGTGAAAAAGAATTTGTCAGCCAATACCACTATGACGCTCGTAATTTTGAGTGGGAAAAAGAAAATGGCATCCCTGAAACAAAAGTAGATGTAAACTTTCAATTGATCAATCGTGATCAAGAACAAAACACGACTTCTTTGATTGTGATCTTGAGCTACATGATCGTTTTTGACGGTTTTGTGATCAGCGGAACCATCACTCAAATCAACCACTTGTTTGGTCGTTATGTCAATGAACCAAGCGAATTCAGCAAAGACGAAGTGGAAGAATTGGCTCGCCCTTGCTTGAATATGCTCAACCGTTTGACTTATGAAGTCACAGAAATTGCCCTCGATTTACCGGGTATTAATTTGGAGTTTTAATCAATGAAATTAGCAGTGATCACGGATTCGTCTGCCTATTTAACGCAAGACGTGCTCCATCACGACGACTTATTTATTTTAGAGATCCCGATCTATATCGATGGGGAGTCTTATGTTGAAGGGAAGAACCTGACACACGATGAGTTCTACCAAAAAGATGGTCGCGTCTAAAGGAATTGCCAAAAGACTAGCCAGCCGAGTGTTGCAGAGTTAGAAGAAGTCTTATCTGGTTTGACAGCTAAGGGCTATACGCATGCTATCGGTCTTTTCTTATCATCTGGTATCTCTGGTTTCTACCAAAATATCCAATATTTGAAGGATGAATTTGAAGGCTTGACTGTCGAATTTCCGGACTCAAAAATCACCAGTGCTCCTCTAGGGAATGATGGCAGAAGACTGCTTGAAATGGGCTGGTGAAGGCCGTTTCCTTTGATGAGATTGTTGCCAATGTCCAACACCAGATTGATGGAACCTCTGCCTATATCATGGTGGATGATTTGAACCACTTGGTTAAAGGTGGTCGTCTGTCAAATGGGGCTGCTATTCTTGGGAACCTCTTGAGCATCAAGCCTATTCTTCATTTTTAATGATGAAGGCGTGATTGAGGTCTTTGAGAAAGTCCGGACGGAAAAGAAAGCCATGAAACGCTTGGTAGAGATTGTTGTATCAGATATCGCAGATGGTCATTACCAAGTCTTTGTCATCCACGCCAATGTCCCTGAAAAAGCAGAAGCACTTCGCCAACTGCTCATCGAAGAAGGAGTGGAAGGTGACATTCCTTTTGCGACCTTTTGGAGGGGTTATTGGGACGCACTTAGGTGACCATAGCTTAGCAGTTGGGTATATCCCTATCGTTTAAGGAGAATTCTATGTCAATTAAAGTCATTATCGCAGGTTTCAAGGGAAGAATGGGGACAAGCAGCCTACAAGATGGTTTCAGAAGATCCTGAGTTAGAATTAGCTGGCTTGATCGATCCATTTACTGATGAGACAGAAGTTGCAGGAGTCCCTGTCTTTAATCGCAAAGAAGATGTTGTGGGTCTAGAGGCAGATGTTTGGGTAGATTTTACCATGCCCAAGGTCGCTTACGAAAATACTCGCTTTGCAATTGAGAATGGCTTTGCGCCTGTTGTGGGAACGACTGGATTCACTCCTGAGCAGATCCAAGAATTGACAGACCTTTCACGTGAAAAGGATTTGGGTGGCTTGATCGCTCCGAACTTTGCCATCGGAGCCGTGCTCTTGATGCAATTTGCGGCGCAAGCAGCCAAGTATTTCCCGAATGTGGAAATCATTGAATTGCACCACGATAAGAAAAAAGATGCACCGAGTGGAACAGCAATTAAGACCGCTGAGTTGATCTCTGAGAAGCGCGAGAAGATCCAGCAAGGTGCAGCAGATGAAGAAGAGTTGATGCCTGGAGCAAGAGGGGCAGAGTTTGAAGGGATGCGCATCCATTCGGTTCGATTGCCTGGCCTAGTCGCTCACCAAGAGGTGATTTTTGGTAGCCAAGGCGAAGGGTTGACTCTCCGTCATGATTCCTATGATCGTGTTTCCTTCATGACAGGAGTAAATCTAGGGATTAAAGAAGTTGTCAAGCGTCATGAGCTTGTTTATGGTTTGGAACACTTACTATGAGATTAGAAAAGATGCCTTCTGAGTTTCAGGAGGCTTTACCAATATTAGAGAAGATTAAAGCAGCTGGTTTTGAGGCCTATTTTGTAGGGGGATCTGTCCGAGATGCTCTCTTGGATCGTCCAATTCACGATGTCGATATCGCTTCCTCCTCATACCCAGAAGAGACCAAGGCGATTTTTGATCGAACTGTAGATGTCGGTATCGAACATGGGACCGTTTTAGTCCTTGAAAATGGGCAAGAATATGAAATTACGACCTTCCGGACGGAGGATGTCTATGTAGATTATCGTCGTCCGAGCTCTGTGTCTTTTGTGCGCTCGCTGGAAGAAGACCTCAAGCGCCGTGATTTCACCGTCAATGCCTTTGCCTTAAATGAAAAAGGAGAAATTGTTGACCTCTTTCATGGACTAGAAGATTTAGAAAACAAGGTCCTTCGGGCCGTTGGACTTCCTCATGAACGGTTTAACGAAGATGCACTCCGGATCATGCGAGGATTTCGTTTTCAAGCCAGTCTCGGTTTTGAATTAGAAGAGGCGACCTTTGATGCCATGAAGGAGTGTGCTCCATTACTAGAGAAGATCTCAGTGGAGCGCACCTTCATCGAGTTTGATAAACTCTTGCTTTCTCCATACTGGAGACAAGGCTTGGAGGCTATGCTGGCAAGTGGAGCCTATCACTATCTGCCAGAGATGAAGGATCGTAAAGAAGCGATCGAGCGTTTGTTTGACATAGAGCTGGAATATACCTTTTCAACTTCTGAGCAAGCCTGGGCTGCTTTGGTCTTAGCACTAGAGATTCAAGATATTCCAAAATTCTTTAAAAAGTGGAAGACCTCTAGAGACTTTGCCAAGACGGTGGAGCAGATCGTGGAGATTCTAAAGCTCCGAGAAAATGGAAGCCTAGACAAGCGTGCTTGCTACAAGTATGAGAAGCGTTTGTTGCTACTAGCTGAAGAGCTCCGTGAAGCGTATGCCTTGAGTGTGGATTATTTGGCCATCGAGCGCGTTTATGATAGCTTGACCATTCATGATAAGCATGAAGTGGTGGTCAATGGCGGTATGCTGATCAAAGACTACGGCTTTCAACCTGGTCCAGCCTTAGGAGACATTTTGACAAAAGATTGAATATGCCATTGTCGATGGGGAACTGGCCAATGAGAAAGAGGCCATCATCGCCTATATCCAGCAAGCAAAAGAGGAGGAAAAATGAGCGATTTTATTGTCGATAAATTAACCAAATCTGTCGGAGATAAGACCGTCTTTCGTGAGATTTCCTTTATCATTCACGACTTGGATCGGATCGGATTGATCGGGGTCAATGGAACTGGAAAAACCACGCTGTTAGATGTGTTGTCAGGTCGCTCTGGCTTTGATGGAGATGTGAGTCCTTTTTCTGCCAAGAGTGATTATACGATTGGCTACTTGACGCAGGAGCCAGACTTTGATGATCAAAAAACGGTTTTGGATACGGTGCTATCTAGCGATTTGCGGGAGATGCAACTGATTCGCGATTATGAATTCTTGATGACGGATTACCGAGAAGAGAACCAAGCTCGTCTTGAAAAAGTCATGGCAGAGATGGATTCGCTCAATGCTTGGGAAATCGAGAGTCAGGTCAAGACAGTCCTTTCAAAACTTGGGATTGAAGACTTGAATGCCAAAGTTGGCGATCTATCTGGGGGCTTGCGTCGTCGGGTGCAACTGGCCCAAGTTTTGCTATCTCACCACGATCTGCTCTTACTAGATGAGCCGACCAACCACCTAGACATTGATACCATCGAATGGTTGACCAATTTCTTGAAGAACTCTAAGAAAACCGTGCTCTTTATTACCCACGATCGCTATTTCTTGGATAATATCTCGACGCGGATCTTTGAGTTGGATCGAGCTGGCTTGATCGAGTATCAGGGCAACTACCAGGATTATGTCCGCTTAAAGGCTGAGCAAGACGAGCGTGATGCGGCCCTTCTTCATAAGAAGCAGCAACTCTATAAGCAGGAGTTGACCTGGATGAGGCGTCAACCTCAGGCGCGTGCGACCAAGCAACAGGCGCGGATCAATCGATTTCATGATCTCAAGCAAGACTTGTCTGGTCAAAGCAACCAGACGGATTTGGAGATGAACTTTGAGACCAGCCGGATCGGAAAGAAAGTCATCGAGTTTAAAGATGTGAGTTTGCTTTTGAAAACAAGCCGATTTTAAAGAACTTTAACCTCTTGGTGCAAAACAAAGACCGCATTGGGATCGTCGGGGATAATGGCGTCGGCAAGTCCACCCTACTTAATCTGATCGCTGAGCGACTCCAGCCTCAGTCTGGGCAAGTCATTATCGGAGAAACCGTGCGGGTGGCTTATTTCTCACAACAGATTGATGGGTTGGATGAGAGCAAGCGCGTGATTAATTTCCTCCAGGAAGTTGCTGAGGAAGTGAAGACGACCGTTGGGACGACTTCGATTGCTGATCTCTTGGAGCAATTTCTCTTCCCACGCTCTATGCACGGAACCTTGATCGAAAAACTCTCCGGTGGTGAGAAGAAGCGCCTCTTTCTTTTAAAACTCTTGATTGAAAAACCCAATGTGCTTCTCCTCGATGAGCCAACCAATGATTTGGATATCGCAACCTTGACGGTTTTGGAAAACTTCCTTCAAAACTTTGGAGGTCCCGTTATTACCGTCAGCCACGACCGCTATTTCCTAGACAAGGTTGCAAGCAAGATCCTAGCTTTTGAAAACGGGGGCATTCGGGAGTTCTTTGGCAATTATACGGATTACCTGGATGAAAAAGCCTTTGTCGCAGCTCAAGTAACGGCCAGTCACAAGGTTGAAAAAGAGAAACCTGCTAAGCCAAAAGAAGAGAAGAAACGCATGAGCTACATGGAGAAGCAGGAGTGGGCGAGCATTGAAGCAGATATCGAAGCCATTGAAAATCGGATTGCAGAGATTGAAGTGGAGATGAATGAAAACGGCTCTGACTTTGGCAAATTGTCAGCCCTTCAAAAGGAATTGGATCAGGAAAATGAGCGACTGCTTGAGAAGTATGACCGCTATGAATATCTGAGCGAATTAGATGAATAAGGAGGCCCTATGAATCAATTGAACCGGATATCCCTTGGGATTTCAGCCACTATTTTTACCATTATCGGTATCGTCTTGTTTATCAATCCGATTGAGCACATTGGCTCATTTAGCTGGTTGATTTCCTGTGGTTTCTTTTTAATCTCCCTTTCTCGTTTTTCACGCTATTACCGATTGCGCCAAGCTGGTATCATTCAGCAGCAACAGCTCTTTCACAGCATGGTCGCCTTAGTTTTTGCAGTCTACTTACTGCTCTATGGCTACAAGACCTTGCCGATTGTCTTTCCAGTCACTTTAGGGATTTGGCTGATCTATCGTTCGATTTTAAACTTCCGAAAAGCCAATTTCTACTCGAGAAAGGTTGAAGAACTATCCAAGCGATATATTTTCTTTGCTTTGATCCAACTCTTTACTGGCCTATTTTTAATTGTCAGTCCGTTGTCCATCAGTGTTTTTCTACTTAATATTATTGGATTGATTTTCCTTGTCCTAGGTCTTCAATCCTTCAGTTTCTTGTTAAAAAGTTGAGAAAAGTTACGTGCAAACCTTTGCGTTTGACAAAAAGTCTGATATAATAGAACTGTAAGTGTTTACAGGTTGAAAGGAGTAATAGATGTCTAAAAAAATTATTGGGATTGACCTTGGAGGAACTTCGATCAAATTTGCCATCCTTACCTTGGATGGAGAGGTTCAAGAAAAATGGTCTATTAAAACAAATATCTTGGATGAAGGTAGCCATATCGTAGATGATATGATCGAATCAATCGCGCATCGTTTGAAGATGCTTGGGCTTGATGCTTCTGAGTTTCCAAGGAATTGGAATGGGATCACCTGGTGTCGTTGACCGTGAAAAAGGTACAGTTATCGGTGCCTACAACTTGAACTGGAAGACCCTTCAACCAGTCAAAGAAAAGATCGAAAGCGCACTTCATATTCCATTCTTCATTGATAATGATGCCAACGTTGCTGCTTTGGGTGAACGTTGGAAAGGAGCTGGTGAAAACCAACCAGATGTTGTTTTCATGACTCTTGGAACAGGTGTCGGCGGGGGAATCGTCGCTGAAGGTCGCCTCTTACATGGTGTGCGTGGAGCTGCTGGTGAGCTTGGTCATATCACTGTTGATTTTGATGATCCAATTCAATGTACCTGTGGTAAAAAAGGATGTCTCGAAACGGTTGCATCTGCAACTGGTATCGTCAACTTGACTCGTCGTTATGCGGATGAGTACGAGGGAGATTCTCAATTGAAAGTCTTGATCGACAATGGTGAAGAAGTGACCGCTAAAACTGTCTTTGATCTAGCAAAAGAGGGTGATGCTCTTGCTTTGATCGTTTATAAGAACTTCTCACGTTACCTTGGGCTTGCTGCTGCCAATATTGGTTCAACTTTAAATCCATCTAAGATCGTTATCGGTGGTGGAGTTTCGGCTGCAGGTGAATTCCTTTTGGAAGGAGTGTGCAAAGTCTTTGAAGAAAACTCATTCCCACAAGTGCGTGAATCAACACAATTGGCTCTTGCTACCTTGGGAAATGATGCCGGTGTCATTGGTGCGGCATCCCTTGTTTTACAATGAGACGTCAAGTAGGAGATCTAGCAGATGCTTGCATCTCCTTTTTTTCTTTGTCCTGTGTTATAATGAAGGCAAAACTGGATTCAAGGAGTGTATATGACAAAAGCAGATATAGTATTTAAAGAATATATTCGTAAAATTATGGAAGAAGGGGTCTGGTCAGAGCAAGCGCGTCCCAAATACAAGGATGGCAGAACTGCCAACTCCAAGTACATTACTGGAGCCTTTATGGAATTTGATCTCGCAAAAGGCGAATTTCCTATCACCACCCTTCGTCCCATCGCTATAAAGTCAGCCATCAAAGAGATGCTCTGGATTTATCAAGATCAATCTAATAGTTTAGATGTCTTAGAAGAAAAATACAATGTCCATTACTGGAATGACTGGGAAGTTGGAGATAGCCGGACGATTGGACAGCGCTATGGAGCAGTGGTCAAAAAGCATGACATTACGAATAAGATCCTCAAACAATTAGAAGCCAATCCTTGGAATCGTCGCAATATCATCTCGCTCTGGGATTATGATGCTTTTGAGGAGACAGAAGGACTCTTGCCATGTGCTTTTCAGACCATGTTTGACGTGCGTCGCGTAGAAGGAGAGATCTATCTAGATGCGACCCTGACCCAGCGTTCTAATGATATGTTGGTAGCCCACCATATTAATGCCATGCAATATGTAGCCCTTCAGATGATGATTGCCAAACACTTTGGTTGGAAGGTAGGGAAGTTCTTTTACTTCATTAATAACCTTCATATCTATGATAATCAATTTGAACAAGCAGAAGAATTGCTCCGTCGTGAGGCGACTAATTGTCAGCCTCGCTTGGTTTTGAATGTACCAGATGGAACCAATTTCTTTGACATCAAACCAGAAGATTTTGAATTGGTCGACTATGATCCAGTTAAACCACAGTTGAAGTTCGACCTTGCGATTTAAATTTAAAAATGTTGTTTTTTCTACTCATTTTTCGGATTTGCAAAACGCAAAATGAAGACTAAGCTAACTTGTGGCTAAGAAAAACCGCGAATTCCTCGCGGTTTTTTCTGTTTGTATTTTAAAAATATCCTCCAAACTAGATAGTTGAAATCTGTCTTTTATAAGAAAATTTGATAAAATAGAAGTATCAGTGTAAAGGATGAGAGAATGAAAAAGATTATTGGTATCTGGGCTCAAACTGAAAATGGCATTATTGGAAAGGACCAAGTCATGCCTTGGCATCTGCCAGCTGAGCTTCAGCATTTCAAAGAAACGACCATGGGACAAGCAATTCTCATGGGAAGAGTGACCTTTGATGGAATGAATAAAAGGGTTCTACCAGGTCGGACCAGCATTATCTTAACGCAAGATCAAGCCTATGATCCTGAAAATGACGCTGTACTCGTCATGCACAGCAAGGAAGAAGTCTTGGACTGGTTTCAGAACCAAGAGAAGAATCTTTACATTATTGGAGGCAGTCAGATTTTAAGGCTCTTTTCTGACCAGCTAGAAGAGGTGATCCAGACCATGATTCATGCAGATATGGATGGCGATACATTGGCACCAACATTTGAAGAGAACCGCTATGAAAGAGTACGTCAAGTCCATCATCCAAAAGATGAGAAGAATCCATATGATTTTACTGTCACCTATTACAAGAGAAAGGATTTAGATTAATGGAGCGAAGTGTCTTTGGTTTTTTTACAGCTGTCTTGTGTGTCATCTGTATGATTTGTGCCTTACAAACTTTTCGTAAAAAACGGTTTGGCCTCGCTATTTTATTCTTACTAAATGCTTTTACCAATCTTGTGAATTCTATTCACGCCTTTTACATGACCTTATTTTAAATTAAATAGAAATAGAAAATGACAGAAAGAGGAAATACATGCCAACGAATCAAAATAATGATATGATGGTTTATTGTTCATTTTGCGGAAAGAGTCAAGATGAAGTCCAAAAAATCATTGCAGGGAACAATGCGTTTATCTGTAATGAATGTGTAGAGTTAGCACAAGAAATTATTCGTGAGGAGCTAGCAGAAGAAGTTCTTGCAGACCTTAGTGAAGTTCCAAAACCAATCGAATTGCTCAATATCTTGAACCACTATGTGATCGGTCAAGATCGTGCCAAACGTGCCCTTGCTGTAGCAGTATACAACCACTACAAACGCATTAACTTCCACGATACGCGCGAAGATGAGACAGATGTTGAATTACAAAAATCAAACATCCTCATGATTGGACCGACTGGTTCAGGTAAGACTTTCTTGGCCCAGACTTTAGCACGTAGCTTGAATGTCCCATTTGCTATTGCCGATGCAACAGCCTTGACAGAAGCTGGTTATGTGGGAGAAGACGTTGAAAACATTCTCTTGAAACTTCTTCAAGCAGCTGATTTCAACATCGAGCGTGCAGAACGAGGCATTATCTACGTCGATGAAATTGATAAGATTGCTAAGAAAAGTGAAAATGTCTCTATCACACGTGACGTTTCTGGTGAAGGGGTGCAACAAGCTCTCTTGAAGATTATCGAAGGCACCGTCGCTAGTGTACCACCTCAAGGGGGACGTAAACACCCTCAACAAGAGATGATCCAAGTGGATACCAAGAACATCCTCTTTATCGTAGGTGGGGCTTTTGATGGGATCGAAGAAATTGTCAAGCAACGTCTCGGTGAAAGTCATCGGTTTCGGTAAGAACAATAAAGCTATTGATGAATCAAGCTCTTACATGCAAGAAATCGTTGCGGAAGATATTCAAAAATTTGGGATTATCCCAGAATTGATCGGACGTCTTCCAGTCTTTGCTGCTCTTGAGCAATTGACAGTTGACGACCTTGTCCGTATCTTGAAAGAGCCACGCAATGCCTTGGTAAAACAATACCAAACCTTGCTCTCTTATGATAACGTTGAATTGGAATTCGATGATGAAGCTCTTCAAGAGATTGCCAATAAAGCTATCGAAAGAAAAACAGGAGCTCGTGGACTTCGTTCGATTATCGAAGAAACGATGATGGATGTCATGTTTGAAATTCCAAGTCAAGAAGATGTCAAACTTGTTCGAATCACAAAAGAAGCTGTAGATGGAACTGAAAAACCAATTCTCGAAACAGCCTAGAAAGATAAAATATGGAAATTAACACACATAATGCGGATATCCTCTTAAGCGCTGCAAATAAGAGTCATTATCCTCAAGATGAGATTCCAGAAGTTGCACTTGCCGGTCGATCCAATGTCGGCAAGTCTTCTTTTATTAATACTCTCTTAAACCGAAAGAACCTGGCCAGAACATCTGGGAAACCAGGAAAAACCCAATTGCTCAATTTCTTCAATATCGATGATAAACTCCGTTTGGTAGACGTACCTGGTTATGGTTATGCACGTGTCTCTAAAAAAGAGCGCGAGAAGTGGGGGCGGATGATTGAAGAATACCTCACTAGTCGTGAGAACTTAAAAGCAGTCGTTAGCCTAGTCGATTTTCGTCATGAACCTTCAGCAGATGATGTCCAGATGTATGAATTCTTAAAATATTATGAGATCCCTGTGATCTTAGTTGCTACTAAAGCAGATAAGATTCCGCGTGGAAAATGGAATAAACACGAATCGATCATCAAGAAAAAACTAGATTTTGATCCAGCTGACACCTTTATCGTTTTCTCTTCTGTAACCCGGGAAGGACTAGAGAAGTCATGGGATGCTATTTTAGAAAAATGCGTTTTTACGAAATAAATTGAAAATGACATGAAAAATGTCATTTTTATTTTTGGATTTATCTCGCAATTGTAATACAAGTGTAATAAAATCTTCCTTGTTTTTTTGTCGTTTTTATATGGTATAATTTATATAAAGATAAAAGATGATAAAAAATTAATTGGAGATAAATTGTATAATGAAAAAGAAAATACGAAATAAGACGAAATTGTTTAGTTTGATTGTTTCGGTATTAGCAGTGGGGACATTTGTAGCTGCTATGAGTGAGCACGTAACGTCAGTTGATGCAAACGATGGAACTTACCAAACGTATTCAGATCCTACAGAAGCTTTTATTTCACAAATTGGAGAGTCTGCTCGTCAACTCGGTCAAGAGAATGACCTTTATGCCTCTGTAATGATTGCCCAAGCTATCCTTGAAAGTGGATCAGGTCAGTCGGGCTTGTCTTCTTATCCACATTACAATCTCTTTGGTATTAAAGGAAGTTATGCTGGTCAATCTGCCGTAATGCAAACGTGGGAAGACGATGGTGCAGGAAATGCTTATACAATTAATGATGCATTCCGTTCTTATCCGTCTTATTATGAATCATTGCAAGACTATGTAGCTGTTTTGAAACAAGGACATTTTGCAGGGGCTTGGAAAAGCAACACATCTAGTTACCAAGATGCAACAGCAGCTTTGACTGGTGTTTATGCTACCGATACAAGTTACTACGCAAAACTAAACCACATCATTGAAACTTATAATTTGACTCAATATGATTCACCTAATGTTCAGGGTGGTATTACAGGTACGGTATACAATCCTTATCGTCAACAGTTCACTTCTCAAGAAATCCTTAATTTGGATATTGCTTGGGCTAATCGTTTGAATTGATACAAAAAAAGCAGACATGATCTGCTTTTTTTTGTAGATGTTATTGATATACAATCGAAATAAATCGAATTTTTGGATTGTCAAAATTTGTATTGCAAACCTTTTCAAAAGCCTCTTTCTATGCTATAATGATTTTTATTCACAAACATTTTATAAGGAGATTTTTTTTATGTCTGAATCTAATTTCATTCAAAAAGTAGGAGTCGCTTGTAATAAGAAAGAGGACCTTTATCAGAAGTCCAAAACTCGGTATGCTGTTCGTTCTATTTTTGCTGGAGGTTTTCTTACTTTAAGTACTGCAGTCGGTGCAGTTGGCGCAGACTTGTTGAATACCTTCTTACCTGGATCTGGTCGTTTTTCTATTTCCCATTCATCTTTGCCTGGGGCTTGGTTTACCTCTTATTCTTAAATGCGGAATTAACCACCTCAAATATGATGTATTTGACGGCGGGAACCTATCTAAAGAAAATTCATTGGAAGAAAGCTTTGGAAATTCTTCTTTATTGTACCTTTTTTAATTTAATTGGTGCTTTAATCGTCGCTTTTTCTTTTCAATCAAACAACTGCCTTTGCACATATCGATCCAAAAGGTTTCCTAGCCACGGTAGCAGAAAAATAAACTCCAACGAAGCAATCAAGTGGTTTTTCTTTGAAGGGGTTATTGCCAATATCTTTGTAAATATTGCTATTCTTTCTTATCTATATTTCAAAGATGAAACAGCCAAGGTACTCTTAGCCCTTTCTGCTATTTATATGTTTGTCTTTATGACCAATGAACACTTGGCAGCAAACTTTGCTTCTTTCTCATTATTGAGCTTTAATTCAGTTTCTAGTCAATTGCCGCATTTTGAGTTTTTAAATATTTTACGTCATTATAGCGTCACCTTCTTTGCCAACTGGGTAGGAGGAGGAGTCCTAATGGGACTAGCCTATGCTTGGTTGAATAATATCAAGAGTCTCTACAACGATTAAAAAATATAAAAAAAGTTTGCAAAAGTACTTGCATTCTTTTTTTATATGTGATAAACTAATCTATGGTTTGAAAAAACTGCCTAAGACAGTAGGGGAGCACGACTCATAAAAGATCCTACCGAGGACAAAACGTATCAATTAAAAAGAAGCGTATTGTACTTTCGTGTCTAGGTTTGGGCGCGTTTTTTTCTTTTGGAAAAAAATTCCCCAAGCAAAATAATTACGGAGGTGAACACACTAATGAGTGAAGCAATTATTGCTAAAAAAGCGGAACTAGTTGACGTAGTAGCTGAAAAAATGAAAGCTGCTGCATCAATCGTCGTTGTAGATTCTCGCGGTTTGACAGTTGAGCAAGATACAGTTCTCCGTCGCAACCTTCGCGAAAGCGAAGTTGAGTTTAAAGTTATCAAAAACTCAATCTTGCGTCGTGCAGCTGAAAAAGCTGGTCTTGAAGATCTTGCATCTGTATTCGTTGGACCATCTGCAGTAGCATTTTTCAAATGAAGATGTTATCGCACCTGCGAAAAATCTTTGAACGATTTTTTTCTAAAGACGCTGAAGCACTTGAAATTAAAGGTGGTGCAATCGAAGGCGCTGTCGCATCTAAAGAAGAGATTCTTGCACTTGCAACTCTTCCAAACCGCGAAGGACTTCTTTCTATGCTCCTTTCTGTACTTCAAGCGCCAGTGCGCAACGTTGCTCTTGCAGTCAAAGCGGTTGCAGACAACAAAGAAGACGCAGCTTAATCTTAAGCTACGCAGCGTAGCCTAGCTACAAAAAATAAAAATATAAAATTAAAAACTTATTTGGAGGAAATAACAATGGCATTGAACATTGAAAACATTATTGCTGAAATTAAAGAAGCTTCAATCCTTGAATTGAACGACCTTGTAAAAGCTATCGAAGAAGAATTTGGTGTAACTGCAAACTGCTCCTGTAGCTGTTGCTGCAGACTGGTGCATGCTGACGCTGGTGTCGCTAAAGATTCATTCGATATCGAATTGACATCTGCAGGCGACAAGAAAGTCGGCGTTATCAAAGTTGTACGTGAAATCACTGGTCTTGGTCTTAAAGAAGCTAAAGAACTTGTTGATGGTGCACCTGGCGTTATCAAAGAAGGTGTTGCTACAGCTGAAGCTGAAGAAATCAAAGCTAAATTGGAAGAAGCTGGAGCTTCAGTTACTCTTAAATAATAGAGTAACGCAAATTGAATGCGAAAGCCTAGTATATTAAGGTTAAGAATTGCTTAAGGTGATTTAAATCTTAAATAGGGGAGTTATTCCCCACCAAATCCCCGCCAAGTTAGATCTTGGCGGGGATTTTTTCTACAACAAAATAGGATCCATAATTCCTATGTTAGTTTTAGCCTAAATAGAAATTATAGAGCCTATTTATCTAAATCTAATCATCACATTCAACTGGTGCATATGCCCACCAGACCCATGCCATCGAAGCTTTTGGTAACCCAAGGAGAATACGATGTGACTAAGAAGTTGTCTATGGGAGCAATCGAGTTGATCAAAGAATACTTGCCTCGTGCGGTTGAAAATGGTCAGGATATCGAAGCACGTGAAGCCATGGTGAATGCTATTTTCCTTGGAGGTATGAGCTTTAACAATGCTGGTTTGGGTTATGTACACTCAATGGCTCATCAGTTAGGGGCTGTTTATAATTTGCCACACGGTGTTTGCTGTGCTATGATTTTGCCAATCATTGAACGTGAAAATGCCAAACGTGTACCAGCTGCTTTCCGCGATGTTGCAAAAGCTTTAGGTCTTGATATCGCAGGTAAGACTGATGAAGAATGTGCTGACTATGCCATTGAACAAATCGAAGAATTGTCAGCCAAAGTTGGAATTCCGAAGAAATTAATAGAGTTGGACATCAAGGAAGAAGACTTTGACTTTGAATACCTCTCTAAGAATGCCTTGATTGATGCTTGTGCACCAGGAAATCAATTCATGCCAACCTTGGAAGAAACCATAGCTTTCTATAAAGAGTTGTTTTAGAAAGTTTCTAATTCAGTAATATTAATTTAGTTGCTAGAATATTATTTCTAGCGACTTTTTATTTTTGCTTTGAATATTTTGAGTACGGATAGTAGGGGATTCAAGGGATATACTATTTTTAATCTGATCTAAAAAAAGCAGAGCCAATAGACTCTGCATGACAGTAATTTGAAATTTAAAATTGAAACTATCTTTTTACAGTTCTGCCACGCTTTCTCTACTTTAAGTAACGTTAACTCTTTAGTTGAAGAAAATAATTTGTTAGCATGACTGAGTTCTGTACCGCCGACAGCGACTGAAAATATATTTGCTGAATTAATAGCAGTGACGCCTGCAACAGAATCTTCAATCGCTATACATTCTTTCAGCTCCACAATGGATAGATTTGGCAGCTGCTAAAAAAAATATCTGGTGCTGGTTTACCATTGGTAATGTCCTCAGGATTAGCAATTGCATCAAAAAAACTATCTAGCCCTAATTTTTTTAGAATGAACGGACCATTTTTTTAGAGGATGAAGCTAAGGCAAGTTTTATTCCCTGCTCTTTCAATTCCCGAATGAAATGATCAATACCAGGAAGTACATTACTTGGGGGTAAGTCTTTCAAGTGATTTGACATACAACTTATTTTTTTCTCTTCACAGAGATTCATAAAATCATAATCAGATATGGAAATGTTCAAGTGTTCTAAAATGACACGAAGAGAATCCTCGCGACTAACTCCTTTCGTTTTTTTCCTCAATTGTATCAGGGATAGAGACCTCAAAGTGTTTGAGAATAATTTGTCTCCATGCATCGAAGTGTAACGAAGCAGTATCCGCTATTACCCCATCTAAATCAAAAAAAGAGCACCTTTAAACATCATAATACCTCTCTATCATTAAACTTTACTTTTTACAATATAGTATCAAAATGAAGAGAGGATTCAATCACTCAAAAACAGATAATTATGCTCTTTTTACAGTTTCTAAAGTCATTTTGAATGAAAGGCTATTTTTTACGAAATTCATTAGGTGTCTTACCAAAGAATTTTTTGAATTGGCGGAAGAAGTAACTAGGTGAATTAAAGCCAGATTCTAAAGAAATTGTCTCAATAGAATAATCAGTATTTCTCAGTAATTCCTTTGAATATAGTAACCGTTTTTCAAGAACAATCTTTTGAAAACTTTTACCTGTAACCTGCTTTAGCTTGTTGCTTAAATAATTAGGGTTATAAGAAAATTTGTCAGCAACTTCAGCAACATCAATATTCTTAAAATGTTGGTCAACATATGACAGAATTGGTGCAAAATTAAATTTTAATAAACTGTTCTGATAAATATTCTCTTCCTGATAAATTCGAATCAATTCCATTAAGAGAATTTGTAAATACTGAGATAAAAAATGCTGTGTTTGTATCCTATTTTCCAAATGTTCGCAGAGCATGAGTTGAATAAGACTATGGATAGTAGAATATTTATCTGTATGAAAAATAATAAACTGATCATGCTTGGCTTGAGTATTGAATGCGTCTGCTAGAAATTGAGTTAATATACTTGATGAATCTTGTAATTTATACAGGAAGAGCGAATCGAAAGTTTCTTTGTTTATGAGTATGTTGATTAGAATATCTTCTTCACCAAGAGCATTAATGGAATGCGGGACATCACGATCTAATACAATTAAATCACCTTTTGAGAGTGAGATAGTCTCACCATTTATTTCTTGAATACAGATTCCTTTATAGACATACACCATTTCAATAAAATCGTGCAGGTGAGTAATCATCGGGGCAAAACGATTATGGCGACTAAGGAATATGGAATTGTCACCTGAAAAAAACATCTCTTTTGGTAATCTAACAATTTTATATGTTTGATCTGTATATGTATTCCTATTTGTATCAGAATACATAGGATAATCATTTACTGAAATACCAGTTTCCTTTTTGTTTAATCTCATACTCATTAACCTGGAATAGATAATTTTCCAATTCAATAATATTCAATGTTCATCCCTCCAAAAATCTGTATTTAGTTCATTATATAATAGATTTAATGCATTGTAAACGGATACAATGCTATTTATAATAAAACTATAAAAAAATTAAATTAATATTTTTGGAGGACAAAAGCAGTGGATAAAATGAAAAAAATAAATATGCCATACCTGTAAGTGAAAGAATAACCTATGGTTTTTGGTAATTTGGTCGCAAACTTGATGATTACCACAGCAAATGCTTTTTATTACATATTTCTATACTGATGTAGTTGGCCTTACGATTTCAGTAGTTGGTACAATATTGCTGTTTGCGCGTTTATTTGATGGTGTTAGTGACTTAGTGATGGGAGCGATTGTCGATAAAACATCTTCAAGTAAGGGGAAGGCGAGACCATGGATAAAACGAATGATAATTCCATATGGACTAGCTCTCACCTTACTGTTCACCTCACCGAGTTTTCTACCTGATGAGATGAGAGCAATTTATGCATTTGTTACCTATGTTATTTCTCTCGCAGGTGTATATACGATGACAATGGTACCCTATTCAGCTCTGATTGGGACCACCACACCTGATTCAAAAGAAAGAGGTTATTTATCAACTTCTCGAACGATTCTTGGATTTATTGGTGCCTTCTTGGTGAATGGAGTTGTTCTAAAAATTGTTGAAATGTATGGTGCGGTCACTGAAACTTCTTCATGGACGAAAATGGTCGCAACACTTGGTTTGATTTCTGTGGTATTGCTGACAGTTCTTTATGGAAATTCAAAAGAAAGAGTACTAGAAACTAGCGAAGCAATCAGTGCTGATAATGCACAAAAATTTTCGACAATGGATAATATCAAGGCCATGATAAAAAATAAATACTGGTTAATAATCATTACCGTCACTCTGATTAGTTTTTATTAATGCTGGTTTTTATGGGGATCAATATTTTTTTACGCCCAATGGATCTTGAATGATATGAGCAAGGTTGGTTTGATTGGTATGTTGTCCTTTGCCCCGATTATTGTCAGCTGTCTGTTTGCTCCGATTTTTGCTAAGTCGATTCTCTAAAAAGAACGATTATGATTATCGGAACAGTAATTAGTTTGATTGGCAGTGTGATATTGGTATTGTTTCCAACAAATTTCACAATGATTGCAGACTGGTTTGGTTGTCAGAGGATTGGGTATTGCTCCTGTATCTGTTGCCAGTTTTTGCGATGTTGGGTGATATCGCTGATTATGGAGAATGGAAAACAGGAATTCGCTCAGACGGAATCATCTTTTATGGCAGCAACCTTTGGTGAAAAGGTGGGTTCTGGTTTAGGAGGTTGGATTTTGGGTATGGTAATGGCTCTTGGTGGATATGTCTCAGGAGCAGCTACTCAATCCGCAGCAACCATGTTTGCAATTAAATCTGTTTTTGCTTATATACCTTTTGTATTTGGAGTTGTGAGTATCATTTTAATATTCTTTTTATGACTTGGATACAAAAACTCCCTGACATTATTAAAGACTTAGAGGCCCGTAAAGGACACGAATAAAAAATTAAGGGGAAGTAAATAGCTTGCCCCTTTGTATTTTAGAAAGTAGGAAAATGATGAAATTAACAGAAAAACCATTTTATTTGGATGATGAAGCAATAGCTTGGGTTGAAGATACACTGGAAAGTTTAACTGTAGATGAAAAAATCGGTCAGCTATTTGTTCCAATCGGCTACTCAACCGAAAAAGAATACTTGGATCATTTGGCTTCTTTTAACATTGGAGGATTATTTTTCAGACCGGGAAATGCAGTAGAAGTGAGAGATACTTATCAGTATATTCAAGAGATTAGTAAAGTTCCACTTTTTAACAACTGCAAACTTAGAAGACGGAGGAAATGGAGTCGCCTTTTGAAGCGACAGCATATGGTCGTCAAATGGCTATTGCTGCAGCTAATGATCCGAAATTTGCATATACTCTTGGAGAAATTGCTGCTAAAGATGGAAAAGCAGTAGGAGTAAATTGGGGCTTTTCGCCAGTAATCGATTTGGATTTTAACTTTAGAAACCCGATAACAAATGTTCGAACATATGGTAGTGATATTGATACAGTTATTTCAAATGCTAAAGCCTATACGAAAGCATTCCATGACCAACATGTTATGACTTCCATAAAACATTTTCCGGGGGATGGTGCTGATGAGCGGGATCAACACTTATTGACATCTGTTAACCACCTATCAATGCCAGCTTGGGAAAAAACATTTGGATTGGTTTATAAAGAGTTAATTGATTTTGGTACCAAGGCAGTCATGGTGGGACATATTGCTTTACCAGCTTTTACTGGAGATGATATGCCAGCGACATTGAGTCCAAAAATTTTGAAAGATTTACTTCGGAAACAACTTAGGTTTAATGGTTTGGTCATTACAGATGCTAGTCCAATGGTGGGATTCTGTGCAGCAATGAAGCGTAGTGAGGCCATTCCATATACGATTGAGGCGGGCTGTGATATGCTATTATTCAATCGTGTTTTTGAAGAGGATGTTCAGTATATGAAAGATGGATTAGCAAATGGAATTCTATCTCATGAGAGATTGGACGAAGCTGTTACTCGGATATTAGCAGCTAAAAGCATCTTTTAGGCTTACACAAACAAATCGAACATGGTTCAGCAATGTTTGAAGATAGAAAAAAAGACCAAGCGGAACTTGCTGATCATTCTGTAACACTTGTGAAGGATAGTCAAAAAAATTGCTTCCCCTATCTCCCGAAAAAAACACAAGAGAGTTCTGCTTCAAATGTTAGGAAACTTCGATTCGAATGAACGCGTAAGTCAAAAGGTAAAAACTGAGCTTGAACAACTCGGTTTTTGATGTGACTGTTTATGAACCCGAAACGAACTTTTTGGGATTTAGAAACTGTGCAGAGTTTTTTTCAAGTAAATATGATATTGTGTTGTATGTAGCTAATATTGAAAATGCAAGTAATCAAACTGTTGCACGAATAAATTGGCATACACTATTTGGATTAGGAAATAATCTTCCTTGGTTTGTAAAGGAGATTCCAACTTTGCTAATTAGTTTTGGAAATCCCTATCATTTGTTTGATTTACCTATGGTAGAAACTGTTGTAAATACCTATTGTAATTATGATCATTTTATTGAAGCAGGAATTTCGAAATTAGTTGGAAAAAGTCCATTTAAAGGTGTTAGTCCTGTAAATCCATTTTGTAACAATGATCTATTAAAGGAGTTGAATGATGCAAATTGATCAATTAAAAGTAAATGGTATAAGCACCCCTTTAGGCTATCATTTTGATTATTTAACATTATCTTGGAGATTTCAAAGTAATGACTATCATGAAAATTTAAAATTTAAAATTGAAATCTCAAAGGATGATTGTTTTGAAGAAATAGTATTTAGCGGAGAAACAAATAGTTTTTATAATACATATACGATAACGACAGCATTTCTGAAGCCACGGACCAGGTACTTTTGGCGAGTAAGCGTTGACGAAGTTTCAGCAATTAGCTATTTTGAAACTGGTAAAATGAATGAGCCTTGGGAAGCGGACTGGATTAGTTATCAGGAGCCAACATTCGAATCAGTTAGCTTTAAAAAATCGTTTTCTGTAAAGAAAGAAATCCGTTCAGCACGATTATATTCTCTTGGTCTAGGGCTCTATGAAGTTTTTATCAATGACAGGAAAGTTGGAGAAGAATACCTTGCTCCAGGTTACCATAGTTACGACCTTATTCAGCAGTATCAAACCTATGATGTGACTGAGTATCTACAAGACAGGAATGAGATAGCTTTTCTTGTTGGTAATGGTTGGTATAGAGGAAGATTCATATTTGAGGGCGGTCTTGAAAATATTTATGGGGATAAACAAAAATTAATTTCAGAACTCCATATTTTATATCATGATGGTAGTACAGAAATCATCAAAAGTGATACGACCTGGAATGCTAAAACAAATGAAATTGTTGAAAATTCAATCTATGATGGAGAAACAATCGATTTTTCATCGAAGTATCAGCCACTGACAGTCATCATGGATAAGGAAAGTAAACAATTATTACGTGAGAGAATTGATTTACCAATTTGCAACATGGAAAGTCTTGAACCTCTCATTTCAGAGATACTGCAAACAACCTCCTACTTGATTTTGGACAAGAAATTACAGGCTGGATAGAAGGAATGCTACCAGCGAACAAGCCCAAAGTCTCATTTAAATTTGGAGAGATTTTACAAAATGGTCAATTTTATTCAGCGAATCTTCGGACAGCAAAACAAGAATTTGTCATTCTAAATAATGAAAAAGAACGATTCATTCGTCCTAGATTTACTTTTTTCGGTTTTCGATATGTAAAAGTGGAAGGATTAAATGAAGAGGAAGCTCAGAGGTTCTCAGCCAAAGTTCTTCATAGTAAGATGGAAGAGAGATTTAGATTTACTTCATCTCATAAAAAATTGAACCAACTAATTAGCAATATCAGATGGAGTCAAAAAGATAATTTTCTAAGTATCCCAACGGATTGTCCACAGAGGGACGAGAGAATGGGCTGGACTGGTGATATTACAGTCTTTGCAAATACTGCTTCATATAATATGGAAACAAGAGCTTTTTTAGGTCATTTCTTAAAGATGGTTGAATTGGAACAGGAACATCTGAATGGAGCAGTACCCTTTTTTGCACCATTTCCAAAAGTAGCGGATAGAGATGCTCAAAATCCATTTCTGAATTCGGCAGGTGCTGCAGTTTGGGGGGATGCAGCTACTGTGCTTCCGATGACGCTTTTTCGCCATTTCCGAGATCAAGGTCTTTTGAATTCACATCTTTCACTGATGATGAATTGGGTAGATTATATTTATCGTCAGGATGAAGAACGTGGTGGGAAAAGATTATGGGATTTTGGGTTTCAACTAGGCGACTGGCTTGCTCTAGATTTGGGAATACCTGGAACAGTATTTGGGGCAACAGATTCAGCACTGATTGCGACAATTTATTATTATTACTCAGCAAGCAATACAGCAAAAGCACTCAAATTATGTAATGATTCGAGTGCAACTTTCTATTCAAAACTAGCTCTTGAAATCCGTACTGCATTGTTGACTACTTACTTTATTGGTGATGAATTGCAATTAAGCCCTGTTACCTTACAATCTGAAGTTGAACAAAACCGACAAGAGATGGGACGATTGTTTGGCGGAATTGACATCTCCACAAGAGTTGATACACAAACGGGTCTTCCCTTTTATTACGATTCGGAATCTACCCTTCAGAGTCTGCTCGTCTGAAATTAGTTGAAACTTTAAAGGAAAGGATGAGCGAATCTAATGGAGCATTGACCACTGGTTTTGTAGGTACTCCTGAATTACCTCATGCACTTCTTGAAAGTGGTCTTGTTTCGGAAGCATTCTCGCTGTTGTTTAAAGAAACTTCTCCAAGTTGGTTATTTGAAGTCAATATGGGGGCAACAACGACTTGGGAACGTTGGGATTCCATTCTTCCAAATGGAAAAATTTCAGGAATTGAGATGAATTCCATGAACCATTATGCTTATGGAGCAATTGAAGACTTTATCATCGAGAAAATGGTCGGTATCAACTTACCAGATATCGAAGATGATACAAACACATATCAAATTTCTCCTCAATATACAGAACAGTTAAACTGGCTTACCGGTAGATTAGACACAGTAAATGGTAAGATTGAGGTTCATTGGGAAATCCAAAATGGGATTGTCAACTTGAAAATAGATGTTCCTACACGAACAAGAGTTCATCTCATTCTTAAGAATGGTGAAAGTATGGCTTTGCAAACAGGATCTTATCAATTGAATGATGTCTATTTGCCAGAATAATAGTTAGTATTATGACTTGAAATTTCTCTCCACCTTCGGTCCATGGCCGAAGGTTTCTTTGTATTTGTCGTAAAAGTAGGTTTTATTACTGAAACCAACGCTGAGGGCGATTTCTTGGATAGGTAATTGCGTTGTCTTTAATAATAGTTGAGCCTTCATCAGTTTGCGTTGATTCACTAATTGTGTAAAGGTTTGACCAGATTCCGTCTTGACCAGATTGCTCAAATAGTTTTTATTAAAATTTAAGCGTTGAGCCAGCTCAGCTAATCCAATCGTGGCATATTCACGGTCAATAATCTTTAGTACCTGAGCATAGGTTGACTCCTCTAATTGCAAATCCACGGTCTTTTCAACAGTTGGCAATAGCCGTGCTAAGTGATAGCAAAAGAGGGGCAGGTAATGTTTTAACATTTGTTGTGAAAAATCCTGTGGTAAAAAATACTCTGTCATCATTTCTTGTAAGATCTGGCGGATAGGGGTATTTTTCTCGGTAGGTAGAAGTAGAAAGTTATTCCGATTGAAATGCTGGGAAGAGTCCGATAGTAAAAGCTGGTAGAGAAGACTATTTTCACCTTGGAGTTGCTTGAGCCAGTTAATCGAAACATCCTTATTTTGGAATAGAATATTGATCAGAATATCGTCATCTCCTAGCGCCTCAATCGAATGCCGACTCTCCATATCCATGAGAAGAATATCTCCTTCTTTTAAGTCAAAGATCTGGTCGTTGATGCGTTGGCGGCAATGGCCTTTATAGACATAATTAATCTCTAAAAATTGATGGGTATGTTCTGGGTAAGGTGCGTAACGACTGTGTTTGCTCATGAAAATATCTTTTGGAAAATGCCATTAACGAAGACAAAAATAAAGCTGAAGAACTCAGTAAAGCTTCTGCTGATGAAAAAACGCAACTTAGTGCTAGTCAGGTTTCTGCTAAACAATTAGCAGATGCTAAAAAGCTTGCAGAAGAAGCAGCAAATGCATTAGTGAAGGCTCAAAAAGAGAAAGAAACTGCCCAGAAAGTTTTAGATGGTACTGGCGTTGAAGAAATAGTAGCAGAACGTGATGCGGCTAAGAAAAATTTAGATGCTAAAGCAGCAACTGAAAATACAGCGAAACAGGAACTTGATCGTGCCAAAGAAGCAGATGATAAAAAAGCTATCGCACTAAAAAATGCAAAATCTGTTGAAGCAGATCAAAAAAAGAAAAGCCAAGAAACGGCAGCAAACTTGTCAACTGCTGAAGAAAAACAAAAACAAGCACAAGAGAATCTAAAGAAAGCTCAAGAAAATAAGGATTCAGCGCAAAGTAATCTTGATGCTTCTGAATCACAACTTGCCCAAACAATCGCAAATCGTGATAGCAAAGCAAATGATTTAGCAAATAAACAAAATAGTAAGATTCGTGCAGAAGAAGAGCTCAAAACAGCTGAAGAAAATGATGCTAAGAAAGCTTCGGAAATTTCAGCTTTAACCACTAAGAAAAACCAAGAAGAGGCAAGCAAGCCTTTGACGAAGTCTGTAGGATAAGAACTGAATACAATGCTAAAATAGCTAGTGCTAGTACAAAAAGACCACAATTAGATATTCCATTTTCAAAAATTTATGGAAGATGTCTATTTGCCTTATTATAAGAAAAACTGCCTTTTTAATCGTTAAATATTAGTTGATAAATATATTACAAGAGTATTACATTTGGAATATTTCATTGCCGTGTACCTGAATTGTTGCTATAATAGGTTTAACCTATCTAATAAAGGAGAAATTATGAAAAATTTTAAACGTATTCTTTTAGCTTTCGTTGCAGTTTTTGCAGCAGTCCTCTTGGTGGCATGTGGTGCCAAAAGTGACAACGGGACTTATGTCTACAAACCTGCAAAATCTGAAGTAAAAGAAATCCTTGAAGAACAAGGTGCTCCAAGTTCAAGTGTTGATGCATTGATTGACAATGTTAAATTGGAAGTTTCAGTGACCATTAAAGATAAAACAGGTAGCCTTAAAATTAAAGGTGAAATGATGGGACAAAAAACAGACCAATCATTTGATATGAAAGTGGACCAACAAAAGAAAACTCTTCAATCTAAAACAGGTGAAGGCGAAAAGGTTAAATACAAAGTATCTGGAGATGTGTTCACTTTTGATTTATCTGGTGAGAAGAGTTCAGGTCATGAAGCCGCTTTGGAAATGTTCAAAAACGCTAAGTTCAAACGTACAAAATAATACAAGAGAAGGGCAGAGAGTATCTGCTCTTTTTCTTCTTTAAAACATCTTGAATCGGTATGAAAATAGTGGTAAAATCTGATTATAAAATACATTAGGAGATTGATTATGAAAAATATTAAACGTATTCTTTTAGCTTTCGTTGCAGTTTTTGCAGCAGTCCTCTTGGTGGCATGTGGTGCCAAAAGTGATAATGGGACTTATGTCTACAAACCATCAAAAACAGAACTCAAGAAAATTCTTGAGGAGCAGGGCTTATCAGGTAGTCAATTAGAGTCTATTGGAGACGTTATTAATTTTGAAATTTCTATTAAGATCAAAGATTCAAAAGGAACCCTCAGCATCGCGGGTGAAGTCGCTGGTCAAAAGAATGAGCGATCTTATGATGTCAAAATCAATCAAAAAGAGAAAACAATCGCGTCAAAAGATGGTAGTGGAGAAAAGATTACATACAAGGTCGATGGTGACTATTTGACATTTGATCTTTCTAAGTTAAGTAATAGCAACCAAGGGGATCTTATGATTCTTAAAAATGCTAAACTCAAACGCACAAAATAATGAAAGTGAAGAGCGGGGAAACCTGCTCTTTTGCTTTACTTTTATGACTGGTTTGATATAATGAATGAGACTACAGATGGGACTGGGGCAGGAATGATTTTCTTTGAAAATGATTTCGTCTCGCTCCCTCTTTTCTGTGTGATCAAGGAAATAATTTATGGAAAAGGAGAAACATCTATGCTATATATTTGGTCTTACTTGAAAAAGTATCCCAAGTGGCTAGCCCTGAATCTATTTTCGGCGGTCCTGTTTGTTATTGTCAATTTGGGCTTGCCAACGATTCTAGCTCGCATGATTGATGAGGGGATTAACCCGCGTGATGTGAATCGGCTGTATTTCTGGGGCTGGGTCATGTTTGCGATTATTTTGCTTGGGATTGTGGGGCGGATTATCTTGTCTTACGCGGTTGGCCAGCTAACGACCACCATGGTACGCGATATGCGCAATGACCTCTATGCCAAGTTACAGGAGTACTCGCATCGCGAGTATGAGCAAATTGGGGTATCGTCATTGGTCACTCGCTTGACTTCGGATGCCTTCGTTTTGATGCAGTTTGCGGATTCTATGTTGAAGATGGGGGTCATCACCCCCTTGATGATGGTTTCCAGTGTTCTCTTGATTCTGACAACCAGTCCTTCTTTAGCGTGGATTGTAGCGGTTTCTGTACCATTTCTTGCTGTCGTCGTCTGGTATGTAGCAGTTAGGACACGTCCACTTTCCGAGAAGCAACAAAAGACACTCGACCATCTTAACCAGTTTGCGCGTGAAAATTTGACAGGACTTCGTGTGATTCGTGCCTTTGCCCGTGAAGAATTCCAGGAAGAGAAATTTGCGGCTGAAAATGCAGTCTACGCAGAAAACTCGAATAAATTGTTCAAACTAACTGGTTTGACAGAGCCCTTATTTGTGCAGATCATCATTGCTATGATTGTGGCGATTGTCTGGTTTGCTTTGGATCCTCTTCATGACGGTAGTTTGAAAATTGGGGATCTGGTTGCTTTTATTGAGTATAGCTTCCACGCGCTCTTGTCTTTCCTCTTTTTAGCCAATCTCTTTACCATGTATCCTCGTACTGCGGTTTCTAGCCGTCGTCTCAAGGAAATCATGGACATGCCCATTTCGATCGATCCGAATGAGAATGGTGTGACAGAAACAGCGTCTCGTGGCTATTTGGAATTTGACAATGTCACCTTTGCTTATCCAGGTGAGACGGAGAGTCCGGTTCTTCACAACATTTCCTTTCAGGCCAAACCTGGCGAAACAATCGCCTTTATCGGCTCGACCGGTTCTGGGAAATCTTCACTTGTGCAGTTGATTCCTCGATTCTATGATGTAACGCTTGGGAAGATTTTGGTCGATGGTGTGGATGTCCGTGACTACAATCTGAAAGCCCTTCGCCAAAAGATTGGTTTTATTCCTCAAAAGGCCTTACTCTTTACTGGAACCATTGCTGAAAACCTTCGTTATGGGAAAGAAGACGCATCTGTACAAGAGCTAGAACAAGCAGCAGATATTTCCCAAGCTAAGGAATTTATTGACAGTCGCGAGGAACGCTTTGATACGCATTTGGCAGAAGGTGGAAGCAACCTTTCAGGTGGTCAAAAACAACGCTTGTCCATCGCTCGTGCTGTTGTCAAAGATCCAGATGTCTTTATTTTTGATGATTCCTTCTCTGCCTTGGACTACAAGACGGATGCTACTTTGCGGAAGCGTCTCAAAGAAGTCACAGGAGATGCGACTGTCTTGATTGTAGCGCAACGTGTGGGAACCATTATGGATGCGGATCAAATTATTGTTTTGGACCATGGAGAGATCGTTGGTAGAGGAACCCACGATGAATTGATGGAAAGCAATGAGATCTATCGTGAAATTGCCAATTCGCAGCTCGACAGTCCGTCATTAACAGAGGAATAGAAAGGAGAAGCAGATGAAACAAGAACAAAACAGTTTTAGTAGACTATGGACTTACTTGAGAGCTTATCGCTTGGAAGTTTGCTTGTCCATTTTCTTAAAAATTCTAAGTGTCGTCATGAGTGTTGTCGAACCCTTTGTTTTGGGGCTTGCTATTACGGAGTTGACAAAAAATCTCATGGATATGGCAAAAGGGCTTGCAGGGGCAACTCTTAACACCTCCTATATCGCGATCATTATGACGCTCTATCTATTCCGTGGGGTCCTCTATGAGTTGGGATCTTATTATTCCAACTATTTTATGACCAATGCTGTTCAAAAGACTGTTCAGGATATGCGAAATGATTTGTCTCATAAAATCAATCACATTCCCGTTTCTTATTTTGACCGGCATCAGTTCGGAGATTTGCTAGGACGTTTTACTAGCGATGTCGAAACCGTCTCGAATGCCTTGCAACAATCCTTCTTACAAATCGTTAATGCCATCTTTACCTTGCTTTTTGTCATCAGCATGGTCTTATTCTTAAATATCCAGCTGGGTCTAGTGGTCATCCTGTCCATTCCAATCACTTATTTCAGTGCTCGATTTATCATGAAAAAATCTCAGCCTTACTTTAAAGAGCAGGCAGATGTTTTGGGGGCAATGAACGGCTTTGTGCAAGAAAATTTAACAGGCTTTAACGTCCTTAAGCTCTACGTTCGGGAAAAATCTTCCCAGGAAGAGTTTCATGATATTACCCATCACCTTCAAAAGGTAGGATTCAAGGCTAATTTCATTTCTGGCTTAATGATGCCGATTTTAAATGGGATTTCAGATTTGACTTATCTCATTATCGCTTTGTTTGGTGGTTTGCAAGTGTTAGCAGGTCGTTTGACTGTCGGGAATATGCAGGCCTTCGTTCAATATGTTTGGCAGATCAACCAACCGATTCAAAACTTAACCCAATTGGCAGGGCAGCTACAAAGTGCTAAGTCGTCTCTAGATCGGATTTTCCAAGTCATGGATGAACCAGATGAAGTAGCAGATGTGACAGAAACCCTCTCTGGTGATTTGACAGGGCAAGTCAGCTTTAAAAACGTGGATTTCCAATATGTAGCGGACAAACCCTTGATTCGCGATTTCAATCTAGAAGTCAAACCAGGTGAAATGGTGGCCATTGTCGGACCGACTGGAGCAGGGAAAACAACTCTGATTAATTTGCTGATGCGCTTTTACGATGTGACTGCAGGATCAATTACAGTCGATGGTCATGATATTCGTCATCTATCTCGCCAAGATTACCGCAAACAATTCGGAATGGTGCTTCAGGATGCTTGGTTATATGAAGGAACCATCAAAGAAAACCTTCGCTTTGGTAATCTCGAAGCAACGGATGAAGAAATTGTTGAAGCTGCAAAGGCAGCCAATGTCGATCACTTTATCAGGACGCTTCCTGGTGGTTACAATATGGAAATGAACCAGGAGTCTAGCAATATTTCTCTTGGGCAAAAGCAACTCCTAACTATTGCGCGTGCGCTCCTAGCTGATCCTAAGATTTTGATTTTGGATGAAGCGACGTCTTCTGTCGATACGCGTTTAGAGCTCTTGATTCAAAAAGCGATGAAGAATTTGATGAAAGGGCGGACTAGCTTTGTCATTGCTCACCGCCTGTCTACCATTCAAGAAGCAGATAAAATCCTTGTCCTCAAAGATGGCCAAATCATCGAGCAAGGAAATCACCAATCCTTGTTAGCAGACAAAGGGTTCTACTATGAGCTCTACAATAGCCAATTTTCAAATAAAAAAGCGGAATAAGCTAAAGAGGTTGAGACTGTATTTCTCAACCTCTTTTCTATATAAATCCTTTTGCAAAAAATGAAACTATTAGATCATTGCCTCTCTTCATTGACAGTGAGAAGGCATATCGGTATACTAGGTATAATCTAATTAGGAGGCCACCATGATGATTCGACCCGTTCAGCTCAGCGATGCAGCAGCTATCCGAGCGATTTACCAACCTTATGTAACAGAGACAGCCATTACCTTTGAGGTTGATGTGCCGACTGTCCAGGAATTTGAAAGACGAATCGCAAAAACGCTGACCCAATTTCCTTATTTGGTCGCAGAAGTGGATGGGAAAGTTGTGGGGTATGCCTATGCCTCGACCTATTATGCACGCGCTGCCTATGATTGGACCACTGAATTATCTATTTATGTCGCAAAAGAAGCGCGTGGACAAGGGATCGGATCGGCTCTTTATACTGCCTTAGAAGAGAAGTTGCAAGCACGAGGCTACTTACGCTTTCTGGCTTGTATCGCAGTTCCGAACGAAGCGAGCATTGCCATGCATGAAAAGCGGGGCTATGTTCAAGTCGCACATTTCCCAAAGATTGGCTATAAGTTTAACAAATGGCATGATATCGTCTGGATGCAAAAGACGATTGAAGGGCTTGTGAAAAGCCTTGAGTGGCAAAAAACAAGATAGGTGGCTCTTTTGTACGATTTAAAAGCAAGCACCTCACTTCTTGACAGTTTGTGGATATTCATGGTAAAATAACTACATGCGATGAGTCGATTGGCTCCTTGGAGCCTTTTGCGCTGAGGAGGTCTACATTCAATTGTAACGCAGGAGCGGACCTTGAACAGTTGTGTGAACCGGCTGTTCTCACCGAAAGGTGCCTCGAATCCTGATCTTCGGATCAGGATTTTTTAATACCTTGAAAGACACTAAATTATTTTTAAAACTATTATAATACAGTTGCTATGTAAAAAAATATTGGTGTTACAATATAGTAAAGTTTATTGCGTCTGAAAGGAGTGGAGGATTTTGGGAGATATCTATCATTCTAATGGTCCTGTATCTACAGACCATTCGCATAAAATTGAGGAGCTAGAAAACTCCAAACAATTTCAGGATGCAATCGGATTAATCCGAGAACAGATGAAGAACAATCTACAATGGAATGTTTTTCCGATCTTTTTGGTATTATTTGTGCCATATTGTCTCTCGTTTTTATTGCGTTTTTGCGACTATTCCTTTGATCCTTTTTAGTTGTTGGTTTGTATTATTGGCACAATATAAAAAAACGAAAAGCCTTGTTTGGGGATCGAATTCGATCGAACGATGAGATCTATCTAGATGATATCCTGTCGCCTGTATTAAAGGAAGTTTTTCCTCAGGCTTCGATAAAAGAGGATGGTTCCATCCCCTCTGAAGCTCTCACGCATTTATGTCCTCGGTCGACTGATTTTCTATGTTTCAAACAGCTATCATTTCATGATGACAAAGAGCTGACAGTGTCAAATCTCTATGCTCATCATACTGAGACTCGTCAACGGACATCCAATGGACATACGAGAACGGAACATGTGGAAGTCACAGATTTCTGCGGACAAGTATTCTTTTTAAACCTACCAATTCATTTCTCAGGTCATCTTCGTGTCGTTCCGACGAAGAAATCATTCCTTTTTAATAGAGAGATAAATGGGGATTATCCAGGAGCCAGAGGAAATGAGGTGCAGATTGAAACAGAGGATATTCGCAATAACGAAAATTACAATATTTACTGCACGGATGAACTGTCTGCCCGAAAATTTCTCACCCCTAAGATGTTAGAATGGTTTGATCGACAAATTTCTCAAAATGCCATGTGTGTATTTTTGAAAGACAAGAAACTTTTTATTTCTTTGTATACCGATCGCTATATCTTTCCGACTCCTCAAAAACCGGAAGATATTGATCAACTATCTTTGGTGACTGAATATCATAAATTATGCAGAGAACTGGCTTTAATTAAAGAAATAACAGCAATTTTTGAAGGAGAAGCATCATGAATCTCATTATCGGCTTAATCATATTTGTTGCCCTATTGGCTATTTGGTTTATTAGTGTAGGAAATCGCCTCAATCGCTATCTAGTGACCATTGAAGAATCAAAGAGAACCGTTGATATCGTTCTCGTAAAACGCTATGATACCATTTCGGAAATGCTAAAAGTAGCGAAAGCTTATGCCAAACATGAACAACAGCTTTTTACCGATTTAGTTGCTTTACGCCAAGGAGCGACTATTCAAGAATCCAACCAAGTTATTACCAATCAAAATGATGTCTTGGCACAAATTCGTGCAGTCGGTGAAAACTATCCAGAGCTCTTGTCTTCTAACCAATTCTTGGCCTTGCAAAAGGAAATTGCTGACGAAAATGAAGATCTTGCTGCAGCGAAGCGAATTGTTAACAGTAATGTCTGCCACATCAATCAAGAAATTGTTTCATTTCCGGCGTCTATCGTAGCAGGTGTAAAGGGGATCCATCAAGTTCCATTTCTTGCTGAAGAAACACAAGGTAAGAAAGATTTAAGTGACTTGAACTATGACCTTAATTAAAGAACTATTTATTATAATAACCATTAAAAAAATCCTGGTCTTAGAATCAGGATTTTTTTCCTACTGTTGGTACTTTTCATTTATGCCAAAAAAATTGTATAATAGTACAAATACTCAATTTTTAGAAAATTTTGAAAGAGGATTTACTATGGGATACACAGTTGCTGTTGTCGGTGCTACAGGTGCCGTTGGTGCTCAAATGATCAAAATGTTGGAAGAATCAACTCTTCCAATCGATAAGATTCGCTACCTTGCGTCTGCACGTTCTGCAGGAAAAGTCTTGCAATTTAAAGGGCAAGATGTAACCATTGAGGAAACGACTGAAAATGCTTTTGAAGGGGTTGATATTGCCCTTTTCTCAGCTGGTGGTTCAACATCTGCCAAATATGCACCTTATGCTGTGAAAGCAGGCGCAGTAGTGGTTGATAACACTTCATATTTCCGTCAAAATCCGGATGTCCCATTGGTTGTTCCTGAAGTGAATGCACATGCGCTTGATGCTCATAACGGCATTATCTCTTGTCCAAACTGTTCAACGATCCAAATGATGGTCGCTCTTGAGCCAGTTCGTCAAAAATGGGGCTTGGAACGTATCATCGTGTCAACTTACCAAGCTGTTTCAGGTGCCGGTATGGGAGCTATTCTTGAAACCCAACGTGAGTTGAAAGAAGTTTTGAACGATGGGGTCAGCCCACGCGATGTCAAAGCGGAAATCTTGCCATGTGGTGGTGATAAAAAACACTACCCAATTGCTTTTAATGCTCTTCCACAAATCGACGTCTTCACAGAAAACGACTATACTTACGAAGAAATGAAGATGACAAATGAAACCAAGAAAATCATGGAAGATGAGAGCATTGCTGTTTCAGCAACATGTGTGCGGATTCCAGTCTTGTCAGCTCACTCAGAGTCAGTCTATATTGAAACAAAAGAAGTGGCACCAATTGACGAAGTAAAAGCTGCTATTGCGGAATTTCCAGGTGCCGTTCTTGAAGATGACGTTGCTCACCAAATCTATCCTCAAGCAGTTAATGCTGTCGGTTCACGGGATACTTTCGTTGGACGTATTCGTAAAGACTTGGATGCTGAAAAAGGGATCCACATGTGGGTGGTTTCAGATAACCTCCTCAAAGGTGCCGCTTGGAACTCCGTTCAAATCGCAGAAACACTTCACGAACGTGGACTCGTACGTCCAACAGCTGAATTGAAGTTTGAATTGAAATAGGGAGCGAAACAGAAATCAGTAACTCGAAGAGTTTGATTTTTCCTCAGCTATCTAGCAAATCAACTTGTTTTATGAACAGATCATGAGGCAAAGGCAAGCAAGCCCCAGCCTCTTTCTTATATAGAGAAAGGTTTTTCTATGTCTTATAATGATTTAAAGGATTGTAAAATCATCACTGCATTTATCACCCCCTTTCATGAAGATGGGACCATTAATTTTGACGCACTTCCTGCCTTGATCGAGCACCTCTTGGCTCATCATACAGATGGGATTCTCTTAGCTGGAACGACTGCAGAAAGTCCAACTCTGACCCACGATGAGGAATTGCAACTCTTTGCGGCTGTTCAAAAGATTGTCAATGGTCGAGTTCCTTTGATCGCTGGTGTGGGAACCAATGAAACCCGCGACTCGATTGAGTTCGTTAAAGAAGTGGATGCTTTTGGTGGCTTTGCAGCAGGATTGGCTATCGTCCCTTACTACAACAAACCATCTCAAGAAGGAATGTATCAACACTTTAAAGCGATTGCGGATGCATCTAATCTTCCGATTATTATCTACAATATTCCCGGACGCGTGGTTGTGGAAATGACGCCTGAAACCATGCTTCGTTTGGCAGAACACTCAAATATCATTGGGGTAAAAGAGTGTACAACCCTTGCTAATATGGCCTACTTGATTGAACACAAGCCAGAAGAATTTCTCGTCTATACAGGGGAAGACGGAGATGCTTTCCACGCTATGAATCTTGGTGCAGATGGAGTGATCTCAGTGGCATCTCATACAAATGGAGATGAGATGCATGAGATGTTCCAAGCCATTGAACACAACGATATTAAAAAGGCAGCGGCCATTCAGCGCCAATTCATCCCAAAAGTCAATGCTCTCTTCTCTTATCCAAGCCCAGCTCCTGTCAAAGCAGTCTTGAACTATATGGGCTTTGAAGCAGGGCCAACTCGTTTACCATTAGTGCCAGCTCCTGCTGAGGAAGCGAAGCGCATTATCAAGGTTGTAGTGGATGGGGATTACCACGCGACCAAAGAAATCATTACGGGAGTTTTAAGACCAGATTACTAATATTTTATTGTAGAAAATATGTTTGAATAAAAAAATAACTTAGCTTCCCAATCAATGAATCTATTTTTTTGAAAGACCTTTGATTCTTTTGTAAAAAAATTATATAATAAAGTAGTAAGTCTTCATTTCTTTATAAAGGAAATGGAGTATTCATGAAAATTTAATAAAGGAGACTCCGATGGAAGTCATTAAACGTAGTGGAGAAGTGGTTGAATTCAACCCAGATAAAATTTACCAAGCTATTTTGAAAGCTGCGCAAGTTGTCTATGTTTTGACAGATGATTTGCGTCAAAACTTGGCCCAAGTAACGAAGAAAGTTGCCATGGATTTGGATGAAGCCCAAGTAGAACGCGCAACCATCAGTATGATCCAATCATTAGTGGAACAACGCTTGCTGGGAGCAGGTTATATTACCATTGCAGAACACTACATTTCTTATCGCTTGCAACGTGATTTAGAGCGTAGTGGCTACGGAGACCACATCGCCGTCCATTTGCATTTTGAACAAATTCGCTAGAATATAAAATAGAAGTTACTTTGGTAGCTTCATTTTTTAGTATTTTTTTTTAACACTGAGAATTCAAGAAAACATGGTATAATAGAAGAGATTGAACTGGAAAGGAATGGAGAACATGGCAACTATACAATGGTTTCCTGGACACATGTCCAAAGCTAGAAGACAAGTACAAGAAAATTTAAAATTTGTGGATTTTGTGACGGTTCTGGTAGATGCTCGTTTGCCACTATCAAGCCAAAATCCTATGTTAACGAAAATTGTTGGTGATAAGCCCTAAATTAATGATTTTAAACAAGGTAGACTTGGCCGATCCTGTGGCGACAAAAGAATGGCAGGACTATTTCGAATCACAAGGGATCAAAACCCTAGCCATTAACTCCAAAGAGCAATCTACGGTTAAGAAGGTCACAGATGCTGCTAAGAGTTTGATGGCCGATAAAATTGCCCGTCAAAAGGAACGAGGGATTCAGATTGAAACCCTTCGGACCATGATCATCGGGATTCCTAATGCTGGGAAATCAACTCTGATGAACCGCTTAGCGGGGAAAAAGATTGCAGTCGTTGGAAATAAACCAGGGGTGACCAAGGGGCAACAATGGTTGAAAACCAATAAAGACCTCGAAATCTTGGATACCCCAGGAATTCTTTGGCCAAAATTTGAAGATGAAGAAGTGGCCTTAAAACTTGCCTTGACAGGAGCTATTAAGGACCAGTTGCTTCCAATGGATGAAGTGACCATCTTTGGTCTTAACTATTCAAAGAGCACTATCCAGCTATTTTGCAGGAACGTTTTAAACAAATGGATCTGGAACAAGAAGCTCCTGAAATCATTATGGAGATGACCCAGAAATTAGGCTTTCGAGAGGATTACGACCGTTTTTACCAACTCTTTGTCAAAGACGTTCGCGATGGGAAATTGGGACGGTATACGCTGGATCGCGTAGGGGAAATTGATGGCAACCATTAAGGAAATTAAAGAGCAATTGGCAAACATCCAGCGGTTAGACGATCCTTTATTGGCTGAATTGGAACAGGATAGCCGATCTGGTGTGATCCAAGCGATCGCAAAGCGAAAAAGAGAAATCCAAAAACGGATAGATGAAGATGAGCGCTTGGAAGGAATGCTGGCCTATGAAAAAGTATGTTATGCGCGTGGGATGGAGCTCATTGCAGGAGTGGATGAAGTGGGACGTGGCCCGTTAGCAGGACCAGTTGTTGCAGCTGCCGTGATCTTGCCGAAAGCTTGTAAGATTCCAGGACTCAACGATAGTAAAAAGATTCCAAAATCCAAACACAAGGAAATCTATGAGGCTGTGCTCCAAAACGCCATTGCGATCGGAATCGGCATCAAGGATAATCAAGTGATTGACCAGGTTAATATCTATGAAGCTACGAAGCTAGCCATGAGGGAAGCCATTGGTCAGCTAGAGCCTCAACCCCAGCATCTTTTGATTGATGCCATGAGGTTAGATCTTCCTATTTCCCAAACTAGTATCATCAAAGGGGATGCCAACTCCTTATCCATTGCTGCAGCATCCATCGTAGCCAAGGTGACTCGGGATCAGATGATGGAAGAGTTTGATCGAAAATATCCGGGTTATGATTTTGCACAGAACGCTGGCTATGGGACAGCTAAGCATCTGGCTGGCCTCGACCAGCTGGGAGTGACCCCTATCCATCGGCGTTCGTTTGAACCCGTCAAATCAATGTGTGAGGATTAGGTTATGCTATTCACTATCGACATCGGTGGTACCTTTATAAAGTACGGTCTGATGGACACGGACTATCAATTGATCCATACAGACAAGATCCCAACACCACCGACGATTGAGGAGTTTTGGCAAGGATTAGAAGGAATCGTTGCTCCTGTACGGGAAGAAATCGAGGGATCGCCATTTCATGCCCCTGGTGAGATCCAAAAAGAGCCTTGGCTTTTGTCTTTCGAGGTGGTCTCATTCCATATTTGCGCGGCATTCCTCTAGCAAGTAGATTAGAACAAACATTTCAAGTACCTGTCACTGTTCTCAATGATGGAGAAGCTGCTGGTCTAGCGGAAGCAAGGCTTGGTAATCTAAAAGATTGTCCTTGTGGTGCGACCTTGGTCCTAGGGACAGGAGTTGGCCTTGCTCTTCTTTCTAATGGTGACCTATTGAGAGGATGGCAACTGACAGAATACATTCGGTCTATTGATAAGGCAGAAAGAACACCAGTAAATCGCCGCTTTCATCGCGAACTCTTTTTGCAAGGCATTTCCAATCTTTTGGAAAACACCGGTTCAGCTGTTCAATTTGTTGAGAAGGCTAGTCACATCTTGAACCTAGAAAAGGCAGATGGTATAGCTGTTTTCAAAGCTCTTGATCAAGGGGGCTATGAGGAGCTGACATCCTTGTTTCAGGAGTATTGTCATGATATTGCTATTCTGATTTTTAATCTTCAATCTTTGCTCTTGCTTGAGAAGGTGACGATTGGAGGGGGCATTAGTAGTCAACCACTACTGATCGATGAGATCAGTCGACAATACCATGACCTGCTCTCTCAAAAAGGGCATAAACAATTTGAGGCCTTGCCCATTCAAGCGGCTCGCTTCCATAATGAAAGCAACTTGATTGGTGCTGCATCTTACTTTTATTCTTCTATACATCAAAAAAAGTTCTAGAAATAGAGCTTTTTTTCTTTTCTTTTTCGAATAAATAAGTGAGAGGAAGTAGAAGGTGACCATGGAGAAATTTGAAATCTTTAAATTAAAAGAAGCCGGTTTATCAAATGAGCAAGTCTTAAGAGTCTTGGACTACTGTAGGAAAGACCAAGCCTTACCAAGCTTAGAAGAGATAGCAAGGATCGCTCGCTGTCGCAGTATCATTCATTTTGTAGACAAATACCGGCAACTGGATGAAGACCATTTACACAAGGAGTTTGAACGGTTCCCATCTCTATCCATTTTTGATTCTGAATACCCTGAGGAATTGCTACAGATCTACAATCCTCCTGTACTCCTTTTTTACCAAGGGAATTTGCAACTGCTAACCAGACCGAAGATTGCAGTCGTTGGAGCCCGTGAGACCACGCGAGAAGGGGTTCGTTCTGTAGAGAAGATTATTAAGGAACTTGGGAATGAATTGGTCATTGTTAGCGGACTTGCTAAGGGGATTGATGCGACCGCTCATTATGCTAGTATCCGCAATGGTGGCAAAACCATCGGAGTGATTGGAACGGGACTGGATGTCTTTTATCCTAAGAGCAATCAAAGACTGCAGGCGCATATGGGGGAACACCATCTGATCTTGAGCGAGTATGGTCCAGGGCATGCACCACTTAAGTTTCATTTTCCAGAGCGAAATCGCATCATTGCAGGTCTCTGTCAGGCAGTGATTGTGGCAGAAGCGCGACTCCGTTCAGGGAGTTTGATTACTTGTGAGCGTGCTATGGAAGAAGGCAGAGACGTTTGCTATTCCAGGAAATATTTTAGATGGAAAATCTGCAGGCTGCCATCACTTGATTCAAGAAGGCGCAAAGCTTGTCACATCAGGCCAGGACATTCTTGATGAATTGAAATACGAATTGTGATTTTCCTATAGGAGAAGTTCCTAGTTGACATCTTTCTTAAAATGTATTAAACTCAATGAGATTTATACAATACAGAGGGATAAAACGTGGTAACAAAAACAAAAAGAAAAAGTAGTACAACCAAGAAAAATTTGGTGATTGTGGAGTCTCCTGCTAAGGCGAAAACAATCGAAAAATACCTTGGTCGTAACTACAAAGTCATGGCTAGTGTTGGCCATATTCGGGATCTGAAAAAATCTACGATGTCGATTGACTTCGACAATAACTATGAACCGGAGTATATCAATATTCGCGGAAAAGGTCCCTTGATCAATGATTTGAAAAAAGAAGCTAAAAAAGCCAAACAAGTCTTTCTCGCAAGTGACCCGGACCGCGAGGGAGAAGCTATTTCTTGGCATTTAGCGCATATTTTGAACTTGGATGCTAAGGAAAAGAACCGTGTGGTCTTTAACGAAATCACTAAGGATGCAGTCAAAAATGCCTTTAAAGAACCGCGCCAAATCGATATGGACTTGGTCGATGCCCAACAAGCCCGTCGGGTCTTGGACCGGATTGTAGGGTATTCGATTTCGCCTATTCTTTGGAAAAAGGTCAAAAAAGGACTTTCTGCAGGGCGCGTGCAATCAGTTGCCCTCAAATTAATCATTGATCGTGAAAATGAGATTAATGATTTCAAACCGGAAGAATACTGGACCATTGATGGTGTCTTTAAAAAAGGGACCAAGCAATTCCAAGCTAGCTTCTATGGGATTGATGGCAAGAAGATGAAGCTCAACACCAATGAAGAGGTGAAAGCTGTTCTTGAACGCATAGATGGCAAAGATTTTACCGTTGAAAAGGTGGAAAAGAAAGAGCGTCGTCGGAATGCGCCACTTCCATACACCACCTCTTCCATGCAGATGGATGCTGCCAATAAGATCAACTTCCGTACACGCAAGACCATGATGGTCGCTCAGCAGTTGTATGAAGGAATCAATATTGGCTCTGGTGTTCAAGGTTTGATTACCTATATGCGTACCGATTCTACACGGATCAGTCCAGTTGCGCAAAATGAGGCAGCTGAACTTTATCGTGGATCGCTTTCGGTGAGAAATACTCTAAGCATGGAAGCCGTGTGAAGAATGCTTCTGGTGCCCAAGATGCCCACGAAGCGATTCGTCCATCCAGCGTCTTCAATACTCCTGAGAGCATTGCTAAATACTTAGACAAAGACCAATTAAAACTCTACACCTTGATTTGGAACCGCGTTTGTAGCTAGTCAAATGACAGCAGCTGTCTTTGATACCATGAATGTCCGTTTAGGTCAAAATGGGGTTCAGTATACGGCAAATGGGAGCCAAGTGAAGTTCGATGGTTATTTGGCTATTTATAACGACTCAGATAAGAATAAGATGTTGCCGGATATGGTAGAAGGCGATATCGTTAAGCAAGTCAATAGCAAACCGGAGCAACACTTTACTCAACCACCTGCTCGATATTCTGAAGCGACCTTGATTAAGACCTTGGAAGAAAATGGGGTTGGTCGTCCTTCAACCTATGCTCCGACGATTGAGACCATTCAAAAACGCTATTATGTGAAGCTGGTAGCCAAACGCTTTGAACCAACAGAGTTAGGGGAAATCGTTAATAAACTGATCGTTGAATTCTTCCCAGATATTGTCAACGTGACCTTCACAGCAGAGATGGAAGGGAAACTCGATGATGTCGAACTTGGAAAGGAAGAGTGGCAAAAGGTCATTGATGCCTTCTACAAACCATTCTCTAAAGAAGTCGCAAAGGCTGAAGAAGAGATGGAAAAAATCCAAATCAAAGACGAACCTGCTGGTTTTGATTGTGAAGTTTGTGGTAGCCCGATGGTGATTAAATTAGGACGTTTTGGTAAGTTCTATGCTTGTAGTAATTTCCCAGATTGTCGTCATACCCAAGCCATCGTTAAAGAAATCGGTGTGGAGTGTCCTGACTGTCATCAGGGACAAATCATCGAGCGTAAAACCAAGCGCAACCGTATCTTCTATGGATGCAATCGCTATCCAGAGTGTGAATTTACCTCTTGGGATAAACCGATTGGTCGGGATTGTCCAAAATGTGGCCACTACTTAGTTGAGAAAAAAGTTCGTGGTGGTGGCAAACAAGTCGTATGTAGCAATGGCGACTACGAAGAAGAAAAAGTGAAATAAGCTTTCAAATAATTCAATGTCTATTATAACGGAAATTTTTATAAATGTCTGTTATAATAGACATTTTTTTTTTTTCGTTATAATAGACATAAGGAGGTGGGCTTATGTATCTTGCTTTGATTGCAGATGTGATTGATTCCAAAATCGTACAAGAACGTTTTGACCTGCAAAAACAGTTAGAAAAAACGCTTCAAAAGATCAATGAGCTTTTTAAAGACTGCCTAGCATCGGCTTTTACCCTAACTTTGGGTGATGAATTTCAGGCGCTTTTGAAAGTAGAGGCTCCCGTTTTTCAAATTATCGATACCTTGCGTTCAGAACTAAAACCGACTCAACTTCGTTTCGGCATTGGCCTCGGGGAGATTGTAACGGATATTGATCCTCTGCAAAGTATCGGTGCAGATGGACCAGCCTATTGGAATGCACGCGCAGCCATTAATCTGGTCCATCAGAAAAATGATTATGGCAATACCCAGATCTATTTTTTGAGCGGTAATGACAGCCAGGACTTAGTGGTGAATGCGCTCATCGCTTCTGGAGAGGCCATACGTTCGGGCTGGAGAGAGAGTCAGGAAGAGATCCTGCTCAATCTGCTAAAGAGATCTGTCTATAGTGAAACCTTTAGCCAGCAAGATTTGGCCCAATCGCTAGGGCTTAACCCAAGTGCTCTGTCCAAGCGCTTAAAGAGTAGCAGTATTCGTGTTTATTTACGGGGACGAGCAGCAACACTAGCTTGTATTCAAAGCTTAGAGAAAGGAGAGGACTATGAGCGGATTGTCTAGTATCGTAACGAATCCATACTTGATCCTCTTGTTGATTTGTCATTTGTTATCGGATTATTATTTTCAAAGTCAGAAGATGGCGGATCGTAAGGATCAGGATAAGAAGGTGCTCGGACTTCACATTCTATATGTAGCTCTGCCTCTGATCGTGGTTTCTCTCTGTCATCTGGACTTGTGGTGGATTTGCTTGGTCATTTTACTGACTCATGCTGGAATAGATTTCTTAAAACCGATCGTGCAGAAGCAACTGAAATTACCAACCGCATGGACCTTTGCCTTGGACCAAGTCTTGCATATCGGGGTCATTAGCTGTCTAGTCCTTTTAGGAGCGAAGGATGGCACGACCTATCTACCCTTGGACACTTTAAATCTGATCTTTTATGTCCTCCTAGTTGGGAAACCAAGCAATATTGCCTTTAAAATTCTGTTTGCTAAGTATCAACCCACCAGCAAGAAGAAAATGGATACGATCACTGGGGCTGGTTCCATGATTGGCTTTTTAGAGCGTTTGGTGATTGGTGCCTGTCTCGTCTATGGGCAATTTGCTTCGATCGGCCTAGTATTTACAGCCAAATCCATCGCCCGCTACAATAAAATTTCGGAAAATCCAGCCTTTGCGGAGTATTATTTGATTGGGTCTTTATTCAGTATCCTCTCTGCCCTCTTAGCAGCCTGGTTGTGTTTATAAGGAAACAAATTCCAGACTTAAGTCTGGACAGGAAGGATTAGCCTCCCTGTCTTTTTACTTGGCTTTTTGGTATAATGGACCAAGTAGAAAATTAGAAAGATTTGTGGGTGTCAAACAGTCCAGAAGGGTGTTTTGATACCCAAAGAGGTATTAGTGTCATGTCTCAATCTTATATCAATGTTATCGGTGCGGGCCTTGCTGGCTCGGAAGCAGCTTACCAGATTGCCCAACAGGGTATTCCGGTCAAGCTTTACGAAATGCGTGGAGTCAAATCAACTCCGCAACACAAAACAGACAACTTTGCTGAGTTAGTGTGTTCCAACTCTCTTCGTGGGGATTCTCTCACCAATGCTGTCGGGCTCCTCAAAGAAGAAATGCGCCGTCTGGGTTCTGTCATCCTTGAAGCAGCAGAAGCGACTCGTGTACCAGCCGGTGGAGCACTTGCTGTGGACCGAGAAGGTTTTGCTAGTCGGGTGACGGAGAAGGTGTCCCAACACCCTCTTATCGAAGTGATTCGCGATGAAATTACGGAATTGCCGACAGATGCCATCACAGTGGTCGCAACGGGTCCTCTAACCAGCGATGCCTTGGCGGAAAAGATCCACGCGCTCAATGGTGGCGATGGTTTCTATTTCTATGATGCAGCAGCTCCAATCATCGATGTCAATACTGTCGATATGAACAAGGTCTATCTCAAGTCTCGCTATGACAAGGGAGAAGCAGCTTATCTCAACTGTCCCCATGACCAAACAAGAATTTATGGATTTCCACGAGGCCTTGGTCAATGCAGAAGAAGCCCCGCTCAACTCTTTTGAAAAAGAAAAGTATTTTCGAAGGTTGTATGCCAATTGAAGTCATGGCCAAACGAGGCATCAAAACCATGCTCTATGGCCCTATGAAGCCAGTTGGGACTCGAGTATCCAGATGATTACAAAGGGCCACGTGATGGGGAGTTTAAGACACCTTACGCAGTCGTTCAGTTGCGCCAAGACAATGCAGCTGCTAGCCTCTACAATATCGTTGGCTTCCAAACTCACCTTAAATGGGGCGAACAAAAACGGGTCTTCCAAATGATTCCAGGTTTGGAAAATGCGGAGTTTGTGAGATACGGAGTCATGCACCGCAATTCCTACATGGACTCTCCGAATCTGCTTGAACAAACCTACCGTTCTAAGAAACAACCAAACCTCTTCTTTGCAGGTCAAATGACAGGTGTAGAAGGCTATGTTGAGTCAGCTGCCTCAGGCTTGGTAGCTGGAATCAATGCAGCTCGCCTTTTCAAAGGAGAAGAAGCAGCGATTTTCCCTGAAACGACAGCTATCGGAAGTCTGGCTCACTATATCACCCATGCCGACAGCAAACATTTCCAACCCATGAATGTCAACTTTCGGGAATTATCAAAGAGCTAGAAGGACCCACGCATTCGAGATAAAAAGGAACGCTATGAGAAAAATTGCCGAACGTTCTTTACAAGATTTGGCTCAGTTTATGGAAAAAAATAACTCCAAGAAAAGGAAAAAAAGTTTGGAGAAAAATCCAGACTTTTTTTCTTCTAAAAAAATGGTATAATGAATAAAATTTAGAATATAGAGAGTTTTCTGACAATGAACAAATCCTATTTTTATTTAGATATGAAGACACACGAGTTGAAAGTGCCTTATACCGGAAAACTCCGTCGTGTGCGAGTCTTATTACCTAAGAATTATGAAACGGATACAGATAGACGTTACCCTGTGGTTTATTTCCACGATGGGCAAAACGTTTTGTACAGCAAGGAAGCTTATGCGGGTCATTCCTGGAAGGTGATTCCAGCCATTAAGCGGAATCCCGATATTAGTCGCATGATTGTCGTTGCGATCGATAATGATGGTTTCCAACGCATGAATGAATACTCTGCCTGGAAAGTACAAGGAATCCAATATTCCTGGCATGCAATTTGGTGGCAAGGGAGTTGAGTACGGCGAATTTGTCATGGAGGTGGTGAAACCTTTTATCGACCAAGAATACCGGACTCTTGCTGATCGAGAACATACGGCCATGATTGGATCTTCCTTGGGTGGGAAATATTACCCAATTCTTGGGCTTAGAGTACCAAGATCAAATCGGTTGTTTAGGGGTCTTTTCATCCGCTAACTGGCTGCACCAAGATGCCTTCAATCATTATATCGAACGCAAAAAATTATATGCAGATCAACGGATCTACATCTATGTGGGGACTGAAGAGGCGGATGATACAGATAAAACTTTGATGGCAGGAAACATCAAGCAAGCCTATATTGATTCATCTCTTCGTTATTACCACGACGTCATCCAACAAGGGGTGGCTCTGAAAATCATATTGCCATTCGGATTCAATCTGGGTGCTATTCACCACGAAGAAGCTTGGGCTGAACATCTACCAGAATGCCTTCGCTTTTTTTGGCATGAAAAATTGGGATTAATGGACTCAGAAACAAATCAATAGAGAGAAAGAGGAAACTTATGAATATTGAACATTTAAGCCACTGGAGTGGCCAACTCAACCGTGAAATGTATGTTGAACCGCTATGGACACGCAGGAATTCCTGTTGTGGTCTTTGCTTCATCAGGTGGAAGCCATAACGAGTACTATGACTTTGGTATGATTGATGCTTGTGCTCAGTTTATCGAAGAAGGACGGGTTCAATTCTTTTCACCCTTTCTAGTGTGGATAGTGATAGCTGGCTTTGTGATTGGAAGAATCCTCATGATCGAGCTGAAATGCACCGTGCTTATGAACGCTATGTGATTGAAGAAGCCATTCCTTTTATCAAACACAAAACAGGCTGGTTTTGATCCGATGATGACAACTGGTTGCTCTATGGGGGCCTACCACGCGCTCAATTTCTTCTTGCAACATCCAGATGTCTTTAACAAAGTGATTGCCTTGAGTGGTGTCTATGACGCTCGTTTCTTTGTTGGTGACTTTTGGAGGCGATGAAGCCATTTACCAAAAACTCTCCATCTGATTATATTTGGAACCAAAATGATGGCTGGTTTATCGATCGTTATCGTCAGGCGGAAATCGTTGTTTGTACTGGTTTAGGAGCTTGGGAACAAGATGGACTTCCATCTTTCTACAAACTGAAAGAAGCCTTTGATCACAAAAATATTCCTGCATGGTTCGCTGAATGGGGGACATGATGTCGCCCACGATTGGGAATGGTGGCGCAAACAAATGCCATATTTCCTAGGCCAAATGTATTTATAAGTAAAAAGGGAGGAGACCTCAATGAATTATATCGTTATTTCACCATATTACCCACAAAACTTCCAACAATTTACAATCGAGTTGGCTAATAAAGGGATCACTGTCTTGGGAATTGGTCAAGAGCCATATGAACAGTTAGATGAGCCTTTGCGCAACAGCTTAACAGAATATTTCCGTGTTGAAAATTTGGAAAATCTGGATGAAGTGAAGCGTGCGGTAGCCTTTCTCTTTTACAAACATGGTCCAATCGACCGTATCGAATCCCACAATGAATACTGGTTGGAATTGGATGCGGCGCTTCGGGAGCAATTCAATGTCTTCGGGGCTAAGCCAAAAGATCTGAAGAAAACCAAGTTCAAATCCGAAATGAAGAAACTCTTCAAGAAAGCTGGAGTCCCAGTCGTTCCGGGTGCTGTGGTTAAAACAGAAAAAGACATTGATAAGGCTGTGAAGAAGATTGGGTTGCCATTGATTGCTAAGCCTGACAATGGGGTAGGAGCAGCAGCGACCTTCAAGATCGAAACGCCAGAAGATGTGGACCATTTCAAGGCAGAATGGGATGGCCATACTGAGTACTTCTTTGAGAAATTTGTCACTTCTAGTGAGATTTGTACCTTTGATGGTCTAGTGGATCGTGACGGCAACATTGTCTTCTCAACTACATTTGACTATGCTTATACGCCACTCGATTTGATGCTCTACAAGATGGACAACTCTTATTATGTCCTTAAAGAGATGGATCCAAAATTGCGTCAATACGGGGAAGCGATTGTCTAAAGCCTTTGGCATGAAGGAACGTTTCTTCCACATTGAGTTCTTCCGCGATGGGGATGACTATATTGCGATCGAGTACAATAATCGTCCTGCAGGTGGCTTTACCATCGACGTCTACAACTATGCTCACTCGATTGATTTGTACCGTGGTTATGCTGCCATCGTAGCAGGAGAACCCTTCCCAGCTTCTGAGTTTGAGCCCCTTTATTGCTTGGCAACTTCTCGTCGTGCCAATGCAGCTTATGCTCTTTCAGAGGAAGAAGTTCTGGCCAAATACCGTGATCAATTCCGTGTGAAGAAAGACATGCCAGCGGCCTTTGCGGAACTTCAGGGAGATTACCTCTATATGCTTACAACACCTAGTCGTGAAGAATTGGAACAAATGATTCATGACTTTGGCCAACGCCAATCATAATATGACGACCGGTAGGATAGGATCCTATCGGTTTTTTATGTGACTATTGAATGAGATGGAAAAATCTAGAAGTTTGTGAAAAAACTAAATATTTCCTTTTGAAAGCTTATAGTTTCCATGATTATAGTGTTTAGGATTGTGAATTTTTCTGAGCATTATTTTTGACTGAGCTTTCATTTTTGGCTAGAATGAAAGTGAATGAATAAATGCTAAGAAAGGCGAAATGATGGCAACATTAGACAAAAGTCTCTTATTGGAAATGTTCCGTAAAATGGAAGAAATCCGTCGAATGGACTTAAAAATTGCACAGTTAGTAAAAAAAGGGAAAGTGCCAGGAATGACGCACTTTTCTGTTGGGGAAGAAGCGGCTAACGTCGGAGCGATGTTGGCTTTGAACGATGATGATTTGCTGACATCAAACCACCGTGGACACGGACAAGCCATTGCTAAAGGAATCGATTTGAATGGCATGATGGCAGAAATCCTAGGGAAATATACTGGTACTTGTAAAGGGAAAGGTGGCTCTATGCATATCGCTGACCTGGATGCCGGTAAACCTTGGTGCCAACGGGATCGTTGGTGGTGGTATGGGAATTGCAGTAGGTGCTGCCCTTACTCAACAAATGAAAAAGACTGGTAAGATTGTCGTCTGCTTCTTTGGCGATGGCGCAACCAACGAAGGTGTCTTCCACGAAGCGGTCAATATGGCTTCGATCTGGAAGCTGCCAGTAATTTTCTACTGCATCAATAACGGTTACGGAATCTCTGCTGACATCAAGAAAATGACCAATATTCAGCACATTCATGAGCGTAGTGCTGCTTACGGCATTCCTGGAATGTTTATTCCTGATGGAAACAACGTTATCGATGTCTATGAAGGATTCCAAAAAGCTGTTGAACACGTCCGCTCTGGTAAAGGACCTGTCTTGATTGAAAGTGTCACCTATCGTTGGCTTGGTCACTCCTCATCTGACCCTGGTAAATACCGGACCCGTGAAGAAGTAGAAGAGTGGAAGAAGAAAGATCCAATCGAAAACCTTCGCAAGTATCTCCTTGAAAATGAGATTGCGAGCGCAGAAGAATTGGATCAGATCCAAGAAGAAGTAAAAGAAGCAGTGGAAGCTTCAGTGAAATTTGCGGAAGAAAGCCCATTCCCTCCACTTGAATCAGCTTTCGAAGATATTTACGCAGACTAAGGGGGAGTAGAGAATTATGGAAACTAAATTAATGTCTTTCCGCGATACCATTATCCTTGCTATGTCTGAGGAAATGCGTCGCGACGAAAATGTATTGTTGATGGGAGAAGATGTCGGAGTGTTCGGTGGAGACTTCGGTACTTCTGTAGGGATGCTGGAGGAATTCGGTCCAGAACGTGTCCGTGACTGTCCGATTTCTGAGGCTGCGATTTCAGGTGCAGCAGCAGGTGCAGCCATGACCGGACTTCGCCCAATCGTTGATATGACCTTCATGGATTTCTCAGTAATTGCCATGGATGCTATTGTCAACCAAGCTGCTAAAACTCGCTACATGTTTGGTGGTAAAAGGGTCAAGTACCGATGACCATTCGCTGTGCTGCTGGTAATGGAGTTGGATCTGCAGCTCAACACTCCCAATCGTTGGAATCATGGTTTACTCATATTCCTGGTTTGAAAGTTGTTGCTCCTGGTACGCCAGCGGATATGAAGGGTCTTCTCAAGTCATCTATCCGTGATAACAACCCCGTTATCATTCTTGAATACAAATCAGAATTCAACCAAAAAAAGGGGAAGTGCCAGTTGATCCCAGACTACACGATTCCACTTGGTGTCGGAGAAATCAAACGTGAAGGGTACTGATGTCACTGTCGTAACCTACGGAAAAAAATGCTTCGTCGCGTGATGCAAGCTGCTGAAGAATTAGCAGAAGAAGGCATCTCAGTAGAAGTAGTAGACCCACGTACCTTGGTTCCCACTCGATAAAGAGATCATCATTAATTCTGTCAAGAAAGACAGGAAAAAGTAGTCCTTGTCAATGATGCCCACAAAACAAGTGGCTATATCGGTGAAATTTCAGCTATTATTTCTGAATCAGAAGCATTTGATTACTTGGATGCACCAATCCGCCGTTGTGCGGGGGAAGATGTGCCAATGCCTTACGCACAAAAACCTTGAAAATGCAATGATTCCAACAGTTGAAAGCATCAAAGATGCTATTCGTAAAAACGATATAACAAAGAATAATACATAACATAAATTATGTAATGTCATTTTAAATTAGAGCACGGGCTAAAAGTCTGGGTGAAAAAGATAAACTTTCCTAGAAACTAAAGTTTTTTCGTCAAGTTTCCTATTTTCACTTTGACTTTTGACGCCCCTAGTATCTTATACTGAATCGGACGGAGGACGTGAAAAAGATAGATTTCCTGTGTTCATCGAACACAGCGTCAATCTCCTATTTTTTCTTTGTCCTCTACGTCCTTGATATCTTATAATAGAATAGGAGAGGTCATGGCTGATGATAAGCTAAGAGCGACTCCTGCGGCTAGAAAATTAGCGGATGATCTTGGGATCAACCTCTATGATGTTTCTGGTTCAGGCGCAAACGGTCGTGTCCACAAAGAAGACGTGGAAACCTATAAAGACACAAATGTGGTTCGCATTTCACCACTTGCAAAACGAATTGCTTTAGAACACAATATTGCTTGGCAAGAGATTCAAGGAACTGGTCATCGTGGTAAGATCATGAAGAAGGACATCCTTGCTTTTCTTCCTGAAAATATTGAGAATGAGACCATTAAGTCACCTGCTCAAATCGAGAAGGTGGAGGAAGCTCCAGATAATGTGACACCTTATGGTGAGATCGAGCGGATTCCGATGACACCAATGCGTAAGGTGATCGCTCAACGGATGGTGGAATCTTACTTGACAGCACCAACCTTTACTTTGAACTATGACGTTGATATGTCTCAAATGTTGGCCCTTCGTAAGAAAGTATTGGATCCAATTATGGAAGCAACTGGCAAGAAAAGTCACTGTAACAGATTTGCTTTCTCTAGCAGTGGTTAAGACCTTGATGAAACATCCATACATCAATGCGTCATTGACAGAAGATGGCAAAACCATCATCACTCACAACTATGTCAATCTTGGCGATGGCAGTTGGGATGGACAATGGACTTATGACACCAGTTGTCTACAATGCTGAAAAGATGACCTTGTCAGAGTTGGTTGTAGCCTTCAAGGATGTTATCGGACGTACCTTGGATGGTAAAGCTTGCTCCAAGTGAATTGCAAAACTCAACCTTCACCATCAGTAACTTGGGGATGTTTGGCGTTCAATCATTTGGACCGATTATCAACCAACCAAACTCTGCCATCCTTGGAGTTAGTGCAACGGTTGAAAAACCAGTTGTTGTGAATGGTGAAATTGTCATTCGTCCAATCATGAGCTTGGGCTTGACCATTGACCACCGCGTTGTCGATGGAATGGCTGGTGCCAAATTCATGAAAGACTTGAAAGCCTTGATTGAAGACCCGATTTCAATGTTGGTCTAATCAACGAGAGAGAATAGAAACAAGAAAAAGAGGGAAATAAAATGGCCTTAGAAGTAATTATGCCAAAAGCCGGCGTAGATATGACCGAAGGACAAATCGTTCAGTGGAATAAAAAAGTCGGCGAATTTGTAAAAGAAGGAGAAGTTCTCCTTGAAATCATGACAGACAAAGTCAGCATGGAGTTGGAAGCGGAAGAAGACGGTTACTTGATCGCTATCCTGAAAGGGGATGGAGAAACTGTTCCTGTAACAGAAGTAATCGGTTATCTTGGTGAAGAAGGGGAAAACATCCCAACCGCTGGAGCAGTAGCACCAGAAGCGAGTCCAGCACCAGCTGCAGCAAGTGCTTCAAACGATGACAATAAGAGCGATGACGCTTATGATATCGTAGTGATTGGTGGTGGTCCTGCTGGTTACGTATCTGCTATTAAAGCAGCTCAATTAGGTGGTAAGGTTGCTCTTGTTGAGAAATCTGAACTTGGTGGAACGTGCTTGAACCGCGGATGTATCCCAACTAAGACTTACCTCCACAACGCTGAAATTATCGAAAATATCGGACATGCGGCAAACCGTGGTATTATCATTGAAAATCCAAGTTTCTCAGTAGATATGGATAAGGTTCTTGAAACCAAGAACAAGGTCGTAAATACCCTCGTCGGTGGTGTTGCAGGTCTTCTTCGCAGCTACGGAGTGGATGTTCACAAGGGTATCGGTACCATTACGAAAGATAAGAATGTCTTGGTCAATGGTTCTGAATTGCTTGAAACGAAGAAAATCATCCTTGCTGGTGGTTCAAAAGTCAGCAAGATTAACGTTCCAGGTATGGAATCATCCCTTGTCATGACCAGTGATGATATTCTTGAAATGAATGAAGTACCTGAAAGTCTCGTGATCATCGGTGGTGGGGTTGTTGGTATCGAACTTGGTCAAGCCTTCATGACCTTTCGGTTCAAAAGTTACAGTTATCGAAATGATGGACCGCATCGTTCCAGCTATGGATGCGGAAGTATCTAAGAACCTTCGTTTGATCCTTGAACGCAAGGGTATGACCATCTTGACGGATACTAAATTGCAAGAAATCATTGAAGAAGATGGCAAACTCCGTATCAAGGTTGAAGGAAAAGATGATATCATCGCCAACAAAGCCCTTCTATCAATCGGTCGTGTTCCAGATCTTGAAGGAATCGGTGAAGTCGAGTTTGAATTGGATCGTGGACGGATCAAGGTCAATGAATACATGGAAACATCTGTTCCAGGTATCTATGCGCCAGGCGATATCAACGGTACTAAGATGTTGGCTCACGCTGCCTTCCGTATGGGTGAAGTGGCAGCTGAAAATGCCCTTAAGGGAAATCATGCTGTTGCCAAATTGAACTTGACTCCTGCAGCCATCTACACCCTTCCAGAAGTTGCGGCTGTTGGTTTGACAGAAGAACAAGCTCGTGAGAAATACGATGTCCAAATCGGTAAATTCAACTTTGCCGCGAACGGACGTGCCATTGCATCAGACGCGGCTCAAGGCTTTGTTAAAGTCATTGCAGACAAGAAATACGGTGAAGTTCTTGGGGTTCACATCATTGGTCCAGCAGCAGCTGAATTGATCAACGAAGCTTCTACCATCATTGAGATGGAAATCACTGTAGAAGAAATGCTCAAGACCATTCATGGTCACCCAACCTTCTCAGAAGTGATGTACGAAGCCTTTGCGGATGTACTTGGCTTGGCGGTTCACTCACCTAAGAAGAAATAATATTTGAAATGATAGAATGGCTGGACAGCAAATGCTGGACCAGTCTCTATCGTATATAAAGGAATCTTATGAAATACATTATTAATTATTCAAATGATACTGCTTTTAATATTGCTTTAGAAGAGTATGCTTTTAAGCACCTTTTAGATGAGGATCAAATCTTCCTTCTTTGGATTAACAAACCTTCGATTATCGTTGGTCGCCACCAAAATACCATTGAAGAAATCAACCGTGACTACGTTCGGGAGCATGGGATTGAAGTGGTTCGTCGGATCAGTGGTGGTGGGGCTGTTTACCATGATTTAAACAACCTTAACTACACCATCATTTCAAAAGAAGATGAAAACAAGGCCTTTGATTTCAAGAGCTTCTCGACTCCCGTGATCAACACCTTGGCTCAGCTTGGAGTGAAGGCTGAATTCACGGGTCGTAACGATTTGGAAATTGATGGTAAGAAATTCTGTGGGAATGCACAAGCTTATATCAATGGACGTATCATGCACCATGGTTGCCTTCTCTTTGACGTTGATTTGTCAGTCCTTGCTAATGCTCTCAAGGTGTCTAAAGACAAGTTTGAGTCCAAAGGGGTTAAATCAGTCCGTGCTCGTGTGACCAATATCATCGATGAGTTGCCAGAAAAAATCACGGTTGAAGAGTTCCGTGACTTGCTTTTGGACTACATGAAGAAAGAATACCCTGAGATGACAGAATATGTCTTCTCGGATGAAGAATTGGCTGAAATCAATCGTATCAAGGAAACCAAGTTCGGTACCTGGGATTGGAACTATGGAAAGTCTCCTGAATACAATGTCCGTCGTGGCACAAAATTCCCAAGCGGTAAGGTGGAAATCTTCGCTAATGTCATTGAATCAAAAAAATTCAAGATATCAAGATTTACGGTGACTTCTTTGGTATCGAAGATGTTGCAGCAGTAGAAGATGTTCTTCGTGGTGTCAAATACGAACGTGAAGACGTCCTCAAAGCCCTTCAAACCATTAACCTAGGTCGTTACTTCGCAGGTATCACTGCAGAAGAAATTGCTGAAGCAGTGGTGGAATAAAGTAAAGGATATCCATTTAACATGGATATCTTTTATCTTAAACTTGATATTTAAATACCATGAGTGTACAATATAGAAGAAATCTGAACACAAAAGGGGATTATATTCGATGATGAAAATTCCAGTGGAAAATCTTGGTCTATTTGAACAGTTAGATCGTATAGTAGTGGCTTTTTTTAGAAAGCAACAATCTTTAAGTCCTTATGATTTGAATGTCAGTATTACACAAGAACACCTTGACCAGAAAAAGACAAGAGTTAGAACCATTTAGGTTTATCAAGCTGTCCAACTACCATTAGGAATGGCTTTAGATAACGTCATCCAGCAACCTCATTATGAAAACTTAATCATTGGTGGTCTTGCTCCTGAGGAAATAATCGTTATCAAAGAAGAATTAATGCCTTTGAAAGATATAGTGGATAGCTTTTGTATTATGTACGCTGCAGCGAATAACAGATTGGAAAAATAGTAAAAGCTTATGAATTAATGAAAGATAAGACGGTTTATTTTATTGGTAAACTATTTACAGATTTTCCGAAGGCCGGTGATGAAATTGCTTATTTAGGAATTGATCGAATAGCGAGTGACGGAACACCATATGAAGCAGTGAAATGCTTTTTAACAGAAGAGAGTGCAGAGAAAGTACAATGGTGAAAAAAGACCGGTCACCCCTGCAAACCTGGCTTATCTAAAATCATTTTGGGGAAAACCAGTCATTATTGAACCACACCGTAATTATTGGATTGAATTTTTATAGAAAGAATAAAAGAGCGTAAGATTCCATATAAAAATCTACGCTCTTTTTCTAATAGAATACATTTTACATAACTTCCGTTATGTAATCTTATAAACTATCCAAGGCATTCTTTTGTTCGTCATTGACAATATGGGTATATAAGTCGGTAACTTGTGTGCTAGCATGTCCCAGCTGGTGGCTGACCAAAACCTGTGATTTGGTTGCATCATAGAGACGCGTTGCTAATGTATGGCGAAGTTTATGGGGTGTCACGCGGACTTTGAAGTCTTCTGAATACTTAGCCACCATTTTTTCAACGCTAGAAGCATCAATTCGGTTTGGAACACCTCGATACAGGGTCAGAAAGAGGGCTGTATCAGTCTTTTCTGTCTTATAACGTTTGTCACGAATAGCAAGATATTGCTCTAGATAAGGCTTAGCAAAGGCAGCAACATTAACCGAGTCACGTTTTCCACCTTTTCGTGTGACATCAATGACCATCATCTTAAGATTGAGATCACGAAGGTCTAGGTTAACGGCTTCAGAGAGACGGACACCAGATGCAAGAAGGAGCGCAATAATGGCTAAATCTCGTTCTTTATTCTTATTAAAAGAGGATAAGGCGCGGTTTGAGAGTGTTTGTGGGTACTCCTGGTCGATATAGTTAAGGAAACCTTCTGTTTCATCCCCTAAAAAGAGTTTTTGCTTGATATTTTCAGCTCGAGCCGCCAAGGTTTCTTTCTTTTTCTTGGTAGCAACTTTCTTCATAACATTTCGATAGAAATAAGGTTCACCTTGCTCATTTTCAACCTCCTCAGTCAAATACTTATAAAGACTAGATAATGCAGAAAGGGTACGGTTAATCGTTGTTTGGGAAACCCCGTTTTTTGTCGTATTGGCATTGAGCAGAGGACGTTCACGTAAGTAAAGAATAAAGGATTCCATGTCTTTCTTGGTCATGTGCTCCAGAACGTCTAAGGGGATCTCGGCCATGGTGTCAGCATCCGATATACCAGATTCCAAAACCCAGGTAAAAAATCGATCGTATTCCTTTAAGTATTCGTACAAAGTTGTAAAACTGTATGGAACGGCCAGTTTCGATTGATAATATTCCAATACATACCAGGGCATGACTTGTTTGAGTTTATCAATCCGTTCTAATAAGATCTCGCGTTTCATGTTTTTCTCCAAATCTTTCTATACTAGTAGTATAGCATAGCCAGATATATTTTTCAAGAAAATTATAGTTTTTCGGAAAGATGTAATAGGGGTTATTCCATTTAACAAAAATTTTTTTTTGAGCAAAAAATGTACTTTATTCCCGTGAAAACTAAATCTTTCGCATACTAAAATTCTGTACACTATCTACTTGAAAAACTAAAAAAATACAATCTTTTTAAAAATAATGTACTTTATAAAAATCTATGATAAAAAAACAAGTTCAAATTTGAACCTGTTTTTTTAAATTTTTCCTATAAGGAACAAAATGTTCTCTTTTTTTCGTCTACGCCCTTTACAAAAATATGCATGGCTCGATAGATCGTTTTTACATTTGCAATCTTATCTACGATAGCCATTCTATAACGATGCTCTGGATTATTCTTACAAATCCACCAAAATCTTAATTGCGTATTATTTGGGATTCTTTCTGGATCTCCCTAGAATAAGATTATTAAGATAGTCCCACTCGTTCATCAAATCTTCAAAATGAGATATTATCTTGTCTTTCTTTTTAATTCTGCACAAAATGGACACATTTCTTTAAGATCTTTTGTCTCGGAACTTTAAATACTTATTTAATATAATGCTGAAGCGCTCATGAAATTCGAAAGTTACATTCTTTGCAGCGCCATAAATAAAAACCTTTTTTTCAGTTAATAATGGAACAAAAACTATCTATTGAGACTTTATTATTTGGTGCCCACAATTTTTGCTAGTTCAGGGTACAAATAATCAAATGTATTATACCCATTCAGAGGCTTATCGTTGTTACAGAAAGGACAACACTGAGAAACTTCTCTTCGAATTGGGATAGAACATAAATATGTCCCATGACACTTTGAACAATCCCACCAATATTTTTTTCGTTTCTATTGTTGTCTGAGATAAATGAATAGGAATTTTATTTTTTTATCGCTCCATTCTTTGATGAGTTTTTGGTTCTTTAAGGAAAATATTATTTTTTTAAATACCTCAGTCCTCCAGTCACATTGATTGGGACATGTTTGAAAGTTTTTGATTTTTCTAAATCGGTTCGACTGATCATTTCGGCTGGGCTACATTGAAAGTTGATTTTACAACAAGGACAAACCCAACTAACTACATTATTTGACTTAAACCAATATTCGGAAAAATCCCTTTCATTACTGAGGTCCCAAAATTCCCTCAAATAGGGATGTGTTTCATTTAGTGTATTAAAATCCTGAAGTTTTTCTCTATTTGAACAAAATGGACAAGACCTATCTGTTTTTTCAAATAGTGAGCATGAATACTCTCCGTGACAATTCGTACATTCCCATAACACATGAACATTAGATAATACATCAACTTGATTAGGTGTAATATTGTTCCTTTTAGACCACTCCTTGAGCATGGAAGAATTTAAAAAAGATAGAGGAGAAACATCAAAATCTTTATCCAATAACTCTTCAAATGAAGAATGACACTCCAAACAGTAATGACCACTTCTTTTAATTCGGTTCAATAATCTATCAATAGATAATTCAAATTTGCAATGACACTTATCACATTCCCAATGGATAGGTACTGTTATATTGTAACTCAGCTTCAGTTCGTTAAATTTAAATTTGTTTAAATGTTCGCTATAGATTTTAGCTAAATTTGGATAAATTGATTTGTAATCGCAATGATAGGAAGTTTCATTGCAGCCAAAATGAAATAAATCCCCACTTGTTAGTTGAAATAACCTCTTATTTGTCGCAGAATCTTTCCAACTTAATTGACACGTCGGACATTTAAAATTGAATTTTTCTTTTTACTATTGAACGGCAAGGTAAGAAGTTTCTCATCTAATTCTTCATCTTGCTCAATGCTGTAGTTTATATAATTTCTGAAATCGGGATAAACCTGAAGGACGCTCTCATTTTCATCAATGGAACGTTCACCTAATCCACAATGGGGGCAACACCTAAGATATTCATAACTGTCAAGCTGCACATCAATGATTTTCGCTTCCCAATGGTGTTGACAATAAGGGCAAGACCAATAGGCATATTTTAAACTATTTGACGATATTTTTTTGGGGTCAAGAACATTTCGTTTTTGATCCCAGTACATGTAAATAGCTGGATTATCTTTAACTTTCTTGTTCATTTCTTTCCTCATTTATAATTAGTTTTTGCTGTCTAGTAAGTTTTTTTAATAGAAACCACTTTAGTTGATTTTTGAGGATTTTCTTGTTCAATAAGACCACCAGAATGAAAATCTATTTCTGAATCAGCGGTGATGATATTGTCTGCTAGGAAATCCTCACTGATAACCTTTTGAGAATATTTTAACAATCCTTCTGCTTTTAAAAGCTCATTCGCAATTTCTGGATAGACACTTGTTTTGATTATTTGTAATAGTTTTTTTGATTCTCATCACTTAACTCATTTTCTCTTTGTAGCTTCTGTTTTTAAATCTTCATTAGTTGACTGTAGTTCAGAATTTAAACTACGTAACTTATCTGCTTCTTGTTTATAGCTGGCCGCAATGTTTGCTATCTTCTTATAGTATTGGCTAATTTCCACCAATGCTCTTTTCATAGCACCTGGAGCACGATTTTTTGCCATAAAATTGTCAGGATCTATGGTCTTGTAAGTAATCACAGCCTCATAATTTTCATCTTGGTATTTAATTTCACTTTCTTTTAAAAAATCCCTGAATCTTTTGTTACGCCTAATGGTTGTATCCGCAACATTTTGATAGCCATGATTCCTCACATAGTCACCGAACCGAGGAATTTTTACCAAGCTTAAATCACAGGAACACTGGGAAATTAAATACTGTTCAAACAAATGAATCAATTCATCATCAGTAATTGATTTCTTTCTAGCCATTAGACTTCTTCTCCTCTAAAGATAGTTGTTTAGCATTTAAGTAATCCTGATAGGTATTGCTAACTGTTTTTAATTTCAACAAAGCTTCTCCAATATCTTCAATATGACCTTTCCCTTGTCTAACTTTTCTAATCGCTTCATTTACAACCATAGCTTTTTCATCAACTGACTTTTTTTAAATGTTTTTATCCATTGAAAAAAATAATCTTTACCTGCTTTTACGGTAAAAAAAGGACAGCTCGTACAAGCACCCTAGTTCTGCATGCTCACTAATAACTTTCAGACAATCTGAATAATCACCTTTCGCAAAGCGGGGTGAGTAACACCGTCCTTTATTTTCTAAAGTCGATGTATTGTCCTTGTGCTGTGTAAAATGGCTGCCTCTTACTTATAGCGTAATTCGTATTTTTACTCGTTAGTTTACGATACATTTGATAACTACGACATTCAATAAATTGGCTTAAATTTGAAAAATAGTGAGATGAAGTTGTCACATCTTCATGACCAGCTAAAAAGCATAGCTGTAACAGGACTAGCCCCTTCTGCAATTAAATTGATCATTGCAATATGTCTCGTATCCCCAATATGAATCAAATTAATCTCGTTTTTCATCTAATCTAGTTGGAAAAACTAAAATAATTAACTTGATAACCGTATTCTTTGAGAAATAATCTCATTAAAAAAATACCTCAAAATAGTATTGAGATTAGTGTAAGTTAAAAATCGGTTTTTAACACCTGTTCGACGACCCCAACGGTTATAATGGGGGTCAGTCACAAATAATGTATCTAATTTAGTAGAACGATCATTTTCCGTAAGAATGAGGTAAGTCTTTATTTCAGAAGCTAATGAATTAGTAATCTCATAAGTATTCAAAGTATAATCTTCAGAAATTTTATGTGCAACAAGTCGATCCCTTCCCTTGATTATATTTCTCCTTAATGTGAGAAAATATTTTCCATCTTTCTCGGTCAAACAGTTTCTTTGTATTAAAAGAAATTCTCTTGGCCTTAAAGGTAAAATCGCTGTAATCTGCCACCAGAGATACAATGGATAATAAAATAGACGCTCTTTTTTAGATAATGTTTGAGACCAATAATCATTTAAAATGTCATTAAAGGTAAAATAGGATTGAAATTGCGCTAATTGTCTTTGCTGTTTTGACCTCTGCCTTTTTTGAAGGTTGATAGTTAATTTATTATCTAATTGCTCCAATAGTTGATTTAGTTGACTATCATCTGAACAGGGAAGATTTGAGAAAAAGTCAATACATAAACCAGGAAATTTTACAGAAATATTTTCTAAATCTAAAAAAACGTATCTTTGGTTGTATTTTTTTAATAATTTGTTTAATATCCATTAGAAATAGCTGTAAAGTTTTTTTAAAACATGTTGTTTCATTGAGAAAACAATAAAACTTTTTTTAAGTAATCGATAAATTTCTTATAAGGCAACTGAAAAAAATTGATTGATAAAAATCTCCTATATTGAAATTCAGAAATGTTAAAAAAAACAGGCTAATATTGGCATATTCATTTGTAGTTTCCCATTTCTTATGATCAAAAATCGTAACTTAGAATAATTCCTTTATCAAAATAGTCATCGAAAACTTCTTTTTGCTCGCAGAACACAATCACGGTCAAAAGTTTCAAAAATAATTTTTCAATTTTTAAAAAGTTTAGCTTGATTGTTCAATTTATTAACTCCTTTATTATTTCTTCGTAATCATGTAACACGTCATCTCCATATTGCTCGCATAAAAGCTTGCAACATTTCAGTTAAACAAGGTTTTATTTGTTCTTCTAAAAATACTCCGAATTTTTACCTTTTTTTCTAAATCAGTTCGAACTCTAGAGTATTGTTTGTTCAAACGATTGAATTCTCCTACTAATAACAATAAAGTAGATTTCGTTTGTAATTCATAATGACAACCGATGCAATGTTGCCTATCGTCATATGGACAAATCTTTCCAAGCGCAGATAAAAAGACACATGCTTTCACCTTGTTTTTGAGAAGGCTTCACCGTTTCCTATACGATGACAAATAGTAAGAAGTTGATTAGGCTCTGCTTCTTCTTCTACCAAAATCTTTAATGCCTTTTTGCGATTTCACTTCTGCCTGAATGCTTAAAGCCAATGTTTTTTCAATCTCATTTGGTGTCAAATCTAACTGTTTAATCATCTGAGTCTGTTGACTAGGACTTAATTCTTTATACTTTCCTCTAGTTACAATCGTCAGGATCATTGATGGAATCATAGATAAAACACCTCGTTCAAATAGTTCTCTCGCAACCATTTCTGGTTTAAGCTGGCTTAGTTGGGCATCTTTTAGGTACGTTGTTGTAGTTTGTGCAAATTCATCGAATGAACCTTTATGGCTACGGGCTAATGCGGCTAAAAAATAGCCTTTAATATTTAACTCAGATTTTTCTTGCAAAACATCATCTGCTAACATGGCAACAGTTTGAAGATAGGATTTATTTGCAGATCTAGAACTAAAATTCCTTTCAAGAAATAAGTCTCCAATTTCTTTCCCCATATATCGATTAATTCGTTTATATTCTTTTATTTGTCGAATTAAAGGTTCATCATTATTATCTTTATTCAACTGATAATGAGCTTCACAGATAGCCAACAACGTTCCAATCAATACCTGACAACTCTCAGGGACCTGAAATTTAATCTGACTAATATTTTTAGTTCGCTTTGTTTTGTTTGGAGTAATATTTAAATAAGTTAAACGAGTTGTAATACTTAAAAGAGTTCTTCTTGCCTCACTGCTACTCCAATTACCACTTCTAACTGATTTTAGAACTTCTTTCGGTGTTCTAGGAAGTTGTGGATGTCCAAGTTGTTCTAAATCTGTTCCACGTAGCGCACATATAAAATGAAGTGCTAGAAATAGCCAGGTATCTGCGTAGTCTTTTGAGATTGCTGCTTTATAAAGCATATCTTCTTTTCTAATGTAATTGTCATTAAAAAGAAAATACAGTAATTCTAAATATTCGTCTAACTCATAAGCGTTAGTCTCCTGTTCTAATGTGTATCGAGGTGTAAATTCATATCTTTTGTGATAGTTACATCTCATTTTATTCATTAACCACTTTAAAAAAATCAATAAAAAAACTTCGCCTTTTTTTGCTTTTTCAAGTGCATATACTGCTTCTTCAACCAACAATTCAATCTCATTATCATTACAGAGAAATAAATCTCTTTTAAGATAAAAAGCAAGAAAATCTTGAACATAAAACATGTTTTCCTTAGATAAGTTGCTATCTTCTGAGTATTGCTGAAAATATTTGTAAGTTAATGGGAATTTTTTTGTTTAAATATAGGCTGAATTCCTGCTAAACCAGTTGGTCCAAGAAGATAATTGGTTATTTTTTCTATTAATAATTGAGCATCTTTATCTGAGATAGAATAGTTATCCAAATCAATCTCAATATTAAACCAATTGTTATCAACTAAAAACTTACTAATTTTGCCTTTATACTGTATATCGTTTTTTCCGAGTTCACTTAACAGATTTTCGATCAAAGATTTAATTGAATAAGTCATACATTACCTTTCTAACTTATCACCAAAAAGTTCATTTGCTCGCCAATTCATATAGTCAAAAACACCATTATTAACTTGACCATATTGTTTTGCGATTTCTCCTTTGTTTTGTAGATAAACCCAAGCACTCTCAGGCGATTTATCACCTCTTGCTGACATAAGCTCACTTATTTCAGAAACCCCAGATAATACTAACTGTGTCGTGTACCAGTGTCTGAAAATATGTGGGGAAATATTATGCTCCTGCAAAAAGCTGCCCAAAAAAAGACAACCTCTGCATCATCAGATTTTAAGAAGATTGGGATCATTTCGTCGCGAATAATCTTACGAAATCGTTGATAGTATACATCGTATGATAATGCTTTTCCTCGTCTGTTAAGATTTAAAGGTCCATAATCCTTCTCATACTTCTTACCTTCCAGATAAGTCATATAGTCATTATAAGTGTCTAAAAAGACCTCCAGAAAGATATAAGGTACTGCTTGAAGTCTTTCCTTTTTAATCCGTCCAGTTGGCTTTAAATCGCTTCGGAGAGGTATTTCTTTTCGTAGATCGATCTCAATCTTAAATACTTGCCCATCACTTTGGTGAAACAAAATACCTGGCCCTAGAGGACTATCTTCACGTCTTACATTGCATGCTTCTGATGGTCTTAAGCCAACAAAGGCTCCCAAGGCCACAACCATGAGTAGATCTTTATGATAGTGTGCTATGTGAGAAAATAACATCTCAAAAGCACTATTTGGCATATCACGAAAAATAGCTTTCTCAGTGTTGCTATCATTTACGTATATTTCAAAATTTGGTTCTTTACGCTTTATAACCCGTCCTCTACTATTCGTAAAAGTTGTCGTAGAATACAATTCTTCTGCTTTTAACTTAGCCTTTCCCTCTCGCTCACTTAAATAAAGAGTTAAGAAGTCAAGAACTGCATTTACGCATTTTTCAACGGTGCTTTTCTTTCTTTTTTCTCTATCTCCTGGTAACTGAGATAATCCATAAAGCGTAAAAAATTCTCTAACCATTTCAAGTGTAAGTTGATCTATACTTTTAAGTCCAGAAGTACCAAATATAAAAATTTAGAAACTTAACAACGTAAGAAAAAGCGTTTATTCCCATCATCTGAAATAGACTTGATTCTTGAAGTAGATTTAACATAACGATGAAAATCAGTAAATTGTAAGTTGCCGTCATCGTGCTTCAGAACGATAAATTGCTTTGTCACGATGTTGTTATCACCTAAAACTAGTGAATGTTTATATACAACAAATCTCATGTTATCTCCTTGTTTAATATGACTGAAGGTTCTGACTGGGTTTTAGGATGTCAATACACAAAAAAACGATCAAATCAGTACCATTTTCCTTTGTGCTCTAAACTGCATAAAGGGAATATCGATGAGTACTTTCATTGATCGTTATTATTATTTGAATTAATTCAATAACAAAAGTAACTTCATCTAAGTAATAAGAGCAATTAATTAGCTCAGCAACAACGATAACCACAGCAACTCCTTCTAAACAATGAAAGGAATATCCGCCGTGGCTATCTATTTACTTTTTTTCTTTTTACTTTTTGTAAGTTACTTTTGTTATTTTTTTACTTTTTTTCTGTATTATATCATATTTTTGATTAAATTGTCATCTGAGATAGTGATTTTTTAAAAAAACTGGAAATTTTTTTAATTGTATATTTTGACAATAAAAAAACATTTTTTATATCAATTTAATGATTTTTAGAGCGTTTTTTTAGCTTATTTGATTTTTAAAGTTGTCGTCTATTCCTCAGGATTACTTGAAGAACAGGAAAAAAATTCGACAACAAAGTAGTCGATCTATTCAGTTATAAAAACCTATGAAGGTCTTTCTGCTGGAACTGGCCACTCCTACTTTGGAGATGTAGATTATACTCTTACTTATTCAACTGAGAATATCCCTCATGATTTCTCCTCATGTGCTGAGAGCTTTCTTCTATACTAATAGACGAAAGGGTGTGAAAATGATTTTTAAATGATACTGTGGAACGGAACAGTAGCCCTAGTATTGACTACTGTCGTTTCTATTCATATTGGCTATTCTAGGACTGAGATGAAAAAAATCTATAAATGCTCAGAATAAAAATTGAACCCGCAAATCTCCCCAAAACAATGGTGAGTCATGTACTTGTATTATTCCGAAAAAATACACCTCTGGTGCAGTGAGACAAATTGGTGTATCTTATAGTGGCTTCGTAGATGAAAGCTATACTCTACTATCACTCTTTGATGATGTAGAACAAATTGAAAAAAAGATAATAGACTTCAGACAGCTATTGATGTTGTCAGAGAACAGTTTGGTTTTTTTAGCCATACAAAAAAAGGAACCGTCCTAACTGAAGGTTCCAGAAATATTGAACACAGTAAACTTATCGGTGGTCATTCCGCGGGTGGATTGGAGGGATTAAAATGAAACAAGAAAAAAATACAGTACAATTTTCAGAAATCCGTAGCAAAGGATGTAATGATATTGAAATGCTTGAAAGATTTTTTTACATGGAATCGTTGAAACAGCAACTTCAAAAACTTCGTCAGAGAAAACTCAAAACAACTGAAATATCGATACGACTAGTACATGCTAAATCTGAAAACCGATTACCATTGGAATTTACATTTTAGCATTAAGCCAACAAGCTCATCTGTGATAATCTATACTGAGGTAATCAATCGCTTTAAAGAATGTTACACAGGTGGGGGAATTCAAGGTTTTTACGATTCAATTTGATAAAAAAATACCCTTGCCTCTGCATAGAAAAGGATTTGATATGATTGACCGTTCATATTTACCATTTCAATCAGCAAGAGAGTACCAGGATACAAAGATGCAAAAAAATGGATGGGCTTTTTCCTATCTGAACATGCATCAGCACTCTCTGATGATACAAACAAAAGTAACGTACATGTCTGACTTATCACTAGAGAAGAAATTATTACTCCTCAGTCAAGTATACGCCGGGCAGCTACGCACACGCATTCAAGTGATTGAAAAAAAACAAGCGTGTTTCCTACACTGGAACAATACCAAGTCTGACCAAAGATTTCATTTTTGATAAAAAAACTACAACAGGTCACATCAATTTGAAATTAAAAGACATTATTAGTATTGAACTTGTCGAGGAGGTGCTCTATGAATCAGCTTGAGTTTCAGCGTAATCACCTACAAATGGACTATTATAGCGAGAGCTACCAAGATTTTTGAACGTGACTTCTACCGCTACTCTAACATGAATATTCCATTGACCTTCCTAACTGATGATATCCTAAAAAAACAATGGCGACTTCACGTAAGAATTACTTTGTCCTCAATAAGGAAAAAGTCCAGAGATAACCGCGATCACTTCTTCATATTTGAAGTAAGTACCGTAGATGAGAATCCGCTAATCTATCATTATACATATAAGAAAAACTACAATATATTTAGCAGAAAAAAATAGGAGCAGTTCAATTGACTGTTCCTATTTTTTTAATATTCATAAAATCTAAAAGTCTTTATACTCTTTAACAATGGAGTCGCCAACCAGAACAGACTATACTGACCAGCGACTACCTTAAATTTAATGTTTCAGATTTATTTTTCTTATCTCTAATTTCATAAACTACATCTGCTACATTTTTCGAGTAATCGTTTATCGTGGGTGATAAACACGATAGTTCAGTGTACTCCTTCATTAGTATTTCCAAAGCCTCTAAACTTGGTATGTCAAGGAAGTTACTGGGTTCATCCATTATTAGGATGTTATATCTACCCATGAGCATTTTTAGCAAGCAACAATTTTTATAATTTCTCCACCGCTTAAAACAGATAAACTTTTTTTCCAATATCGTTCTGTTTGAACCCCATAGATGCTAGCACTGAACGAATTTCTGATATATTGTAGTCACAATCCTTCTGCATAAACTCCATAACATTCTGATTACTGTTGTACTTGTAACCATTCTGTGCAAAGTAACCTATTTTTTTGCCTTAGGCGAAATAGAAATTCCTTCTTCATGGTTTAAGATCATTTGGATTAAAGTTGTTTTTTTCCGATTCCATTACCACCAGTTAACGCCACTTTTGCTCCTAACGGAATTTGAAAAGATGCATTTTCAAACAGAGCCTTATCCCCAAATACTTTATTAATTTCTGCACCGACTATAGGGTATGGATTATGGAGCTCCAATGCTTTACTTTGCCTGAAACGAATTCTGCGAATGCCTTCCGGAGCTTCTACTTTTCCTAAGGCCGCAATCCTGTGCTCTAGGGTTTTAGCAGCATTATACATCTTTTTTTCCTTACTTCCTATTGATTTTTGATGAGCTAAACGCCCTCCGTCTTCAGTACTTTTTTTCTTTGAAGAACCTTTTGCCTTCTGTTCTATTTTACGAGCCTGTTTTTCGCTTTTTCCTCCGCAGCCCTTTTCCAATCGGGCACGTTCCGCAATAAATTGTTCGTATTCTGCAGCTTGGCTCTTACGTTCTTCCTCTTTCTGACGAAGATAATCAGAATAGTTTCCCCAATACTCAGTGATTTTGCCATCTTTCAGTTCCCATATTTTATCTACTATTTCATCAAGAAAATAGCGGTCATGGCTAATAACTAACAGTGCACCTGTAAAATATTTTAGCTGTCCTATTAGAAAATCAATTCCTTCACGGTCTAAATGGCTCGTAGGTTCATCCGCTAAAATACCATGAACCTGTGCCGATAAGGCCTGTGCTATTTTAAGCCTTGTTTCTTCACCACCGCTCATAGTCTGTATATTTAATTGCTCAACACCTAGCTTGCCTACAAGTGCAAAATCTTTTTCCTCCTGCAGAGTTACTTCGTCCAACTGGGGAATATAGGCAAGTTCACCCAGACGATTCATTTTACATCCTGGGGGAGTTAATTCTCCTAAAAGTACCCTGAGTAAAGTGCTTTTTTTCCAGCACCATTTGCTCCTACTAAACCAATACGGTCATAATCATATACTTCTAATTCATTTATATCTAAAACATCGCGTCCTTTGAATTCCACACGAATGTCTTTTGCTTTTAATATTAATTCCATAACATTTCCTCCTGTCTATAATCGCATGCTTTCATTTGCTTGTATGCAGGGAAAACCCTGCGATTTTAGCAGGAAGAGTTATGAAAATAAGATACATAAATATTCCTCCAATATTGTTTATTTTTAAATCTAATTTTTCTAACCTCAGTTATCATTTGGCAAACTATAGCAATGCCAATAATTAAAATACCTGATAGTAAAAACCAATGATTTACACCGATTTTATCAGCAAAGAATCCAGAAAGAATTAACCCAATTGGCATAGCAAGTGACATGATACTTCCGATCAAAGAAAATACACGTCCTAAATATTCAGGCTTAATTTTCTCCTGAAAAAGAGCTGTTTGCACACCGCTATAAAATGGCACCGAAAGCCCCATTATTGCACAGCAAACTACGAATATTACAAATCCATTTGGAGGAAGTATTCCCGAAACGGCTAAACTGGTCCCCATTATAAAAAATGAACTTGTTATTAGTAATACATGCTTTTCGAAGCCCCCTAATCTTCCTAATAATAAGCCTCCTGCTAGCATCCCAAATGCAAAGGAAATTTCCGTAATAGAAATATGCACAGGCGTTCCATTAAAGTGTTCCATGCTTATTAAAGAAATAGTGCATTGATTGGCATATAAACAAAAGTATATAGTGTTCCTAAGAGTAATAAGGCAAACAATCCTTTGTTTTGTCTCAGAACCACAACTCCTTCTTTCATCTCCCTTATGAAATTTGGTTCTAAACTTTGCACTTGATTACCCAGCTTAGGTATACGTACAATTGCTACCGTAATAGATGCAATCACAGCACCCAATACGTCGATGGCAATAATAGCATTTAAATCCCAAACGGAGTATAAAGAGTGCTGCAACTGCCGGACTAACAATATAGCTTATAGACTGCAAAGACTGACTATAGCCTGCGCATTTCGTTAGCTGTTCTTCTGGTACTAAAAGTGGTGTAACCGCATTGAGTGCTGGGGTATGAAAAGCTGTTCCAATGCTACGGATAAACAATACTATCATAATCATCCAGACAGGTAGCTCCATACAGAATGCAACAATAGCAAGCACTGCACCAGCTGCTGCGATAATTAAATCGGCACCAATCATTATCTTCTTCCTATCATGACGATCCACTAGCACACCAATGGCAGGTCCCAAAATCGCATAGGGTAAAAAACCTACTAATGAAGCCATAGACAAGACCATCGCAGATCCTGTTTTTTCTGTAAGGTAAAAAATAATCGCCATTTGCAGGATGGCACTAGTGATTAATGATACTGCTTGCCCTGCCCATATTGCATAAAAATTTTTCGTTTCCAATTGTTGTATTTTTTTCCATTTATATTATCTCCTGCATATTATTTTTGCTTGAATTTCTATTTTTGAATAGCATTCTAGGCAATAAAAAAATGCAGGCCAAACCCACAATGTGGCTTTTTGGTCTGCATACATACAATTTGGAAACATTCATATTAAAGACATAGTTAAATAAAGGTATAGTTAAATAACCAATATCCTCACCGTAACTAATGAATGCTCAATATCGTATAAATAAGCACAACAAAAAAAGCCTATCATCGGGTATAGATTCTGCTTTTTTTATTGCCAGCTTATCTTAAACGCATTGAGGCTGTCATAGTTTCGGTTCCTCCTACATCTTTGTTTATATCAATTTATAGTATAACACAACAAGATGATATGTTCAATATAAAAAGTTATGGAATGAGACTCATACTTCCAATTCGATGCCAGATTTAAAGGATATGACGAAGTTTTTCTTCATAGACTGTAACGCTCTGGATTATCTTCCTTAGTAGCAAAGCGATTAGCTTTCACAAAATCTTCTGTTTGTAGTTTTAAAAAAATTCATCAGGATTTTTCTAACTCAACCTCAAAATATTTCATTTTACATTCCCTCATTTCATTTATTGATAAATTGAGTTTGCAAAAAAAGAGTGGACAATTTTTGTCTACTCTTAACCTTTAAAAATAGTTTTTTTAATCGATTTGAAGTTGCCTAAATTATTACTTATTCGGTAAAATGAAGTATTGCTTTCAACAGATTTCCTTCAACTACACTTCACTTGATTCAAACAAGGTGGGTACATTTCTATTCCCACAAACTCCTTGTCAATGGAAACAAACACGTACCCACAGGGTAAATGGAAATAGAAACTGATAATTTCTAGCTATCACTTCTACTCATTCCAAAAAAATTTTTCTCACTCTGATACTTACCCACCATAAAAGCAAAAAGCCTTGCAATCAAGGCTTTCATTATCCCTTTCGTTCAAAGGTTTCTAAGCTTTTACGAGCAGAGCGACACACTCAGCGGTTCGCTATCTCCGTTCTGTCTGCGTGCTAGCACTTGTCAATCACGGACAGCTATCGCATGGGCGGAAGTAAATGCTAATCTTCGTCGTTTTACTCCTTGACTAGCAAACTTACCGCCTCAACATGTGGTGCTAGCAAGCTTATATATTATAGAACGAAAAGGATAGAGTGTTTTATAAAATTATACTATAAAATGAAAGAGAATTACACACTCAACTCAAACAACTTATAAAACTCACCTCTCCTATCCATCAAATCACTGAAAGAACCATCTTCAACAATAACGCCATCTTTCATAAAGAGAATTCTATCGTATTTTTTCAAAATGTTCTCATTCAACTTGTGGGTTACTACAAGTGCAGTCAAATTTTGAATATCCAAGATTGAACTTTCAATTTCAGTAGTTACTTGATTATCCAAAGATGAAGTAGCCTCATCCAATAATAAGATTGGTGTTTTTCGAATCAAGGCACGCGCAATACTAACTCTTTGTTTTTTTGTCCGCCAGATAGATTTGAGCCATTCTCTCCACATAAAGTTTGTAGACCAGATTCATTTTTCTAAAACATAACTTTCTAAACCCGACTGCTGTACAGCTTGCTTTATTTCCTCATCAGTGAAGGATTGATTAAGAGTAATATTTGCTCTTAAAGTATCATCAAAGATATAAACGTCTTGTTGAACAATTGTCATTAAGTTATAAAGGCTCTCTGCTGAAATAGCTTGCAAATCTATATTATCAATGGAGATGTGCCCACTTGTTACATCGTAAAAACGCAGTAATAGATTGAGCAAAGTTGATTTCCCACTCCCTGACATTCCAACAATTGCAATTTTTTCTCCTTTTTGAATCTTCAAAGATAAATGGTTAAAAATTTTTTCTTTAGTATTAGGGTAAGAAAAGTCTATATTTGAAAAAGAAATAACATCATCGAAATATTCTTTTGTTTCACCAGTCTGAAGCTCAGTTACATCTTTTACCTCAAATGCATCTAGTGTTGCCTGACCTTCACGAAATTTACTTATTCCCATTCCAACTTCATTCAGTGGCATTACTACAAAATTGACCAGTTGAACAATAGCTGTTACACTCCCAATTGTGGTAGAGCTATTAAATACGAGATACATCCCTCCACCAAAGGCTACCAAAAAAACAATCATCCCTGAAAGCTGTGAAATAACATTAGCTAAAACGTCAAATTTCCCTTTTATAAAATTTATTTCATCAAATTTTTTTCACTTTCATGACTATAATCCTCACAGATAGCATCTTTCACATTAAAACTTTTTAATAACAAGAAATCCTGCTAAAATATCTTTAACCTTAGCTAAATACTTCTGATCGGCAACCATAGCTCTATTTTTGTAAAGAGGCTGATTTTTTTGTCCAATAAATCCTGAAATCATCATCGGAATGATGCTAGCAATGATAACTAATAAGGTCAAAAACCAATTACCTATAAACATAGTTAGAAGTGAAAAAAATCATTAAGGAAAGGTTTTTTTGAAATATTAAAAATACTGGTATAGATAATCTTGCTCAATTTTTCTTCATATTTTTCGGTTAATACGGAAATAAATTTCCCTGATTTTTTTCTTTAGAAAAGTCTCTATAATCCCTATCTAAAATAGATTGGAACACCTTGTTTTTTTGTATCTTGACATGATTTGCCTAACAAGTTTATTTCTCAATCGAAGAGATATAAAGTTGAGTGCTTGCATAGATGAAAAATAACAGTAGCTCCTACTAGTACCGCTTGAGTTAAGGCTTCTTTATTTTTGGGACATGCCACTATCAATAATACCTTTAATAGAATAAGCAAAAAGCAATATTAGTTAAAGGGACCAGTATATTAAATATCATGAAAGCATAAAAAAAGCCTTCTGATGGTTCTTTATCAATTGTTTCATCCTTAATCTACCTCATAATTCTTAATTTCATTTTAGAAAATGTGACATAAAAATATTCTTCTAAGTCAATATTCTCTCCTAATCTCTTTCATAGAAACCTGTTCTACAATTTCTCCATTTTTGATAAAGCCAATTTTTATCTGCTATCTGTGAAATTTCCGATAATATATGACTCGATATTAGAATAGTAATTCCATGCTCCTTAGAAAGCGACAACAAAAAGATTTCGAATTTCTTGAATCCCTATTGGATCTAAACCATTGATTGGCTCATCTAAAATTAACAATTTAGGTTTTTGTTAGAAAGGCACGAGCTAAACCAAGCCTTTGCCTCATTCCTAACGAAAAAAATCTTTTACTTTTTTTAGTCGTATTTTTTTAAGCCGACCATTCTTAAGGCTTTTTTTATATCTGATTCAATAATATTTTTTTCCCCATATATTGAGCGTGAATTTCCAAAATTTCTTTTTGCAGTGCAATTATCATAAAAAAATTGGTGATTCAATAATACTTCCAATCTGACTTAGGATTTCTTCTCTGTGTTCTTGTAGATTTTTTTCCCAAAAATTTCAATACTACCTGATGTAATTGTTGATAAGGTTAACATACATTTCATTAACGTTGTTTTTTCCAGCACCGTTCGGTCCTAAAAAAACCATAGATTTCTCCTTCAGCAATTTGAAGGTTGATACCACTAAAATTTCTTCTTTATCAATTGTTTTTAAAAACTTCTTTTATTTCAACAATATTTCTCATTTCTATCTCTCTTTCTATATCCAGCTTTAAATGAAAGAATTTTTTTCTCCTGGAGCATAAATACCAACTTATACAGCCTCTTTTTTTATAGAAATCATCAAGGAATTATCACATTCCTTCAATTAAATTCAGCTATGCTACTTGATACTAATATCTTGTCTTGAAATACTAAAAGATTGAAAAAGAAGTGATCATTAAACTTATGAAACTTGCAAATATCAAAAAGAATAGGTTATCAGCAATATTATTAGATAAACTTCCTGGACTGGCATTCGAAAGTAATGCTGCTAAACCAAGTCCTGTAAGCATTGTTATAGCTGTTGAATGCTTAATCATACCTAAAAACAAAATGGTAATAACCCTATTAGTACTGTTCCAAACGTAATTCCAGCTAAGTTAATTAATTGATTAGCTACAGGGATACAACTAGATTCAGTTACAACAGCCATGAATCTAATGAATATTTGAATAACTAAATGTGCAGAAAAATGGGCAATAAATGATATTAGGATGACTAAAAGAATTTTTCCCCATAGTAACTTTATTTTAGAAATAGGGTAAGAAAACAACTGAAAAATTGTTCTTCGTTTAAATTCATCAATGATAATCGTAGATAATAAATAAGATTCGAAAATCAAAAAAATGCTGCTTTTTTGTAAATAAAGATGAAAACAATGAAGCTACAATTGCCCAGCCTTCCCATTTACCAGTAACTCTAATAACATTAGAATCCTGACCAGTGAATTCTCCTAGTTTATTGTCAGTACCTAATCCCATAATAATGATTGCTGTAATACCTAACACTATAAATATAGTACACAACCAAGCTAAAAATAATTTAGATTTAGAAAATTTTATTTAATTCAATTTTTAATAAACGACAACATAGATTCTTTCCTCCAAAGCGTAAATAAAGAATAAACTATTCAGACTAATCTCGACAAATATTTAAAAAAATTAGCTTATTTTTTCAGACAATGACACTATACATACTATCGGTATGTATATACTAAAAACAAACATACCTACGGTATGTATAGTGGATTTTTAATAACACACTTTAAGTGTGTTATTTTTTTAAATTATAAATTATGTAATATAGTTTATTCAATTGATAATACATAAATAGAAATTAGTATTAACAAGAATGTCATGCGACTACTTATTTACTATTTTTTTAAGTGATCAAATAAGTTGAAAATCACCTCCATCATTTCATCAGAAATTAACTGTACCCCTAGACCTTCAAAAAGTAAGTTTAATGAAATTCATTTTGCGCTTTAATTCTACTAATGAAAAAAACGGAAATTTGAAAACCAATCCAAATATTTAGAGTTAAAAACAATTAAATCTGCTAGCTCTTCTGGATATTCTGTTTTTAATAGACCCATCTTCAACTCCTTCGTAAACTTTTTTTCTCTAATTTCGGGTAAAAAAATCAGAAAATAGACCTAGATACTGCTCTCTAACAAACGTGGACTTCTAAGCATGATTGAGGCAGAGTAAACGAGCCTTTGGTGTTCAAAAATTAGAGAAAGAGTCCATCAAAGAATTTTTGTATCTTTTCTAACCCAGTATTTCCTCTCAATTATAATTTAAAAATTTCTTGATTATTTTTCGCTAATGATTGTTTTGCAGTATATCGTATTTAGACTCAAAATGATGATAGATAACACCTTTTTGTTAATCCACCTAACCCATCTATGATATCTTGTATTGACGTATTATCAAATCCTTTTTCTAAAAAAATAAATTTTTAGAGACCTCTAGTATTTTTTTGTCTAGTTTCATGTGAGTTTCTATTTCTTGCCATTCCAGTCCCTTTCTATCATACCAATGGTATGTAATTCTATTGTAGTGGAAGTAACTAATAATGTCAAGGTTCTTTATTCAGGAAAATGCACCATGCAGCAAAATCAAGGCTTTCTGTACTTTACAAATAATCCTAATAAATTTCCATTCAACTTCTTCTAAGCATCTTTTCTAAAAATAAATCGACAATCTACATCTTCTGAAAAGCCTAGCTCACCAAGTCAAAGCAAGAATTTTTCACTAGCTTGTTAGATTCTTGATATCTTAACTCTTTAGTGCTCGCTTGCTTTCTGTGACAAAATATCCTAATGTTCCACAACTAGTAACCAAATTCTGTTCTTCAAGAACTTTCATTGCTTTTTGGACGGTTGCCGGATTACACTTCTCGTTTTCTGCTAATTTCCCTTATTGAAGGAATTTGTTGTTCAGGTGCATAATCACCTCTTAAAATCTTGGTTCTTAATTTTGATGCAATTTGTAAAAATATAGATGGTGTTTCATTTAATCTTTTATTATCACTTTCCCTAACAAACTTCCAATATGCCGGAATAGGGATTACTGCTGTAGCTAGTAGAAAGATAGTATTTATTTAGCAAACATATCTGCTCTCCTTTTGCGATTAGAAAATGAATAAGAACTTTCTCGGGGAGAAACCCACAAATGATGACTAGCTGATGACCATCATTTCCCAACAAAAACCAAAAATATCTTTTAACAGTCTATTTTCATCTTATTTTCCTCCTTTAACTAGATAAGAATTTAACTTGGTCATTTTATATAAACTCTAAACGAAAATAGCGAGTAAAATTACTGATACTGCTTGCAAAACAAATATAATCCGGAAGATTAGCCAATTAAACAAAATAGGCGTAATAAGCGTAATCATACTTACTATAATAATTCCAGTTACAATAACGAGGAAGACTTTGTTTTGATCAACTATCATCTCACTGTCCCAATCTTTGAGTTAGGATATATATTTAATGAAATTCCGAGTGCATTATAAAAGGGAGTATTCAACATATAGGATCAATAACTAGATTCATAACTTGAATAGGGATTCATATCAAGTTTCAGCATAAATACGAGATACAGAAATCATATGTCAATCAAATGAGGTGTGAAAGGTTGACAGCTATCTTAGCATTTAAAATCGTCACTTCACTTCAACTGGAGAACTTTCAAAATCCAAATATTTTTACCTTCTAAAGATATAGATGAAAGCTGCTGAGCAACTGGTGAAAGCATAGATGCAATAAAGACAGGAGCTAAGTTTGAAGGATGCTCATTTATATTTTCAATTCTGCTGACGTCCTGTTGACCTACAGAGAATTAAACAGGAAACATATCACTAAAGAGACACATAAAAAGAATCCACTCCAAGCCCAGCATTCAAGACTGCCATATAAGAACTTAAAAATCGTCCAAGCTCTTTTTGATACAAGGATACCGATTTTCTTTCCATAAGATACTTTGTCATTAGCATAGCTTGAGTTTGTGTTGGCAAGTGTATTAAGTAGTCCATACTTCAACGAAAAGCAATTTTGACAAATAGATAAAAGACGACTATTGAAAGAACTATATAAAATCCCACATCCCATAGTACGATCTGGAATATTTGTAGTATGACATAAATAGTCTAGAAATTGGATACAGTCGTAATTTGCTTAGCCAGAGTAACGCGATACTACTTTCATCACCTGATTGCAGCTGATAGTGCAAAATATCCAATTATACCTAGCATTGCAAATAGAAAAATAAGAGAGATAACATCTTTTAGATGAAGCTTGACAACAATAACAGGGTCCCATGCATGTGCCGCTATACACTTATTGGGATCAAAGGGCATTATAGGTAAAATACAATATAATCTGTAGGAGGTTTAAACTGCGATTCAAGCCCCATATAATTCCACCGGAAAGCTTATACATCATGCCTATTAAAAGATTAATAAGTACATAACACACTGAACTTGCTGGTGATAATATACGAACTTTTTAACGGGTGAGGATTTGGAGAATTTCCATATCTCGACTGCCAAATAAAAATGCCATTCGGTATAAAATACTGTCATAATATTTGAAAAACTTGAGACAGATACCATATAAGCTGGAATCAAGTTCTGCTGTCCCGACGATAGTACCAATGTTTTCGCTGTTATTATATTATAAACAAAGCAAAATGAGGAAAGAGTTATTATGCCAAAACTCGCAATAGCCATTGAACTTTGTATTTCGTGAATCTCTAATCTCGTTAATAGGAAAAGAAACCAATCAATTGCGCTAAAGCAAGTATCCAAATGTTACTCGTGTTCTGCACCTCCATGAAGGAATGCCTCCAATGATTCATCACCTTTGACGTCTCCTGTGTGCCACTTGCAATTAACTTTCCATTTTTGATAATGGCAATCTTATTACATAATTTTTCGCAACATCAATACATGGGTTGAAAAGAAAAATAGCACCTCCATCTGAAGTACACTCATGCATAATTTTCTTTAGTAGGAAAGTTGCTTTTGGGATCTAGCCCAACAAAAGGTTCATCTAAAATCAACAGTTTGGGAGAATGTACAAGTGCAGAAATAATGGCTGTTCGTTGCTTCATTCCATGTGAATATGAAGAAATAATCCCCGAAAGATGATCAGTCATATCAAATAAATCACCGTATTTTTGTATTCTCTCCTTGCGTATTTTTGTGAATTTCAAACAAGTCAGCAATAAAATTAATATATTGAAGTCTGTCATATGTTCATACAAATCTGGATTATCTGGGATATACGCCATCATACAAATAACAGGTTCTTCTTTAATAGAATGACCGTTGATAGATTATCTTCCGTCTTCAAAATGGATGCGACAACTGCCTTTATGTTTGTCGGTTTTGCGCACCATTTGCTCCAATAAAAACCATAAATATCTCCAGCTGTACACTGAAATAGATGGGTTTTCTACAACCTTCTTGTCCCCATAACTTTTACTAAAATTCTTTTATCTCTAACATATTTTCACCTCTATTGACAATTTGTCAGTCATATTTGAAATAATACCGATAGCTTGTTTTTGATTTAGCTATCAGTATAGTTCTTTACAAACATTCTATCTTTTTAATTGCTAAAAGAGTCCTTTTGTATTTAGATTTTGTTCCAGCATTATCTTAAATGCATTCAAGTAATCTTTTGACAGTTTCTTTCTTTGAAGTTTTTATACCTATGTTATTTGGAAACGAAAAACATATAGGCTGTCATCAGAAATTCTGCTGTTTCTGATGGATATTTTCGCTGAAAAATACTTTTTCTGAGATGCCTTGATTTATTATCCTCTCAAAATATATAGTCAGTTTTCAATGAGCTATGAGATAACTTATCTAACATATAACGATTTTTCTTCCAAGATCAACCGTCTTTTGTAACTCAGTTCCTTCCGCTGAAACGTTATCTGTAGAGATTGTTGTGGCATCTATAAAGGCTCTTATCAATAGCAGTTTTGTCATCATCATAGACAATCACGTGAATATCACTAATAATTTCTCTGAATAACGTTCCACTGGACAATACAGAATATCTTCTTTATTCTTAAAGTGATAGTATAGCAAACCTCGTGATATATTTACACTTATCGACTAATCCTGAGTTGTTGTGTTCGCATATCCTTTCTCAATAAAGAGGAGCATAGCAGCGTCCATAATCTCAGCCCGTCGAATTTCCGGATCTTTACATCTCGCATTTTATTCCTCCTGCTTATAAAATTATACTACTACTGACAAATTGTCAATTATAAAATTACCTTTTGAGGATTACCAGCCTTGACACCAAAGGCTTTTTCGTTAACATTTTCTAAGCTCCGTACCAAGCGGTGATGCTGCCTCAATATGGTTTTAGAGGACTAAATGAGAACTGAATTGCCTA